>Ga0116227_10000005_pt1 | contig 445343 bp, 405 predicted proteins | sample S1TSphgellanicum_FD_89693 | JGI IMG/M metagenome (GOLD analysis project Ga0116227, IMG submission 89693) | Host-associated microbial communities from peat moss isolated from Minnesota, USA - S1T2_Fb - Sphagnum magellanicum MG | ecosystem: Host-associated > Plants > Peat moss > Unclassified... | reverse complement strand
TAAACGGCGCTTTGACGATTATGATTACTGCCGTTATTATTTCGGTTTTGGTTATGATGCTGTTTGCGGTTCCGGTTGGAAATTTCGTGAATAAAAATCCTTCTATTCAGATATTAGGGCTTTCGTTTCTAATATTAATTGGTTTTATGCTAATTACCGAAAGTATGCATTTATCGAATGCTGCACTTGCCGGCGAACACATTGGTGCCGTTCCTAAAGGGTATTTGTATTTTGCCATTTCATTTTCGCTGGCTGTTGAGTTTATCAATATGAAGGTTCGAAAGAAACAATCCTGATTTATATTTTAAAAAGTTCCTTTACGGAGCTTTTTTTATTAAAACATACTTGAAACCATATCCTTAAAAAAATGACAGAATAAACAAAACTGATCGTCTTTGTGACTTTGAGACAAAAGCAAAAAAGTTTAAGTGTGTTTCTTTTACATTTCTATTTTATGTCTTACATTAGAACCTAAATCTTACGCATGAAAAATACCATTTCACATCGGGTTGCCGATTTTTTAAAGGGTTTCCCTCCTTTTAGCTTTTTACATCAAAAGGATTTAGAAAAACTATCTGAACAAATTTCTATTGTTTATAAAGATAAAGATGCTGTAATTTTTGCAGAAAACGAGGAAACGCATGATTCATTTTATGTTGTTCATAAAGGTGCTGTTGCGCTCAAAAAAAGTCAAAAGAACACCGTTTTAGACATGTGTGACGAAGGTGATATTTTCGGGTTACGTCCGCTTTTGGCACAGGAAAATTATATTATGGAAGCCATTGCTTATGAAGAAACCATTTTATATGCCATTCCGATTGCTGTTTTTAAGCCCTATGCGCTTGAGAACAGAACGGTTGGTAATTTCCTGATCGAAAGTTATGCTTCCAATACCCGAAATCCATATTCAGATATTCATAAAGACAAATTATATGGAGATGATTTATTGCATGAAAATAATCAGGCAGAAAGAGATTCCTTTGACTTACAGCCTATAAAATATTCGAAGAAAATTGTCACCTGCGGACCATCGACCACCGCAAGGGATATCGCAAAAATTATGACTAAGAAAAAAGTCGGAGCGATATTAATTGTCGATGAAATGCTGCCAATAGGTATTATTACAGATAAGGATTTGCGGAATAAAATCGTCACGGGAGATTATTCGATCCTGACGACTGCCGAAACCATAATGACCAAACCTGTTATTACCTATCCTAAAAAAATGACAGTAACAGAGGCTCAAATGGCCATGATGAAGAGCAGTATCAGTTATTTATGCCTTACGAAAGACGGCACAACAAATACCAAAGCCGTTGGCATTTTATCGAAGCATGATGTCATGGTAGCTTTGGGCAACAATCCTGCTGTACTAATAAAAGCGCTTAAAAGAGCTAAAAAGGCGAAAGAAATAAAACCAATTCGTGCACGAATCATGCAATTGCTTCAGGGATATTTAGATCAGAACATTCCGATGACTTTGATTTCTAAAATCATAACGGAACTTAATGAAGCTTGTACAACCCGTGTTATCGAAATTTCCCTAGAAAAAATGAGCAGTCCGCCACCTGCAAAATTTGCGTGGCTGGCTTTGGGAAGTCAGGGACGAAGCGAACAAATGCTGCATACGGATCAGGATAATGCAATTGTCTATGAAAATGTTTCCGAAGTTTTTAAAGATGAAACCAGCATCTATTTTTTGAAGTTTGCCAGCCTTGTTAATAAAGGGCTTTTTGAAATTGGCTACGATTACTGCCCTGCCGAAATGATGGCTTCAAACCCAAAATGGTGTATGAGCCTTGACGAATGGAAAAATCAGGTGCATCACTGGATTACAAATCCAGGAAAAAATGAAGTTTTACTTTCTTTTATATTTTTCGATTATAGTCTGACTTATGGCGATGCAGCAATTGTAGATGAATTATCAGAATCTATTTTTGAAAACGTAAAAGCAAATCCTATTTTTTATGTTCATTTGGTTAGCGGTGCTTTGCAAAGTCCGTCACCTACAGGTTTTTTCAGACAGTTTCTGGTAGAACAGGACGGAGCAAATAAAGATCATTTTGATATAAAAAGAAGGGCTTTGATGCCATTAACAGATGCGGCACGCGTCTTAATTTTATCACATTCTGTAAAAGGTATCAGTAATACAGCGGAACGTTTTGAAAAACTGGCTGAGTTAGAACCTAATAACAGGGAATTGTATTTATCGTGTTCGTATTCGTTTAAAGCTTTACTGAAATTCAGAACCAAACAAGGGCTCTTACATCATGATTCCGGTCAGTTTATTGCTTTGGAATCGTTATCAAAAATGGAAAAAATAAAGCTGAAAAGAACCTTTAAAACTATTAAGGAACTTCAGGAACTGATTTCGGTACGCTTTAATGTTTCAAATCTGGTATAATGATGAGTTTATTTAATTTTTGGAAAAAGGAAGAAGATCTCTTTGATGATAATATTTCGATCGAAGAAACGCGTTTTGTCGTTTTGGATACCGAAACTACCGGTTTTGATTACGAAAATGACCGAATATTATGTATTGGCGCATTAGTATTACAAAATGGAACAATTGCCATTCAGAATAGTTTTGAGGTTTATATCGAACAAGATCATTACGATAAATCGACGGCTCAGATTCATGGCATATTAAAAGCTTTCGTTATCCAGCGCCCTACCGAATTGGAAGCGTTGCAGCAATTTTTATCTTTTTTAGGCGATTCTATAATTATTGCGCATCATACTGTTTTTGATGTTACGATGATCAACAAAGCTCTCGAACGAAATGGTTTACCTGAATTGACGAACAAACGTTTAGACACGGCTATTTTATACAAGAAAACGCTAATCAAGTCCCATTTATTCGAACGAAAAGATCATTATACTCTTGACGATCTTGCAGACAAATTTGATATTTCTAAAAAAGACCGCCACACGGCTTTGGGCGATGCATACATTACAGCAATTGCTTTTTTGAAAATTATAAAAAAACTAAAAGAGAAAAAGAAAATTAATTTGAATTCTTTGTTTAAATAAAAAAGCCTGATTTTAAAAATCAGGCTTCTCAGAAAAATTAATCTTCTATAAAAAGTCGATACGGGAATACGTTCGATGATCTGTTTTTTAAATTTTTCATGAAGCTCTCGCAGAGATACTCCCATTCTGTAACTGACAAATAATCTTTCTCGACTGCATTTACTTTTAAATGAATATCAACAGTCCGGCTAAAACCAGCTTTTACAGAAATCTCTTTTCGGGTTCCTTTTTCTATTTTAACATCGGTAATGCAACTTTTAAAATGGTTAAAACCAAATGCCTTTATATCAGCAAAAGTTACGATTCGCCCGCGTGTTAATAAAGCATTACGATAAGCCAGAATACGATCTTTGTTGTTTTGTTTGTTTGTTCCGCCAACTGTATTGGTTACCAATACTATTTCTTTGCTTACAAAAGACAAATCGTCTTTAGACTCTAAAGCTGTACCTGCTTTTATATCATTTCCTTCTTCTGCACAGGTAGACCAAAAATTGATCGCAAAAGTTTTCCCTACTGATTCATCTATTCTTGGCTTAATCATTAAATACGGAGCATTATTTTTAGAAAAACTGCTCTCCTTAGCCTGTTGTTCAACCGAAGCCAATAATTGGTTAATTTCGACCAGTGAACTGTTCATAAAATCTTTACCTAAACCTGCAAATGAAGAACTTTCGTCTTTTAATAAATCCAATACATTTTGCAGCAGTTCTGAAGCACTTCTCGAATCAAATCTCGATACTCCTCCGGTTCTTAAAACAGCGTTTCCTTCTTCTATAACACCATCTTTGAATTCTTTAATCTCATAACGATTATTAAATCCATCCATAACGCTATCTACATCCAGATAGGTATTGTTTTCTGTTTCCAATGCTACATAAGATAAGAAAGTACCCATCGTTTTATTAATAGTATGTTTCTTTTTATTGATCACCGGAAAACAATTTGCTGTAAAGGATACATTGTCTATTATTTGAGGAATTAGGGATTCCGGAAAAACCATTTTTACCCAAATAATAGGATTACCTCTTCTTGATACTTCTTCAAAACTTTTATATTCAGGACCGTATTCTTCAATAGGTTTGTATTTTAAAGTTCCTTTTAATGTATAAAAATTATCAAAGTAAAACTCATTTACTTCCTGCATTACTTCGCTAAGATGTGTATAATTTCGATTAATTATATTCTCTATATCAAGATGATTTAGAGGTACATTATATCCTTCTTCTACCTGAATTTGAATATTGTCCTGAAAACATTTCATTTGCTTTAAATAGTAATGAAACATCTCTTTTTGATGGATATTTTTAATATCAATATATAACATTAAATCCTCCAGTTCTGACACATTCTTATTTTTGAGTTCTATACCCAAAAATACTACTCCTGATGGCAATGAATTTTTATAATCACGAACAGCGTCTTTATAAAAAAGATTAGAAACCTCAAATAGATTTCTTTCATAAGCAACGTATTTCACCTCAGCAGAAGCTAATTTTACTTCTAATGTAGGCGAAAGCGCTATCTCTCTTGTAATGGGTGCCAATGGATTATAAATATTATGAATTCTTCGGTTCACCTTCATCTGATTGTGCAAAGAAACCTTTATATTGTTATCTATAGGCATAGCATGAATTATTGCCCTGGCCGGTTTTGCGCCGGCTGTAACTTCGGGAAACATAATTTCCAGAACTCTTTCCACCACTCGGGTTTTTGAATCTTCAAGCTCATGCGCTACTTTTTCTAATTCATAAGACAATGCATTAAGCATCATGGATACAACAGGATCAAATGATGTTTCCATCTCACGGAGCGCCTCCAGGCTATGTGGGTTATGAAGAAGGAGGCTTACTAGTAAATAAAATCAGGCAAAAGCCCTACTCTATTGTTTTATTTGATGAAATCGAAAAAGCACACACTTCTGTTTACGATGTTTTTCTTCAAATTATGGATGAAGGAAAATTACACGACCGATTAGGAAAAGAAGGTGATTTCTCTAATGCAATTATCTTATTTACTTCAAATATTGGTGCAGATCATATTGTGGAAACATTCAATAGCGGGAAAATTCCAACCTCAACTTCCTTAATGGAGATTATGGGGAATTATTTTAGACCGGAATTTTTAGGCCGCTTAACTGAAATTGTACCTTTTGCCCCTATAAGTAAAGAAAATGCCTTAAAGATATTCGAAATACATCTTAAAAAAGAATTTACGGATTTACTAAAAAATATCAATATAACTGTCGAAATCCCGATGGAAGCCAAACTCTATCTCGCTGAAAATGGCTATAATGCGAAATATGGAGCAAGACCTATAAAAAGTATTATCAGAAGTCATTTGCGAAGACCATTAGCCAAGAAAATAATCTCAGGAGAAGTAAAAGATGGTGATACCATGACTGTTATTATTGAAAACGAAGAGGTAAAATGGATAAAAGAAGAAACTGTAAATGTTCTCGAGAATTAACTTATAGATGATATTATAAAAAAACGCTAAGATAAATCTTAGCGTTTTTTTCATTTTTATATCAGTCTAAAACCAACCCTATCTGGCCATCGTCGTCTAATTCTGTTTCAACTGAATCATCTTCTGACAATTCCGGTTTTTCCGGAACTTCTTCGACAGGTTCTTCATAAGGCAACGGATCCAATAAATTAACTTGTTTTAGTTTATCAGTTGTCAGTTGATTTCCTAGTGCTTTAAAACCTTTTACCGCAATAAAATCTTCAACATCGATATGTAAATCTTCTTTCTGAACTCCTTTTACCTTTGCAAAAATCAATTGCGCCACCGGACGATAATCTGTTGATACAATTTCTAATTGCGAATTTGGATGATCTGTAATAAAACTTTCTTCTTTTCCCTCGTTTTCTACTAGGAAACGTTTAAGATAATAACGTTCTTTTTCTCCATCATAATAAATCGCTGAAATTGGTTTTTTAGGATTAAATTTCTCCAAAACAATCATATCTTCCTCAAAATGAGTGGACAATTCCGGAATAATGACTTTTAGTTTACCTGCCTGACTAATTACTAAGATTTTATCACTTGGTTTAAACTCGCCCAACAATTCACCTCTGGCATCAACATTTAAACGTTTAACCGTATCATCAAACCAAACTTTTCTTGGCAGTAAAGTGGAAATTCCTTTTTCTTTCAGCTCGATTTTTTTAATTGGATATTTCGTTACCAAATTTCCTTTTGAAGCCCTTCCTTTAATGGCAAGCTTAGCAAAATCAATATCGAATTTCAGTTTTTTGATTGTTCCTACCTGACGTAATAATATGGTTACGACCTCAGCTTCTCCATTTGGGTTATGCGAAAAATAAACAACCTGCGAACCATTCGTTCCATTTGTTAAATCGTATGCTTTATCTCTGGTAACTCCCGAAACATTAAAGCGTTTTATATACGAAGGACCGGATTTACCATCACGGTACATCATATTATAAATAGTACGTTTATCACTCTTATCAAAAACAGCAACATGAATAATATCTTTTCCTATAAAAGTTTTCGCATCAACTTTTGTTACCATTAATGTTCCGTCTCTTAAAAATACAATAACATCATCAATATCAGAACAATCACCTACGTATTCGTCTTTTTTAAGACTGGTTCCTACGAAACCTTCTTCGCGGTTTACATATAATTTAGTGTTACGTAAAACTACTTTTGTGGCCTCGACGTTATCAAAGACACGAAGTTCTGTCTGACGTTCGCGGCCTTTTCCGTATTTCTCTTTTAATTTTGTAAAATAAGCAATCGCAAAATCAGTTAGATTTTCAAGATTATGCTCCACTTCTTTCATTTCTTCTTCTAACTTAGCGATAAAATCATCCGCTTTATCAGAATCAAAACGGGTAATACGTATCATCGGAATCTGAGTCAGTCTTTGTAAATCCTCATCTGTAATTTCTCTGACAAATGATTTTTTGAAAGGCTCAAATCTATCGTATAGATATTTATACAACGCTTCTCTGTCTGAATACAATTTGAAATCAATGTACATTTCTTCACGAATGAAGATTTTTTCTAAAGTAGAAAAATGCCATTTATTTTTTAATTCTTCTAATTGAATTTCTAATTCCTGACGTAATAAATCAACGGTTCTGTGTGTCGAAATTTTCAACATTTCAGAAACTCCAATAAACAATGGTTTGTTGTCTTCGATAACGCAACCTAAAGGCGCCACAGAAGTTTCACAAGCCGTAAAAGCAAACAAAGCATCGATCGTTTTGTCCGGAGAAACTCCAGGAAAAAGGTGAATTAAAATCTCAACGTCTGCCGCTGTATTGTCTTCGATTTTCTTGATTTTGATTTTACCTTTATCATTGGCTTTCAAAATACTGTCAATCAAAGTCGTGGTATTAGTCGAAAACGGAATTTGCGTAATCACCAATGTATTTTTGTCTAATTGGGCAATTTTAGCACGCACACGCACACGTCCGCCACGAAGTCCATCATTATAATTGGACACATCGGCGATACCTTGTGTCATAAAATCAGGATATAAGGTAAAGGCTTTTCCTTTTAGAATCTTGATCGAAGCATCAATTAACTCATTGAAGTTATGCGGTAAAACTTTAGTCGAAAGACCTACCGCAATTCCCTCTGCTCCTTGTGCCAAAAGCAACGGAAACTTTACCGGAAGATTGTTAGGTTCTGCACGACGACCATCGTACGAAACGCCCCAATCGGTAATTTTTGGAGAATACAAAACCTCCAAAGCAAATTTAGATAAACGTGCCTCGATATAACGGGAAGCTGCCGCTCCATCGCCCGTTAAGATATTTCCCCAGTTTCCCTGGCAGTCAATCAATAAATCTTTCTGACCAATTTGTACCATGGCATCACCAATACTCGCATCTCCGTGTGGGTGATACTGCATGGTGTGACCAACAACATTGGCAACTTTATTATAACGACCATCATCCAGCTCTTTCAAAGAGTGCATAATACGACGCTGAACCGGTTTAAAACCATCTTCGATCGCCGGAACAGCACGTTCCAGAATTACGTATGAAGCATAATCCAGAAACCAGTCTTTGTACATTCCCGTTACTTTGGTAATAACGTCTTCTCCTTCTTCTTCCTGATTTTCGTAAAAATGCTGTCCCTCAAAATGTTTAGCATCTACATCGATAATTTCATCGTCATCACCTTCCTGATTTTCATCAAGGTGGTTTTCTTCTGAATTATTCTCGTCGTCGTTTGGAATGATGTTATCGTCTTCTTCGTCTTTCATATATATTCTTCAGTATAAATACTAAATTGCTTTTAAACTTTTCAATTGTATTTAATTCTTTTAAATTTTCCCAATTAAACACTAGAATTTTTAATTTTTCAATTCCGAGTCAGTGGCTCAAAATTTTATATCTCAAAAACCGCAGACAGTCTCTGCGGTTTTCCTATTTTCACTTTTTTTAAACATCAGCCTCAACCGCATCCAACTCCACCTTCAAATTCTTGATGATAAACTCTTGTCTGTCCGGAGTATTTTTACCCATATAGAAAGACAATAATTGCTCAATCGAAGTATTTTTATCCATCATAATTGGGTCTAATCGAATGGTTTCTCCAATGAAGTTTTTAAACTCATCCGGCGAAATCTCTCCTAAACCTTTAAATCGGGTAATTTCCGGCTTTGGTTTTAATTTTTCGATGGCATCTTTTCGTTCTTCTTCGGAATAACAATAGATGGTTTCTTTTTTATTTCGAACCCTGAAAAGTGGTGTTTGCAAAATATACAAATGCCCTTCTTTGATTAATTCCGGGAAAAATTGCAAAAAGAAAGTAATCAACAACAAACGAATGTGCATACCATCGACATCGGCATCGGTTGCGATTACAATATTGTTGTAGCGTAACTTTTCTAAACCATCTTCTATGTCTAATGCTGCTTGCAATAAGTTGAATTCTTCATTCTCATATACAATCTTCTTCGTCATTCCGTAAGAGTTCAAAGGCTTACCACGTAAACTGAAAACTGCCTGAGTATTTACGTCACGTGACTTTGTAATCGATCCGGAAGCCGAATCTCCCTCGGTAATAAAAAGCGTACTTTCTAAGTTTCTAGGATTTTTGGTATCAGGAAGATGCGCACGGCAATCTCTTAATTTTTTATTATGAAGATTGGCTTTCTTAGCGCGATCTGTTGCCAGTTTACGAATTCCTGATAATTCTTTACGCTCACGTTCAGCCTGTAAAATTTTACGCAATAAAGCTTCTGCTGTTGGAGGGTTTTTATGTAAATAATTATCGAGTTTGTTTTTAATAAAGTCATTTACAAAAGTACGAACTGAAACCGGTGGGGTTCCATCATCAGATCCCATGTCAGTAGAACCCAATTTGGTTTTGGTCTGGGATTCAAAAACGGGTTCCATTACCTTGATACTAATCGCACTCACAATCGATTTACGAACATCAGATGCTTCGAAATTTTTGTTGTAAAATTCACGAATGGTTTTTACAATTGCTTCTCTGTAAGCTGCTAAGTGCGTCCCTCCCTGCGTAGTATTCTGACCATTGACAAAAGAGTGATATTCTTCGCTGTATTGTGTTTTACTATGCGTTAAGGCAATCTCGATATCATGTTCTTTCAGGTGAATGATTGGATATTCAAGATCTTCTGCATTAATTGTTTCTTCTAATAAGTCTCTAAGACCATTTTCTGAAATGTATTTTTCGCCATTGAAAATAATTGTCAAACCATTGTTTAAGTAACAATAGTTTTTAACCATTTTAATGACATATTCCATACGGAATTTGTAGTTTTTGAAGATCGTTTCATCCGGCGTAAAGGTTACTTTAGTTCCTTTTCGCTTTGTGGTATCAATTACATCTTCTTCAAGAACCAGATTTCCTGCTGAAAATTCTGCTGCTTTTTGTTTATCATCACGAACTGATTCTACACGGAAATAATTAGACAAAGCATTTACTGCTTTTGTTCCTACACCATTTAAACCAACTGATTTCTGGAAAGCTTTAGAATCGTACTTTCCTCCCGTGTTCATTTTCGAAACTACATCGACTACTTTCCCTAACGGGATTCCACGTCCGTAATCACGAACCGAAACCGTTTTATCTTTGATAGTCACCTCAATAGTTTTTCCAGAGCCCATTACGAACTCATCGATACAGTTGTCTAAAACCTCTTTTAGAAGAATATAAATACCATCATCCGGCGAAGATCCGTCTCCCAATTTCCCGATATACATTCCGGGACGCATACGGATATGTTCTTTCCAATCGAGTGATCGAATATTATCTTCGGTATATTGATTTTGCTCTAGCATAAAGTGAATTGGATTTTTGGCTAATGTACCATTTATAGTCAAAAAATGAAAGCGTATTCCTTTTTTGTTACGATTAATAACAGCTTTGAATCCTATTTAAATTGATTTTAAAATAATACGGGCGTTAAAAGTATAAAAAATCAGCTTTTGAACAAAAAAAATACTATTTAATTCCCAGTACTTCTTTCGCCAAAGCAATCATTTGGGGCGTTCCCGTATTTTTATTTTTTTCGTCAGATAGTTTTACAACACCTTGCCAATGGGTGTTATCAAGCTTAACTTCTGTAAGTTTTATCACCATATTCATGGGAGGCAAACCAACATCATTGGTAAAATTGGTTCCTATACCAAATGACATTTTGATTTTATCTTTACAGAAGTCTGTTATGAGTTTTACTTTATCGTAATTTAAAGAATCCGAAAAAACAATCACTTTCGATTTTGGATCAATTCCCATTTTGGTATAATGCGAAATTACTTTTTTTGCAAACTCTACAGGATCGCCGCTATCATGACGAACTCCATCAAAAAGTTTAGAGTATTTTTTATCAAATTGTTCAAAGAAAACATCTGTTGTGTAGGTATCTGTTAAAGCGATTCCGAGATCACCGCCGTAAACTTGTGTCCAATGTTCCAGACTAATAAAATTGGCCATTTTAAAGCCAAACTGTGCAGCATGAAACATAAACCATTCGTGTGCGTGTGTACCCAAAGGCCTGATATTATTGACCATCGCAAAATGTACATTACTTGTCCCGATAAAACTTTGCGAACCAAAATTTTGCAATGTATCATTGATTAAAACATGTACATCATAAGAATGTCGGCGTCGGGTTCCAAATTCCAAAATTGAAACACCCAGTGTATTATAATTATCAATTTTATTTTTGGTCAGTTTTTTGATTGCATCATCATTTAAACGTATTAAATGATTTGATTTATAAAAAAGCTCTGAGATCAAGGCCATCAAAGGAACTTCCCATAAAATAGTGCGATACCAAAAACCTTCAATCGTAACTGTTATATCTGATCCTTCCTGAGCAATCTGAACCTCAGACGGATCATAAGTATATCCCTGTAAAAAATCTAAATAGGTAGGATCAAGATAAGGGCAGAATTTTGCCAGATAATGTTTTTCGCTTTTTGTCAATCGCAGATCAGCCATTGCATCAACTGATTTTCGAAGCAAATCAGCAAAACCAGGAGGAAAAACATGCTTTCCTCTATTGATAAAACCGTAACGCACTTTTGCCTTAGGAAAAAGTTTTATTACAGCATGTTGCATCGTAAATTTATAGAAATCGTTGTCTAAAATTGATTTCAGGAAAGTTGTCTCCATACTCATAATCACCTTTTAACAGCTCTATTGACTGCTATCATTAATCTCATCTCTTTACGGCTAAGATACGGCAATTCGGTAAAACAAGAAAATTCTTTAAAACAAACCTCCCAATTATATTTGTTTAGGAACTACTTTAAAAGCCACAAGACTTTCTGTGAAGAGATAAAAAGTAATAAAACGACCATTTTTTCTATTATATGTCACCTTAAATTCTAATATTCCATTTTCTTCTTTTGGATTTTCAATCTCAACACGTTCTTCTTTTTTATCCAAGTAATAAATATCCTCAATTCTTGAAAGATTTTTAATTCTAAAGGTTATTTTATCACCGTCATTTGCCTCAATTACCCCGGAAAAAGGCATCACTATCTCGCAATTTTCTTTTATAAATGCGCTGTAAATAAGAGGTCCATTCAAAAATGCTTCTTTATTTCCTGTATTTCCAGCATACATAGACGACTCCGGAAAATGTTTGGCATAAAAATATTTAGGTTCCATATCAAAATAAAAAGGCTTAAACATTTTGACAATTACCCGACGCTTTTCATCAAAATATCCATTCCCCCAAGTCGCATCAACCAATATCCATTTTCCATCAATCTCAACCGAATTCCATGCATGATTTGATCTTAATCTCCTTCTTCCAATATCGCTCACTAATGTTTTAGAATCACCCGTTATTACCTGACTTTTTAGTCCGCATAAAGTTGCTAAATGTGCGTACAATTGTGCAAATCCTTCACAAACCGCTTTCTTAGACCTAAATGCCTTTTGAGCTGCGCTTGCATTCATTAATTGCGTTTGTTTAGCCCGGTCAGCATCATTTTTAAAAGTATAACTTTTCAGTCTTGGAGGATCTAAATAGGTCTTTAAATCATAATTTAAATTCAGTGCAATCCAACCAAAAATTGCTCGCGCTTTATCATGTTCTGTTGTAAAGTCTTTTTTATTCTTTCTGCTAATTTTTGTGTACTTCCAAAATTTGGATATGCCAATACAATACTATCAATGTCACTATACTGTTGCGAATACGATAGATTTGTAAAAACGATATTTAATAAAAAGAATGTAAAGAAGATTTTTCTTAGTGCCATTAGGTGTTTAAATTGTAAAAGGCAAAACTTAACAAATTTGTTTATATTTTATTTACGAATTACTTTAAAAGAAACAATACTAAACGTATCCAGATAAATAGTAATGTAATCGCCTATATTTTTGTCATAGGTAATTTGAAATTCTAAACCGCCACGTTTTTCTTTTGAATTCTGAATTTTAACGGGTTGATTTTTTTTATTCAAATAAAAGATAAGATCTGACTTTGATACGTTTTTTATTTCAACCGTAATTTTATCTCCATATTTTGCCTCGATTATTCCGGAATCAGGTGATTTAATTTTATAATCACCTTGGATTGTTTTATTGTAAATCAAAGGTCCGTTTAGAAATTCTTCTTTATTTAATTTATTCCCTAAATAAGAACCTGAATCAGGAAAGTGCTTTGCAAAGAAATAATCAGGATCTGTATCAAAGTAAATAGGGTCAAAGTCATTTACCATTCTGCCTTTACTACTATCATAATATCCCTGTCCCCAGGTAACATCAATGAGTCGCCATTTTTTATCAATCAAAACTGTATTCCATGCATGATTTGAAGAAGTGTTTTTTCGACCTATATCTGCGAGCCTTGTTTTAGAATCTCCCCGAATTATTTCTGATTTCAAGTCTACTAATCCTGCCAAATGCTGGTACAAAGCCGTGAAACCTTCACAAACTGCCTTTTCAGAATTAAAAGTTTTCTGAATCAATTTATCATTCAGTTCTTTAATCTTTCTTTGTTTCTCTGCTTCTGTAGAATAGCTAAAACCCTGCGTTCTTTGCGGTTTTAAAAAAGAAGCATAATCGTATTTTATATTAAGAGCAATCCAGGTATAAATAGCCCGTGCTTTATCGCGTTCTGAAGTAAAGTCTTTTTGAATTCTCCGGGCTAAATCTTCTGTCGAACTAAAATGTTTTGGGTATTTTGCCACTATTCCATCTACATCACTATACTTTTGAGAGTAAGACGATTGTAGAAAAATAAAATTAAGCAAAAGAAATATAACAGTAATCTTTTTTATGGTCATCGATTAAAAACTAGACTTTATTATGTCCTTTAATTCCTTATCTAACTCTGCATTCGAGATTTTATTTTGCTCTAAATCAAAATTAGCATTAAAGGCCGGTAACGAAAAAGTAGCTTTAATTTCAGCACCATATCGTGGTAAAGCATTACGTCCTATTTCTAAAACCGAAGCACCGCCTCTTGTTCCCGGCGAAGTTGCCATTAGTAACATTGGCTTTTGCTGAAAAACTTCTTTGGTAATTCGGGAAGACCAATCGAATATATTTTTAAATGCTGTAGAATAGTTATTATTGTTTTCCGCAAGAGAAACTACTAAAATATCTGCAGCTGTAAGTTTAGCCAAGAATGCTTTTGCAAGTTCATGCTGCCCCACTTCTTTTTCGAGATCAACACTAAACAAAGGCATTGCAAAATTATTCAAATCTAAAACTTCAACTTCTGCATTTTCGAATAAACCTGCTGCGTATGTTGCCAATTTTTTATTGATAGAATGCTGACTGTTACTTCCTCCAAAGGCTACTATTTTCATATATGTTGTTTATTTGCCAGTTCTTTTTCAGCTGGGTTATCGATTTCATAAATTTCCTTTTGAATCTCTACTGAGTATTCATTAGGATAAATTTTACCTCCGTAAGATTTTGCATATACTTTGGTAAATTCTGCTCCAAAATACAGAATAATTGCCGAATAATACACCCAAACCAAAATAATTATTACAGATCCTGCTGCACCGTAAACTGAAGCAACTGTAGAACTTCCCAAATAAAACCCAATGGCAAATTTACCTATCATAAATAATATTGCAGTGACTGTTGATCCTATAAAAGCATCTTTCCATCTTATTTTACCGTCTGGTAAGGTTCTGAAAATAATTGCAAAAAGAAGCGTAATACTCGCCAGTACAATCACGATATTCACTACATAAAACAAATAAACAGTACTTTCCGGGAAATACACTTTTAAACGTGCACTAACCAAATCTAAAGTCGTACTTATAAAAAGACTGACCAGCATCAGGAAACCAACAGAAGCAATCATCGAAAACGACATGAGACGATTTTGAATGAATTTCTTAATGCCTTTATCCGGTTTTGCTCTTAAGCCCCAAATAAAATTGATAGAACTTTGTATTTCCGCAAAGACTCCTGATGCCCCAATCAGCAACATCGCAACTCCAAATACGGTTGCAAAAACATTATCTCCTGATAACTGCACATTTTTTATCGCTTCCTGAATCTGACTCGCCGCACCATTACCAACAAGTCCGTTTATTTGCCCATAGAGTTGCCCTGTCACAGCATCTTCACCAAAGAAAAATCCGCAAATGGTGATAATAATGATTAATAAAGGTGGTAATGCAAATATGGTATAATAGGATAATGCCGCACTCAATTTAATGGCGTTGTCATCATTAAATTCTAAAAAGGTATTCTTGAGCAGAAACCATGACTTGGAGAATATATTTTTGATTTTCACGATACTTCTGGTTTTTAGATATACTCTCAAATTTAAGAAATAATTAAAAAATCAGGATTCTTGCTTTTTGGCCGAATTTTACATTTTTCCCATGTCGGGTATCTTGAATTTTTATATAGTTCTGTAGGCAATGTCATTAAGTGAAGGGGGAATCCATAAAATCACTTAACAGTTTAATCAAGAAAGTAATTAGAAAAATCCGTTTTTATCAGCGTTTTCGCTTTAGCTCCCTCCCGAATTTTCGGGATCGGGACAATAAAATCAGCGTCTAATTTTGACACGGATAAAACGGATTTACTTCGTAAAAACGCGGATAAAAACGGATTTGATCTGCAATAATTATATTTTTTTAAAGCTTAACTTAATGGCATTGATCATAGGAACTGCCGATCTACACACCAAGCCTCATTTAAAATCCTCTAATTATAATGATAAAAAATCCCTTTATCATAAACCGTCCATAAACTTGCTTTTTGATTAGCAGCTTTCAGGGCGCAATTTGCCCAGGTATTGCAGGTATAAAATAAACTGTAACTTCCTTTCGCTTCATAAAAAGCATCTTTCTTTCCGTAACTATAACCTTCAATCCATTGCGGATGATTTGGGTCAAGGAAACTTTCTGAAATGAAAGTCACTAACTTTTGATAATTTTCTTTTGAAATTAAAATGCGTTTGCAATCGTCGCCTTCTTTTAATTGTTTAAAAAATGTGGCGTGTATTGCCGATGAACTTACTCCAAAAGCGGCTTTTAAAGCTGTACTTGCTTTTAAGTCCGACCACTCAGGAGTATGCAGATAAAATCCTTTATCGCCCCAGCCAAAAGCGATATATTCCATTAAACTGTCTTTTGATTTTGTCTGACTGAACTGAATTTCGTTTCGCCAGTCTTTAATTTCATTGACAATTGGAACTACAATATCTGTATGCACTCCGTTGGAAAGAATATAAATAGGAATTGCGTCTTTCTCCTCTACTTGTGCAACATCTGAATTGACGGTAATTTTAGAAATCAGATACACTGAGATCAGATACAAAACAAGAAAAGTGATAATTCCGAGGAGCGTCCAGCCTACAAATTTGAAAGTTGATTTTAGCATTTGATTGGTTTGTTTTTGAGATTAGTTATTGGTTAAATTTTCTGTAACCAATTTTTGAGCCAAAAAAATAATAGTATACGGATGAAATGTCCCGAGGCTTCGGGAGCTTACGCAAAAGCGCGGATTTACAGAGAGTTTTTTATGCTGCTTTTTTTTGTTTCACGCAGATTTATTCTCATTTTTTATCATTTCGAGCGAAGAGAGAAATCACACTAGTTGATCGACAAAGGTTAGCAACATTCTTTGCGGAGTTCCGTGTGTGATTTCTCTCTTCGCTCGAAATGACAAACTATACGCATAGAATAATTACAATTTTTTTAGCATAAAAAAACTGCTGAATCTCTCCAGCAGTTTAGTCTATTCTCTTCAATCTTTCTTCTTTCTTCTTAAAAAAAAATTAAACGTTAAAACGGAAATGCATTACATCACCATCTTTTACTACATATTCTTTTCCTTCTACTTTGAATTTTCCTGCTTCTTTTGCTTTTGCTTCAGAACCGTACTGAACGTAATCTTCGTATGAAATTACTTCTGCACGAATGAATCCTTTTTCAAAATCAGTATGAATAACTCCGGCTGCTTGTGGCGCTGTTGCTCCAATGTTGATCGTCCAGGCGCGAACTTCTTTTACACCTGCCGTAAAGTATGTTTGCTGTTTTAGTAATTTGTAAGCTGCACGAATTAAAACTGATGCTCCCGGCTCTGTTAATCCCATATCTTCAAGGAAAACCTGACGCTCTTCATAACTTTCTAATTCTGTAATATCAGCTTCTGCTCCTACCGAAAGAATGATTACTTCAGCATCTTCATCTTTTACTAATTCACGAACCTGATCTACATATTTATTTCCGTTCACTGCTGAATTTTCGTCAACATTACAAACGTATAAAACTGGTTTAGCTGTAATTAACTGAAAAGATTCCATTAAAACTTCTTCATCATTTCCCTGAGGTACAATAGTACGAGCTGATTTAGCCTGTAACAATGCCTCTCTGATTCTGTCTAAAAGTGCTTTTTCGGTTTGCGCTTCTTTGTTTCCTGTTTTAGCAGCACGGTTTACTTTTTCTAAACGTTTTTCAACAGTTTCTAAGTCTTTTAACTGTAGCTCGATATCGATCGTTTCTTTGTCACGAATTGGGTTTACGTTTCCGTCAACATGCACGATATTATCGTTGTCAAAACAACGTAAAACGTGAATAATAGCATTACATTCTCTAATGTTTCCTAAAAATTGGTTTCCAAGACCTTCACCTTTACTCGCTCCTTTTACCAAACCTGCGATATCAACAATATCAACGGTTGCCATTTGTACGCGCTCTGGTTTTACCAATTCTTCTAATTTGTTGATTCTTGGATCCGGAACGTTTACAACACCAATATTAGGTTCGATTGTACAAAACGGAAAGTTGGCACTTTGCGCTTTTGCATTAGATAAACAATTAAATAATGTTGATTTTCCAACATTTGGTAATCCTACAATTCCTGCTTTCATCTGTTGTTTCTATTTATTTTTTATTAGATCCTGATTCTCTCAGGTCTTATCATCAGGCTTCTGCCTTAATATACAAGGCCGTTACTTTGATAATCTATAATTTATGTATGTTTTTTGTTTCTGTCAAAAATGATATTTTGCCTGTAAAATTTTGCAAATATAAGATTTAATACCTCTTAAGTGAAGTAAAAATGACGATTAATATATTTTAAAATATGTTCCGTATCATAATCGTCAATTTTATCCGTAAACATTGCTGTATTATTCATTAAAGAATTGTAATAAATCAAAAAAGATCCTAAAGTATAAACTCAGGATCTTTGATTTTTATAATATATACTAAAAATTACATTTTAAAATCTAAGGAACTAATTATTGCCTTTTCTTCATCGGTAGCTGTAAATCCCGAAATATCCCAGTAATTGGTTAGAATTTTATTTTGTTTATTAAAGAGTGTTTTTTCTTTAAAAACATCACTTTCGTTATAGCTAAACTTTTGTTTATTAAAACTAGTCGTTATAAAATTATTCCGAACCTGAATATTTTTAATCTGATCTTTTAAAGTAAGGTTATAGGCAATTTCTTCATTAGAACTTAATACATAATAATCCGAACCATCAAGCCTGTAATCTACTTTTACAAAAGATCTCGTAATTTTCTTTGAACCTATTGCCGGCTTTTCTTCAATTTTATCGGGATCTCCGGGAATAAAAACACAGGAAAATTCGATAATTATCTTTTTTTCGGGATCATAAATCACTTCAAAACGATCTGCATCTTTTTTAAATTTATCATGCGGGGTAATATTCATTATATAGTAGTCTTTATTATTAGGATGCCCTTTTATAATAAAGTCATATTCTTTTTTTGCTTTTGGCTCTAAAACCGGCTCAAAATAACTTAAGTTCGAATAATTCTCCATAATGTTATTAAGATTATAACCTCTTAAATCTGCACTTACATCTGTTTCCAGCAAACCATAGGAGCGATTTTGTTCTACTAATAATGTAGTCGTTGTTTTTTTGTCTCCTGAAAACTGAAAATTTACCAATCCGTCATTATAATAAGAGTATTTATTGTCAAGCATAAAAAACTCTCTTACATAAACTTTTAGCCGGTAAGGTGTTGTTAATTTTTCGACTGAATTAGAAACAATTCTTTGAAGTATTTTTTGTGGATTTTCTTTAGACAAGACAATTTCATCTAATTTGTTGTCTTTATTTTTTAAATAAACTACAAACTGATCTTCTTTTAAAGTTGCCCAACGAAGAGTTAAATTCTCATAATTCATTTCAGAAACCTGAACATTTGAAGCTCCCGTGAGCATAAAAGTTACTTTTCCATCTTCATTACTCAACAAAACCTGTTTCGTTTTAAGTATAACAACCATTGCATTTTCTATAGGCAATTGCGTTTCGATGTCTTTTACAATGATAGAATATTCTGTATTTTGGGCAAAAACATTTGTAATAAATAATACGACAAATAAAAGTACTAGTCTCTTCATAGGCATTGTCAAATTTTCAACTAAAGTATCATTTTTTTATCAATTAATTAATACAAAAACAACAAAACATTAAAAATCAACAAAATACCTTTTTATTAAATAATACAAAATTGAGCAAAAAAAATCCTGAGTATGACTCAGGATTTCGATTATTTTTGATTTTAACGATTATTCATCACCATGTAAGAACGCTTGTCTGTTCAACAAGGTTTCTTCATCTTCTACATGATTATCGTCTGGCACACAACAATCAACCGGACACACAGCAGCACATTGAGGTTCGTCATGAAACCCTTTACATTCAGTACATTTTCCAGGAACGATATAATATACTTCGTCAGAAATTGGTGTTTGTGCATCATCTGCGTCAACCTCAGTTCCGTCGGGTAAGATTATTTTTCCTGAAAGTCTGGTTCCGTCTTTATATCTCCAATCATCAGCTCCTTCATAAATTGCTGTATTTGGGCATTCTGGTTCGCAAGCCCCACAGTTTATGCATTCGTCAGTTATAATTATTGCCATTTTGTTCTTAGTTACGAGTTAAAAGTTATCGGATTTGCGTTAAAAATGTCAAACATCATAATCTGCTTTGCCTTATAACTTAATATAGCTTATTTTTGTGCAAAATTACAATCAAAACAATTCATAAGCAAACATTATGACATTAGAAACAAAAAAAAGTGTTTTTGTTGAATTAGGCAAATTTCTAAATCAGTTTTCTGAAACCGATAATACACAAAATCCGTCCGTTTTAGGCAATGACTTGTTTTTTGATGACTTTATAAAATTGATACAGCTTTCGCAATCTCACAACGGATGGTATACACCTGAACAAGTGTATTTTGCAATACAATCATGGGCAGATGCCCTGACCGAAGAAAACATTACTAAATGGCTTTCTCAATACACAGAAGAATTTGCCCAGGATAACAAAATCGAAAAAAATGTAGCTTTAATTCTGGCAGGAAATATTCCGTTAGTTGGTTTTCATGATTTTCTATCCGTTTTAATTACAGGAAATAAAGCTTTAATCAAAACATCATCAAACGATCAGCATTTATTGCCATTTTTGGCCAAATATTTAATTTATGTTGATGAAAGCCTCAAAAACAAAATCGATTTTGTAGAAGGAAAACTGGAAAACTTTGATACTGTAATTGCTACCGGAAGCAACAATACTGCACGATATTTTGAATACTATTTTAAAGACAAACCTTCGATTATTCGTAAAAACAGAAACTCAGTTGCTGTTTTAAACGGAAAAGAAACCCACCAAGAGCTGGAAGCTTTAGGTGAAGATATTTTTAGGTATTTTGGACTTGGATGTCGTAACGTTTCGAAGCTTTTTGTACCCAAAGGATATACATTTGATGCCTTTTTTCAGGCTGTTTTTAAATACCAGGATGTTATTCATTACGAGAAATATGCAAACAACTACGATTACAACAAAGCGGTTTTTTTAATGAGTAATTTTAAATTACTGGATAACGGATTTTTGACTTTAAAAGAAGATTCAAGTTATGCCTCGCCTATTTCGAGTGTTTTTTATGAGTTTTATGAAAATATAGAAGATTTACAATCGCGTCTTGAAGCTGATGCTGAACAAATTCAGTGCATTGTTAGCAATGATTTGATAAAAAATAGTATCGCATTCGGGCAAACTCAAAATCCTCAATTGTGGGATTATGCAGATAACGTAGATACTATAACGTTTTTGTTAACAACAAAGTAAAAATATGTTTAATTATTTCGAATAATTTATCGCTTTTTCAGCTCCTATTGCCGAAATTTGCGTCTTTAAAATTTTCGACTTTTAACAACAACCATGAAAAAACACAACTACAGCGCAGGACCAAGTATCTTACCTCAAGAGGTTTTTGAAAAAGCATCAAAAGCTATACTAAATTTTAATGATTCAGGACTTTCTATTCTGGAAATTTCGCACCGAAGCAAAGATTTCGTTGCCGTTATGGATGAAGCTCGTTCCCTTGCTTTAGAGTTATTAGGACTTACAGGAAAAGGATATCAGGCACTATTTTTACAAGGTGGTGCAAGTACAGCATTCTTAATGGCTCCTTATAATTTATTGAAAGAAGGCGGAAAAGCAGCTTATTTAGATTCAGGAACCTGGGCAACTGCTGCAATAAAAGAAGCAAAATATTTTGGAGAAACTATCGTTGTAGCTTCTTCGAAAGAACAAAACTATAACCATATTCCAAAGGGATACACGATACCAAGTGATGCTGATTATTTTCACTGCACTAGTAACAATACTATTTTTGGAACCCAAATGAAAGAATTCCCAGCGACTAACATTCCTGTTGTTTGCGATATGAGTTCTGATATTTTTTCACGCAATTTAGATTTCTCTAAATTTGATTTAATCTACGCCGGAGCTCAAAAAAATATGGGTCCTGCAGGAACTACTCTGGTAGTTGTTAAAGAAGAGATCTTAGAGAAAAACGGAAGAACTATCCCAAGTATGTTAGACTATGCTAAACATATTAAAGCAGAAAGTATGTACAACACACCTCCTGTTTTTGCTGTTTATGTATCGTTATTGACTTTACAATGGATCAAAGAAAAAGGCGGAATTGCTGCTATTGAGAAATTAAACGACGCAAAAGCAGAATTACTTTATGCTGAAATCGACAGAAACCCATTATTTAAAGGTGCTGCCGCAGTAGAAGATCGTTCAAAAATGAATGTTACTTTCTTGTTGAACAACACTGATCATACAGCTACGTTTGATGCTTTATGGAAAGAAGCAGGAATTTCAGGATTGCCGGGACACCGTTCTGTGGGTGGATACAGAGCTTCTATTTACAATGCTATGCCTATCGAAAGTGTTCAGGTATTGGTTGATGTAATGAAAGCTTTAGAGTCTAAAGTTTAATTGTTTATTCGGTTAATTGTTTAATCGAAAATGCGAATTAAATACTAGAATCCCAGCCCCGATAGAAGTGGAAACCCTTTTATTTTTTTTCTTTAAAAAAATAAAAGATTGGAACGTACCGAGGCTTCGGGAGCGGGATTAGCTCCTAAACAAAAAAGAAAAAAATAATATATGTTTATCATCTAATCTATACGATTAACCGATTAAACAAATAAACACATAAACAAAAAATGAAAGTATTAGCAAATGACGGAATTTCTAAAAGTGGAATTCTTGCCTTAGAAAAAGGCGGATTTGAAGTTATCACTACAAAAGTAGCTCAGGAACAAGTAGCTAATTTTGTGAATGAAAATAATGTTGACGTAGTTTTAGTACGTAGCGCAACTAAAGTTCGTAAAGATATTATCGATGCCTGTCCTGGACTTAAAATTATTGGTCGTGGTGGTGTTGGTATGGATAATATTGATGTGGATTACGCAAAAAGCAAAGGAATTCACGTAATTAATACACCGGCTTCATCATCAGAATCTGTTGCTGAACTTGTATTTGGACACTTATTTTCTGGTGTTCGTTTCTTACATGATTCTAACAGAAATATGCCTCTTGAAGGAGATTCAAACTTTGATGGTTTGAAAAAAGCTTATGCAAATGGAGTTGAATTAAGAGGTAAAACTCTTGGTATTGTGGGTATTGGACGCATTGGTCAGGCTACTGCAAAAATGGCTCTTGGTTTAGGAATGAAAGTAATTGCTGCAGATAGTTTTATCCCGTCTGTAGATATTAAAGTAGAGTTTTTTGACGGACAGTCTATTACTACAACTATCGTTTCTCAATCATTAGAATCTTTATTTAAAGAAGCTGATTTCATTACATTACACGTTCCTGCTCAGGATGGTTACATCATTGGAGAAAAAGAACTGGCAATCATGAAAGATGGTGTTGGAATCGTAAACTGTGCTCGTGGTGGTGTTATCGACGAAGTGGCACTAGTAAAAGCTTTAGATTCTGGAAAAGTTGCTTTTGCAGGTTTAGACGTTTTTGAAAGCGAACCAAAACCGGAAATGGCGATCTTAATGCACTCTAAAATTTCTTTGACTCCGCATATTGGAGCTGCTACAGGAGAGGCACAAGACAGAATTGGTACAGAATTGGCATCGCAAATTATTACTTTGTTGAGCTAAATAAAAATAGATCAAATCAATTTGAAGGGATTTGCCGCTTAACCGTGGCAAATCCCTTTCTTTTTTTATATTTTAGAGCTTGATTAAACTATAATATGAAAACTGGCGAAAGAAAAACACTTCGTTTGATGACACTTGCAGCTGTAATGGTATTATTTTGTACTTATACCTTTGGAAATATATTGATACTTGTTATCTAAAAAGAATATTTTATCCCTGAGCAATCTTCCATTTTTACTTTTAATAAAACTATATATAACCACGACTCAAGTGATATATAGAGACGGAGAAGATTGCAGCAATTATTATTACAATTTAAGTACATTAAATAATGACGTATTGTTTTTTTTCCTAAAACGAAAATATCGCTCCTGATGTGAAGTAAAAGTGCCAAATTACAAACCATAACACATACTTTAAGTTAAATCCATATTAACATTTCAGTAATTTCTTAAATTTGTTGAGCTAAGTAATTAAAAAATAGATTAACTTTAGAGGTACTTATTATTATTTTGTAGTAAATACCTTTCTTTTTATTAAATTTGTCGTCTAATCTAAATTTAAACATTATGTTCGAACAATTGACCCAATTAGTACAACAATACGGAGGTAATGCCGTAGTAAACAACTCTGCCGTTCCTAATGAACACAATGAGGCTGTAATAAACGAAACAAGCACTTCGATATTTGAAGGACTGAAAAAAATTGCTTCAGAAGGTGGTGGTGAACAACTTGCCGGTTTGTTTAGCGGTAAATCTTCTATAGACAGTTCGAACCCTGTTGTGCAGCAAATAACACAGCAATTGTCAGGAAGTCTTGGGCAAAAATTTGGATTAAGCAGTGATGCTTCTTCAGGTGTAGCTGCAAGTATGATTCCGCAGATACTAAGTTCTTTAGTTAATAAAGCAAAAGATCCTAATGACAATAGTTTTCAAATTTCTGATATTATTGGTTCCCTAACAGGAGGTGGCGGACAAGCTTCCGGCATCATGGAAACCATTAATAAATACGGAATGCAATTTGGTTTAGACCAAAACAATGACGGAAAGGTAGATGTAACAGATGTTCTGGTAGTCACTAAAAGCAAAGGCGGAATTGCAGGCTTTATTGGTAAATTGTTTGGAAGTAAGTAAAAGTTGCTGAGTTGCTAAGATACTAAGCTGCTGAGCCTAAAAATATAAATATAAAAAAAGCTGTTTACTTTGTAAACAGCTTTTTTTCATCTCACTTAAAAATGGCAAAGGTTTTGATATTCTAACTTTTAAATAAATTTAAATCTGCAATTACTAATTATAAACTGTTGTTAAATAGCAAAATAGTTGATTAATATCTTTGTAGATTTAAGTTTCAAACTAAAAGTTATGAAAAATTACATCTACATCTTTATCCTTTTATTTACGATTATTGCTTGTTCTACCACTTCAAAAAATAATATCGTAACCACCACTACTCCTGGTCATACTCCAAAAGTTGCCGTAAATGATACCGTTCGAATTGCAAACGATTCTTTAGAATACGAAGTCATCATTATCGATAACGGTTTTAGTACCTGGCTGGCTTCAACAGCACTTCCACGTAATTATTATTCTTTATCATATCTTGAAAACAAGAATTATTTATATGTAACCGAATGGAATAATCGTGTTTTACAACCGCAACGTTATAATCCTAATTTATACGAAATGAGGATCGATTATCAGCCAACTATTCATTATGGATACGAAGTAAATTACCTGATTTATAATTATATGATTTATTTTCAAAATACATACAAACAAAAGCTTGCTGGGTACGTACCTATAAGATAATGTTCTTATATTTGTAATTATTGCAAATAAAAATGAATCGATTAAAGAAACGTTGGGGTATTACCTCAAATCTACAAGCCATCATTATACTTATAGTTTTTGCCATCACAGGATCGGCATCTGCATGGTTATCTAAACCTTTTTGTGTATTACTGGGCATCACCAAAGAAGATTTTGGCGGATGGTTTACTTTAATACGTTTATTGATTATCTTCCCAATCTATCAGGTTTTACTCGTAGCAATTGGAACTATTTTTGGTCAATTCCGCTTTTTTTGGAATTTCGAAAAGAAAATGCTAAAAAACATGGGACTCGGATTTTTATTTAAAGATTAATAATTTTACTAAGAAATAAAAAAAATGGCAACCTTAGAAATTGCCATTTTTCATTTATAAAATTATTCGATTTTAGTTTTCTCCTCTTTGAAAATAATAAGTATAAATCCACGTCAGTGTAAACGACGGAATTATATCTGTAAAAGGCAATGCTTCTTCTATAAAAGTAAGTACACTTGCCACCCGGCCTACTCTTCCCTTATACATTCTGGTCATAATAAATGCTGCAACGGGTGCCCAAATTACATCCGAAAATTCTCCAATCCACGGAATTGTAAAAGATATCATTCCAACACCATCTAAAAGCAACCCCAAAAGGAGTTTTCTGGTTCTGTCGCCTTCGTTTATTGTTTTTACTTCCTGCATTTTCATTTGATTTAGATATTATTCGAATTTATAAAGAATTGACTTAACTGAACTTATTTATTCGTTTAATTTTATTTCTTAATTCCCATATAATCAATTTCCCTGCCATTTATTAAAATAGCCTGATTGCCCACAGATTAGACGGATCAAACTGGTTGGCACAGATTAAAATATAAAATGATTTTTCAGGCTTGACTTGAAAAAAAACAGCATAAATCCGTTTAACCCTTCTCATCCGTGGGCAAATACAACTGTATATGAATTACTTTTTTATTTCTTCTTAAATTTGTGTTAGCTGACATTTTTATATCGGCAGAATCTTTGTTTCTTTGTAAAAACAGTTTCAAAATGATTCACGCAAAAAATATACATAAGTTCTACGATAAATTAGAGGTTTTAAAGGGCGTCGATTTGCATATCAAAAAAGGAGAAATTGTTTCTATTGTTGGTGCTTCAGGTGCCGGAAAAACGACCCTTTTACAAATTTTAGGAACCTTAGATAAACCAGAAATAAATTCGGAATCGTCTCTGACTATTAACGGAGAAAATGTACTAAAATTACAAGATGTAGAAACTGACAATTCGAAACAGGAAAAAACATTTAAATGGGTTTCCTGGATAGGTGGTATTTATACTTTATCCCTAATTGTTTTTTTAGTATTCTTTAAGCTTAAAATATTTAACGATATCTTTAGATACATCACTATTTCAGCTTTATTGCTCCCTCTTTTAGTATTAGCGTTTTATATGAACCGCTATTTTAAAAAGAAAAGCAAACAAGACAAAATATTATCTAATTTCAGGAATTTAAATCTTGGTTTTATTTTTCAATTTCATCAATTATTACCTGAGTTTACGGCGCTGGAAAACGTTTGTATTCCTGCATTTATGGCCAACAAACCAAAAGCCGAAACTGAAAAAGAGGCTAAAAGAATCTTAGAATATTTAGGTCTGTCGCACAGAATACATCATAAACCAAACGAACTTTCAGGCGGAGAACAACAAAGAGTTGCTGTAGCAAGAGCTTTAATCAACAAACCCGATGTTATTTTTGCCGATGAGCCTTCCGGAAATCTGGACACACATTCTGCTGAAAACCTGCATCAGTTATTCTTCCAGCTTCGCGACGAATTTGGGCAGACTTTTGTAATTGTAACGCATAACGAAGAACTGGCAAATATGGCCGATAGAAAATTGGTTATGGTTGATGGTTTAATTAGTAATTAAAAATTGATTTATGCTGACTTAAAGTCCCAATATAAGAACACAACACTAATATCACGAATTGTTACGAATTAGTTTGTGGAATTAATTTCACAAACAAGTCAGGGATTAAATTAGCATCAATTTGTGACTCGAGACTAAAAGTCGAACAGACGAAGTAAATTCGTGTTCACTTTCTTATAATAGTAGTGCGTTTAAATCAGGATTAGAATACCAGAATAACAAGAACTTTCATTAAAATCATGACCCAGAAAGAACTCAAAGAATTCCTCGACGAAAAAGTCGTTCAATATAATAATCAGGATTTTATTGATAGTGATCCTGTACAGATTCCGCATTTGTATTCTCAAAAAGAAGACATCGAAATCGCGGGTTTCCTGAGTGCCACAATTGCATGGGGAAACCGAAAAATGATTATCAAAAATTCCCATCAAATGATGGAATTAATGGGCAATACCCCTTATGATTTTGTCATGTCACATTCTGATGATGACTTGGTTCGTCTGGAAAATTTTGTTCACCGTACTTTCAACGGAAAAGATTTTGGCGGTTTCATAAAAGGACTTCAGCACATTTATAAAAATCATGGTGGATTAGAAGCTGTTTTTGCAAAACATCAGGAAAAAGATAGTTTACAGAAAAGCATTCACGAATTCAAAAAAATATTCTTCGAAATCGATCATTTGCCGCGTACTCAAAAGCACATTTCGGATCCTTTAAATAATTCCGCAGCCAAAAGAATCAACATGTACCTGCGTTGGATGGTTCGTCAGGATACAAAAGGCGTCGATTTAGGAATCTGGAAAACAATTTCACCGGCTGTATTATCGTGTCCGCTTGACGTTCATTCCGGAAATGTAGCCCGAAAATTAGGAATTCTTACCCGAAAACAAAATGACGGAAAAGCCCTGAACGAATTAGATCTTAAACTTAGAAAGATGGATGTTCAGGATCCTGTAAAATATGATTTTGCCCTTTTTGGATTGGGCGTTTTTGAAGGATTTTGAGATTTTAAAGTGCCTCATATCAGGATGATTTCAACGAATTTCAGGCTGAGCGAAGCCGAAGCCTCATTCCAATCATTGTGCCCTTCGACTTTGCTCAGGGCGACAAACTATCATCAAAAATAGAAATCTAACAAAAAAACCGCTAATTTAACGTACATTTGCACAAAATTTAATGCAAATGAGCACTTTCGAAAAATTCAATCTTCCAAAATCAGTACAAAAAGCAATCGACGAGTTAGGCTTTGTTACGCCTACTCCTATTCAGGAAAAATCCTTTGCTGTGATTATGTCTGGCCGCGATATGATGGGAATTGCGCAAACCGGTACCGGTAAAACATTTGCTTATTTACTACCTCTTTTAAAATTATACAAGTTTACACCAACCAATACACCTAAAATTGTAATTCTGGTTCCAACACGTGAATTAGTAGTTCAGGTTGTAGAAGAAGTTGAGAAATTGACCAAATACATGTCGGTTAAAACTCTGGGCATTTTTGGTGGAGTAAATATTAATACACAAAAAAAAGCGGTTTATGAAGGTGTAGACATTTTGGTAGGAACGCCTGGGCGTACCATGGATTTAGCTTTGGATGCCGTTATTCGTTTTGATGAAACTCAAAAGTTAGTAATTGATGAGTTTGATGAAATGCTGAATTTGGGATTCCGTACACAATTGACAGCCCTTTTGGCAATGATGAAAACCAAACGTCAGAACATTCTTTTCTCTGCAACCATGACTGATGAAGTAGATGCTGTTTTGAATGACTTTTTTGATTTTCCGGAAGAAGTTACGCTTGCTGCTTCAGGAACTCCATTAGAAAACATTACTCAGATTACGTATAACGTACCTAATTTTAATACAAAAGTAAATCTGTTAAAACATTTATTAGAAACAAACGAAAGCATGGAACGTGTTTTGGTTTTTGTGAATAATAAAAAGATTTCAGACATGCTTCATACCCGAATTGAAGAAGATTTTGAAGGTCAGTTTGGTGTAATTCACTCCAACAAATCCCAGAATTATCGTTTGAGTACCATGGCTGAATTCCAGGAAGGGAATCTTCGCGGATTGATTACTACTGATATTATGGCGAGAGGTTTGGATATTTCGAATATCTCTCATGTTATTAACTTTGAGCTTCCTGAATTTCCTGAATTATACATGCATAGAATTGGTCGTACAGGTCGTGCAGATGCTACAGGAACGGCAATTAGCTTTATTACACCTCGTGAAGAAGAATTTAAAGTAGAAGTAGAAGTTTTAATGAATCAGGAACTTGCCATTGCAGATTTCCCTGAAGAAGTTGAAATATCCTCTAAATTAATCGAACCTGAAAAAGACAAACAGCCAATTAAGTTTTTAATGAAAAAACAAAAACTTACCGGTGAGGGTGCTTTTCATGAAAAAGACAAGAAGAATAAAAAAGTAAACCTTGGAGGACCTTCTAAAACAAAAAAGAAAACTCATGGATCTGTTAATAGAAACATGCTGAAAACCAGAGACAAAAAGAGAAAAGATAAAAATAAATAATATTTCTAGTTACTGAGACTCTAAGTTGCTAAGGTTCTAAGTTAGTATACAAAAAGTTTAATAGAATAAAAGAGCTCAAAGATTTGAATAATCTTTGAGCCTTTTTTAATAAAACAATACTTAGCAACTTAGAAGCTTAGGTTCTTAGAAACTTTTGAACTATATCCTGGTAAAAACAAGTCCTACCGGAGAACACAATTCTATTTTTTTTCCGGTGTCTTTCAATTTTCCTGTAGTTTTATCTCTTTTAAAAATAATAATATCATTTGTGTATTGATGACCCACCAAAAGGTAATTTCCTGTAGGGTCAATAGCAAAATCCCTCGGGCCTTTTCCTAAAGTACTTTGCTGCTCTACAAATTTAATTTTACCATCTTTCTGAATTGCATAAACCGAAATATTGTTGGCATCAACACGATCTGTGACATATAAAAACTTTCCGTCAGGCGAAATTTTGATCGCCGCCGCACCAGTTCCTCCTGTAAAACCTTTTGGCAATATACTGGTTTCTGCAAGTAATTTTAAATTTCCTGATTTATCATAACTAAAAGTGGTAAGAGTAGCATCTAATTCCTGAACCAAATACACAAATTTACCGTCTTTGCTAAAAGTTAAATGTCTTGGGCCACTTCCTTTTTTTACATCAACAGTTCCTTTTAACGTTAAAACTTCATGGCTCGCACCAGGATTGTATTTATAAATAAAAACTTTATCCTGCCCCAAATCATTCGATAAAATAAACTTTTTATCCGGAGAAAAAACAACCTGATGCACGTGTGCTTTTTCCTGACGTGCCACATTTGATCCTTTTCCTTCATGCTGAATCAATTGCTGACCTTCGGTGATACTTCCATCGGCATTTTTCTTAAATACAGCAATACTACCACCTGAATAATTAGCAACAATTACGTTTTTATCATCGTTTATTATATGACAAGGATCTGCTCCCAAAGAAGAATTGGTATTCAATACTTTTAGTTTACCAGTTGGTGCATCATACGTTAATGCCGTTACAGCACTTTGAGTTCCGTTTTCGTTTACCGCATAAACAAATTTATTATTGGGCGAAACTGATACATAGCTCGGACTCACAACTTTTTCTGTAGAATTCTTTAATTTAAAATCGCCTGAAGTTGCATCAAATTCGTAAACATAAATTCCTTTACTGTCGCAAGTATTGGTATAGGTTCCTACCAATAAATTGAATTTATTCTGAGCTTGTGAAGTTGTAAATGCTAAAGCTGAAAAAAGCAGCATATATAATCTTTTCATAGTTTTATTTGTTTTTTGAATATGCTAAAATACTCAATAATATCATTCGGAAAGTCATTTTTTGTTACAAAAGAAATTACAAAAGTTACATTATTCAAACTCAGTTTTACTATTTTTAAACCTTAAAAGTCATATAAGTTCATTTAGCTTTTTTGTAAATTGAATCTAACTTACATCTCTTATATTACTTATAGGGTTTAAACAATATTACTTATAAGTTTTGACTAAAAATTTGTATTTTTGACCAGCATCTACAAAACGTAGTGAAATAAATCTAAGCCAGAATGCATTTTAAACATCCCGAAATTCTATACTTTCTGTTTTTATTGATTGTTCCAATTTTGGTTCATTTATTTCAATTACGACGTTTTAAAACCTCTTATTTCACGAATGTACGCTTCTTAAAAGAGCTTTCGATTCAAACCCGAAAAAGCTCTAAAATCAAAAAAAGACTTTTATTAGCAACTCGTTTATTATTGCTTACCTTCATTATTTTAGCTTTTGCCCAACCTTTTTTCGAAGCGAAAGACAGTAAAAATGCAACTAACGAAATGTATATTATTCTGGACAACTCGTTTAGTATGCAGGCCAAAGGCAAAAAAGGTGAATTGCTAAAACGTGCGGTTCAGGAATTACTGGAAAATACCCCTGAAACGACTCAGTTTTCGCTTTTAACCAACACCGAAAACTATTGGAATACCGATATCAAATCATCCAAAAGTGCATTGCAAAACCTACAATATAGCGCAACACCTTTTGAGCTGCCGTCGATTATGGCGAAGATTAAAGCACATAAATCAGCCTATAAAAAAGATATTGTTATAATTACAGATGCGGTTGGTCTGGCCGAAAAAGATGTAAAAAACATTGATACAGAAGAAAAACCGTATTTCATTATTCCATCAGCAGAACAAAAAAACAACATCGCTATTGACAGCGTATATATCAATCAGACTTTAGAAAATTTCTACGAAATAAGTGTTAATTTATCTGCTTATGGAGAAGATTTCAAACCTGTTTCAATGGCTTTGTACAATCAAAACAAACTAATTGCCAAAACTATTATCAAATTTGATACAAAGAAAAAGAAGGTTGATTTTACGATTCCTAAAGAAGCTTTTCACGGATACGTAAGTATTGAAGATAATGGTCTTACTTATGACAATAAGCTTTATTTTAGCATTTCAAAAGCTAAAAAAACAAATGTCATTAGTATTGGAGAACCTGAAAAAAGCAATTTCTTATCAAGGATTTATACTTCGAATGAGTTTAATTACCATAATTATTCACTTAGCAGTTTAGATTATAATAGTTTAGACCAACAGAACACTATTATTCTAAATGAATTAGTCGAAGTTCCCCAGGCGTTGCAGACGACCTTAAAAGCATTTGTTTCCAAGGGCGGAAACTTAGTCGTAATTCCTTCTGAAAAATCATCCATTTCAAATCTAAATTCTTTTTTAGGGAATTTCGGAAAAATTCAGTTTAACGGCATAAAAACGGAGAGTAAATTAATTACGAAAATCAATTTTGATCACCCTTTATTTTCGGGCGTTTTCGAGAATAAAATTACCAATTTTCAATACCCTAAAACAAGCAGTTCATTTGATATTTCGAGTCCATATCCGGCGGTTTTATCGTATGAAGATCAAAGTGTATTTGTAACTGCAATTCAGAATCCGGTTTCGGGAATTACTGTTTTCGCCGCACCCATAAATGCGTCAAACTCCAACTTTCAGCAATCGCCTTTAATTGTTCCTTTATTTTATAAAATGGGGCAAAACAATCAGAAAACCGGAGTTAATGCATTGACTATTGGCAACAATCAACCTTACTTCGTAGATGTCTTATTGACCAAAGATGCTATTCTGGAAGTAAAAGGAACTGAAGATTCTTTTATTCCGATCCAGCAAATTTTGAATAATAAAGTAAAATTAACCTTTAATGATTTCCCTGAAACAGCCGGAAATTATAGTGTTTTTGATAAAAAAGAATGGGTAGAGAACCTGAGTTTCAATTACAAGAGAACCGAAAGCGATTTGAGTCAGGTAAACACAAATGTGGTTTCTGATTTTAAAACGGCTGATACGATTTCGACCATTTTTAATACGCTACAAACTGAACGAACTGACAGCCAAATTTGGAAATGGTTTGTTATCTTTGCACTGTTATTTTTAGCATTAGAAATGGCCATTATCAAGTTTGTAAAATGATTTTTTTACCATTAAGGCATTAAGACTATTAGTTTTTCTTTAATTATTTAATGGTTCAGAAATATTATGTTTTAAAATAATTACTGTTTTCAATTAAATAAATTTCTCTACATATGAAAATAATCATCAGAAGCGCCAAAATTATCGATTCAAAAAGTCCGTTTCATAATCAGACCGTTGATCTTTTAATTGCAGATGGTATTATAGAAAAAATAGGAACTTCGATTCTGGATATCGAGGATACGACCGAAGTTAAATTTGACAATTTACATCTTTCTCAAGGCTGGTTTGACAGCAGCGTTTCTTTTGGAGAACCAGGTTACGAAGACAGAGAAACCATTGCAAACGGATTGAATGTTGCTGCAAAAAGCGGTTTTACCGGCATTGCTTTGCAACCCAACTCCTATCCTGTTATCGATAATCAATCGCAGGTAAATTTTGTAAAAAACAAAGCGAATAGTTTTGCTACAGAACTTTTCCCAATTGGCGCTTTAACCAAAGCAAGCGAAGGAAAAGATATGGCAGAATTATTTGACATGAAAAAATCCGGAGCGGTTGCTTTTGGAGACTACAATAAAAGTATCGACAATGCCAACTTGCTGAAAATTGCTTTGCAATATGTCCAGGATTTTGACGGATTGGTCATTACTTACTCGCAAGACCCTAATATTAAAGGAAATGGTGTTGCCAATGAAGGCATCGTTTCGACCAAATTAGGACTGAAAGGAATCCCGAATCTGGCCGAAGAATTACAAATAGCAAGAAATTTATTTCTATTGGAATATACCGACGGAAAACTTCATATTCCGACCATTTCTACTGCAAAATCGGTTGAATTGATAAGAGAAGCTAAAGCAAAAGGATTCCAGGTAACAGCAAGTGTTGCTGTACATCATTTGGTTTTAACAGATGAAAAGCTGGAAGGTTTTGATACCCGTTTTAAAGTTACGCCACCGCTAAGAACCGAAGCCGACAGACAAGCTTTATTAAACGGAGTTAAAGACGGAACAATCGACATTATTACCTCTGACCACAACCCGATTGATATTGAATTCAAGAAAATGGAATTTGATACGGCGAAAAACGGAACAATTGGTCTTGAAAGTGCTTTTGGAGCTTTGTTAACAGTTTTACCTCTGGAAACAGTTATCGAAAAACTAACTTCAGGAAAAGCTGTTTTCGGAATTGAAAACGGTGCAATTAAAGAAGGTTCGAAAGCAAACTTTACTTTTTTTACACCAGAAGGAAAATCAACTTTTACGAAAGCCAATATTCTTTCGAAATCTAAAAATTCTGCTTTTTTAGGAACAGAAATCAAAGGTTCTGTTTATGGAATCTTAAATCAAAATCAACTTGTTACAAAATAATAAAATGAATAATTCAATCGAAGAGGGAAAATCAATTGCCATTACCAGTTATATTTTAATTATTGGTGTTTTGATTGCAATGTCTATGAACTCTGAAAATAAAAATAGTTTTGCTTCTTTTCATATTCGTCAGGCTTTAGGATTATCGCTTGCTTTTATTTCTTTTGGAGCTATCATCAGCAATTTCGACAGTTTTATGATCACTTTTCCCATGTGGATTTGTATTTCTATACTTTGGACATACGGAATTTTTAGTGCTATTCAGGGACAAACAAGACCAATTCCGTTAGTTGGAAATTTATTTCAAAAATGGTTTAAATCGATAGGTTAAGAGAATTCCAATATAAAAAAATCCAAATTCCAATAACACGCAGTCAACTGAAAACTTACACTGCGACTGAAAACTAATAAAAAATGAATCTATCATTAGAATATAAAATACAAGAACCAAAAGTTATCTTAGACAAAAACCCTGTTTTACTTTTATTACACGGATACGGCAGCAACGAAGCCGATTTGTTTTCGTTTGCTACTGAACTTCCGGATAACTATTACATTATTTCTGCTCGTGCTCCTTACGATCTGCAATACGGAGCGTATGCCTGGTATGCCATCAATTTTGATGCTGATCAGAATAAATTTTCAGATAACGAACAGGCCAAAACTTCACGTGATTTAATCGCTAAATTCATCGATGAATTGGTTGCGAATTATCCTATTGATGCCAATAACGTTACTTTAGTTGGTTTTAGCCAGGGTTCTATTTTAAGCTATTCTGTAGCGCTTTCTTATCCTGAAAAAGTTCAGAGAGTTGTAGCGATGAGTGGGTATTTCAACGAAGAAATCATCAAAGAAGGTTACGAGAAAAACGACTTCAAAAACCTGAAAATATTTGCTTCACACGGAACTGTAGATCAGGTAATCCCGATCGATTGGGCAAGAAAAACCCCTGCTATTCTTGAAAAACTAAATATACCGGTAACTTATAAAGAATATCCTGTTGGTCATGGAGTGGCTCCGCAAAATTTCTTTGATTTTAAGAATTGGCTGATGGCGTAGTTTTCAGTATTCAGTCCCGGTCTCAGCTTTCGGCCATCTTAAATTCTAATAATGAGTAAATTTCCAGCGATATTAACTGACGAAAAAGTTAAGGATAGCAATAAAGACTTTAGAAATGCGCTGTTTTCTTTAGACAGAAATAGTATTGATAAAGATAATTTCGTTCACTTAACGAGGATATATTCTATTACAAAGCAACTTGATCTTAGAAATAAGGTTTTGAGACTATTATATGATTTTGATTTTCCTGAATTAAAGGACTTCTTTAACAATGCTTATAAAAAAGAAAGATATCTCGACATGAAAATCTATGCACTGCGTGGACTTTCTCAATTCTTGAGCGAAAAAGAAATAGAAAAACTACTACAGAAATTCAATCTCACATTATCTAAAAGGCAAGAAACAACACCTTATAATTATCAGGAATACGAACTTTTAAGAGGCCAAAATGCTTTACCTTATTTACTCAAAAAATACAATTACAATTGTTTTAAGGAGTCTTTGCATCAGGTAAACGAACAATATAATGCAATGCCCGAAGCTTTTAAAGGACATTTTACTATAGATGACAATGGTGAGTTTGTATCACTAAGAACTCCCGAAGAAAGTTCTCAAATGATTAAGGAATTTTTTAATAAGCAACAAGGCAGACATTTATAAAAAAGTCGCAGCTTTCAAACTGAAAACTGCGACTTTTTCTATAAACTTTATTCTCCTGTATAAATAATTTTCCCGGCTTTTTTCAAAACATAACCTTTCCAGGGAATTAGCTGATAATCGTCTTTAGTCCAGGAATCCCCTTCGGATTTTCTTTCTAAAAGAATAGGTTCTTTTTGCGTATCCAGAAAAAGTTCTGCCTGATTTCCGTCAAAAATTACATAGGCCACTGTAGAGTATGTTTTTCCGTCTTCGGCATGAGATAATTTTGTACCTGCTTCAAAAAGACGTACACATTGTTTCTTAAGCGTTGACCAGGTATATCCTGCAGAGGCTTTACAACCGTGCGCATCAGCATCTCCTCCTACTACAACCGGTTTTGTTTCTTGTGATTTTGGGGTTTTGTTTTCTTCCGAAACTTTCTTGGCACAAGAAAACGAAAGGCCCACAATAATCGAAAATAAAAAAATCTTTTTCATATATCCTATAATTTTTCAGATTGTAAAAAATAGGATTATTACCTCTATTTTTGATACAACCAGGTTTGATTTACTTCAAAAGTAATATTATCATCGTTATCTACAAAATATTTTAACAAGACTTCTCCCCATAATTCTCCATTGCTGTAATCCGCAATGATCCATCTGTGGTTTAAAATTTTAATTTTATTGATGATAAATTTATTCGGACCTATTTGATCCTGGCCTGTATATGGGTTTCCTTTTGGATTTGCATTAAAATCAAGCAGCTTCTCTGTTACAACCGGAATCAATTTTTCGTATAAAATTACTTTTCCTCCAGAGGCGCCGTTATCAAAATAGTTTTGTGCATTTTCGTTATGTTCCAGAGAAAAATAATCGGCATCGGCCAATTTTGTTTTTACCAAATTGATACTGTCTCTTAGCTTTTTTGTAGTTTTCTCATATCTTTCTTCTCCAAATTTTACTTCACGGCTGTAAAACATATAGGTAAAAACATTCATTAATATCGCAAGGATAAAAAGGTAAAGCATTAAGGATTTTTTCATTTTTGTGGTATAATTAAATTGTAATTTCTAAATTGTCGTAAGCCAGGAAAACATTTTCAGGCAATTGTTTTTGTACTTCTTCATGAAAGCCTAAAACGTGGCTAATATGCGTTAAATACGCTTTTTCAGGTTTTACAAGATCTATAAAATCGAGTGCTTCCTGCAAATTAAAGTGTGTATCATGTGGTTCTACCCGCAAAGCATTTACCACTAAAACTTTCAGGTTTTTAAGCTTTTCGACTTCTGTTTCATGAACGGTTTTAACATCTGTGAGGTAAGCAAAATCATCTATACGATAACCAAAAACCTGCAAATCGCCGTGCATAACATTTACAGGAATGGCTGTTTTGTTGCCTACAGCAAATGGTTTATCGTTAACAACTTCAATGGTTTTAACGCTTGGTGCACCCGGATATTTGTTTACAGTTTCGAAAACATAATCGAACCGGCGCTTAAGATTATCAATTACGCGTTGATGTGCATAAACTGGAATTTCGCCCTGCCTGAAATTAAACGGACGAATATCGTCTAAACCGGCAGTATGATCTGCGTGTTCGTGTGTAAATAAAATAGCGTCGAGATGCCTGCAGCCGCAAGAAAGCATTTGCTGTCTGAAGTCAGGACCGCAATCGATAACATACGAGTACTTGTCCCATGTGATCCAGATGGATACGCGGAGCCTTTTGTCCTTAGCATCAGTGCTTTTACAAACAGGATGATCGACTCCGATTATCGGAATGCCTTGTGAAGTACCAGTGCCTAAAAAATATACCTTCAATTGAACTTAATTTTTTTACAAAAATAGGATTATTTCTCTTTCATTAGAAGCCTAATTTGCTAACTTTGTAACAAATCTATTTAAAATAAAATGGGTACAGAAATAAAACTCAAAGGTGACAAGGTCATCGAACAGATTCCTTCCATAAAAGACAAAGCGTTACGCATTAATTTAAACGAGAATATTTACGGAACTTTTGCTGAAATTGGTGCTGGACAAGAAACCGTCAGGCATTTTTTCAGGTCCGGAGGATCATCGGGAACAATTGCAAAAGCAATGTCTGCCTACGATAAAGATTTCAGTGATGCAGTTTATGGAGTTGAGAGTGATGGTCGCTATGTAACCGAAGAGCGATTAAAAAAAATGTTGACTCTTGAAGGGCAAATAATCGAGGAACGATTAAGCCGCGAAAAGCACCCTACAAAGCTTTTCTTTAGTTACGCCAATACTGTTGCCACAATAGATTTTGCCAAACAATTTAAAGGTCACGGCTGGGTAGGAATTCGATATCAAATTGAACCTGACGAAGCTTATAACGAAATTATTCTTCATATTCGTTTTAAAGAGACCGATGCCCGACTACAACAGGAAACATTAGGTATTTTAGGTGTAAACCTTATTTACGGTGCTTTTTATAAGTACAACGATCCAAAACGATTACTTCGCTACTTATACGATCACTTAGACAAAGATCAGCTCGAAATTGACACTATTAACTTCTCAGGACCTCGTTTTGCTGATGTTGATAATCGCTTAATGAGTTTGCAACTGGTTAAAAACGGAATGACTGATGCCGTAATGTTTAACCCTGAAGGGAAAAACATTCTGCCGGCTGCTATTTTATACAAAAAGAACCTTCTTGCTTTAAGAGGAAGTTTTCGTCCGGTTACGAAAGTAAATATGGATATGTACGAGAAATCACTTAAGATGTTTCTTGAAGAAAACAAGGTTGAAAAAGACAATACACTGGTAGTTTTTGAAATTACTCTTTCGAATTTACGTTCTGATGGTGAAATTGATGAGCGTGACTTTATGGACAGGGCCGAATTGCTTTGTTCTTTAGGACAAACCGTAATGATTTCGAATTTTCAGGAATATTATAAAGTGGTAGAATATTTTGCTAATTATACCAAAGCCAGAATGGGATTAGCAATGGGTGTCAACAATTTAGTTGATATTTTTGACGAGAAATATTACCGTCATTTAAGTGGTGGAATTCTTGAAGCGTTTGGAAAATTATTCTACAGAGATATGAAAGTTTTCTTGTATCCAATGTTGGATGACAATGGTGTTTTGATGAATTCTAATAACCTTAAAGTACATCCTAGAATGAAAGAATTATACAAATTCTTTAAATTCAACGGAAAAGTAGTCGATATTGCTGATTATGATCCGCATAATCTGGAGGTTTTCTCTCGCGAAGTTTTAAAAATGATCAACCAAGGAAAACCAGGCTGGGAACCTATGCTTCCTTCCGGTATTGCCGAAATAATAAAAGAACATCATCTTTTTGGATATCACCCGCAGAAAGAGTTAGAACAAAATAATTAAAACAAAAAAGTCCTAAAAAGAAAATTTTCTTTTTAGGACTTTTTTTAGGTTTCAGTCTCGGTCACAGTTTTCAGTAGAGACGTACAGCAATGCGTCTAACACGATACGAAGACACACTGCTGTGCGTCTCTACCGAAATCTGAACCAAAATCTTTATTTTAAAATTTGTGCAGCATGCTCTTTGGTTTTTACCTGAGAAATTACCTCATCGATGATCCCGTTTTCGTCGATTACGAAAGTGGTTCTGTGGATTCCGTCGTATTCTTTTCCCATAAATTTTTTAGGCCCCCAAACACCAAATGCGTTGATTACTGATTTGTCTTCGTCTGCCAATAACGGAAAAGGAAATTCGTATTTGTCTTTAAATTTTGACTGCGCTTTCTGACTGTCGGCACTTACACCCAGAAGCTCATAATTATTGGCTTTAAAACGCTCAAAATTATCTCTTAAATCACAAGCTTCTGCTGTACAACCCGGTGTACTTGCTTTTGGATAAAAGAAAACTACTAATTTTTTTCCGGCATAATCGGCCAGTTTATGGGGTTTTCCGTCTTGGTCTGTTCCTGAAAAATTTGGTGCTTTGTCACCTGCTTTTAATGTTGTCATATTTTTTTATTTTAGAATTTAGATTGTTGATTTTAGATTATATATGTTTATTCAAATCTACTTTTATGTCTCCAATCAACCATTTTCCGTTATCATTAGTTTTATATTTATATTTAATATCAAAAGTACCATTTTTAATTTTTCCTTCTTCGAACAAGGTCTCAGCATAAGTGCCGTTAATAATTTTTAAAGTTTTATCAATTCTTCCTTTTGGTAAACTAATTTTAAAAATTTTGTTGGTACTCAAATTTAAAAAGCTTACAAAATCAGACTTCTCTGAATCAATCGTAACAAAATAAGGATATTTTTTAATGTCACTATGATATATTTCCCGACCCAGATTTGCAATTTTTTTTCCGTTATTTTTATCAAACAACACATATTCTGGTGGATCACAACACCCAGAGACTAAACGTTTTTCTATAATGAATGTGTTTTCATATTCTATCCAGCTTGCATAACCTAATCTGCCTGTTAATTCGATTAGACTTTTATCTAAAGAAAAAAGCTTTTTCTTTTCTTTTGTTTTACTTTCAAAAACAAGCCAAGATGAATCGCAATTAAACTGATAGTAAATTTTTGCTCCGTTTTTAAAGGTTGTTTTTTCACAAGATATGATTTCATTCAATTGAGGTCGCTCTTTACAACTACAATTTTGTGCAGAACTAAATTGCGAAATAATTAGACAAATAAACGTCACTATAATTTTCATTGTTTAAATAAAATATAATTAATTACGAAATATGTTTTCATGCCCCAGGTTGTAGTGAAAACCCCGGAGTTGTAGTAATTTACATTTTTTGCATTGGCAAAGCGACTCCCGAAGCCTCGGGATAAACTCCGATAAGATTGCTTAAAAATATTATTGCTACAATGAGGAGTTGTAACGAAAACTGGATTAGGCACATGATTAAAATTATACTATTTTTACGAGATTAAAAATACGGAAATGAATAAAGAAGCTCGAGTAACATTTGTTATAAATACGTTAAAAGAACTCTACCCTACTATACCTGTCCCATTAGATCATAAAGATCCTTATACGTTACTAATTGCGGTTTTGCTTTCGGCGCAATGCACAGATGTGCGCGTGAATCAGATTACGCCAATTCTTTTTGCGAAAGCTGATAATCCGTATGATATGATTAAAATGTCGGTTGAAGAGATTAAGGAAATTATTCGTCCTTGCGGTTTGTCGCCAATGAAATCGAAAGGAATTTACGGTTTATCGCATATTTTGATTGATAAATATGACGGGAAAGTACCACAGAGTTTTGAAGCTCTTGAATCTTTGCCTGCTGTGGGACACAAAACGGCGAGTGTGGTAATGTCACAGGCTTTTGGCGTTCCGGCTTTTCCGGTTGATACTCATATTCACAGGCTGATGCTGAGATGGAATCTTTCGAACGGAAAAAATGTGGTGCAGACTGAAAAAGACGCTAAAAGATTATTTCCCAGAGAATTATGGAATGATCTGCACTTGCAGATTATTTGGTATGGCAGAGAATATTCGCCTGCACGAGGCTGGAGCCTTGATAAAGATATAATTACGAGGACTATTGGAAAAAAATCGCTGATAGAGGAAGCAATTAAAAAAGAAGAAGCTACTAAAAAGATATTGAAGTAGCTTCCGTATTTTTTTTACATACTGCTTTTTAAGGCATTATATTCGCCTGTCATATTTAGTGACCTATAGATTCCCAAAAGTGATTTTGTAGCACTTTCATTTTTTGGTTCAATACTTAGTGCTTTTTTTAGGTATGGAATTGCACTTTTTACAATTTCATCTTTTTGTGCATCTAATCTATCGTATTGTTTCATTTCGGCAGGGCTATTTCCTAAAGTTCCCATAAGATCAAGCAATTCTTTTTTAAACTGTATTTTGACATAGGCTAAGTTGATAAAGCAGGTCATACAATTTTGATTGACTTGTAATGCATCTTCATAATATTTTTCAGCACTACAATAATCGTTGGTTTCCATATAAGAGAATGCTAAAGAAATGAGGATTTCTTCTTTTTTAGATGGCGGATTTACATTTCTTGGTTTTTCATAAAGCCCTTCCTGAATACCTGCTTCTCTGGCACTCATCGAAATAAAAGCTTCTTCTTGTTTTGTTTTTTTATTGGTGGCATAAAAAATAACTACTTCGCCTGTATAGTTTAGCTTTTTAAGTTCTTCAAAATATTTAATGGCAGACTTATAATCTTTAGCTGCAAAAGCGGCTGAAGCTGCATTGAACAGGTTTCTGACATCTTTTTTGTCGAATAGGTAAACTTCATAACTTTTATCAGCGCTTTCTTTGAATTTTTCTGCTTTATAATCATTGTATGCCCCGTCTACCAATTTAGATTTCATTTCTTTTAGGGCTAAACTCGCCTTAAAAGCATATTTGTAAATTTGAGAATCATTTTCGTAAAGTAATACATCCTGATAAGCTCCTACTGCCAAAGCAAAATTAGCTGCGGCATCTACATTTTTGCTTGCCAAATCTTTGTATACATTTCCTTTTGTAAAGTAGAAATCTGATTTTACCTCAACCGGTGCATTTATTATTAAGTATTCTATTTTCTTTAAAATAGCTAATGCTTCCTGGTTTTTTCCTTTGCTGTAATAAGATTGCGCTTCTTTTATTTCTTCTTTTTGAGCATATGCGCCTATATTTATTGATAGTAACAATAATAAGATCTTAAAGTTCTTTTTCATTTTGAGTTAAGTTTGGTTGTTTAATAGATTAAGGGTACTACTGAGATTGAACTTATGGCAAAAATTGATCGTAGAGACTAAAAGTTTTTACTTTTATCCTCAATCAATATTCAACAAAAAGTCATTCTCTTTTTAATATTCTTTATAAAATATTAAAATAAACAACAAACGAAACGTGGTTAGGGTAGTTTTGGGTCATAGATTATTTGGTTTTGGTTATACTTGATTTGGTTATTATTGTTTTTTGAATTTTTCTACATATTGAAAGGTTTTTAATACAGAAACTTCTTTTATATAGCATTTTCTTTAAATAAAAAACTAGTTTTTAACTAAAATAAAGCTAAATATAAAATAAATAATTGAAATTAAGTTAAAATATAGAATTTTAACAAAACAAGGTAAAATTATAATCAATTTATCATTAAGAATACACGGGATGACTTTAATAATGAACTGATTATTACCGTGATTATTTAAGTAAAAATATAATACAGATTTATTATTGAAGACGTTACGAAATTTATCGTGTCCAAGCGGTTCAAACCGTTCGCTATATTTTATACTATGAATGCAATTCTTTTAGTTTCAGAAATAAAAAAACTCACTATCTGTATTTGCATACAAATAGTGAGCTTTCAACCAAAACGACCATTTGGTTTTTCTTTCGAAATAAACATCCGACAAATGTAGTGGGCTGTTTAATTAGCTATAATTTCAAAACTTTTATCTTCAATTTTCACAACTGTTAATGCTTGTGAATAATTTAGTAAAAAAGAAACGACTTCTTTTTTAGGTTTTAAATCTTTAGAAGCTAATGCCTTTTTAGAGTAAATTTTCGCCATACTATCAAAATGTTTTATTATAGTATAACGGACTATTACTCAAAATAGTATTAGTTGGTTAAAATAATTTGATGTTTGTCGATTATTTTTCTTAAATTCATTAGTGCATACCGCATTCTTCCTAATGCTGTATTGATGCTAACGCCCGTAAGCTCAGATATTTCCTTGAAACTCATATCCTGATACATACGCATGACCAATACTTCTTTTTGATCTTCCGGAAGTTCTTCGATTATCTTTTTCAGATCGACTTCGACCTGATCAAAGATCATTTTATTTTCGATGGTTAAAGAATCATCAGACATTACAGAAAAGATCGAAAACTCTTCAGTCTCTCTGTACATTGGCATTTTTTTGGTTTTACGAAAATGATCTACAATTAAGTTATGAGATATACGCATTACCCAAGGTAAAAATTTACCTTCTTCGTTATAGGAATTACTTTTTAAGGTTTTAATTACCTTAATAAAAGTGTCTTGAAAAATATCATTTGAAATATCTCTATCAGCAATCTTCGAATATATAAATCCATATATCTTAGACTCGTGTCTTTTAATTAGTGTCGCCAGTGCAGTTTCGTTGCCTTCGACATAATTTTTCACTAATAGAGCGTCTGGAATATGCAGATCAGCCATAATACTACTTTTTTTTAGTTCTGTTTTAAAATTTGGAGTAATTTTTCTAAAAAGTAGTTTTATTTAATAGGCGTATCTTTTGGGTTATGATGTTATGTTAATATTCTGACCAAATTTAACAAATTATAATTTTAAAAAGCAAACAAAATGAAGAATAATTAACAATAAATCGTTAATTTTTGCAGTACAAACTTAATTTCAGGCTTAAAATGATCAAAAAAAACAAAAACAAAATCTTTTTTTAACATAAAAAATCAGACATAAATAACTCAATATTAACCCATTAACCTATTTACATCTGATTAATTCAATCTATATGTGATGCTATCGTTTATTATTGATAAACACGAACATAATCGACATAAAATTTTTGAGGAAGTACATTATCATCTACTTCCGGACCGCCAAAATTTCCTCCTATGGCCAAATTTAGGATAATATAAAATGGCTTGTCAAATGGCCAGGTATCTTCATTTTTTACTTCAGGATTAAAAGTATAAACTAGAGTTGTGTCTACAAAAAAATCGATTTTATCCTTGGTCCATTCGATTGCGTAGGTATGGTATCCCTCTTCTATATTAGGAAAAGGTGTTCTTTTTGTGTTAATGGTATTTCCGTGGCTATCCTGTGTATGTAAGGTTGTATACACCATATGAGGATCTCTGCCTATATACTCCAGAATGTCAATTTCTCCTGTTTTAGGCCATTTTACTTCATCTATATTAGCTCCAAGCATCCAGAATGCAGGCCATAGCCCATGTCCTACCGGCAGTTTTGCCCTGGCTTCGATCCGGCCATATTTAAACTCTTTTTTACCTTTTGTTGTTATTTTTGTAGAGGTATATTTACTGCCTTCTTTCCTGGCTTCGATAATAAGATTTCCGTCTTTGAGTTCGTGGTTTGTTTTGGTATAAATCTGTCTTTCGTTATTTCCGTAGCCGCATAAATTTGGGCATCCGTCGCCAAGCTCAAAATTCCAAACGGTTTCGTTAACTGATTTTTTATTAAAATTTTCTTCCCAGACTAGTTTTCGCTTTACTTCCTGTGCAAAACTAAAACTGGTGATCATTACTAATATAAATACTTTTTTCATACAATCATTTTAAAATTTAATAAAATAAGAAGGCCAGCCTCAACTGACCTTCTCACCTCATTCTTACTAATTAATTTATAATCTATTGATATACTCTTACGTAATCAATCTCCATAGAAGATTGTGTAAAAGCAGGATCAATATTACCGCCCAGATTACCTCCCATTGCTACATTCAAAATTAAGAAAAAGTCGCTATTAAAAGGCAAAGTACCGTCGTTAGGAACTGAGTGAATTAAAACATCATCTGCAAAAGTTTGTACTGATGCAGGGCTCCAGACTGTTTTGTACACATGAAATTCTGTTGACACATTTGGTATTGTTTTAGAACCTGTGTTACCATCCCCTCCTGAATGTCCAGGGTAATGAAGGGTACTTAAAATCACATTCTGATTTTTACCTACATGTTCCATTATATCTATTTCACCGCAGGCAGGCCAGGTTTTTGTAGCATAATTTGAACCTAACATCCAGATTGCCGGCCAGGTTCCTACACCAATAGGGAGTTTGGCTTTTACCTCGACTTTACCATAAGTAAATTTAAATTTACCATCTGTTTTTAATCTTGCAGACGAGTAATCAGCTCCACCTGAAGCTTCTTTCTTTGCAGTAATTTTTAAACTTCCTCCCTGAACAATTACATTGTTTGCTGAGTTGGTATAATTTTGTTTTTCATTATTTCCCCAACCGTTATCTCCTTTACCCAGATCATACGTCCATTTTGTAGGATCAGGGGCGCCATCTGTATCAAACTCATCAGACCACACTAGTTTTGTATAATCTGCCGGTGGTGCCTTAACCGGTTTTGTAGTAGTAAATATATGGTACCAGGCCAATGCCGGATTGCCACCCATAACCGCTCTTACCACCATTCTGTTGGCCGTTATAGAAAGAATTTCATAAGAGTTCTGACCTATATAATAGCCCATAAATCCACCGTCAGAGAAATTCATTGTTGTTCCTCTGGTTTGTGTTAAATGGTCCGGATTATTCATTACAACCGATTCTGAAGGACTTAGCGATACGATTTTTGTTCCGCTTGCATCATAAGTCAAACAAGCATCATCCGGTGAGCTTCCTCCTGCTATGCTTGCAAAAGCTGCATTAAAGAATGTTGCACCACCATTATCTAATTGATATTTTACTACATCACCATCCAGAGAGAATGTTAATACATTATCATACAAACAACTGCTTGCCGGTGAAGCTGCTTTTTCGAAAGGTCCTGCCATATAATAATTAGCAAAATAATTTTTGGTTGCATCACCATCATTTTGTCCAACCCCCAGATGTCCTGGTTCTGAAGCTGACCAATACCATTTTTTAGAAGTTCCGCCAGTTAAGAACGCTACTGCTTCAGGATCACTAAAATCACTCTGAACGGTAACATCTATTGAGGTATTTGTTTCTACTCCTCCTGTTCCTGTTGCAATTACAGTTACGGTGTAAGTATTGAGGCCTGGTTTCGTAAATCTTTTTTCTATTTTACCAGATGGCGCATTTAATGAAGTACCATCGCTAAATGCATATTTATACGATATAGCATCGTTTGCCGTAGCGACCAGTTTTACTAATCCCGAACCATCTCCGTTTGGATCTGCATCGGTTTTACCTACTATTTCGGCCGTGATTACAAGATTTGTGGGTGCCTGTAATTTTCCGAATTTTAAATCGTCTTCCTGACAACCTACCATAAGCAGAATCGTAAGTATGGACACGATATTTATAATTATTTTTTTACTCATGATTACGTATATTTTTAGTTCGATTGTTTAATATCATCAAAATAGTATGTTTTGCCTGTGCCATTGTTTCCAAAATCAAAGAAAACTACCAGTCTTTGATAATTATTGGCATTTACAATTCCATCAAAATCAAAAGTGAGTTCTTCCCACCCATTTGCAACTGTGGTTGTCGCATCAATTTCTTTGTTTATAGATGCATCGTTTAGATTCTCTAATTTAAACTTTACAATGATACCAGCCTGAGGGGACCAGACTTTCATTTTTAATTTTTTAAATATTGAGAAATTAATTGCCGTTTCAAGCGCTATTGATGAACCTGCCCAAACTTCAGCACCATTGTTTTTTGTTAAAGCACTTACTGTTGATGATGTATTGATTCCGGATTTATCAGGATTTGCAACAACAGTTGTAGCGGCACCTCCAAAATTGCCGTAAGCATAAGTCAGGGTAGTAGATTCGAATGTTAATGGTAATACCAGAGATTCTGCTCCAGAAGTTAACTGAATATCATCGTAGTAATAATCTACACCTGTTCCCGCATTACCAAAGTCAAAGAACAATACTACTCTTTGGTACTTATTGGCGTTATCAACTGCTGAAAAATCAAATACCAATTCTTCCCAATTATTTGCTACTGTATTGATAACATCTACTTCGGCATTAATATCCGGATTCGTTAAATTCTCTAATTTCATTTTCACCACAATCCCTGCTTTTGGCGACCAGGCTTTGATTTTGATTTTTTTCAATGTAGAGAAATTAATTGGCTCTCCTAGTTCTAAGAAAGAACCTGCCCATACCTCAGCACCAGCCGGTTTGGTTAATTTAGCCACTTTTGCACTTACGTTACTAGCGCCTATGCTAGGATTATTGGCTACCACTGTTGCTACGCCTCCAAAAGTAGTAAAAGCATAATTTAATGTAGCCGATTCAAAATCAACCGGTAATAAAATTGGATTCGAGATTGTAATAGATTCTGTATGTACCGTTGTTGCTTTTCCTCCGCTTAAAGCGACCACTTTTACTTCATAGGTTCCTATATTGGCATAGGTATGTTTAATGGTTTCACCTTCCATAAAGTCAACCGGAATTTCATTTGGATCTTCTCCAAAATAAACCTGAAAATAGGTTTCAAAACTGGCTTTTGCACTTACAGATACAGATAAATTATCACCAACGACATGCGCTAATGTGACCTGTAAATTGCTTGGAGCCAAAAATGAAACGGTAACTTCCTGTGTTACTTCAGTAATTTTTCCGTTTATTCCCATTGCTATAATCTTAGCCTGATAAACACCTTCTTTATAGGTATGAGTTACAGTTGCTCCTGCTGAAAGATAGTTGGACACCGGACTTCCGTCACCAAAATTAATTTGATATTGTGTTACACCTTCTCCTTTAGGTAAAAAAGTAACTTTACCTGAATTATCCTGAGTAATTGTTGTAAGTGCCGATATGTTTTTTGGCGCTCCTATCGAATCGATATCGACATCGCTGCCATTACTGTCATTGGAACAACCTACTGTGATTGCTAAAACAAACAGACTTATAATAAAATGTAATTTTTTCATAATACTATTTTTTAATATTGAGGATTTTGCTGCCAGTTTCCGTTTGCGAATTGAATTTCTTCGATTGGAACCGGGAATATTTCATTTTTTCCTGCCTTAAAACCAACAATTTCCTGTGCCGCTTTACCTGTGCGCACTAAATCGAAAAAGCGAATTCCTTCTCCAACAAATTCAAACCTTCTTTCTGCCCAGATAAAATCGGTCAAAGCTGGCCCTGACGCTGAGATATCATGATTTGTATCTCCAAATGCACGTCTTCTTACCTCGTTTAAATACGTTCTTGCTTTCGCATCGTCTAACCCGCCTCTATTATAAGCTTCTGCAGCCATCAGCAATACATCAGCATAACGAATCGCTCTGTAATTATTAGGGTTTGTAAGGTTTTGGTCTCCTATATTAGAATCTCCCTGACGCGGTAAATATTTTTTATTAAAATATCCTGTATGTTTATACCCTGTACCATAAGTTGCATTATTGGCTGCTGCCCAGGCAACAATGTCTAAAATAGATACATCTTTACGTTTATCGCCTACCTCAAATGCATTGGCAATTTTTGGGGTTGGCACATTAAAACTATATCCTGAATCAAAAACAGGTCCTACATAATTTCTTATTCCGTTAAAACCTACGGCTACGTTACCTTCACTACATTGTAAACAGGTAAAAGCTGCTCCTTCGGCATCACTGTACTGCACTTCGAATACTGATTCTTTTCCGTTTTCTCCGGCGTTTTCAAAAATTGCACTATAATCGGCTATTAATGAATATTTACCTGATTCGATTACTTTGTCTAGAACTTTGGATGCATCTATAAATTTATCCTGATACAAATATACTTTGCCTAATAGTGCCTGAGCAGCTCCTTTAGTTGCTCTTCCTGTTTGTGGTGCGTCCGGGCTTAAATTATCAACCGCATAAAGTAAATCAGCTTCGATAGAAGCATACACTTCCTTAACTGGTGAACGTGGGATTTTTTTCTCATCATCTAATTTAAACCTCTTGTCTCCATTTAACGGAATTGCACCAAACCATTTTACTAATTCAAAATGATAATATGCCCTTAAAAAATGCGCTTCGGCTAATATTTGATTTTTCCCTGCAAAGTCTGTTTTATCCTTAAACTCCAAAATATAACTTGCTCTGTTTACTCCCGCAAACATCCAGTTCCAGACATCTTTTATATTACTATTTACAGAGGTATGTGTCATTTCATCTACTTGCTGAAAACCAACTACGTCACTCGCACTTTCTCCTCCGGCCAATGTATTATCTGAAGCTATTTCGCCCAGTAAAACATTTACATAAGAAGATTGCAGCAAATCGTATGCGCCAATTAAGGCATTGTAATAATCTGACTCTGAATTAAAATAGTTTTCTGAATCTATTGAATATACAGGTTCACGCTCAACAAAATTATCTGAACAAGAAACGCTTAAAGCTCCTAAAAGCACGATTCCCAGTCCTATATTTAAAATATACTTTTTCATTTTCTTGGTTTTTAAAAATTTAGATTTAGTCCCATTGTATAAATCCTTGGTGTTGGATAAAATCCGTTATCGATTCCTGATCCTACAGACGATTGCGAAACATTGTCGTCATTTTGTGGCCCTGTTATAGCAGCCGGATCAAAACCTCTGTATTTGGTAAAAGTGTACAAATTGTTTACGCCTACATACAAACGTAATTTTGAAATCCCGATTTTATCCGAGAATGTTTTGTTTAATGTATACCCTAATTGTACGTTTTGAATTCTTAAAAAAGAAGCATCTTCTACATAATAATCAGAAAAAAGATTGTTATTGGTAGCTCCGGTTGTCACTCTAGGAACAGTATTGCTTGTTCCTTCTCCGGTCCATCTTCCTAAAACATAGTTAGACCTGTTTACGTCTGTAAGTGTACGTTCGTAATTTCTAACCATATCGTTTCCTATCGAAGCATAAGCGTATGCCAGAAAATCAAGATTTTTGTAGTTAAGTGTTAAATTTAATCCCATTATTACATTTGCAATTGGGTCCCCGATGTTTGTTCTGTCTTTGCTATCTATTACGCCATCACCGTTTATATCTTTAAAACGAATATCTCCCGGAGCTGTCGCTGCTCCTAAAGCTGCCTGCGATGGATGTGCTGCAATTTCGGCCTGATTCTGGAAAATCCCATCTGTTTTATATCCATAAAAAGATCCAATAGGTTTTCCTTTTTCCATTCTTGACGGAAGAAGCGGTTGCCCAACACCAAAACCACCTGCCTCTGTATAACCGGTACTATTGGCTACTTCTAAAACTTCGTTATCAATTGTAGTAATATTATATCCGATATTAAAATTAAAATTATCAGATATCTTATCTTTATAATTTATTGCAAACTCGAATCCTTTGTTACGAACAGAGCCCGCATTCATAGTTGGTGAAGAAGCTCCCGGAGCATAAACTCCCGTTATTCCTGAAACCGGGATTTTTGGAATTAATAATTTATCTCGTGTATCGATAAAATAATCAGCTGTAATGTCTAGCTTATTATTCAATAAACGAAAATCTACCCCTACGTCAAACTTTTTAGCCTCTTCCCATTGTAATTTCGGGTTTGGTAATCCTCCAATCGCTGTTCCGTTGATCAGAGCTCCATTATATACATAAGTTGCTTCCCCGTTTAATAATCCTGTATAAGCATTAGATCGTATCTGGTCATTTCCTAAAACTCCATAACTTACTCTAAATTTTAAGAAATTTAAAATACTATTATCTTTTAAAAATGATTCTTCAGAAACTACCCATCCTGCAGTAATTGAAGGAAAATATCCAACTCTGTTTTCTGGTCCGAATTTAGTTGATGCATCCCTTCTGAAAATTGCGTTTAAAAGATATTTTCCTTTAAAATCATATTCCAACATCCCAACATAAGAAACCCTTCTATCATCATAACTATACGATGATACATCACGACCACCGGCCGGGCTTGTTCCTTTTGCAAGGCTTATATCTGCATATTTCCATGAATTATTAGGAACATCATAACCTGTTGCACCAAGACCGGATCCCCATGTTTTATAAACTGTTGATACTAAAACTGCTTTGATATTATGATTTCCAAAAAGAGTCTTTTTGTATTCTGCAATAAGATCAAGGGTATAATCATTATCGTTTACGGTATTTTGGTTTACACTGCTTCGGGTAATATCAAATACTTTTCCGCCGTAGCTTATTTGCTTAGAAAAGTTTCTGCTAATACTATTTCCTGTATTGAAACCAATACGTGATGTAAATTTAAACTCTTTAGTAATGTCATAAATAAAGCTAACATTTCCGTTTAATTTTCTTAGCTTATAGTCATTATAGGTATTTTCTATTTGTGCCAACGGATTGATAATTTCTACTCCGTAACCCGGTGAACTAGGAACTAATGTGTAATTTCCGTTTTGATCACGAACCGGCAAAGTCGATGGTGTATTAATAGCATTAAAAAGTACCGACCCCAAACCGTTCTCATTCAATGAGTCTCTGTCTAGATAGGTATAAATAATATTGGTTTGCAATTTCATATTACTCGCTAAATCAGCTCCTAAAGATAATCTTGCTGTATTTCTTTTAAAATCAGATTTTGGACCTCCAATAATACCCTGCTGGCTTAAATCTGATCCGCTTAATAAATAGGTGATTTTATCTGAACCTCCTGAAATTGCTATATCATTATTAATTACCGGAGCCGGGTTGAAAATTTCTTTTTGCCAATCTGTTCCTTTACCTAATCCTGAAACATTAGGATAAGGCAGTGCCTGTCCGCCATTAGCATAACTTTCATTCAATAATAAAGCATATTCTGTGGCATTTAGCACAGACATTTTTTTGCTTGTTTCCTGTGTACCAATAGAAGAGTTGAAAGAAACTTTGGTTTTAGAATTCTTTTTACCCGTTTTTGTTGTTACCAGTACAATTCCGTTGGCTCCCAATACTCCGTAAACTGCTGCCTGCGCATCTTTAAGTACGGTGATTGATTCGATATCGGTTGGATTTAAAATACTCAAATCTCCCTGATAACCATCTATAAATACAGTTGCTGCATTGTTTCCGTTTGTGGCAATACCTCTAATATTGATATTCATTGCCGCTCCCGGAGAACCCGATTGCGCAGTAACACTAACACCCGCAACGGTTCCTTGCAGGGCTTGCTCTACTTTTAGAGGATGAAGATCCTCGATGGTTTTGCTCGATACAACAGTAACTGCTCCTGTTACATCTCTTTTCTTTCTGCTGCTGTATCCTAATACAACCACTTCATCAAGCGATCTGGCATCATCGCTCATTTTAACTGTTATTTTGGTTCCTGAAACTACAACTTCTTGTGTTTTATAACCTATATAACTTAAAACAATTACAGTTCCTTTTGGAACTCCTGATAATTTAAAAGATCCATCGAAGTCTGTGGTTGTACTTTGCGAAGAACTTTTAACTTTTACATTTACGCCCGGCAGAGATAAACCCGAGCCATCTAATACTGTACCGCTTACATCAAAAGACTGCGAAAACGCATAAGATGTAAACAGCATTAGTACGGTTAGTAATAATCTAGATTTCATAATTAGTTAGTTTTTATTGAAAGATAAATTTATCTTATCCGATTAGGAAAACTATAAATTTAACCTCAACAAAAAACATACATCATAAAAAAAACCTATGTAAATTTAATATATCTTAAAATAGACCCTTATTTAACTATAAATCACGAATGTTAATTTCTTTAACATTAGCACTGCAAAATCACAACAAATCGTTAATGTTGAGGTAATGTATAGTTTTTTTAAGTCGTTTTTTAACTTACTATACAGCCAGGATATATTCGACTAAACCGTTTTCGTGCTGCAAATCCATTTTTTTTCGCAAACGATACCTTTTTATCTCCACACTTCGAACCGAAATATTGAATAACGGAGCAATTTCTTTTGATGAAAGGTTCAATCGCAAATAAGCACATAAACGTAAATCGTTTGGAGTAAGTAAAGGATGAAGCTGCTTGATTCTTTTTAGAAAATCTTTATCGGCATTATCAAATGCTTCTTTAAAAACATTCCAGGAATCTTCCTCGGTAATGTTTTTGTTTATCGTACTTATAACCGATTTTATATTATTGCTATCGTTTTGAGATGTCTTTTTTAAATCTTCTTTTATAAAAGCCAGCAATTCATTTTTACTGTTCAAACTCATTGTTGAAACTGCCAGTTCCCTGTTTTTATTATCAACATCCTGAGAGAGCTGTTCGTTACGAAGCTTCATTAATTGCTGTTCGTTTTCCAGTTCTTTAATCTCCAGTAAAAGATTATTTTCTTCTATTAACTTTTCTTTTTGTTTGTGATAATAATTACGATACGCTTTGTTGACAAAATAAGCCAGCACCAGCATTAAAAGAAAATAGATAAACCACGCCAGATTGGTTAAATACCACGGTTTTAAAACCACAAATGTATAAGTGGCTGTATTTTGCAATATTGTACTGGCATATTTTGCCCTTACTTTAAATGTATATTTTCCCGGTGAAAGGTTTTTAAAATTCACTGTTGCTTTTGTACTCCATTCGCTCCAATCGTTCTGAAAACCTTCTAATAAATACTGATATTCTGAGTTGATGTATTTATTGTATTCAGGAACTGTATAATTTAGAGTGATATTATTTTCGTTTGATTTAAATTCTCCTTCTTCCTTAATAGCAACATTCTTTAAGGTTTCATTTTGCTTGTTTATCGTAATGTCACTAATGAGTACAGTATAGTTTTTAAAACTTAAATCATCAATATTCAAGGTATAATAGCCATCTGTTGTACCTATTAAATAAGTTGATTTTGAGATTTGGGTGATATTCTCAAAACCCAGCATCGAATTGGTTAAAGATGACGGAATTGGGATTATATTCTGTTTTAACTGACTGCTTAATTTGCTGGCAGAAAAATAATGAATGTAATTTTTAGAAAACAGCCAGATTTTGTTCGAATTGTCTACGATTAATTTTCCCGATGTATATTCATCTTTTTCAAAAATAGAACTCAGTAAATTGTCTTTTTCAAATCGTTTTGTACTTGGATTTAATTTGAAAATTCCGCCTTTGTAAGCATAATAAATAGCATTATTGAATTTGACCAAACTGGCGTTTTTTCCTTTTTCAGGAGATTTATACGCATAGAAACCATTAGTTTGTAATAATGATTTATCGAGTTTTAATCTAAAAATCCCTTTGTATTCATGGCTTACATAAACATCAAAATTATTGGTAATTTCAAAATAACGGGATGAATAATCAAAACCCTGAACCTTATTTTTAAAAACCCATTGATTGTTTATCTTTTCCAAAACCGAAATTCCGTAATAATTTCCCTGAAGCAATTGATTTTTAGCATTGGGCACAGGTTCGAATTTCCAGGTTCCGGAAGCAGAAAATATACTTCGTGCCGAATCATTTGTGACAATAAAAGTTCCTGAATCGTGCCCGCAAAAAAGGGTATTATCATATACAAAAAGTGACCAAACCTGCCCTTTTGTTCCGTTGATGAATTTAAACTCAGAATTGCTTTGAATATTTTTGCAAAACAATCCCTGATTCGTTCCTACGTACAACAAACCATTAAAAGTAGCCGATGCATACACAGTTCCTAAAACTCCGGTATCATCTGTAAAACTATGTACAGGCGAGTTAATATTGATACAATTGATTCCGTTATCGAGCCCTGCCCATAAATTCTGGTCTTTATCCTCAAAAAGAGATAGCGCCGTATTATTGCTCAGTCCCTTGCTTTGCGAAATATGATATTTGAGTTTTCCTTTATCTGATAAAATAAAAATTCCGTTAGAAACCGTTCCCAGAGCAAAACTTCCGTCCTGAAGAAGTTGGCTGCTGTAAACAAAACTCGATTTCAATTCAGCATCAACATCTGTTGCAAAACGTGTTAGATTACTTCCTGACAATTTATAAATACCATCCAGTTGCGTCTGAATCATTAAACCATCTTCTGTGGTAAATATATTTACCATCGTGAATTTTTTAAGAATAGGATGATCCGAAACTAATTTGGCTCTGCCGCTTTCTATTTCAAAAAGCCCTTCTTTTATCGTCTGGAAATAAATAGCATTTTTATGTGCAAACGATTTAACAACACCATTTTTTGGTGCAATGATTTTAAATTTCCCCGTTTTGGTATCATAAATATAAATTCTATTTAAAGATTGAAATAAAATCCACTGATCGTATTTAAGAATGTTCCAGAATTGCTCATCATCTAAGATTTTATTTTTGATGGTGTCGCTAAGCGAAGTATATTTTAGCTTTCCGTTGCTTTGTCTGGTCCAGTAACCAAAATTCATGTAACAACCGGTATAAATCTTGTTTCCAATTACTTTTACCGATCGCATAATTGTTTCGTTTGGTGCCGGATATAATTGCCAATTTGTGCCATTATATTCAAGTAAACCATCGTTGTTTGCAAAATACAAATAATTCTGATCGTCCTGAGATATCATCCAACTCTGATTTCCTGCACCATAAACAGATGAAGAATATTTGATAATAGGTGGAAACTCCTGTGAAAACAGGGCAAAACTCATCAAAAAAAACAGCAAAGAAAGTTTCGTTTTCAAATTTAGTTTGTGGTATTAAGTATTATAAAAACAGCCCTAAAATAGCTCATTTTATACTGAAACTACAAATATTTAGTAAAATAAAACAAGATTTTGCAGATCTATGTCAAACTTCACTTCTACGTTGAAATATTGAAATACGTTACATCCCGGTGGTTGAAACCACTAGCTATACTTCGATCTTAGAATTTCAAATAGTCCGAGGTGTTATGTTTGAAGATGTATCTAATTCATCATTCAACTTTTTACATGAATGGGAATTATGTTAAGATTTGGAACAATCTCGTTAACAAAATTCAGTTCAAAATTGATTACTTTTGTAAAAATTGACTTTTTGTATGCAGATTGATCTTTCTACACTCGACCCAAAACATAATATTATAATTAAAGGAGCACAAGTACATAATTTAAAAAATGTAGATGTTGCAATTCCCAGAAACAAACTTGTTGTCATTACAGGTCTTTCAGGATCAGGTAAATCAAGTTTGGCTTTTGATACTTTGTATGCCGAAGGACAACGCCGTTATGTGGAGAGTTTATCCTCCTATGCACGTCAGTTTCTTGGGCGTTTAGACAAACCAAAAGTAGAATATATAAAAGGTATTGCACCTGCCATTGCCATTGAGCAAAAAGTGAATACAACGAACGCACGTTCGACTGTAGGAACTTCTACCGAAATTTACGATTATATCAAGCTTTTATTTGCCAGAATTGGTCGCACATACTCCCCTGTTTCGGGACAAGAAGTCAAAAAAAACACTGTTACAGATGTTATTGCTGATGTAAAAAGTCTGGAACCTGACAGTAAATGGTTACTACTTGCCCCTATTCATCTCGAAGAAGGGAGACAATTAGAAGACAAACTAAAAGTACTGCTGCAACAAGGTTTTGCCCGTATTCTGGTCAATAACGAAATGGTTCGTCTGGATGATTTTAATCCTGCAGATCTTCATCAATTAGATAATAAAGACATTTTATTAATCATTGACCGTATTGTTGTCAAAGACGAAGAGGAATTCTATAATCGTTTGGCCGATGCAGTACAAACGGCTTTTTTTGAAGGAAAAGGTATCTGCTACCTTCAGGAATTAAATTCGGATAAAAGATTTACATATTCAAATAATTTTGAGCTTGACGGAATTACTTTTTTAGAACCCAATGTTCATTTATTCAGTTTTAATAACCCATACGGAGCTTGTCCGGTTTGCGAAGGTTACGGAAATATCATCGGTATTGATGCCGATCTGGTAGTTCCTAATACTTCCTTATCCGTTTTTGAAAATGCTATTTATCCCTGGAGAGGAGATAGTATGAGCTGGTATAAAGATGAATTAGTTAAACACGCTTATAAATTTGATTTCCCGATTCACAAACCTTATTTTGAACTAACCGAAGAGCAAAAAGATTTAATCTGGAAAGGAAATAGTTATTTTCAAGGCCTGAACGGTTTCTTTAAAGAACTTGAAGAAAAAAATTATAAAATTCAAAACCGGGTAATGTTATCGCGTTACCGCGGAAAAACAAAATGCCATGCTTGTCGCGGAAAACGTTTACGCGAAGAGGCTTCATACGTAAAAATCAACGGTAAAACGGTTTCTGATTTAGTCGATTTACCAATTAAACATTTGGTCACTTTTTTCAAAAACATAGATTTAAACGTTTACGAACAGCAAATTGCAAAACGTTTAATGGTCGAAATCAACAATCGTTTATCCTTTTTGACAGAAGTTGGTTTGGATTACCTAACCCTTAACAGGAATTCTGCAACACTTTCGGGTGGAGAATCCCAACGTATTAACCTGGCTACTTCGTTAGGAAGCAGTTTGGTAGGTTCGATGTACATTCTTGACGAACCAAGTATTGGTTTACACCCTAAAGATTCTGAGCGACTGATTAAGGTTTTATTGTCACTTCGTGATTTAGGAAATACTGTTATTGTCGTAGAACACGACGAAGATATCATGAAAGCTGCTGATATGATTATCGATATTGGCCCTGAAGCGGGAACTTTTGGTGGTCATCTGGTTGCTCAGGGAACTTACGATGAAATTTTAAAATCAGATTCCCTGACTGCGAAATATCTTAATGGCGATTTAGAGATCTCGGTTCCTAAAAAGAGACGAAAATTTAAAAATCATATTGATATTATTGGTGCGAGAGAAAATAATTTAAAGAATATTGATGTTACTTTTCCATTAGATGTTCTCACTGTAGTGACAGGAGTTTCAGGAAGTGGAAAAAGTACCCTGATCAAAAAAATATTGTTTCCGGCAATGCAGAAAAAGCTGGAAAACGCTTCTGAAAAGGCCGGTCAGTTTAGTGACATAAAAGGTTCTTTTTCTCAGATAAAACATATCGAATATGTCGATCAAAACCCAATTGGAAGAAGTTCAAGATCAAATCCGGTAACTTATATCAAAGCGTATGACGATATTCGTGATTTATATGCCAAAGAAAAGCTATCAAAAATAAGAGGTTATCAGGCCAAACATTTCTCTTTTAACGTTGATGGAGGCCGATGCGAGACCTGTAAAGGGGAAGGCTCGATAAACGTCGAAATGGTCTTTATGGCCGATGTATCACTGCCTTGTGAAACTTGTGGAGGCAAACGTTTTAAGAAGGAAATTTTAGAAATCAATTTCGACGATAAAAATATCAATGATATTCTAACCATGACTATCGATGATGCTATTGCTTTTTTCGATAAAAATAAACAAACCAAAATTACCCAGAAACTTCAGCCACTACAAGATGTTGGTTTAGGATATGTGCAATTAGGACAGTCTTCTTCTACCCTTTCCGGTGGTGAAGCACAACGTATTAAGCTAGCTTCTTTTTTAGTAAAAGGCGCGACAAAAGATAAAGCATTATTTGTTTTTGATGAACCTACAACCGGTTTACATTTTCATGATATCAAAAAATTATTGGCTTCTTTTGATGCACTAATAGAGAAAGGACATTCGATAATTGTAATCGAACACAATCTCGATCTGATAAAATGCGCTGACTGGATTATAGATCTGGGTCCTGAAGGCGGAGAAAACGGAGGACATCTATTGGCCACAGGAACTCCTGAAGAGGTTGCAAAGGAAAAGAAATCAGTTACAGGAATTTATTTAAAGGATAAATTGTAGTTTAAAGGTACTGAGGTACAGAGTTGCAAAGAAACAAAGGTTCTAGGCTTCATAATAAAACTATAAGTAGCAAAAAAACTCTCAATATTGTCACTGTACGAAGTTGTAGCGCATCAATAAGACTCCACTTCGCTCAGCCCGACAGATAACAAATAAAAAAATCCAAATTCCAATGAGGTGATTACCGTATTGGAATTTGGATTTTTTAAATTTGTGATTTAAATTGTTAAGCTACTAAGCATCTTTCTTCAAAAGGGAAACCATCTTCATCGATAGCAACTAATACTTTTTTTTGCTTTGAGGCCTCAATAGTGAGATACAGCCATGCAAACGACCATAATCCCAGGGTTAGGCAAAAAATGATAAAATTTAAACCATGATTTACTACTTTTCCGCCTTTCGAAAGGACTGCAAAAAGGAATTCATCATTTCTCTCTTCCAGCGTAAATCCATTATGAACTTTGTTTGATATCATATTAGAAAATACTTGTAAGCTCTGCTCCTGACTAAGTCCATTGTTCTTCATAATCATTACATAAAAATTAATCCAAATACTGCAAAAATTACTTCCCGCTTTACCATTTTTAAGCGTCGTAATACACCCTAATAAACACAATAGCAAACACTTTTATTGCCTTAAATGATATCTTTTTTATACAATTAAGCAAAGTGTTGCTGAATTCTTAGCTAAAGTTAATTTTTATAAAATTAACTTCAAAATAAATCACTGTTAAATTTTTAAGATTAATAGCACAGTATCAATTTATTAACCTTTACTTTTTATATTAAAAGAAGGTGCTTCGTAATCATCTTTTAAATAATTTTCAGGAATGGTAGTATTGTTTCCGTCACGTACAGCATTATAATGCGGTGACATGATTTCGATTCCGGCGGCGTTAAATGAATCCTGTATATTTTGATGCAATGAAGAATATATCATTGGCTGCTTTGTAGGGTGTTTCGTATATACATTTATCTGATACGAAACATAAAAATCATCTAAACTGGTCTGCAAAACAAAAGGCGGCGGAGTTTGCTCGATCATTTCTGTTTTAAGTGCTGCTTCTATCAAAGCTTTATGAATGTCTTTCCAGGGTACATCATAACCAATAGAAACTGTAGTATGAATCAACAAACCATTATTAATGTGTTTTGTATTAGAAGAATAATTGGTAGAAGTACTTGATAATACGGTCGAATTTGGTATCGTAATATCTTCAAATTTTGGCGTTCTTATCCGGGTCACCAAAGCTGTTTTTTCTATGACTTCTCCGCTTACGTCACCAATTTTTATAAAATCACCAATCTTAAACGGACGCATATAAGTAATTACCAATCCTGCCACCATATTAGCAATAGCATTTGATGAACCTAATGAAAATAAAATCCCCACAAAAACCGAAACACCTTTGAAAATTGGCGAATCTGATCCGGGCAAATACGGAAATATAATAACGATCATGAACGCCAGCAATAGAAACCGGATAATATTAAATGTCGGCATTGCCCAGTCACTGTAAAAGCCATCAATTTTTATATTCTCTTTTTTGATCTCATCAAAAAAGAAACGGATTACTTTTATGGTATATTTAAAAATGAAAACAATGACTACTATTGTAACAAAACTTGGCAGGAAATCAACAAAGCCCATGATAGCCAGTTTTGCAGGCTTAAGAATCCAACGCAATAATGTTGTGGTATAAGCCTCTGTAGCAGGAAAAATACTAAACAATAATGGCAAGGACAAATAAACGATTAAAACCAGTGTAATCGCCTTTATAAAGCTGTACAATCGCATTAACAGTGATTGCTGTCTTTGAGGTGATAATATTTTGATATTATTATAACTAAAACCTTTAAAATACCGGTCACTGTTTTTTAGAATATGCAGTTTCACTCTGTTAAAAACTTTACCTACAAAATATAAAACAATCCCAATAATTAGAATCAACAATGCAGTATACCCCAATCTTTTAGGTAACAGTGAATAATTTTCATTTTGATAAATGATCGCCTTTTTTATGAGCTGTAAATTTCGTTTGGCAATAAAACCGGCAGTTTGATTTTCAGCTTTTGCATCAACTTCCAAAACAGACATGATGATAAAATCATCCTTATAGATAATATCCTGAGAGATATCTGAAGGAATAACACGGATCGAATCCTTTTCAAAAAAAGAGTCTTCGTAAAGCTTTCTGATTTTTTCGGTAATTGCATTTGCCCTGTTTTCCGCAGAAAAGGAACCTACTTTATTATAGACATAAAAAAGTGTGTCCTTAAAAGGACTTACGGGATATCTTTTTTGACTGAGTCCGGGAATAATTGTTTTTGAAGTTTGCAGACTATCTTTTTGAGCAAAAGCCCATGAAGAAAACAAAGTAATGAAGAACGCTACAAAACAAACTAAATTCTTTTTCATATTTGTCAGCAATAAGTTAATTATCCTTCTAACAAATATAAAAACAAAATAGCTTCAAATTCTATTTACTTTAGTTTTCTCAATAAAATCGTATTAAATTTTAATTCCTACTTTTCGTAAAAGCATATCGATCACTTTATTAATATCAGGCGAAATATTAAACTTGTAATTTAAATAAACATATAAAATAGTCACCAAAATTGATTTTAAGGCAATACTTATCAATTGATAAAAAGGAAACTCCCAGAAATAAAACAATAGGAATAAAGCAAAAGTCAGTAATATCGAATGTATCGTTTGCTTTGTAAAAGGATACAAATCAAGCCTTTTGACCACAAAAAGCAATTTGGCTAAACTATATAAAGTAATCGATAACAGAGTTGCAAAAGCAGAACCGAAAATTCCGAAAATAGGAATAAAAATCATATTTAAAACAATAGTCAGGAATACCAATAACAAACCTAAATACAATACCATTCGGTAATATTTAGTATTAAAGATAATAGCATTGTTGTTTCCTAAAATCAAATCAAAATACTTTGATAGTCCAATCATAAATACAACTGCAATACCTCCGCTATATTCTTTAGGAACCAACTCATACAGCTGATTTATATTCACAAAAATACAAAGCATCACAAAACCACCAACCATTTGCAGATTGATAGAAGTTTTCTTGTACAATAAATTCAATTCATCATGTTTGTTTTCGTGCATCAATTTAGCCGTGATAGGATAAACTATCTGATGCATCGCACGGCTTGGAACGGAGATTACCAAAGCAATATAAGTAGCTACAGAATAATAAGCAATATTCTCAATTTTCATATATTGATTCAGCATCAGCTTATCACCATCTAAAAGTAAATTGGCAACACTTCCGGACAAAATAATGAAGAAAGTATACTCCATTACATCTTTTACATTCTGAGGAATATTGATCTGAAATTTTGGTTTTTTAATATAGAAAGCATAAAACATGGTTACTATAAAAGCAATAAAATAGATGGCCGCTGTTACATACACAAATTGTACTAAAGTGATCCAATTAAAATACAATCCGATTAAAGCAAAAGTCGAGAACAAACGCAAACCGACCTCTTTGATAAAATTTCCAAAAACCGAATGCATATGTACTCTTGCCCATGCATAGAAAATCTCAAAATAAGCCATACAAATTCCAATAAATGGAATAAGAAGCATAAACTCTTTTACAACAGGATTTTCTTTAGAAACAAAGGCCGTAATATCATCAAAAAAGAATATTCCAATAATTCCTAAAGGAATACACATTAAGACCGGAAACAAGGCTGTAAAGGATAAAAACTGCTCTCTTTCCTGTTCTGTTTTATATTGAGAATAAAACTTGACTAATGTATTTTGCATTCCAATAGCAAACAATGGCATGATTACGTTGGCTGCGGAAAGAATATAATTTGTTAATGCATAATATGTTGCACCTAAAAAAACCGGATATAAATAAAGTGTATTAATGGCTCCAATAGCGAAACCTATATATGTAATAATTGTATTTTTGAAAGACTGATTTAAAACAATACCCATTTTTGGATTTCTGAATTTAGATTTTAGATTACGGAGCGCGTTATACTTCATTAATCAATTGTGCCAATTGTTTAGTAAGGATTTTTCTTGAATATTGCTGTAAACCAACGCCATGAGATTGTAATTTTCCTTCCAAAAATTGATTATAAAAGTCCAAAATTACACTTTTTAATTTCGCTTTTTCAGAATAATCAAAAAATACTCCCGTATTGGTCTCTTTTATAATATCGGCAAAATCTGAACCATTGGGACCAATGGCAATTATTGGCCGGTTTGACACCATATATTCAAACAATTTTCCCGGAATAATACTTTTGGTATCTTCAGAATTTATCTCGATCAAAAGTAAAACCTGTGATTTTTTTTGATGCGCAATAGCTTCATGGTGCGAGACATAGCCTAAAAGATTTAAATAATCATTTAGATTAAATTCTCTTATGGCATCTAAGACTTCCTGACTTACAGCTCCAATTAATTTAATTTCTAAGTGAGATTTAAAATCCGGTATCTCCTGAAGTAATTCTACAAGACATTCCCATAAAAAATTAGGATTTCTATCAGATAAAAAAGATCCGATATGCGCCAATGTAAATTTGGTATCTAAAGTCTGTTTTTCTACATTTTCGATATCATAACCATTAGTAATTACCGAAATTGGTTTACTGGTAATGGCTTGAAATTCAGTTTTGGTAGTTTTACTGGTTACAATAATGGTATCAGCAGCATTCAGCACTTTATGTTCAAGATTTTTATGTTTTTTTGCTGCATAACCAGATAATCGCAATGCTTTATGATAACCAATTGTTGTCCAGGGATCACGAAAATCTGCAAACCATTTTACGTTAAGTTTCTCTTTTAATTCTAAACCTATTAAATGTAAACTATGCGGTGGTCCGGAAGTTACAATAGTATCGATATTATTTTCCCTTATGTATTTTTCAAGATAAGCCACTGAAGGTTTGACCCAAAAAACACGGGCATCAGGAATAAAGAGATTTCCTCTTACCCAAAGAAATGTTTTATCTAAAAAAGTTTGCTTTTTCTTATGAGGAAAAATTCCGGAACTGATTTTCTTGGTTTTATTCTTTGAAAAGACTGAAGCCAATTGATAAGGCTCCCAGATTTTATTTTTAAGAACAATAACTTTATCAGAGATCTGACTTACCAAACCTTCATCAACTATTGGATAAGTAGGGTTTTCAGGAACATAAACTATTGGCTGAACATTGAATTCAGGTAAATATTTTACAAATTTCAACCAACGCTGCACGCCAGGACCTCCAGCCGGTGGAAAATAATAGGTAATGATTAAGAGTTTTTTTTGTTCCAAGGAAAAAATTGGGATTATAATTATAAAGTTGCAAATTTAGATGTTATTATAAGTATGACAATCATTTTAAAATGATTTTTATTTCAAATCATCCTTATCATTATTTGCTTTAGCGAGCTCCTGAATATCTATAAGATCTTTAGGTCTATTTGAAGCTTTTTTAGCAATTATTAAATTATCATAATCAATAAAATATACTGGAGTTTCTCCAATCATTACAATTGTAGCATCTTCTAATAATGAAGAAAAAGATTTATCTTCTAAACCTTTTACAGCAGTCATAACATCTAACCTCAAACCATAGTTTAAACTAAAATCAGTCCAACCAGGAATAAATTGCATTGTTTCAATAGTTTCAAAATCGCCTAAATTAATTGACTTTAAAGCTTTGCGTAAATTAATTCTATTTTCAATCGTATCTTCTAAATAAATATCAATATCACCAGTACTTCTATTATAGCCGTATATATTTACTGCAAATCCTCCAATAGTTACATATTTAACTTTGTTTTCAAAAAAACTATTCCAAATAGCAACTATTTGCTCGTTCATCGTTTTTTAGATTGGATTATTTTAGCAGTTTTCAGCATATAAGAAACTTCAATAAGAGCCATTAATCTTTCTAATCTTTCTAAATAAGAAAGCGATTTTATTTCAGCTATTCTATTAGCTTCTAACTCTTTAGGAGTAGCAAAATTTAATACATTTTTTTTCATTGCCTAGTTTTTAAACTACATCACAGTAAAGGTACTAAATCACTTGATATTAATTAGTTAAAACAAACTAGAGTTTTAGTTTCCTTCTTTTGCTTTCTTTCTCTCAAAATAAATTCCCCCAATCAAAAGTAATACCATCCCAATAAAACTTACTAACGTAATGATACTTCCGGTTTTTACAACTTGTGGTTCAAATTTAAATTCAATAGTATGCTGCCCTCCCGGAACTTCCATAGCTCTTAAAACATAATCAACAGGGAAATGCGTAGTCAACTGACCATCAATATATGCATTCCAGCCATTTTTATAATACATTTCAGAGAATACTGCCAAACCTTCTTTTTTATTATCAGATTTATATTTGATATAATTTGGTTTGTATTCTACTACTTTAATAGTTCCGGTTGTATCGTATTGTTTCTTTAAGCGGGCACTTTTAAATTTACCTTCGTGTTCATGTACATTAAAAACAGCTACAGATTTGGTATCAATATGGTCTAAAGCTTTCATTACATCGTCTGCCTTATTCACTAATTTTACAGTACTAACAAACCATGCATTTCCGTTTGTATTTGGATTTATAGTTGGAAATTCTTTTCCGTCTTTATCCGTCTGGATGATGTATTTTACATTCAACATATCCAAGACTTCCATATTGTTTTTTGCAATTTGATAGTCAAACAATTGCTGTATCCTTCTTGGTTTTGCAGCATGATATCCGCCTAACGAATGGTGAAAATACGATGCACGTGCACTAGACATGTTTCCGTTTACTTCAAAAACCCTGTAATGCGTTGTATCTTTCAAAATCTGAGCATCAGAAGGCGTTTCCTGAAACGGAGCTGCAATTTGTACAGGACTCACAAAGTCTTTGGCCGAAACATATTTTTTATCAACAAAAAACAAATCGAAGATCATTAAAAGACCAACGATAATCAAAGTGGTATTTTGAGCCAGTTTATTTTTGATAAACAACCATAAAATTCCAAAAGTCAATACAATAAAAAATCCTGAACGCAACAAATCAGCAGAATACAAAGTCATTCTGTCTTCTTTTAAAGCGTCGACAAAAGCTGGTCCGTAACTTTGCAGGAAATAATTGTCACTGCTTCCTGTAAAATGGAACATGCTTTTCGCAAATACTAAAATCACAATAATTCCTAATCCAAAAACACCTGTTTGTACAAGTGCTTTTTGTTGCAGTTTAGGTTCGTCTTTAGCTTTAAAGAAAGATTGCAATCCCATAATTGCTAAAACAGGAAAACACAATTCAAGAATAACCTGAATCGATGAAACCGCTCTAAACTTATCGTACATTGGAACGTAATCGATAAAAAAATCGGTTAACAATGAAAAGTTTTTCCCCCATGAAAGCACTAAAGAAACCAATGCTCCTGAAAGAAATACGTATTTTATTTTTCGATCATCAATAAATAAAGCTAAAACTCCCAAAAAGAAAACCACAACCCCAATATAAGCCGGAGCTGCAACGATAGGCTGATCTCCCCAGTAGGTTGGCATTCCAGACACAAAATCCTGAGCTTGCTCTGATGGTACCCCCTGCTCAAGCATGAAAGCATACATACGGCTATCAGTTCCTACATTTTCATGATTTGAACCTCCAAAAAGTCTTGGCGCAATCAGGTTAAAACTTTCAGGAATTCCGTAACTATACTCTGTAATATATTCGCGGCTTAAAGCATTTTCATTTGTCTTTTTAGATCCGTCCGGATTAAAAGTCAATTCGCTGTTGCTGCGGGTACTAAATTTGGCATATTCGCTGGTTGCCATCAAATTGGTAGCAGTTGCCCCAATAGCAAAGATTCCGGCTACAGCCAAAACTCCAATAGCAGTCAAAAGAGGCTTGTATTCTTTTTCTTTGATAAAATTAAAAGCAAAATAACCTGATAATATCAATAAGAAAATCAATAAGTAATAGGTCATTTGAAAGTGATTGGCATTAATTTCTAATGCAACCGCAAACATGGTGAGCAAACCTCCCCAAATATATTTTTTCTGAAAAACCAGTATAAATCCGGCAATAACAAGTGGCATATAAGCAATAGCATGAGCTTTTGCATTATGACCCACTCCAAGAATAATGATTAAATAGGTAGAAAAACCAAAGGCAATAGCTCCAATAAATGCTTTTAAGGGGTCTGTTTTTAGAACCAATAATAAGCCGTAAAAACCTAAGAAATATAAAAACAGATAATCAGCAGGACGTGGTAAAAAACGTAAAATATCGTCTAAATGCCCCACAAAATCGTTAGGATAATTAGCTCCTAACTGATAAGTTGGCATACCGCCAAATGCTGAATTGGTCCAATAAGGCTCAGAATGCTCTGTAGCTCTAAAATCATTTTGCTCTTTGGCCATTCCGGTATATTGGGCAATATCCGATTGGAAGATTTGTTTTCCCTGTAAAACCGGGTAAAAATAAATTAAAGAAACGATAATAAAGCCCAATATAACAAGGGCATGCGGATAGAACTTATTTACTATTTTCAATTTAGGCTGGTTTGGGTTAAATGATGAATCCTATAACTCTAGGATACAAACTTAATCTATTTCTTCGTAATCAACATAATCGCCTACCTTTTTGGTAGAGCGGGGATTTTTAGCATTAGCAGTATTAATGATTATTTCATCATTATTTGTACGTGTTTTTTGCCATGTATTGTCCTGAGTGTATTGTTGTTGTCTCTGAAAGTTCTCGCCTGCTTTTTCAACTGCCTTTTTTACCAATACAGGCAAAAAGATTTTTGCTAAAAATTTAAAAATATAATAAAACGCAATAATCCACATTATCGTTTTAAACAAATTTGTAAAAGATGCTTCTTGCATGATCATATAATTTTTTTTCAAAATTAATAAATCCATTGTTTAAAATTAAAATATCAATCTTAAATAAATAATAAAATATAGTACATTTGAAATGCGTTATTACTTTTTAATCAAAAAAAACATTTATGTTAAAAAATAAAAACTTATTTATTGCAGCTCTTTGTTTAGTACCACAATTTTTTTTCGCACAGTACACTGATATTATCAACTCAAACCGTCCGGGCGAAACCATGTCTGCCTATGCAGTTGGAAAATCAGTAATTCAGGCAGAATTTGGTGTTTATGGAATAAAAGAAAAACACGATTTGCTAGGATATGACGCAAGCGGTTTTGGTACCGATCTCACCCTGCGATATGGTGCTTTTTTAGAAAAATTAGAACTTATCCTGGACTTGCAATATCAAATGGAAAATTTTGATACTCCATACACCAGCTATAAAAAGAATAATTTTAAACAAACCGTTTTAGGAGCTAAATATTTAATTTATGATCCTTATCAAAACTATAAGAAAGAAGCTAACATTTATAGTTATAAAGCCAATCATAGTTTTAACTGGCATGAATTGATTCCTGCGGTTTCTATTTTTGCAGGGGCAAATTTTGTTGGAGCTGATAATCCGTATTACTTTTCTCCTCAATCTGCCATTTCGCCAAAAGTAGCTTTGATCACCCAAAATTTATTTGGTGGAGGAAAATGGGTTTTTGTAACCAATATTATTGCAGATTATATAGGAACAGATTACCCCAGCTATGGATATGTTTTGACCCTAACACATGGATTTAATGATAAATGGTCCGGTTTCGTTGAAAATCAAGGATACAAAAGCGATTTTTACAGTGATGCTATTGTTCGTGGAGGAGCTGCTTATTTAATCAATTCTAATTTACAGGTTGATGCCTCTGTAAGTACTAACTTCAAAGACACACCTTCTATTTTATATGGCGGAGTTGGCGTTTCGTGGCGCTATGACGGAAGATATAAAGAAAAGCAAATGGAATTTAAAGGCAAAGAAAAAGCCAAGAAGAATAAAGATAATCAAATGGAACAAAGAGAAATCGATTATCAGGCAAAAGAAAGAAAGCGCAAAGCTAAATACGAATAAAAATTAATAACCACTTCTCGAAATAAAGAGACACATACTGAATCTTAATGATTACAATAAAAGAAGCCAAAACCAAAAAAGAATTAACCGACTATATCAAATTTCCGTTTTCTCTCTATAAAGACAATCCGTATTGGGTTCCGCCTATTATTGCAGATGAATTAGAGTCTTTTGACAAAACAAAAAACCCTGCTTTTGATAGCGCCGAAGCGTATTTTTATCTGGCCTACAAAGACAATGAAATTGTTGGAAGAATTACTGCTATTATCAATTGGTCTGAAGTAAACAATCAGCACAAAAGAAAAGTGCGTTTTGGCTGGTTTGATGTTATTGACGATATCGAAGTAACCAAAGCCTTATTAGAAAAAGTATACGAATTAGGAAGACAACATAATCTGGAACACGTTGAAGGACCTATGGGATTTTCGAATCTGGATAAAGTGGGAGTTCTTACAGAAGGTTACGACCAAATGGGAACTATGATTACATGGTACAACAATCCGTATTATGTTACTCATTTTGAACAATTAGGTTTTCAGGTAGAGAAAGAATATATCGAAAGTATTTTTCCGTTTTCGAATGTAAAACCAGAATTTTTCCTAAAAGCACAGGAACTAATTAAAAAGAGATACGGCTTAAGAGCATTGACTTTTACCAAGACAAAAGACATTATGCCACACGTGGATAAAATGTTTGATTTGTTTAACGAATCTTATGCTAAATTGGCTTCGTTTGTAGCGATCTCAGATATTCAAAAAGCATATTTTAAGAAAAAATATATCAGTTTTATCAATCCGGAATACATTAAGTTTGTTGTGGATAAAGAGGATAACCTTGTTGCATTTAGTATCGTAATGCCTAGTTTTTCTGAGGCATTGCAAAAAGCAAAAGGAAAATTATTTCCGTTTGGATTCATTCATTTATTAAGAGCCAGAAAAAAGAGTAAGGATGTTGTTTTTTACCTTATCGGAGTTCACCCTGACTACCAAAACAAAGGAGTTACTGCAATTATTTTTGATGAATATTACAAAACATTCTCAGAAAAAGGAATTCAGAATTGCATTAGAACTCCTGAATTAGCAGAGAATACCGCCATTCATTTATTATGGAAAAACTTTGATCCTAAAATTCACTGTCAGAGAAAAACATACTTAAAATATCTTTAATATTCAGTAAAAGTCTCAGTGTCCAGTAAGCTGGATACTGAGACTGAAAACTGTCATTTTAAACTATTCGACTTTCGCTTTACATTCTACTTTAGTCAAAATCATTTTAGGAGTAAATTTCAATTTCTTTTTATCTTTAAAAATTACTTTTCCGTTTGCTTCTGCCACATCTCCATAACCTTCAATAAAAGTATTTTCTCTTTGTAAAAAAGCAACTTCTCTAACAGATGAAACTCCTTCTGACATAAAAGTATAATCACCTATTAATGTGTCTCCTTTCATATTTCCAATTAGAGTTCCTTCATTTTTATCTTTACCATATAATTTATAAGTGATTTTTCCATTTACTTCCTGATGCGAATTAACATTAAAACTTAATTCAACATTGCTGCTGTCATTTGCAAAAGCATAACATTGATCTCCCGAAGGTTCAGCAATTTCAGCCACTTTAGGAGGATTTGGAACAATTTCCGGTACTGGTTCTGTTTTTTTACATGAAACAAAAACAACTAAAATAATTACTGTTATTGCGAATAATTTTTTCATAATATTTCTTTTTTACTGTGATTTATAACTATAAATTTAATTGAAATAAAAAAAATCCATTCGCATAACGAATGGATTTTTTTACATAATTCCCATATCAGGAATTTATTTTCTAAAAATTAAGCGTCTAAATCTACTGTAGTTCTGCTTGCAATTTCTTTATACGTACCATTTTCTAATTTTTCACGAATCGCTTCAAATGCTGTTAACGTTTCGTCGATATCAGCTAAAGTATGTGAAGTTGTTGGAATCATTCTTAACAAAATTATTCCTTTTGGTATTACCGGATAAATAACGATAGACAAGAAAATACCGTAGTTTTCTCTTAGATCGTTTACCATCACCATTGCTTCAGGAACACTTCCTTCTAAGTAAACTGGTGTTACGCATGTATTTGTATCTCCAATATTGAAGTTTCTTGAACGTAATCCGTTTTGTAATGCATTTACGTTTTCCCAAAGTTTATCTTTCAATTCCGGGTGATTACGCAATAATTCTAAACGTTTTAATGATCCAATAGTCTGAATCATTGGCAATGCTTTTGCAAACATTTGAGAACGTAAATTGTATTTCAAATAATCAATAATATCCTGATCAGCAGCTACAAAAGCTCCAATATTAGCCATTGATTTTGCAAAAGTAGAGAAATAAACATCGATACCGTCCTGAACTCCCTGCTCCTCACCTGCTCCGGCTCCTGTTTTACCAAGAGTACCAAAACCGTGAGCATCATCTACTAATAAACGGAAATTATATTTTTCTTTTAAGGCTACAATCTCTTTTAACTTACCTTGTTGTCCTCGCATTCCAAAAACACCTTCGGTAATAAATAAAATCCCACCACCTGTTTCTGTTGCCATTTTAGTAGCGCGCTGCAGGTTTTTCTCCATACTTTCAAGATCATTGTGTTTGTAGGTAAAACGCTTACCCATGTGCAAACGAACACCATCAATGATACAAGCGTGAGAATCTACATCATATACAATAATATCATTTTTTGTTACCAAAGCATCAATAATAGACACCATTCCCTGATAACCAAAATTCAATAAATATGCAGCTGGTTTCATTACGAATTCAGCTAGTTCATTTTCTAATTGCTCATGATATTTAGTATGTCCAGACATCATACGGGCTCCCATTGGGTAAGCCGCTCCAAACTGAGTTGCAGCATCAATATCTGCCTGACGAACCTCCGGATGATTCGCAAGACCTAAATAGTCATTCAAACTCCAATTTAAAATATCTTTTCCACCAAATTTCATTCTTGGACCAAGTTCCCCTTCTAATTTAGGGAATACAAAATATCCCTCAGCTTGTGAAGCCCATTTTCCTAATGGTCCTTTATTGTTCTGAATTCTTTCGAATAAATCTTTTACCATAAATATATTTTGAAGTAATAATTTTAATTTATACAGGGTGCAAAAATAATGATTATTATTCTAAAATCGAGTTTGCCATTTATTTTTATTAAAAATAATCAGCGAACAACTATTAAGCCTTATTTTTTCTAACGCTCCCCGACTATAAATCGATTTATAATGAGGTAATTTCTAAATTTAACCAATTATATTCTGCAACATGATTTTTATCATTATAAAAGACAAAATCATCTCTTACTTTTACTGTGTATTAAAAACAAAACAAAAAATTGATTTTAAACAAACATATTGTATATCAACAATTAACAACAAACCAGAAAATACTTTTTAAATAGATTGATTCATTAGTAAGAAACAAGGGACGATTTTAATTAATTGGCCCTTGTTTTTTTATTTTAAATTCTGAAATAATAATAAAAACTAATCCCAAAACAATAAAAACACCTGACCCAAAAACAGATTCATAATACCCTGGCAATCCCCCTTTATTAAAGTAAAAAAGTCCTCCCTGAACAAACAATTGTATTTCTGTAAAAATATATCCCAAAACAAAGCTCTTTACACCCCATCGAACTAAAGAAGACGTACCGGAAAGTAATTTATTCTGAATTAGGATCCCAAACAAAAATCCTGTAATAACTCCCAAAGCAGTCAAATGAATAAAACCAATAACAAAGCCTCTAATTTGATGTGAGACTGTGGCGATATCAGGAAATAAAAGCATTAACTGAACAAAAACTTTTAAAAACAAAGAAAAGATCGCCAGACCATAAATCATTTTTGCTGTAGTATCCAGAGTAGTTTTAAAGGATGCAATCTGAGGTTTTAGCATTTTGTAAAAATATACAAAGGCAAAAAACTGCAATACAACTCCAATAGCACTCATACAACTTATCAAAGTGTTTTTAATATACCAACTTAACGGAAATGCAAATGTTGTAAACGTTGCGGCGATAAGCAAAATAAAAAATATCATAAACTTATCCCTATCTGTTTCATTTTTAAATTGCTTTAAAAACAATGCCAAAACAGCCAGTAAAAACCATCCGTTAAACTGAAAATGAAGAAAAAACTGAATAGCAATTTGATAAAAGATACTTTGCCTGCCCTCTAAACTTATTACAGGTCCCAGAGACCAAATTCCTAAAGTAGAGAATGCCATAAACAAAATACCTGCTAATAAAAGCTTTTTATCCTTTCTTTTTCCTTTGCTTCTATCCCTTAAGACCAGCCCGAAAAAAACATAACTTAACACAATATGCAACGCTGAAAACATAATCGAAAACAAGGCATAACCCTGAAGAGGAAAAGAAATCATCATGCCTGCAACAGCAAATTCAGTAACCCAAAATAATCGACTATAAACAGGTTTTCTTCTTTTAGCTTTTGGAATAAAAAAATGAACTATTAAAACGTAAAGCATCAAATATGTCCATCCAAGCATAGCAACATGAGAATGTCCGTGAAGCAAGTAACTATAGTTTATATTTTCTAAAGGAAAGAAATACAAAAAACGCATTAATAATCCCATTATAGAGGCGATCAAAAAATTTAAAAAACAAACTACGATCCAACTTTTCCGTAGACCTGTGCTAGTCATGAATTTCATTTTATGAAATTAAATAATTTATACTGTTTTAATAAAATGCACCGATATTAATTTTCTGTAATTACTATCAGTGCATTGCTTTTTCTTCATTATATATTATTAAGTACAATTAGATTACGAAAACTCTTTTTCCAACTCGATAGCTTTAGGAAATAAAATATTATTTTCCAGATGAATGTGTGTATGTAAGTTTTCTTCAAACTCTCTTAGCATTGCAAATGTTACTTTATAAGTAGTACAACCATCTGCTGGTGCTGTGAAATTATTGGTAAGATGAGCAATTTCGTAAAAGCGTTCTCCCTCAACATCATGTTCGTGCTTCATCATTGCAATTGGGTTTGAAACTGATCCAAAAGGAGCCTGTAACAAAGCTTCATCTCTTTCTTTTGCTTTTACCATTTTTTTTATGAAAGGAAATAGAATCGCCTCTTCTTTTTTCATGTGCTCAGAGAGTTCATTAACGCATTGATTAAACAATTCGTTGATCCTGAACAATTCCTCATGCTTAGCTCCGTGAACACTGCAAAGCTTATTCAGAAATTGCACTATGATAACTGACTTATCTATAACATATCGATGATGTGTTTTTTCGATATAATCTGCTAATAGATCTAATGGCCAGGAATTAAAATCAATAACGTTTGTGTCTTCTGCAAGTAAAACTTCATTAAGTTTCTTAAGCAAAACCCTGGTATCAATTCCTTGTTTCAAACAAACTTCATTGATGGTTCTATTTCCTTTACAGCAAAAATCAATTCTATATTTTGCAAATACCGCAGCTGTTCTTAAATCTTCTGTCACAAATGCTCCTACCGTTTTATCTCTCAAATTCTCCATAATTTATTTATTTTTATTTTTTAATCTTCAATAAAAGACAAATTAATCTTTTATTAGTATAAGAAAAAACCCTAGCCCAAAAAACAGGATTAGAGTTCTTTATATTATATTTATTCTACTACTAAAACACCTTTCATCATGGCAAAGTGCCCAGGAAATGAACATAAAAAATTATATGTTCCTTTTTTATCTATAGTAAATTCTATTGTATCCTGTTCCCCTCCGCCAAGTAATTTGGTATGAGCAATAATTGAAGCTTTCTCTGATTCCGGGATATAATCAGTTTCAGTGGCAGCTGCCGCCTTAACAGCAAAAGCCGCTTCATTAATACCTTCTTTTAAAATCACCACATTATGTCCCATAGCCTGCTTAGGTATTTTTCCGGTATGTTTCAAGGTTAAAGTGATTGGCTTTCCGGCCTCAGCTCTCAATTCATTGGTACTAAACTGCATTTCATCATTTCCGGTAATAACCAAAACATTACTGGCAGCTGCAGGATGTCCTTCATTAGATGTATTTTCATTGATTTCTGTTGGTTCATCAGTCGCCACTGCATCTTTCTTTCCGCAGGAAGTTATTGCCAGGCATCCCATTAGCAATACAATCGAAATTTTAATTTTGTTTTTCATCGCTATCTAAATTTATAATATTATTCTCTGTCATTTATTCTAAGAAAAAAATCTCCTGTTTTAACTCCGGAAGCAAGCTGTTCTAATGTTGTATTTGTTAGCATTTCCAAAAGAAGTTCACGTACTTTTTTAAATTCTTTATGCACCGGACACGGTTTTATTTCTGAACATTCCTTGAGCCCAATTCCACAACCTTTATATATTGTATCACCATCAATAGCATCAACAATCTGAATTAGTTTTATCGATTTTATAGCATTATCAGAAACTTCAAATCCTCCTCCTACTCCTTTTGAAGATTCTATAATCCCATTTTTAGTCAAAATCTGCATTATTTTGGCCGTAAAAGGTTCGGGCGAGTCAATTTCTTTTGCAACATCTTTTATTCCGACCCGGATTCCTTTTGATGATTTAGTGGCAATAAATATCGAAGCCCTGATTCCGTACTCGCATGCTTTTGAAAACATAATAAAATTTGTTGATTGACTACAAATATATTGAAATTCAGATTAAAAGACAAAATTATCCTTAATTCTTTTTTCATAAAAAAACTCTTATTTATAACCAAAATAATTAGTAGAGAACAAAACACTTATTCAGGATCAAATTCAAGTAAAAACCAATTTTAGTTTTACCTTTGGAAGTACTAATTTTTCTAACACCTAAAAAATGGCTTTAAGCAACTCAAAAGATCTAAAACTAGCCGTTCTTATTGATGCCGACAATGTACCTTACAGCAATGTAAAAGGCATGATGGAAGAAATAACAAAATTTGGCACCCCAACTACAAAACGTATTTATGCTGACTGGACCAAGCCAAACTCTAATGGCTGGAAAGCTGTTTTATTAGAACATGCCATTACCCCTATCCAGCAATATAGTTATACAGTAGGAAAAAATTCATCAGATTCTGCTTTGATTATAGATGCTATGGATTTGCTGTATTCTGGAAAACTAGACGGTTTTTGCATCGTTTCGAGCGATAGCGATTTTACCCGTCTGGCTATCAGACTAAGGGAATCCGGTATGAAAGTAATTGGTATTGGTGAAAAAAAGACTCCAAATTCTTTTATTGTAGCCTGCGACCGGTTTATATATATCGAAGTTCTAGACGGAGCAATCCAGAAGAAAAAACCCAAAGCAACAACTGCAGCTGACGCTAAAAAACCTGTCGAAAAACCAGCCGAAAAAGCATTACATAAAATTGACGCTCCGACTATTGAACTCATCGAAGCCACTATCGAAGATATTGAAGACGACGATGGCTGGGCCTTTTTAGGAGATGTTGGAAACCTTATTGTAAAGAAAAAACCCGAATTCGACCCTAGAAATTATGGATTTTCTAAACTTACTCCAATGCTAAAATCGCTGACTGATATTCTTGAAATTGATGAAAGGGAATCAGACAAAAAAGGCATTAAACATGTTTATGTTCGCCTGCGGTTCAATTAATTATTAAACTATTACCCATTAATTTTTTACGAACATGAGAAAAAAATTCTTTATCTACGGATTCTTATTGTTTCTAATTGTTGTTACAATTTACTTTTATACCAAGCGCGGTTTTTTACTCGTTATTATTATTCCGATATTACTGGTTGTTGGTATTTACAATACACTTCAGAAAAAGCATGCTATATTAAGAAACTTTCCTGTTTTAGGTTATTTCAGGTATTTATTTGAAATGATTGCACCTGAAATCCAGCAATATTTTATCGAAAGATCTACAGACGGAAAACCTTTTTCAAGAAATCAGCGCTCTTTAGTATACCAAAGAGCCAAAAACATTGATTCAAGTACACCTTTTGGAACACAGCAAAATTTAAATCACGATAGTTACGAAGGGATAAAGCATTCTATTTTTCCGGCAAAAGTAAACGAAGAACTACCTCGCGTATTGGTTGGCGGAAAAGATTGCAAACAACCTTATTTAGCGTCTTTATTTAATGTTTCAGCTATGAGTTTTGGCTCATTGAGCGAAAATGCTGTTCGTGCCATCAATATTGGTGCTAAAAAAGGAAACTTTTATCAAAATACAGGAGAAGGCGGGCTAACTGAATTTCATTTAGCCGGAGGCGGAGATATCACCTGGCAAATTGGAACAGGATATTTTGGATGCCGCGATGCCGAAGGAAATTTCAGTCCTGAAAAATTTTCAGAAAAAGCCAATCTTCCAAACGTAAAAATGATCGAGATTAAGCTATCGCAAGGTGCTAAGCCAGGTCACGGAGGTGTGCTTCCGGCAGCTAAAAACACTGAACAAATTGCCAAGATCAGAGGAGTCGAACCACACACCATGATTCTTTCGCCTCCCGGCCACCATGCTTTTTCTGACAGTAAAGGACTTGTTCACTTTATTGCGCAATTGCGTCAATTATCTAACGGAAAACCAATTGGATTTAAATTATGTATAGGAAATACAGCTGAATTTGAAGCTATCTGCCATGAAATGATCGCAGAGGATATTTATCCTGATTTCATAACCATAGACGGTGCCGAAGGAGGAACAGGAGCTGCTCCGCTGGAATTTGCTGACGGTGTAGGAATGCCTTTTGAACCTGCTCTAATCTTTGTAAACAAAACTTTGATAGGACTGAATATTCGTGATAAAATACGAATTATTGGAAGCGGAAAAATTATTTCCGGCTACTCTATTTTACACGCAATTGCATTGGGTGCAGATATGTGTAACAGTGCCCGTGGATTTATGTTTTCCCTAGGCTGTATCCAGGCTTTACGTTGCCATAATAACGAATGTCCGACCGGCGTTGCAACTCAAAACAAAATGCTGATGAAAGGTTTGGTTGTCACAGACAAATCAGATCGCGTATATCATTTTCATAAAAATACCCTGCATGCAGCCAACGAACTTTTAGCAGCAGCGGGTAAGAAAAGCTTTGCCGATGTTGATCCCAGCATCTTTATGCGCGGAGATGAATTTGGTCATTTATCCGATTCTTATTTCCCGGATATCTTAACAAACGTAACCAAACGATAAAAAAAGGCCTCTTTGTAATTTCAAAGAGGCTTTTTATTTACGTATTATTAGAGTTTTGCCGTCACTTTTTCTTTAGAATCTCCATCCTTTTCCAAAACAGCCAATTCCTCCTTATCTACAATTCGCTGGGCCAGAATAGCATTATTATAAGCCAAAAAGTACACATCAAACTTTACTCCTTCTTCAATCAATTCTCTTGAAATTTGATTGTTCTTAATCATTTCTTTCAACAAATCAGGAAATGACTCTTTATAAGTTAGTCTGTTGGTATCATTTTCTTCTAAGTTGGTTTCAATTCTGATTTCAATCTTATTGTCATTCAAAAATGCTTTCGCGGTCGTACTGGTTATACCACTTCCTTTTATTGATGATGAATTATTATAAGTGCTAACATGTTCCTGAATTTTTTGCTTGGTATTTTTACAGCTTGCCAGAAACAATACAACAATAAAAACAAATGCGATTTGGGTAATTTTTCTCATAAATTTTTGGCTTTTAGGTTATTTTTTAACTCAAACATAAATAACTTTTCAAACAAAAACAACTTTAACACTTAAAAATAAAATATACAATTATTTGATTACAAATAAATTATCCAAAACCAAATTTGATAAAACACCTATAAAACAAGCAAAATATGCCACGAAAATCATCATTAAAACCACTAAAAAAGCCACTTTAAAACAATTTAAAGTGGCTTTTCATAAATTCTAAACTACGCTATTTCTGCAATAATTCTGACAGAGATTCTTTGTTTATAATCTCTTTTACCAAAACAGTATTATCGTCTGCTAAAAAATAAGCATCAAACTGAATACCTTCTTCTACAAGTTCTTTAGGAATTTCATTTTTATTGATCATTTCTTTCAGTAACTTAGGAAATGATGTATTGGCTTTTACTTTATTAGTTTCATTTTGCTCTAAATTAGTTTCAAAACGCAATTCGATTTTATCATCATTTATATAACCTCTCGCGGTCGTAAGCGTAACATCATCAGCCTTAAAACCTGCAGCCGTACTATTATAAGCCTTGACATATTCCTGCAGTTTTTGCTTTGCATTTTTACAGCCCGCCAGTAATACAAGAAGAGTAATCGTACACGAGATTTGAATAATTCTTTTCATCATAATGCTATTTTTTTAATTTTTGAAGTCTTAAAAGTGCTTCAAGATAATAATAATCTGCATAATTTATCGAACAATCTATTTCGCTTCCGGCAGGTTTATGACCAGTAGAATGAAGTAAAAATGCCGAATTGACATCGTGACTCTGGTAATGATCTGATAACGAAACAATCATTTTTTTAGACTTGGTCAGATATTCCTTTTTAAGCGTTGCATCTTTTGTGTAAGCACTTAACTCAATAAGTGCCGAAGAAACAATGGCTGCCGCCGAAGCATCCCTTGGTTCATTCGGGATTCCCGGCGCATTAAAATCCCAATACGGAATTAAATCTTCAGTTGTCAATCTATCCAAATAAACACGTGTTAGTTTATGAGCAAAATCTAGAAATTTAGGATCTTTTGTTTCTCTGTAAACCATTGTAAAGCCATAAATCGCCCATGCCTGCCCTCTCGCCCACATACTATCATCGCTATAGCCCTGAGCTGTTACTCCTTTTATTTTTTTACCCGTTTCATAATCATAAACAATCACGTGGTACGAACTATAATCAGGTCTAAAATGATTGTTCATTGTAGTTTCGGCATGTTTTACCGCAATGTCATATAATTTTTTATTGCCACCATTTTTAGAAGCCCAAAAAAGTAGTTCCAAATTCATCATATTGTCGATAATCGTATTATGACCGCCCATTTTATTATGAGGCCATGATAATGTAGTACCCACTTTTGGATTAAAAAGTGTTGCCAAAGTATCTGCTGATTTTAGGATAATATCTTTATAAGCTGGATTTTTTGTCAATCTATATCCATTCCCGAAACTATTAAAAATCTGAAAACCCAAATCATGATCATTTGCTTTGCTAACTGATAGAGGTTTTAAAAACTGACTGAACTTATCTGCTTCTTTTTCCCATTTCTTATCTCCTGTTGCTTCGTATAAATACCATAATTCTCCAGGCCAGAATCCGCTTGTCCAATCTTTATAATTAACAAACTTCCAATCCTTGCTTCCGTTAGGAACTGTCCTTGGCGAAGTTCCGTCGTCCGGAATTACTTTTAAAGTTTTCGAAGCCTGCTCTGCACAATATTCGAGCTGTTTTTTAATATTGAATGTGTTGTTTTTTTGAGAATAGCCCGTACTTACAAATAAAAATAAGGCCAAAATCAGGGTAGTAAATCTTGTATTCATGTGGTTATTTAATTAGATAAAAAAATATTAGTTTTTTTTTTTGGAACCGATAAATTTATAAAATAAAGTAAACTTATTAAATGTTTGTATTTTTCGTTCCCTAAAAATGTACTATCAACACCCTTTTTTCGCGTTTCCTCTATGTCAAAGTTCAAAACTTTAACAAAAAGAATTACCTAAATCTATAAATAAAAGATTTAATATAAATTTGTTCCCAAACCTAACTAAGCTTGAAAAAATCCAGAATCTATTATTTCTTCCTTTTTATATTTATTGTTTTTCTTGGAATTCTTTCCAGGCAAACAACGTTTTTTCCGTTGTGGATTGGCGATTTTCTTTACGCCGTAATGATGTATGTGCTGATTAGAATACTATTCATAGACAAAAAAGCAACACAAATCCTGATCTTTTCGTTATTGATTTGCTATACAATCGAGTTTCTGCAGCTTTATCAAGGCGAATGGATGACAGAACTCAGAAAAACCCTATTTGGTAGATATGCCTTAGGACAGGGATTTTTATGGACAGATATTGCAGCTTATACTTTTGGAGGTTTTTCAGCTTTTTTAATTGAAAAAACAACTTCAAAAAAGAGTTTTTAATCAAGCGTTTGCGTAATCTTATCAATATTAAGGCTATTTGCCATTGCAGTAAATATTTGATAATAAACGGATTTATTATCATACAATTCGTCATGAGTTCCTTTTTCTACACATCTGCCTTGCTCTAAAACAACTATGTTGGCTGCATCGATAATTTGGGAGATACTGTGCGAAATAATAATTACCGTTCTGTCTTTTTTAATAGCATCGAGTGATTTTTTTATTTGCTCTGTAGCTATTGCATCCAAACTTGCCGTTGGTTCATCTAAGAAAATAATAGGTGGATTTTTTAGAAACAATCTTGCAATTGCAATTCGTTGCTGCTGCCCTCCTGAAAGCAAATGCGCATCAGAATCATAACCTTTAGGCAATTGCATCACCTGATCATGAATATAGGCTTGTTTTGCAGCTTCAACAATTTCAGATTGCGCCGCATCAGGTTTTCCGTATAAAATATTTTCGGCAATTGTGCCTTTAAAAATGTGATTTTTCTGCAATACCAATCCAATGTTTTTGCGAAGAAAATCAGTATTGTATTCATTTAAATCTACTCCGTCAAGATATATTTTTCCTGATGAAGGCAGATAAAACTTGTCTAATAAGTTAATGATAGTACTTTTTCCGGCTCCGCTTAATCCAACCAAAGCAGTCGTTTCGTTCGGTTTTATGGTAAAATCAATTCCAAAAAGTGCTTTTGTTCCGTTTGGATAAATAAAATCTACATTTTTAACTTCTATAAGTCCTGTTATTTTTTCCGGAATATAGTCTCCACTGACTTCTTTTTCATGATCTGATTCTAAAATATCAAAGAATCCTTCAGAATAAATCAAAGCATCGTTTACTTCATCATAAATACGATGCAATTGTCTTATTGGCGCAGACACATTATTAAACAACATAATATGAAACATAATTGCACCAATTGTCATGGTATTATTCAGTACAAAATAGGCTGTTAGAATAATGATAATCACTACTCCTATTTGCTCTACAAAACCTTTTATACTTTCAAAAATAAAACTGGTTTTTCTGGTTTCCAGCTGATTCTCGGTCATTTCAAACTGAATATCTTTATGTCGGTCAGCTTCCATGGGTTCGCGAACAAACGATTTTATAACCGTTATCGACTCGATTAAACTAATGATTCCGTTGTTCTTTGTTTCGCGATAATGACGCATTCTTCTTCTAAAACCACTTAATTTAGTAGCTTGCAGCTGACTGATATAAAAATAGATCGGAATAATGCATAAACTCACTAAACCTACATATACATTTGCATAAAACATAATCGCCAAAGCCACAAAAGCATTGGCAAATAAAGGCAGAATATCAATAAAGAAATTCTGAACCAATCGGGTTAAACTGCTAATACCAAGATCGATTCTGGTTTGAAGTTTTCCGCTTTCATTTTCATTGGAAGTATAAAACTCCATTCGATAACTCAGGATTTTTTCGACGATTGCCTGAGAAATATCACGGGTTATAAAAATTCGTAATTTTTCTCCATAAAATTTTTGACCAAATTGTACCACAGAATAAATCAATTCCTTAGAAAGCAGTACAATACTTATTATACCTAATAAATGAAATCCTTTTGACAATGGCTCATGCGCAACCATTAAATCACTTATAGAATCTACTGTATACTTTAATATCAAGGCATTAACCTGAGCGGCAAATGATCCTAAAAAAGTAAGCAGTAAAGTTGCAATAACCATTTTTCTGTAAGGACGGACAAAAGGGGTTATTTTTTTATAAAGTGCAGAAATCTTCATTTATTTTTATTTTTCATCGCCTATCAAATATAAGAATTCTAAATTTGTGTTTCAGACTTACTCCAAAATAATAACTTTTACAAAACACATCATCATGCAACTGGTTTTCGCTTCAAACAATCTTAATAAAATCAAAGAAATTCAAAGTATCCTAAACGGATCAATACAATTATTAAGTTTAGAGGACATTGGCTGTCATGAAGAAATTCCCGAAACAGCTGACACTATTGAAGGAAATGCTATTTTGAAAGCCAATTATGTGACCGAAAAATACGGTTATGATTGTTTTGCTGATGATACCGGTTTAGAAGTTACGGCTTTAAACGGAGCGCCCGGCGTCTATTCAGCACGATATGCCGGAGAACAGCGCAACTCAGATGATAATATGAATAAACTTCTGGAAGCTTTAGCCAATAAAGAAAATCGCAGCGCCCAGTTTAAGACCGTTATTGCATTAAATCTAAAAGGAAATCAGCATTTGTTTACCGGACTTGCAAAAGGAAATATTGTTTTGGAAAAAACCGGAAATCATGGTTTTGGTTACGACCCTATATTTCAGCCAGAAAATTATGACGAAACATTTGCCGAATTGCCTTCTGATATAAAAAACAAAATCAGCCATCGCGCAAAAGCAACCCAGCAACTAATTGATTTCCTGAACTCCACTAAATAATTGTTTAAAATACAACATTTTAAAGGTTAAAATTTATATTTCACGACGTTTTTTTGCGGAAAATTCTTCAATTCCAGATCAAATTCATTTTACATTAAACATAACTTTTTGATAATCAAATCATAACAAATACATAATTCTTAAAATAGCATTAGTTTATCTGAATAATTAACAGTAATTTTGCACCCTATTTTAAAAACACATATGAATAAATTTGAACAATTAGGATTAAATGAATCGTTACTGAAGGCGATTTTAGATCTAGGATTTGAAAATCCGTCAGAGGTACAGGAAAAGGCGATTCCCCTATTATTGGAAAAAGACACAGATATGGTTGCGTTGGCTCAGACAGGGACAGGGAAAACGGCAGCTTTCGGTTTTCCGCTAATTCAAAAAATTGATGCTGACAATAGAAACACACAAGCATTAGTTTTATCGCCAACACGAGAACTTTGTTTACAGATTACCAACGAACTTAAAAACTACTCAAAATACGAAAAAGGTATTAATGTGGTAGCAGTTTACGGCGGGGCTAGTATTACAGAGCAAGCTAGAGACATTAAAAGAGGAGCACAGATTATTGTGGCTACTCCGGGGAGAATGCAAGACATGATCAACAGAGGTTTAGTAAACATTAAAAATATAGATTACTGTATTCTTGATGAGGCTGATGAGATGTTGAACATGGGATTCTATGAAGACATCGTATCTATTTTATCAGATACACCAGATCAAAAAAACACATGGTTGTTCTCTGCAACTATGCCACAAGAGGTTGCCAGAATTGCAAAACAATTTATGAGCGAACCGGTTGAAATTACTGTTGGAGCTAAGAACTCAGGTTCAGCAACAGTTTCTCACGAATTTTACTTAGTAAATGCACGTGATCGTTACGAAGCTTTGAAACGTTTAGCCGATGCGAATCCAGACATTTTCTCTGTGGTTTTCTGTCGTACTAAAAGAGATACACAAGCGGTAGCTGAAAAATTAATTGAAGACGGATACAGCGCTGCTGCATTGCACGGAGATTTATCTCAGGCGCAACGTGATGGTGTAATGAAATCTTTCCGCGGAAGACAAATTCAGATGCTTGTAGCTACTGATGTTGCTGCACGTGGTATTGATGTTGATAATATTACTCACGTAGTAAATTACCAACTTCCTGACGAGATCGAAACTTACAATCACCGTTCAGGACGTACTGGTAGAGCTGGAAAATTAGGAACTTCTATTGTAATTGTTACAAAAAGCGAGTTGCGTAAAATTTCTTCTATCGAAAGAATCATCAAACAAAAATTTGAAGAAAAATCTATTCCTTCAGGAATCGAAATCTGCGAAATTCAATTATTACACTTAGCAAACAAAATTAAGGATACTGAAGTTGATCACGAAATTGACAACTATTTACCAGCTATTAACAATGTTCTTGAAGGTTTATCTAAAGAGGAATTGATTAAGAAAATGGTATCTGTAGAATTTAACCGTTTTATTGCTTACTACAAAAAGAACAGAGATATCTCTACTCAATCTGGAGAAAGACGTGAAAGAAGTGATTCTGAGCCAAGAGAATTCAATAATAACGGAGCAGTTCGTTATTTTGTAAACATCGGTTCAAGAGACAACTTCGACTGGATGTCGCTTAAAGATTATTTGAAAGAAACATTAGACTTAGGTCGTGATGACGTTTTCAAAGTAGATGTAAAAGAAGGTTTCTCTTTCTTCAACACTGATCCTGAGCATACTGAAAAAGTAATGGAAGTATTAAACAACGTACAATTAGAAGGCCGTCGTATTAATGTTGAAATTTCTAAAAATGATGGTGGCGGAAGACGTGACCATAACGGACGTAGCGGTGGCGGACGTTCTTCCGGAGGTCCAAGACGTGAAGGAAGTTTTGCTCCAAGACGCGAAGGTTCTGGTGGCGGATTCAGAAGCGACAGAAACTCTGCTCCAAGAGAAGGTGGTTTCAGAAGCGACAGAAATTCATCTGCTCCAAAAAGAGAAGGTGGTTTTAGAAGTTCAGCTCCAAGAAGCGAAGGTGGCTCAGACAGAGCGCCAAGACGTTCTGAAAGCTTTGGTGATTCACCAAGACCAAGAAGACCAAGAAGAGATTAATAGTTTAATATCTTAAAATATAAAATCCCAAATTCCTAACATAATTGGAACTTGGGATTTTTTCTTATACCAAAATATTCTTCTCTGCAACCTTTGTTAATTTTCTGATAATTATATTCCAAGACTGCGAAATATTTAATCCTGATTTACTACTTTTAGTGCTTTAAATCAGGATATGAAATATTTCGCAGTTTTCTTTTTTACACTACTATCTACAATTGGTTTTGCACAAGACAATGAGTCTACAGTACCTCAAAGAGTATCTGGTTACATTATCAACGATAATAGTAAACAACCTCTTGCTAATGTAAACATCATCAACACCAATAAAGTCCGTGGGGCAAAATCTGATTCCAAAGGATATTTTGAGATAGACGTTCAGCTTAATGATACGATTCACTTTTCTATTTTAGGATTTCAATCCTTAAGAATCAGGGTAACTAATGACTGGATAAAAAATAAAGTGACCAGAATTCAGCTTACAGAAAAAGCAATTGCCCTTGAAGAAGTAATCATTGCTCCTTTTAATTTAACAGGATATCTTGAGGTAGATTCAAAATTAATCCCAACAAAAGAAAACTATCGCTACAGTATTTCAGGTCTTACTCAAGGTTATGAAGCAGGTGAATATTCGCCAAATGCTTTTGGAAAAGTTTTAGGATCTATTTTTAATCCTGCCGATGTATTGTATGGTTTCTTTGGGAAAAACGCAAAAGAACTCAAGAAGTTAAAAGAAATGAGAAAGGACGATACAGTTCGCAACCTGCTTGAATCTAAATACGATCGCGAAACGGTATCGGTACTTTTAGGTATTAGCAAAGACGAAATTCCTGAAATCTTACAGCGCTGCAACTATTCTGATGCCTTTATACAATCAGCGAATGATTTGCAGATTATGGACGCCATTAACGGCTGTTACGAACAGTACAAAGTATTGAAACGAAATTAAACTGTACACTTATATAAAATACCCAAATCCTCAATTTTTATAAATTGGGGATTTTTTTATGTCTTTAGTATTTTAAAAACATTACATTTACTACAATAACATTAATACAAACAAAATCAACATATTATGGCAAAAAGTCAGGATGCTAAAAAAACAGCAAAAAAAGAACCGTTAAAAACGGCTAAAGAAAAGAAAGAAGAAAAAAGAGAAAAGAAAAACGCTCCTAAAAGAGATTAGTTTTTTAGTTTCAGTTTGCAGTCTCAGTTTGCAGTTATTAAAAACTGAATACTGAGACTGAGACTGAATACTGTAACTTATTTAACCGGAATACTAGAAAGAATTTCTAATACAAATTTCCAATATTTTTGAGCCGAAGAAATACTAGCTCTTTCATCCGGAGAATGCGCACCGTGAATGGTTGGACCAAAAGAAATCATATCCATATCAGGGTAATTTGTTCCAAGAATTCCACATTCTAAACCAGCATGACAAGCTACTACTTTTGGTTTCTCGCCCATTTGTTTCTCATAAATCCCAACTAAAGTATCTAATATTTCAGAATTTACATTTGGTGTCCATCCTGGATAAGAACCTGATAGTTCTACTTCGCAGCCTACTAATTCAAAAGCAGAACGCAAGGCATTGGCCAAATCGAATTTTGAAGTTTCTACAGATGAACGTGTCAAACATCCAATAGAGATTTCTCCGTCTTTTATAATAACACGGGCAATATTATTTGAAGTTTCAACCAAATCGGCCATATCAGCACTCATTCTGTAAACTCCGTTATGAGCTGCATAAATAGCGCGGATAATCCCTTCCTGAACACCCAAATCCATAACTTTTTTTGGCAAATCGCATTTTACGATTTCAATAGACAAGTTTGGTTCAGTTGTTTTATATTCAGCTTTTATATCGTTGATGATTTCCTGCATATCAAAAATATAGGCTTCATCAAACATTTCAGAAATAATCACTTTTGCAACGCTTTCTCTTGGAATTGCATTTCTTAAACTTCCACCGTTAATTTCAGCAACCTGCAAACCAAAGTTTTCAAAAGCATCAAACAACAAACGGTTCATGATTTTATTGGCATTACCCAAACCTTTATGAATATCCATTCCTGAATGACCTCCATTAAGTCCTTTTACGGTAATAATATGCCCAACAGATCCTTCCGGAACTTCTTCTTCATTATAAGATCTTGTAGCCGTTACATCAATCCCTCCGGCACAACCTATATCAATTTCGTCATCTTCTTCTGTATCTAGGTTTAAAAGGATCTGCCCCTGAAGAATTCCTCCTTTTAAATTTAAAGCTCCTGTCATTCCGGTTTCTTCATCAATAGTAAACAAAGCTTCGATTGCAGGATGTGGAATATCCTTGCTTTCAAGGATAGCCATAATTGTAGCCACTCCTAACCCATTATCAGCACCTAGCGTTGTACCGCGGGCACGAACCCAGTCACCGTCAACATACATGTCGATTCCCTGAGTATCAAAATCAAAAACAGTATCAGCATTCTTTTGGTGTACCATATCAAGGTGTCCCTGCATTACAATTGCTTTACGATTTTCCATTCCCGGAGTTGCCGGTTTTCTGATAATTACATTTCGAATTTCGTCTTCAAAAGTTTCTAAACCCAAGCTATTTCCAAAGTTTTTCATAAACTCGATCACACGTTCTTCTTTTTTTGACGGACGTGGAACTGCATTTAGATCAGCGAATTTATTCCATAGCGCTTTAGGTTCCAGATTTCTTATTTCCTGACTCATTATATTTTGTTTGAAGTTTAACAATTAAGAGCTCCAAAGTTACAACGTTTATATTTTTTTTCGCCACGAATTTTACGAATTAGAACCAATCTTATTGAAATTAAAATACAATTTCGCAAATACTAACCTATTTTACAAAATTACAAACTCATAATTAGTGAAAGTTCATGGAATTTGTGGCTAGCTTTTTTTATCCATGAATATTGTATTTATATTTACCTATCCAAAAATTTATACTTTGAAATCAAAATACATCTTACCTTTATTTCTTCTTTTGCAAATTATCTTCTTAAAAATTCTGCGCTTTTTTCCTGAATTTATAGAAAGATTTTACAGCAACGGATTGTATTTAAAAACCTCCCACTTTTCAAGGATCATTTTAGGCCGAATTCCGTTTTCAGTTGGAGATTGTATCTATTCAGTTTTGATTTTATTTTTAATTCGATGGATTTGGAAAACGAGAAAAACGTGGAAAATAAAATGGAAAGATAATCTGCTTAAAGCCCTGAGTGTCATTTCTATATTTTACTTTTTCTTTCATTTACTTTGGGCATTTAATTATTATCGCGAACCCCTTTTCGAAAAAATGAAAATTCAAAGAGAATATACTGATGCTGAGTTGCTGGCTTTTACCAAAAAACTAATTATAAAAACAAACGAAATTCAGTTTCAAATTACTAAAAACGATAGTACTAAAATCGTTTTTCCGTATTCTCAAAACCAGGCTTACCAGATGAATTTAAGCGGTTATGAAAATCTGGCCAATGATTATCCTTATTTTAAATATGAAATTTCGAGCATCAAAAAATCGCTTTTTAGCCTGCCTCTTACCTATATGGGTTTTGGCGGTTACCTGAATCCTTTTACCAATGAAGCTCAGGTAAACGATTTGCTGCCAATGTATAATTTCCCCGTTACGAGTTGTCACGAAATGGCACATCAAATGGGGTACGCAAGCGAAAGTGAATGCAATTTTATTGGCGTTCTGGCTTCTGTAAAAAATCAGAATTTATACTATCAATATTCCGGATATAGTTTCACATTACGTTATTGCCTTGGAATATGGCAGGCAAAAGATGAAAAGATATTTAGACAATTAAAAAAATCAGTTCATGTTGGGATTTTAAAAAACTATCAGGAAAGTCAGGATTTCTGGAAACAATATGATACTTTTATAGATAAAGGTTTTCATGTTTTTTATGACAATTTCCTAAAAACAAACAATCAAAAGGATGGTATGGAAGGGTATAGTAAATTTGTAGATTTAATGGTGAATTATTATAAAACACGGAAATTATAGTTTTTTTTTGCCACTCCCGATAGCTATCGGGATAAAGGGATTAAAAAGATTCAACCTTTTGTAGTTTTTTAAAATTCAGAACCAAAAGTTTGCACAGATAAAAAATCATTAAAATCTATTAATCTCGGGCAAAAAAATAAAACTCTCTGTAACAAAATAGATTTTATTACTACTAATAGATTATGAGCGAAAATCTAGAACAGTCATTTGTTGCGCAGTTGCAGGCAAATCAGAATATAATCCACAAGATTTGTAGATTATATACTGCCGGCGAAGATGCTCATAAAGACTTGTTTCAGGAAATCACCATTCAGTTATGGAAGGCTTATCCAAAATTTAGAGGCGACAGTAAATTTTCGACCTGGACATATCGTGTCGCTTTAAACACAGCCATTACCTTATATCGAAAAACCAAACGAACCGTATCGACAGTAGAGTATGAAAGTCATCAGCATTTTGTAAAAGATGTAGATTACAATTATGAAGAAGAAGAACAGATAAAATTGATGTACAAAGCTGTTTATCAGCTTAACGACATCGAAAAAGCATTAGTTTTTATGTATTTAGAAGACAAAGATTATCAAGAAATAGCTGAAACCTTAGGAATCAGCGAAGTGAATGCACGCGTGAAAATGAACAGAATTAAAGGGAAACTTAAAAAAATATTAAATCCTTAAAAATTATTATGAAAGAACTGGATTTACTAAAAAAAGACTGGAAAAAGAACTCGGATTCTTTTGAGCAAATTTCTGAAAAAGAGATCTACAGAATGATTCATAAAAAATCATCTTCGATAGTGAAGTGGATTTTAATCATTAGCATTCTGGAAATTTCGTTTTGGACTTTTTCTAACTTATTTATTAATACTGATGATTTGCTAAAAAAAATAAATCATCCTGAAATTGTTTTAGCCCTCGAATTTCTAACTTACTTTAATTATATCGTTGTACTGATTTTTGTGATTATCTTTTATAAAAATTATAAAACTATTTCGACTACAGTTGCCACAAAATCATTGATGAGTGCGATTTTACGAACCCGAAAAACAGTTCAGTATTATGTATGGTATAATCTGGGAATGATTGTAATAACTGCGATATTAAGCTTTTTCGTAGCGTTTGTATACAACCCCGATATGGATTTCTTACGACAAAAACTTGCCGTAGACGGAAAAGCAATGATGTTTACAATCGGAATTTTGATTTTGGTAATCTTAGGTTTCTTTGGAATGTTCTGGTGCTTTTACAGATTACTGTACGGAACTTTATTACGCAGATTATATGCAAATTATAAAGAACTAAAGAAAATTGATTTTTAAGAAAAACAAAGGTGCAGAGGAATAAAGGTGCAAAGACGTACAAAACCTGAAACCTGAAACAAAAAAAATCTAATGTTCACTTTCTGAAGCTTTATAACTCCATCTTCTCATTTCGTTAAGTTCTTCCTCTAATTTGATTTCTTCTGCTGGAATAACTTTTAAAAATGATGGATGCTGCTCGATCGCAAATTCTACTTTTTCAACAATTTCATCAATTGTATCGTTTTCATAATCAATATCAAGAGGTTCCTTGATGATAAAAGATTGCAGAATTCCTTTTTTCTTCATTCGTAATCCTTTTTTATCAAATGAACGACGGAACCCGTCAATAACAATAGGAATTACAATAGGCTTATGTTGTTTAATAATATGTGCTGTTCCCTTGCGAACCGGTTTAAACGATTTTGTAGTGCCTTGCGGAAACGTAATTACCCACCCGTCTTCAAGTGCAATCCTTATATTTTCTGTATCATTGGGGTTAACCTCACGTTTTTCTGTAACATCAACACCTTTAGAGCGCCACGTTCTTTCAACCGTAATAGCACCAACATAAGCTAAAATTCTTGGTAATAAACCTGCCTGCATTGTTTCTTTGGCCGCTACGTAATAAATATTCATCTTGGGTTGCCACAGATAACCAATGTTCTTAATAGTATCCTGACGTCCGCTTAAACTTGCGTTAAACACATGAAACATCGCTACAACATCGGCAAAATAAGTTTGGTGATTTGATATAAACAAAACATTTGTATCAGGAAGCGTTTTAATGATTTCAGATCCTTCAATCTGTAAGTCATTAAAACCCCTATATCTTCTATGAGTCATGGTCCCCAAAATACGGATTAACCATTTCTTGATGAATAATATATGTCCAAAAGGATTTCGTTTAAACAATCCCATAGCTGTTTATTGTATTTTTTATGTTAGAACGCAAACATACAAAAATTATTCTTTTAGCAATACTATAAAGCAATTTCGGAAATAAATTGTTATTATTATGAATATCAAATTGTTAAATTTAATCTTTTACGAATTTTCTTCAAAAGTAATTTTCAGAACATCTCTCAATTCACTTAAAATCATTGCTGTTGCTCCCCAGACAATATGATTTTGAATATTAAACGCGGGAACTAAAATGTTATTAGCATAAGAAGTTGACAATGTGGCTTCGACAATAATTTCGTCATCTAAAAAAACAGATAACGGCAATTCTATAATATCAGCTACCTCTCTTACATCCGGATAAAATAACAGTTCTTCTTTTGCAATTCCTAAAAAAGGATGCACTAAAAAATTACTTGGCGGAATATACATTGGCGTAAAATGCTTTACCACTTCTATTTTCTCCGGAGAAACACCTATTTCTTCATGGGTCTCTCTAAGTGCTGTTTGCTGATAATCAGAATCGTTCGTTTCGTATTTTCCTCCCGGAAAAGCAATTTGCGAAGAATGAACGCCATTATATGCATTACGAACAATTAACACTAAATGTGTTTTTCCATCTTTAGGATAAAATAACATCATTACAGCAGCAATTCTTGGATTTTCTATCTTTAAATCGGGATTTTTGAGTGCTTCTATTCTCTCTTTTGGAGCCATTTTTATATGTGCTGCAACTGCCGGTAGTTCAACTGGAATTAAATTAGGAACATATTGCAAAAAATCTTGAAAATCCATAATCAAAGTTTATTTTTGTACTTTCAAATAAAATATAAATATAGTCCAGAAAACGCGGTTCTACAAGTTTTCTAAAATCAAAGCCATAAAAATGTATAGCAGAGAAGAATCACAAAAATTAAAAAGAGAGTTCTGGGTGGCTTTCGCCGAAAAATATCCGCACAAATGGGTACTTTATGACACGAAAATCAAAGATTTCTCTTTTAAGTTTTTTGTAGACAATAAAAAAGCACAGGTTTTAATTGATATCGAACAAAGAAGCGACGAAAAAAGAAACGCTTACTTCGAAAAATTAGAAGCTCTAAAAAATATTCTCGAAGACGAATTTATTAAAGATTTAGTCTTTGAAAAAAATTACACTCTGGACAGCGGTAAAACCATAAGCCGAATCTGGACCGAAATAACAGGCGTAGGTTTTAGTAACCGAAATAACTGGGATACTATTTTTGATTTCTTTTTTGAAAAAATGAATGCTCTGGAAATGTTTTATCTGGAGTATGATGATTTTATCAAGGATATTGAGTCTTAGGAAAGGTGCTAAGGTACTGAGATCCTGAGGCGCTAAGATTTTATTTTTACCAAAAAAGAAACGCTTATTGAAATAAATTGCAATAAGCGTTTCTTTTTGAATATCGATTTAATATTATCTCAAAATCAGTTCTGATTTCTCATTCTGCAACTTCAACATCATAGCTTTAATCTCCATTATATCTTTATTTTGATTTTCTAAACTTATAATTTTGCTGTTTTGAAGTTCTAGTTTTTTATTCTGTTCAATTACATATAAAGTTAATTCTTCTATCTTTTGTAGTAATTTAGCATTCATTTCGCTAAGATTTATGCCTTCACTTTCCATTTTAGCGGCAGGAGCGATATCCGGAAGATGTTTATTAAGTTTTATATAATTTTCCAATTCATTAATAGACAACAAATTGTAGTCATTTTCAAAAACAAAATCACATCCTCTATTTAAGCACACTTTAACTTCTTCGGCTCTTAAAGTTCCAAAAACATCAATTATACCTGTATTTGATATTCTCATACGTTCATTACCAGCAATAAAAAATTTATGAGAAGTATAATGATGGAATTGAAGAGCATCATTCCATGCGGGATTACTGATTCTATAGTGTTCCCTATTTATTGAACGATCAAAATATATACTTTTAAAATCTAAAGTAATATCTCCTCCTACTTCAAATTTTGTTTGCGGATCGGATACTCCAATTCCAACATTCCCATTCTGTTGAATCCTAAGCCTTTCAATTCCCATTGTAAAAAACTTGTGTGATGTATAATGATGAAATTGGAATCCATCATTCCATGCAGGATTACTAATTTTATATGCTTCTCTATTTATTGAACGATCAAAATAAATAGTTTTAAAATCTAAAGTAATATCTCCTCCTACTTCAAATTTAGTTTGAGGATCCGATACTCCAATTCCAATATTATTATTAATTGAATTAGAAACTCCATTTGTACCATTAGGTACAAATAAATCTTGTGAAAAAGATTTTATTACAATAAAAAAAATCAAAAGGAAAAAAGTATTTTTTAATTTCATAGGCTTTTATTATTCAATCCAAAGTACTTAGCATCTTAGAACCTCAGTACCTTAGAAACTTATTTTAAACGCTAAAAATATTATAAACAATAATATGATTATCGTAGTTGATATAAAGCTGCTTGCGGTAATCTTGTTTTTTTCGGGTAATAATAGAAAGTTTACAATCTCTGCCGTCATTATCTTTACACATAAATGAGTACACAATATCAGTATCATTTTCTTCGCGCTCGATATAATCCAAAATTTTAAAAAGCTGTATTTCCTGCGAGTAGACTACAATTCTATGTTTGTTAGTATCCAGAACAACGGAAAGATTGACCAAATCAAGATCTGACCATTCGCCCCATTTTCCTCTTTCATTTTTTTCTAAAACACTAAAACCCGAAGTTTTAAATTGATACGTCTGACTATAAGTTTGCTGTAAACCCAGTCCTAAAAAGAATAGTAATATATAGGTGCGTAGAGAATTCATATAATATTTGATGCAGATAATTAAAACTCAAATTTAGCCTTTTCTTTGCAGGCAATTTCGAATTCGGCGATCATTTCTTGAACAATCTGATTTACAGGCAATATTTCGTGAATTATCCCTGCAATTTGTCCAATTTCGAGTTCTCCTTCTTCAAGATCGCCTTCAAACATTCCTTTTTTGGCTCTTGCTCTGCCTAAAAGCTGCACTAAATCTTCTTTAGAAGGACATTTTTCATACAATTCCTGAACATCATTGTAAAACTTGTTTTTAATCAATCTAACAGGAGCTAATTCTTTCAATGTCAATTGTGTATCGCCTTCTTTTACTTTAACTATCGTTTCTTTAAAATTATTGTGAGAAGATGATTCTGTCGATGCCGCAAAACGACTTCCAACCTGAACACCATCAGCACCTAAAACCATCGCAGCAAGCATTCCGCGTCCTGTTGCGATTCCGCCAGCAGCAATAATCGGAATATTGATTTTTTCTTTCACCATTGGGATAAGAGTCAATGTCGTAGTTTCATCACGACCATTATGTCCGCCTGCTTCAAAACCTTCGGCAACAATGGCATCCACTCCTGCTTCTTGTGCTTTTAAGGCAAAAACACTACTACTTACTACATGCACCACGGTAATACCTTTTTCTTTTAAATGAGAAGTCCATGTTTTAGGATTTCCGGCCGAAGTAAAAATAATTTTCACACCTTCTTCGATCACGATATTCATGATTTCTTCGATATTAGGATACAACATCGGAATATTGACACCAAAAGGTTTATCAGTTGCTTTTTTGCATTTCTGAATATGGTCTCTTAAAACCTCGGGATACATTGATCCGGCACCAATTAAACCTAAACCTCCTGCATTACTTACTGCAGAAGCCAATTTGTAACCACTATTCCAGATCATTCCGCCTTGAACAATTGGATATTTTATATTAAAAAGTTGTGTGATTTTGTTCATTCAAAAATGCTGTTATTGTTTGATTATCTTTCCTGTCTTGTGCAAACCATTTGCATCAAAAGTATAAAAATAGAGTCCGCTTTTTAAATCTTCGACAGAAAGAATGGGGTTTTGACTCGTAATTTGTTTCTCGATTATTTTCTGTCCTAAAACAGAATACACAGAAACAGCCGCTATATCACTTTCAAATAAAAATGAGACGGTTGTTTTTGCCGGGTTGGGAAAAACTGAAAATAGAGAAGATGAAGCAACAAAACTTTCAACACCCAAAGTCGATCCAAAATTAGGAATTCCGTAACCGTAATTATTATCCGGATTAGCATATCGATCTGAAGATTGTAGCACCATTTGCCTGATTTCCTTATTGGTTTTAGACGGAAATGCCTGCCATAAACAAGCAATCATTCCTGCCATAATGGGGCACGAAAATGAAGTCCCATTCACAGTTCCAATATTACCTGCGGTATCAGAGATTACAGCAGCAGTTCCCTGAGCCATAACATCTGGTTTTATTCTTCCATCATAACTGGGCCCAACAGAACTAAAACTTGATTTTGTTTTTGAAGCTGTAACAGCACCAACTGTAATTACAGAGACAGCATCTGCCGGTGCACCAATATGAGGCTCCGAAGTAGTTGCTTCATTTCCTGCCGAAGCTACTAAGATTATTCCTTTACTAAAAGCAATTTCGGCACCACGCGAAATAAAATTCGTTGTACCATTCATATCGTTGTAAGTATGACTATAATTCGGGTTATCAAACTCAAAATACCCTAATGAAGTCGTAATAATATCCGCCCCCAAACGATCTGCTTCTTCTGCCGCTTCTACCCAATACGACTCTTCTACGGGATTCTCTGTAGGGTCGTATTCTGTAATAAACAAATAATAAGATGCATCTGGTGCAGTACCTACCAAAGCATTTTCTTTATAACCACCCATTGTCGAAAGTACCATTGTTCCGTGATCATCACCTGTGTAGAAATTTTCATTTCTGTTCACAAAATCATAACCACCCAAAATTTGATTGTTATCAATAAGTTTTTTAAAGGGCTGAGCTGTATTTACTCCCGGAAAACCTGCATCTAAGACAGCGATTATTTTTCCTGAGCCAGTATAATTCTGCTGGTGCAAAATCTGGCCATTGAGCATCTGAATCTGGTTTACAGAAGATCCGTAAGCATAATCGATTGTCGTTTTAAGCTTACTTTTAGCTTGGGCAATCTGATTTTCAGCAACTTTTTTAAAAGTTGTATTTAAGCTTTTATTCGCAAAAACTACTTTATCTACAAATGATAATGATTCTAAAGATAAAACATTGCTTTGGGTTCCGCGAATATGTAGTGCATTCAGCCATTTCGATTGCGCCATTACAGTAATTCCTGTACTTAATTTAACCTGATTTATATAAGTTGTTTCTAAAGGAACATCGGTAAGATTTAAGGCAATATTTTGATTGGTTCTTCGATCGAGTGCACGTTGCGTAAGCATCGTTAGAGGATTATCTAAGTACGTTTGTGCATTTGGTTTATCCTTAAAATAAACCCAGGCATCTTCCTGCGAAAACATCACAGAAGAAACTATTACTAAAAGAAACGTAAAATAGTATTTCATAATTTACTTTTTTTAAAGGCAAAACCTTTATAAAAAAGTATAAAGCTATGAAATTACTCCCGAACCAACTAATTCATTATCGAAATACCAGGCTACAAACTGACCTTCGGTAATTGCTGATTGTGATTCTTCAAATTCGACATACATACCGTCTTCAAATTGGTGTAGAGTTGCTTTTTGCAAAGGCTGACGGTAACGAATTCTCGCCATGACTTCCATCGTTTCCCCTACTTTCAAAGCCAAATCAGTACGAATCCAGTGCACTTCAGATTTTTCGATAAACAGCGCTTTTTTGAACAAACCAGGATGTTGACTTGTTAAGCCTGTATAGATCGTATTCGTTTCGACATCTGTAGCAATGATAAACAACGGATCTGTTGTTCCGCCTACATTCAGACCTTTTCGTTGTCCTACCGTAAAATAATGAGCACCTTGGTGTTTCCCCACTACTTTACCCATTGTTGGAAGATAATCTCGTTTTTTGGCCTCTAATTTCAACTCTTCTTCTAATGATAAACCAGCAGGTTTTTCAATAGTATAAATTGGATCGTTTTTATCGATCTGAATAATTTTACCCTCTTTAGGCTGCAATTTTTGTTGCAGAAATTCCGGTAAACGAACTTTTCCGATAAAACATAATCCTTGAGAATCTTTCTTTTCGGCCGTTACCAAATCCATTTCGGCAGCGATTTCGCGTACTTCAGGTTTGGTTAAGGCTCCAATTGGAAATAAAGATTTTGCCAATTGTTCTTGTGACAACTGACATAAAAAATACGACTGATCCTTGTTGTTGTCGGCACCGGCAATTAATTGATATACTGGTTTTCCATCAACTTCGATTTCATTTTTTTGACAATAATGTCCTGTTGCTACATAATCAGCACCAAGACTTAAAGCAATTTTCATGAAAACATCAAATTTGATCTCGCGATTACAAAGCACGTCGGGATTTGGAGTTCTCCCTTTTTCGTATTCGTTGAACATATAGTCAACAATTTTCTCTTTGTATTCTTCGCTTAAATCGACAGTTTGAAACGGTATTCCGAGTTTTTCAGCTACTAACAAAGCATCATTACTATCCTCTAACCAAGGACATTCATTAGAAATAGTAACCGAATCATCGTGCCAGTTTTTCATAAAAAGCCCAATAACTTCGTATCCTTGCTGTTGCAATAAATAAGCAGCAACACTCGAATCTACTCCACCGGAAAGTCCAACAACTACACGTTTCATTCTAAATCGTTTATATTTTTACAAGGGTGCAAAGATAAGTCCTATTTTTGATAATTGCAGTAGTTTTGATTAGTTTATATAATGCCGTGGTAGATAAAACTTATTGCTTTTTTTAATTACTTTTAATGATCAATAAAAACGTCATGCGAAAATACCTCTGTAGTTTTATTTTCCTTTTTATCATAACGTCTTTGAGTGCCCAAAGATACAGCGCTACTTTGCCTAATTATGAAGCTTACAAAGCTTTTAGAGGCAAACCGTTATCAGACAAATTTTCGAATATCGAATCGGTAAAAATTGTTTACGATCTCAAAAAACAAAAAATGTATTACTTTGATAGTACACTGATTCCGCTACATTTTGACTTTGTCACCAACTATCTTGGCTACAGCCAGGATCTCGAAATTTTTAATAATGAGAATTATAGCAACACAGATAAAAACAGAAATTATCTATTAGGCAACTTAAACCACATTAAAGGAACCGATAAATGGATTTTCGAATTAGCCGCTTCAGATCATATGCCGGCGGCCTTAATTGAGCGCTTTTATAATTTAATCGTACAATCAACTTTTATCGGCCCTAACTTGAAATTCTATTTGAACAATCCTGAAAAAATGGAATGGTTTCAGCAGAATAAATTTACAATCCCATGTGTGAAATCTGACTTTATTTTTAATGAAATAACTTATCAGGAAGTCGTTTCCGGAAATACTATCGGAATCCTGAAACAATACAAACTGAAAGACCTCGAAAGTACAAAACCCAATTCTGATGAAATTATAATTGTCGACGGAACTCCTGATATTTTGCCCAATGTGAGAGGAATAATTGTAAACGAGCTTCAGACTCCGTTAAGCCATCTGATACTTTTGGGCAAAAACAGAAAGATTCCGATCATGGCTTATACCAATGCTTTAAAAGACAATAACTTTAAAAGGTTAATGGGCAAAAAAGCAGCACTAAAAATTGAAATTGATACTTTTTATATTAAAGAAACCACTAAAAAAATAACGCAAAAAACAAATACAAAAAAGAAAAAACTCACTATTGATACCACAATAACTACCATTGTAGATTTAAGCAAAATACCTAAAAACGGAATTCATTATATTGGATCGAAAGCACAGAACTTAGCCTATTTAATACAAATTTCTAAAGAAATCCCATTCAAAACGCCCGAAAATGCACACGCAATTCCTTTTTATTTTTATGTAAAACATGTTCAAAGCAAATCGATTTCACCTTTGATCGATGAACTTTTAGCCAATACACACAAAGATTCTGCAGTATGGGTAAAACAGCAATTGAAAAAGATCAGGGATGCCATAAAAAAAGAACCTATTAATCCTCAATTAATTGCAAAACTAAATGAGACTTTTAAAAATGCTTCTTTTAAAAATTTCAGATTCCGTTCTTCAACCAATGCCGAGGATTTAGATGATTTTAATGGTGCAGGATTATATGATTCGAAAACCGGGATTGCGGGTGATAGTATAAAAACTTTTGAAAAAGCAATTAAGCAAGTTTGGGCTAGTGTATGGAATGAAGGTTCTTACAATGAACGCGAACTTTTTGGCATTGATCAAAAAAATATTGCTATGGGAGTTTTAGTGCATCGCTCTTTTCCCGATGAACTTGCTAACGGCGTGATCATTACCAAAAATATTTTCCGAAAAAACTTTCCGGGTATTACAGTAAACATTCAAAAAGGAGAAAACTCCGTTGTAAAACCAGAAAAAGGAGAAGTCGCCGAGCAGTTTGTGGCGTATCATTTTAATATGGGAACCGATGATGACGATTTTGATGTCGATTATACATCGAATTCCAACTTAAACAATAACGAACCTTTATTGAGCCGTAAAGAGATGAGCCGGCTTTTTCTTGTAAGTCAAAAGATAGAAGCTAAAATGTATCGTTACTGGAAAAAAAACCGATTCCATCCCGTTGATATTGAATTTAAAATTGTGGGCGAAAACAGGGATTTATACATCAAACAAGTCAGGCCTTTTAATGACTAATCAATAATAAACCAAAAGGTCAATTTCATTAGAAACGGTATTGATCAGTACAATTTTAAAATCAAAATCTTCTACGTTTATTTTTTGCTGAATTGATTTTCTAATATTCTGATGATGCAGAGAAAAATCTCCTTCGAGCGGAATTTTCACATCAACGACATTCAAATATTTAGAGATTTTTTTACTGACCAAAATGGAAGCAGCAATATAAAATCCGATAATGATTAATTGAAAAAACAGTAATACTTCAATCTTTTCATATGGATACATTATATCTAAAATCGAAAGTGTAATCGTTGCAAAAAGAAAAATGATAGCGTTTACAGTAAACGATTGTGTCCTGAATCTTAATATCGAGAAGATCGCAAACAAACCAAACCCGATCCCAACTCCTATTTCGATTTTGGTAAATAAATAACAAAGCGAAAATGTACAAAGACCAACAATTACCATCAACGGATTTATGGTTTCGTTATCTTTTCTGTTAGAGAAAAAATACAAAATGAGAATCGAGAAAAACAACAACAAAAACCTTCCTATAAGTTCGTTTAAATCCATTGAATCAAATTATTAGTGAATCAAATTTAGAAAAAAGTTTGCCACGAACTGCACGAATTTTTCTTTTTGGAATTCTGGACTGGATTTAAAGAAAAGTTTGCCACGAATTATTTTAACACTCCAACTACACAAAAGAGATTAGTGAAAATTTGTATAATTCGCGGCAAAAAAAAAGTCCGCTTAGCGGACTGTATAAAATTATTGTGTTTTAGGTTTCGAATCTGCCTGATAACTGCTTTTCGGATCGCTCATGTTGACTTCCTTGGTCAATTTACCTTTTAAGTAAAACTGCCACATATTTGCTTTTTTTCCGTTTACGAATTTTCCTTTTGATGCTACAACACCGTCTGCATCATAAAAAACAGCATCGCCATTGTACTCGTTATTTTTATAGGTCGTTTGTTCTAAAAGCGTTCCGTTTTGCCCGTATTTTTTATAGATTCCTTCTTTTAAACCATTTACATAGTTCGTTTCTTCAGCAATTTTTGAATTCGGATAATAAACTGTTCTCAAGCCTTCCAATTTACCGTTCTTATAGTTTTCAAGTGTCATAAGTACTTTCGAAGCTCTATGATAATATTTCCATTCGCCTTCTCGGGCTTTTCCCACTTCTTTTCCTTCGCTTACTTTGTTTTTATTCTGATCATAAAATATAGTATACGAACTTCCGTCATTTGCTGTAAAATCGCGTGTTGCTATAACGTCACCTTTTTTAGTATCATCAAAAAACTTAAAAACACCTGTTTCTTTTCCGTGATCAAATGTTCCTTCATAACGCGGACGTTTAGAAACTTCATAAGTTCCTTTCCATACACCATCTTTTTTTCCGTTAGCATCTGTTTTATTAAAGTCCTGCGCCGATACTAAAACAGCATTCAAGAATAGTAATGCAATTATTATTTTTTTATAAATCATTGTATTTTATTTTAAGCTTTAACGAAATTCACTTTAATAAAGTATGTTTCAAAAATAAAAAAATCCCGACGAATCGAGATTTTTTTTATAAATAACTTATTATTTTTTATTCTGTTTTTTTGCAGCTTCCTGTTGTTCCATTACTTCCTGTAAACGTTGTTGAAACTTGCTTTGCTTTTTAGGCTCTTTTAATTTATTCTCCTGAATCTGAGCGTGAATTTTATCTGTGTCTACAATGTAATTTTTGATTACAAACATAATTCCGATCGTGATTAAGTTAGAAATAAAGTTATACAAACTTAAACCAGCACCATAACTATTGAAGAAAATTAACATCATTAATGGCGAAACATAAATCATGATTTTCATCATCTTGGCCATATCTGGCATACCTTCTTGTTGAGGCGCTGCCATTTGCTGGTCTCCAGAAGTCATTTTCATATAGAAGAAAATTGCAATTGCTGCCAAAATCGGGAACAAACTGATGTGATCTCCATACAAAGGAATGTGGAATGGTAATTTTACAACAGCATCAAATGATGATAAATCGTCTGCCCAAAGGAAACTTTTTTGTCTTAACTCAAAAGCTGACGGGAAGAACTGGAATGACGCATACATAAACGGAAGCTGAATCAATGCCGGGATACATCCTGCCATTGGGTTTACTCCTGCTTTGTTGTACAGTTTCATTGTTTCCTGCTGTTTCTTCATTGGGTCTTTTTTGAATTTTTCTCCCAACTCTGTAATCTCCGGACGTAACACTTTCATTTTAGCCTGAGACAGAAATGACTTATACGTAATTGGCGACATCGCAATTTTGATGATAATCGTAAAGATGATAATCGCAATTCCGTAAGGAATAAATGATGCTAAGAATCCAAATAATGGAATAAAGATCCATTTGTTAATCCAACCGAAAATACCCCAACCTAATGGAATGATTTTTTCGAAATTTTTATCGTATGATTTTAATACTTTATAATCAGCCGGTCCAAAGTACCAGTTCATTTTATAGTCAACTTCGCCGTTAGTAAACGCCAAAGGAACATTTGCTTTAAATTGTTTTGTAAAAACAGTATCGATTTTTTCGTCTTTTACCAGGTTTTCAGAAACCAAATGTGCTTTTTCAAAAGAAGTATTGGTTTGTAAGATCGAAGTAAAAAAATGTTGTTTAAAAGCAACATAATCTACTTTTTCAGGATTTTCTTCTTTAAGAGCACCCTGACCTACATAACTTTCTTTTCCATCCTGATAACTGTAATAAATTTCAGCGTAACGGTTCTCATAAGAAATACTTTTCTCATTTCTGAACGTTCTTAAATTCCATTGTAAGTCTAATGGTTTAGAAGAATTTAAAACTTTATTCAATCCCTGAGAACGAACATCAAAACCAACTAAATATTCGTTTGATTTTAATACATATTTATATTCTAAGAATTCGTTAGCTCCTGCCTTCAAACGCATAGTTAAGATTTGATCCGTACCGTTTTTAGTCAGTGTTGGTTCGAAATATAAGTCCTTAGAATTTAAAGTTCTGTTATCAGTAGTTTGTAACTGAATGTTTAAACTAGAATTATTGTCTTTGATTAATTGTACTAATTGTCCGGAATTTTTCTCAAATCGTTTAAATTCTTTCAATGTAGCTTCAACAATATAACCACCTTTGTTAGCAATTTTAAGTGTTATCTTATCGTTTTCGATAGTGGTAAAAGCTTCTTTTGCAGAAGGAAGTGTAGCTGAATAAGCAAATCCTCCTAATGTTTTTTGTAATTGCGCTAACTGAGCTGTATCTCCGGGAGTTGCAGCAATAACCGGTGCAATAGCAGTTTTAGTTTTATCGGCTTTTGCTTGTGCTTCTTGTTTGGCTACTAACTCTTTCTTGGCTTTTTCAGCAGCAATTTCCTTATCAGAAGGTTGGTTTTGGTACATAATCCAAACCAAAATTCCAAATATCAATACAAAACCAATGATTGAATTAAGATCAAATTTTTTTTCTTCCATTATAATTTAAAAAAGGTTATTCGTTAAGGTTATTAGTGATGAATTTGTCTCAAAAGTTACACCTTATAGAATATTAATTATTATTTTTTATGCGCATTTACTGCTGCGGCCACAAAATTTACGAAAATTGGATGTGGGTTTGCAACTGTACTTTTGTATTCAGGATGGTATTGTACTCCAATAAAAAACGGATGGTTTTCAAGTTCTACAATTTCAACCAAACCTGTATCCGGATTTACCCCTGAAGCTTTTAATCCAGCTTTTTGCAGTTCATCGGCATATTTATTATTGTACTCATAACGATGACGGTGACGCTCTGAAATGCTCGTTTGCCCGTATATTTTATGCGCTAAAGTGTTTGGTTTAATATCACATTTCCAGGCTCCAAGACGCATTGTTCCGCCTTTATCTGTAATTGTTTTTTGCTCTTCCATTAAATTCACTACCGGATGAGGAGTTTTCTCGTTCATCTCTGTAGAATTGGCATCAGCGTAACCTAAAATATTTCTTGAATACTCAATAACAGACATTTGCATTCCTAAACAAATTCCAAAAAACGGAATATTGTTTTCACGTGCAAAACGAACTGCTTCGATTTTTCCTTCAATACCTCTTTCTCCAAAACCAGGTGCTACTAAAACTCCGTCAAGAGGTCCTAATTTCTCTTCAACATTATCACTGTTAATGTGCTCTGAATGTATAGAAATCACGTTTACTTTGGTTTCGTTTGAAGCTCCTGCATGAATAAACGCTTCTAAAATAGATTTGTAACAATCCTGCATTTCTACATATTTCCCTATCAGACCAATATTTACGGTATGTTTTGGGTTTTTTAATCTGCGTAAAAAAGTATTCCAGTTTTTCAAATCCGGAGCAGCCTTTTTAGGTAAATCTAATTTCTTTAAAGCCACAACATCTAATCCTTCTTCAAGCATTAAATTTGGAACTTCATATATTGTTGAAGCATCAATAGACTGAATAACTGCTTCTCTTTTTACGTTGCAAAACAACGCTAATTTATTACGCAATTCATCAGAAAGCTCATGCTCTGTTCTACAAACCAAAATATCAGCTTTGATTCCGCTTTCCATTAATGTTTTTACAGAGTGCTGTGTAGGTTTTGTTTTCAACTCACCTGCAGCAGCCAAATAAGGAACCAATGTTAAATGAATAACAATTCCGTTGTTTTCCCCTAATTCCCAAACCAACTGACGAACAGACTCTATATAAGGTAGAGATTCAATATCACCTACAGTTCCTCCAATTTCAGTAATTACAATATCATAATCGCCGGATTTGCCCAACAATTGCATTCTGTCTTTGATTTCGTTTGTAATATGAGGAACCACCTGAACCGTTTTTCCTAGAAATTCTCCTCTTCTTTCTTTTTCAATTACAGAAAGATACACCCTTCCTGTTGTAACGTTGTTCGCCTGAGAAGTAGGAACATTCAGGAAACGCTCGTAGTGACCTAAATCTAAATCTGTTTCTGCACCATCATCTGTTACATAACATTCTCCGTGCTCGTACGGATTCAACGTACCCGGATCCACATTGATATAAGGATCAAATTTTTGAATAGTTGTACGATAACCTCTGCCTTGTAACAATTTTGCTAAAGATGCCGCGATAATCCCTTTTCCTAGTGAAGAAGTCACACCGCCTGTAACAAAAATATATTTTGTTTGATTCATTCTGTTGTTGTTTGTATGTAGTTGTGTAAAAAACTTGGCAAAAGTACAAATTTAATTAGATAATTTGCCAATTAGAGAATGAGATAATTTGCAAATTTTTAAAGAGAACGATTAAATGATTTCGTAATCGATAATTTTAACTTTTAATTAGATGTTTTTTTGAATATTAGCTGGTTGTTTTTAAATTTTCAGATGATAACGAGATTGTAAAACGAAAAAATAAAGAACATTATACTCCATAAAATATCGCACGTAACTATTGTTTTAAAATTAGACAATCGAACTATCTTATTGATAAACAAACGAATAATTAACTGAATTAAGAAAAAAGAGAAAATCTTCAGACTATAAGGATTGTAAACAATTGCTTCGTTAAAATTTAATTTTATTATCTGCGCAAAGGCTCTGGTCAAACCGCGGCTTTTACAATAAGCCAAAGGCATTCCTTCGCAAGCAGAACCGAAACCAAAGTTTAAAAATGGTACTATAAAGCAATAAAAAAAGACAAACATGATTATTACAATAAAAATCGTGTTTATCTTTTTATAAGAATCAATTTCGTAAGAAGATTTTATTTCCACAAAAGAGATTTATTATTTTGTTTCTTCTACCTTAATAGTGTCAGTTGTTATTTCTACAGCATTTAGAGAATCTTGTATTTTTACAGAATCTATAGTTGCAGAATCTATGGCTTTAGTAATTTCATCTTTATGAGACATTACAGCAGACCCTATAGAACCTACTACAACTAATACCCATATAATAACAAAAACTGTTGCTACACATCCTAAAATCAAACCTGCTAATGGCATTGTAGTTGAAGCTTGTTCTCTTTTTGCCTGAGACAGGCCAATTGCTCCAAAAATTATTGCAAGTACTCCAAAAATTACGGCAATAAAACCAAAGCAAGGAATAAATGCTGCAATAAGCCCCACGATTCCCAGAACTAAGGCTGCAATACCCATTCCCTGACCAGCATTTGACGGTTGTAAATTATTTTCCATATAGTGTTTTATGTTAATTATTACAAAAATAGAAAAACACTTAGGCGAACAACAGAGAATACATCAAAGTTATTAACAAATAAATTAAAAAGGGATTTCTTATTATTTTAAAGAATATGAGTCAAATTTTGAATAATGATAATACGGAATCAATGAATTACTTTTTCTCATTTATGAATATTACTAAATATAATTGATTACTAATACCCACCTGTCAAATAACTCAACATTTATTTTTTTATTTTTAGCTGATATGTAGGTAACAAAATTATCTAAAACTGATCTTATTTCTTTCTTTATAATTTCAGCTTCTTCTTGATCTCCTGTAACTATTATTTTTTTTATATTTAAAAAATCTGCATTACCCATTTGAAACTGGATAAAAATTCTTCCTTTATACTTTACTAATGCTTCTATTTTTTTTAACCTTCCCTTTGCCAGATTGGCGAATCTACGACTTAAACTATTTCTTACAACAAGTAAATATTCTTTATTATCATAAATGAATTTTGGTTTTTCTTCCACATCATCCAATGACATTATTGAACCATTTCTAAAATTTGGACACTTTTGTTTTATAAGTGTTAAAGCTTCTCCATCATCTAACAAATAAGCTTGATAAAAATGCTCACACGCATTATTATAGTCTCCTAATTTTAATTCTGATAAGGCTAGATTATACCAACAATTTTTATCTTGAGGATTAAGGTCCGTAACTTTGATATAAATTTCTTTTGCTAATAAAATATCATTATTTAAATACGCTTTTTCACCTTTAGCCATCAATTCATCTATCTCATTTGTTTGCGAAATACAGATTTGGGCTAAAAAAAGAAAAAACAATATTATTGCCCTATTTTTAAAGGAATATTGAAATAAAAAAGAAAAATAAGCAGGGGGTTGTTTCCCGTACCAGTAAGTTACATTTGATACCGAGGTAAGTTTTGGCATAAAAAAAATATTATAATTTTAAAACATCGACTTGTACACATTTATAAATTCAGTCTGGAATTCTGTGGTGCCAATTTGTTTTCAAAAATTATAATATTTTTGTGTATTAAAATATTATAATTTCAAAATATTGACTTGTACACATTTATAAATTCAGTCTGGAATTCTGTGGTATCAATTAGTTTTTAAAAATTGTAATATTTTTATATATCAAACTTAAATAAAAAAATTGAAATAGCAAAAGATTTTTCTTACTATTTTATTTCAAAGGCTTAGGATACTGCTTTTTGATGTTTCGAATCAGTTCTTCCAAACCATTCAATTTTAATTCGTAGACAAGCGCCAGTTGTTGCCCTAATTCACCGTTAGGAAAGCCTTTATTATGATACCAAACGACATAATACTCCGGCAAATCGATTAAGAATCTTCCTTCGTATTTCCCGAAAGGCATTTTGGTATGGGCTAATTTTATGAGAAGTTTTTTGTCTGGTTCCATGTTGTAAAGAAAAAAGAAGCAAGAGGAAAGAATATAGAATCATTCTTTCTTCTTGCTTCTTGTTGGTACAAAGCTATTCTTTTTTGCCACAGATTAAAAGGATTTAAATGATTTTCTAAACTGTCACAAAATAATTTCGCCACGAATTCTCGAATTAGTTTTAAATATAATTTGTGAATTCGTGACGAATATTTTTAGTATCTAAACTTAGAATCTTAGCGACTCAGAACCTTAGCAACTTAGTAATGCCATCTCACAAAAGCTTCCATAGCGGCGTAAGTTGCCAGACCTAATTCCTGGTACAAAGCAGCAGTTTCTGCATTTCTGTCTTCGGCTCTTTGCCAGAACTCACGGGCATCAGTTCCCTGAAAAACAACACCGTCTTTTTGCGATTGGTGTTTAAAGATTCCGTGACGTTTTGCTAAAACCTGATCAGGACTCATTGGTACCGCCATTTCAACCTCATCAATTCCCCATTCCTGCCAAGCTCCACGATACAGCCATAACCAGCAATTATCCATAAACGATTTTGGTTTTAAAGCTTTTACTGCTTCAAAAATAGCATCCAGACAAACTTTGTGCGTTCCGTGTGGATCTGCTAAATCTCCTGCCGCGTAGATTTGGTGTGGTTTGATTTTTTCGATTAAATCCATCGTCAACTGAATGTCTTCTTGTCCGATTGGTTTTTTCTCGATAGTTCCGGTTTCATAGAAAGGCAATTCCATAAAATGAATCTGATCATCTGTTAAACCAACAAAATGACTTGTAGCTCTCGCCTCACCTTTTCTGATTAATCCTTTGATGTAACGAACTTCGGGAATATCAATTTCGCTGTTCTTTTTATTCTCTAAAAAAGTTTGTGCTTTTTGGTAAATGTTGTCTGCCTCTGCACTTTTGATTCCGAACTTTTCATTGTAATCAATTACGAATCTTGCAAAACGCAACGCTTCATCATCCGCTACAGCGATATTTCCCGATGTTTGGTAGGCTACGTGCACTTCATGTCCCTGTTCTTGCAAGCGCATAAAAGTTCCTCCCATACTAATGATGTCATCATCAGGATGCGGGCTAAAAATCAATACACGTTTTCTGGCCGGTTCTGCTCTTTCCGGACGGTTTGAATCGTCTGCATTTGGTTTTCCGCCTGGCCAACCCGTGATTGTATTTTGTAATTTATTGAAAATTTTAATATTGATGTCGTATGCAGGACCAGAATCAGCCAATAAATCGCTCATTCCGTTTTCGATATAATCAGCATCCGTAAGCATTAAAATTGGTTTTTTAAGCTGAAGCGCCAATCCTAAAACTGCTTTACGAGTCAGTTTATCTGTCCATTCTACTTTTTCTACCAACCAGGGTTTGTTGATTCTGGTTAGTTTTGAAGAAGCTTCTTTATCTAAAATAAAAACAGCATTGTTGTGTTCCTGCAAAAATGAAGCGGGTACTCTATTGGTAACTTCGTCCTCTACAGATCTTTTTACCACATTCGCTTTTCCTTCTCCCCAAGCCAATAAGATGACTCTTTTAGCTTCCATGATTTTTTTTACTCCAAGAGTAATTGCTGTTCTTGGTGTATTACTTAATCCGAAGAAATCTTTACTTGCCGCTACTCTTGTAATGTGATCTAAAGCGACCAAACGCGTTTTTGAGTTTTGTAGTGAACCAGATTCATTAAAACCTATATGTCCGTTACCACCAATTCCCAGAATCTGAAGATCGATTCCGCCTAAAGCTTCAATTTTAGCTTCGTATTCGTGGCAATAATCTGCGATTTGTTCTTTTGTTAAAAGTCCGTCTGGCACATGAGCATTTTCAGGTAAAATATCGACATGATCAAACAGCAATTCTTTCATAAAGCGAACATAACTATTGATTGAGTTGGGTTCCATTGGATAATATTCATCCAGATTAAAGCTGATTACGTTTTTAAAACTCAAACCTTCTTCTTTATGCAAGCGAACCAATTCAGCATACAATCCTTTTGGAGAAGAGCCTGTTGCCAATCCTAAAATGCAAGGTTTATTTTCTTTTTGCTTGGATTGAATTAAAGCTGCAATTTCCTGCGCTACTGCTTTTGATGCATCTACAGAATTTTCGAAAACAACAGTATTGATGTTTTCAAATCGTTTTTCGAATCCTGTTGCTTTGTCTATTTTACTTTTTAACATGATATAGTTTTTTTTAATTCCTCTCGTTACATTTTCCAACTTTGGTATTTATGACCTTTTATAGCATAAAAAAGAATCATTATATAAGATGGTAACAACATTAAATAGGCAATTTGATTTCCGCTTTTTGAAATTTCAGCGGTTCCGTTTGCAATATTTGATGCGTTTATATTTTCTGTGATCAATCCGTAAAACAAAGGAAAAATTGCTCCCCCTATGATACCCATGATCAAAATTGCACTTCCTATTTTTGTATAGCCTCCCAAATCTTCCAGCGCCATTGGCCAGATCGCCGGCCAGCATAATGCATTTGCCAAACCCAATAATGCTACTAAAAGTATTACAATGGGTAAATTTGGAATTCCCGGCAGCTGAATCATTATTTTAGGCGAAATCGTCACGATTGCCAAGACCAGAATTACACCTAAAACTCCTGATGCCTTTAAAGCGGTTACCTGCGAAAGATATTTCGGAATTAATGTTATTCCTAATATATAGCCCACCACCATCGCCGACATTGTAAATGAAGTCAACTTTAAATAAAAATTCCCTTCTGTTCCATACACTCCCAATTCTTTTCCGAAAGCACCAATAGAATCTCCGGCTAAAACTTCCGCAGACAAATACAGCATTAAAGTGATTACTCCTAAAACCAATTGAGGGCGTCTGAAAGCATTTTTCATTTGTTTAAAAATACTCAAATGCGTCACATTTCCTTCTTCATCCAGATCGATTTCAGGAAGTGGCGACAGCTTTACCAGCACCGCCAAAACCATTATAATTAATCCCATATAAAGGTAAGGTCTTTGCAATTGCAATGCAAGAGAATTTAAAGCATTTGATTTTGAAACTGCATCCAGCAATGCTATTTTATCTGCTGTAAACTCCTGCATATTAGACAAAACTAATGCTGTCAATATCAAAGGGGCCACAAAACCTGCCATTTTATTGGCAATTCCTAAAACACTAATTCTCGCCGCCGCACTTTCTCGTGGGCCAATTACGACCACATAAGGATTTGATGCTGTCTGCAAAATTGCCAAACCGGTTCCCATGACAAATAATGCAAGTAAAAACAATAAAAAAGTCCGGCTTTCTGCGGCAGGATAAAACATAAAAGCACCCGCAGCAATTATTAATAATCCTAACGAAATTCCGTTTTTATACCCTACCTTTTCGATGACCCATGACGATGGAATCGCCATTACAAAATAGGCTATATAAAAAGCAAAAGTTACAAAATAAGCCTGAGAAGAGGTTAACTCACAAGCCAATTGAAAAAATGGAATTAAAGGACCATTGAGCCAGGTAACAAAACCGAGAATAAAAAATAATGCGGTTAAAATGACCATCGGAATAATGGTATTCCTTTTCTCTATTTGTAATGCGCTTTCAATGTTTGACATAATACTTTTGGTTGATTGTTAATAGATTAGTTACTTTTTCTATCTAAAATAACAACAACTTTTTCTGCAAATATATTGCAATTAAAATACAATTTAATGCATTTTTTTTGCAAATTTAAAACAAAAGTAGTCTAATAAGTTGTACTTATTTGTAAATTAGATATCAATTTTTTGTTAATTTTTTCTAAGCTTCCCAGTCTAAAACCGGATAATATTGCTTTAAATAGGCTTTGACATCAGCGATATCTTCCTTGGCTGTTAAGTCCGGAACATGCTCTGAAATCGGAATTCCTAAAGTTGTATCAGGATTTTCTTTTACTGAATTTAAAAGTACGGTTGGCAGTTCTTTTTCGTCTCTTTCGGGATGAACGGGACAATTCTTAAGATGTGTATATAAAGTACTTCCGTTGAACTTAAAAGCATTCATGCTTACTCTTATTTTTCCCTCAACATCTTTATAATCGGCTAAAACATCGGCAGAAGGTTTTTCAAGAATATCTAATAATTGATTGTTCTGATCTAATTTGGCAATCGCAAAGCGCGAAATCCTTTCTGAAGGAAATTCTAATGCATCACGATCATAAGCAATAAAAGCATTTGGACTATTGGTTTCCCTAAGCGCTAATAAAGCTGCTGCCGAATACAAATTGTCGCTATTACAAACCGAATATTGCTGCGAGTTAAGTTCCGGAAATTGTTCTACCGCCTGAAACAAAGCATCGGCTGTACCAAAAGGTTTTACTCTTCCTTCCGGAATGTATTGCACGGCAAAGGAAATATTGAGCCCGTGAAAATCATTATTTAGATTTTGACTCCCGTAAAACTCCTTAAACAACCCGCCTTGTTCTCCAATAATAATGTAGATGTTTTTATATCCTGCTTTTTTGGCATTCAATAAAAGATAATCCAGTAAAGGTCTTCCGCTTGCGCCAACGCCAATTAAACCTTTACTTCTTTCGTTTGCCTGAGCGATTTCTTCTGCTGATAAATTATCAAGAACAGCTTCTTTTTTCATTCGGGATGATGCTCCACCTGCCAGAATAACTAAATTGTTGTGCATATTTATTTTTTAAATTTCGATATTTTCTATAATTCTCACCCCGGGATCTACAGCTACTGCGTAAGCTTCTTCTGCCCCTGCTTTTAAAATAGCTTCTATTACGGCAGCTTCTTTTTCAGGATTGGCAATTACCACAATACTTCCGCCACCGCCGGAGCCTACAATTTTAGCTCCATATGCTCCTGCCCGCAAAGCTGCATTGATCATATCATCTATTCTTGGTACTGTAATTTTCAATAAATCACGTAAAACTTCATGATGCTGATTCATTAATGCTCCAATTTTTTCGAGATCTAAAACAGGCTTTTCGAATTCTTTTAAAGCTTCTTTGGTGTAATGATAATTTTTAAGCGCTGCTTCAAAAAATGGAATCAACCGATCTGGTAAACAATTTCTGTAACGATCTATATCTTCTATTTCTGAAGTATACAAATCAAAATCCGGGAAGTTTTGTTTTACAATGCCAATGGACATTAAGGCATTTCCTTTTATCTCGCCTATCAAACCAATGGTTTCTTTGGGTACACCGGAAACTCCTGTTATTAAACCTTTAAGATCGGTTCTGATTACCTTAAACGAAAAAGGTTCTTTTGTATTAATGTATACGACATTCCCTACCCCAATGCTAAAATGATCCATCATTCCGCCTGGTTCACCGTGTTCTAAAACTTCAGATTCATATCCTATTTTGGCTATAAATTCCGGACTAACTTCATGATCTACTCCAAAGGCATCAATCAAAAACCGAATCCAGGCCATCAATAATGCCGATGAACTCGATGTCCCTGAATTTATCGGGATATCTCCTGTAATTGTAATATTGTAACCTACATTGGGCACACAACCATAACGGCGCAATACCCGAAGCGAAGAAGCAAAATAATCGCGAGGTTCTAATGTATCGAAAGTAGCATCGATAGTAATGACCCTGATTTCGCCAATATCGATCATGTTTAGCACAAACGTATTGGCATCATTTTGTTCAGCGGTTAGTTTTATATTTCGATCGATTGCACAGGCTATAACCGGCAATCCTAAATAATCCTGATGATCTCCAAAGAGGCACGTTCGGCCGGGAGCTAATGAAGTAATTTTTTTCACTTATAAATTTTATAATAAAACATTGTAAAACAAATAATTACAACGTTAATAGGTTAAGAATTTACTCTATTTTTTTGGTTTTGATTCTACGAAACTATAGATTATATTTTTATAAAACAAGAAAAAAACTAAAAATGTGCTCGAACACACTAAATAAATGTTCTCGAGCACACCAATTAATTCTCACAATATTTTTCTTAATAATTAAACCAAAGTTTCTATATTTGCTTCTATGGATAAGAAGTACACTATTAAGGATATAGCAAAAATGGCAGGAGTTTCTAAAGGAACTGTTGACAGGGTTTTGCATAACAGAGGAAAAGTTTCCCCAACGGCGCTGGATAAAATAAATGAAGTTTTGAACGTCATTAATTATGAGCCTAACTTAATTGCGCGAAATTTAAAAAACACCAAAATTTACCGTATTTGTGTTTTGCTTCCGGATCCGGAAATCGATCCGTATTGGCTTTCGTGTGTCAACGGAATCCAGGAAGCCAAAACAGAGTTTAAAGCTTACGGTGTCATTATAGAAACGCATTACTTTAATCCTGAAAGCAAGAAATCTTTTTTAAACGCACACGAAAATATCCTGCAGCAATCGCCTGATGCGGTTTTAATTGCGCCTTTATTTCATAAAGAAACACTGGAAATCGTGAAACAATATGACGAGCTGGAAATAATAGTGAATACTTTTAATAACCAAATTGAAGGTAAATCTATCAAAAGTTTTGTGGGCCAGGATTTGTATAAAAGTGGTCGTGTGGCTGCGAGTTTGATGAATTTGATTTTAACCGATGGCCAGATTGCTATTGTACATATTGATGAAAGCGTAAAAAATGCGGTTCACATGCAGGAAAAAGAAAAAGGTTTTAGAAATTATTTTGACGAGAAAAAAATTGCTGATTTTTCCTTAACCACTTTAAAATTAAAACATCCCAATGTTGAAAGTAAATTTTCAGCCTTTTTGGAAGAAAATCCAAACCTGAAAGGAATTTTCATCACGACTTCTAAAGCGTATCAGATTGCCTCTATTTTAGCTCCTTTAAAAAATAAAAAAATTGCCGTTATTGGTTACGATTTAGTCGAGAAAAATGTCAACTTCCTGAATCAGGGATTGGTTCATTTTTTAATTCATCAAAATCAAAAAAGACAGGCTTATCTGGGTGTTAGTACTTTAGTAGAACATTTTATATTCAGGAAAGATATTCCGGAAACCATCTTATTGCCTATTGATATTATTAATGTGGAGAATGCTTCGTTTTACGTATCGTAAAAAATTTGGCTCACGGGTTGAGCGGGTCTGAACTGGTTACACAGATTATTTTTACCTATCAAATTAAAATCAGCGAAAGCCAGTCTAAATCCGTTACCATCCGTGGGCTAAAAAACAAATCTTCCAAACGAAGAAGCAATATGAAAATTAGGTGTTTCACTATTAGGTTTTACCCATGAAATCCAGGTGGGTTCGTATTGCAGATTTTCTGCCAGAGAAAATTTTGCCCTGAAAACTCCGGCTTCAATCGTATTGTTCCGGATTAAATTCAAATCTTTTAAGGATTGAATACTAATTCGGCCTTCAACAATAAAAGAAATTTCATCTTTTGAGGTTTGTACTTCTATATCATTTTTGGGCCATTTCCAGTTAAAATCAAAATCCTTATCCGGACGTGCCTTAAAATCCATTATTCTTCCATCAGTATCGATTTCCAGACAATAATATGGGTTTAAGGATTCGCTGGTCCTAAAAAACAATTCTACCCGATCTGAGTTTCCTATACTTGCGAAACTGTTATCTTTTTGATCAATATAAATATCAGTATCAAAAACCCGGAAATTAAAATAGAAATTTTCAGGATCATAAAGCGCCCTAAATTCAATTTTCGAAAAAAAATCTTCTTTCCATGGAGAAGAAAAATCAGTTAAACAATTTGCTTTTTCCCAAAAAGAAGAAGGCAAAATCTGGTCTGTATTTTTTTGTTTTTTATCGATTAAAATTACCTGATATTCTTTTAAAATTTTGTTCATTTTTTTTTTGAAAAATTTAATTTAATGAAAATAAAATCCTGAAGCATTTACATCATTTTAAAAGGCAAAAAATCACCTCAAAAAATCTCATTATAAATAGGCTAATATAATTCAAACTTTTATTTAAAACCTAATTAGTATTTTTTATTGCATTTTTATTTAAAAAGTAAAAAATAAGAAAAAACGGATCAATTTAAAACGCCTGAAAGTTTGATTTATTATTAAACAAATTAATTGATGATTGCGATATTCTTAGAAATACAAACAACTAGTTTTTATTTCTTAAAAATAAAATATTGTGGTTGCGAATACGCTTAAAATAAAGCAATGTGCTTTTTGTGCTTTTTTTTAGAATAATCGCATGAAATTATATTAAAAAAAACGCATCACACAATTTTATGTGCTCGAGAACACTTTTTTTGTGTGTTCGAGCACATTTTTTGTGCTTTTTCTTGTTTAATAAAAATATAATCGATAGTTTCGTCGAATAATAATAAAAAAACGCGTCTTTATTTACTCTTTTTTACTGTTTAAAATCCTTTTTCATTAAGTAAAAAAAAGGGATCAATAAGCAGTAAAATTTTCAAAAAAACTTAAAAAAATAACCAAACAAAAAACACATTCATTAACCAAAACCAAACAAAGAGTATGAAAAAAGTATTCACAAAAAAACCTGGAAACTTAAGGTTGCATACTATACTTGAAAAGAGCTTAAAAGCAACATTGCTTTCATTGCTGTCTCTAAGTTTTCAAGTTACCAATGCGGCACCTTCAAAAGAAACTCCGGTAAACAAAACCAATTTACTGGCATTTCAAAAAATCACAAAGGGTAAGGTTGTCGATGAAAAAGGAATTCCGATTCCCGGAGTAAATGTGATCATAAAAGGCACATCAAAAGGAGTTCAAACTGATATGGATGGAAGTTTTGCCATAGATGTACCCAATGCAAATACGATTTTAGTATTTTCCTTTTTAGGAATGCGGGACCAGGAAGTTGCGGCAGGAAGCAGTTCTATCAACGTGGTAATGAAAGAAGCCGGCGAACAAATGGACGAAGTGGTAGTTGTAGGATATGCTAAGGTTAAAAAAGAAAGTTTAACCGGATCTTTGCAAACTTTAGACAACAAAAAAATTGTAGATGTAACAACTCCTTCTGTAGAAAATATGCTGGCAGGAAAGGCTACGGGAGTATACGTAAATACTGGTGGCGGTCAGCCGGGAGCAGTAGGAAAAATAATCATTCGAGGCAGAACAACCGTTAACGGAAGTACAGATCCTTTATGGGTAATTGACGGAGTTATTGTGGGGAATAGTTCCGCAAACATGAATCCATCTGATATCGAAACGTTAACGGTTCTAAAAGATGCTGCATCTACAGCAGTTTACGGTTCACAAGGTGCCAATGGTGTTATTGTGGTTACTACAAAAAGCGGAAAAGCGGGTAAATCTAAAATAAGTTTTTCTGCCAAAACAGCTTTAACCTCTATCAATAATGGAAATTTTAAAATCATGAACGGATCACAATTGTATGATCTATACGATTCGTTTGCCAACAAACAAGATTTTGAAAATGTATGGTGGTGGAAACCCGAATTAAGAAACCAAAATTTTGACTGGTGGAATAATGGTACACAAACAGGACTTGCAGAGGATTACAACCTTTCGATCAGCGGTGGCGGGGATAACTTTAAAAGCTACGTTTCTGTTGGACTTTATGATGAAACAGGTGCTATAAAAGGTTACGAATACAAAAAATACAACGGTCTGATGAAATTTGAGTATAAACCAAATAGCTGGTTTACACTGAGACCACAAGTAAATTTAACCCGGGAAACAACAGATGACAAGCAACATTCAGTTGGTGCACTTTACGGGAATATGCCTTGGGATAGTCCGTATCTTGAAGACGGAACTTTGGTAGGAAACGCACCAAACCCAACATGGGTTAATACAACCGGATCTAACTATTTATATGATTTACAATGGAATTATGGCGAATCTGAATCGTATACGGTTAGAGCAAATCTTGATTTTGATATCAAACTTACAAGTTGGCTGACATTTGCCTCTGTAAACAATTATATTTTTGGCAATTATAATTCAACTTATTATTCAGATCCAAGATCTTCTGCCGGAGAAGCCGTAAAAGGGAGAATAGAAGATTACTTTTCGACATATAACAGAATTTACACCAATCAATTATTAAAATTTAATAAGTCGTTTGGAAAACATGACTTTAATGCTCTTGCAGGTTATGAATGGAACGAATACAACGCTAAGAACAGTACTGGCGTTGCCACTGGAATTCCTCCTGGGATTATAGTTACAGATGCTGCAGCGGTTCCTGAAAAAGTGGGCGGTAACAGATCGCAATGGGCAGTTCAGTCTTTGTTGTCGAATGTAAATTATTCATATGACAATCGTTATTTGGCACAAGTTTCTTTTCGTCGTGACGGAGCTTCTAACTTTGGTGCAAATGCCCAATATGGTAACTTTTTCTCTGTAAGTGGTGGCTGGAACATTCATAACGAAGCCTTTTTTCATGCCAGTTATATCAATAATTTAAAACTTAGGGCAAGCTATGGTTCGGTAGGAAATCGTCCAAACAGTTTGTATCCTCACCTTCCTTTATATTCTTTCTCGCAAAGTTATAATGAAAATCCCGGAGCATTGATTTCGCAATTGGCCAATCCTGATTTAAGCTGGGAAAAAACATATACTGGCGGTGTAGGTGTTGATGTTAGTTTCTTTAATAGAGTGAATATTACTTTAGATTATTATAATAAAAATACTTCAGATTTATTATACAGAGTGCCATTGCCAGGAGTAATTGGTGTTACAAGTATCTGGAGAAATGTAGGAGCTGTAAACAATAGAGGTTTTGAGGCATCCTTAAATGTTGATATCATCAAAAATGAAAATTTACACTGGTCTGTAGACGCTAACATTGGTACCAATAAAAATAAAGTAACCAGTCTTTACGGAAGTAAACAAGAAATTATTGTTGGAGATGGCAGCGGTGTTGCTGGCTCTGCAAATAAACTCCTGACTCCCGGAAAAGATGTTGATAGCTGGTACCTGACAGAATGGGCAGGTGTAGATCCTGAAAACGGAAAACCGCAATGGTTTACTACAAATGCTGCGGGTGAACGTGTAAAAACTTCTAATTATGGTGATGCTTCGAAAAACAAAAAGGTAATTGGAGCTTATACTCCGGACTTTTTTGGTGGATTTTCTACCAATGTAAATTATAAGAATTTTGATTTTGCTGCCATTTTCAGTTATTCAGTAGGAGGTGAAATTTACAATTATGCCAGAGCAGAATTTGATTCTGACGGAGCTTATACTGACAGAAACCAAATGAACCTTCACAGCGGATGGAGTCGTTGGGAAAAACCGGGTGATATAGCAACGCATCCGCAGGCACTTTACAATAATTCAAGTAATTCTAATAAAGCATCATCACGTTTCTTAGAAACCGGAACTTACCTGAAAATGAGAAGTATCACTTTAGGATATAATGTACCTATCGAACGTTTGCATATCGCAAATTTAAGATTATACATTGCAGGTGAAAACTTATTTACAATTACCCATTTTTCCGGAGTTGATCCTGAAATTCCTCCTGCAACAGTTAATGGTGTAACATCAATAACTGGCGTTGCGACACAAGTGTATCCTCAGACTCGCAAAATTGTATTAGGACTTAACTTAACTCTTTAAAAACAAAATCATGAAAAAGATAATTATATTATGTATGGCAATTAGTTTCCTGTCCTCATGTGATTTAGACAGAGAGCCATTTGATTCCTATACAAAAGACAAAATTGAACAAGATAAAGAAGCTTCGATCGAAGTTTTACTAAACGGTTGCTACGCACAACTAAAAGGATGGTCTGATGTGATGCACAGAGTTGGAGAATATCCAGGCGACAATATCATGATTAGAGGTACTTCTACAGATTCATTTTACTCTTTTATTTCATATCAGCATATTCCTGATAATGGTCGTTTATCTGTTTTTTGGAACAATAGTTACAAAATTATTTCGCAATCAAGTGATTTAATGAAAATGATTTCCGAAGGCGAAAGTCCAGCTATGGATCAGCAATTAGGGGAAGCTTACTATTTAAGAGGTATGATCTACTTTTATCTGTGCCGTACTTACGGAAGACCGTACTCGCAATCACCAGAAACTAATCTGGGCGTACCAATCGTAAATGGTTTACCGGCAGACTTAAATAATCTTAACCTTCCGGACAGATCAACAGTAAAAGATACTTATGCACAGGCCATCAGTGATTTGAAAAAAGCTGAATCTCTAATGACAGTTGACAGAAAAGCAGCTTATGCTACAAAAGAAGCAGCTCAGGCAATGCTTTCAAGAGTATACTTGTATATGAGCGGTACATATGAAACGCCTAATCAGGAGTATGCAACTCTTTCGATAGATTATGCCAATAAAGTAATTGCCAGCGGAAGATATCATTTATTAAGCAGAGATAGTTTTATGAAATTTAATACGTATGCTCCGGATTCTGATGAACAAACTGAAACTATTTTTGCGGTAAAACAAGTAGCATCCGAATTTTCAGGTTATGATCATTTTTATGGAATTGGCGGTATGTATGCCAATATCCAGGGACAAGGATGGGGAGAAATGTATGCCAGTGCCAAATATCTTGATTTGCTAAGAAAATCAGGATTGAAGAAAGATGCTCGCTGGGCATTTATAGATCCTCAATACACAACAGATGATGCAGGAAATAAAACCGAAGCTTTCCGTTTTGTATATGATGTTTATAATACAAGTGGGACTCAAACAGGTTACAATTATATTCAACAGCCTATTAAACGTAATACCGACGGCTCATTTTTCATTACAATAGGAACTACAAATTATAATTTAAACGTAGTAAATGCAGCCGAAAACCAATACTCGATTGTATACGAAGGCAAAACTTACACAGGCGAGAAAGATTATATGATGCTATTAAATCGTGTGTATCCAATGTATTATATCACAAAATGTTCACTTCAAAATAATGATTCGCACCTGCACTCTCCAACTATTTCAAGATTGGCCGAAATGTATCTGAATATGGCCGAAGCTTATGCTAAAAAAGGAGATTACAACAGTGCTTTGACCAATTTGAATATCATTCGTGAAAGATCAATTATAGGTGGTGGTTATACCTCATTAAATAGCACCAACGCCGTACAGCGTATCGATGAAGAGCGTCAGTTAGAACTTGCTTTTGAAGCGCATCGAGGCTATGATGTGTATCGAAACGGTCAGACTATGACACGCCATTATCCTGGTCCCCATTTACCAATGACCGATTGGCCAGCTACAAGTTTAAGGGTAGTACAATACATTCCGCAATCAGAAATTAATGCTTATCCGGGAACCTTAACTCAAAATCCATAATTATTTAGAATTGTTTTGTTTTTTGAAGCCTCTCTAATTTGGTTAATTAGAGAGGTAATTTCAAAAGAAATAAACGAACTATCGATACCATGAAAAACTTATTTTGCTTATTTTTTGCTTCACTACTTGTATCTTTCTCCTGTGCAGAAAATAGTGAAACCACTGGAAAAGATCCTTTAGAAAATCCGAAAACCAGTATTTCGCTTCCATTGGCCGGAAATGCGTACAGCTCTAAACATTTAGAAAGCAATACCATAACCGATAACGGAATCGAGAACTGGACAAATAATGAAGAATTCTTTACTGTTTATTTCAGAATTTCGAAAGCTGGGAGTTTTCAGCTAACTATTGAAGAATCAGTAGAAGTATTTGGAAAATCAGAATTAGAATTTTCGATTAATAATGAAGTCAAAAAAGTAAAATTTGATACTTCAAAAAAAGCAGTAACAGCTGGCACCTGGAAAATTAATCAGGAAGGTTATGTTGCGGTAAAGATAAAAGGGATCAGTAAAACAGGAGATCGTTTTCCTGCTATAAATCGTTTAACAATCTCAAGTAATGATTACGATGCAAAAATATCATACGTACCAAATAATGAAGGCCATTTTTATCATTGGGGACGCCGCGGACCATCCGTACATTTAAACTATCAGGTCCCTGAAAACATCAATGTAAAATGGTATTACAACGAACTTACCGTTCCGGAAAATGAGGATAAAATTGGTTCTTATTTTATGGCCAATGGTTTTGGAGAAGGTTATTTTGGCATTCAGGTCAATTCGGCTACAGAAAGAAGAGTATTATTTTCCGTGTGGAGCCCGTTTAATACAGATGATCCGGCCAGTATTCCTGAATCTCACAAAATCAAAATACTAAAAAAAGGCGAGAATGTACATACAGGCGAATTTGGGAATGAAGGTTCGGGCGGTCAAAGCTATCTTAAATACCACTGGAAAGCAGGAACCACTTATAAATTTTTATTGCAGGGATTTCCTCAAAACAATAATACAACAACGTATACTGCTTATTTTTATGCACCTGAATTGCAAAAATGGCTACTAATCGCTAGTTTTAATCGTCCTGAAACGAATACGTATTTAAAAAGATTTCATTCGTTCTTAGAAAATTTTATTCCGGAACAAGGCGATTTGTCCCGTAAAGTATTGTTTAACAATCAATGGGTTTGCGACGATAAAGGAGTTTGGTCAGAAATTAATTCTGCCCGCTTTACAACAGATAATACCGGAGCAAAAGAATACCGAATGGATTTTGCAGGCGGACTCGACAATACTTCATTTTATCTAAAAGACGGAGGCTTTTTTAACAATTATACAATACCAAAAACGATCTTTACACGACCTTTAAATAATAAAAAGCCAGAAGTAAATTTTGACACATTACCTTAAAGGAAGTTTTAAAAATAAACAAATTACAAAAAACAATAATTTCCGATAATCCGCATTTAGATTATCATCATTTCAAATCAAATTAATTCAATTATGAAAACTAGTATTTTAAAATTCATGTTAGTGGCCTGTCTTTTGTTTGGAGGAGCAATCGCATCGGCACAAATGATCAAGACCAAAACACCAACTCGTCCAAAAGGTCAGCAAGATGTTTTGCGTTTGGCTACTGATCCAATTCCCACCGTTCGCGTTGCTTTTATTGGTTTAGGAATGCGTGGCCCTGGAGCTGTTGAGCGTATGACACATATTCCAGGAGTAGAAATCGTAGCACTTTGCGATATGCTGGAAAAAAACACACAATCGGCTAATGAAATTTTAACAAAAGCTGGTCTTCCTAAAGCACAGGAATTTTTTGGAGATGAAAATGCCTGGAGAAAAGTGACAGCTTTACCAAATGTTGATTTAGTATATGTCGCAACCGACTGGAAACATCATGCAATAATTGGTGTTCAGGCTATGAAAGACGGCAAACACGTAGCGATCGAAGTTCCGGGCGCTATGACCATGAAAGAAATCTGGGATCTTATCGATACTTCAGAAAAAACCAGAAAACATTGTATGCAACTTGAAAATTGCGTTTATGATTTCTTTGAACTAACGACTTTAAACATGGCGCAACAAGGTGTATTTGGAGAAATTCTTCATGCCGAAGGTTCTTACATTCATGGCCTTCAGCCTTTTTGGGGTGAATATTGGAACAACTGGAGAATGGATTACAACATCAAACACCGTGGCGATATTTACGCAACTCACGGGATGGGACCAGCTTGTCAGGCTTTGAACATTCACCGTGGAGATAAAATGAATTTCTTAGTTTCTATGGATACAAAAGCAGTTGGAAATCCTGCTTACATCAAAGAAAAATCTGGTCAGGAAATTAAAGATTTCAGAAACGGAGATCATACGATGACCATGATTCGTACTGAAAACGGAAAAACAATCCAGATTCAGCACGATGTTACATCTCCCCGACCTTATAGCAGAATGTATCAATTGAGCGGAACAAAAGGTTTTGCAAACAAATATCCTTTAGAAGGTTATGCATTAGACGGAAAAGAATTAGGAGATGATGTAAAACCAAATCACGAAAAATTAAGCGCACATTCTTTTGTTCCTGAAGAGGTTAAAAAAGCATTGATGGCAAAATACAAACACCCGATTGTAAAAGACATTGAAGAAAAAGCTAAAAAAGTAGGCGGTCACGGCGGAATGGATTTCGTAATGGATTATCGTTTGATTCACTGCCTGCAAAAAGGGCTTCCGCTAGATATGGATGTTTACGATTTAGCAGAATGGTCTTGTCTAGGTCCGTTAACAGAAATCTCTCTTGATAACAATTCGTCTCCTGTAGAGATTCCTGATTTCACACGTGGCGGATGGAAAAAATTACAAAAACTAGAGTTTTCAGAGTAATATTTATTGGTTAGTTAGGTCAGGCAAGAGAGCGCAATTCATGGTGCTCTCTTGCTTTTTATAAACATCATCAATTCAAATAAAATGAAAAAAGTTTATTTCATTCTCCTGTTTAATTTCTTTATTCTTTCATCAATAACAGCACAAGAAAAACAAACTTTTGCTATAAGCGAGGGGAATTTTTTACTGAATGGAAAACCAATTCAGATTCATTCAGGCGAAATGCATTATTCCAGAATTCCACAGCCTTATTGGCGTCATCGTTTAAAAATGATGAAAGCAATGGGTTTAAATGCCGTAGCAACTTACGTTTTCTGGAACTATCATGAAATTGCTCCCGGAGTTTGGGATTTTAAAACCGGAAATAAAAACGTAGCCGAATATATTAAAATAGCTCAGGAAGAAGGCTTATTCGTTATTCTTCGTCCAGGCCCTTATGTTTGTGCCGAATGGGAATTTGGCGGTTACCCGTGGTTTTTGCAAAACGTTCCCAATATGGTAATTCGAGGCAATAATGCAGCATATCTGGCCGCAACAAAAGCTTATTTTAGCGAATTATACCATCAGGTTAAGGATCTGCAAATTACCAAAGGCGGACCTATTATTATGGTTCAGGGCGAAAATGAATTTGGTTCGTATGTCGCCCAGCGTAAAGACATTCCTTTAGAAGAGCACAAAAAATACAGCGCAGCCGTTTTTCAGCAATTAAAAGACATTGGTTTCGAAGTTCCTTTTTTTACATCAGACGGAAGCTGGCTGTTTGAAGGCGGTGCTTTGCCAGGCGCTTTACCCACTGCCAATGGCGAAAGCGATATTGCAAAGTTAAAAACAGTTGTCAATCAGTTTAATAATAATCAGGGACCTTATATGGTAGCCGAATTCTATCCGGGCTGGCTGGATCATTGGGCAGAGCCTTTCCCGACACAAAAACCGGAGCAAACCGTTCGCCAAACTAAAAAATATCTGGACAATCAGGTTTCTTTCAATTATTATATGGTGCACGGCGGAACGAATTTCGAATTTACTTCAGGAGCTAATTATGATAAAGAGCATGATATACAACCTGATATGACGTCGTATGATTATGACGCTCCTATTAGCGAAGCGGGTTGGGCAACCCCAAAATACAATGCGCTAAGACAATTATTAAAAACAAACGAAATTCCGGCGATTCCTGAAAAAATGCCTGTAATCACTATTCCTGATATTGCATTAACTAAAGTCGTTGATTTAGGAGATTTAAAATCTAAAATCAGTCCGGTTATAGAAGATAATCCGCTGACATTTGAACAATTAAATCAAGGTGATGGCTATGTCTGGTACAGCAAAAAATTTACTCAACCCATCAGTGGAAAATTAGAATTGAATGGATTACGTGATTATGCTATTGTGTATGTTAACGGAAAAAAAGTCGCTGAACTGAACCGATACTATAAAAAATACGATTGCGAAATCGAGATCCCTTTTAATGCCACTTTGGATATCGTAGTAGAAAATATGGGACGCATCAATTATGGTTCTCAGATTAATGCCAATAATAAAGGTATTATAAGCCCGGTAATTATTAATGGCGAAACCATTACCGGCGATTGGGAAATGTACAAATTACCCATGACCTCGGCACCAGATTTAACAGCGTATAAAAATTCAGGCAAGATTAATCGTCCTGTTTTATATCAGGGAACTTTTAATCTAACCAAAACCGGAGATACCTTTCTTGACATGCGCGATTGGGGCAAAGGAATTGTATTTGTAAACGGAATTAACATTGGACGTTATTGGAGTGTTGGTCCCCAACAAACACTTTATTTGCCAGGATGCTGGCTTAAAAAAGGAAAAAACAGCATTGTAATTTTCGAACAAAAAAATGAAACGATTCAAAAAGAAGTAAAAACCATTCTAACACCAATTCTGGAAGATTTAAAGCCTGAAAAAGTACAATAGCGTTATCAGTACACACTACAAAAATGCCATCAAAATATTCTATTGATGGCATTTTAATTTAAGCTGTTTAGTTATTATTAAAAGCTTCACTAATAATTTTTGACTCTAAATTTTCTATAAATTTATTTATTCCCTTTGACATCATTTCTCCATCAGTAGGAAGCGGAACGGGCGCTTTTTCCAACAATGGCAGATATTCCGGATCGATGGCACGTATATCTCCATTCTGAATTGCATAAGAATATTGAAAAGCTGCAGAAGCTTCAATAAGATCTGTTTTTGTTTTTTTTGTATAATTATCTGCCGTTTTCACAGTACCTCTCATAAACGCCTCTTTATACAAATCAATAATCTCTAACCTGCTTTTTAGTAATCTGCCTCTGGAAACAACAACTGGTCTTCTTTCTCTGTCTGTTTGGTTTTCCTGAATCACAATTTCTTTTTCTTTATCAAAAACTGTTCTTTGTACATCGCCTTTACTTGCGTCAAAATTATCAATTACAACTGAAAAATTATAATCATACTTTCCTCTGGCATCTTTTCCTATTGTGATCCATTTCCCCAATTTTAAACCGTTAACCATATTTTGCCCGATACCTTTATATTGTTTCAGTTCATTATTAATCTGAATGGCAATATAACTTTGTCCCTTTTTTAAAGCTTCAGCTTTAAGTTGTATCACTTCAGCTTTTTTATATTCATCATCATGATTTTGCAGCATAACATAAACATCGTACGCTTTTCTGTAACTGTTTTTTTCATCCTGAGACAATGTGTTCGTTAAACCCTTAACATAACTATTTGCTGCCCTCAATAAATAATCACTGTACTTGTCTCTGGCTTTTGCAACCAAAGGAGAAAAATTCATTTCAGGAAATATGAGTTGTCTTCCTTCATAATATAAAGGCACAATTAAATTAAGCGAACTCCGGAATTCATTATACGCTCTTTGCAATTCAACAGCTTCACTATAAGTTCGCTTCGTTTCGTTATATTCCAATTTTAAAAATTCATAATCTTTTTCATCTTGCAAATACTTAATTTTATCTTCAACCTTTTGCTTTTCTTTTTCAAGACTTTTCACATACGATTCTTCAATTATAGATAAAGCGGTATTTCGATCTTTTTCAGATTTATTTTTTCGTAAAATCTCAGCCGCTTGTCGAAACGCACTATAGTAATTCCCATTTGCGTAATTTTCTGAAATACTGGATGGTTTATACGATTTTTTTATTTTAAAACCACGACCTAAATTACTTATACAAGAAAAACATAAGAGAGCCACAAGAAGTACCAGGAACATAAACTTTTTCATTTTTCAAACTATTAAATATAATCTGTGAGCAAGTTAAACATTATATTTTTATTTTAAGAATATTCCTACTTGTTAACATTTATTATTTCTCGGATAAGCTTTTAAAACAAAAAAGCCATCAAATAAATTGATGGCTTTTCCAAATATGTTTAAAAAAAATTATTTCCAGTTGAAAGTAATCTTCTTTTCAATCTCTGAACTCAGGCTCAAAAATACCGGACATGTCATCGCAGAACGCTCGAGTATTGTTCTGCTTTTTTCATCTGCAACACCCTGCATATCAAAAACAATTTCGATTGCCCCAATTCTTCTTGGTTCAGCGTTCATAATTTTCGTTACTTCGGCAGTCGAACCTATGAAATCTGCGTTTAAATCACGCGCTTTGATTCCCATGATCGTCATCATACAACTTGCTAAAGCATTGGCTACAGTGTCTGTTGGCGAAAATGCTTCTCCTTTTCCGTTATTGTCCAGTGGTGCGTCAGAAATGATTTCGCTTCCTGATTGCACGTGAATTGATTTTGTTCTTAAATCTCCTAAATAGGTTACTTTTGATGTCATTAATTGGCTACTTTTAAAGTTAAGTCTGAATCGTAATATAAAATGTACACTCCTTTATTGGCGTGTCCACCATCTTCTTTTTTATAAAACTGAAATTTATTGTCAACTTGTTCCGTTGTCATTAAATCTGCTGTTTCCTGATATGTTTTTCCTTGTACTAAACGCATCATGGTATCAAAAGTGACATCAAATCCGCGTGTTGCATACGTATTAGGGTTTATTTTATTCTTCAATCTGTATTCTTTGTCAAAGATTAAAACTCCAGGTTCATCGCTTTCACGGGTTACCGACGGATACATTAATTTTAGTTTTACTAAATTATCAAAACTAATTTCGTCAGTATCCAATGTGCTGTTTGGTTCTAAAATCACCAATTGTACCTGACATGATTTTTGTGCATCAAGCAAGGCTTTTATGGTTGCTTTCACCATAGCAGTATTTCCGGTTTCCATCACTACATAATTCATTCTGCTCGGTAATAACAAACTTTTTAAGTTCGCAACATCCAAACCTCCTGTTTCTGTCAATGCTGCAAAAACAACCCCTTTTTGGTTTTGTTTGATATAACTTATTACAGATTCTTTCTTTTTATCGACAACGGCAACAATATTTCCGTTTTTCGCACGCATATAATCAAACATGGCATTTCTCACTACATCATTTGATGGAATTGTCTGATATAAGTTATCAATTGGGTTTGCCTTATCTTTTGATAATGGAGAAATTACAGGAACATTGTACAGACGCAATGTGTTTGCAGTGGCTTCAGCATTACTTTGATAAAATGGTCCGATAACAGCATGTGCATCCTGCAATTTGTTCTGAGCAATTAAAGTCGAGACATTTGAACTTGTTTTTGTTTCCTGCGAATCATAAATAGCTACGTCTATTGGCAATTTCAATGTTTTAGCCGAGTCGATCGCCATCATTGCTCCTGAATAAAAATCAAGAGTCATGTTTAAAAACTTATCATTTTTAATACGATTAGCAGCACTTGCTGTATCATTCTGCATTTTATTCAGATTAAATGGCAGCAATAAAACCAGTTTTTTACGATCGTTTTGTCCTCTTTTCTTCGTCAGTTCTACCACTTCAGGATTAGCCGAAACGGTTTCAGATTTTACTTTATCTACAATTTGTATAGAACCTCCTGTATTTGAATTTTCTATCGCTTTTTCAACAGGCTGTTGTTGTGCAATAATTGGGGCCGGAGCTAAATATCCTGCGGGAACTTTCAACACCATACCTTCTTTTACTCCTTCAGAAAGGGCCGGATTCAATGCCGTTAATTCTTCCTGAGTGATATGAAAAGTTCTTCCTAAACTATAAAATGTTTCTTTTGGTTTTACCTGATACTCCATATAAGTTGTCGCTTTTTTAGCAGTTTCAGCTGGCTTTGCTGTAGTAGTTACACCAGGGTTTGCTGCATCTGTTTTAGGCGCTTTTCCTTTTATGGTTAATCGGTATCCAATAGGCAAATTCGACACAATTTCCGGATTGCGTTTTTCTAATTCTTCGATTGTAATTCCGTATTGTTTCGCGATCGAAAACTTCGTTTCTTTTGCTACAACATCATGATATACATATTTTTCCTGAGTTTTTTCCTTAGCTGGTTTTTCAGCTGCCAAAGAAGATTTTACAGTTGATCCTTTAGCAGGAATTACTAGTTTTTGACCAATCTGAACTCCGGTTTTTTCCAAAGTAGGATTTGCAGCTTTCAAAGCTTCATCAGAGATACCGTATTTTTTCTCGATACTATAAAAAGTCTCTTTTGGTTGTACCTCATGAATTATTTCCTTTGTATTACCACCCGTTTTTGCCACGGCCGTTTCTGATTTAGCCGCTGCAGATTTTGCAGTACTAGTTGGAATCAGTAAAACTGTATTGGGTTTTATACCACTTCTGGCATCCGGGTTTAATGCATAAATATCATAAGGCGTAACCTTAAATTTTACAGCAATCTGGTTAATTGTTTCTCCATTCGCAACAGTATATTTAATTACCTTTTCTTGCGAAAAAGCAGAAAATGTTACAAAAAAAACGAGAAACAATAATGTTGAATAATACTTCATAATAGACTTAAAACAATTTAATTTTTAATTCAAAACAAGTTACTAAATTCTCTTTAAAGCAAGATTCTTGCCACTTGTTATTTTGCCGCCAATTATTATCTAAGATCAATTTCTACCTTAGCAATAACAACCTCTTTATATAACTCATCTTCTTCGTTTTTCTTGCATTTATAGAGCACTTCTTCCATATTTTGGTACTTATCTGAGTAAACATAGTACGAAAGACTGTTGATATTAAAGAAGAAACTAGCGTTAAAATCACCAGAATCAATGAGTTTCATAATGAGCTTATCTCTCAGCGACGAGTCTGTAAATATACCTAAAACTAAGTAATAGCCGTTTGAAACTTCTTTAAGATTATCATAAACTTCAACTTTTACTATTTTGTTCGTTTTAAGCGGGTTTTCCTTTAGTTCACGCTTCATCTCTTCTAATGAAATTGTTTTTGAAGATTCAGCAGAACTCGATTTATCTTGTTTTTTGATCGCTTCATCCTGATACTTTTTCAGCTTTATAAGAGCCAGTTTGTCATCAAACTTTCGCGCTTCCATGCTATAATAAGTCGCTTTGCTTATGTGTCTCTTTACTTCTATTTTTTTCTGCGTATCAAGCGAATCAATCTTGGCAATCAAAAGCTGATTTTGTGCATCGCCTTGTTCCTGCTCTATTTTGTATCTTTTTATTTCTTCTAACGAAAGTCGTTGCTGCAAAGAAGTAACGTTTATGTTTTTTTCGCTTTCGCGGATTTTCTTCTTGTATTCCTGATTTTCTTCAACCGCAATTTTTTCGACTTTATTCATTAAACCGGCGTATGCTTTTCTATTTTCAGCCAGTTCTTTTTTTAACTGAGAAGATAATTCACTGGTTTTTCCAATGCTTTCATAAGATTTTTTTTCTAATCTTTTTGATTCATCCAAATTCAAAATGTCCATTCTTTTCAAATCGGCCAAATCATTATTCATGGTGTTTACCAATGAATCTAATTTTGCCATTAAAATATCCTGTACATTTTTATTGGCTTCCAGTACCAAACGCAATTTCCCGACCGAATTTTCCTTTGAGCCATTCATATCATTCAGATTCACTTTCAAATCATTAATCTTTATAATTTTCTGATTCATTTCTTTCTGAACCACCAATCTGTCTTTTAGATCTTCCAGTTCAACTGTTTTGGCTTTTCCTTTTTCGACCACAACTTGTTTTTCGGCTAGAGCCAACATCAATTCTTCGCTTTCGTTAGCCGGTTTTATTGCTGCAGTATTAATCGCTAATTTATTCCCAACTATTAAGCCGTTTACGATTTCAGGGTTTTGAGATTCTAGCTGATCTATTGAAATTCCGTATTTTTTTGCAATTGAGAATTTAGTTTCCTTTGGTTCAACTACATGAAAAATCGTTTCCTGATTGATCACACGAACCCGGCCGTCTAAAGTTTTTCTTTTGTTTGGAATTAAAATCGTCTGACTAATCTGCAATCCGTTAATAAGAAGGTCTTTATTTAAATTTTCTAAATCATTAACCGAAACATTGTATTGTCTGGCAATGCTAAACAAAGACTCTTTGGCCACAACCTGATGGGTTACTTTTGAAGAAGCTATGATTTCAGTTTTAGAAAGATTTGGATCTTGCGGAATAATTAATTCCTGACCAATTTGAAGTCCGTTGGCAAGGATGGGGTTTGCATTTTGGAGGGCTTCTACAGTAACATTATATTGTTTCGATAAGCCAAACAGCGTTTCTTTTGCACCAACAACATGAGTAATTTGCTGGTTTGAATTTCGTTTTTCTGCGGAGTGAACGGGAATCTTAATAATTTGATTGTCTTTGATTCCGCTCTGCGACTCGGGGTTGAGTTTATAAATCTCATCAACAGAAACCTTGTACTTTTGGGCAATAAAATAGGCAGTTTCTCCTTTTTGAATTTTGTGTTCAATAATTGAATCTTGCGCAGTTATTTTGTTAAAAGACAAAATAAAGACAAGAGAAATCGTTAAAAATTCTCTCATAAATAGTAGGTTTAAAAAATTAAGGCATTACAAATGTAACGCCTTAATTTGAAAAACAATACTATTCCCACTCAATTGTTGCTGGTGGTTTTGAGCTAATATCGTAAACCACGCGGTTCACGCCTTTTACTTTATTTATAATGTCATTCGACACTTTCATTAAGAAATCGTAAGGTAAATGTACCCAGTCAGCAGTCATACCATCTGTCGATTCTACAGCTCTAAGCGCTACTACTTTTTCGTAAGTACGCTCATCGCCCATCACACCAACACTGTTTACAGGAAGCAAAATTGCTCCGGCCTGCCAAACTTTGTCATATAATCCCCAGGATTTTAATCCGTCGATAAAAACAGCATCAACATCCTGTAAGATCTGAACTTTCTCAGGAGTAATATCTCCTAAAATTCTAATGGATAATCCTGGTCCCGGAAAAGGGTGTCTTCCTAATAATTCAGGATCTATTCCTAAAGTAGCTCCAACTCTTCGAACTTCGTCTTTAAACAGCATTCTAAGTGGTTCTACAATTTTTAATTTCATATAATCCGGCAGTCCACCTACATTATGGTGCGATTTAATTGTTGCCGATGGTCCTTTTACAGAAACCGATTCGATTACGTCAGGATAAATAGTTCCCTGCGCTAACCATTTTACGTCTTCTATAAGGTGAGATTCATCATCAAAAACTTCGATAAATACACGGCCAATCGTTTTACGTTTGGTTTCAGGATCACTGATTCCGGCCAATTCGCTTAAGAAACGATCTCCGGCATCTACTCCTTTTACGTTCAATCCCATTCCTTTGTACTGGTTCAATACATTCTGGAATTCGTTTTTACGAAGTAAGCCATTATTTACGAAAATACAGTACAAGTTTTTACCAATCGCCTGGTGCAATAAAACTGCCGCTACAGTAGAATCTACTCCGCCTGACAATCCTAAAACTACTTTATCGTTGCCTAATTTCTCTTTTAATTCTCCCACCATTTCTTCTACGAAAGCATTTGGTGTAAAGTTTTGAGGAACATCAGCAATATCTACTAAAAAGTTTTTCAGCATTTTTGATCCATCTGTAGAATGAAAAACTTCCGGGTGATACTGAATAGCATAAGTTGTTTCGCCTTCAATTTTGTAAGCTGCAAATTCTACGTCATGCGTGCTTGCTAATTTCACCGCGTTGGTTGGCAAAGCTTTGATACTATCGCTATGGCTCATCCAAACCTGGCTGTTTTCTGAAACTCCGTTAAAGAAAGTTTCGCCTTCTTTAATATAAGATAAATTAGCTCTACCGTATTCTCTGGTGTTCGAAGCTGCTACTTCACCGCCACTAAAGTGGGCTAAATATTGTGCTCCGTAACAAACTGCCAGCATAGGTAGTTTGCCTCGAATTTGAGATAAATCAGGATGTGGAGCATCTTCTGCACGAACAGAAAATGGGCTTCCTCCCAAAATTACGGCTTTATAAGGTGATAAATCACTAGGAAAGTGATTGTAAGGAAAAATTTCGCAGAATATATTTAATTCGCGAACTCTACGCGCAATAAGCTGTGTATATTGCGATCCGAAATCTAAAATAAGTACGTTGTGTTGCATGCGCAAAAATACTTTTTATATTCGAATTTGAAAAATCGGAACAATGAAAAAATGATATTTTTTTTCATTGTTCCGATTTTTAGGTACAAAGGTTCAGAGCAACAAAGGTTGAGAGGTTTAAAATCTATAATTTCATTAAGTCTTTTCCCTGTTCCTTTGAACCTTTGTTGCTTTGTGCCTTCAAAAAAAACTTAGCAACTTAGAACCTTAGAATCTTAGTACCTTAAAAAAAATCCCTAAATTTATAAAACCATACCAAATTTGCTTTTACATCATAACCAAATGTATCTTAAAATATAATCATTAAGAAAGTAAACCATAACCAATGTTTGTACGATCTGAATATTAATTTTAAAAATATAATCCATGAGTAAAATAGTTGCAGAACAATTAGTTGACATGTTGGTAGAGGCCGGAGTAAAACGCGTTTATGCCGTTACCGGTGATAGTTTAAATCATTTTAATGATGCAATACGCAGAAACGGAAAAATAAAATGGATTCATGTTCGCCATGAAGAAGTGGGCGCTTATGCAGCTGCTGCCGAAGCCGAATTAGACGGTTTTGCTGTTTGTGCCGGAAGTTGCGGCCCGGGTCACGTTCATTTAATTAATGGTTTATATGATGCGCATCGTTCGCACGTACCTTTGTTAGCCATTGCATCAACAATAAATACAAGCGAAATGGGAATGGATTATTTTCAGGAAACCAATACTATTAAACTTTTTGACGATTGCAGTTATTATAATCAAATGATTATGACGGCTGAGCAGGCACCCCGAATCATACAAACTGCCATACAACATGCTTTAGGAAAAAAAGGTGTTGCCGTGATTGGTTTACCTGGTGATGTTTCTGAATTAAAAGCGGTTGAAAGCAATATTTCAACCCAGTTTTTCCATTGTAATCCGGTTATAAGGCCTTCTGATCAGGAATTACAACATTTAGCGAAAGCCATCAATGAAAACACCAAGATCACCTTATTCTGCGGAATTGGTGCTGAAAAAGCGCACGATCAGGTGGTACAATTATCACAACACATTAAAGCTCCGGTTGGATATTCGTTTAGAGGAAAAATGAGCATTCAGCCTAATAATCCCAACGAAATAGGAATGACGGGTTTACTCGGACAGCCTTCTGCTTATCATAGCATGCACGAATCTCATTTGGTTTTATTATTAGGAACTGATTTTCCGTATGATAAATTCATGCCTGGAGATAATAAAATCATTCAGATTGATACCAGCACAGAACGTCTGGGCCGAAGAGCCAATCTGTATATGGGATTATGTGGCGATGTGGCCGATACTATAGAAGCTTTGTTACCTTTATTAGAAACCAAAACAGATGATAGTTTTCTACAAGCGCAGTTAAAACTTTATGCCAGCGTAAAAGAAAATATGAACACTTATATTAATGACAATGGCGGAGAAGACACTATTCAGCCGGAATATGTTGCGCATATTATTGATAAACTGGCTACTAAAGATGCTATTTTTACCGTAGATACCGGAATGACCTGCGTTTGGGGAGCCCGTTTTATAAAAGGAACCGGAGAACGAAAAATGTTAGGTTCTTTTAATCACGGATCGATGGCCAATGCAATGCCAATGGCTATTGGAGCAGCTCTTGCACATCCTGAAAGACAAGTTATTGCCATGTGTGGCGATGGTGGTATCTCAATGCTGTTGGGCGATTTGGCCACTATTAAACAATATGATATTCCCATAAAAATTATTGTTTTTAATAATCGTGCTTTGGGAATGGTAAAACTCGAAATGGAAGTAACCGGCTTACCCGATAATGAAACCGATATGGTCAATCCAGACTTTGGACTGATCGCTCAGGCAATGGGTTTTCAGGGTGTTAATGTACATAAACCAGAAGAAGTTCAGGGAGCGATTGAAAATGCTTTTAGACACAACGGCCCTGTTTTATTAAATATCTTCACCAACCCGAATGCGCTTGCAATGCCACCAAAAGTAGAATGGGAACAAGTTGTGGGCATGGCAAAATCAATGACCCGATTAATGCTGGGCGGTAAAATGGATGAAGTTTTAGATACTATAAAATCGAATTACAAGCATTTGAAAGAAGGTTTATAATTTAAAAGGTTCTGAGATTCTGAGTTGCTAAGATTCTAAGAAAAAAGCTTATCAACTCAGAACCTTAGCAACTTAGCATCTTAAAAATCACTCTTTCGTAACCACTATCGAAGCTTTAAAACCTGCAGCAAGGTTATCCCAATAATCATTGGTAACCAATTGTCCTTTATCATCATAAACCCGAATTTCAGCAGTATTTCCACCTAAACTACCAATGTTTAAGGCTTCAAAATCCAGTTTATTAAAACCGTCGACAAGATCAATTTTTACATCTTTAAAATTAGCTTCCAAAAATATCTGGTCCCGAATCACCTGATCATTCGAAGATACTTTTACCAAGTCGCCATCGATCGCACCAAAATCCCTTAGTTTTACAATAAAATATTTTGATTTTGTTCTAAAATCTCCCAACGAAATATTCTTTCTCACCAATTGTCCGCGGCCTTCTTTCAGTCCGGCATCTTTTAAAGCCTTATCCAGATCTTTTTCCATTTTGGGTACATAACGATCACCAGGATTAGCAAAATCAGTTTCTGTAGACATGGTAAATTTACTTTTCTCTACTCCTACCTGCAATTGCGATTTTGGTGTAATACTGGTATTATCAAAAACGTTGGGTGTTTTAATACTGGGGATATCCATATTATCTGCCTGAGGATCTTTGACCTCTGGCACTGGAGTTTTCTTGGGCTTTGCACCAAATTTTGGTGCTGCAATAGGTCTGTATTTTGTACCAAATTCAGTTTGAGCTGAAACAGTGACAGCGGTAAAAAATAATATGAAAAATAATAAGTGCTTCATTGAAAAAGTATTATCGAATCGGCTTTTAAAAATTTTATAAGATCAAAGCATAGCATCACAAAAATAGTATAATTTAGTTAGGCACTACAACTTTAAGACTATTATAACAATATATTAGGCTAAATTTTGGAAATCAAAAAACTTGCCAAAAAATCCATAAAAAAACCGATTTGTTAAAAAAAACAAACCGGTCAATAAAAATATTAAATTAATTTATTTCTTAATTCTATCTATTTGTTCTTAATAATAACAGCAGTTAATGTTGAAAGATCTAAAGTTTTTACTTCACTATAATCAAGAAAAGTTAATCCACTGAAAGTAATTCCTGCATCAATATAATCGACCGAAACAATATCCTGAAAGGTCTCTCCGTCAGTACTTTTAACAGTAAACTTTATAGAAAAAGAACCTTGCGTATAGTCATTATATGCATCTTTTGAAATATTTTTTAAGTCGTATGTAATCATTAAACCAACAGTTGAAGTTACTTCTTTCTTTGTAATGGTTAGTGAAAAATTAGCTGGATTAAATGCAGTACCTGATGATGAATTATCATCATCGCTTGAACTACAACTTGTTATTAAAATTGACATAAAAATCAAAAGCGCAAAGCTAAAAGTTGATTTTAAAAAAGATAATTTCTTCATAATTTAAAGATTAAAAGGTTAGATTTTACAAATATTTGTAAGTTTATTTTTGCAATTATATAGTAAATAACTACAAAAAACTATTAAATAGTAAGATTTAACTTAAATAAATGAAATTTTCTTCCGCATTTCTTAAAATACTAGTATTAAGATGAAATTGATCTTTTTACTTTGACAATTAATAAGTTATGACTAACTTCAATATTTTAATTTATCTTTATTAAAAATACAAGCAAATGGACTATATTGACTATTATAAAGTATTGGATATCACAAAATCGGCCACTGAAGCCGAAATTAAAAAGGCTTATCGCAAATTAGCCCGAAAATATCATCCTGATCTCAATCCGAATGATAAGGAAGCTGAAAAAAAATTCAAGGAAATAAACGAAGCCAATGAAGTTTTAAGCAATCCTGAAAATCGCAAAAAATACGATAAATACGGAAAAGACTGGAAACATGCCGATGAGTTCGAAAAAGCAGGTTACGATCCTAACCAACAGCAATATTCAAGACAACAGCAAGGCGGCAGTCAAAGTTATTCTGATTTTGGCGGAGGAGATTTTTCGGGAAGTGATTTTTCTGATTTCTTCAATTCGATGTACGGTTCTACAGGAAGAAGTTCAAGAAGCCAGGCCAAATACCGAGGACAGGATTTTAATGCCGAATTGCAATTAGATCTGGCATCGGCTTATACCACCCACAAACAAAACCTAACGGTAAACGGCAAAAATATCCGAATCACAATTCCTGCCGGAGTCGAAAACGGACAGATAATAAAAATCCCCAATCATGGTGCTCCCGGAGCCAATGGCGGACCAAATGGCGATCTATACATTACTTTTTTGATTGATAATAATTCAGAATTTAAACGTGAAGGAAATAATTTATATGCTGACGCCGACCTGGATCTGTACACTGCTATATTAGGAGGAGAAATTTATGTAAACACTTTTGATGGAAAAGTAAAAATAAAAGTCGCTCCGGAAACCCAACCCGGAACCAAAGTAAAACTGAAAGGAAAAGGTTTTCCGGTGTATAAAAAAGATAATCAGTTTGGAGATTTGTACATTACGTATACCTTAAAAATCCCCACAAAACTATCCGCAAAAGAAAAAGAATTATTTCAGGAATTAGCAAAATTAAGAAATCATGAATAGTAAAAACTTAATTCAAATAAAACAATTTTGTTTGTATCACGAAATTGAAAATACCTTTATAACAGAGCTTCATAATTATGGTTTAGTACAGATTATTGTTCTCGAAGAAGACGAATATCTACAACCGGAACAATTGCCTGCCGTCGAAAAAATGATACGCCTGCATTATGACCTTAAAATCAACTTAGAAGGTCTTGATGTCATTGCGAATCTTTTGGATAAAATCGAAGTCTTGCAACAAAATCTTACTACTACACAAAATAAACTTCGCCTTTACGAGCAGCATCAAATTGAGCAATAAAGATTTTGTTTCACGCAGATTCTGCAGATTTGAGCAAATTTATTTTAATTCTTATCTCTGTTACATCTGCTTAAATCTTTTTAAATCTGCGTGAAAGACTTTTGGCGATTTTGCGTCTCTGCGAGAAAAAAATTAAACATAATTTACTAAACGAAAGCTTAGCTTAATGACATTGACCTATAGCTATGAGGAGTGGTAAAAAATCATTTTTTATTTCTACTCAAAATATCACAAAAAAGAATGATTTACGCAGTGATTTCAAATGAATCTTGCTCTCTTTCATCTGCATATTTTATAAATTGCAGCCAAATTAACTAACCGGAATTTGATTTTTAAATTAATAAAACAAATTCAATAATATTAGAAGAAATGAAAAGAGAAAACATCTTAACAGGATCACCTTGGGAGGACAAAATGGGATATTGTCGTGCGGTAAGAATTGGCAATATCATTGAAGTTTCAGGAACTGTGGCGATTGTAGATGGCGAAAAAGTAAAAGCAGATGATGCTTATGCCCAAACCTACAACATCCTGGAACGTGTTGAAAAAGTTTTGGAAGATTTGAATGTTGGAATGAAAGACGTGATCAGAACGCGTATTTTTACCACCGATATTACTTCTTTTGAAGAAGTGGCAAGAGCGCACGCTTCATTTTTTAAAGATGTAAAACCTACAACAGGTTTCTATGAAATCAGTAAACTTGTTGCACCTGAATATTTAGTCGAAATTGAATTTACGGCTGTAGTACAGTAAATCTTTTTTTAGCCACACATTGCACAAATTTTCGCGAATTATTTTTTTTGCTACAAAAGAGATTTCTTTTTTTAAGATCCTTAATCAACACTATTACTTTGTAAAAATTTGTGCAATTTGCAGTTAAACCTTTATTTTTTGCCACTCCCGATAGCTATCGGCATAAAAGATTTAAAAATATTTTTTTTGCCTTTTTTTTATTAAGAAGGTATTAATTCGTGAAAATTAGTGAAATTCGTGGCAAAAAACTTTTTACAATTAATGACTTCTCAAAAAATAAAAGAAATATTCCTGACTACTTTCAAATGGATTTTGATCTGTGTTTTGATTGGTATTTTGTCCGGATCTGCATCTGCATTTTTTTTAGTTGCTCTTGAATGGGTTACACAATATAGACTTCATCACAACTGGATTATCTGGCTTTTGCCTTTCGGCGGATTATTAGTTGGTTTAAGCTACTATTATTATGGAGAATCTGTAGTAAAAGGGAATAATTTATTGCTCGAAGAATACGAAAATCCTACGAAAGTCATTCCGTTTAAAATGGCTCCCTTGGTACTTGCAGGAACATTACTAACGCATTTATTCGGAGGTTCTGCAGGTCGTGAAGGTACGGCCGTACAAATGGGAGGCGCAATTGCTGATCAGTTCACAAAGATTTTTAATTTGGATAATTCCGAAAGAAAGATTCTAATTATCCTCGGAATAAGTGCTGGTTTTGCCTCTGTTTTTGGAACTCCTTTGGCAGGTGCTATTTTTGCTTTGGAAGTTTTGTATTTCAGTAAAATTAATTTAAAAAGTACAATTCTATCTTTTCTCGTAGCTTACGTCGCTTATTTTACTGTAGAATTCTGGCAGGTAAAACACACACATTACAGCATTCCCGTTGTTCCTGAAATTACATTTATCAATTTGATTTATGTAATTATTATTGGCATTTTATCCGGTTTTGCAGCTTTATTGTTTTCAAGAAGTACTCATTTTTGGGGATCACTTTTTTCTAAAATTAAATACCCTCCCTTACGTCCTTTTACAGGAGGAATAATTCTGGCAATTGCCATTGCAGGTTTGGGATTTACAAAATTCTCAGGATTAGGTGTTCCCGTAATTGTAGATTCATTTTCAAATGCAAATCCGTGGTATGATTTTTTACTTAAAATTCTATTCACGGGATTTACTTTAGGCGCTGGTTTTAAAGGCGGAGAAGTAACTCCGCTATTTTTTGTTGGTGCTACTTTAGGAAGTGCTTTATCGTTAATAATTCCTTTACCAATAGCTCTTTTAGCCGGTTTGGGATTTGTTGCTGTATTTTCCGGAGCGACCCACACTCCCATCGCCTGCACCATTATGGGCATGGAACTTTTTGGTATTCAACCCGGAATATTTATCGCTATTGCCTGTATAATTGCTTACTTTTCATCAGGTTCAGTTGGAATTTACAAATCGCAAATTGTTAAAGGTGCAAAATATAAGTTGTATCAGAAATGGTTTTAGTTTAGTCACGGCTTCAGTTTCAGTTTTCAGTCTCAGTCGCAGTTTTCAGTTGCAGTAATCTTTGTGAGATCAAATAAAAATTCCAAAAAGCAGATCATTCTTCTATTATTTCTTTTGTGAATCTCTGTGACTTCTTTGAGAATCTCTGCGAAACATCTAATAAAAATTCCAAAAAGCAAATTCCAAACCTTCCATTCACATTTTACATTTCTCATTTTACAATTCTCATTTCTCATTTCTCATTTCACAATTTACCTCCTACAATTCACAACCAGCATAAAAGTGTGTTAATCTATAAAATGATTTCAACATTACATTAAAAAAATGTAAATTCGCACACTATGAAAATACAAGATATTCAGGCGATACAATTGTTACTCGCCACCCCAAAGAAAATCGCCATAATTCCGCATAGAGGTCCTGACGGTGATGCTATGGGTTCAACGTTAGGTTTATACCATTTTTTATTAAAAAATAATCACCAGCCAACCGTGATTGCGCCAAACGATTTCCCTGATTTTTTAGCCTGGTTACCAGGTTCTGAAACGGTAAAAATCTTTGAAAAAGACACCGAAAACTGCACCAAAATATTAGAAGAAGCTGAGCTTATTTTTACGCTTGACTTTAATGCTTTTCACCGCACAGGCGAAATGGAGCATACTTTAGCCAGACTAACCGCTCCGTTTATCATGATCGACCACCATCAAAAACCGGATGATTATGCTGCTTACACGTATTCTGATACTTCGTTTGGATCAACTTGTGAAATGATTTATAACTTTATTTCTTTCTTAGGAAAAAAAGAAGATATCGACAAAACTATTGCAACCTGCATATATACCGGAATATTGACTGATTCAGGTTCTTTTCGTTTTCCGGGAACAACAGGAAATACCCACCGAATCATTGCAGAATTAATTGATCTTGGGGTCGAAAATACTCAGATTCCTGTTTTATTATTTGATAACAGCTCTTATAGCCGTTTGCAATTATTGGGTCGTGCTTTACAAAATATGAAAGTGCTTCCGGAACACAAAACATCTTATACTACGCTTACTCAGGCCGAATTGGATTCGTTTGATTATGTAAAAGGTGATACTGAAGGAATCGTAAATTACGGATTAAGTATAAAAGGTATTGTTTTTACCGCTATTTTTATCGAAAATAAAGACGAGAAAATCATCAAGATTTCTTTCCGTTCGCAAGGCGGATTCGATGTAAACCAATTTGCAAGAGATCACTTTAATGGTGGCGGGCATAGCAATGCGGCTGGCGGAAGATCTGATGTTTCGATGGAAGAAACCGTGAAGAAATTTGAAGATTTAGTAAATAAACTAAAAATATAACCCAATTATGAACTACTTAAAACTAAGCATTTATACCCTACTTTTTGCTGTTTTATTGGTGAGCTGTAAACAACACGAAGAAGCGAGAAGGCCTATTTCTCAGGCTTCGGGTACTTTTATGAAGAAGTCGGTCGACAGAAACAAAAAATTAGTGGCCAACGAAGAAGAGGTCATTAAAAAGATCATTAAAAGCAATCCCAAAACAAAATATTACGCAACGAGAAAAGGATATTGGCTGTATTATGATGAGCGAAATACAACTGATCTTACTTCTCCTAAAAAAGGAGATATTGCTTATTTTAATTTGGAAATAAAAGACATAAACGGCAAAATTATTTATTCTGAAGCTGATCTTGGCCCTCAAACCTATTATGTAGACAAACAGGAGATCATGATGGGATTGCGTGATGGTATCAAAATGATGCATAAAAATGAAACCGTAACGTTCCTGTTCCCGTCGCATATTGCTTATGGATATCATGGAGACAACAAAAAAATAGGAACCAATCAGCCCTTAATTTGTACCGTTACGCTGCGTAATTTTGTGCCGGATCCTGCTGATAAACCTACACCTGTCGCTGGTCAGACTCCAAGTGCAACTACTCAGGCTCCATCTACAGCTGCTGCAAAACCTGTAACACCAAAACCTGCAGCTCCAACTAAAAAAGATACAATAAACCCATAAAAACTACATTTTAAAAATGAAAAAGAGTATTCTATTATTACTGGCTGTTACCGTTAGCTCATTATATTCTTGTAAAGACGAGCACAGCAACCTGCCTGATGGTCTATATGCAGATATTGAAACCAACAAAGGGCATATTATTGTTGAATTAGATTATACAAAAGCCCCTGTTACAGTAGCTAATTTTGTAACATTAGCCGAAGGTAAAAACGAGTTTGTAACGAAAGATTACCTAAAAAAGAAACCTTTTTTTAATGGATTAAAATTTCACAGAGTTATTGAAAATTTCATGATTCAGACCGGAGATCCTGAAGGAACCGGTTCAGGAGATACAGGCTATAAATTCAAAGATGAAATCACGGATTTAAAATTTGACAAAGCCGGAGTTCTGGCAATGGCCAATAACGGTCCCGGAACAAACAGCAGCCAATTTTTTATTACACATGTAGAAACTCCATGGTTAGACGGAAAACATACTATTTTTGGTCATGTTGTAGAAAAAGGTCAGGAAGTAGTTAATCAGGTAAAACAAGGTGATACTATTGTTGGCATAACGATTATCAGAAATGGTGAAGCTGCCAAAAAATTCGATGCTGTAAAAGTATTCAACGATTATTTTTCTGAAATCGCTAAAGAAAAAAGCAAATATGCAGGAGTTCAAAAAGAGAAAGTAGATTACTTTGCCTCTGTTAAACCAAAAACAACTAAAACAAGCTCAGGTTTAGAATACTTAATTACTGAAAAAGGAACTGGTAAAAAACCAACTCAGGGAGCTCAAATATACATTAACTACTCAGGTTTCCTAGAAGACGGAACTTTATTTGACTCAAGCGTAGAAGAAGTAAATAAAGCTTTCGGAAAATTTGACGCCGCAAGAGCAGAACAACACGGTTATCAGCCAATTCCGTTTCAGGCGGGTCGCAAAGAGGGTATGATTCCAGGATTTATTGAAGGAATCGAACAACTTTCATTTGGAGATAAGGCGATACTTTTTATTCCGTCTCATTTAGCTTACGGAGCAACTGGAGCGGGAGGAGTTATACCGCCAAACGCAAACATTATTTTCGAAATTCAATTATTAGAAAAGCCACAATAATTATATTCACAAGATTAACATAGACTTAAATTCTTAATCATGAAGTTTAAATTTCTATTTTTATTTTGCCTGGCAGTAGTCAACATTCAGGCTCAGACAAAGAAACCCGTAGCAAAACCAAAAGCTCCGGCGACTAAAACAGTAACAAAAGCAGTTACTCCAACAGATCCAAACGACGGAATTTTTGCTACAATATCAACTACAAAAGGTGATATTGTGGTATCATTAGAATATGTAAAAACTCCGGTAACGGTAGCCAACTTTATCTCTTTGGCAGAAGGAAACAACCCTAATGTTAAAGTAGAAAGACTAAAAGGAAAACCTTTTTATGACGGATTAAAATTTCACAGAGTAATCAATGATTTCATGATTCAGGGTGGAGATCCTGACGGAAATGGTTCTGGAGGTCCCGGATATGCATTTAAAGATGAATTTGTCGAAGAATTAAAATTTGAAAAAGGCGGAGTTCTTGCTATGGCAAATTCAGGTCCTGCTACAAACGGAAGCCAGTTTTTTATCACGCATAAAGAAACTCCGTGGTTAAACGGAAAACATACTATTTTTGGTCATGTAGTATCAGGAATGGACAATGTAAACAAAATTGTTCAGGATGATATCATGACAAAAATTACTATTACCAGAAAAGGTGATGCTGCTAAAAAATTCAATGCCGTAAAAGTTCTGGCAGATGATGCCAAAAAACAAGAGGCTAAAAAAGCAGAATCTCAAAAAGTTGTAAAAGAAAAGGCTGCCTATTTTGCTGCTACCAAAGCAAAAGCCACTACAACAGCATCTGGTTTAAAATATGTAGTTACTAAAAAAGGAACCGGTGTAAAAGGAGCTGAAGGTTCTAACATTTATTTTCATTACGCAGGATATTTTGAAGACGGAAATCTTTTTGACAGCAGTATCGCAAGTGTAGCAAAAGCTTATGGCAAATACGATGCAAACCGTGATGCACAAAAAGGATATCAGGCTTTTCCTTTTGCAGTAGGTAAAAAAGACGGAATGATTCCTGGTTTTATCGAGGCATTAGACATGATGACCGATGGAGAAAAAGCTATATTCTTTCTTCCTTCAAATTTAGCTTACGGAGAAAAAGGTGCCGGAGGAGTTATTCCGCCAAACTCAACTTTGATTTTCGAAATCGAGACTTATAAAGATCAGCCTGTAACAAAATAAAAAAATATTTTTATACCCTATAATTTAAAACCCATCAAAACACAGATTTGATGGGTTTCTTTTTTACCCAATTATATCAAATTCACAATATTATGATATAAAGCACAGCTTAAACCAAACTCGTAACAATGTTTTCGGTTATTTTCTATTAAATCCTAAACAAAATAACTTACCTTTGCCGGCTTTATTTTTTTAATCAAAACAAGTTAAGATGTCACAAAACAACGTATTAAAGGGAGTATTTTTAGTAGCAATAGGTGCTACAACTTACGGAATGTTAGCCACTTTTGTAAAAATGGCGTATTCAGAAGGATATACGACCGCCGAAGTAACCACATCTCAATTTATATTAGGAATCATTGGTATTTTAATAATTAATGCTTTTCAAAAAATTAAACATAAAAATAATGTTGTAAAAGCGAGCAAAAAAAACATATTCAGTTTAATGCTTGCCGGTACATCATTAGGTATGACCAGTTTATTCTATTATCTGGCCGTAAAATACATCCCTGTTTCTATTGGTATTGTTTTATTAATGCAAACCGTCTGGATGGGAGTTTTGCTGGAAATGATTTTAGAAAAAAAACTACCTTCTAAACAAAAAGTAATTGCGGTAATCATTGTACTTATTGGTACTGTTCTGGCTACCAATATTATTCATAATGATGTTGAACTTGACTGGCGTGGTCTTGCCTGGGGAGTTCTAGCTGCTGCCTCTTTTACAACAACCATGTTTACAGCAAATAGTGTCGCAACCGAAATATCTTCTGCACAACGCAGCTTATATATGCTGTTAGGAGGCGCCGTAATTGTATTTTCATTTGCAATCGCCACTCAGGTAACTCCTTTTAACTTTGAGATTTTCATGAAATGGGGAATCATTCTTGCCCTTTTCGGAACTATCATCCCTCCTATGCTTATGACTGCAGGCTTCCCGTTAACCGGAATTGGTTTAGGAAGTATCGTTTCGGCACTTGAACTTCCTGTTTCTGTTATGATGGCTTATATCTTATTAGACGAAAAAGTTATTCTTTCTCAATGGGTTGGAATCGTCCTGATCATTCTTGCCATAATTATTATGAACGTCAATTTTAAGCGCAAAAATTAACGTATTTTATAAGTACTGAAAAAAAATATACTTGTAATGCAATAATTGTTAATTTTTTTATAAATTCGTGAGAAACAATTACATATCATGAATTTCCCTTGGCATTTATATTTAATGGCTGTGCTTTATATTATTGCCGGATTAAATCATTTTAGAAATCCCGGAATGTATATCAGAATCATTCCGCCCTTTTTCCCGAACCCCAAATTAATAAATATTTTAAGCGGAGTTGCCGAAGTGGTTCTTGGTATACTCCTAATGGTTAGTTACACAACAAATTTTGCTGCCTGGGGAATTATTGCATTGCTAATTGCTGTATTTCCTGCGAATCTTTTTATGTATCAAAATAAAAAAGCAAGTTTTGGTTTACCAAATTGGATTTTATTTGTACGTTTGCCCTTACAATTTGTTTTGATTTTTTGGGCATACCAATATACCCTTTAACAATCAACTATTAATTAAATTATTTTATTATGAAAAAATTATTTGCAGAGTTCTTTGGAACTTATTGGCTAGTTTTTGGAGGTTGTGGAAGCGCACTTTTTGCTGCTGGAATCCCTAATTTAGGGATTGGGTTCGCAGGAGTTGCATTGGCTTTCGGTTTAACAGTATTAACAATGGCATATGCTGTAGGGCATATTTCTGGCGGACATTTTAATCCGGCAGTATCCTTTGGTCTGTGGGCAGGCGGAAGATTTCCGGCAAAGGACCTTTTACCTTATATCATCTCTCAGTGTGTGGGAGCATTAGCTGCCGCCGGAACATTATTCATTATCTGGACAGGAAAAGCAGGAAATGCAATCAACAATACACAGGCCGGAGCTTTCGCTTCAAATGGTTACGGAGCGTTCTCGCCTGACGGATATTCATTAGCCTCTGCATTTATTGCAGAATTTGTTCTAACATTATTCTTTTTATTGGTAATCCTTGGAGCTACTGATAAATTTGCAAACGGTAGATTCGCCGGTATCGCAATTGGTTTGGCGTTGACTTTAATTCACCTGATCAGTATTCCTATCACTAATACTTCTGTAAATCCTGCAAGATCATTATCTCAGGCTATTTTTACTGGTGGTGAGCCATTATCGCAAGTTTGGTTATTTTGGGTTGCCCCAATTTTAGGAGCAATAGTAGCAGGTTTTTTATACAAAACGTTATTACAAAATCACGACGCAGCTTAATCAAATTGAATTAAACTTTTAAAAATTCACAATATGGCATTTCTATATTTTTTACTTATCGGAGCAATATCAGGATGGCTCGCCGGCCAGATCTGGAAAGGCGCAGGTTTTGGACTATTAGGTAATATCATCGTCGGAATCATTGGCGGGATTATTGGCGGCTGGATCGCAGGCAATCTGGGTATTGGCGGAGGTGGACTTCTTTGGCAGATCATAATTGCTGTTGGAGGTGCCTGGGTATTATTATTTTTAATCAGCCTGATTAAAAAAGCATAAAATATTCACCTTATAACTTACTTTTAAAGAGAAAATCAAATATATTTATATTCGGTTTTCTCTTTTTTATATGCCTATACCTCAAACTAATCTCTTCATAGAAAACAGATTATATTTTTTACCAATCTAACTTTTACTTTATGAATGATATTATAGCATATTTCAGCACAATTCCGTCTACACACCGAAGTTTAATTCTGGTGGGAGGAATTACAATCTTTTGGCTTATCGAAAATACTTTTCCGTTATTTCAAATGAAATACAGAAAGTGGCAACATGCAGGAATTAATTTCTTTTTGACCTTTACTACTATTATTGTAAACTTTGTTCTGGCTTTTGTCTTAATTAAAACCGCAAACTGGACTACCTTAAACCATTTCGGAATACTCAACTGGCTGCCCCAAATACCTATTTGGCTTTACACCATTATAGGCTTATTGCTTTTAGATTTAATTGGAGCTTATCTGGCACATCTGGTACAGCATAAAATAAAATTTCTTTGGCGTTTTCATATTGTGCATCATACAGATACCTGGATTGACACTACAACTGCCAACAGGCATCATCCCGGCGAAAGTGTAATTCGTTTTATATTTACGACTTTGGGTGTTCTGTTTGTAGGAAGTCCTATGTGGATGGTTTTCTTATACCAGAGCCTCTCAGTTATTTTTTCGCAATTTAATCATGCTAATATTTCTTTGCCTGAAAAATTAGATACTTTTTTAAGTTATTTCATCATTTCTCCTAATATGCATAAGGTTCACCATCATTATGTTTTACCTTATACAGACAGTAATTATGGAAATATTTTTTCGGTTTGGGATCGTCTTTTTGGCACTTTTACCACCTTGCCAAAAGAAAAATTAATCTACGGAGTAGACACTCATATGGCATTGGAAGAGAACAACAAATTGAAAAATTTATTGCAAATTCCGTTTCAAAAATCAAGATCTGCAAAAAACAGTTAAAATCATTAAAAAAAAACTCAATCATCGAACCAACTAATTATTTTTTTTATTAATATTGATACTTAAATTGAAAATCAATCTATTAATCATTAACACCTATTTTGAATTAATTTTCACGTGATGAAAAAGAGTAACCGCAAAGAATTGAATTGGGAACAAACCGAAAAACTTGTTTCGTTAGCCTTAGAAGAAAAAAATCCATTTGAGATCATTAAAAAGGAATTTGGATTGGCAGAAAAAGAAGTTCTGGAAATCATGAAAAAGAAGATGCCACTTGAAAAATTTGAGATGTGGAAAAAAAAGGCAATTGCAAATAAACCAAAACCAAAGCCCGTTAAAATAGATGATTTTGACGAAGATCTGGATGGTAAATATTACATAAAAAACAAGCTAGACTAAGACAGAACTCCTGAAATTCAGGAGTTTTTTATTATTTTTAATTCAGTGTAACATTTTTACATTTTACAAGTCAAATACGAATAACTAAACTCTAATAAATGAAAAAAATAATTTACACCTTAGCTCTTGCAGCAACCCTTTGGAGTTGTAAGACAGGAAGCTCATCTGGTGCCGCAAATGTTGTAGGTGTTAACATTGATCTTATTGATGTAAAAGATGATAAAGTGCTGGTAACAGTTACTCCTCCGCCAATAAAAACCGATGAAATAATTTACAGTATTCCAAAAACAGTTCCTGGAACTTATTCTACAGACAATTACGGTAAATTTTCAGATGATTTTAAAGCTTTTGATGCAAAAGGTAATCCTTTGACTGTAAAAAGAATCGACGATAATTCATGGTCAATTTCTAACGCGAAATCTTTAAAAAAAGTAACTTATTTAGTAGGAGATACTTTTGATACTGAAAAAGGAACCGGATTTGGCAATGACGATGTTTTTTCGCCGGCAGGAACCAATATAAATGCGGGAATCAATTTCATGATCAATACGCATGGTTTTGTGGGTTATTTTCAGGACAAACTGGATATTCCTTATAAAGTAACGATCACGCATCCTGAAACTCTTTGGGGAGCTACTTCAATGAATGATGAAGATGCAAGTAACACAAGCGATGTTTTTACAACTCCACGTTATGCTGTTTTGGTTGAAAACCCAATTATGTATTCTAAGCCGGATTACACAACATTTAACGTAAACGGAATGGATATTTTAATCGCTGTGTATTCTCCAACAGGAAAATTTACTGCCGAAAGTATTACTCCTGAAATGAAAACGATGATGACAGCGCAGAAAAACTTTTTAGGAAAAGTAAATGCGACTAAAAAGTATACTGTTTTATTGTATTTATCAAGCATGGCAAAAGATGACGCTCACGGTTTTGGAGCTTTAGAACATCCTACTGCCACTACGGTTGTTTTGCCGGAAACGATGCCAAAAGAAAAATTAGTAGAATCAATGAAAGATGTTGTTTCTCACGAATTTTTTCATATTGTAACTCCTTTGACTATTCACTCAAAAGAAATTCAGTATTTTGATTATAATGCCCCAAAAATGTCCGAACATTTATGGATGTACGAAGGTGTAACAGAGTATTTTGCCAATCTTTTCCAGATCAATCAGGGATTAATTAGCGAGGCTGAATTCTATACCCGTATTGCTGATAAAATCGAACAGGCAAAAGGTTTAAATGATACAATGTCATTTACTGTAATGAGTAAAAATGTATTAGAACAGCCTTATAAGGATCAATACTTAAATGTATACCAAAAAGGAGCTTTAATTGGCATGTGCATCGATATTATTATTAGAGAAAAAAGTAACGGAGAAAGAGGAATTCTTGATTTAATGCACAAATTATCTGACGAATATGGCGTAGAGAAACCATTTAATGATGATGAGCTTTTTGCTAAAATCACGCAGCTTACTTATCCTGAAGTTGGTGAATTTCTGACGAAATATGTTCAGGGGACAACTCCAATTCCTTACGATTTTTATTTAGCAAAAGTGGGTGTAGGCAAAGCATCAGAGAAAGTGCCAGGATCTATTTTCATCAAAGGACAGGCTCCATATATTGGTGTTGATCAGGCAACCAAAATAATAAGCGTTCGTCCGGGAATTGACCTTAATGTATTTTTTACGAATTTAAATCTTAAAGGCGGCGATCAAATCCTTGCCGTAAACGGTAAAACATACAACTTAGACAATATTTATGATTTGATTACCGAAAGTGAAAACTGGAAAGAAAACGATCCTATCACAATTAAAATCAAACGTGATGGAAAAGAACAAACTATAAAAGGAACTGTAAAAGTGCCGTTCGAAGAAAAAGAAACTTTTAAAGCTACAGATGCTTCAAAAGAAAAACTTAAAAATGCCTGGCTAAAAGGATAATTTCTTTTCATCAAAACATAAAAAAACCGACAATCACTTGTCGGTTTTTTTTATGTTTAAGTCTTATTTCTTTACCGGAAATTTCCAGTCAAATTCGTCTTTTTCGTTAATGATCGCACCAACTTCAAATTTCACTACTTCATCAAATTCGGTTTGAAGAATAAACCAATTGTCTTCGTTAAAGTAGTTTTCGAAAGTATCAAAAGTCTCCTGAGTATATTTTGTAATTCCTTTTGTAGCCAAATCTTTCTTTACATCAGCAATTTTTCTTCCAATTAATTTGAATCCAAAAACTTCCAAATCATTACCTGATGCTACTAAATAACCTAATTTCAAGTCTTCTTCCTGATAAAATGTCAATCTTATTTTGTGTGCGTTGTATACAAAAATTACATTATCATCTTCATCTTTATAATTTTTGTCCGGTTTTCCTAAAGCAGCCGTAACATCGTTTTGCTTCATTCCGAAAAGCAATTTATCAATTCCTGATTTTAGATTTATTTTCATATTTACTTTTATTTAAAGTGCAAATTTCGTGAAGTTTTTTGCAAACTCCATTACAATTCTGTTCTTATTATTTTTTTAGCCCCAAATTACACGAATTCTCACGAATGATAATTATGTTCTTTGCCACTCCCGATAGTTATCGGGATAAAAGGATTAAAAAAGATTTTTAAATCTGCTGAAATCCGTAAAATCTGCGGACAATCTAGTTCTGGTAATTCTTCTTATTTGGTTTTGCACTCATATAGAAAGTAATTTTGCCGCCATTAATAACATCCGAATGTTTCAGGAAAGGTTTATCTAATTGCTTTCCGTTTAAAAGCACTTTACTCACAAACACATTTTTATCGGATTGATTTACTGTTTCAACTTCAAAATTCTTTCCGTTTTCTAAATTGAAAACTGCTTTTTTAACTAAAGGACTTCCCAAAGCATATTCATCAGAACCTGGCGCTACAGGATAAAATCCTAAACTGCTAAAAATATACCAGGCACTCATTTGTCCAAAATCATCATTTCCGCCTAAACCATCGGCACCATTTCGGTACATCTTTTTCAGGATCATTCTTATTTTATCCTGAGCTTTCCATGGCGAATTGGTCCAGTTGTATAGATACACTACATGGTGAGAAGGTTCGTTTCCGTGAACATAATTCCCAATGATTCCGTCTCTTGTAATATCTTCTGTGTTTTCAAAATACTTATCCGGCAAATGCATGCTGAATAATGAATCGAGGCGAACATTGAACTTGTCGTTTCCTCCCATCATTTTAATCATATCAGCAGGATCCTGCGGAACATATAAGCTGTAATTCCATGAATTTCCTTCTATAAATCCTTGTCCGTGTGTATCAAGAGGATCAAAGTCTTTTTTGAAAGTTCCGTCATTTAATTTCGGACGCATAAAACCTGTTTTGGCATCATAAACATTTTTATAATTTTTAGATCTTTCGATAAATTCATTATAAATTTCTGTCTTACCCAGCTTTTTCGCTGCCTGAGCAATTGCCCAGTCATCATAAGCATATTCTAAAGTTTTAGATACAGATGAACCGTTTTTATCTTCAGGAACATAACCCATTTTCATATAATACTCTAATCCGTCATAATACGGTACTTTCGCCGTGCTTATACAGGCCTGAAGTGCTTTTTCCTTATCAAAATTGCCATTGCCTTTTACAATAGCATCGGCAATTACAGAAACCGAATGATAGCCAATCATACACCAGTTTTCATTGGCATAATGTGACCAGACAGGCAGCATTTTATGCACACTTTGATCTGAATGTGCCAGCATTGAACTAATCATATCTGAGTTTCTGGCTGGCTGAACCAAATTAAACAAAGGATGCAAAGCCCTGTATGTATCCCATAACGAATAACTGGTGTAATTTGTAAAGTTTTCGGCTTTATGAACATTCATATCCAAACCTTTATAATTGCCATCCAAATCCATGTATTCTGTTGGCCCCAAAAAGGCATGGTACATAGAGGTATAGAAATTTACTAAATCTTCTTTCTGAATGGTTTCTACCTGAATTTTGTTCAATTCATTATTCCAGACTTCCTGACTTTGTTTTTTTACTTTTTCGAAATCCCAGCCCGGAACTTCTTTTTTCATATTTTCAAGCGCTCCGGCAGAACTTACGGGAGATAAAGCCATTTTGATTTTGATTTTTTCGCCTTCCTGGGTATTAAAATCAAAAAATAATTTTAAGTTTTGACCTGCCATTTCCGGAAAATTTTTGGTTTGATCAAATCTTCCCCAAAATCCCCTGTATACACTTTTTTCAAGAGGAGCTTGTCCGTAGCTTTTAATTGGCTTGTTAAAAGACATTGCAAAATAAACGGTTCTGGTTCTTGCCCATCCATTAGTCTGGCGATATCCTGTAATCAATGTATCGTTCTCAACACGAACAAATGTCCAGACGTTCTTTTTGTCATAATTGTAAATTCCCGAAGTAAGATCGAGAATAATATGTGCTTCATCTGACTTTGGAAATGTATACTGATGCATTCCTACTCGCGTTGTTGCCGTAAGTTCTGCTTTTATTTTATGGTCTTCCAGCATTACGCTGTAATAAGCCGGTTCTGCTTTTTCGGTCGAATGAGAAAATGCCGATCTATAACCTGATAATGGTTTTGAGGCTACTCCGGGATTCAGTTGCAATTTTCCTGTTGTGGGCATAAGCAGGAAGTCGCCTAAATCAGAATGGCCTGTTCCGCTAAAATGGGTATGGCTAAAACCTACAATTGTTTTGTCTTCGTATTGATATCCTGCACAATATTTATAAACGTCTCCGTTGTATTTTCCGTTCAAACTGTAAGCAATCGTATCCGTTTCAGGACTTAACTGTACGCTTCCAAATGGCACTGTTGCTCCGGGATAGGTATGCCCCATCTTGGCAGTACCAATCATGGGATCTACATACTGAATCAGATTACGTTTCTCTATTGCTTTTTTCTGCGCTTTTACTCCAAAACCAATCACTAAAAATGAAAATCCAAAGAGAAAACTTTTGCAATTTATTCTATTCATCAGGTATTTTTTTTTAAACATTATATTTTCTACAAAACAGTATCAGGTATTTACTAAAACGTTTTTCTAATAATTACAGGTTAGAAAAATACAATAAAATCTGCTTTTTAAAAAATATAAAATTTACTGCAATAAAAAGGTTTTAAATATCTTTGATTGATTAAAAAATGCAATGTTACACATGAAAAAATATTTTTTATTCCTGTTGTTTTCTTATTCGATATTGAGCTTTTCGCAAAAAACAGAAAGTTATCAATTAAGCAAAAGCGAGATCAAGGAAAGAGAGCTCGCTCAGGTTTCTGATTTTCCTATTTATAAGGCTTTTGAATGTGCAGATAAAAGCGGCGTATATAATTTGCTTTTATGCGAAAACCAAAAAACTATTACCAAAAAAGATACTCTAAGTACCAAGATTCAGGCGATTTGTACCATGAGTGATCATGGCGGTTTTCTTGAAAAATGGAGGATTAATGATTTGCTTGAAAATACCGAGCCAAAGGAAACTAATATTTGGTTCTGGACCAAATATTGCAGCACCAAGGATCTTGACGGCGATGGATACATAGATCCTGTAATTGTTTATGGTACAAGAGATGAAAACAATGAAATAAGACGCGTAAAAATTATTACGGTTTACAAGAACAAAAAATATGCTATTCGTGCCGTAGAATGTATTCTTGATTATTGCAGAAGTTTTAAGAAAGATGCCAGCTGGAATTCTTTACCGCCAAAAATAAAAACGTATTTGGATAGTTTGGCAGCAAAACTAAGAAAGGAACAGGATCTTATTTTGCATGATGGGTAAGAGTAATAAAATTCCAAATTTTTAAGTTCCAATTTCAAGATGACAATACCAATAAAAACCATAGAGAAAATTTTATTTGAACATACCATCAATACTGAAGAATTCGTTCAGTTTATCGGTAATGTGAAATTCAACAATTTTGGTGATTTTAGAAATATAAATTGGCTTAATACGCCTGGACCAATTTATACTAGCTATACTGACAATTGTGGAACGGGACAAGTAGAAGCCATGAATAATATTGGTGGTGATGAAGATTATCACGAAGTGATATTTAAACAGCCTTTAAGCGGACAAGAATTAAAGGAGGTCTTAACAGCTGCCGCAGTTGACCCTTTGGATGCCTACTATTTTGACGGTAATAAAAAATGGACAAGCAAATTGATTATTGAATGGTGGTCAAAAAGTGAAGAACGAATTACTTATATTCTTGACTGTTATCAATATGAATTAAATCTTCCGGATATTCTTGACAGGCCATTATACGGACCAAGAATACCAATTCCTGAAAATTATAAAAATTGGCTGGACTTCTATCAAAGTGGAATGAAAGAATATCTTGAATGGTACATCTCCAAAATTGGCACACAGCTAGTAACTTTAGCTGAGCTTAATTTTGACTGGACGAGAAAACATGAATTGGACAACTTATTAAAATCAAAGAAAATTATAGCTAACTTAGGTTTAGATTAATATCTGATTTATATTTTCATTGTTATTATGCTAAACTGGACTAATCCCGAAGCTTCGGGACAGCCCTACAATATTGGTCGAACCTACGGTTCTTTTAAAGCTTTTGCTTTAGGTTTTCTTTTACCTCATCGAACCATTCGTCTTTTAGAATACTTAAAACTATAGAATCGCGACGTATTTCGCTATTGGCTGTTGGCATATGACTTCGTAAAACACCTTCGACTTTACAGCCGATGCTTTTCATGGCTGCGATACTTCGTTTATTATCATTATCAGCACGGAATTCTACGCGCTCCATCCCAAGGGTTTCGAAGGCAAATTGTAGTAGTAAGAATTTACAATGTTTGTTGAGTCCAGTTCCTCTAAAAGCAGAACCGTACCAGGTGTAACCTAATTGCAATGTTTTAAAGTCAAGATTCATGTCGTAAAAACGTGTTGAACCAGCGTATTTTTGGGATTTTTTATCGAAAACTATAAATGGAAATTCTTTTTGATTTTCTCTCGCTTTTACCGCCAGCTGAATATAATTAATCAGATTTTCTTTTCCGTCTGCACCTACTAATGAATATTTCCATGTTTCAGGTTCATTGATGGAGATTTCTAATAAATTATAGACGTCTGATTCTTGCAAAGGACGCAATAAAACCTGATCGTCTTCTAAAATGATATTATCTGAAAAACTGAAATTTGATGTGGTGCTCATAATTTTATTCTTTGTGTACCTCTGTGAAATTTTTATGCAATTTTGTGTTATAACTATTTCGCTAAGATTCACGAAAATACTCAAAGATTCACAAACTTAGATATCTTAGATTTAAAAACTCACTTATCTTTCTTAATTCCTTTAATTTGCCAAAGAATGCCTAAAAATAATCCCACTGCACCTCCTACATAACTAAAACTGTGCATTTCAGAAACTGCAATAAAACTTTTTACATCATGAACCTGAAGTGGAAAACAACAAGTTGAATATAATCTTGAAAAACCAAGAAATCCATAACATAATCCAATTAACCCAAATGCAATTGATGTGCCTAAAGCAACTAAAGTTGCTCCTTTCATACTTTTTATCATTTGCCTAATATCTGAATGAAATAGGCTTATGGTAGCAAATACAAAACCTGCAATTAATCCCATCCACCAAGTTGACCAGGCACCAATTATAGAAGCTGTTAATCGTGGAGTGTCCTGACCATACTGAACAAAGCCAAATCTTGCAAACAATACTTCTGTAAAAAACTCATCAGAAATAGTATATGTAAATTGATTGTGAATTGCGCCATACAACATTGCAATGATAATACTCAGGAAAACAGAAACTATAAACAGGAATGCTTTTTTCATCATTTTGAGGTCGTTCTATTTTGTTTACAATAAATGTTTTTTGTGATGCTCTGTGTGAATCTGCGTGACTTTGTGTAAAAACTATTTCGCAGAGATTCACAAAGGTATCATCACGAAGTTTCGCAAAGTTTACTCACTCATTTCGTCATAACGTTCCGGAACTTGCGGATCATACAACGGGCATTTGAATTCTTCCATCACCTCTACCAATTTATTCATGGTTTTGCCTTCGGTTCCGTAGCAGTCGATTTTGACACTTTGTGGGGTTGTGATTACCTGAAATGCCCCTTTTCCTGAAGTATTTTGCCAGCTGTTTTCGTCGACTCTTTCCCATTTTGAGAATACTGAGGCAATTCTATTCATGATAACAAGAACCGGAAGTGTTTCAAGACCTTCGACATCTTCTCTTTCTACAAGAGCTTCGTAAACTTCATGATGGTTTAAGTAAACTTCTTCTAAATATCTCCAAAAAAGTAATTCGTACATAGCCTGGTGTTTTTTAGCCCCGATAGTAGTGAAAATCCTTTTATTTTTTTCTTTAAAAAATAAAAGATTGTAACGGATAGCGGGATTAGCTCCTAAAAAAGCTAATGGTTATTATTTTTATAACAGATCTCCTCCTGAACATTTGATTTCGCCCAGTTTTCTATCAACTTTGAGGGAGACGCACTGCTGTGCGCCTCTGCATTGTATTCCTCTACACGAATCTTTGTAACTTAGAATCTTAGCCGCTCAGAACCTTTGTAACTCAAAAAAATATTAATATTCGAATGTTCCGTATTCACTCGTGATAGTCAGTTTTTTAGCATCGGCTGCTTCTACTCTGCCTACGATTTGTGCATCGACATTGAATGATTTTGAAATTGCAATAATATCTTCTGCGATGTTTTGAGGAACATAAATTTCCATACGATGACCGCAATTGAAAACCTGATACATTTCTTTCCAGTCGGTTTTTGATTGTTCCTGAATTAATTTGAACAATGGCGGAACCGGAAATAAATTGTCTTTTATAATGTGTAAATTCTGAACGAAGTGTAAAATTTTAGTCTGTGCTCCTCCACTGCAATGCACCATTCCGTGAATTTCGTTTGGTGTATAAGTATCTAAAATCTTCTTAATAATTGGTGCGTAAGTTCTGGTTGGAGAAAGTACCAACTGACCTGCGTTTATTGGGCTATTTTCTACCTCATCAGTTAAGTTTACCTGACCTGAGTAAATTAATTCTTCAGGAACTGCGGCATCGAAACTCTCCGGGTATTTTTTTGCTAAATATTTGCCAAAAACGTCGTGACGTGCAGATGTTAATCCGTTGCTCCCCATTCCGCCGTTATAACTTTTTTCATAAGTTGCCTGACCAAAAGAAGTCAGACCAACGATTACGTCACCTGCTTTTATGTTTGCGTTGTCTACGACATCGCTGCGTTTCATGCGGGCGGTTACGGTAGAATCTACAATTATAGTACGAACTACATCGCCAACATCGGCAGTTTCTCCGCCTGTTGAATGAATGGTTACGCCAAAAGATTTTAACTCGTTGATTAATTCTTCTGTTCCGTTGATGATGGCTGAAATAACTTCTGCAGGAATTAGATTTTTATTTCTTCCTATTGTAGAAGAAAGCAAAATATTATCTGTTGCTCCAACACATAATAAATCGTCGATATTCATGATTAAGGCATCCTGAGCAATTCCTTTCCAAACCGAAATATCTCCGGTTTCTTTCCAGTACATATAGGCTAATGATGATTTTGTACCGGCACCGTCTGCATGCATTATTAAGCAATATTCCTCATCCTGGGTAAGGTAATCGGGAACAATTTTGCAAAATGCCTGTGGGAATAAACCTTTATCGATATTTTTTATGGCGTTGTGTACGTCTTCTTTTGATGCCGAAACACCTCTTTGTGCGTACCTTTTGCTAGAATCTGAACTCATGAAACTTAGTTTGTGTTGATGTGGTGCAAAGATAATCCCTTTTTTTAATTCTTAGGGGTATACGATTTAAAATTGAATATTTGATTCGCAAAAAAAATTCGGCAGGTTTTATAGCGCTGCCGAATTTCCTGAACAAAATTGGTTTAAAATTTTGGCTTCTAAAAGTTATTCCCAATCGGGCATTGACGTTCCTGAAAACAATACGATTCTGGAGTTGATAACGCCTATTGTTGTTTTTACAATATTTTTGACCGAAAGTCCATCGTTTGAAGTATTGGTAAAAATAAGTTCTGATTCATTTGGAGAATATCGAACATCGAGATCATTTGTTCCTGAAATTTTCTCGGTTAAGATTTGGGTTAAAACTCCGGAGCCAAAATTATATTCGAAAATTCTGGAATCTAACTGACGATAATTTGAACTTTCATATCCCGAAAAATCTCTGGTATACACTAATTTTTGTCCGGTAATCGAAAAATTTAATCCTCCTAAAGCACCGCTTTGTCCTGAAATAATTGTTGTTGTCACTACTCCGGAAGGATTTATAACATAAATTTCGGCGTTGTAGCCATTGGCATCATTTACTTTTAAAGCAATTTTTGATCCATCGGCACTCCAGTCGCACTCGGATATGAATTTGCCATTAGGGGTTTGGAATATTTTAGTCAAACCGCTTCCGTCGCTATTAATTTTGTATAGTTTATCGAAGTTAGGATAGATTAGTTCACTTCCTGCAGCATTCCATGAATATCCTATATAATCTGAATTAAAACCGGCAATAGGCACTGAACTTGTTATTTTTTTTACTCCGGTTCCGTCAAAATTCATGGTGTAAAGATCATTTTGAGAACCATTTGTTCCTATAAAAGCAATTTTTTGGGCCTGATTGTTTCTTCTTGGACGCCAATAATTTTTATCTGAGCTTGTTAACTGATATTGTTTTCCTGCATCATCTGCGGTAAAAATGACATTGTTATCGTTTATTTTTTTTACAAACAAAAATCTTGTGGCCGGAAAAGCAATCGTAGTAAAGGTACTTACGGCACTTAGAACAGGTGTATTTACGCCATCTGTAACTTCTATTTGCCAATAGTATTTTGCACCATATATCAAATCTGTCAGGGTTATTTTTTTGTCTTTTATGGCATCATACACTTTTACGTCGCTGTTGCTTGAATTTCTAAGGGTAATTTTAAAAATTAATTCGTCTTTATCAGGATCAGTAGCTGTCCAGGTAAGGTCTAATGATATGGCTTGTGCCGTACTATTATCGACAGGACTTACTGGTACAGGAACTGTTGGCGGTTTGTTATTGGCTGTGGCTTTTTTGAGTTCAAAGACAATTTCTGATGTATTGTTTGCTGTTACGGTTGTGGCTTCAAATTTGGCAACAAAACCATCTTTTTGAGCCTGAAAAGAGTATTCACCCACTTTTACATTCGAAACTGTAAATTTGCCATCAGCATCTGTAAAAACTGTACTCGTTGTTGGGCTGGAAATTATTTTTACATTTTCCATGGGCTCAAAACTATCTGCATTAACTACTCTTCCGGTAACGGTACCATAGGCAGATTCTCCTATTTTTTCTTCACTACATGAAACCAAAAACAATAAAAAAAGTACGCTTGTTATTTTGTATAAATACTTCATTATTCTTTGTTTTTAAATTGAAACTTTGTTGTTCGTTTTATAAATTCTGATTGTTTTTATTTCTTATTTTTTCTTTTTTCCAAAATAATAAGTAAGTCCTAACCCGAATTTATAATAGTAATCGTCCCGTGTTCCTGCCTTTATATAATCGACGTTATCACTGAAATTAATATTTTGCTCTGCAAATAATTTGATCCCAATTTTATCCGATGCCAAGTATTCAAGACCTAAACCATATTGAATTTTTCCGTAAGTGTTTTCGAATTTTTTGTTCATTGCATATCCGCCGCCGCCATACAAATAAGGTGTCAGCCTGTCTTTAGGAAGTAAAACCCATTCGAGATTAAGATCATAGGTGATATAGCCAACATCGAGTAAATTTTTATTGGCCAGATTGACCACATTTGTAGAAGCACTTATATTAAAACCGGGGGTTATAAAATATTTCAGCGCTCCACGGCCAAAAGGTCTTAAAAGAGGGTCCTGATAATCGCCATCCATAAGAGTGGCACCACCCGAAATTTCGATTGCAAATTTGCTTCTTCTGTTTTCCAGGACTCTTCCGTAAAGCCCGGTTACATCAGCTGTTTTGGTTTCGTCTGCATACGATTTCAGCAAATTATCAACTTGCCATTTTGGTGCATCGGCTTCCCAGATATTGTCTTTTATTCCTTCTAAAACAAGAGATTCAACGGCTTTTTCGATGGCTTCAGTTACGGCCATATGTACAGGTTCATTTGTGGTATATCCCGTTTCAACTTCTAATAATCTTTTAAAATTTACATATCTGAATAAACTTTCATCAATTGCCTGAGACAAAATAGTTTTTGAAATATAAACCGATTTTAAAATTTTTCCGTTTGAGGTTGAAATCATTCTTAGATAAACCGTAACACGATCCTGGCGGTACTTTACAGAAGCTCCTGCTCCAAAGTACCGGGCACCAAAACCTCCTGTAATAATATTAGAATCATAGGAAACTATCCCGCCTTCTAATAAAACTCCGGCATACAGTAAGGGAGTTAACTGAGGTTCGTTAGGATTTGCATTTTTTACATATTCCTGACGAGTGGCCCGGATCAGGTTTCGTTCCTGAAGTAAATTGCCAATATTTTCACGTTCGATAGGTATAAACCATTTAGAATCTTCCAGTGCTTTTATCAATATAGAAGTGGCGCCCTGGGTCACGGCGGTACTAAAGCTGCTTCCGTTTTCCTGCGGTTTATATTGTCCGGTCTGGTCCCTGAATTTATAGACCCCTACGACAACTTGTTCTTTTGGTTTTGGCAAATCTTTTAATAATGAAGTTGCAGGAGTTCCTTCTCCTAAAATTGCTTTTTCAACGCCGGTTGGCTGGTTAAAATAAGCTCCGCAACCCGAAAAAAGAAATCCGAATAGTATAAATAGGTAGTGATGTAATCTCATGTTATTGATTTGGGATAATTACTTGAGTTTGTTCGCCGGTATTGGTATCTAAAATATTTAGGGTAAGCCCGTCTGCAGATGGGTAAACATCGACGGAATAGCTCCCAAAAGTGTAGGAACCTTCTTTTATACCATCAGTACCAAATTGTTGTTTGTAGAGAGTACTTGAAATCTGACTCAATAGCTGTGCATTTAAATTGGCTTTAAACCGCTCCAGATCAGTTTGAGTTTTTGTTTCGGCAGTCTTATCTTTTTGCTTATTCTGAGCTTCTGCACTGCTCAAAAGCCATTGATAATTAAAGGTGTCTCCTCCAAAAGCCGGATTGACTGGTTTATAAACTAAAGCCTGAGCGTTTATAAATGGAGAAACAAGCAGGAATACTGCAAGGGTGATTATAAATTTCATGTCGCTAATAATAAAATTAATACTGAGTGAAATATTTGCGCTCTTTTTCTTTTTCTTTCAGGTAAGTGAAGGTGGCATTTACAGATTCTTCTGCAACTGCATCTAAAAATTCATCATCCGGTCTGGCCAGAAACTCATAAATAACTTCATTGTCGATACTTATGGTTATAGATGTATTTCTTGCAAAACTATATTCTTCACCTATAGTGACTATTTTTTCAGCGTTGATTCCAATATCATTGTACTTGTAATAATATCTGTCGTAAAAATCTTTTCCCATTTTGGTTTTGGTATCATCTGTAATAATTCCTCTTAACACAAATCCGTCAACAGGCAATACAATTACATCTACATCTTTTTTTTTTCTTCACCCAAAACCACACGATCTTTCGCTATTATTTGTTTGTCTTCGTCATAAAACAATAATAAAACGACTACCTCATCATCTTCAGACAGGTTTATCTGAGAAGTAGATAATTTTTGCTTTTCGTTTGGCTGTAAGGTAAAAATACCAACCTGGTCATTATTAGACTGATTATTACTTTTATTATTATTTTTTATAACAGACATTCTATAGGCAGCACCTCTGATGACATCAGTAAGATTTTCAGCAGTACCTGTAATTTTTACATTACCCTCTACTTTTTCAATTTCCAGTTTGGCTTTTATTTTGTCCTGGGGAACCTGACCATAAACTATGGTGGTAAAAATTAGAGATATGAAAGTGATATGTCGGTATAAAAAACGCATGTTTTTAATTTATTTATTGATAAGAATAATCGAAGCTCCATTTCCTGTCTGGGTAATTTTCATATTTTTTGACAGTGAATTGGTTCCAATATTTTGAATGTTTTGATTGTCTCCTTTTTGGATCATTTCCATATTTACATTATAATTGGTATGCAATGTAAAATCTGAAATTTTATTATTATCTCCTTGCTGAACAATGTTCTGAGTCAATGTTTTAGCACTCTTATCCAGAAACAATTCGTTACGGTCTCCGTTTTGGTTAACAGCCACTTTTGTTTCATTTGATTTTAAAAATGCTTTTACTTTATTTAAATCTCCAATTTGCTGGATTTGAATTCCGGACTGAATTTTCGCATTTAAATTATCCTGTGCTTTTTTATCCATACTTGAAACCACACTAAAAGCCACTTGTCTGGAATTAAAAACAGAAGAACTATAATTTTTAAAATCTGAATTATCTTCTTTTTCCTGTGCATAAAATACAGGAGAAAAAAGCAAAAACATTACCATATTTAAAATGAAAGTTTTCATCCTGATTTGATTTAGATTAAAAAATGAGATAGTCACGTTCTATGACTATCTCATTGTTTGTTTTATGCTATTAGTTACTTTGAGTAACTACAATTACATTTGAATTTCCTTTTGAAAATGCAATACTTTGGTGAGCAGCACCAGTTTGAGTTACAGTCGCTTTATTTAAGTTACCAATTTGCAATGTGTTTTCAGTTAACTTAGTACCGTTTTGAACTGTTGTAGCCTCATTTTTATCCCCATATTGATAATGGTTTGAAGTGTTTTTGTCAGCTGCAGATGTACCACTTGGAGAAGTTTGAGTTTGCCATGATTTGTTAGAAACACCACCCTGGCTTGCATACGCTACGTTATTGTCTCCTTTTTGTGTTTGAGTTGCCTCATTTTTGCTATGAGGTCCAACCGGAACAGGTACACCATTCGCATGCCCGATTTGAGCAGGTGTAAAAGGAGCTCCTGTTGGTTTCTCATTACCTGTTGTTCCCTGATCTACAGTAGCGGTATTGTTGTTACCAGTTTGAGTTTGCCAGGCTTTGTCATAACCGCCTGTTGAGCTAGGTGCGTTAACAATTTGATCTTGCCAGATAGTAGCTTTGTTGCTATTCCCTTTTTGTGTTTGATACGCTTCGTTGTTTTGGTTGCTTTGAGAAATAAAAGCACCATTGCTATTACCATCTTGTTTTACATCAGCTTTGTTGTCTTTTGCTGCGTACAATCCTGGTTGAATTCCCTGAAAAACTTCAGATTTGTTACTGTCGCCTAATTGATCAATAAGAGATCCGTTATTTGAACCATTTTGGGTAACAAGACCCTGATCAGAATTTCCTATCTGATTCACTGATGAAGTGTTTCCCTGCGCAATTGCTGCAGCCCCTACAAATAGCATCGCTGAGATGCTTAAAATTACTTTTTTCATAATAGATATATTTAATTGGTTATTAATACAACTTATTATGTAGGTCAGTGTGATTTGGGGGAAATCAAGCCATCAAAAAACATCATTCGAAAATAAAATCAGAAGACTTATTTTCTTTCTTCATGACCAAAATTAGAAAACTTATCGAAAACCAAATCAAGTATAAATACCTATTTTACAATAACATAACGACTTTTCGATGAACTGTAAGACTATCTCGATGAACTACTGAAATGCAAAAAAACATAAGTAAGAAATTACTTAATTATTACAATTTCCTTACATTTACACCTAAAGATCTGTTAAAAACAATGATGATATTGATTTATTTTAACATTAACACAAAAAAAAGCCCACCTTAATTCGATGGGCTTGGTAGAATTGTTAAATTCCTATTTATTTGGTAAACAATAGCTCTCTATATTTGGTTAATGTCCAGCTTTCGTCGTCTACAAGTAACTCTAATTTGTCACAATGGTTACGGATATCTTCAAAATACGGCTTCACTTTATTGCAATATGCTTCGGCCATTTTTTGTGCATCGGTTAAATGATTGGCTGTTCTTCTTTCATCTGTCATAGCCAATACTTTAGAATTAATACCTTCAATATGACCTGAAATTTCTTTTATTAAAACAATTTGCTCTTTTGCAATGGTTTCAAACTCTTTTCCAAAGATTTCTTTTAAGCCTTTTACATTCTCTATTAAGGTATTTTGGTAACGAATTGCCGTTGGGATAACATGGTTTCTTGCGATATCTCCTAAAACTCTTCCTTCAATCTGAATTTTCTTGGTGTACTCTTCTAATTCTATTTCGTAACGTGCTTCGGCTTCGACATGGTTTAGAATGCCTAATTCAGAAAATAAATCCAATGCTTGTTTCGACACTTTGGCTTTAATAGCTTCCGGAGTAGTTTTAAAATTGCTTAAACCTCTTTTAGCAGCTTCTTTCTCCCAACTGTCACTATAGCCGTCACCTTCAAAAAGTATTTTTTTAGATTGTTTGATGTATTCTCTTAAAACATTAAAAATAGCATCATCTTTTTTCATGTCTTTCGACTCGATCAAATTATCAACTTCTATTTTAAAATCTTTTAGCTGTTTGGCCACAATTGCATTAAGAGTGGTCATTGAATTGGAACAGTTCGAATTTGACCCTACTGCCCTAAACTCAAATTTATTTCCTGTAAAAGCAAAAGGCGATGTTCTGTTTCTGTCTGTATTGTCTAAAAGTACATCAGGAATTTTACCTACTACATTTAGTTTAAGATCTGTTTTCTCTTCAGGAGATAACTTTCCTGTTGTAACGCTTTCTAACTCTGATAATACTTTGGTTAATTGCGCCCCAATAAAAACAGAGATAATGGCAGGCGGTGCTTCATTTGCTCCCAACCTGTGATCATTACTTGCAGTTGCGATAGAAGCCCTTAGTAAGGTTTCATAATCGTTAACGGCTTTTATCGTATTAATAAAGAAGGTCAGGAATTGCAAATTACTCATTGGTGTTTTACTCGGACTCAATAAATTAACTCCTGTATCTGTCGCCAACGACCAGTTGTTGTGTTTTCCTGAACCGTTTACTCCTTTAAAAGGTTTTTCGTGAAATAATACTTTAAAATCATGACGCTCTGCTACTCTTTGCATAACATCCATTAATAAGGAGTTATGATCTACAGCGAGATTAGTTTCTTCAAAAATGGGTGCCAGCTCGAACTGATTTGGCGCTACTTCGTTATGACGCGTTTTTACAGGAATTCCTAACAGCATACATTCCTGTTCTAAATCTCTCATATAGGTTAAGGCACGCGTTGGGATTGAACCAAAATAGTGATCGTCTAATTGCTGTCCTTTTGCAGAGGTATGCCCTAATAACGTTCTTCCTGTCATCATTAAATCGGGACGTGAATTTGCCAATGCTTTATCTATTAAAAAGTATTCCTGCTCCCAACCTAAAGTTGCAGTTACTTTTTTTACGTTTTTATCAAAGTACCTGCACACTTCTGTAGCGGCTTCGTCTATTGCAGACAATGCTCTTAACAACGGAATTTTATTATCTAAAGCTTCACCTGTATAAGCAATAAATACAGTAGGAATACATAAAGTGGTTCCGTAAATAAATGCAGGAGAAGTCGGGTCCCAGGCAGTATAACCTCTGGCTTCGAATGTATTTCTTATTCCGCCATTCGGGAAACTTGAGGCATCCGGTTCTTGCTGTACCAATTGTGCACCGCCAAATTTCTCTACCGGATCACTCCCGTCATAAGATACTTCAAAAAAAGCATCATGTTTTTCTGCCGTTGTTCCTGTAAGCGGCTGAAACCAGTGTGTATAATGTGTAACACCCTTTGATAGTGCCCATTCTTTCATACCCATGGCAATATAGTCTGCCAGTTTTCTGTCTATTTTAGTTCCGTGCTGAATGGCGTCTCTAACTCCTTTTAAAGCATCCGAAGTCAAAAACTGCTTCATTGCTTTTTCATTGAACACATTTGAACCAAAAATGTTTGACTTTCGGTCTATTTCTTCAAAATGTACTGGCTTTCTTGTAGAAGCATCTCTTAAAGCCTGGAAACGTAATGTTGACATGTATATAATTTTAAAATTGGTAATAATTTTTATTAAAAAAGGAAAAACAAATATAAACAAATAAAAAGCCTGTTTATAAGATAAATTTGAGATTTTTCTTCGACGATTTTTCAACGTAAGGAGCTTTTTTCAAAGAATAATGAATTTGATTTAAAGAAATGTAACAAAATACATCAGTATTCTTCATTAAATAAACATTTTTTCATAATTCGTTAACCCTGAAATAAAAAAAACAAGTATAATTTTTACGAATTTATTTTTTAATAGTGTTAAAAATTGCTTTTTTTAAAATATACCCCTCTGAAAATTGCGCTTATCCAAAAAATAATAGCACGCCAAACAAAACAGCCCCCTAATTTTTACGGCTAAAAAAATAAATCTATATTTGACCCAACGAAAAAAACAAAAAAATTAATTTATATTATTATGGCTAAAATTAAGTTAGAGTACATTTGGTTAGATGGATATGAACCAACTCAAAATCTTAGAAGTAAAACTAAAGTTGAAGAGCATGAAAATTTCAAAGGAACATTAGAAGAACTTGGAAACTGGTCATTTGATGGTTCGTCGACAAAACAAGCTGAAGGTGGATCTTCAGACTGTCTATTAGTTCCTGTTGCAATTTACCCTGATCCAACTCGTATCAATGGATATTTAGTGATGTGTGAAGTTATGTACGCTGACGGAACGCCACACTCTTCTAACGGTAGAGCTACAATTGATGATGATAATGATGATTTTTGGTTTGGTTTCGAACAAGAGTATTTCATCATGGATACTAAAACTTTATTGCCATTAGGTTTCCCTGTTGGAGGATATCCTGCTCCACAAGGTATGTACTACTGCTCTGTAGGTGGAAAAAACACTCACGGAAGAAAATTAGTAGAAGAACATGCTGATTTATGTATCGCTGCCGGAATTAACTTTGAAGGTATTAACCAGGAGGTTGCCTGCGGACAATGGGAGTTCCAATTATTCGCTAAAGGTGCTAAAAAAGCCGGAGACGAAATTTGGGTTGCTCGTTACTTATTAGATCGTTTGACTGAAAAATACGGTTACTATATTGAATACCACCCAAAACCTCTGGGAGATACTGACTGGAATGGTTCTGGAATGCACGCTAACTTCTCTAACGAGGTGTTAAGAACATGCGGAGATCAGGCTACTTACGAAAGAATCTGTGAGGCTTTCCGTCCTGTTACTGCTGAGCACATCGCGGTTTACGGAGCTTACAACGACCAACGTTTGACTGGTAAACATGAAACTGCTTCTATTCACGATTTCTCTTATGGAGTTTCAGACAGAGGATGTTCGATCAGAATTCCTTTAATGACTGTTCAAAAAGGATGGAAAGGATGGTTGGAAGACAGAAGACCAGCTTCAAACGGAGATCCATACAAAATTGCTGCAAGAATTATCAAAACTGTTAACTCAGCGCTATAATTCAAAGCTTAGATTATATCCTAAAAGTGCCATCAAATTGATGGCACTTTTTTTTTGCCCATAGTCTGTCATTTCGATATCTATTTTTTTTCAGGAGCTAATCCCAAGCCTGAAAGTGCGAACTGGCTAAACAATACGCACAATCTTGTAGAATCGTGAGTGATATTCTTCGTTCCTCAGGATGACAAGATTGCGGGTAGTTATGATAAGCAAAATAAAAAACCTGCGAATATCTGCATTTTCAAAAAGCTCCCGAAGCTTCGGGACGTGTCATCTGCGTGCCATTGACCACAATCTTTGTAGAATCTCAAGTGTAATCCCAATGTCATTAAGTTAAGCTTGAAGACAATATCGCGGTTAATCTTTGCGTCTTAGCGCGAGATTAATTTTATTTTCTAAAAAACTTAACTTAATAACATTGAGTGAGATCCCTAGTTTCTTAGGACGACAAGACTGCGGATAGTTCTCATAAGCAAAAAAAAATCTGCTAATATCTGCGTTTTCGCAAAGCTCCCGAAGCTTCGGGACGTGTCATCTGCGTGCCATTGACCACAATCTTTTCATCACACACAAAACCAACATTACCAACTTAGAAAATCTTTAAGTTTATTAAGAATCTGAACACAACTTTTCCATAATTAATTTTTAAGTTAAACTTCAAAAACTATCTTTGTAAATCATTTAAAAAAAGTATCATGATAGTCTGGATTTTGTTTTTATTAGCAGTAGTTTTTATCCTTGCTTTAGACTTGGGTGTTTTCAATAAAACGCCTCATATTATTAGTACCAAAGAAGCAAGCAAATGGACACTTATTTGGGTCACGCTATCATTCCTTTTTTCAGGAGTAATCTACTGGCTTTATACTACAGATTATATCGAAAATCCTGATGGCTTAAAACCAGCCGTTGCTTCTATGAAGTTCATTACCGGTTATTTGATCGAACTTTCTTTAAGTGTAGATAATATTTTTGTAATCGCCATTATTTTCGCCTCTTTCAAAATTCCTCAAAAATACCAGCACCGTGTTTTATTCTGGGGAATCCTGGGCGCTGTCATCTTCCGCGGATTGATGATTTTCTTTGGAGTAATGCTGATTAATAAATTTACCTGGACTACCTATTTATTTGGTGCATTCCTGATTTTTACTGCTGTAAAAATGTTATTCTCAGGAGAAGATGATGACTTTCAGCCGAAAGATTCTTTTGTATATAAAACATTAGGAAAAATTATCCCAATTACCGCTGAAATGGATGGCGAGAAGTTTTTTATTGCTACCAAAACAGCCAAAAGAGCCGCTACCCCACTATTTGTAGCTTTGATCGTTATTGAAGTTATGGATGTGCTTTTTGCGGTAGATAGCGTACCGGCTATTTTGGCCATTACCAAAGATCCGTTTTTGGTTTTTAGTTCTAATATTTTTGCTATTCTTGGCTTACGTTCTATGTATTTCTTCCTGGCCAATATGCTGGCGAAATTCAGTTTTTTAGAATACAGTCTGGTAGCTATTTTGGCCTTTGTAGGATTAAAAATGATTCTTCACGATTTCATTCACGTACCAGAATGGGCTTCATTAGGATTTATTGCACTTTCGCTTTTAGTAGGGATTATTGTTTCTCTTAAATTTGGAAAAGAAAAAGAATTGACTGATACTGATTTAGGAGAGGAATAATATTCCTGAAAATATATATTTATAAAAAAAGCTGTCCTGAAAAGACAGCTTTTTTTTAGGATTACACAAAGTAAATCACAAACGAGATTTGACAAAGATTAGTGCTTTTGATTGCGGAGTTGCTTGCGGAGATTCCTCGTACCTCGGAATGACAAGGTTGTGAATAATTATACATTTATTCATAAAAAAAGGAAATCTTGCGATTTCCTTTTTTTTATTTTCAGAATATTAATTTAATCTTTTAACATTACTATCATCAATATTGTACTTTTTAATAACAGCATAATAATCAGAGTAATCAGGTTTATTTACTGATTTATTTACAAAGCTTCCCGGTATAAAAACAATTCTAAAAGTTTGCTTATCTAAATAATCTAAAGCAGTCGTTTCTAAATCATAATTTCCTCTTACATAAATTTTATAATCTTCTTTACTAAAATCATAATCGTAATATACTTCTCGATTATTACTTAAATTTATTTGAATAGGAATCAATTGCCAAATTGGAGTATTAGCATCAATTGTACCGACTAATCTATAAATCAAAACCGTACTAGCATCGCCTATTTTTGGATTAAATGTTCCAACAATATTAAAACCATCTTGATCATTGTAACCAAAATCCTTATTAAAGATTTCAAAAACCTTATTAGAACTTTGCCCATCATATCCCGGAGGTCCTGGAGGTCCTTCCGGCCCCTCACAGCTTGAAAACACTATTAATCCAACAACTGCGAATAAGGTAAGTATCTTTTTCATAATTTTTATTTTTTTAAGTTTATATATAAAGGTATTCCAAAAATCAAACCAAAAAAAACTTTTAAGTTTCTTTCTGTAAAAATTTTCTATTATTTTTTTGCAACCTGCTGGTTTTTAAGCAATATTTTATTAAAAAATAATACATGATAAGGTAATGAATTTTCCCAATAATCCCAGGTATGTGCTCCGGGACGTTCTGTATAATCGTGATCTACTTTGTTATATACCAATCTTCGATGTAATTCCCTGTTAGGTTCTATCAGGAAATCATCTACGCCACAATCGATAATTAGTGGTAGTTTATTGGCTTTTATTTTATCGAGCATTCCCATTACGGCATATTGCGCATACATTTCTGAGCTGTCGCTTTTATCTCCAAAAACAGGCTGCATCAGTTTTACAACCTGAGCCGAAGATTCTCTGTTGAGCATTGTACTCATATCTACCGCACCGCTCATACTTCCGGCAGCACAGAACAATTCAGGATGTTTGGCCGATAAGTATAATGCACCATGACCTCCCATAGAAAGCCCTGTAATCACTCTTCCGTTTCTATTACTTATCGTTCTGTATGTTTTATCTACTTTTTGAACCACTTCCTGCGTGATAAAGGTCTCAAACTGGCTTCCTTTATTGACCGGACTGTCCAGATAAAAACTAAAAGTCTCGCCTTCGGGCATTACAATAATGATATTATACTGATCAGATAAATTTTGAACTAGTTTTTTGTTGGGTGTATTTTTCAGCCAATCGCTAAAATGGCCGTAAGCTCCGTGCAATAAATACATCACAGGAAATGCCGATTTGCTTTTGGCATAAGAATTAGGCAACACTACCGCAGCTTTGTAGGTTTTGCTCATGGCTGTACTGGCAACTTGTAATGTGTCTACTTTTGCCGCATAACTCATTGAAGAAGCGCATAAAAGAACCGTAAACACTAATATTCTAAAATTTTTCATAGTTATATTTTTTCAATTTTGGGATTGTAAATATAGCCTTTTCCGGATAAATTATATGAAAAATCCGACTGGTTTTTGGTAGTAAAGGTTTGCTACGAATTGCACGAATTACATTATGAATAATTTTTTCACGCAGATTTAAAAAGATTTAATCAGATCTGCGCAGATTTTAATTTTAAATTTAAATAAAATCTGCAGAATCTGCGTGAAACAAAAATTGCACGAATTTTCACGAATTACATTATGAATATTTTTTTCGCACAGATTTAAAAAGATTTAAGCGGATCTGCGCAGATTTTAATTTTAAAACTAAATAAAATCTGCAGAATCTGCGTGAAACAAAAATTGCACTAATTTTCACGAATTACATTATGAATATTTTTTTTCGCACAGATTTAAAAAGATTTAAGCGGATCTGCGCAGATTTTTTAAGTTTTAAAACTAAATAAAATCTGCCAGAATCTGCGTGAAATAAAAATTGCACTAATTTTCACGAATGAATATTTTTTCACGCAGATTTAAAAAGATTTAAGCGGATCTGCACAGATTTTTTAAGTTTTAAAACTAAATAAAATCTGCCAAAATCTGCGTGAAACAAAAATCTATACAATTTCAGGCAAAAAAAACAGCAACAAAAAGAATCCGCGATAACCAGTTTAACTTAACCCGCCTAAGCCGCGGGCAATTACAAAAACAAAAAAAACCATTCGCCGCAACGAATGGTTTTATAATACTTCTAATATTATATTTTACCAGATCACTACTCTCAAACTATCCGGCTGATACATCTTGTCTCCTTTTTTGACATTGAATGCTTTATGAAATTCAGGAATATTACTCAAAGGTCCATTCACTCTGAATTGTTCCGGCGAATGTACATCGGTCATAATTTGATTGATTTTTGATTCGTCTCTTCTGTTGATCATCCAGGAATAAGCATACGCAAGAAAATAACGCTGATCCGGAGTTAATCCGCTAATTTTTTCCTGTTTTTTAAACTGATCTGTTTTCTGGAATGCTTCGTAACCCATAATTACGCCGCCCAAATCGGCAATATTTTCACCCTGAGTAGCATCTCCATTTACATTTTTACCCAGTATCGAATATTTATTATATTGGTCTACGATCAGCTTTGTTTTAGCCTTGAATTTTTTCAAATCTTCAGCTGTCCACCAATTGTTCAGATTTCCTTTTTCGTCATATTGACTTCCCTGATCATCAAAACCGTGTGTTATTTCGTGTCCGAAGAAAGAACCGCCAATAATTCCGTACAAGATGGCGTCGTCCGGCATACGGCCTTCATAACCCGGTACAATAATATTACAAGCCGGAATTACAATTTCGTTATTACTAGGATTATAATAGGCATTGTAGGTTTGCGGCTGCATCACCCATTCGTTTCTGTCAACCGGTTTACCATATTTATTGATCATATAATTATAATCCCAGATATTGGCTTTCATAACATTCGCGCAATATGATGTTCTGTCTATAGAAAGCTGGCTCATATCCTTCCATTTATCCGGATACCCCAATTTCATTACCATTTTACTCAACTTAAATAATGCCTTTTGTTTGGTAGGTTCGCTCATCCAGTCCAGCTTTTTAATATGCGAAGCAAATACATCACGAATATTGTTTCCAACCTCCAGCAATTTCTCCTTAACACCTTTTGGCATATAATCGGTAACATACACCTGCCCTATTAATTCTCCTAAAGATGTATCTGTTTGCTCTACCACTCGTTTCCAGCGTGGTTTTTGTGTTGCAACACCATTTAATGTTGTTAAATAAAACTTGAAATTCTCTTTTTCGATCGCTGCATTTAGATAAGGAGCATAAGCACTAACAAGATTCCATTTCAGGTAAGTTTTCCAATCTTCGATTGTATATTTTTTAATTGTGGTATTTAGTGCTTTAAAGAATTCTGGCTGTCCTACTATAACAGTATCCGCTTTTGCAATACCCAAAATTGGCAATACTTTTTTCCAGTCGATATCTGGTGTAATTTTATTGAATTTTTCTACCGAAAGTTTGTTGTAATTGGCTAAAGGATCACGAAGCGCTTCAAGTTTTCGGGATGATTTTGCCAATTCGGTTTCGAGTTTCATAATGGTTCCCGCATTTTTTCCTGCAACTGACTCTTCATCTCCTGTAAAACGCATCATGGTTTTAAGATGTGATAAATAAACAGCACGAATTTCTACATTTCGTTTGTCTGTATCGAGATAATAATCTCTCTGTTTCATTCCTAAACCGCCTTGTCCGAAAAACAACGCATATTTTGTACTGATTTTATCGTCTTGCGAAACATAAAATGTAAAGGCCGGATCTGCACCTATAGTCTGCAAATGTGCAATGGTACTCACCAATCCTGAAACATCTTTAATTTCGTTGATTTTTTTGATTTCTACATTCAGCGGAGACAAACCTGCTTTTTCGATGGCAATTGTATCCATGCCTGAAGCATAAAAATCACCAATTTTTTGTTTGTTACTTCCTTTTGCTGCCGATTCGTCTTTGGCCGCGTTTTCGCAGATACTTTTTATTTGTCCGTTAATAGTATCAATTACAGTTCTCATTATTCCGTTATTGCTGTCTGTTTTTGCAATAGGATTTTTTTTGAACCAGCCGTTATTGGCATAATTAAAAAAATCATCCGCCGGATTAATCGTTGTATCACGGTTGGTGATTAAAGGATCTGAAAATGCGACTTCTTTTTTGTTACAGCTAAAAAAAGTCATTCCGATAAGAAGGAATGTGATGGGTTTTCTAAATAAATTCATTCAGTTATAGCATTTGGTTGTTGGATTAAATCTATTATTTGTGTTGTTATAATTTACAGATAACAAGTATGTAAATATAATTTTTATAACAATATCAAAAATTAAAAAATTCAATCTAATTTAAATTCCAATATTCAACATGAGCTTTATAGGATTGATTTAAAGAAACTAATTTATAAATTACTTCATCTGTTTTGCATCACTCGGATTATCGCAAAAAAAATCCCGAAGCATCTTTCGAAGTTTCAGGATTCTGAGCCAGACATAAGATGTTTAGCTGATAATAATTTTGTGTTCGTGACGGTATTGCGAGGCGCTTTTACCGGTATATTGTTTGAATGATTTACTAAAATGGCTAAAATTATTAAAGCCGCTTTCGTAACAAACTTCATTTATGCTCATTGGTTTTTCGGCCAATAGTTTTGAGGCGTGTACCAAGCGGTATTCATTGACGAATTCTGTAAAGGTTTTATTTGATATCTTTTTAAAATAACGGCAAAACGAAGGCGTTGTCATACTTACCAGACTTGAAACTTCGTCTATAGCTATAGATTCCTGAAAGTGATCTTTTACGTAATTAAAAATAACATTGATACGATCATTATCCTGTGTTTGCAATTCCAGCGAAAATCCATCAGCATTCAGCACAGTATATTCTTCAGAAGAGTCTAACTCGTCCAGAACACTCAAAAGCGTCAATAAACGTTCGAAAGGAAGCTGATGCTCCATCATTTCGATTTTCTGACCTATTCTTTTTTTAGTTTCTCCGCCAAATGCGATTCCGGCCTTTGCCTGACTAAAAAGATTCTGAACTTTCTTCATTTCGGGAGCAACAAAAAAATCATTCCCTAAAAACTCAGGTTTAATATGAATAACGGTTTCATTAATATTTCCCGTTTGTTCATTTGTAAAACCACAATGTGGCAAATTAGCACCTATAAGTATCAAACTACCATTTGTATAATAAGAAACATGGCTTCCTATTTGTCTTTTCCCCGCCCCACCATTTATATAAACCAACTCAATCTCTGGGTGATAATGCCATAAGTGAGCTTTACTATTGGTTTTTTCGGCGTGCTTTGTATAGGTAAAAGAGCTTCCGTATGAGTTTGATATCACTTCAAGAGCTGGGGCAATTGTCTTCATGATAATTTCTTTAAAAAATAATAGCAAATTTAACAAAAACACCTCATTTAATTTAAAGTTTAACCTATAACGGTTTCGTAAATGAGAATTTTGCATAATTATCATCTAAAGTTAAATCTTCAAATTGCCAAAATTGATCTGTTTTTTTAATGATCCGTATTTTTTTGTTTAATTTTTTCCATAAATCTTATTTAGTGATAGCTTTTTATACACATAAGTGATATTTGTAAGAATATTAGAAGTTTTGAAGAAATGTTAATTTTAATGAATTATTGAAAAATAATAGCCGAATTAACAAAAACATCTAATATAATTCAAATTTTAACCTATAACGGTTTCGTAAATGAGAATATAGCACATAAATTGGAAAATACAGTTGTGAAAAAAAAGCAATGACCGGAGTAATTTAGCATCAGAAAATTAGAACGAAACAATTTAAAACGAAGAGCTATGAAAAAGATATTAAAATTAAGTTTAGTATGCGCAGTACTTTTTACAGGAATGAGTACTTATGCAATTGATGGGAATGATAATGGTGCAGCTGATTTTAACCTACATGTATTAAAGGCTAACGGAAAACTAATTACGTTTGCTTTAAATCAGGTTAAAAAAGCAAGTATAAGTATTTATGATAAAAACAATACTTTAATCTATTCTGAAAATGCTTTTGGAAAAGATGGAATTTTAAGAACTTTTAGTTTAGAAGAACTTCCAACAGGAACTTACTTCCTGGAAGTTGAAGACAGTGTAAAAAAAGTAAGACACGAAATTACAATTACTGATAATGCCTCTGTATTATCTTCAAAAGCAGTTTCGTCAACATATAAAGCAAATACAATTGCACAAAATTCAAGCGTAGCAGTACGCTAAAAAAGTTTATACTTCTCATAAAGTATAAAAATGAGGTTAGATAGTTAGTAAAGTTAAAAACATGATTGTTTTGAAACAGCTCTTTGTGGTTATTGAGCTGTTTTTTTTTGCTCTAAACTTTTTAGGTTTCGACACTAAGACACAAAGTTTTTATTTATAAAGTTTAATTTAACCGCAAAGCGCGTAATCCCGATAGCTATCGGGATATGCAAGGTTCGCAAGGTTTACATTTAGGTTTCGCTTAAGATCACGTCAGGTTTGCGGTAAAAAAATTGCTTCATCTGGAAATGAGAATTAACACAGAGAACACAAAGGATTACACAAAGTTAGCAAGGCTAATTCAACAAAAAGCTTTGCGTCCCGATACTTCCGGGATGCGTTTGTATAAAAACCATCCATAAAAAAACTTTGCTTGCTTTGCGCTTAAGTTAAATTTTGCAGTTAAAAAACTTCAGGGTCATTTTTGTAAGAAATAAGGATTGACTAATATTATCTCAATTTAAACAAAACATTAAAAAATAATAACCAAATTAACATAAACGGTAAAAATAATTCAAACTTTAACCTATAACGGTTTCGTAAATGAGAATATAGCATCGAAATTGGAAAATAGAGTTGTGAAAAAACATCAACATACTAAGTAATTTAGCATCAGAGAATTAGAACTATTAATTTAAAACTAAATACCATGAAAAAGATTTTAAAATTAAGTTTAGTATGTGCGGTACTTTTTTCAGGAATAAGTACTTATGCAATCGACGGGAATGAAGATTTTAATCTTCACGTATTAAAGAATAATGGAAAACTAATTACGTTTGCCCTTAATCAGGTTAAAAAAGCAAATTTAGCGATCTACGATAAAGATGGTACTTTAATTTATTCTGAAAGTGCTTCAGGTAAAGACGGAATTTTGAGAACTTTTAGCTTAGAAGAATTTCCGGCAGGAACTTACTTCCTGGAAGTTGAAGATAATGTAAAAAAAGTGAGACACGAAATTACAATTACAGATGATGCTAGCGTATTATCAAAAAAAGCAATTTCATCAGTTTACAAAGCAGGTTTTTCTGCTAAAAATACAAGCGTAGCAGCACGCTAAAAAAGTTATACTGCATACAGTATAAAGTGAGGTTAGATAGTTAGTAAAGTTTAAAACGAGAAAATCGTTTTTTTAAACAGCTCTTTGTGGTTATTGAGCTGTTTTTTTATGCCCATTTTTTCCTGGCAGTTTATTCGGGTTTCATTTTTAGAAAACTATTCTTAATAAATATAATACTGTGATTTCTACACTATTAAAAAATATAAAATAAAAAACATCCAAGAGCCCAGTAATTACGTACATAGTTCAGCCAAAGTACAGAAACATCTTTAATTCAGCAATTTAGCCATCGAAAAAAGTGATTTTTTTGCATAAAATTAAATTTCAATTTGTAGTTTTGAGCGTTCCACAAATAGTAATTAACAATTAAAAAAAACATGACAAATTTTACCAAAATGGGCTTAGTTGTGGCCGTATTTTTAACAACAATCTTTACTTATGCCATTGATGGAAAAGGTGATTATATCCTGCATATAAAAACCGGAAACGGAAAAGTAGTAAGTTTTACTTTAAACACCGTTGAGAAATCAGTTTTTACTATCTACGACGAAAGCCATAATTTAGTGTACACAGGAGAATCTGCTACAGATAAATTAGAGATTTCGAAAACTTTAAGTTTAGAGGCGTTTCCTGCCGGGACTTATACTTTAGAAGTAACAGAAAGCGGTAAAGTTGCGAAACACGAGATCAATGTTTCTGCTAAAAAATCAAAAGCTATTAAGCTTGACGAATCAGTAAACGAAAGCCCTTCGTTTCGTCGTTAATTGTTTTTTACTTAAAAACGAAAAGCATCAGCCGTGGCTGATGCTTTTTTGTTTACTGAACCAATATTTAGTATTTTATTATTTTTTTAGAAATTACAGTTCCATCCACTTTTGCTTTCAATAGATATGACCCCTGATTTAATTTAGAAATATCAATTTTATTAGTATTAAAATCAGTCTTATCATTTACCAATCTTCCATTCAAGTCAAAAATCTGAATACTTTCAATTTGATTGTCATTTTCAGTCTGCACATTTATAAAATCTTTTGATGGATTTGGATAAAATACTAATGATGATTTATTTTCAAATAAGGGAGTACTTAAGTTATTTACATATTTCCATAATTTATTATCTTTTGCATAATATAAATAATCTTTATAAATAACAGGTTCCAAAATACCATCTAGGTCACTTACATTTTCTACAGTCTGTAATTTATTATTTAATATCCATCCCTTTCTTTTATTGTTTTTATCTCTTGCTGTATGAATAAAATATTCATCTTGATTGATTTGAATAAGAGAATTTATATAATATGAAAAATTTGAACGCATTTCATTATCGCTTGCTAATGTTAATTCCGCTACATTAGATACCACATTATTGGCAAGATTTAGTGATACTAATGATGTATTGCCTGCAGAATTCGACGAAGTAAAAAGTAATGAACTATTTGTTTTTAAAAAATTAGAAGGAGAAAAATAATTTGAGCTTGTATTTTCATATACCGAATTAATCTCATTAGTAGCAGAATCAAATTTTAATATTGAAATGTTATGTGTCTTTGTCAAAAACATCAAATATAAATTATTGTTTACTTCAATAATATCGCTAAAAAATAAACTTATATTTTCGTAATTGTTTATTCTAGCAACACTTTTAGTATTTTCGAGAGTTCCGTCAGTTTCAAACAAAGAATTTCTCGTTACAAAATACAATTTATTATTGTGCTCTATATATTGTGTTAAAATACCAAGACCGCCCACAGCGCTTCCATCTCCATACGCTAACCCAGAACCATTGCCATCGACTTCTTCTGTTATTGGAAATGTTCCGGTTGAAGTTCCGTCACTTCTCCAAACTCTCGAAAGATTAGTGCCGTAAGGTTGAAATGTAAATATAAAAGTATTATTACACTTTCCCTGAAAAGAAGTTTTACTCCATGCAGGTAAACGGTCTATGAATATAGTTCCCATTGTTGTTCCATCAGTTTTCCAAACTTCTAAAGTATCATCATCATTTTTAATGGTGAAAAAAACAAAAGCTCCTACAGTAGTTAAGTTGGTCTCTCTTCCATTAAGAAAAGATGTAAGTTTTATTGTTCCATCAGTAGTTCCATCAGTAGTCCATATCTCTGCTTCAGCATCTCCATCTTTTGCAATAAAATACAACCTATTGTTTAAAATAGCTGAACTCCTTTTTAAACTACTTTTGAGCGAACTACCAGTACCGATATTGATATCTTTTAATATGGTAGTATTAGCAGAAGTCCCATCGCTTATCCATACCTCTCTCCCGGTACCACTCGTATATGCTTCGAAAAAAAGCTTATCTTTAAAGTGAACAGTAGTAGATTCTAGCGTACTAGACGGATATCCTAAAAAACTGTAAATCTCCTGTTGAGCATTCGCTTTAATAATTAAAAAAGTAAAAAAAAATAAAAGTAGTTTTGTTTTCATTCAGTAGTTGTTTGAGATTTGTATAATTAGTTTTAAAGCCTTCTTAAATTTTATTTAAAATGTAAATATATAAAGAATATTATTACAGATAATTCATCTGAAAAATAATACATAAAAAAACGCATTTGAGATAAATCAAATGCGTTTTCAAAATTGTTTGGATTTTTTATGTTCTACATATTCCTTCTATACTGCCCACCCACTTCAAACAAAGCCGAAGTAATCTGACCCAGCGAACAAACCTTTGTAGCTTCCATTAAATGCTCGAATAAATTTTCGTTTTTAATGGCGGCTTCCTGTAGTTTGTTGAGATGCTCGTTTACTTTTGCTTCGTGAAACTGGTGTAAGTTATTCAGCATCGTAATTTGATATTGTTTTTCTTCTTCGGTGGCGCGAATTACTTCTGCCGGAATAACCGTTGGAGAACCTTTTGAACTCAGGAATGTGTTGACACCCACAATTGGGAAATCTCCGTTGTGTTTCAGGGTTTCATAATACAAACTTTCTTCCTGAATTTTAGAGCGTTGGTACATCGTTTCCATTGCACCCAAAACGCCGCCACGTTCTGTGATTCGGTCAAATTCTTGTAAAACGGCTGCTTCTACCAAATCCGTCAGTTCTTCGATGATAAAAGATCCCTGAATTGGGTTTTCGTTTTTCGCCAGACCTAATTCTTTATTGATAATCAACTGAATCGCCATAGCTCTGCGCACAGATTCTTCGGTTGGTGTTGTAATCGCTTCGTCGTATGCATTGGTGTGTAACGAGTTACAGTTATCGTAAATTGCATACAATGCCTGCAAAGTGGTTCTGATATCGTTAAAATCAATTTCCTGCGCGTGCAACGAACGTCCGGAAGTTTGAATATGATATTTTAGCATTTGTGCTCTTTCGTTGGCGCCGTATTTGTTTTTCATGGCTTTTGCCCAAATTTTACGTGCCACACGACCAATAACCGAATATTCAGGATCTACTCCGTTCGAGAAGAAAAACGATAAATTAGGCCCAAAATCGTTGATGCTCATACCACGGCTCAAATAATATTCCACGTAAGTGAAACCATTAGAAAGCGTAAAGGCCAATTGCGTAATGGGGTTCGCTCCCGCCTCGGCAATATGATATCCTGAAATCGAAACTGAATAGAAATTACGAACGTTTTTGGTAATAAAATATTCCTGAACGTCGCCCATCAATCGCAAAGCAAATTCGGTCGAGAAAATACAGGTATTTTGTGCCTGGTCTTCTTTTAGAATATCTGCCTGAACAGTTCCACGAACTTGCGATAATGTTTTGGCTTTAATATCGTTATAAACGTCCTGAGGCAAAACCTGATCTCCGGTAACCCCCAAAAGCATTAACCCTAAACCGTTGTTTCCTTCCGGTAAATCGCCTTGGTATTTAGGGCGATCCAATCCTTTGTCTTTATATATTTTGTTGATTTTAGCTTCAACTTCTTTCTCTAAATCGTTCTCCTTAATATAGTACTCGCATTGCTGATCGATTGCCGCATTCATAAAGAAACCCAACAACATTGGCGCCGGGCCGTTGATGGTCATACTTACCGATGTTAAGGCATGAACCAGATCGAAACCTGAATACAGTTTTTTGGCATCATCCAGACAACAGATCGAAACTCCTGCATTCCCAATTTTCCCGTAAATATCAGGACGAATATCCGGATCATTTCCGTACAACGTCACACTATCAAAAGCAGTCGAAAGTCGTTTTGCCGGCAATCCCGCGCTCACATAATGAAAACGTTTGTTGGTTCTTTCCGGTCCGCCCTCGCCCGCAAACATTCTCGACGGATCTTCACCTTCACGCTTGAACGGATATAATCCTGAAGCAAACGGAAATTCTCCCGGAACATTTTCCTGTAAATTCCAACGCAGGATATCGCCCCAGGCTTCGTATTTAGGCAAAGCAATTTTCGGGATTTGTATGTGCGATAAACTCTCGGTATGGGTTGCAATTTTAATTTCTTTATCACGTACTTTAAACGTGTAAACCGGATTTTTGTATTTGTTTACTTTCTCGTCCCAATTCAGGATAATTTCCCAATTGTACGGATCTAAATCCATTTTTACCTTATCAAACTGGTTCAGCAAAAGATTAAGAAATATTCTATTTTCATCATGTGCGGCGGCTGCGCCTGGCAGAACAGTCGAATCATCAATTCCTGCTTTATTAATTTGCGGCACTTTTCCTGAAACTGATTCTATGGTTTTAAAGATTCCGTATAATTTCTGCGCCACTTTTTGCTGCGAGATAGCGCTTTCGTCATACGATCTGTTATTCTCTGCAATTTCAGATAAATAACGGGTTCTGTGTGGCGGAATCACGAAGATTTTCTCGCTCATTTCGCGCGTGATTTCAAAAGTCGATTTCAATTCAGAATTGGTTTTTTCGACAATTTTATCCATAATCGCTTTATACAGCGTGTTCATTCCCGGATCGTTAAACTGCGAAGCAATGGTTCCGAATACCGGCATTTCGTCTGGATTTTTATCCCATAAATTATGGTTGCGCTGGTATTGTTTCTTCACGTCACGAATGGCGTCAAGGGCACCTCTTTTATCAAACTTGTTCAAAGCCACAAGATCAGCAAAATCAAGCATGTCGATTTTCTCCAATTGTGTTGCTGCTCCAAACTCAGGTGTCATTACATATAAGGATACATCAGAATGATCCATAATCTCGGTATCAGATTGCCCGATTCCCGAAGTTTCCAGGATAATCAAATCGTATTTTGCGGCTTTTAAAACCTGAATGGCTTCGGCTACATATTTAGATAATGCTAAATTAGACTGACGTGTTGCCAAAGAACGCATATAAACACGAGGATTATTTATGGCATTCATACGGATTCTGTCTCCTAAAAGGGCTCCTCCTGTTTTACGTTTCGAAGGATCGACAGAAATTATTCCGATCGTTTTTTCAGGAAAATCAATTAAAAATCGGCGAACCAATTCATCAACCAATGATGATTTTCCCGCTCCACCTGTTCCTGTAATTCCTAAAACCGGTATTATAGAATTGGTATTAGTGGTATGTATCTGGTCGAAAACCGGTTTGGCTATTTCAGGGAAATTCTCCGCTGCTGAAATTAAACGCGCAATGGCTGTTGGAATTTTATTTTCGATATGATCGATTTCTCCGTTTAGCTGGTCACCAATAGGATAATCAGAACGTTCTACCAAATCATTTATCATTCCTTGTAAGCCTAAAGAACGGCCATCATCCGGAGAATAAATTCTCGTAATACCATATTTGTGCAATTCAGCAATTTCGCTTGGCAGTATTACTCCGCCTCCGCCGCCAAAAATCTTGATATGCCCCGCTCCTTTTTCCTGAAGCAAGTCATACATATATTTAAAGTATTCATTGTGACCACCCTGATACGATGTCATAGCAATCGCATTTGCATCTTCCTGAATGGCGGTATTCACCACTTCTTCTACACTACGATCGTGCCCCAGATGAATTACCTCAACTCCTGTTGACTGAATAATGCGACGCATGATATTAATTGCTGCATCATGTCCGTCAAAAAGAGATGCCGCTGTAACAATTCTTACTTTATTTTTAGGATTATATGGTATTTGTTGCTCCATTTTATGAATATGATAATTTTAAGGGAGCAATTTACAAAATATTTTAATATTTGTTTATTGTTATGACTTTATGTTAACAAAAAAAATAAAATGTTTTTCATTACATGGGTAACAATTTCAATCGTTATCGTATTTATCTTATATAAGTCTTATAGAAATGTTAACAACATGGTAATCTTGAAAAATTTAGATTAAATACAACAACTTGTTTTTCAGATACCTAAAGTAATTTAGCATGGTAGAAAAGCCCCAAATTTTTACCCAAAACTTTTACACTTAAGTAGCAACGTAAAAATTTAAAAAAATGAAAACATTATATCCAATCACCCTAATTTTAAGCTTGAGTTTTTTTGTATCTTCTTTTAACAGAACAGAAAACGACATTCTTTCCTACAAAAAAACGTCAACTAATGCCGCCGTTTACAACAACTCAGATTCTGATGTAGACGCACTTTCAAATGATTTCTTTAAAAGATATTCCGATTTGAAAAAATATAAATCAGATGTCATGTCATTATACAAAAACAGAACCCTGGGAACTATCTGGTTTGATGAAGATGATATCAACGAATTTGGATCTGTGTTATACGAAAAAGCAAAAAAAACAAATGATTTGGTTATTCCATATCAAAAAGAGATCGATGAACTTTTTTCTTCTTCTGAAACTAAGCTTTCTAAAACAGATGCTGATATGCTTTTGAGCTCTTTATATATTGCTTACGCCAAAAAAACAACTGCAGATACAAAGAAAAAAGTGTCTTATGATGCTATGCTAAAAGATTTTCTGAACTACAGCACTATCGAAGAAGCAACGGCTTCAACAACCGCAGATGCCAATGTTAAAGTAGAATATGATCAATATTACAAATTGCAGGATGTTCTCAAAAAATATAAAAAATTAGAACGAACTAATAAATGGAAACCTATTTTTCCGGAAGAAACGCCTTATAAAGATTTACGCCCGGATGCTGTTTCCAGTACTATTAGTCAGGTGAGAACCCGTTTGTACCTATTAGGAGATTTAAAAACGGATTCTAAAAGCAACGTTTACGATCGCGAACTGATGGATGCTGTAATGAAATATAAAGTTCGTAATGGTTTTAAACCTAATTATATTCTTGCAGAAGAGCATATTAAAGAAATGAACGTGCCTCTTTCTGAGAAAATGGAAACACTAAAACTTAATATGGAAAGATGCCGTGCTATTTCGGCCCAGATTGCTGCGAGCGATGAGTATGTTCTGGTAAACGTTCCTTCGTATGAATTAATCTACGTAAAAAACGGAAAAGTACAATTGACCTCGAGTGTATTTGTTGGCGCTCCATTGACTAAAACAACTATTTTTAATGGCGAAATTGACAGAATCGTTTTTAGCCCTTACTGGACCGTGCCTCAAAGCATTGTAAACAATGAGTTAAAAGGCAAAATTGCTGCAGATAAAAATTATCTTGCCCAAAAAAATATGGAAATCGTAAATGGTCAGGTAAGACAAAAACCAGGACCGGACAACTCTTTGGGATTGGTAAAATTTATGTTTCCTAACCCTGATGATATCTATTTACACGATACACCTTCTAAAACCTTATTCGATTTTGAAAAAAGAACTTTCAGCCATGGTTGTATCAACGTAAAAATGGCAAAAGAATTAGCAGTTGCAATGCTTAAAGATTATCCGGAATGGACTCCCGCTAAAATTGATAAAGCTATGGAAGGTAAAACAGAAAACAGTTTTAAACTAGCTAAAAAAGTACCAATCTACATCACTTACTTTACTTCATTGGTAAATGAAAATGGAGAAATTGGTTTCTTTCAGGATGTGTATGAAAAAGACAGTGAATTAAATAATGTTTTAGCTACACAAGCCGTTTCTGCAAATTAATTTTAGTAAATTTTAAATATATAATCGGGAATTCATTCAATTGGGTTCCCGATTTTTTTGTTGCTTCTAGCATAAAAACATGGTTTAATTATACCCTAAATTACTAATAGTTAAACTTATGATGGCAATCTGTAGCCGTTTTAAAAAAGACCTTTGCAAATAATTTAAAGAGAATTTTTCACAAAATCAGAATTTATAAACATCAATATATTGCAAGTAAACTGATAAGAGGTTTTGGTTAAAAATAAAAATCATGACAAAGATAATTGCACGCAAAATAGAAAAATCCTGCCCCGGACACATCAGTGGTTTTTTGGTAAGAAATGAACAAGACTACAACTTTAAAAACCGATATAGCAATAAAACCAAAAATATAGATGCCAGTATCAATGACAAATGGCACGAAAATTTACCCGAAGAATTACTCTTTATTACCTGGGGCGCGGGAAAATTTAAAAATGATATTTTTCAAATAAGCACTGGAAACAGCATTTACCTCATTACCCAAAAGTTCATGAATGTCATGAACCAATTTAATGTTTTGAATGAAAAATGGGTGTGTATCAAGACAAAAGTTATGTATGAAAGCAGTAAACTAATTGCTGATGAACAATATTATGTTATTCAAAAAAAGAGTGAAGACCGCTATGCAATAGAAAAGGTTATTGATAATGATAAAACCATTCTTGAAAAAATAGATACTGAAAAATATGATCCTGATTATCTCAACGTGATTTATGATGGTAACGATGATGACGAAGATGATATTTATGGCGACTATGCCGAAGACAAAGCCTTAGCGCTATATTTTAATCATGAAATCAAGAGCCATTTATTTATGCTTGCTTATGAAAATTATCCGCTCAAATCAAATATTTACCGATATCTATATTGCTCGGATGATTTTGCAGCCGAATTAGAAAAGCAACAGCCAAAAGGATGTGAAATTATAGATATAAAAGACATAGCCAAAATAGATCCTATTGATCTGGAACCCTATGTAGAACATGATAATTATTTAACACAACTATAATATTACACACAAAACAATTAAAAAGATTAAAAATCTATGCTTAATTTAAAATCCGTTTATTTCAAAAAATCCTATCTTTTAGCATCAAAATAAAATCTATTTGTATGGAAGACGATTACGTTGAAGTTAGAAAAAGCTGGTGAAAAAGAAACTGAAAATGGTTTGTACCAACAGGATGTGTAAGTATTTTTATTGATTTTTGTAGTGTATATAGCCCGTATCTTCTTTAGGTTAACCTCGATGATGACAAATTATGATGCCTACAAAAGTGCCATGACCAATACAAAAGGAGAAATTATTGTTCCGCTTATTTACAACAAAACAGGATCTTATGTTACAAATGGAAAGATTGAAATTATACTAGACAACAAACAATTTTTTATTGATAAACCTCAACATAAATTTTGATCGAAAAAAATAACTAAAACATTTGTTTTCAAAAAAAATGAAAAAATAATAGTCTTATTTATGGCAATTAGTATCGCTCTGTTTTCTGCTAAATGCGTGCGGGCACAAACCATCCCTGAAGATGATTCTTTTATAAAATATGAAAAAGTATCTCATAAAGACGGGTTTGCAGTGGTAAATTAAACGGAAAATGGGGAACCATTAATAAAAAAGGTGAAGAAATAATCCCGATAATTTATGAATCAATGAATGTATTTGATACCGGCCTGGCAAGAGTAAAGTTTAATGGTAAATGGGGTTTTATAAATAGACCAAAAAACAAATAATAAAGCGCAATACAATGAAAAGATTCAAAACCTACCTGATTGTTATTCTTATAGGATTGTCTTCGACCAAATGTATGAAAGCCCAAACGGATGATTTGGTTTTAAAATATGACAAAGCAGAACCTTATCATGAAGGATTTGCACCCGTAAAATTCAACAATAAATGGGGTTTTATAGATCTTAATGAAAAAGAAATAACGCCCATTAAATACGATCGTGTTTTTCGGTTTAGTGAAAATATGGCGCATGTAGAACTCAATAAAAAGCATGGTTTTATTAATACTGAAGGAAAAGAAATAATTCCGTTACAATATGATGATGTCATTTCTTTTTCTGAAGGAGTCGCTTTGGTTCGTATAAACGAAAAATATGGTGTTATTGATAAAACAGGAAAAACAATTATTGAGATCAAATACGACGAGATAAACAATTTTCATCAGGATTTTTCAATCATAAAACTTAATCATAAATACGGTACTATTGATATAGGCGATAAAACAATCATTCCAATAATTTATGATGAAATACAAATAGATCAAACAGAAAAACCATTTGTATTTGCAGTAAGGCGAGATACCAAATGGGCATTAATAGATTCTAACGGAAAAACAATAACCCCATTTAAATACGATAGTTTATCCGGATTTGCAGACGATCTCGAAGGTTTATGCCTCGCAGAACTAAATAACAAATGGGGATATCTGGATAAAACCGGAAAAGAAATCATCCCAATTAGATACGATGATATGTCACGTTTTGAAAATGGATTGGTTAAAGTAGCATTAAACGAAAAAATGGGACTTATGGATCAATATGCAAAAACAATAACAACTCTTTCGTACGATGGAATCTGGATAAATCTTAAAGAAAAAACCGCTTATGTCATGAAAAATAGAAAATGTGGATTTATTGACCACAACGGCAAAGAAATAACTCCCTTAAAATACGATCCTGATGAAACAATGAACGAACATACTCCATATTTTAACAACGGATTAGCCAAAGTATTACTAAATAATAAATACGGTTTTACAGACAAAAATGGAAAAGAAATTATACCTGTACAATATGACAAGGCAGCTAATTTTAGTGAAGGCATGGCTTATGTAGAACGAAGCGGTAAAAGCGGTTTTATTGATGCAAAAGGCAAAGAAATTGTTCCTCTCATTTATGATCCTGAAGATTTTTATCCAGAATTTAACGAAGGCCTGGCAATCGTTTTTAAAAATGGTAAATATGGCTATACTGACAAAACCGGTAAAATCGTAATCCCGATCCTGTATACGGCAGCCAATACCTTTAAGAACGGAATAGCTAGAGTTGCACTTAATAGCAAATGGGGAATAATCGATAAAAAAGGACAAACTTTAATTCCGTTTGAATATGACGATATGGCAAGTTTTTCATCTGAAGGAAAAAACCTCGTGATGAAAAACAACAAATGGGGATTTATAAATACACCTAACACAAAATAAAAGAAATGAAATCTAAAAACAAATCTACAATTCTTTTAGTTTTAAGTATAGTCGTGATCCTCGTCTCTTCTATTATAATTTATAAATCGTATGAAGAAGATTGCGCAAAGAAACCAAACCTGTCTTATAACGAAGAAAAATTAAGTGCAGAAGACAAATCATTGCAATGGAAACAATTGCGCTGCGGTTTGTGGACCAATAACCAAGGCGATATTGGTTTTAAAGATTACAAAGTCAATACGAATAATGATGTTGTTGCCTGCTTTATTACTAAAACGCCAAGAGGTGATGATAAACCATTAAAAACCATTATTGATACTACTACATTTCATTATGCAGGAGGTTCTTTTTATAAAGACAAAAAGCATGTTTACAAGTATTATGCAAAGGCTTACGGCGGCAGCTTTTATCCCATTAATGTAGATTATGCTACTTTTACCATTATAGGAAACGGCTGCTTTGCCAAAGACAAAAGCCATATTTATACAGAACATAACTTTACCATTATCGATGCTGATCTTATTACTTTTCAGGTTATTAAAGACTGTTTAGCAAAAGATAAAAACCATTATTATCTGTATGATGAAAAAATAAGTAAAAAAGAAGCCGAAGAATATCTGGCGGATTATAAAAAATGATTGAAAAAAGAATAAATAAAAATCTTATGTACCAATAATTAATCTAAAATGAAATTTAAAAATTCATTTGTAATTAAATTTTTAATTATCAGTATCTTTCTAACTTTAAACTCAAATCTAAATAAAAATCTATTTGTATGGAAGACGATTACGTTGAAGTTAGAAAAAGCTGGTGGGAAAGAAACTGGAAATGGTTTGTACCAACAGGATGTGTAAGTATTTTATTGATTTTTGTGGTGTTTATAGCCAGTATCTTCTTTGGGGTAACCTCGATGATGACAAATTCTGATGCCTACAAAAGTGCCATGACCGAAACGCAAAAGAACAAACTGGTCATTGAAAAACTGGGAACGCCAATTGAAGATGACGGAATGACCTCCGGAAGTATCAATATGACCAATGATACCGGAAATTGTGATCTGCAAATCCCTATAAAAGGCCCTAAAGGAAAAGCAACTTTATTTGTAGTTGCCGAAAAAAGAGGAACCTGGAAATACAGCGAGATGAAAGTTTTTATTAAAGCAACAAAAGAAGAAATTGATTTACTGAAAAAATAGATATAAACTGAGGCAGATTCTTTAAAAAGATTTCTGCCTTTTTTTATTGAAAAAACAATATGAGATACAGTATCTTTATCGAAAACAAATTTTGACATCTGATTATGAATATCCGCCTGATTACTTTATTATTTCTTTTTAGTTTTTGTCCTTCAGTATTTTCTCAAACAAACACAACACTTGCTACAACAATAAATAAATCGTCTGCAGAAAATGCAAATCAGGATATTTATATCAAAATATTGTGGCTGGATAATAATGGAATTCTGCAGCTCAACACTAATTACATAAAAACCCTAACAGATCCACAACGCGCGGCATTAGGCTATATAGCAACTGATGTTAGCAACGAATGTCATTGGGATGGCGCTAAAAAAGCAGATGGAAGTAATTTAAAATGTAAATTTCTTTCGGCACTTAATTTGGGCTATCAATGTTCAGAAACTCATTTGTCTTTTTTGAAAAAATGGTTTAAAGAAGACACAAAAGTACTGGACAGATTGCAATATTGTAATAAAACAGAATCTTCGGCTAAAATTCAGGATCATTTTACCGAAGTTAAAATGATTACCAGCAAAGATACCATCAAAATTCTTTACAGCGCCGTTGGCGAAGATCTGGACAAACAAAAAGCATGGAGCTGGCAGGAAGAATCTACTTATTCTTTTACTAAAACAGGAATCAAACAAATAAACCGCAAGAATATCAACGGTGAATACAATTAAAATAATCATTATCAGCCCAAAGCAAATAAAACTATTCTTTTTATGTCTTGCTTTTCTGCAATGCATTTGCGCAACAGCACAATCGGGCACTAATTACCAAGCTATTATTAGTAAGGTAAAACAGTTTTCAAAACCTGCTAAAGTCTTATCTAATTATATTGACAAAGAAGGAAATGGTTCAATAGAATTTACAAATACAAAGAAACAAGTGCTTCGTTTTCGTGTCATGAATCACAAATTACAAATACAACACGGCGGAATTGCTTATCAGCTTTTCTATTATAAAGGTGAATATTTAGAAAAAATTCAAACCTTTGATGTTAATGGCAACTTAGCTGGAGAAGGAGAATCTAAAAATGAATCGGGAGTGGTATTTATTATCGAAAAGCCTAATTTGTATTTGAAGAAAAAGAAACTCATTGACGATGCCGAAGGAAACATTGACCTAAAAGATGATAGTAATGAGAAAATTATCAGAGTGCAATTGTACGACGAAAACAATATGCTTATACCGCAATTTCAGCCTGTTTATATCTCAAGCAAAACCTATTGGAATTATAATGTCAGGATGTATTGGCCGTGATTTTTTTAGATGTTAAGTTGCTGAGATTCCGGAATAAACTTTAAAACCTCAAAACCGTTACTTCATTAAAAAACCTAAAATCTCTCATCCAGCCCCGATGGAAGTGGAAATCCTTTTGTTTTTTTCTTTAAAAAACAAAAGATTAGAACGCACAGCGGGACGAATGTTAATTATAAAACAAATTGTTTCTGCTCCTGAAGAAAATTGTGGCTTTGTTTTTGAATAAGTAGTATTTTTGAAACTTAATAAAACCTACCTAATGAAAAAGATTTTAATTTTATCTCTTCTGTTGTCTCTTAGCTCTCAAGCTCAGGTAAAAGAAACTTTAGCTCAAAAACTGGCAAAATTATCTACTCAGCTTTCAGGAGTTGGAGGCGTTGATATTGCTTCTGGATTAAAGGAAGCCTTAAACAAAGGAATTACGCAACAAGTGAGTAAATTGACCGCTGTTGATGGTTTTTATAAAAACGAGGCTGTAAAAATTTTAATGCCTGAAGAATTACAAAAAGTAGATGCTACTTTACGTAAAGTTGGATTATCGTCTCTTGCTGATGAAGGGATTAAAGTATTGAATCGTGCTGCCGAAGACGCGGTGAAAGAAGCTACTCCGATATTTGTTTCGGCCGTAAAGAATATGTCATTTACAGATGCTAAAAACATTTTATTAGGAAATGAAAGTGCTGCAACCAGCTATTTGCAAAAGGGTACTACTACCGCTTTATACTCAAAATTTAATCCGGTGATTAAAACCTCTTTCGAAAAAGTGGGTGCTGATGTGGTTTGGAAAAATATCATTAACAAATACAACACAATCCCTTTAGTAAAAAAAGTAAATCCGGATCTGACTGATTATACAACCAATCAGGCTTTGGCTGGTGTTTTTAAAATGATTGCTGTTGAAGAAAAAGAAATCCGTACCAATGTCAATGCAAGAACTACGCCTTTACTACAAAAAGTATTTGCGATGCAGGACAAAAAATAACTTTTTTCAAGGTTCAAAGGCTCAGGACTGGAAAGATTCAAAGGAATCTTTGTTGCTTTGAACCTTTGTAACTTTGTAACTAACCAAAAAAACTAAACCTTAAAATGCAAAAAATAACCATTCTGATTCACTGCAAAGACCAAAAAGGAATTATCGCCGCAGTGACTACTTTTATTGCTAAAGTAGAAGGAAATATTACATACATCGATCAGCATGTTGATGTAGAACAAAATGTATTTTTTATGCGATTGGAATGTGAACTGACCAATCATCATATTACGATTGAAAACCTGAAAGCTGATTTTGATAAAACGATCGCATCTGATTTTAATATGTCATGGGATTTGTACAATCAGGAACAAAAACCAAAAATGGCATTGTTTGTATCTAAATACGATCACTGTTTGTTTGACATTTTAGGTCGTTACAGCGCAGGAGAACTAAATGTTGAAATTCCGGTTATTATAAGCAATCATAACGATTTAAGATCTATTGCGGAACGATTTGATATTCCGTTTCATTGTGTCCCTTTTACAAAAGATAACAAGGAAGAAGGCGAAGCGAAACAAATTGAATTATTGCAGCGATACCAAATCAATTTTATTGTTCTGGCGCGCTATATGCAAATTATCACACCAAATCTTATTGCGCTTTATGAAAACAGGATCATTAATATTCACCATTCGTTTTTACCTGCTTTTCCAGGTGCAAAACCGTATCATTCGGCTTTTAAGCGTGGGGTAAAAATTATTGGGGCAACGAGTCATTATGTTACAGCAGAGCTGGACGAAGGTCCGATTATCGAACAGGATATTGCGAGGGTTTCTCACATTCATTCAGTTGATGATTTTATTATGAAAGGACGAGATTTGGAGCGTATTGTTCTGGCTCGTGCCATAAAATTGCATGCAGAACGAAAGACAATGGTTTATAGTAATAAGACGGTTGTTTTTTCTTAGAAATTAAGTTTTCTAAGATGCTGAATTTTTTTTTAACCGCAAGGTACGCTAAGGTTTACGCAAAGATCATTAAGTTTTTTATGCTTAGTGTCGGGTGATTTTATTTAAGATGCAAAGCTTTTTCTATAATTATTGCCCCACGGATTAGGCGGATTTAAACTGGTTTTCGCTGGTTTTTCTTTGAATCTTTGTTGCTCTGTAAATTTGAACCTCTTTAAAAATAAAAAACCCGACAGATTTTTAAGACCTGTCGGGTTTACTATTTACATCAAGATCACTCGGTTCCTCAAAATTCTAAGCCTTTGCAACTTTGTCGCTTTGAACCTTTGAACCTTCAAAAAAACTTATCTCACTTCGATTAGTAATCTTGGATCTGAAAAATTATTTACTTCATCCATTGTCAGGCCTAAAGCATTTGCTACACCTGCTCCGTATGCCGGATCGGCTTTGTAGCAGTTTCTGATGTGGCGTACCTGAATGAATCTTTGTGCACCTCCTACCTGAGCGGCAGTATTTTTGAATAATAGTTGTTTTTTCTCGTCGGTTAATAAACGGAATAATAAACCTGGCTGCGTAAAATAATCATTATCATCGTCTCTGAAATTATGTGCATACGCATCACCATGAAGTTTCAATGGAGGTTCTTTGAATTCCGGCTGTTCCTGCCATTCTCCAAAACTATTTGGCTCATAATGTTTACGTCCTCCGTTATTTCCGTCTACGCGCATTGCCCCGTCTCTGTGGAAAGTATTATAAGGACATCTTGATGAGTTTACCGGAATCTGGTAATTGTTTACTCCTAAACGGTAACGGTGTGCATCTCCGTAAGAGAATAAACGGGCCTGCAACATTTTGTCCGGTGAAAAACTAATTCCGGGCGGTACGTGTGCCGGATTAAAGGCTGCTTGTTCTACCTCTGCAAAATAGTTTTCAGGATTTTTATTTAATTCGAATTCTCCAACCGGAATTAGCGGATAATCTCCTTTTAACCATACTTTTGTCAAATCAAAAGGATGAAAACGATAATTGGCAGCCTGCTCCTCTGTCATGATCTGAACGAACATTTTCCATTTTGGAAAGTTTCCTTCTTCAATTGCATCGAACAAATCCCTTTGGTGGCTTTCTCTGTCGTTACCTACTAATAATGCCGCTTCTTCATCAGATAAGTTTTCGATTCCTTGTTGTGATACAAAGTGAAATTTTACGTAATGTCTTTCGTTTTGAGCATTTAAGAAACTAAAAGTATGACTTCCAAATCCGTGCATTTGTCTGTACGATCTTGGAATTCCACGATCACTCATTACTATTGTAACCTGATGTAATGCCTCAGGCAATAAAGTCCAAAAATCCCAATTGTTATCAGCACTTCTTAAATTGGTCTTTGGATCACGTTTTACAGCGTGATTTAAATCCGGAAATTTCATCGGGTCACGAAAAAAGAAGACCGGTGTATTATTACCTACCAAATCCCAATTTCCTTCGTTGGTATAAAATTTCATTGCAAAACCACGAATGTCTCTTTCTGCATCAGCAGCCCCTCTTTCACCTGCAACGGTAGAAAAACGTACAAACATTTCGGTTTTTTTTCCAATTTCAGAAAACAAATCGGCTCTTGTATATTTTGTAATATCATGAGTTACTGTAAATGTCCCGTAAGCTCCTGAACCTTTAGCATGCATTCTGCGTTCCGGGATTACTTCACGGTCAAAATGCGCCATTTTTTCTAAAAACCAAAAATCTTGCAATAAAACAGGTCCACGAGGTCCTGCAGTTTGTATGTTTTGATTATCCGGAACAGGAGTTCCTGTTGCAGTTGTTAATTTTTTGTTTGAATCCATAATGCTGATATTTAATGTTTTACCAAATATACAAAGATATTTTTACGATATCCATAACCAAAATTGATTGTTATTATATTTTAATAACCAAAAGTTATTTAACGCAATAGAAAGCTCAGAAACAAGTATTAAAAAATCTTAACTTATGTCCAACAAAGTAATAACAAAACCTTAACAGCTAAACATGCATTTATGTTAGATCTTTGTAGTGTAATAAACTGGTTATTTATTATTTTGGTTTTGGTTAGTTAAATGATGCCGGCGTCTTCGAGATGCCGGCATTCTTTTTTTGGTTAAATTTCAAATTTTAGATGGTTTAGTTTACTTTGAGGATAATTTTACCACAGAGTTGCACAAAGTTTTAATTTGTTTGAACTTAGATTATGTTTATTTAACCGTAAAGTTCGAAAAGTTTTTAATGTACGACTTTCTATAAATCGCAAAGTTCGCAAAGCTTTATAAATAAAGCTTTGCGAACTTTGCGTAAATCATAGCAAACTTTGCGGTTAAATAAACACAATATAACTTAAAAAAACTGAATCTATTTCTTAAGTCTTTCATGCAGTACTTTAAAATACGGGAAAGCCTTTAGTAATCGGCTTCCGTGCCAGGAGAACATTTCTCCATCGACAAAGATCGTTTTGGCATGATGGGTAAAACGTCCTATTTCAAAAGCATCTTCTTCTTTAAAAGGATAGGGTTCCGATGAAAGGAAAACAATATCAGGATCGCCTTCGAGACGCATTTTTTTGAGTTCGACTTCAGGATATCTTCCTTTGCCTTCGTAGATATTCGAGAAATGATTTAATTTTAGCAACTCATTTATATAGGTATCTTTTCCTGCAACCATAAATGGATTCTTCCAGATAAAATAGGCTGCTTTTTGTACCGGAATATCTGCCATATATTTTTTGAAATCGCTTAAAGCGAAAGTCAGTTTATCATTCCATTTTTGAGATTCGGTTCTGCAGTTAAAAAGTTGGCCGAAGTCTGAAATCATCTGAAAATTATCTTCTATAGTAACAATATTCGTTACCCAAACCGGACAAATTATGCTTAATTGATCCACTATTTCGGGTGTGTTTTCTTCTTTATTGCAAATGATAATATCGGGTTCCAGCAATTTTATCTTCTCAAAATGAATTTTCTTGGTTCCGCCCACCATTTTCTTAGTCGATTTTAAATGGTACGGATGTACACAAAACTTCGTAATCCCGATGATTTTATCTTCTAAACCCAGATCGCATAATAATTCTGTTTGAGATGGTACCAAAGAAATGATTCTCTTTGGAGTTTTCTCAAAAGAATGTAATGTACCAAGCTGATCTTTGAGCTGTTTCATGTTTCAGGTTATTTGTGTTTCAGATTGTTGGATTGTGTTTTTCTACCACAGAGTTACACAAAGTTTTTCACAGAGATGCACCAAGAAATAAAATAAAAACTTTGCGAAACTCTGCGAAAAACTTTGTGTCACTCTGTGGTAAAGCTACGCTCAAAGCAAACTTTAAACCTGAAACTTTAAACTAATAATGCTTTCCATTTCCTGCTGTACTTTCAATGCCTCTTCTCTCGCCTTTTCAGCAAAATCAGTTTCTTTTGAGGCATAGATAATTGCTCTGGCTGAGTTTACCAATAAACCTATTTTATCATTCATTCCGTATTTGCATACTTCAGATAAACTGCCGCCCTGAGCGCCGATTCCCGGAACTAATAAAAAACTATCCGGAACAATTTTTCTGATATCAGCGAAATACTCTGCTTTTGTAGCACCAACCACATACATTAAATTGTGACTGTTTTTCCATGTTTTAGACGTTTCTAAAACCTGTTTGTATAATTCTTTTCCATTGGTGGTTAACGTCTGGAAATCGAAAGCACCTTCGTTTGAAGTCAGTGCCAACATAATCGTATGTTTGTTTTCGAAAGCCAAAAACGGCTCTACCGAATCTTTTCCCATATAAGGTGCAACAGTTACACTATCAAAATTCAGATCTTCAAAAAAAGCTTTTGCATACATGCTTGACGTATTGCCAATATCACCACGTTTTGCATCGGCAATCGTAAAAATATCAGGAAAATTTTCGTTGATATAATTAATTGTTTTTTGCAATGAAAGCCATCCTTTTATACCGTAAGCTTCAAAAAAAGCGGTATTGGGTTTGTAACCTACAGCCAAATCGTGAGTGGCATCGATAATGGCTTTATTGAATTCGAAAATAGGATCTTCGGTTTCTAATAAATGAGGCGGGATTTTGGTCAGATCAGGATCTAGCCCCACGCATAAAAATGATTTTTTTAAAAGAATTTGTTCGTGTAGTTGTTGTGTTGTCATTCTTGTTTTTTTAGTTCTTCAAATACATCAGAAGTAATTGTATTTTAGAAGTACGCAAAAATAAAAAAAGCCATTCAATTACGAATGGCTTTTTGGTTTTATATTCCGTTTAGGGTTATAAATTACCTAAGTAAACAATTTCTGTTCTTCTGTTTTCTGCTCTTCCTGATTTACTTGAAGGTTACGCTAACATTGAATTCATGTAACATCCTGAACAAATTATGTAAGAAAATCAGAGTACTTCTTATCTATTTTTGATAAAGAACATTAAATCAAACAATTATGACCCCACATATCGGAATAACGCCAAAAAATTTAAAGAAAAGCACTTCTATATTAGCCACGATTTTATCAAACGAAATGACATTGTATGTAAAAACCAGAAAATTTCACTGGAATATTTCCGGTAATAGTTTTATGGAGCTTCATAAATTGTTTGAAGAGCAATACCGAATTCTGGAAGCTAATATTGATGAAGTTGCAGAACGCATTAGCCAGCTTGGAGAAAAAACAATTGGAACAATGAAAGAATTCATCGACAATTCTACCCTAAAAGAATCTCCAAAAGAATATGCTTCTCAAAAACACATGCTTGAAGAACTTTTAGAAAACCACGAACAGCTTGTCACGGAATTCAGAGGTTATATTCCGGCTTTTGAAGAAGACAGCAACGATATAGGATCTGCTGATTTTGTAACAGGATTGTTGCAGCAACACGAAAAAATGGCCTGGGTTTTACGACGCTATCAGGTATAAAAAATACAGAAATGTGAATTATGAAACGCTTTGCAAAATTCATATAACAAAAAACGAAGAAAGAATTCAGAAATTTACAATATTATAAATACAAAAAAAAATATCATGAATACTACAGAGATAAAAGGAAACTGGAACGAGTTGAAAGGAAAATTGAAACAACAATATGCAGATCTTACAGATGATGATTTGTTGTATGATGAAGGAAAAGAAGACGAAATGTACGGAAAACTTCAACAAAAATTAGGTAAAACAAAGGATGAAGTCCGCAAAATCATTGCAGATTTGTAAATCATTATAAATCAACAAAAAATACCGTCTAGTACAACATATTAGGCGGTATTTTTTTGAGAATTTTATTTAAATTTTTCGCTGTTCTAAGTTGCTTTCAAGCATTAAACTCTATAACCAAAAATAAATTAATTATCTTTAACCAAATTTCTACAAAATGAAACTATTTATAAAGTTCGACATAAACACCATTTGCTCACTTTTTTTAAAACAAAACCTGGAACAAAATAACATAAATTTTACAACTCTGGGATTTGGCGAAATTGAAATTGCGGACAACCTTGATGCTGATGCTCTCGAATCTTTAAAAAATAATTTGCTGCCGTGTGGTTTTGAAGTTGTCGAAAATCAGAAAAGTGTTTTAGTTCAAAAAATAAAAGACGCTATAATTGAACTTGTTTTTATGGAAGACAGCAATAATTATAAAAGTTCTGTGTTTTTAGCTGAGAAATTAAATCACAGTTACGGTTATTTGTCTAATGTTTTCTCAGAAGTAACATACTCTTCTATTGAAAACTTTATCATTTTGCAAAAAATTGAAAGAGCCAAACAATTAATTATCATTAATGAAATGAGTCTGACTGAAATTGCTTTTTTACTCAACTACTCAAGTGTTGCCCATTTAAGTACGCAGTTTAAGAACACAACAGGAATAACGCCTTCGGCTTTTCAGAGAATAATTAAGAAACGTAGAGAAAATTTAAAATAAAACCCATAATACCATACTAAAATGCAAAAAAACGCATTATACATTTTATTAGCTGATGATGATGAAGATGATCGCCTTTTCTTTAAGGATGCTTTTGAAGAAATAAAAATTCAGACAAAAGTGGATTTTGTTCATGACGGAATGCAATTGATGGACCATTTGATGGATCCTGAAACCAAGCTGCCTGATATTTTATTTCTGGATTTGAACATGCCTAAAAAAACAGGTAAAGAATGTTTGATCGAAATAAAAAAAACAGAACATCTTAAAAATATTATTATTGCCATATACTCTACTTCATCGTCTGAAGAGGATATAGAAGATACCTTTATTCAGGGTGCCAATATTTATATTAAAAAACCGAGCGATTTTAATACGCTTAAAAAAATAATCAATGAAGTCGTGACAGTAAACTGGCATTATCATACATCAGGTTTAAACCGTGATAACTTCCTGCTTCGACTAAAATAAGAGCATACCAATGAAATGGATACCAAATTTTAATTCTTCAAACTCATTGAGAGTTATTTTTGTAATCGCGGTTTTCATTCTGTTATTTCTTTCTTCTATTGCATACAAACACAATCGGGATTTAGACGAATCCAGCAAAGTGGTAATGCATACGTACGAAATAAACATTCAATTAGAGCGATTGATGTCGGCAATTAAGGATGCCGAAACCGGGCAGCGTGGCTATATCATAACCCGAAATGCCAGATTTCTGACGCCTTACATCAATTCGCGCGATAAAGTAAACACGTCCTTTATTACGCTAAAAAAACTGACTGCTGACAATCCGAAGCAGCAAAAAAATCTTGAAAAATTATTCAAACTAATTATTCAGCGTTTTGTTTCTTTCGAAAATTGCCTAAAATACAGCGATCCCAAAACATATGATAAGAGAAAACTCGACAATCATATGTTTGGCGGTCGAATCCTGATGGAAAACATTCGTTTTCAGGTAGACGAAATGAACGACATCGAAAAAAATTATTTAGCAAAAAGACTAAAAATTTACGCTGCCGAAATTTCCCTAAGCCCAATATTTTCTATTTCTTTATTCTTAGTAGCACTAAGTTTTATCTTATTAGCTTACAGACAAATTAGCCGTGATTTTGAACGTTTGAAAATCTATAATAAAAAACTTCTTATTTCAAGCGGACTAATGGCCGAATCTGAAAGTATTGGTAAATTCAGTACCTGGCAGTGGGATCTGGATTCTAATAAAATCGATTATTCTGACAATCAGTTTCGTTTACTGGGTTTTGAACCTAATGCGTTTGTCCCTGAAAAAGAAACTTTTCTGGAATTTGTACATCCTGATGATAAAGCAACCGTTGCAAAATCAATGGAAGGTATTGTAGAGAAAAAGCAATTGCCATTTGTTTACTATAAAATTACACGTCCCGATTACGAGATACGCTATTTTAAATCTACCGGAAAATTATTGACGGATCAGCAGGGAAGTAAAATTTTATTAGGAATTAATTTTGATATTACCGATGAGCATTTGCTTAATATAGAACTTCAGGAACGCAACAGAGAGCTTGAAAAAAGCAATAAAGAACTGGCTTCTTTCAATCACGTTGCCAGTCATGATTTGCAGGAACCTTTAAGAAAAATTCAAACCTTTGTTTCGAGAATTTCTGAAGCTGACAAAGCGGTTTTATCGGATAGTGCGAAGGCTTATATTTCTAAAATCGAAGTTTCGGCAAAAAGAATGCGCGTCTTAATAGACGATTTACTTTTATTCTCAAGAACCAATACGACTAAAAAAGAATTCATAAAATTAAGTTTAAACGAACTGCTTGAAAATGCCGAATCAGAATTAGCGGAAATCATCGAGGAGAAACATGCCGTTATTACAGTTTCAAAATTGCCTAAACTTGCCGTTATTCCGTATCAGATTGAACAGCTTTTTATTAACCTGATCGGAAATTCATTAAAATACAGCCAGCCGGATATTGCACCTGAAATCAAGATCGAAAGCGAGAAAGTAAATTCAAGTGATTATCCTGATTTATTAGAACCCAATGTAAAAAAATTCTACAAGATTACTTTTACAGATAACGGAATGGGATTTGATCCACAATTTAAAGAAACCATTTTTGTATTGTTTCAGCGTTTACATTCTAAAACAGATTATCCCGGAACCGGAATTGGTCTTGCCATTTGCAAAAAAATAGTCGACAACCACAAAGGTCATATTATAGCCGACAGTATTCCTAATAAAGGATCTGTTTTTACGGTTTTCTTACCAGAGTAAAAAGTTTGCAGTCGCAGTCGCAGTTTACAGTGAATGTAAAATTGAAAACTAGCACTGAATACTGAGACTGAATACTGAGACTGAAAACCGAGACTGCGACTGACACCAAATCTGTAAGAAAACAAATTATATCTATAATATGTCTAAACATAAAAAAGAAACCACAAATCTACTGTGGTTTCTTTTTTTTTGCTCTAAACTTTAAATAATAAACTCCTGAAAATTAAAGGATAAAACATCTAAATAAAGCGATTATGGGAATTATATAAAGATTCATTTTTATGCTGTAAAGCAAAATGTTTGTTTCGTTAGCATCTTTGTAATGTAATACTTTATGAAGTAATAATGAAAGCAGCGCACCAATTAAAAGCGACAATTTTTAGACTATTTTTTTTATTGACAATTATACTTTGCATCACGTCGTGCAAGAAAAATAATCCGATAGAAACGTCACTGAAAAATGAAACTTTTACTAAAACAGAAAAAGAAGAAATTGAAGCCTTTTTTTTTATTGCGACTGCCAATGTAACGAAATCAATTATTTCAAAAAGTCAAATTGCACAACAAAAAAGTTCAGATTCTACCTTACAGGAGTGGAGTAAAAAAATAGAAATTAATCAGAATCAATTGTTGCAGGATGTTTCTAAAATGGCCAATAAAAAGCTCATTATTATTACAGAAATAAACGCCACACACAATAAACTCGATTTATATGAACTGATTGATGCCAGTAGTACTGATTTTAACAAAGCGTATCTGGATTCTATGACAGAATCCTTAAAAGAGCAAATTGGATTGTTTGAATCTATTTCGAAACAGACAAATGACAAGACAATATTAAAATTAGTGTTACAATATTTACCTGAACAATATCAAATCTTACGCGAAATGCAAAGGATCAGTAAAGAGATTAATTAAATGCCTATATATCTATTATTAACTAAATTATTTTAACTATGAAAATGCAATCAAATTTTTTATGCGCCTTAACACTTTTTTTAACAGCTTCATTTGGAATGCTACACGCTCAGGACAATAATGTAAATACCGAATTTGGTATAAAAGGAGGATTCAATATGTCTAACCTATACGGTAGCGGAGATGACGTAAATGACAATAATGTATTATACGGATTTAACGCAGGGGTTTATGCCACATTACCTATTTCAGATTTCATCGCCATTCAGCCAGAGATTTTGTTTACTACAAAAGGAGCAAAATTAGAATATGACAATGTTTTTGCTTCAGGAGATGCAAAATTTAAATTAAACTATATCGAAGTTCCTTTATTAGTAAGAGTAAATGTTACTAAAAACTTTAATATTCATGCCGGTGGTTATGCTTCTTACTTAGTAAGTTCTAAAGTAACTGGTGACGGAACTTTTGATTTCGATCAGGAAGTTGACAGAGACGATTTAAACAAGTTCGATGCCGGTATCGCTGCAGGTGTTGGTCTGGATTTTAACCCAATAAGTATTGGTGTACGTTACAACTACGGATTAACAACTGTTGGAAAAGAAAGAACTGTTGCAGGAACAACGTATACATTTCCGGATGCGAAAAACAGCAACTTAACATTATACCTTTCGTATAAGTTAAACTAAAAAACAAATTATTAACCCCTTAATATAAAAACCATGTCAAATTTATTATATACAATCGCGGTAATTCTGGTTATTCTCTGGGCTCTTGGGTTCTTTGTTTATAGCCTTGGAAGTATCATCCATATATTATTGGTAATTGCCATTATCGCAATACTATTCAGACTTATCAAAGGTCGTGAAGTTTAAAAATCAACATTATAAATAATTATATTAATCACTAAATCAAATATTATGAAAACGAGTAACACAATTTTAGGAATTTTAGGAGCTGCAGCTGCAGGAGCATTCATTGGTGTATTATTTGCACCGGACAAAGGGTCAAACACAAGAAAAAAAATCAAAGATAAATCGAAAGATTACGGAGATAAAGCAAAATCAAAATTTGATGATATTGTAAGCACTATTACTTCAAACGGTAAAGATATTATCGAAGAAGGAAAAGCAAAATTCAACCAGGCAAAAGAAGACTTCAACACTATTAAAGATGAAGCAAAAAGTGTAAAAACGAACTACTAAAAAGTGAAATTTTTAAACCATAAATACCCTATATCATGGAATCAGATGCAACAACAAACGAGAACTTAAATCTTTATGAAAAAGCAGAAAACTATACCAAAACAAGTTTAGAATTACTTAAACTCAAAGCGGTATCAGCAGCAGCGGATGTTTTATCAACATTAACTTCTAAGATAGCAGTTGGCGCTGTTGTTGCATTTTTTACCTTGTTCCTTAATATAGGGATTAGTTTATGGATTGGAAAAGTGCTTGGTGAGTATTATTACGGATTTTTTATTATCGCCCTCTTTTATCTTATCGTTGCTATTGTAATGCTCAAAACGCAACATAAGATTATTAAAACACCTATTGGAAATATGATCATTTCCAGTATTTTAAAAGAAACTAAAAAGGATGAAACAAAAGCTGATTTAAATTAATTAATAACTAAAAAAGACTGTTATGGAAACTATTTACACTATTGATGGATTAAATCAGACAATCCAGGAACTAGAAATTCGACAGGACGCCGAGTGGTGTGCCATTAAAGATGAAATCGATGAAATTAAGCACAATTTAAAGCCGCTTAATTTAATCAGAAACACAGTAGAAGAAATCAACGAAACTGTGGGTTTTAAAAGCAATCTGGCACAATCTGCGATAAGCATCGGGATTGGTTACCTTGCGAAACGATTTGTAGTGGGCAAAAGCACTTCGATGTTCAAAGGTATTTTTGGATCATTATTACAATTGGTTGTTACTAATTTAGTTTCAAAACCACATCATGACTCCCAAAACGAGGGATCATCACAACAAGAATCATCAAGAGAGTAATTGTCTAACTAAAATTTATGTATTATGGAAAAGTTAAGCGAAATAGTATTAAAAAATGGTGTGTACATGTACTCAAATCTATATAAATGTTTTGAATATACAAGAGTATTTCTAGGTATCTAACTTGCTTTATACGTTTTATAAACAAACGGTTAAACAGTTAATATCCTTCACTATAAATCTAATTGTACATTAGAGCCTTATAAGAAAAAAGCAAAGCAAACTAAATGTGTGCTTTGCTTTTTTTGCATTAAAAAACCCCGAACTACAATGTAGTCCGGGGTTTTACTTTATATGAAAATAAAATTACAATTTACCTTCAAATTTAGAACCTACATGTCTGATTTCCGTTCTTCTGTTTTCGGCTCTTCCTGCGGCTGTTTTATTAGTGGCAACAGGATCAGCAGCACCATGTCCGTGCGCTTCCAGATTCTCTTCACTTACCCCTCTTGCGATCAAAGCTTTCTTAACAGCATTTGCTCTGTCTTCAGAAAGTTTCTGATTGATTTTAGCAGATCCGGTACTGTCTGTGTATCCATCAATACTAAATTTTGCATTTGGATAGTTTTTAATAATCTCCTTAATAGCATCTAATCGTTGAGGAGTTGTCATATCACCTGTTTTAAAAGTGGCTTTTCCTGTATTGAAGTAAATTGCTCTTGCCTGAACTTTAAGATCCTGCAGCACTTCTTTCGTCACTTCAGGACAACCTCTGTTACTTGCAGGTCCCGGAACAGTAGGACAATCATCTACATTATCAGGAACACCATCTTTGTCAGCATCCAAAATAGGGCAGCCTTTATTTTCTTTTGGTCCCGGAACAGTAGGGCAGGCATCATCTTTATCTAATACACCATCGCCATCAGTATCCGGCCACGGACATCCTTTATTTTCTGCCGGCCCAGCTACATTAGGACAGGCATCATCTTTATCAAACACACCGTCCCCATCAGTATCCGGCCACGGACATCCTTTATTTTCAACCGACCCGGCAATGGTAGGACATGCATCGTCTTTATCCAGAACGCCATCATCATCAGTATCTTTTAATTTCTTTTGGTATATCGGGATTTTAACTCCTAAATGAACATCTGCAGCTTTAGAATTCTTAGAAACTAAATTAGACATTACAGAACCAGATCCAAGGAAGAAAGCTCCGGCACGGAAACCTGCTCCTACCTCTGTACCGCTGTATTCCATCCAGGTTACCGGAACATAGAAACTAAACCATCTGCTTTCGTAACGAGGCGTTAAGCTCACTCTGTTGGCAAGGCTTATGGCATTCAATTTATCACGATCAACAAGATTCACGTCACCATTTAAATTCAAATAGAATCTTTTATATGCATTCCAGTCTACATCGGCATGAAGGGCTGTTGGCAAATTGGCCCTAGCCCCTTTTCGGCTGGATATTTTAGTATAGTTGGCATTCATGAAATCATAAAAATCTCCAATATCGTCAATTTTCTCCTGAGCAACAATACCTGTAACATCGTAAGTGTCGAGTTTAGAATTTTTATAGTTGATCGATCCAAGATCTGTAACAGATAATCCAAAACGCAGTTTATACTTGTTCAGGTCTCTAAAACTGTTATCTGATGGTTTTGCATTTGCAACGTCGTAAGAAGCGTAATCCGGTCTCCATTCGTACACAAGCCCAAAATCAAAACCTACTCCAGCCGACTTACGGTCAAAATCGTATTTGCTGTTAGTTTCAAAATCCTGACTCGTTCCTATTTCAACCTCTCCTTTAGAAGTCAAAAAAGCCAGTCTTGGATCTGCATTTGGAGTAAAAGCCAAATCAAGATTTTTTCCGTTTACATACCCATTAGCACCACCCTGCAGGTATTTTGCAGTAATACCCCCTTTCAAAAAGTGCTGATTTTTTTGCAGCAAGATCGTTGCATAAGATACTCCAAATTCACCCCATGTATTAGAAGCACCATTTGGATTATTGTTTAAATAGTTAAAGCTGCTTGCTTCGTCTAATCCGCCATCAACCTCACCCACAATATTACCGTTAATCTTAGTAAAACCTGCAACAGATCTCGCTCTTGTAAAAACAGCCAAGGTATGCTTAGGAGTAATATTAAACATCACCGAAGGCCCCATAATATCAGCGTTTACAATACCGCTGTTGTTAAGAGAAAACGATTTTCTGGCATCAGTATGAAAATCATAATTACTTTTGAAAGCATCAAATAATTTAACTCCGTATAAATCATTGGTTACTGCACCGCTTATCGAAAATAAATTGATATCAATTACAAAACGGGAGTCGGCAATCGATGCCGGATTGAATAATACACTTTGAACCCCGGCATAATTATCATGAGTATAACCCAGATAAGATTGCGCATAGGATTGCGAAAAGGCCGAAATAAATGTTAAGGCGAATAATAATTTTTTCATTAAATTAAGTTTTAAAACAAATACATAAAATAAGATTTAACTTACTTTTTAGAAATGCAAAAATAAAAAAAAGACTTAATTATACTACAAATTAAGTCTTTTTTATTTTTATTTGTTTTTAAACTCTTAGAAAACCTCGCTTGCTTCTTTTAGTTTTTCCATGTTGTTTACCAATTGAAGCTCGGCAACAATTTTCTGAATGTCACCATTCATGATATTTCCTAAATCGTATAAAGTCAAACCAACTCTGTGATCTGTTACACGACCTTGTGCATAGTTGTAAGTACGAATCTTAGCCGAACGGTCACCAGAACTCACCTGAGAAGTACGTTTTGTAGCATCTTCGGCTTCTTTCTTAGCCAATTCCTGTTCGTATAAACGAGAACGTAAAACATTCAGCGCTTTATCTTTGTTTTTATGTTGTGATTTCTGATCCTGACATTGCGCCACCAATCCCGTAGGAATGTGCGTTAAACGTACCGCAGATTTCGTTGTATTTACAGATTGTCCTCCAGGTCCAGATGAACAGAAGAAATCTACACGAACATCATTCATATCAATTTGTACATCAAACTCTTCCGCTTCAGGTAAAACCATTACTGTTGCAGCCGATGTATGCACACGGCCCTGAGTTTCTGTCTGAGGCACACGTTGTACACGGTGTACTCCGGCTTCAAACTTCAAAGTTCCGTAAACATCCTCTCCTGATACTTCAAAAATAACCTCTTTGAAACCACCCGAAGTTCCTTCGTTCATATCTACCACAGAAGTTCTCCAACCCTGGTTCTCACAATATTTAGTATACATTCTGAATAAATCTCCTGCAAAAATACTCGCTTCGTCCCCACCCGTACCTGCACGAATCTCGACCATCACGTTTTTAGCATCTTCAGGATCTTTAGGGATCAACATAAACTTGATTTCTTCCTCAAGTTCAGGCAATCTTTCTTTTGCTTCATCTAGCTGCATTTTGGCCATTTCAACCATATCTGCATCACTTCCGTCAGCAATAATTTCGTTTGCCTCATCTATATTAGCCATCACAAGTACATATTCATCGCGCTTTTCAGCCAATGCTTTCAGGTTTTTGTACTCCTGATTCAATTGCACATAACGTTTCTGATCAGAAATAACATCCGGCTGGATAATCAAATCCGAAATCTCATCAAAACGTTGTTTTACTATTTGAAGTCTATCTAACATTTTCTAATTCCTTTTATTGGAGTGCAAATTTACGAAATTTTTGTTGAAAATTCTAGTATTGCTTTTTTGTGTTTTTTAGAGTGTCTTTTGATGGAAAATTTAATAAAAATGTGTTGAATTATTTGGAGCTGTTTCCTGCTCCCGAAGCCTCGGGACGCTATATCTTTTTAGGCAGAATATTTCTTTTTGAATTAGTTTTTTTCGTTTGCCTAAAAGGATACCTCCCGACACTTCGGGACTATCAGGGCTAGGGGTTTGTTTTTTTATAAGATTGTTTACGGTTTTCCGTGAGGTTTTCAAATAAAAAAGTTATTATATTTGAAAACCATTTTAGAAAATAATTTTAAGTTCTTTTAAAATCTTGGAGTAGTAGAGAGTTGGTTTATTAATTTAACGCAAGGAATTATTGTTGGTCTTTTGTGTAATTATATAATTAAAAAAATAAAACATATGAGAAAACTAATAAATAAAATCGCAAAAGGTTCGACCTTCTTAATAATTTCAATCATTATTAATGCGATGTTTCTTTTTGGTGGGCAGACCATTCTATCCAGCAGACTTGTCCAAAATGAAATTTCTTGCAAAATCAACATCTATAAATCCTAGGGATGGTAGAGGTTCGACTCCTCGGTCTGCTGCAAAAATAATAAAGGCTGTTTATAACAGCCTTTATACATTATTTACACTCCAGCAAAAAAATCTACCTCATGAGTAAAGAAAATTCAGTAAATTTCTTTCGCTTACACGAACATCCCACTCGTAAACGCAAAAACTGAACAAAAAATTAAACCATTTCGCTAATCATAAACAAAGAATTCATAAGAATGGATTTTATAGAAATAATATCTGGTCAAATTATATTGGAATTTTTGGGAGCATCAGTTAGATTTCTGTATTTAAACTTAAGATGTTTACTAAACGACGATGACTTTACGACATTCTCAAGTATATGGTCACCAACTGGCAGTAACAAAAAAAAGGAAGGAAACAGCTCCTTAAATCATATGGTTGGAGTCATATTCTTTGGAACACTTATATTTTTATTGATCATTTTTAATACCTAATATTGATTGAAATAGAAATCCCGATATCCAAAGTTTCCCTATTATCAAGATCGCTATACAGGGTTTAAAATCTTACCAACTATGAACAAGGATCAACCAACAAAGAAAAATTGGCTCAAAATAATTATTGAAAATTTACTTGATTTTATCCTAATGTGGAAATAATCCCCGCTAGCGCGAGCGTCCCGCTCGTGAACACAAGCCATGCAAATAACAAAAATATAAAAACTATAAGTGCACGAGCGAGACGCTCGCGCTAGCCAATAAAAAATTTATATTACATCAGATTCCAAACAAATCTTATGCAAATCATCCAGCAATTCCATTTCCTGATCAGGTAAAAGCTGCAAGGCAATTTCAAGCAAAGTCGCGACATTAATATCTGTATCTGATTCAAAAACAGCCAAACTTCGGGCTTCCTTATTCATTAAAACGATACTCGCTTTCAGAAGATCTGAAACCATTAGATTAAGTTCGTTATAACCGGAAACCTTTAGCGGTACACTAAACGAATTATCATTCGTATTCTCTGGTTTTAGTTTGTTGAATTTATTGATTCTATTCATTGATTCTAAAAATTCCGTGACTTGTTTTGTAGGTTGTATTTCCATGATTGAATATTTATTTTTGATCCCGATTTTTATCGAAACGAAACTACAAACAATAGGTTATTTTTAGGTGATTGTATACAATCGGTTGTATTCAACTGATTTACATAAATAGATTTACGACTTCACGTAAAGATTTTAATTTTAAAAAAGTTACTTTTGATAAAGAACTTCTAATCCATTTCAAACCCATGAAACGACTACTAATCACTTTACTTTTAATTTTCAACCTAACCCTATTCGCACAGTCAAACAATTTCGCTGGCGATTATACACGTTCACTTGGTGAAGAAGGGAAACATATCATAGAATATAAACTAACATTAAATCAGGACGGAACATTCGAATTTCATTCGTATTCGAAAATGCAGGGCGGAATTCCACCGGAAGTCAATAAATACGGAAAAGGAAAATGGACGGCAAAAGACAATATGATTAGCTTTTCTTCTAACAAAAGTGAAGATTTTGACGAGAAATACACTTTAGATTTTAATAATTCAACGGCAAGATTCATAACCAAAAATCCAAGAGATAAAAGCGACAAAATCGTGAAGACTAAACTTCAATTTTTAGAATCACGAATTGCTTCGATGGAAAGAATTGATATTTTTAAAGTATAAAATAGACAACTTAAATATAAAAAAGCCACAAGAAAATATTTTTGTGGCTTTTTTTATAAGCGGAAAAAATCAATCTTTGTGAAAACGGATTTCAAATCGCAATTATAAATTAAAGAACAATTTAAAATATGCTTAAACTTTACAAATTAAAAGACAGTCAGCTTTGGTACTGGGAAACTTGGGACAAAGACGAAAAAACTGCCATTGTACATTGGGGAATAGTTGGACAACGCGGACAAGACAAAGAAGTTAAAGGCGGATTTTTTTCGAATTTCAGAAAAAATGTTCAAAAAGAAATTGATGAAAAACTAAACGAAGGTTATGCAGAGTTTGATCAGGATAAAGTTTTTTTCTTAGAAATTGAATATATCATTGATGGTTTTGGAACAGAGCAAGATCTTGAAAAACGACATAGACTTGAACAAAAATTGGACGGAATTTTAGGATGGACAGGACTCGGACACTGCGATGGTGGAAGCATTGGCAGCGGAACAATGGAAGTTGGCTGCATGGTTGTTGACTTTGATATCGCCAAGAAAGTAATCGAAGTAAACCTGAAAGAAACTGAATTTGAAAACTATTCAAAAATTTTTAGATTAGACCACGAATAAATAAATTTAAATCAAGTTCTTTATAATTATTCCGCATTAAATAAAACCATGACACAACCCCAAACCGAAACCCTAAAACCCAAACAACATTTTGAAATCCTTGACGGATTAAGAGGAGTAGCCGCTCTGGCGATTGTCTTTTTTCATTTTATGGAAATCGTTTATCCACCCAAAGAAAATTTTATTGTGCATGGTTTTTTAGCGGTTGATTTTTTCTTTTGTCTTTCCGGATTTGTTATTGCCTACGCCTATCATGACCGAATTGGCAAAATGAAACTTACCGACTTCTTTACATTAAGATTAATACGATTGCATCCTTTGGTTGTTTTTGGTTCTGTATTAGGCTTACTGGCTTTTCTGTTTGACCCTTTTGGCGGACATCCTGAAACCTACGAAACCGGCAGATTGATCCTGATATTTCTGGCTTCGGTTTTTCTGATTCCGTTTCCGGTAATGGCAGATCGCTATTTTAATTTATTCGGTTTGAATGCGCCCGGCTGGTCTTTGTTTTGGGAATATGTAGCCAACATTTTGTATGCGCTTTTCCTGTACAAATTAGCCCGTCGTTCCCTATTTTTATTGACTGTTTTGGCTGGAGCAGGAATTTGTTTTGCCAGTCATCGCGCGGGAGGTTCTTTAGTTGGCGGATGGAGCGGAGAAACTTTTTGGGATGGTTTTGCCCGTATTTCGTATTCGTTTTTAGCAGGAATGCTGATTTACCGCTCGAATTGGATTATTAGATCGAAATTGGGCTTTATCGCTTTATCGGTATTATTACTTTTCACCTTTTTCATTCCTTTTTCTGATTATAACTGGCTCACAGAACCTTTAGTAGTATTACTTTATTTTCCTTTTCTGATTGTTTTAGGTGCTGGAGCAACCCTAAAACCAATATTCAGAAAACTGTGTATCTTCTTCGGGAAAATATCCTATCCGCTATACATGACGCATTACGCCGCCATGTGGATATTCGCCAACTATTACACGAAGTACAAACCGGAAACGGGTCAACTTACTTTGATTATGTTTGCAGGAACTTTGTTTTTATTGGGTATCGCCTACCTGACGATGGTTTTTTATGATATTCCAATTAGAAAATATCTTACGGATAGAAGAAAGAAGATTTAAAATATATTTCGCGCAAAGTTTTTATTTACAGCCACTGATTAAAAGGATTAAAATGATTTTTTTTCTTTCACGCAGATTGTGCAGATTAAGGCAGATTTAATTTTGATGATATAAATCTGCTAATATCTGCTTAAATCTTTTAAATCTGCGTGAAACAAAAAAACTTTGCTCCCGATGGCTATTGGGATTGCGCGATTAAATAAAAACAACCTTTGTCCCTTTGTTCCTAAGAACCTTTGCTCCTTTCTTATAAAAAATCCTTAATTTCGCCTTTAAATAAGAAGGAGAAAAATGAAGGTATGTATTGCTGAAAAACCAAGTGTAGCACGAGAAATCGCATCCGTTTTGGGCGCCAACACCAAACACGATGGATATTTTGAAGGAAACGGTTATGCCGTGACCTACACTTTTGGACATTTATGTACCTTAAAAGAACCCAACGACTACAAACCGCACTGGAAAAGCTGGGATTTGAACAACCTGCCCATGCTTCCGGAGAAATTCGAAACCAAAGTCGTTCAGAATTCAGGAATCCAAAAACAGTTTAAAATTGTAAAAAGTCTATTCGACAAAGCCGAGTTGGTCATCAACTGCGGGGATGCCGGGCAGGAAGGAGAACTGATTCAGCGTTGGGTCATGAACGAAGCCAATTACAAAGGCGAAGTACAGCGCTTATGGATTTCGTCCCTGACAACCGAAGCGATAAAAGAAGGTTTTGAAAACTTAAAACCCTCTGAAAACTACGATAATTTATTCTACGCCGGATTTTCCAGGGCCATTGGCGACTGGTTATTGGGTATGAATGCCACTCGTTTGTACACCGTAAAACATGGCGGATACAAACAGGTATTGTCTATTGGGCGCGTGCAAACGCCAACATTGGCGATGGTGGTTGACCGCTGGAAAGAAATTGAGAATTTTAAACCTCAGCCCTATTGGGAATTACAGACTTTATACAGAGAAACCCTTTTTAGTTATGAAGAAGGCCGTTTCCTGAAAAAGGAAGATGGTGAACTTTTGGCCAATAAAGTCAAAGAAAGCGAATTCGAAATTGTTTCGGTCGATAAAAAGAACGGAAACGAATACGCACCAAAATTATTCGATTTAACGGGTTTACAGGTGTATTGCAATACCAAGTTTGGATTTTCGGCAGATGAAACGCTTAAAATTGTACAAACTTTATACGAGCAAAAAGTAGTGACGTATCCCAGAGTTGATACAACTTTTTTACCCAACGATATCTATCCGAAAGTGCCGGGAATTCTGCAAAAATTATCCAAATACGCCGAATTAACACAGCCGCTTTTAGGAAAAAAAATAAAAAAATCGCCTAAGGTTTTCAACGATAAAAAAGTTACAGATCACCACGCGATTATTCCTACCGGAATAGAAAGCAATTTGCAGTACAATCAGCAGCAAGTCTACGATATTATTACAAGACGTTTTATTGCTGTATTCTATGATGATTGTGTGGTTGCCAATACTACAGTAATTGGAAAAGCTGCCGAAGTAATGTTTAAAACTACGGGAAAAGTGATCTTGAAAAAAGGTTTCCGTGTTGTTTTTGAAGATCCGAATGCTAAGGAAAAAGAAACCGATTTATTACCCAATTTTGTTGTGGGAGAGAAAGGCCCGCATGAACCTTCGTTTCTGGAAAAAGAAACCAAACCCCCCAATCAGTTTACAGAGGCAACTTTACTTCGTGCCATGGAAACCGCAGGAAAACAAGTTGATGACGAAGATTTACGCGAATTGATGAAAGAAAATGGTATTGGCCGTCCGTCAACACGTGCGAATATTATCGAAACGCTTTTTAAACGTCAGTACATTGTTCGAAACAAAAAACAGGTTTTACCTACTCCAACAGGAATTCAATTGATTGATACGATTCAGAACGAATTGATCAAATCGGCTGAATTAACGGGTTCCTGGGAGAAGCAGCTGAAAGATATCGAAAAAGGCACTTTTACCGCCGGAGCGTTTATCAAAAACATGAAACGAATGGTCGAAGCTTTGGTTACCGAAGTACGAAGCGAAACCCGACACGCCAATATTTCGCATGCAGCCGCGACTCAAAAAGAAGTCGTAAAAGTCGAGAAAAAGAAAGCCGCAGGAATTCTGGCAGAAACCTGTCCGAAATGCCAGAAAGCAACCCTTATAAAAGGGAAATCGGCTTACGGTTGTGGCAATTATAAAGCAGGTTGTGATTTTCTATTGCCGAATGTTTTTTTTGATAAAAAAATATCCGAAAACCAATATTTAAGATTAGTCCAAAAAGGATCTACTGTAAACATAAAAGGCTTTAAAACCGAAGAAGGAACGGTAGAAGGTTTAATTCGTTTTGAAGAAAATTACAAGCTAAAATTAGAAGTAAAGAAAACAGCTCCTAAACCGAAACCAGCCACAGCATCAGATTCTGATGCTCTGACTTGCCCGAAATGCAAAAAAGGAACGATCATGAAAGGAAAAACGGCGTATGGCTGTGGCGATTATAAACTGGGTTGCGATTTTAAAGTGACTTTTGATGATGTAAGAGCGAGACTAAAAGATCAAAAACCAACTAAAGAACTGGTTTATTCGATTTTAAGCGAAAGCATCTAATTTTTTTAGCCACTCCCGATAGCTATCGGAATAAAGGATTAAAATGATTTTTTTACGCCATAGATTTGCTTCGACTGCTCGCTATTGCAAGGTTTCGCTAATTAGCGCTATTTTTTTTCACGCAGATTTAAAAAGATTTAAGCAGATATTAGCAGATTTATATAACTCAGAATCAAAAATTAATCTGCCTAAATCTGCAGAATCTGCGTGAAACAAAATCATTTAATCCTTTTATCTGTGGCAAATTCGCCACTTACAATTTAAATAATAATTTGTACTAATTTGTGAAATTTGTGGCAACATTTTTTTTAATATCTTAGCCTTTCTATTTAACTCCAAATACTTAAATATATGCTTCAGAAAATTACTCTTATACTACTTCTATTAGCCGTTGTTTCTTGCCAGAAAAAAGAATCTGTTGAAAAAGATAAAATCAAAATAGCAGACTGGCTTATCGGAAACTGGGAAAATAAATCTCCTGATGGTGTTTTAACCGAAAGCTGGACCAAACTTAACGATAGTACTTTTAATGCCTCTTCTTATTTCATTAAAGGAAAAGATACGCTGCATTTCGAAACTATAGTTTTGACTCAAAAAGGAGAAACCTTAACGTATTTTGCTACCGTAAAAGGTCAAAATGATGATAAAGCTGTTGCGTTTCCCTCCACTGCAGAATCGGATAAACAATTGGTCTTCGAAAACCCAAAACACGATTATCCTCAAAAAATTACGTATACAAAAGGGGCTGATAATACTTTGACTGCTGAGATTTCAGGGAATTTGCAAGGAAAGGCTAGTTCTGAAAAGTTTGTTATGGTGAAGAAGTAGCCCATGGTTCTTTTTTGATCATAAAATTTCAAAGGAATAAATTACAACCTTCTTTTTAAGCAGATTCCAGGCAAACCAGATTTTATATACTTTGCGTTAGACGCACTGCTGTGCGCCTCTACATTAAAATCTTTGTCAACATTTTTTTTTAAAAATATTTGCCGTTTTGTAAACTGGACTGAAGTCCAGCTCTACAATATAAATCATTCCTTCGGAATTTTATGATCAAAAAAGAACCGTAGGTTCGATAAATATTGTAGAGCTGGACTTCAGTCCAGTTTAGAAAAACATCACGAGTCAATTTTCAACATAGTGCTTCGCACTATGCTATTGCTAAGGCTCTTTCAGAGCAAAATTTCAGAATACTTATAGCAGCTTGAACCAACCAAAAAAAACAAACCTTAGCAACTTAACGGTAAAATATTTAAAAAAGAACTTAGCGTCTTAGTGCCTTCGTGGCAAACCTGTGTTACTCATTCTCCCCTATCTTATTCACCATAAAAATCATCAGTATACCTAAAAGTGCCATTACAAGAAATGCCCATTTCATACTTAAGTATTCAGAGATAAACCCCACCATAGGCGGAACAAGCAAAAAACCCAGATAACCAATAGTAGATATAGAAGTCAAAGCAGAGCCACTACTTAGTTTTGATGATCTTCCGGCAATACTAAATACTAACGGAACCACGCAGGAAACCCCAACACCAATTAATACATAACCAAAAATGGTAGGATAAATAAAAGGCAGCAGAAAACAAATTAAAAAACCAACAGAGATCAAAATACCGCTGTAAAGCAAGATTCGTTTGGTGCCAAATTTCATAACGCCATAATCGCCAAACAAGCGTCCTAAAGTTACTGCTGTGGCGAAAAACACAAATGCAGCACTGGTAAGCGTTGGCGAAGCATGTAATATATTTTCAAAATAGATACCGCTCCAGTCGTACATTGTATTTTCGCAAGCCATAGAAACAAAACAAATGATGGCAAACTTGATCAGATTCTTTTCCGGCATAGAAAAGAACTTCTTTTTTACCGGTACAGGATCATTATGAATACTTAGCGGATAAAAACAAGCTGTAAGTGCCATCATAAAAACACTTACTCCCAATAAATGATGCGATGGTAAAATATGCTTTGCTACCATTACATAGCCCAGACCTGCTCCGGAAAAAACGGCTATACTCCAAACGGCATGAAAACGGGTTATGATCGATTGCGGATATAATTTCTGAACTTCTAATGATTGTGCATTAATAGACAAATTAAAAATATTACGGGAAGCTCCAAAGATTAAAAGGATAATGACCAGCTGCCAAACAAAACCGGCCAGACCGGGCAAAGCCAGCACAATATTAAACATGACTGCACCTAACAACATGATATAACGGCTGCTGTATTTATTTAATAATTTTCCTGTAAAAGGCATGGTTAGCATTAAACCAATCGGGAAAGCAAATAAAACAGTTCCAAATTCAGCTTCAGATAAATTGAGCTGTGCTTTGATATGCGGAATTCTGGAAACCCAGGAAGAATATCCAAAACCGGAAAGGAAAAAAAATACAGTATTAGCTATACGGAACCCTTTGGGCGTATTTTGAATTTTTTTAAAGAAAGGTAAAATCATGAAGTCATTTTTCAGACTGCAAAATTAAGCCTTTTGAAGTGTAACTTCTACCCTTTTTAAAGTTTTTAATAAAAGTGAGAAATTTAAGTCAATTTATCCTTTTATCTCAAATTTTTAAAAAAAGTTTACGAAAATATAACAAAAAGTACATTAAATCAAACGTAATTATATTTGTTAAGGAAATATTAATTTTTACATTTGCACTGTTTTTATTCATTCTAAATAAAAGTAAAAACTTAACCAAATTAAATTTAAAAATGAAATATACTACTGTGAAAACCTATCGTTTTCTATTGACTATCAGTCTTCTGTTTTCGGTTTTTTGTTCCTTTGCCCAACAAAATTTCGGAAAAATAAAAGGTACTATAACAACTTCTGACGGCGATGCGGCTGCTGGTGTAAATGTTATTCTAAAAAGCTCGAAATATGGTACTATTACTAATGATAACGGGGCTTTTGAACTGAACAGAGTAAAAGCAAATACGTATACGCTACAAATATCATTAACGGGTTACGAAACTACTGAACAGGAAGTTATTGTGGCAGAAAATGAAACCTCAACTGTTACTTTACAGCTAAAAGTTTCTAACAAGGAATTGCACGAAGTTGTAGTAAATGGCAAGAAAAGCATCCTATCTAAAAAAACAGATTACGTGGCGAGAATGCCACTAAAAAATCTTGAAAATCCTCAGGTATACAGCGTGATTCAGAAAGAACTTCTGCAGGAACAAATTGCGGTAGACATTAGGAGCGCAGTGATAAATGCACCTGGTGTAACCACAAAAATTTATCCGTCAGGCGGACTTGAAATTTCTTTCAGAGGATTTAGTACCGGGGTTAATGCCCGAAACGGAATGGAAAATATGACGGGAAGAAGTTCTATTTCTATTGATAATGCAGAACGTATCGAAGTACTTAAAGGGCCCTCAGGGACTTTATTTGGATCTTCTGTTTCGTCTTTTGGAGGGGTTGTAAATTTAGTTACCAAAAAACCTTTTGAAGGTAAAAAAACAGAAGTATCTTATACTGGAGGAAGTTTTGGATTAAACCGACTTGCGCTTGATATTAATACTCCACTAACACAGGATAATAAAGTATTGTTTCGATTAAACACTTCGGTAAATACTGAAAAAAGTTTCCTGGACTATGGTTTTAATAAAACATTCCTGATTGCTCCAAGTCTTATTTACAAAGCAACAGATAAACTAACCTTGAGTATTGATACTGAAATCTACAATGTAAACAACACACGCCCTACTTACGGACGTTCGTATGCTCCCGGAATTACAAACCCAACAGATTTAAAGATAGATTACAGAAAAAGTCTATTTCATGATGACCTTGATGCCAAAACCTCATCGACAAAAGCTTTTGTACAGGCAGAATATCAATTGGCAGAAAACTGGAAATCTACTACACTTTACTCCTTTATAGACGAAAATGTAGATCGCAGTTATCAATATTATACCTTATGGACTTCACCAACAGAAGTACAAAGAAGTGTATCCCGTTTTGGACCAATATCTAATCAGTTTACTAATATTCAAGAGAATATTAATGGCGAGTTTTCTACCGGAAGTATCAAACATAAACTTTTATTAGGTATAAATTACAGATTTTCGAAAGGTACTTTTAATTATGGTGCAACTCCTGTCCTGGACACTATTGATGTAACAAAACCTTTTGAACCTATTAGAAAAAAACAAGTTGATGCTGCTCTGTCTCAACTTACCTGGCCTGTTCCGGATGAACAAATATTTAGTGTTTATGCTTCAGACGTGATTAGTTTTACAGATCGTCTATCGGCGATGTTAAGTCTTCGTCTGGACAACTTCGTTCAGAAAAAACTTGTAGATGTCGAAGGATATAACCAAACTGCTTTATCACCTAAACTAGGTTTGGTTTATGAAGTGGTGAAAGATCAGGTTTCTTTATTTGGAAATTACATGAATGGTTTTCAAAATTCTGGCCCGGTAAATCAGCCAGACGGAAGCTTGCTAATCTTAAAACCTGTTTATGCCAACCAATACGAGGGGGGTGTAAAAATAGAAGCATTCAATAAAAAATTAAGCACTACATTAAGTTATTATAACATTACTATTGATAATGCTACAAGAACAACTCCTGACGGATTTAGTATTCAGGATGGAAAACAAGTCAGTAAAGGTCTGGATTTCGAATTTATTGCCAATCCTGTCGAAGGTTTAAACGCTGTGATTGGATATGCTTATAATGATAATCGTATCATAAAATCATCAGATCCTGCTATCGAAGGAAATAAAGCCAGTAGTGCTCCGGAGAATGTCGTTAACTTTTGGCTCTCTTACAAATTTCAAAACAAACTAAAAGATTTAGGTCTTGGTTTTGGAGGTAATTATGTAGACAAACAATATAAATTTGAAGATGAAAGTTTTTATGCACCATCTTATATGATTTATAATGCCACTGTATTTTATGACAGACCAACATGGAGACTTGGTGTGAAATTTAACAACATCAGCAATAAAGAATACTGGGATTCTTACGGAATGGCGCAGACTCCATCAAACCTATTAGTAAACCTGACCCTTAAGTTTTAGATACTATATCAAAGCACCTCTAATCCTGAGGTGCTTTTTAATTGATATCATTTCAAAAAAGTCTTTTAGAATATAAATAAGAACAAATTAATCAAACCAAAAAAATGAAATATCTTAATCTACGAATTCAGCATTTTGCTTTAGCATTATGTTTTTTTCTATTGGCCACAACTGCAATGTTGGCCCAACAAAGCACAGGAAAAATCAAAGGAACCATTACTACATCTGACGGTGAATTGGCAATTGGAGTAAACATTATCCTTAAAAACTCAAAATATAGTACTGTTACGAATGAAGACGGTGCTTTTGAATTTAACCGTGTAAAAGCCAATACTTACACATTGCAGGTTTCCTTAACCGGTTACGAAACACTGGAACAGGAAGTAAACGTTGACACCAATGAAACTAGCACTCTTGATTTGCAACTGAAGGTTTCTAATAAACAATTAAAAGAGGTTATCATTACTAATAACAGGGCAAAACTTTTTCCAAAGCAAAGCAATTATGTATCAAAAATGCCACTGAAAAACATCGAAAATCCACAGGTTTATAATGTTGTATCGGCTGATTTATTAAAAGAGCAAGCGATTACCAATTATGAAGACGCGATGAAAAACGTTCCCGGAATTCAGAAAATATGGGAATCTACAGGTCGTGGCGGCGATGGTGGATCATACTATTCTTTGCGTGGTTTTGAAACTCAGGCCAATATCGTAAACGGATTGCCGGGTTTATCCAACGGAAGCTTAGATCCTGCTAATATCGAAAGAATCGAAGTGATCAAAGGACCATCCGGAACTTTGTTTGGAAGTAGTTTAGTAAGTTACGGCGGACTTATTAATACGGTTACTAAAAAACCTTATTCCGGTTTTGGTGCAGAGGTCTCTTATCTTGCCGGAAGCTTTGGTCTAAACAGGGTTACTGCCGATGTAAACACCTCTGTAGATGAGGCAGATAATGTTGCTTTTAGGATTAATGCTGCTTATCAAACCGAAAATAGTTTTCAGGATGCCGGTTTCAGAACTGCTTTTTTCATAGCTCCTGTCCTATCGTATAAAGTAAACGAAAGACTGTCTTTCCTGATTAGCACAGAGTTTATGCAGGAAGAAAAAACAACACCTTCGATGTTATTTCTAGGAAGAAATTCTCCTGTACAATACAAGGATATGAATGACCTGAATTACAATACAAAACTTTCTTTCTACAGTAATGATTTGTCTATCAAAAACCCTAAATACAATTTGCAAGGTCAGATGAATTATAAAATATCCGACCAATGGACTTCTCAAACCGCGCTTTCTAGAGGTTCTACAAGAGCAAACGGATATTACTCGTACATTTATGACAACGAAAACGGGAATCGTGATTTTAGTATTCTTACTACCAGAGAACAATCTCAAACCATAACAACCGATATTCAGCAGAATTTTATTGGCGATTTCAAAATAGGAAATATGCGTAATCGTCTTATAGTGGGCTTAGATTATTTTACAAAAAACACCATATATAACGGTTCAGGCTGGGGTTGGATCTATAATGTAAATGCTCAGGGAGACAAAAATTATATCGATCCGGCGACTGGCGTTATTGTCCCCGGAGATCCTGCCAAAGACCGTGTTCTGACTCAAAGTTCAGTAGACAATATTCTTTCTACTACCGGCGTAAAAGATAACAACATCAAAGATGCAACGTATAGTGTGTATGCCTCTGACGTAATCAATATCACATCAAAATTAATTGCTATGGCGAGTTTACGTCTGGATTATTTTGATACTGAAGGAAATATCAAAACCGATGCTGATGATTACAACCAAACGGCTTTATCGCCAAAATTTGGTTTATTGTACCAGCCAATAGAAGATAAACTATCGTTGTTTGCCAACTATATGAATGGTTTTAGAAATATTGGCCCTATGATTAATAGTAGTACAGGAGTATCAAAAACTTTCGAACCGGAACATGCCAATCAATTGGAATTTGGTGTAAAAGCCAATCTTTTGGGCGATAAACTAAATGCAACTGTAAGTTATTACGACATTAAAGTAGCCAATTTAGTAACGGCTGATCCTGCTGATATCAACAACAGTTTACAAGGTGGTGAAGCTCAAAGTAAAGGTTTTGAATTTGATTTAAATGCCAATCCGTTTAAGGGATTCAATATTATTGCAGGTTATAGCTATAATGACAGCAAAGTGATCAAAGGAGACGAATCGAATGTGTGGCTAGAAACCGGAAAAAGACCAATCTGGTCAGGACCTGAAACTTTAATCAACCTTTGGGCAACTTACAAATTTGATTACGGAAGCTTAAATGGATTTGGTTTAGGATTTGGAGGAAATTATGCCAGCGATAATGTTACGTTAGACAGTAAGGTAACCGGAAAATTTGTAATCCCTTCGTATACCGTAATAAATGCTTCTGTTTTTTATAATGTAAGCAAGTTTAGAGTAGCTTTAAACATTAATAATATTGCCAACAAAGAATATTTTAATGGTGGATGGTCTACAATAAATCCGCAGAAACCCAGAAATGTTGTAGCTAGTTTTACTTATAAATTCTAATAACACGATCTCAAAAGGAACTAATCTTAAAAAATTAGTTCCTTTTGTTTTTATTCCCCAGTTATCTAAAATTCTTCCAGCTTTATGGCTCTTTTTTTGGGTTTTATTTTTAATTATTCTAAATAAGACTTATGTTTGTAAAAAAATATTAATATTTAATTTAAACTTCATTTTATGAAATCTAAAACTTTAAAATCGATAACATTTTTACTTTTAATGTTAGTTGCGACTCCACAATTATTTGCTCACGCCCTTTGGATCGAAACTAAAGCAACAGGTACAAAAGGAAAAGCTCAGGAAATATCTGTTTATTTTGGAGAATTTTCAGATAATGACATCACAAAAGCAGACAAATGGTTTTCTGACTTAAAAGATTTTACTTTAGTATTGGTTTCTCCTTCCAAAAAAGAAACGAAACTTACTTCTAAAGCTTTAGATAATAAATACCAGGCATTTTTTACTCCTGATGAAGACGGAGTTTATACTATTGTAATGCACCATAAAGTAAAAGATGTATACGGAACTATGGTTTTGGATTATAACTCAAGTGCTACAGTAGTAGTAGGAAATAAAACTGCGGGAAATTATGCAACTGCCAACAATAATATTATTGGTTTGTTTAGCGAAAATGCAGACATCGCCAAAAAGAATACCAAAATTGATGGATTTGCCTTGTACGAAGGCGCTTCTGCAAAAGAGCAAAAAATAAAAGTAATTGCTCCAAATGGATGGGAAAAAGAATTATGGACAAATGACAAAGGTCAATTTTCATTTACACCAATCTGGCCAGGAAACTATATGGTAGAATTTGCTTATACTGAAAAAGCTGCAGGCGAACATAACGGTAAAAAATACGATGAAATCTGGAAAATGGCTACTTATCTAATAACAGTGAAATAGTTTTTAGACCGCAATTTTTGTTATTGCATTAAAATCTTCAATAAAACCTTGTCTTCCGGCAAGGTTTTTTTTATTCAAGAGAATAAGATACTATCGTATTCTTTAGAATACTTCTTATTAATAAACAATTAAATTCAAAATACCAAAATCTTAAGCAAATCTTAAGAAAGAAATAAGCAAAATTTAAGTACGAAAATACCTTTATAAATTTTGTTAAAGCAGGTGTGTGCCCTTATATTTGCAAAAAATTATTTTTATTAAATCTAAATAAGCCATGAAATATAATTTACTAATTGCTTTTTCTTTATTAAGTTTTGCATCTTATAGTCAACAGTATATAAATGCAGAAAGTACTTCTACTGCAACTGATACCGTAAAAAACAAAAAAGGAGAAATTCTTAACGAAGTTTTAATTACAGCGAATAAGCCTAAAAAACCAATTGAAGCTGCTCGTTCAGGAATCAAAGTTATGGATTTGCCTCAAAGTGTTCAAATTATAGACAATGCGATAATTGAACAGCAACAAGCTATAAGATTAAGCGAAGTGGTAAAAAACCTTAACGGAGTTTATGTAGGATCAGCCCGTGGAGGTGCTCAGGAATCTTTTTTCTCCAGAGGATATGATATGTCTGCCAATAACATGTTTAAAAATGGTTTTCGCTATAATGCCGGTTCTATTCCTGAAGTTTCATCTTTAGAAAAAGTAGAATTCCTAAAAGGAGGTTCAGCTTTATTATATGGAAATGTTGCTCCTGGCGGAATTATGAATTTAGTTACTAAAACACCCAAATTTGTTCATGGTGGCGAAGTATCAATGCAAATGGGAAGCTATTCTTATTATAAACCGGCTATAGATTTTTACGGACCTCTAAATAAATCGATAGCATACAGAATTACAGCTTCTTACGAAAACTCAGAAAGCTTTAGGGATTTTGTAAAAAACGAACGTATCTACGTTAATCCTTCCTTTTTATTTCATCTCTCAGATAAAACCCAAATTACCGTACAAGGAGATTATTTAAGCGCCGACTGGACGCCTGATTTTGGTACAGGAATCTATGAGAAAACAATTTTAGACCTGCCTCGCAACGAATTCTTTGGAGCACTTTGGTCAACAGCAAATACAAAATCGGCAAGTGCCTCGATGTTGTTTAATCATGACTTTAATAAAAATTGGAAATTAAACTTTAATTCTTCTTATCAATCTTACCGCAGGACCCAGACTTCTACAGCGCAGCTAAGTACAATTGATGCAAACGGAAACTGGAAACGTGGTTTAACAAAAGCTGATGGTTCTGAACAAATATTTGGTGACCAGTTGAGTTTGCAGGGAACTTTTAATACAGGAAGCATCAAACATCAGGTTTTTACAGGAGTTGATTATGAATATTCTTTTGCTCCAAGTTACACTTTTGGTTTCTATGCAACGCCAAACGGCACAGTAGCAATCACTACAGAAGCTACTCCAATCAATCTTTATAATTACGATTACAGCACACAAAGTTCAACTATACCTTACCCAACCAGAGCTACTCAATTGGCAAATACAGAAACACAACGTTTTGGAGCTTATGCTCAGGACTTAGTTTCTATTACAGATAAAATAAAAGTTTTAGCCGGCTTAAGATGGTCATGGCAACAAAGTGAGGTAACAACCTCTAAAGAAACTATATCAAAAGTAAATGGCGTTGATGTTCTTACAACTACTCTCGAAAACGCAACTCCTGTTACAGGTGCAAAAACCTTAAACAGAGCCTACTCGCCAAAAGCAGGATTGGTAATACAGCCTACAAAAGACCTGTCTTTGTTTGCCAGCTACTCTAACTCTTTTACACCTAACACCGGAACAACAGTAGACTTAAAACCCTTAGATCCGTCTATTATAGATCAATATGAAGTGGGTATTAAAAAAGATTTCTGGAAAGGTCTTTTAAGTACAAACGTAACAGCCTATCAAATATCTAATAATAACTTAGCACAAACAGCTCCGTTTTTAGCAGACGGTGTTACACAAAATACCAGTACATCCTTAAAAGAATTGGTAGGAGCTACAAAAGGAAAAGGTGTTGAAATAGATATTACAGCCTACCCTGTAGAAGGATTAAATATTATGGCCGGTTATAGTTTTAACGAAACCAAAGTTTCTAAATCATCCGGAACAAACGGAAGCCTTGTAGTAGGCGATGTATTGGCGAGAACACCTAAAAACACTGCCAATTTGAGCTTTTTCTATAAATTGCCAGCTGGTTTATTAAAAGGATTAACCTTTGGAGCTATTGCAAACTATGTTGGTGACCGTACCGGAGGCTGGAATGATGATTATTTATGGACAGAAGTTAAACCAACTCCCGCAAATCCAAAACCGGATCCAGCATACATTATAACTATCAGAGACAGAGATATTCCTCTAAAAGGCTATACCACTGTCGATGCTTCTCTGGGTTACGAATGGAAAAAAATATCGATTCTATGCCGATTATCAAACATTACAAACGAACTAAACTATACCGTTCACGAAAATTATAGTGTGAATCCGATAGCACCACGCCAGATTATGACAAGTCTTAGATATAAGTTCTAAAAAAAATTGAATTAGATTTTTACCTTCCAAAGCTTTTTCTGCATTTTCATTTTTTGAAAAACAGAAGAAGCTTTGGTTTTTAAAATAAAAAAGTATTTTTGCAATACAAAAATTGTAAAAAAAGTTTTACTAATAAAACACAAATAGAATATATGCCTAGTCCAGTTTCAGAATGTCTGTATTGTCAAAACAATGACACCTTGCATCAATTAATGATCAAAATAGAAGATTTACAAGTATCCCAGCTTTTTCTTTTTAAAGAACAATCATACGCAGGACGCTGCAATGTGGTCTACAATGATCATGCGGCTGAACTTCATGAATTAAGTGATGAACAGCGTAATTTATTTATGAAAGATGTTGCTACTGTAGCAAAAGCAATGGCAAAAGCTTTCAATCCAACTAAAATCAATTACGGTGCCTATGCAGATACTTTATCACACCTGCACGTTCACATTGTTCCAAAATACAAAGATGGTTACGGATTTGGAGGAGTTTTTGAAATGAACCCTCAAAAAACATATTTGTCAGATCAGGAGTATGAAGCTGTCATCAAAAAAATAAAGGCCAATTTATAATATAAACCTAATTTGCTATAAAGAGTTATCTGTTTTTTTATAGCTACGAATTACTATTTAAATCTTTGAGCTAAAAATTTAATTCTTGAATTCGCGGCTGGAAATATTTATACAAAATAAAACCCGACACGTTTAAAAAAACATGTCGGGTTTGTATGTAAAAGTAAAACTGATTCTTATTTCAATCCGGCAATACTCTGCTCTATTGTAGCAATTTTTGCCAAAGCATCGGCTTCTTTTTGTTTTTCGTTAGCCAACACTTTTTCAGGTGCTCCGGCAACAAATTTCTCGTTAGACAATTTTGCCTGAACTGATTTTAAAAATCCTTGCGTGTAAACCAACTCTGCGGTTAATTTTGCAATTTCAGCTTCAACATCTATATTTCCTCCTGAAATCGGAATGAAATATTCATTCGATTTTACACGGAATGATAATGCTCCGTCGACTTTAGCCGAAACATATTCGAAAGATGAAATGTTTCCTAATTTCGTTACGATGGTATCAAAATAAGTCGAAAGATTCTCGCTGTTGATTCCTTTTAATTCAATTGTATCTTTAAACGGAATGTTTTTATCTTTTCTTATAGTTCTTATTCCTGAGATCACTTCGATCGTACTCTCAAAATCAGCAATTAAACCAGCATTGAAAGGCTTTAGTTCCGGCCATGTTGAAACGATTAAAGCTTCTTCCGGGGTTCTGTCAGTAATTAAATGCCAAATTTCCTCTGTTAAGAAAGGCATGAAAGGATGAAGTAACTTCAAGTTGCTTTCTAACATTTCTATTGCTTTATCAAACGTTGCTTTATCAATTGGCTGTTGATACGCTGGTTTGATCATCTCTAAAAACCAGGAACAGAAATCATCCCAAACCAATTTATAAATGGCCATTAATGAATCTGAAATTCTGTATTTCTCAAAATTATCTTCAATGTCAACCAAAGTTTGCTGTAATTTTGCTTCGTACCATTCGATGGCTACTTTTGATGATTCCGGCTGTGGAATAGTTTCTGAAACTTCCCAACCTTTTATCAATTTAAAAGCATTCCAAATCTTGTTTGAGAACGCTTTCCCCTGATTACATAATTCTTCATCAAACATAATATCGTTTCCTGCAGAAGCGCTCAAAAGCAATCCTACACGAACACCATCTGCACCAAATTTATCGATCAGGTCTAAAGGATCGGGAGAATTTCCTAATGATTTAGACATTTTACGACGTTGTTTGTCACGTACCAAACCTGTTAAATACACGTTTGTAAATGGTTTTTCTCCTGCATATTCGTAACCTGCAATAATCATTCTCGCCACCCAGAAAAATAAAATATCCGGACCTGTTACCAAGTCGTTTGTTGGATAATAATATTTGTAATCTGCACTTTCCGGATCCATGATTCCGCCAAAAACAGACATTGGCCACAACCAGGATGAAAACCATGTATCTAAGGCATCAACATCCTGCTTTAATTTAGAAGTTGTAAGTTCTGGGTTATTCGTTCTTTCCTTTGCTAAAACTAAGGCATCTTCGATGTTTTCTGCCACTACGAAATCTTCTTTTCCGTCTCCGTAATAATAAGCCGGAATTTGTTGTCCCCACCATAACTGACGTGAAATGTTCCAGTCACGAATATTGTTTAACCAATGCGCGTAAGTGTTTTCGAAACGTTTTGGATGCAATTTAATATCTCCATCAACCAAAACGGATTGGATAGCCGGTTTTACTAAATCTTCCATTTTCAAAAACCATTGGTCTGATAATCTTGGTTCGATTACGGCTTTGGTTCTTTCAGATGTTCCTACTTTATTCAAATGGATTTCGGTTTTTGCCAAAGCTCCAATTTCTTCTAATTCTTTTGCAATTTCGGTACGAACCACAAAACGGTCTTTTCCCTGATAATGTAATCCGAAACTATTTAGCGTAGCATCTTCATTAAAAATATCAACGATTTCAAGATTGTGTTTTTCTCCCAGCGTTTTATCGTTCATGTCGTGTGCCGGAGTTACTTTTAAACATCCGGTTCCGAATTCTACATCTACATATTCATCCTCAATAATCGGAATCACTCTTCCACATATAGGAACGATGGCGCTTTTCCCTTTTAAATGGGTAAAACGTTCGTCATTTGGGTTGATACAAATCGCAGTATCTCCAAAAATAGTTTCAGGACGTGTTGTGGCAATGGTCAAAAATTCCTCAGTTCCCTCAATTTTATATTTTAAGAAAAATAATTTTCCCTGCTGTTCTTCATAAATAACTTCCTCGTCAGACAAAGTAGTTTTAGCTTCAGGATCCCAGTTTACCATTCTGTATCCTCTGTAGATTAATCCTTTGTTATATAAATCTACAAACGATTTTATTACAGATGCTGACATGTCAGGATCCATAGTAAATTTGGTTCTTTCCCAGTCGCAGGATGCTCCTAGTTTTTTTAGCTGATCTAAGATTACTCCACCATATTTATCTGTCCATTCCCATGCATGAGCTAAAAATTCTTCGCGTGTTAAATCATTTTTATTGATTCCTTCTGCTTTTAATTTTGCCACAACTTTTGCCTCAGTTGCAATCGATGCGTGATCCGTTCCCGGAACCCAGCAAGCATTGAAACCTTTAAGACGTGCTCTACGAATTAAAACATCCTGAATTGTATTATTTAACATATGTCCCATATGCAAGACACCAGTGACGTTTGGAGGCGGAATTACAATAGTATACGGCGTTCTATGATCTGGTTCTGAATGAAAATAGTTATTTTTCATCCAGTAATCATACCATTTATTCTCAATCGTCTTAGCGTCAAATTGTGCTGGAATTGTCATTTAAATAGGTTTGTTTAATCGTTAATTTGTTGATTTGGTTGATCGTTAAACAGTTTAATCGTTGATTTGTTTTTGATGGTTCTTTATTACCACTATTTTATAATCAATTAACCGGTTAAAAAGTTAAACAGATAAACCATAAAAACTTTGGTTCAATTTTTGTAAATATAACTGACAGCAAAAGTAAATAATTAAGTACAGTATAAAAAGCGAATTAATAATTTGTGTGTTAATTAAAAGAATGTATATTTACTTACAACTTAAAACCCAATTTCAAAATGAAAAATGTAGCCTCTTTTATTGCAGTCGTATTGTTTAGCACAATAAGTTATGCACAAAACGGCCCAAAAATTGAATTTGCAGCCCAAGACAATACCATCGATTATGGAAAAATTTCCAAAAGTGACAACGGACTCCGTTCTTTTGAGTTTACAAATACCGGAGATGCGCCACTATTAATTACCGGAGCAGAATCTACTGTAAGCTCTATAGTGGTTACAAAACCCGCAGCAGCAATTATGCCTGGTAAAAAAGGCAAAATCGATGTAAAATACAATATGGTTTCAGGTCCTATTCGTAAAACAATTACTGTTGAAACCAACGCCGTTAACTATCCTGATGGTAGAGTTGCCCTTAAAATTAAAGGGGAAGTTTTATAAAAAACAACAATCTAAAATAGTAAAAGCCGTTTCTTAATAAGGAACGGTTTTTTTATACACTTTTATCACCATATTTTGGGCGAGACACCATCGCGCAAGCAAACGGACGTAGTAATCAGTCGCAGTTTTTAGCATAAATTTTGTCAATGACGAAATAAGGGTCACGCTAGAAACTCCGCAATCAAAATCGCCAATCTTTGTAGAGCTACTTATGGAGATCCCTCGTTCCTCGGGATGACAAGATTGTGGTTACTTTGTGATTACTTTGTCTAAAATTTGACACAGATTATACTGATTCGCTTCGCGAAAACGCGGATAAAAACGGATTTTTTTACCCTCATTTTTTTATAGTATGCTAGTCATAGTCTTGTCATCCTGACGAAGGAAGGATGACAAGATTGTGATTACTTTTTGTGAAAAATAAACCCGACAGGTTAAAAAAACTGTCGGGTTTACTGTATAATGATGAATCTTTGTCAGAGTTTTAAACTTTGACAAAGATCTTTACACCGTTTTTTATTTTCCAGCGCAATCAACACTGTCAAATTTATATTTTACACGTTCAAAATCGATTGGTTTATCTTTTACCAAATAGGTCACGCCCATAGTTGTCTGCATGGTTCCGTTGCCTAAAATAAGTTGTTTGTCTTTCTTTAAAAACGCCATCGGATTTTTGAAAACTTTGTCTTTATTAGCCGATTCCTTAAAAGTATAGTCAATAAATAAAGTATCACCATGAAATTCGCCCGCAACCTCACCAGTTCTTACTGTTGATGGAGCAACTTTCATGACCATATCACCAGATAGTTTTCCGTTTTTTAAAGTATTCAGTTTTAAATCAATTGTATCTTTTTCATATACTGCTTTATAGCACTGAACACTTGCAACTTTTTCGCCTTCAGCTTTTGCAGCTTCAGCTTCTTTTTGTTTTTCATCATTTTTACAGCTTTGGAATCCAATGCAAGACAAAAGCAAACAAGATATGACTAACTTTTTCATAGATTATTTTTTTAGGTTCGTTGTCATAAAGTTATATAAAAAAGAAACCAAAAAAAAGACTTCTGAATTAAAATTAAAAAAACCTAACAGTTTTTAATCCCAAGGCCTCGGGCAATGTAATTAAGTTAAGGAGAATCTATAAAATTACTTAACAGTTTAATCAAGAAAGCAATTAGAAAAATCCGTTTTATCAGTGTTTTCGCTTTAGCGAATCAGTAAAATCAGCGTCTAATTTTGACACGGATAAAACAGATTTACTTCGTAAAAACGCAGATAAAAACGGATTTGATTTGCAATAATTTTATTCTTTTAAAACTTAACTTAATGGCATTGGGCTTCGGGACTGTTAGATTAACTTACTGTACGTAAACGAAGTCTATAAATTCTTAATTACAAATTCAGATCTTCGATTAAGTTCGTGTTCTTCTTCAGAACAGGCATCATCTGTTTTACATTTGATTATAGGTACAGATTCTCCGTAACCTTTTGCCTGAACTCTTTTGGCATTAATACCTGATTCTATGATAAAATCCCTGGTTGAATTGGCTCGTTTTTGAGACAAATTTTCATTAAACTTTTCGTTACCTCTTGAATCTGTATGAGATCCTATCTCAATCACCATGTCAGGATATTTCTTCATTAACGCTACAACACGACCTAAAATAACTTTAGATTCCTTACGGATGTACCACAAATTGTAATCAAAATAGATAGGATCAGTTTTAATGATTAATCTGTCTTTATCTCTTACAACATCTTTTTCGTCAATTAAAATTTGTTTTATTTTTTCTTTTTTCCTGATTTCTGTAGCTGCAATCTCCTCTGCTTTTTCTTTCTTCTTAATTTCTGCCGCTACGATCTGATCTGCTTTTGCTTTTTTCTGCGCTTCTTTTAAGGCAATAACCGCCAAAGCTTCTCTTTCTTTTTTACGCGCTGTTTCGATTTCTTCTTCTTTCTTTTTCGTTTCGGCAATTTGCTGTTCTTCTCGTTTTATGGCTTCCAGAGATTTTAATGCCATCGAAGCATCGTTGTTTGCATCTCTTGTTTTTCCGGAAGATAATGATCTTGAGTCGCTTGTATATTTTTCTTTTGAAGCTAAAACCGTAAACGAATTTTCGCACGAAACCGTAAAACTAAATTTCCCGTCAGCACCAGTAATAATCGTATTTAAAACCTTTTTATCTGAATCCTGCAAAATTACAATTGCATTCTCTAAAGCCAGTTTGGTATCGACATCCGTAATAGTTCCTGCAATAAACTGCTTGCAATCTTCTACGATTAAATCTTTGGTTTCTTTGAACCAATAGATATCGTCACTTCCTTTTCCGCCTTCCCTATTCGATGCAAAAAACCCCTCTTTGGTATTTGAATCTATAGTAAAAGAAAAATCATCGCGATTTGAGTTTAAGGGCAAACCAACATTTACAGGTTTAGAATATTCATTTCCGTTAATATCTGAAACAAAAACATCAAGAGATCCGTATCCTAAATGTCCGTCTGAAGAGAAATAAAGTTTATTATCTGCTGAAGCAAAAGGAAACTGCTCTCTTTTATCGGTATTGATAACCGGTCCTAAATTTTTAGGCGTATCAAATGCCCCTTTATTAATATTAACCGAATAAATATCAAAAGACCCCAATGTTCCGGGCATATCCGAAGCGAAATACAAAACTTTTTCATCTGCACTCAGAGCGGGATGTTCTACCGAATAATTAGGACTATTAAACGGAAGTGAGACAATGTTCTTCCATTTGCCGTCAACCAGTTCGGCTTTAAAAATCTGAAGGTTGGAGATTTTTTTATCATCTGTTTTTTTGCTCCCTTTTTTTGAATTATTTCTCGTAAAATAAATCGTCTTACCATCTTTTGTAAAAACAGCATTCGATTCATGCATTCCTGTTTTTAATTCTTTGGCAAAATAATGCACCGTAGAATCCGCCGAATTGATATTCTTTAATGGAATTTCGACTAAATTCAGATAAGTTTCATTGTCCCATTTGAACTTTTTATCAAACAATCCCGGCTTTAGTTTTACTCCTGCAAACACTAAATTATCATTGTATTTTACCGCTCCAAACTCAGAGTTTGGTGTATTAATGGCTAAGTTTTTTATATCAAATCTTTTCCCGATTGCCGTAACATTTTCTAAGGTTTTAATTTCTTTTTCAAAATTGGCAATAGCATCGGCATTATCAGATTTTGCATAATATTCTTTCAGAGCCGCATTGGCATCATCAGTACTATTAGTCGCTTTCAAAGTCTGAGCGTATCTAAAATAATAATTTCGATCTAAATTATTACTGTAATTTTGAATGAGAAGTCTATAATAACGTTGCGCTTTTATTACATCATTGGTATAAAAATAAGAGTCTGCCAAGTTTTTGATCACTTCCTGCGACGGTTTTTCCTGAGCTAATTTTTCATATAAAACAATTGCTTCGCCGTAATAGGTTTTGTCAAAAAATCTTTTAGCTCTTGCCAACTCCAGATCCTGGGCATTTATAAACTGTATTGAAAATACGAATATAATAACGAGTAATTTTTTCATCTCTTTCATTTTAAAAGAATCTTGGTGATTTATCAAATCCTTTTCCTAATAAGTCCAAATCAAAAAGCAGCATAATTTCGTGTGTTCCGGAATTAAACTGTCCCATATTCGAAAGCGTATGATCATAAGCATAACCTACTCTAAGAGATGGCGTAACATTGATGTTCATCAAAGCACTCAAAGCATCATTTACTCTGTAAGCCGCACCCAGCTCAAATTTATTATTATACAAAACATTGGCGGTCAGGTCTACAGAAATTGGCGCTCCCGGAACAAATTTGGACATAAATGCCGGTTTAAGTTTGACCATATCACTGATCTGAAAAACATATCCTGCCGTCAAAAAAGTATGAATCGCTTCTGATCCGTAAGCATTAATTCCTGATTTTTCTTCGATATGTTTAGAACTCAGCAAATTTGGCACTGATAAACCTACATAGAAATTATCCCTAAAATAATAAGCTCCTACTCCAATGTTGGGTCTGGTTACGTTTATATTATCGGCGAAAGCCAAATCTGTCTGCGGATCAGTAAATTTAAATCCGTTAAAATTCGTTTGCAGCGAGGTAAAACCAGCTTTTAATCCTAGCGAAAGTTTATTTTTTCCTCCCAGATTTAAGACATAGGCAAAATCAGCATAAAAGTTGTTTTCTTTTTTGGCACCATCTCCAATATCATCAGAAACTAACGAAATCCCTACTTCGACTTTATCTGTCACGGCTGTATGACCAAAAAAGGTGAATGTTTTGGGTGCACCAACAGCTCCAACCCATTGTGTCCTGTACAAGCCTCCAAGATTTAGCATGGCAGGAACTCCGGTCGCGTAGGCAGGATTTACTACACTCATATTGTACATATAATGCGTATATTCCGGATCTTGCTGCGCTGAGGCTGATGTTATATAAAAGAGAAAACTTATAAAAAGTATTATTTTTTTCATTAGAAAATTATATTAAATAATATAAAACAGAAATTATCTATTCAGGTAAAGTCGGCCTTGCTGCGCTTTTCGATTGTCCTTATTAAAATTGACAATATAAAAATAGACTCCGTTTGGCGCTATTCCGTCTCCAAAACCTGCCGATTCAGAATTTCTTCCATCCCAATCGGGTTTGTTTCTATTTCCTTTAAACATTACATTTCCGTATCTATTGAAAATTTCGAGTGTATAATCCGGATATAAAAATTCGATATCAGGAATCCTGAATGTATCGTTTACATTGTCTCCGTTTGGCGAAAATCCGTCAGGAATAAAAAAGGCATACTCTTCAGGATTGCATTCCGTTAGTGAAACCGTTACTTCCAGGGTACTATCCGAAATACAATCGGTCACACTCGAAAGATCAAATCCGTAATAAGTGGTCTTATCCCTAAGCAATGTAGCCGATGTTAATAGATTTCCGTTATCAGCAGCATCATACCACGAAACTGTTGATGGTACATTTGTTGCTTTTGAAAGATCTGAAATTGATGGATTTTTTAAACCGCAAAAATTTTGTCCGCCCGGATTTAAAGTTGGCGCGGGTGTATCTTTTACTACTATCGAAATCATACTGGGTGGCGATGTACAATTTGTTGCAGAAGTTTCGGTTACATAAAGATTTTCTGATTTTAAAACATACGTATCTGCCAAAGGCGTTGTTAACGTAGCAGAACTATACCATTTATATTGTGGCCCGTGTGGTGTTAAATTCGCGATGGTTGCTCTGTCTACTTTACAAAAATCGGGAGGACTCACTACAACCGGTGCCAACGGAATTGCATTGACCAAAAAACCATCTAATACATTGACCAAAACACTGCCACAACCCGTTGTATCATTCGTTAAATAAGTAGCCGAAATTACAGTAGAACCTGTATTTAGGAGTAAATCTGAAGGAATGATAAAACTGGCATTTCCGTTTAAAACTGTTAAAGTAACAGTTTGTTCTGCGGAAGTATTATTATCTAAAAGTAAATACGAAAGTTTTACTTGGGTTAAATTTCCTAATCCTGAAAGATTTGCAGTAAAAACTCCCTTTAAACAATCATCGTTGACAATGACTTTTACATTTGTAACTACAGGCAAAGGATTAATAATCAGGTTACCTACAACATTTGCTGTATTACTACATTGCGGAGTTGGATTTGTAATATTGGTAATATTAGTAATTGTAATTACTGATAATCCGCTTTTTACGTTTAGGTTTCCGGGAATTTCAAAACTGGCTTTACCGTCGATAGCGGTTATAGTAGTTGTTTGCGCTGTCGCTACATTATCGCCATTGATTTTGTAAACAATACGATACCTGCCATTGGCTAAAAGAGTTGCATTCGAAATTTGAACTGTTGCAATGTCGTTCTGACAAATTGGGCTGGCAGTTATTACAGCATTATCTAAACGCGGCAACGGAGAAATATTTAAATCATAAGAAAAAGGATTAAATATACTAACACACTTTTTTGGGCCGGCAGTTGGAATAATACTTGTAACAGTGACAGTATATTTACCAACGCTTTGAAAATATGAAGATCCAATTGGAAAATTAACTACTCCGTTTACAAAATTGACCGTTACAGTTTCTGATCTTCCTCCTGTTGGACCTCCCACATTAAAAGTAATTTTATATTCTCCGTCAGGAATACCATCAGGACCTTCTGTAATTTTTGCTGAATAAGTAGCGGTAGCGATCTCACTTTCGCAAATATCTTTAAGCACAACAATTTCTGCACCTGTAAAATCAATTCTTTTTTCGAGTGTAATGGTGACCATTGCAGTTCTGTCTGTACAAACATTTTGGTTAGGAACTGCAAAAACGGTGTAAGTAAAATTCAGGTCTCCCGGTCCGTATTTAGCAAACAATTGCTTAAGGTTAATATTATGATCTGATCGTGAAGTGATATCAGGACCTTTCCAAACACCGTCTTTATCTTCACCCAGAAGTGATTCAAACATATCATAATTAGTATAATCATCTAAACCTGTAGTTCCGCATAATGTTAATTCTTGTGGTATTCCCTCTTCAGGCGTTCTTACAATGGTGACATATACAGTTGTAATTAGTGGCGTAGACGGGCAATCGGGAACGAGCGGCACCTCATACGTAAATTGACGTGTTTCCATTTTTTCTGTTATATACCTAATTCCAATTGAAGGTGATCCAAGAATTGCCCCTGCACTATCTCTCCAAATTCCATTTTCATGTGGTCCCATAACGGTACTATCAAATGCCGTAAAAAGATTAAAACTTCCCGCTCTACTGCATACCGTGGCCTTAGATCCAACTCCTACATAAGCGCCAATAGTAAGTGTTATTGTCGCTGTATTGTCTGCACATCCGGCAACATCTGGAGCAGTATAGGTATAATGATAAACGCCACCTTCTTTAATAAGCTGTGCATTTAAATTTCCTGTAATGGAGTCCAGACCTCTAAAATTATTATCGTCTGTCCATTTTCCACCCGGAGTTGGAGAGCCTCCCAATAATGAAAATAAAGAAATATTCTGATGAACTGAATTTTGAATGTCACAAATTATTTTTTGTGCATCATCACCAGCGCATTGCGCGTAAATTTGTGAGGGTAAAAGCGATAAAAAAATAAAAAACAATACAAATTGTAAGAAATTAGCGTAGTTTTTAACCATAGAGTGTTATTTTTTTATAAACATAATAAAATAATAACATTACTTAAACAAAAAACATGATTTAATAGTTAAATTTTCACAAAATTTAATCAAATCATAAAACAAACAACAATAATCTTAATTTTTGTTTAATTTATAAGCAATTGTATTTTAAAGCCTTACAATTCATCTTCAAGCTTAAATCTGAACTTTAAAATCAGACTATTTCTTTCTACTTCAAGATTTATCCAAATATCTTCTTCTGATTTTAAAAGCATATTGATTTGTTGAAGGCTATATTTATAGGGTGCATTTTTATTGATACTTACAATGATATCTCCCTTTTGTAATCCGCATTTTTCTGCTGCTGAGTTTTTACGGATATTAACAATCTCATATACCGGTTTTAATGAAAATTTGTATCTGAAATTACCATCTTTTTTTTCATTATTTGCAACTTCATCTAATGTTGTAGCTACTTTTACCATCTCTAAATGAACCGTTTCCTGAACCCACTGAAGTCCGTTGTGCTGAATGGTAATTCCGCTTTTATTATAAGTAAAAGGTTCTGAGAATTTACTGTTTTTTTTAAGGTACATTTTCTTTTGGGCATAATCCAGAACCACAATAAACCTTTTTAAAACTTCTCCGCCTACTGATCCTATCCTGTCCGGAACCATTTTTACATTTCGAATAGACGATGAATCAGGAAATGAAACTATTGGTTTTTTAAAATTAAAATCATCAATTAAAAAATTATCAATTTTAGCCCGATGCCCTTCAATATCACCACTAAAGCCTTTTCCTAAAAAATCCGGAAAATTCTTTTTAGGCAACTTAATTTTATCATTCTCAAAAATCCAGAAAGCATCACTGTTACCTATATCTATAAGCAATTTTGCCGGTACTTTATTATCATCAACAATAGCTGTGGCATACACATACGGTTTGGACCTTTCGATAGTTATAGGAACCTCATTAAACTTTTTATTGAGTTTTTTGTGAGTTGCTTCATTATTTGCATACACCACTATTCTCTTTTTTTGATAATTTATTTCGACGATATTATTTTTAAAAAATTTATAGCCAATAATCCCGTTCACCGGAATGCCTATATGTGAGGACAAATTAAAACTCTGGTCCAAAATAATATATACCAAATGGTTATTAGATTTTAAACCGTGTGATTCTAAAATATTATTCGTTGATTTTAAACCTTCTATTTCATCTTCACTTCCTAATCCTCGGAGTTTTATTTTCTGAATATTCTTAAAACTAACTTCCTGTTTTTCTTCCATACTAAACAAAATAGTTTCCTCAACACCAGAATCGAGTAAGAAGTTTAATTCGATACCATTTACTTTTATGGGTATAAAAATAAGGTTGTTGATCAGTTTAAAAGGAATAGTAACCTTCTGGCTGTGCTTTTCGATCAAAAAATCATCTTGTGCAAAAAGTGACAAAGATGTCAAAAGCCCAAAAAACAACATGAAATATTTTTTCATTGATAATATTTTATGATAAAATTACTAAAAATATTGATAATTGTTACATTTTAACAAGTACCTGTAATGTTTACGTTAAATTCGAAAAAAAAATGCAAATTTGCACTTCAATAATTAATCTCATGCCAACAATTTCACACAAAGGCAGAAACATGCCCGAATCACCGATACGTAAACTTGCTCCTTTTGCAGATCTTGCAAAACAAAAAGGAAAAAAAGTGTATCACTTAAACATTGGTCAACCGGATATCAAGACACCCGAGGTGGCCATCGAGGCGGTAAAAAATATTGATTTAACTCTTATAGAATACAGTCCGTCTGCCGGATATGAAAGTTATAGAAAAAAATTAGCTCAATTTTACCAACGTCAAAACGTAAATGTTAACTCAGAAGACATCATTATTACTACTGGTGGCTCTGAAGCCCTATTGTTTGCATTGGCCACAATTACAGATCCGGGAGATGAAATTATCATTCCGGAACCTTTTTATGCTAATTATCACGCGTTTGCATCGTCTACGAGTGCAGCTGTAATTCCTGTAATTTCAACAATTGAAACTGGATTTGCATTGCCAAGTATTGAAGATGTCGAAAAACTGATTACACCGAGGACCAAAGCGATTTTAATTTGCAATCCTGGTAATCCAACCGGTTATTTATATTCAGAAGCCGAGATAAAACAACTAGCCGCCTTAATCAAAAAACACGATTTGTATTTAATCGCTGACGAGGTTTATCGTGAGTTTTTATATGATGGAGACGATGTTCATTATTCTGTAATGAATCTTGAGGATGTACAGCAAAACGTAATCATGGTCGATTCCGTTTCAAAACGTTACAGTATGTGCGGCGCCAGAATTGGTTGTCTGGTTACAAAAAACAAACAGGTGCTGGCAACCGTAATGAAGTTTGCCCAGGCACGTTTGAGCCCGCCTACAATCGAGCAAATTGCCTGCGAAGCTGCAATAGATACACCACAGAGTTATTTTGATGAGGTAATTTCAGAATACAAAAGCCGACGTGATACTCTAATTACTGAATTGAACAAAATTGAAGGCGTAATTGTGACCAAACCTAAAGGCGCTTTTTATTGCATTGCACAATTGCCAATAGAAAACTCTGAAGATTTTGCACAATGGCTACTTGAAACCTATGATCTTAACGGAGAAACGGTTATGGTGGCTCCCGCTGCCGGATTTTATTCGACTCCGGGAATGGGACTGAATCAGGTAAGAATTGCCTATGTTCTAAATAAAAAAGATTTAATTACCGCTGTAAACATTTTAAAAGAAGCACTACTGGTTTACAACAAAAAATAACAACAAAAAACAAAAACCTTCAAAAGACAATAACGCCTTATGTTATTGTCTTTTGTATTTAAAAAAAATACCATTTTGGTTTTAATTTAAATTATATCCAAAATGCATTAATTAAATAGTAAAAACGATAGAAAAGGTTTCCTTTTTATTAATTATCTTTACCGCCTTAAAAAGATATACCCATTATAATAGTAGTTTTTAATGATAAATAACGAAGATTTTTTAGACGAAATAGGAGACAATCATTTTAGCAGCAACGCACAAAACCCTGTAAGACAGGATGCTTTTGATTTAAGTGATGATGAAAAAATAGAAAAAATAAAAAAAGATGTTGAAAACATCCTGCAGACTTTAGGGATGGATTTAACAGATGACAGCATAAAAGGTACTCCAAACCGGGTAGCAAAAATGTTTGTAAAGGAGATTTTTGGTGGTCTTAATCCTTCAAAACAACCAAAAGCATCTACTTTTGACAATAATTATAAATACGGTGAAATGTTGGTCGAGAAAAACATTACCGTTTATTCTACCTGCGAACACCATTTATTACCCATTATCGGACGCGCGCATGTAGCGTACATTTCAAGCGGAAGAGTTATTGGTTTATCAAAAATGAACCGAATTGTAGAGTATTACGCCAAAAGACCTCAGGTTCAGGAGCGTCTAACCATGCAGATTGTTCAGGAATTACAAAAAGCCTTAGGTACAGAAGATGTTGCCTGCGTTATCGACGCTAAACACCTTTGCGTAAATTCAAGAGGAATTAAAGACATAGAAAGCAGTACTGTAACATCTGAATTTGGCGGAAAATTCAAAGATCCTCAAACAAAAAGAGAGTTTTTAGATTATATTAAATTAGACACGCAATTCTAAAAAGTTTATTGTTTTTAGTTTATAGTTTGTTGTTATGGCGAAAATAGAAAAATTCGAAGATTTAGAAATTTGGAGATTGGCTAGAGAAATCTGTCAAAAAATCGAATTTCTAATCCAAAATACAAATTTACACACCAATTACTCTCTAAAAAATCAAATTGACAGAAGCTCAGGTTCAATTATGGATAATATTGCCGAAGGATTTGAACGAAATGGCAATAGAGAATTTATTAATTTTCTCAGTATCGCAAAAGGTTCAGCTGGAGAGGTAAAATCCCAGTCTTATAGAGCTTTCGACAAAAAATTGATTACCGAAGAGCAACATTTAAAATTAAATGAAATAGTTGAATTAGAAAAGAATAAAATTGGAGCGATGATGAACTATTTAAACAAGTGCGAAATCAAAGGATTAAAATTCAAGTAGCTTTTTTTTCAACTCAAAACTAAAAACAATAAACCATAAACAACAAACGACAAAGTAAATATGCCATTATATACAACGCAGCCTCTAAAAATATACAATTCACTTTCGGGTGAAAAGGAAAATTTCAAACCAATCCATGAAGGAAATGTTGGAATGTATGTTTGCGGACCTACGGTTTATAGCAATGTACACTTAGGAAACGTGAGAACTTTTATGTCATTTGACGTAATATTCAGGTATTTTTTGCATCTGGATTATAAAGTTCGGTATGTTCGTAATATTACGGATGTGGGGCATATTGTAGATGATGTCGATGAAGGCGAAGATAAAATTGCTAAAAAAGCACGTTTAGAACAGCTTGAACCAATGGAAGTTGTTCAGCGCTATACGGTAGATTTTCATGATATTTTGAAATCTTTCAACTTTTTACCGCCAAGTATTGAACCAACTGCAACAGGACATATTATTGAACAAATCGAAATTATCAAAAAAATTATTGATACCGGAATTGGTTATGTAGCCAACGGATCTGTTTATTTTGATGTTGTAAAATATAATGAAAATCATAATTACGGAGTTTTAAGCGGTCGAAATATCGAAGATATGCTGGCCAATACCCGTGATCTTGATGGTCAGTCAGACAAAAGAAATCCACAGGATTTTGCACTTTGGAAAAAAGCAGAACCGGAACATATCATGAGATGGCCTTCGCCATGGAGCGATGGTTTCCCGGGCTGGCATTTGGAATGTACTGCAATGAGTACCAAATATCTTGGGAATCATTTTGATATTCATGGTGGCGGAATGGATTTAAAATTTCCTCACCACGAATGCGAAATTGCTCAAAACGAAGCTTGTACAGGTCAGTCTCCGGTAAATTACTGGATGCACGCCAATATGCTTACCCTAAACGGGAAGAAAATGGCAAAATCTACTGGTAACAATATTTTACCAGGGGAAATTTTAAGCGGAAACAACAATATTCTAAGCAAAGCTTTTTCAGCATCTGTAACGCGTTTTTTCATGTTACAGGCACATTATCGCAGTATTTTAGATTTTTCTGATGACGCCATTGTTGCTGCCGAAAAAGGATACAAGAGATTAATGGAGGCTGTTGACGCCCTGCCGGCTATTACTGCAAACACAACAAGCTCTATCGATATTGCATCCTGGAAACAATTATGTTACGATGCTATGAACGACGATTTTAATACGCCAATTTTAATTGCGCAATTATTCGAAGCCGTTCGCTTTATCAATTTACTGAAAGAAGGAAAAGAAACGATTTCTGCCGATGATTTAAAATCTTTTACAACCGCAGTTAATGCTTTTGTTTTTGATGTTCTGGGCTTAAGCGATGAGAAAGCTGCTGACAGCAATAATGACAAACTCGAAGGCGTAGTAAATATGCTTATTGGCATGAGAAACCAGGCCAGAGCAGATAAAAACTTCGCTCTTTCTGATCAGATTCGCGATCAGTTGATTGCATTAGGTATTCAGCTAAAAGACGGAAAAGAAGGCACAAGTTTTTCTATATAATCAATTCATTTTCTGATAAATCATGAAAGTAATTACTCCATTTGTTTTATTAGTTCGCTTTTATCAAACTGCCATTTCGCCTTTTACACCGGCAAGCTGCAGATTCGAACCTACCTGTTCGACTTATATGATTCAGGCGTTGCAGACTCATGGATTATTTTATGGAGGATATTTGGGCATGAAACGAATTTTAAGCTGTCATCCCTGGGGAAGAACCGGCTACGATCCTGTTCCCGAGAAGAAATGTTCACATAAACATTAACTTTTTATAAAGAGGAACTCTGCTTTTAATATTTATTTTTACAACACTATAAAAACAATTTAATATATGTCACACTCCTTAAATGTCATTTGGAATCCCTCAGAAGGAATCGATCTAGGATTTTTTATGATTCGTTATTACAGTTTAATGTTCGTAATCGCTTTTGGATTAGGCTGGTTTATAATGAAAAAGATTTTCGAACGTGAAAATGAATCACTCGATAAATTAGATTCTTTATTTGTCTGGACTGTTTTAGCTACTTTAATAGGAGCTCGTTTGGGACATGTTTTATTTTATGATTGGGAGTATTTCAGAAACCATTTACTCGAAATCTTCCTGCCATTTAGATTTGAACCAAAGTTTGAATTTACCGGGTTTCAGGGATTAGCAAGTCATGGCGCCGCAATCGCTATCATCATCGCAATGTACTATTACAGCAAAAAAATCCTAAAACGTCCGCTATTATGGATTTTAGACCGTGTTGTCATTCCAGTTGCAAGTGGTGCTATATTTGTTCGTTTAGGGAATTTTTTCAATTCAGAAATCATCGGAAAAGAAACCGACTCTGCATTTGGAATTCGTTTTCTACACGATCAGTTCAATAAATCCGAAGCGGTAAACGCAACTAATATTGCAGACCCTAAAGCTGCTTATAACGCAATTGCAACAGATCCCAAATTTGCTGATTTATTAGCTCAGGTTCCTGCAAAACACCCAACACAATTGTACGAAGGTATTGCCTATATATTTGTTTTCGCTACTTTATATTTCTTGTACTGGAAAACAAATGCAAGACTTAAATCAGGATTATTATTCGGATTATTTTTGGTTCTTTTATTTGTAGTACGTTTTATCGTAGAATTTGTAAAAGAAAGCCAGGGAGGAATAGAAGAAGAATTAGGAATCTTCTCTACAGGACAATGGTTAAGTATTCCTTTTATCATTATTGGTCTTTTCTTTGTTATTAGAGCTCAAAGAAATCCTCTAGCAGCATCTTAAAATTCGGTTCAAAAATATTAAAAGCCCAAAATTTCGCGATTTTGGGCTTTTTTATTTATAAACAATATGAAATACCTATCTCAATATTCTTCGTATTGTAGCCTGCATTTTCACTATTCAGTCCTGCATTTGATACATGCCGAATACTTGGTCGAATATCAAACCTTAACCGATCTGCTTTTGCTGACACTCCAAATGCCAAAACATCTGCAAAAGCAAACCCGGCAGACATTCGCTCGGTTTCTGTGTCTGTAATCATTGGCCCAATACTTCCGAGGGCATAAATTGAAAATATTTTTCCAATTGGTTTTCGCACCAGAAATCCGAGATTTAAAACATATTCACGAATATCTTTCAACCTTGTATATTCTTCTCTTTTTTGAATATAATCAGGCGCTTCAGGCTTTACAAAATAAAAATTAAGCAATTGATGTGTTGCAAAATTAAGTTCCGGCTGAACCAGAATTTCATACTGAAAGTGTTTCGTTTCTTTTAATTGATAATAGAACTGAACTTTATAAAAATGATTTGTAAAAGTGTAGTTGCTGTTATTGAATTCACTCCCAAAACCGTAATTAAAACCTATTGCAATTTTATGCTTTTGATCTTGAGCAGAAGCACAAAACACGGCACAAAAAGATAACACAACAAACAGTAATTTTCTACTCATAAGCAATTTTTATAAGCTTAAATATAGCACAAAAAAAAGATCCAACTTTCGTTGGATCTTTTTAATTTATATCAATCTGTAATTATGCTTGTTTGTGTTTTTCTTCGATTGTGTGTTTCTCATCACTAGAAATCGTGTCTACCAATACTGGTGTTGCAATAAATAATGAAGAGTAAGTTCCCACAACAATACCTACTAACATCGCGAAGATAAATCCTCTGATTGATTCGCCACCAAAGATAAACATTGTCAATAATACAATGATCATCATTAATGACGTATTCAACGTTCTTGATAAAGTAGTATTAATAGAAGCATTTACGATATCTTCGAAACTACCTTTACGGTTTCCGATGATAAATTCTCTTACCCTGTCGAATACAATTACGGTATCATTCATAGAATAACCAATAACGGTAAGGATTGCAGCGATAAAGTGCTGATCCATTTCCATGTGGAAAGGCATGAATTTATAACATAAAGAGTAGATTCCTAATACAAAGATAACGTCGTGTGCTACAGCTGCGATCGCTCCTAATGAATATTGCCATTTACGGAAAGAAACCATTAAGTATAAGAAGATTGCTGCCATTGCACCAAGAACTGCCCAGTATGAGTTAGTTTTGATATCCTCAGAGATAGAAGCTCCAACTTTAGAAGCTTGCAATACACCGATTTTTTTACCATCAAATGAGTTGATGAATTTATCGTAAGAAGTGTTTGGGTAATACTTTTGCAATGCACTGTATAACTTTTGATTTACTTCTTCGTCGATTGCAACACCATCTTCTTTAATCTTATATTTTGTAGTGATTTTTAACTGATCATCATCACCTAAAATTTTAGCCTCAACAGGAGTTCCAAAAGCTGCAGATAACTCATCTGAAACTGTTGTAGCATCAATAGGTTTTTCAAATTTTACCTGGAACGTTCTTCCTCCAACAAAATCAACACCTTCATCTAATCCGTTCACGAAGAAGATAGAAGTTAAACTTACTACAACTACAATAGAAGAGAAGATATAAGTGAACTTTTTGATTTTAATAAAGTCAAAGTGGAAATTAGTAAACCAGTTTTTAGTAATGTTTGTAGAGAAAGTTAAATCACCTTTTCCAGCAATATTTCTGTCGATAAAAATTCTAGCGATAAAAATTGACGTAAACATAGAAGTTACGATACCAATAAGTAAAGTTAAAGCAAAACCTTTAATTGGTCCTGTTCCAAAAATAAACAAGATAGCTCCGGTTAAAACGTGTGTTACGTTCGCATCAATAATAGAACGCATTGCTCCGTGCCATCCGTAAGAAGCAGCAACTGCCTCAGACAATGATTTACCTTCACGCAATTCTTCTTTTGCTCTTTCGTAGATAATAATATTCGCATCTACCGCTGTACCTAATGTAAGTACGATACCTGCAATACCTGGTAATGTAAGTACAAAACCAAAACTTGCCATAATACCAAATAAGAAAAGTAAGTTCAATAATAACGCAAGGTTAGCATACCAACCTGCTTTACCATAATAGAATACCATCCATAAACAAACTAATAAGAATCCTAATACAGATGAAATTGTACCAGCATCAATTGCAGCCTGACCCAAAGATGGTCCTACAACAGTTGACTGAACGATATCAGCAGAAGCCGGCAATTTACCTGCATTTAATACGTTAGCTAAATCTTTAGTTTCAGCAACATCAAAAGAACCTGTAATTTCAGATCTTCCTCCGGCAATTGGCCCACTAGTAACACCCGGCGCAGAATATACGATGTTATCTAATACAATAGCGATATATCCTTTTTGAGAGAAAGCTCTACCTGTTAATTCTTCCCAAACTTTAGCACCCTGACTGTTCATTTGCATAGAAACAGCTGGTTTTCCTAATTGGTCAAAAGTATCTTTTGCATCAGTAACAACACCACCGCTCATTGCAGGAACATTGTCTCTGTTTCCTTTTAAAGCATATAATTCAACTACTTCAATGTCTTTTGCACTTTTGATGTCTTTTGCCTGTGGATCTTTAATAGTTGTTGGTTTACTCCATACAAATTTTGCATTGTGTTGGTCAGCAGCTAATAAAATTCTGATCTCCGGTCTTTTGAAATAACCGTTTACAGCAGCAGTATCTTTTGGAGCGAAGTAACCTAAAACTGGTCCGCCACCCTGGCTTAACATTTTATCAAATAAAGGATTATTTCCTTTTTTAGTATTCACTGAATCTTTAGCATCAGTCAATAAAGCATTCAATGAATCTTTAGCAACAGTTTTAGTTTCTGTTTTTTTGATTTCAGTCTTTTTTAAAGCTTCGTTAGCAGCTACTAAAAAGTTTCCAACTTCTTCAATTTTATACGTCTCCCAAAACTCTAATTGAGCTTTTCCTCCTAATAATTTTTTAATTCTATCAACATCCTTAGCACCCGGAAGCTCTACTAAAATTCTTCCTGTTTCTCCTAATTTCTGAATGTTTGGCTGTGTAACACCAAATTTGTCGATACGCTCTCTTAATACTTTATAAGCACTTTCTACAGACTCATCAACTTTTCTTTTGATTACTTTTTGAACTTGTGAATCAGACATTTGAAAATCGATTCCACCTTCTCCTTGTAAACTTCTGTTTGCAAAAATATCAGGCGAAGCTAATTTCACTGTTCCGTTTGAATTCGCTTCAAAAGCTTCAAAAAACTTATTTAAATAGGTTTTGTTTCCTTCTAAATTTGCAGATGCATCAGCTAATGATTTATTAAATACCGGATTTTTAGAATTGTTAGCCAAACCTTTCAAAACATCTTTAATAGAAATTTGAAGAATCACGTTGATTCCTCCTTCTAAGTCAAGACCTTTATTAAGTTGTTTGTTTTTTACTTCATTATAAGTAAAATCCGAAAAACCAAGGTTCAACACTTTTTCTTTACCAATAGAATCCAAATATTTTAATTCTTTGTCAGGATTATCTCCTGCAAAAGCTTTAGCCTCACTTTTGACATTATTTGCCACAAAAGTGAAAGAAAGTTGGTAAATACTTACCAATGCAAATAGAATTGCGAAAAATTTAATAAGTCCTTTATTCTGCATTATTACTAAAAATTAATTATGTTTTATTGTTTGTTTTTGGTTTTAAATTCCCTAAAAATAAGCCCTGACATGAGTTTTTAAAACTAAAAAATCGAGATCACGAATTACAACATTTTTTTTAAACCGAGCAAATATATAATTCTCGAAATGATTAACCAATTTATTTATTAATTAATCTTAAAAAAAAGACTGCAAAAGTGCAGTCTTCTCCTTTTTTTTCGAAAATCGTTATACTAAAATCGATTTTAAAGCGTCATTCATTCCACGAACTGCATCTGCGCTTTTAGCAAATAAGGCTTTTTCCTGATCGTTCAGTTTGATATCTAAAATTTCTTCTACTCCGTTTTTACCTATTATACAAGGCACTCCTATACATATATCATTTTGACCATATTCGCCTTCAACAAAAACAGAACATGCAATCATTTTTTTCTGATCGTTTAAAATACTATCTACAAGAAAAGCAACAGAAGCTCCCGGCGCATACCAGGCTGATGTTCCTAAAAGACCTGTAAGTGTAGCTCCGCCCACCATTGTGTCAGCAGCTACTTTTTGTAATACTTCTTCTGAAAGAAATTCACTTACCGGAATTCCGTTGTAAGAAGCCAAACGTGTTAAAGGAATCATCGTAGTATCACCATGACCGCCAATAACCATTGCAGAGATATCATTTGCAGGTTTATCAAGAGCCAAAGAAAGATAGGTTCTGAAACGAGAACTATCTAACGCTCCACCCATACCAATAATTCTGTTTTTTGGTAATCCTGTAGCTTTTAAAGCTAAATAAGTCATAGTATCCATTGGATTAGAAACTACAACAATTATAGTATTTGGAGAAAATTTCAATACATTTTCGGCAACTGTTTTTACAATTCCCGCGTTTATACCAATCAATTCTTCACGAGTCATTCCTGGTTTTCTTGGAATTCCTGATGTAATTACTACTACATCACTTCCGGCAGTTTTAGAATAATCGTTGGTTACACCAGATACTTTGGTATTAAAACCTGTATTTGTTGCACATTGCATAATATCCAACGCTTTCCCTTCGGCAAAACCTTCTTTAATATCCAACAACACTACTTCGCTTGCAATTCCTCTATAAGAAATAACATCTGCACATGTAGCTCCAACATTTCCTGCTCCTACAATGGTAACTTTCATATTTTATACTTTATCGGTTATTAATTAATTTGTTTATTTGATAAATCGACAATTCGTTTAATCGTCTAAGTAAATTTAAACAATTAAACGAATTGATGATTAAAATTTATTATGCATCGATATTTGCATACACTGCATTTTTCTCGATAAATTCTCTACGTGGCGGAACCTCATCTCCCATTAACATTGAGAAAACCCGATCAGCTTCTGCCAAACTATCAATAGTTACCTGACGCAAGGTTCTGAAATTCGGATCCATTGTAGTTTCCCATAATTGCTCCGCGTTCATCTCTCCAAGACCTTTATAACGTTGTATAGCAGCACTTCCTCCCATTCTCTCATTCGCCTGATCACGTTGAACGTCATTCCATGCGTATTCTTTTTTATTTCCTTTTTTAACTAAGTACAAAGGCGGCGCTGCAATATAAACGTGACCTTCTTCGATCAGCTCTTTCATGAAACGGAAGAAGAACGTTAATATTAAGGTAGAAATGTGACTACCATCGACATCGGCATCACACATGATGATTACTTTATGATATCTTAGTTTTTCAAGATTTAAGGCTTTACTGTCTTCTGCAGTACCTACGGTAACTCCTAAAGCGGTAAAGATGTTACGAATCTCTTCGTTCTCGAATACTTTATGGTGCATCGCTTTCTCTACGTTCAGGATCTTACCACGCAATGGCAAAATCGCCTGAAAGTTACGGTCACGACCTTGTTTTGCTGTTCCACCAGCCGAATCTCCCTCGACAAGGTAAACCTCACATCTTGCAGGATCCTGCTCAGAACAATCTGAAAGCTTTCCTGGCAATCCACCGCCACCCATAACAGTTTTACGCTGTACCATTTCACGTGCTTTTTTAGCAGCGTGACGGGCTTGTGCAGCCAAAATTACTTTTTGGATAATGATTCGGGCATCATTTGGATTTTCTTCCAGATAATTTTCTAACATTTCTCCAACAGCCTGAGAAACCGGAGAAACTACTTCTCTGTTTCCTAATTTTGTTTTGGTCTGACCTTCGAATTGCGGTTCTGCAACTTTTACCGAAATAATAGCTGTTAATCCTTCACGGAAATCATCTCCTGCAATTTCGAATTTTAATTTATCCAGCATTCCGGATGCATCAGCGTATTTTTTAAGGGTTCTTGTTAAACCACTTCTAAAACCTTGTAAATGCGTTCCTCCTTCGTGCGTATTGATATTATTTACGTATGAGAAAATATTCTCTGTATAACTTGTATTGTAAATCAAGGCAACCTCAACCGGAATTTCACCTTTTTCGTGATCCATGCTGATTACGTGAGAAATAATTGGCTCACGGTTACCATCTAAATAGCGGATGTATTCTTTAAGACCTTCATCTGAATGAAAAACTTCGCTTTTAAATTCGCCTTTTTCATCTACTTCTCTTTTATCTGTAAACGTGATTGTAATTCCTTTGTTCAGGAAAGAAAGCTCACGCATACGAGCTGATAAAGTATCATAAGAGAATTCTATAGTCTGAGTAAAAATAGTATCATCAGGATAAAAAGTCTGACGTGTACCTCTTTTATCTGTTTCTCCAATTTGTTTAACAGGGTAGATTGCTTTACCTCTTTCGTATTCCTGCTCATAGATTTTTCCTTCTCTAAAAACGGTAGATTTCATATGAACTGAAAGTGCATTTACAACTGAAACCCCAACACCGTGCAAACCTCCGGAAACTTTATAAGAATCCTTATCAAATTTACCTCCGGCACCAATCTTGGTCATTACTACTTCAAGTGCCGAAACACCTTCTTTTTTATGTAAATCAACTGGAATACCACGACCGTTATCTTCAACTGTTACTGAACCGTCTTCGTTGATTGCAACACCAATAGTATCACAATGTCCTCCCATCGCCTCATCAATAGAGTTATCAACAACCTCATAAACCAAATGATGTAGCCCTCGAACCCCCACATCTCCAATATACATCGATGGACGCATTCTTACGTGCTCCATTCCTTCTAATGCCTGAATACTATCTGCTGAATAATTGTTCTTCTTGATTTCTTCGCTCATATAATTTATTCTAAAAAATGTAATTATTGTCTAACACGCAAATATATAAAAACGCAAATTATATATCCGTTAAAATACTATATAAAGCGCTTAAGTTATTAACACAATTGTGTAAAAAACCCAAATAAACTCAAAAAGTCAACTTTAAATTCCAAACTTCTTAAATTCCAAATTCCAAAAATAGGAATAACATAAAAAACCGGAATAAACATTCAAATGTCATTCCGGTTTTTATGAAAATTATCCTTCTAAATTAAAAATCAAAATTTGGTTTTGGAATTTTACTTTTTTATTATTTCTTATTAAAATCTCCAGCATAAACCGAAGTCATTTTGTCAAGACTTAAATATTTTCTCAGAACCGTATTTAATTCTTCTACTTTTAAAGCCTTTACTTTTGTTTCTAATGCATCATAATCATCAAGCGGGATTCCGTACTGCAAATAAGTATTTGTTAAGCTCATTAAAGTCATATCGTTTCCTAACCTGGTTTTTCTTTCGTTAAGCCAACTTACCAGATTCGATTTTAATTCTTCGGCTGTAAAACCATCTTTTAAGGCTTTTGAGATCTCTTCCTTTGTTGCCGTTTCAACTGCGTTTCTTTTCGTTGGATTCAAAAATGCATAATACATCCAGTATGCTACATCATTTGTAACCGGTACGTCTATAAAGGATCCTGCACCATAACTAATTCCTTCTTTTTCTCTTAACCTCATTGGAATTCTGGCACTCAAAAATCCTCCGCTGCCCAATATTTCATTTGCCATTACTAATGCAGGATAATCAGGATCTTTCAAATTCATTTTAAAATTAATTTTCCCTATTGCAACGGCATTTTCCTTATCCGGAGTAATAAAATCTTTATCTAGTTTTTGGGTTTCAAAATATGTTGGCTGAGCAAGTTCATATTTTGATTTAGAATTCCATTTGCCAAATGTATTTTCCAGAATTTCTGCTGTCGATTTTGCCTCCAAATCTCCCACGACACTACCAACACCATTATTGCCGCCTAAAATGTTTTTGTAAAAATCAACTATTTCAGTTTGCTTTATTTTTTTATAAGCATCAATTTGCTCCTGAACTGTTGGCTCATAAAAAATACTTTCTTTAGGATATTTAGAAGTTAATCTTGAAACTTCTACAAATGCAACCGCACGCGGATCATTTAAGGTAGATTCTAAATATGTATTGTATTCACTTATTGATTTTGTTAATTCATTTTGAGGAAAAGTTGAATTTACTAACAAGTCGCCTAATATCTCCATCACCTCCTTAAAACTTTCTTTATAAGTATTTACACTTATATTTAATGTCTGGCCTGAATAACTAAAATACAAACTCGATTTTAACAGATCTAACCGATCGCTTATTTGTTCTTTTGTCTTGGTTGTAGTTCCTGTTTTTAGCAGTTGAGCAAGAATAGCACCTGTATTTGTTTTTCCTGATAAGTCTTTTTCATTACTTACCGGAAATTTAAAACTCGCCTGGACTTTTCCGCCTTTTATTTCTTTTTTAATTAAACCGTATTTTGCACCATTGCTTAATTTTCCTTCAACAAAATTTTGTTTCAAATTTTTGATCGAAGCTTCAAAAGCAGCTGCTTCTTTCTCTAAGGCTTTTCCTTTATAATCTTTGGTAAGAGCCAGCAATTGCTCATCTGTATATTCTGCAGGTTTTACTCTTTGCTCATCCTTAGACGGAATAAATACCCCTACTGTTCTGTTGTTGCTTTTAAAGTACTTTTCAGCAACTCTTTGAATATCTTCTTTGGTTAGATTTTCGACAGCATCTCTGTACAAAAATCCCAATCTATAATCTCCCGCTCCAATAATTTCAGTAAGATTTATAGCAAATGAAATCGTATTGTTTTTTATCCCTTCAATTTGTTTGATGATTTTTGCTTTAGCTCTGTTTACATCTTCATCTGTGTATTTCGTTGTGGCTATTTTATCAAGTTCTGCTCTTACGATATCTTTTGTCGCTTTTACATCTTTATCATTAGGGACTGCTACTCCAAAATACATAAAACTCGCATCTCTGGTTGTTGGCTGCCAAAAATAAATACTGGATACTTTTTGGGTTTCTACCAGTGTTTTATACAAATAACCTGACGGATCTGCTGTTAAGACCTCGCCTAATGCATCAAGGGCAGCATAATCTTTATCGACATAAGCTGCAGTATGATATAAAGCACCGATATTTTTACTATCTCCCGCTCTGTTTAGCTCAACATATTTCTCTCCGTCCTGAGCCGGTTCGATGGTATAGGTTTTATCCAAAGCTCTTTTAGGTTTTGGAATTGCGCCAAAAAATTGTCCTACATATTGCAATGCTTTTTTCTCGTCAAACTTTCCGGCAATAATTAGCGTTGAATTGTCCGGCTGATAATATTTTTCATAAAAAACCCTTAGTCTATTTGCTTTTACACGTTCGATATCTTCTTTGCTTCCAATGGTACTTTTGCCGTAATTATGCCATACATACGCCGCAGAAAGAATTCTCTCCTGCAAAACTCCATCCGGATTGTTTTCGCCTATTTCGAATTCATTTCTCACTACAGAAAATTCTTTATCGAGATCAGTCTGCAAAATAGTAGCATTGATCATTCGATCTGCTTCCATTTCGATACTCCACTTTAAATTTTCATCATTTGAAGGAAAAACTTCATAATAATTGGTTCGGTCTAACCAGGTTGTTCCGTTGGCATTTCCTCCTTTATCAGAAAGCATTTTTTTTATGTCGCCTAAATTTTTAGTACTTTTAAAAAGCATGTGTTCCAGTAAGTGGGCCATCCCTTTTTCACCATAACCTTCATTTCTTGAACCTACATTGTAAACAATATTCACTACCATATTACTCTGGGAAGCGTCCGGAATAAGCAGCACTTTTAAGCCGTTATTCAGTGAATATTCTTTTACACCTTCGACATTTTTAATGTATTTTGGAGTTTCAGTCTTTTTCTGTGCATAAACCGAAGACAATGAAACAAGAGAACAGCATAAAACGCTGCATAGTAAAAAGTTTCTCATAGATTCTAGTTAAAGGATTAGTTAATTTTTGGTAACCAAATATAGCTTTTTTCCTAAACATCCTACATAAAAATAACTAACTTTTAGTAATTTACGGTTAACCGTAAGGCTAAAATTTAAGCATAAAAAAATCCGAAATAAACATTTTAAATGCTATTTCGGATTCTTTTATTTCTCTCCAATTTTTTTTGAAATCCGGATTCTTTTTATTGAAATTTAAGCAACAACTCCGGCATTTGAAATTTCGACATCAGCTTTTACGTGAGCAGCATTAGCTCGTCCGCTTGGGTCTTGGTTTTCCTGCCATTTCGGAATCCACTTTCGAACAGTTTGTGCCGCGCTAACCTGTGGATAGAATTTATGAAAAATCGATCTGTACAAATAAGCTTCTTTTGTTGTTGGTGAATTATACGGAAATTCAGCGCCTGCTCCGGCCAATTGTTCGTCTGAAACTTGTGTCGCACAGTATTCAATCAATTCATCGATCCAATTGTATCCTACACCATCAGAAAATTGTTCTTTTTGTCGCCATAAAACTTCTGCCGGTAAATAAGGATTTTCTGTTGTATCAAATGCTTTTCTCAATATATATTTCTCTATACCGTCGTATGTTTTTGGCTGTTTTTCTTCGGTTTTAATTCGAATCGCAACATCTAAGAAATCTTTATCCAAAAACGGAATTCTGGCTTCCAGTCCGTGTGCCATTGTTGTTTTATCGGCACGCAATAGATCGGCAGTAAATAACTTCTGTACCCTTTCGATCGTTTCATCCTGAAATTCTTCTGCAGATGGTGCATTTCTAAAATACAAATGACCTCCAAAAACCTCATCGGCACCTTCACCGGAAAGAATTACTTTAATTCCATGATCGGCTATGGCTTTTGATAATAAATACATTGGCACACCTGATCTTACCGAAATAATATCGTAAGTCTCGATATGATAAATTACTTTTTCTAAAATAGCAACACCTTCTTCTACCGTAAAATGTATTTCGTGATGTTCTGTACCTAAAAATTCAGCTGCTTTTCTTGCTGCAATATTATCAGGTGAATTGGCATCTAAACCAATAGAAAACGAATGTAATTTTTGCCCATTGTCTTTTAATATTCGGGATGCAATCGCAGATGTTAACGAGGAATCCAAACCTCCTGAAAGCAATACCCCAACAGGCACTTCACTCATTAAACGTTTGCGTGTAGCTTCAATCAATGATTGACGAACTAAATCAAGATCTAAAGATTTATTTGCATTAGAATGATCTTCGTACTCCGGATTATAATATTTTACAAAACCTGTTTTTCCGGTATAGTAATGTCCCGGAGGAAAAGTCGAAAACGATTTGCACTGATCGGCAATTGATTTCATTTCTGAAGAAAAATAAATTCTTCCTCTTTCGTCCAGTCCGTAATACAAAGGCTTAACCCCAACAGCGTCTCTGGCTGCAATGTAATTATCGCCATCGATGATCACAAATGCAAAATCACCATCCAGCATATTGCAAAACTTGTATCCAAACTCTTCGTACAAATGCACAATGACTTCTGAATCGGATTTTGTTCTGAAGGTATGATGTTTTAAAACGGTGTCTTTTAATTCCTGATAATTATAGATTTCTCCGTCATGTACCATCCAGGCTTTATTTGTTCCCTGAATGGGCTGTTTACCCGATTTAAGATCGATAATCGATAAACTTTCATGGCAAATGATACTGCCATTTTCCATAATATGCAAATCACTCTCATCAGGACCACGATGCGACATTCTTGCAGAAAGCTCTTTTACGAGTTGCGGGTCTTTTCCTTTACCTATAACGGCCAATAATCCAGACATACTATTCTTTTTTTATTTCTTTTAATTTTACTCACAACTAAAAGAGGTAAGCCTAATCCTCTAATTTTCAGTCAAACTAAAATATTAATTTTAGCTTTTCTGTATTTATTTCGCTACAATCTAAGCGATTTCATGTTATTTCGGCGAATGCCAAATATAAAAAAGAAACTTAAATAATTATTGAAAAATAATTTTAAGTAACTGAAATAATATAATTTAACATTATAAGACAAGAAAAACGCTCTCAGGATTGAGAACGTCTTTCGGAAATATAATATATACTAATTCTAAAAATTTCTGTTTTTATGCTTTAGCGTAAGCATCATCATGCACACTCGCAACCGCTCTTCCTGAAGGATCGTTCATGTTTTTGAAAGCTTCATCCCACTCCAAAGCAATTTTTGTACTACAAGCCACACTTGCTTCCTGAGGCACACATAAAGCTGCTGCATCACTAGGGAAATGTTCTGCAAAGATAGAACGGTAGTAATACTCTTCTTTAGAAGTTGGTGTTTGTAATGGAAATTTGTATTTCGCATTTGCCAATTGCTCATCCGAAACTTCTTTGGCTACCACTTCCTTCAAAGTATCAATCCAGCTGTATCCTACTCCGTCTGAAAATTGTTCTTTTTGTCTCCATGCTACACTTTCCGGCAACATATCTTCAAAAGCTTTACGAACTACCCATTTTTCCATTGGGTGCTCTTTGTTGATCATTTTATCTTTTGGGTTGATGCGCATCGCAACATCCATAAATTCTTTATCTAAGAACGGTACACGACCTTCGATTCCCCAAGCCGCCAAACTTTTGTTGGCACGTAAACAATCGTACATATGAAGTTTACCTAATTTACGAACGTTTTCTTCGTGAAATTCTCTTGCATTTGGCGCTTTATGAAAGTATAAATAGCCTCCGAATAACTCATCTGCACCTTCACCTGACAATACCATTTTGATTCCCATTGATTTAATAACTCTCGCCATTAACCACATTGGAGTTGAAGCCCTAACCGTAGTTACATCATACGTTTCTAAGTTATAGATTACGTCACGAACAGCATCTAAACCTTCCTGAATAGTAAATTTAATCTCGTGGTGAATTGTTCCGATGTGTTTTGCCACAACCTGAGCCGCTGCTAAATCAGGAGAACCGTCTAATCCTACTGAAAAAGAGTGTAACTGCGGATACCAGGCATCTGTTGTATCATCTGATTCAATACGTTTTTGTGCAAATTTTTTGGCTACAGCCGAAGTAATAGACGAATCTAAACCTCCTGAAAGTAAAACTCCGTAAGGAACATCACTCATCAATTGTCTGTGAACTGCTGCTTCAAGTGCTTCTTTAATAGCCGGAATACTTGTTTCATTGTCTTTTACAGCATCATAATCTGTCCAATCTCTTTTGTACCATTGTACAAATTCACCGTCTTTGCTTGTCATATAATGTCCCGGAGGAAACAATTCAATTTTTGTGCAATATCCTTCCAAAGCTTTCAATTCAGAAGCTACATAAAAAGTTCCGTGCTGATCCCATCCAATGTAAAGTGGAATAATTCCCATATGGTCACGAGCGATAAAATACTCATCTTTCTCAACGTCATAAATTGCAAATCCAAAGATTCCGTTCATTTCGTCTACAAAGTGAGGTCCTTTTTCTTTGTATAATGCTAAGATCACTTCGCAATCACTTTCTGTCTGAAAGTTATATTTTCCTTCAAATTGTTTACGCAATTCTCTGTGGTTATAGATTTCACCGTTTGCAGCCAAAACCAATTTTTTATCTTCTGTAAATAAAGGTTGTTTTCCTGAAGCTGGATCTACAATTGCCAAACGCTCGTGAGAAAGAATTGCTTTATCATTACTGTAAATTCCGCTCCAGTCCGGTCCGCGGTGACGAATGATTTTAGACATTTCTAATACTTGAGGTCTTAATGTTTCGGCTTTTTGTTTTAGATCAAAGGCACATACGATTCCACACATAACTATATATTTTTTATTATAAATTTTATTTTGATAGGGCAAAGATGCATTAATGGTTATAATTGAAAAACATAAATCTTTATTTCAGTTATAATTTAAAAGCATAAAACTGTTTTTACATATAAAATGTAAAATTTTAACACTAAAAAAAGCCTCAAACTTGAAAATTTCAATTTCAAGCTTAAACAAAGTGCAAAACGCAAGATTTTAAAGAGATTTTTGAATTAAATTTTACGATATTTAAAAATCACTGAAAGATTCTTAAAGAGAGGAAGAAAAGTGGTTTGGTAATTATTGTTTTTGTTAATCTTGTCATTACTCACGCAAATTTCGTCAGCTTGTTTGTCATCCTGAGGAACGAGGGATCTCTGCGAGAAATTCTGCATAGTTACTCCATTCTTTGTCGAGCTACTTACGGAGACGGGATGACAAGATTGTGGTTATGATTACGAATAAATCCTTTTGAATCTGCTTAAATCTGTAAAATCTGCGTGAAATAAACTTTACAAAACACTCTCAATAATATAATGCGTTTTATTGATTTCAAATTTAAACCCCACTTTATTCCCCATTAAATGAGAACCAAGAGGAGATTGCGGAGAAAGCGCAATAACATTAATTCCGTCAATCGCAATTTTAGGAAGTGCCACACTTACATACAAATAAATTCCGTTGGCTTTTACCAAACTGCCTGAGATGATATTTTCAGTTGTTTTTGAAGCGTCAATTTTATCCAGGATTGCTTTTTGAGTTATCGCTTCTTTTAGTTTATTGGTGAGTTTTTCCTGCTCGATATGCATCATCGACAAAGCAGTTTCGTGTTTGTCGCCGGCAGAACCTTTGGCATCGTTTTTAGAATCTTCGGTCAAAGCCGAAATCATGTCCCTGAAAACATCTATGCGGTCCTGAACCATTTGCAGGTAATGAGAATGTATTTTTTGTTTGAATTCCATAGTGTGTCTGCCACAAAGGCGCTAAGCCACAAAGATCGTAAAAAAAAGCAATTTGCCTATTGCATTTGATTATTCAAAAAAAGCAGATGGATAAATAACTTTTCCTCTTATTCCTAATAATCCATTTTCAGCTAAAATGGCAACCATACAGTTTTCTGCAGGAACATCAAAAGGCATTTCTATTCCATATTTATTGGCTAACTCGTAACCAAATCTTGGATAATAATCCTCATGTCCCAATAATACAATTGATTTATATCCCAATTCTTTTGCCACTTCGTGACTATGCAAAATTAATTTTGCCCCGATTCCTTTTCCCTGAAATTCCGGCAGAACAGAAACCGGAGCCAACGCTAAAGATTCAATGGATTTTGTATCATTCTCAATTTCAAGTTTCGTTAATAAAATATGCCCAACAATTTGATTATTCACTTCTGCAACAATCGATAATTGCGGAATAAAGGCTTCGGATTTTCTTAATCTTTCTACCAAAAATTGTTCTTTGTGGTCACTATATTCCTCCTTTTCAAAAGCTTTTTCTATCAATTGATAAACACTTTTGTGATCCTTTTCATTTTCTTGTCTTAATTTGATTTCCATCTTAACCATTTAATTTTATCAACTTCTTTACCCAAAGGGCATAACATTTTTTTAAGTATTACAGCTTTAGCAATAACGCAAAGAAGGCAAATATATAGACTTATTCTTACAATTACAAAGTTTTACGAATAGACTATTATTGTCAAAAAATATTAGCCACGAATTCACGGATTTACTTAAAATCATTCGTGAATTCGTGGCTTAAAACTTTATAAAAAATCTTTGTGCCTTAGCGCTTTCGTGGCAATTATCCCTTAAAAATCGAATTTGTAATTGGCTCCAACTAACACCTGAAATCCTTGCACAGGATAATTCAGCCATTTTTCGTAAGCCTGATTTCCGATATTATTCAGTTTTAGGAAACAAGTCAAACGTTCATTGTATTTGTAACCCAAATGTGCATTGGCATCAAAATAGCTTTTTAGTGTGGTAATAACAGGATCAGTTCCTAGATCTAAGTTCGATTGCATGTCTTTACGTTCTCCTACAAAAAAAACATTTAGTCCTGCGTACCATTGTTTGGTGATGTTTACATCAAGGTTCGAGCTAATTTTCATTGATGGTAAATTCCATGCTTCGATACCATCGTATTTGTAACTATTAAAAGTTCCGTTGATGCCGAAAGAAACATTTCTTGAAAAATCAGCTTTTAATTCTCCGTAAAAACGGAAGGTTCTCACGTCATCATAAACTACTCCAAAAGAGTTTCCGAAAGCATAATTCTGATTCGAGAAATCTTCTGTATAATCGTTGCCTTTGTATAATGCTTTGTCTTTTTCGTTCAGGTATGAACCCGTAAGATTATAATTGATATTGTTGGCCAATTTACCTTTTAGACCTGCAAAAACAGTATATTGATTACTGGTTGGTCGCATGTTTAAAGTTGGCGATAAAAACGGATTATCATTTACAAAATCAGCATAAGAGTTTTGCTCTAAACTACCATTTACTCCTGTGTAAAAAATCATTAAATCGCCCACCAATTTATACGAAGCGTTTACTTTTGGATAGATAAAAAATTTGTTTCCGCTGTTTTCAGAATCCAAACCGTAGAACAATCCAGCTCCTAATTCAAGTGTCCAGTCGTTTTCAAGAATTACAAAACTTGGCTCGATCCCAAAATTTGTTAAACTGTATTTTAAAGGACTTGTGTTATCTCGCGCATAATTATGTTCGAAAGATCCGCTTACGTGATCTACGATAATATTGGTATTAATTGACTGATCCATCACCTCAACTTTGAAAGATGGTTTTACATAAAAACGATTTTCTGAAGAAGAAAAACTATCTGAAAAGTGTGTAAATTTAGTCGAGATTTTACTAAAAATCCCTTCATTAAACTCGATATTTCCACCTAAAGAAATCGTATTATAAGAATGATTTGGATTAATGCTTCTTATTAAATCATCACGGGTTTGTCCTGCCAAAGTCGAACCAAAATCGGCTGGTAAACCGTACCAGTTATAAATCTGATTTTGATATCCTAAATCAACATTCCATGCCATATCGCGATTGTTCACGCCATAAGCTACATTTAATGCGGTATCATAAAACTCATCGTTTAGATCTACATCTTTAATTCCGCCCTGAGAAGAATGGTGACGGAACATTCCTGCCACATAATCATTGTTTCCTAAATCCTGATTTACGAATAATTCAGCGTTTAAAGTCCCGTAATTACCTACTCCTAAAGTGGCATAATTATTAAACAATTTCTCTTTTTTAGACTTCTCAACACCTTCTGCTTTTCCTTTTGAAGGCGTAAAGGTAGAAGCCACAGGAACCGACAAAATACTATACTTGATAGTTTCTTTAGGCTGATTTCCGCTGTCGTCAAGCGAAGGAGTTTCCTTTACTTTAAAAGCATCCGAAATTGTTGGCGAATAAGGCTTAACCACGTTTACCGTTTCTGTTCCTATCGTTTCCTCTTTTTTCTTCTGGGCAAACGAAAGCTGGACAACAAACAATACTAGTAAAATGATGATTTTATTATGGCAATTAATTTTCATATTTTATTTTTTTCGTGAAATGTGTTTTGTGAAATGTAAAATGACTTAATCGACACACTTTCACTTTTCACAATTTACATTTTACAATTTTCTAATTTTCTAATTAACAAATTCTCTAATTATTGAGCTTCCCACTCTCCTTTTGCAACAAATTGAGCTTTTCCTCCTATTTGAATGTCAAAATCATTGTCGTTTAAACTTCCTTTAAAATAAATCTGGGACGGACGCCCTATATAATCTCCCTGATAATTAATCAATTCAAACTCAGGTTTATGATATTTTAGTAAAAAAGCCTGTAAACAAGTACTGGCACTTCCTGTTGCTGCATCTTCTACCAATTGATTGTGTTCGATACATAACATTCTGCTAAACAATTTCGAACCTTCTAAATAATAAAAGTATAAAGCTCTATGACTTGTTTTGCAATTCTTTTTAAGCCATTCATCTGTTTTATCTTTATCCAAGACTAAATTTTCCAAGGCTCTTTTACTGCTTAATCCAACCATTACAAAGGCACTTCCGGTTGTTACTTCCTGAATAGGAAACTGATTTTCAAAATCATGATTTTTCAGATTAGTAAATATTGTGATATCTTCTTTCGAAAAAATATCCCAAAATTTTGGCTGAGCCGCTTTTAACCAAATCAAACCTTCAGACTGATGAATCGAAATAGGTCCAATTGGAACATTTAATTTTATATGCTCCGGCGAATTATCAAATATTTTATTTATCAAAACCCATGAAGTCCCAATGATCGGATGTCCTGCAAATTGCATTTCCTGCGATGGTGTAAATATTTTTATTTCGGCCTTATTATTTTCTTTGTCAAGTTTGGTGATAAAAGTGCTTTCGGCGAAATTAATCTCACGCGCAATTTGCTGCATTTCTGCTGAACTTAATTTTTCTGCATCCATAAAAACTGCCAATTGATTCCCGGCATATTTTTTATCTGCAAAAACATCAACTATATAAAAAGGTAAACTCATTTTCTTGCTTTTTTTAGAATATAGAGTAAAGAACAAAGAGAATAGACTTCCAATCTTTCGTCTCAGATCTTTTCTCTTTACTCTATATTCTATTTTCTATATTCTTATTTATTAATCGATGAATTCGTTTTAGACTCTTCTGCTTTTATGGCAGCCAACTCTTTTTTAGCTTCCTCAACAACATCCGGATAATCGGTAAAATTGTTGATTACGTTATCTAAAATATAAGTGGCCTGATAACTGTCTTTTAATCCGTAGAAGTTTTTCGCCATTAAAACTAAACTCTTCGCTCCATAATATTTATAAGCTGAATAGTTTTTAGCCAATTTCTGAACCAATACATTCGAAGCATCAAACTTGCCTTCTTTGGTTTTAAAATAAGCATCGTAATACAACGCTTCTGCTGCTAATTCTCCTTTTGATGTGGCTGATAATTTTGCGTAAGCTGTTTTCGCTTTATCTTCGTCTCCGGTTTGCATTGCGGCACGCGCTACAATAATCTGTGCATCGGCTTTTACATTGGCATCGGCTTTTGCATTTTGCAATACTTTGTCTGCATAAGTAACCGAGTTATCATAATCTTTCTTGTCATAATAACATTTCATCATATTCGCTTGTGCAAAGCTTTTGTTTTGTGCAGCATCAGCTTCTTCATCCAGGCGTTTCAAAACCGGAATCGATTTATCGCAATCTTTGGCTTTTAAGTAAATCTGTGCTAATTTCATCAATGACTGCTCGGTAAATTCGCTTCTTGGCTGATCGATTACATATTGATAATTGGCCACTGATTTTGTCTCAGAACCCTCTGCATAATACAATTGTGCCAAATAAAAATTAGCTTCTAATGAATGAAGTCCTGCTGAGAATTTATTGATATAACCCGTAAAACCAGTAATAGCAAGTTTGCTGTTATTTTGACTGTATTGTTTGAAAGCAGCATCATAAGTATCATTATCCAGTTCAGCATCAGTAACGGCAACGAAATCTAACGTACGAACCCAAGTTGCATATTCGTCTACTTTTCCTGAATCTACATAAATTAGTCTGGCTGTAGAAACTGCCTCTAAAGCTTCGGGAGTTTTAGGAAATTCTGCTGCTACTTTTTTGAATTTTGTTAAAGCCTGAGCATCTCGATCTGAGTTGTAATAAATCAAACCTTGTTTTAAAATTGATTTTGAAGTAAAGGCTCCGTTTTTATATTCAGCAATTAACTGATCATATGTTTTAAGCGCCTGATCGTTCTTTTTCTCGGTGGCATACGTATTTCCTAATTCGTATAAAGCATCATCACGATATTCTGATTTTTTATACATCAAAAGAAAATTATTCAGTTCATCGATTTTCTTATCGTTTTTAGACATGAATCCGTAAGAAATCGCTTTTTGAAACTGAGCATAATCAGCATCAACACCTCTTGCTTCGATTGCTTTTGAGTAAGCTTCGTTTGCTGCGGTGTATTTTGAATTTACAAAACGGCAATCTCCTAGACGTAAATACGAATCATTCAAACGAACTTTATCTTCTTTTGAATTGTCGATCTGTGCCTGAAATGAATTTCCTGCCTGATCGTATTCTTTTAGTTTAAAATAAGTATACCCAATATTGTAGTTGATGTTTTTATATTCATCAGTTGATTTGGCTGCTGCCAGTCCTGCAAACTGTTTGTAACTTAATAATGCATTCTGAAAATCGGCTGTAACATATTCTGTTTCCGCTTTCCAAAAAGTGGCACGAGCTGTAAATTCAGGCGTTTTTTGTTCGCTGATAGCGCTTTTGAACATTTTTCCGGCTTCCTGATAATTCGATTCATTATACAATTCCAGTCCTCTGTAAAAAAGTACTTTTTGGTACGCAGCTTTGTTTTCTGCAGATCTGTTTTTTTCTAATAAAGTCAGGGCTTCTTTGTAGTTTTTAGTCGAGATATACGAATCAACCAATAATTTTTCTATTTCAGATCGGCTGGAGTTGTTTGGATATTTTTTCAGGAAATCAAGCAAAATTGCCGGAACGGTTTGATAAGCATTTCCGATATCATAACTCACTTTTGCATAATTCAAAGCCGCATCTTCCTGAATTTGAGCATTGAAGTCCATTTCAGAAGCGTTTTTAAAAGCGTTTAGTGCTTCCTGTTTTTTACCTGTATTCAAGTAACTTAACCCTAAATGGTAATAGGCATTTTGAGCTACGAAATCTTTTCCTTCGATAATTTTATTAAATTGGGAAATGGCTTTTTCATAGTCTTTTTGTTCATAATACGCGTAACCTAACTGATAGAAGTCAGTATTATTCCATTTTCCTTTTTTACCGGCATATTTCTCTAAAAACGGAATCGCTTTGTCGTATTGTTTTAGGTTGAAATAGCTTTCCCCAATAATTTTATTCAGTTCTGATTTTTCAAGCTCATTTGATTTCGCCATGGCTTTTTGCCCCAAATCGATTGCTTTCTGGAAATTTCCTAACTTGAAATTCATATCAGCCTGATAATACGAAAGCTTTTCTTTGTATTTTTCTTCGCCTGAAACTTCATCAAAATATTTGGTAGCTTCTTTATAATCATCACCTTCATACGCCATAAAACCCAAATAATACTTGGCCTGAGAACCAAATTCAGGAGAATTTACCACTTTATTAAAGTAAGTTGTCGCTTCTTTTTTCTTTTTGGCATTAAAATAAGCGTATCCTTTCTGGAAATTAAATTTATCCGAATCAGATTTGCTCATGTAACTTTCATCTACTTTATCAAACCATTGCAGCGCTTTTGGATAATTTCCCTGTTCAAAAAAATACTGGGCAACCTCTATATACGCCTGGTTTTGTTTGGTACTTGTTGGATAATCGGTAACGAATTTTTCCATCAAAGCGTCAGCATTTGCCTTATTGGTTCTAATGGCACAATTGGCGATATAATAAGCACAATCTGACTGAACTTCTTCGGTCGTAGCGTTGTTTTTTACATGTTCGAAAATAAGTTGCGCCGAAGCATATTGTTTGTCATTATATAAAGCCAGTGCTTTGTCAAATTCCTTTAAATCGTAAGTGTAAATAGCTGATTTTTGTGCCGAAACTATGGTCGAAATAAGGATAATTGGTAATAAAAAGAACCAGGAAAGTTTACGCATTTTAATTATATTTAGTATTCAAATGTATCATTTTATACCGTTTATAACGAAACGTTTTAAGCTTTTATTATAAACAAATATTTTAATGGTTGTTATAAAACAGCTTATTAGACTCCAAAATATTGGTTCTCAAACTTTCTGAGCTATAATTGTTTTACTGAGATTAAAATTCTGTTTGTTTTTATTGCCACAGATTTCACAGATTCACACAAATTAAATTAAATTTTTCTTTTAAAAAAAACAGCAAAATCATTCTAATCCTTTTAATCTGTGGCAACTTTTAAAATTTTCTTACCGAAATGATTCAAATTTATTTTGAATCGAAGCGTTATCTTATTACTTTTACCAATCAAATCAATTTATTATGTCACAAACCGTACTATCTCTTAAAGAAGTCACTATATATCAGGAAGGAAGAAAAATTTTATCTCATATAAATTTAGATGTTAACCACGGTGAATTTATCTACATCATTGGAAAAACAGGTTCTGGAAAAAGTAGTTTCCTGAAAACTTTATATGCAGATTTGCCTTTATCTGAAGGTGAAGCCCATATTGTTGAGTTTGATTTGGCAACTTTAAAAGAGAAAGACATTCCGTATTTGAGACGTAAAATTGGTATTGTATTTCAGGATTTTAAATTGCTTCCGGACCGTTCTGTAAAAGACAATATGCTTTTTGTTTTAAGAGCAACAGGATGGGTTGACAAAGAAGGAATGGAACGTAAAATCGATGAAGTTCTGGATAAAGTGGGTATGAGAGAATACCTGAACAAAATGCCACACCAGCTTTCCGGAGGTGAGCAGCAGCGTGTTGCCATTGCAAGAGCTTTGCTTAATGATCCTGAATTTATCCTTGCCGATGAGCCAACCGGAAACCTTGATCCGCAAACAAGTTCTGAGGTTCTGGAAGTATTGAAAAAAATCAATGCCAATGGTAAAACCGTTATCATGGCCACTCACGATTATGCTTTGCTGTTGAAATTCCCGTCTAAAACCCTAAAATGTGAAGACGAAAGAATTTTTGAAGTGGTGCAACGCAGCGTGTAATGCTTTCTATAATAATTCCTGTTTATAACTATAATGTTTTTCCGCTCGTTTTAGCGCTTAAGAAACAAGCTGATACTATAGGAATTGAATATGAAATCCTTGCTCAGGATGATCTTAGCCAGGAATTTTTTCCTGAAAATTCTCAGATAAATTCATTAGAAAATTGTTCTTTCGCTACTAATACACAAAATCTGGGGAGAGGAAAGAACATCAATTTATTATGCTCTAAATCAAAATATAATTATGTTTTGATCCTGGAAGCCGATGCTTTGCCTGAGCATAATTCGTATCTTAAAAATTACATTGAAATACTTTCAAAATCAAATTCTGATGCGATTTTTGGCGGAGTAAAATATCCTGAAACTATTCCTCCCAAAGAAAAATTACTTCGATGGAAATACGGAATAAACAGGGAAACCAAATCTTTACAGCACCGAATTAAAAACCAGTACGATTTTGTTTTTACGTGGAATTTACTTTTAAAAAAAGACCTTCTTTTACGATTCCCTTTTCCTGAATTTATAGAGGAATACGGTTATGAAGATGCTGTTTTTATTGAAAATTTGCTTTTAAATTCGATACCCGTTACTCACATAGAAAATTTCTTAATTCATTATAACAACGAAGACAGTATCGATTTTATTAAAAAAACGGAACGGGCTGTCCGCAACTTACACGGCTTAATTCAGGCTGATAAAATTGATCCTAAAAACATTCGCTTAACCCAACTTTATCTGGTTGTAAAAAAACTATATGTAATTGGAATGGTAAAAGCCATTTACAAGAAAACAAAAGAACGAATGCTGACTAATTTGACTTCAGAAAATCCGAGTTTATATTTGTTGGATTTTTATAAATTGGGGTACTATTGTAATCTAAAAAAATAATCGGTTATGATATTTTTTTCTGTTGTTATTCCGCTGTACAATAAAGCCCGTCACATTGAAGATACAATAAAAAGTGTTCTCGATCAAACTTTTACAGATTTTGAAATCATTATCATTAATGATGATTCTACTGATGAAAGTGAAGCTGTAGTACGCCGATTTACTGACAAAAGAATTCAGATCTTTCATCAAAAAAACCAAGGTGTTTCTGTAGCCCGAAATCTGGGAATAGAAAAATCAAAAGGAAAATTAATTGCTTTTCTGGATGCTGACGATTATTGGTTTCCGAATCATTTAGAAGAATTAGCCAGCTTGTATCATAATTTCCCGAATTGCGGTATTTACTGTTCCCGTTACAAAATTAAAACGGCCAAAAATCACTTTCAAATTCCATATTATAAAGGAATACCAAGAAATTTTAGCGGAATTGTAAAAGATTATTTCGTCTCAAATATGCCTTTTAGGATTACCTGGACTTCTTCTTTGGCAATACCAAAAGAAATTTTAGAAAATTGTGGTGGATTTACTCCCGGCGTAACCAATGGTCAGGATTTAGAATTATGGACTAAAATTGGAATTGAATATCCGGTGGCCATTACTAATATTATTACCGCTGTTTATAATAATGACATTCCCGAAAGTCTTGCCAAAAGAAATATTGGATCAATGACATTAATGGATTTTGAACAGTTTAGAATTACTGAACAGGAAAATCCTTCTCTAAAAAAATTCCTGGATGTGTACCGAATTGAATATGGTTTTAAATATTATGTTTCCGGAGATAAAGACAAAAGTTTGTTCTATCTAAAAGATGTTGACAGGCAAAATATCAGTTTAAAGATTCGTTTATTATTAAAGCTGCCTCCGGTTTCTTTGCGTTTATTTCTTGGATTAAATAAGAGACTTAAAAGGATAGGCATTAATTTTTCGGTGTATCATTAGAATATTCTAAAAACTCCGAAAAATCCCTAATATAATCTTCTTCGATATAAACGTCTGAAGCCACGACCAGACAAACAGATCCCGAAGAAAAATTCTGAAGTTCTCTCCAAATTCCGGGATTGATTAGCAAACCTTCGTAAGGCTTGTTTAAGGTAACTATTTCCTTCTCTTGTCCATCTTTGAGCACTACATCAAAACTACCGCTTAAAGCTACCAAAAACTCCTTCAACTCTTTATGAGCATGGCCGCCACGTTCCGATCCGCTTGGAACATCGTATAAATAATAAACGCGTTTAATATCAAAAGGAACAATATCATTTTCGATCACAGAAAGATTTCCTCTCGGGTCTTCTATCTTGGGGATGGATAAAATTTGGATTCCGTTATTTTTTAATGCCATTTTGTAGTTTTTCAAATTTTTGATGTCCCTGCTTCGAACTTTTAAGTACTGATTTAAGTTCACTAAGTCTTAATTTATACTGTTTTAAATCAAAAAAACACTTCACAAATATCCAATAAATATAATTGCTTTTAAAAATTCTGGTACACAATGCACCTTGTATATCATATTTTTCTGCAACGCTTTTTTTGTCTGAAGAAGTCGGCGTGTCGTGTTTCACAATTACTTGCGGTTCAAAAACGAGCTGTTGTTTTTTGTTCTTTAAATCAAATAAAAAAATGGCTTCTTCTCCCATTTCAAACATTGATCCTAACCCAAAATTTTCATCAAAACGAATTTTGGTTTTATCTAATAATGATCGGTTCAGGGTCATTTCGATCGAACTTGTATTGAAAATATCAAAAGCGTTCAAATTCGTTTTCGAATGATCAGGATAATTTTTCATCAAACTTCCATCTGACTTTACAGCACAAAAATTGATTGCAGCTGCTTTCGGAAATTTAATATAAGCATTAATTATTCTGCTAATAAATCCTTCCTGATATATTACATCATCATCAGCAATTACGAGAATTTTTCCAAGAGCATTTTCAAGCGCCAGATTTCGGCTTTTGGATAAACCTTTTTCAGATGAATTTATAACCCGTATATTAGAATAAATTGATGTTAATTTCTTTTCGGTTTGGGTTTGATTGATTATTAAGATTTGAAAATTCGAAAAATGAAGGAACGGAAACATCGGAACTAAAAAATCTAATGAATCACGATTCATTGTAGAAATTAAAATTTCAACATCAGTTTCTTTATAAAAGTCTTCCAGTTTGTCTTTCATCTTAAAGCAAATGTAAAAAATAGTAAATAAAAAAGAATCAATTAAAAATCTGCTTTTTGGCTTTATGAAAACTAAGATTTTCTAATCTGCAAATCTTAAGGCAAACCGAGATAATATTTCTTATTTTTGAATGCTTCAAAAAGCAGTTTTTCAGAGTCAACTTTTATGCAAAAATCCCCATTGGTTACCATTATTTGTTTGTGTTACAACCACGAACAATTTGTAGTTGAATCATTGAATTCGATTCTAAAACAAACCTATAAAAATATTGAACTTATCATTGCGGATGATTGCAGTGCAGATTCTTCTAAAAAAACTATTGAAAATTGGCTTGAAAATCATCCTGAAATACCATTTATTTCAAATGAAATTAACTTAGGAAACACCAAAACGTTTAATAAAGCACTAACATTCGCAAAAGGAGATTATGTAATTGATTTGGCGGCAGATGATGTTTTATTGCCGGATTGTGTCAAAAAACAAATCGATGCTTTTTTTAATTCTGACCAGAAAAATATAGCCATTGTTTACGGAAACACTGAAATAATCTCAGAAAACAGCAAGCATCTTCGTTATTATTATGAAGTGAATCCAGAAAAGAAAGTACTAAAAAAACCTGCTACGGGAGATATTTATTCTTCGATATTAAGTCAGAGCAGTATGATTTGTTCTGTTTCTTCGATGATAAAACGGGAAGTTTTAGACGAACTAAAGGGTTATGACGAAAATCTTGCCTACGAGGATTTAGACCTTTGGATTAGAACAGCAAGAAACTATAACTTTGAATTTATTGATGCCATATTAATTCAAAAAAGAGAACTTGAAAACTCATTGGGAAGTCAGTTTTATAAAAGATTCAATTCCAGAACTAGAAAAATAAATCATTCGACTTATCTTATTATTAAAAAAGCGATTGCATTAAACCAATCGAAAACAGAGAATAAAGCGCTTTTAAAACGTGTTCATCAGGAAATGGTGAAAGCGCAAAAAACGTATGATATTGGGTTGTTTATTAAATATATTCCGCTGGAAATCAGATTGAGGTTTTAAAATAAATGCCATATTTTTCTAAAATAAACTTTTTCTAAAATACACACATAAAACCATGAGATAAATAAAATTATCAAAAGCCTGAGCCATTACTACTCCCTGTATCCCAAAATAATGCATAAAAACCAAATTCGAAAAATACAACAGCGCTAGAGAAGATACCTCCGCAATAATAAAAGCTTTGGTTAGTTTTTTAGCAAAAAACTGATATCCCAAAATAAGGAAAGCTACTTTAAAAACATCGCCAACAAGCTGCCAGAAAAAAAGCCCTGAAACCGGCAAAAATTCTTTAGTAAACAATAATTGAACAATGAAAAAACGGGCAAAATAAATGATTACTAAACCTATTATAAAAACGGGCAAAATAGATTTATAATACTGCCAGAAGACACTTTTTGTTTCTTTACTTCCCTGCGCTATTGCTAATTTTGGTAAAAAATAAACCGTTAGAATCGTGCTTACAAAAAGCATATAATAAGTTGAAATTCGGGTCATACTTTCCCAAAAACCCGCCTGATCAATACCTAATTTTTCGATAACGCTATTTCTAATGGCCAAATAAACCATTGGTCCTAAAACGGATGAAACTATTGCCATCAAAGAGAAAGGCAATAAATCTTTTATAATTTTAAAATCATACAAATGCCAGCGTATAGCCTCTAAAAAACTGATTTCTTTTTGTACTAAATAAAAAGTAACAAAAAACAGCAGCGAAGGCGTGATCACAATGGCAAGTAAAGCTCCTAATGTCTGAAACTGACAAATCATAAAAAGAGAAACCAATAATCCGATCGTATTACCGATGATATTGACCCAAATTACTTTTTTAAACTGACTTAAACCATTCAGAACTGCTAATAAAAAGACCGACACAGCGTACCAGGGCAAAGCCAAAGCCAAAATTTTAAAAACTAAAGCGTAATCAGAAGCTGCATTTAAAATTGTATTGTTCCAGAAAGTGGCAAAAAAATACAAAATACCACTTAAGACAAGTGCGATAAAAACCAGACTTATAAAAACGGTAGCTACTATTTTTTTTAGACCTTCAATGTTTTTCTGGTTTTCGGCTACGTATTTTATTATTCCGCTCTGAAAACCCAAAGTGGAAATACTTTCTAATGAAGTCAAAAAATTGCGTAGATTTCCCACCAAAGCCATTCCTGCGGGACCAACAAAAATGGCTAATACCTTAGAAGTAACCAACCCAATTCCGATTTTAATGGCTATGCTGAAACTGTTTAACGAAGTAATTTTAAACAAAGTTGTTTGCGTTATTTTTTTTAAGAAATACAAACTAATACTGATTTAAAATTTCAATAACAAAACTTACTTCTTCATCTGTCAAAACAGGACTAATAGGCAAACTCAATACTTCATTATGAATTTGTTCCGTGATCGGGAAAGATAAAGTGTTCCAATCCTTAAGTGCTTTTTGTTGATGTGGGGGAACCGGATAATGAATCACCGTCTGGATATTATTTTGTGATAAATAGTGCTGTAAATCTTCTCTATTTGAAGTTCTTATAACAAACAAATGAAAAACGTGATTACCCGACAAATCCCAATACGGAAGGATTATTTTATCATTTTTAATCTCGGCTAAATATCGTTTTGCAATCGCTCTGCGTTTATCATTATCAGCATCTAGATTAGGCAATTTTGCATTTAGAAACGCCGCCTGAAGTTCATCTAATCTTGAATTTAACCCTATATATTCGTTGTAATATTTTTTTTCAGAACCATAATTACGAAGCGAAAAAAGCACTTTTGCCAATTCGGGATCGTTGGTCGTTATGGCACCGCCATCGCCCAGACAACCTAAATTTTTCCCGGGATAAAAGCTGTAAGCGGTCGCTGATTTTAGATTGTAGATTGTAGATTGTAGATTGTTTCCATGACTATCTCCAGCATTTGGCATTTGGTCCCGAAGCTTCGGGATAAAATTATTGGAATTTCCAAAAGCTCCATGTGCCTGTGCAGCATCTTCTACAACTATTAAATCATGTTCAATCGCGATTTGATTTATTTTATCCATTTCAGCCAATTGACCGTATAAATGAACGGCTAAAATCGCTTTCGTTTTTGAAGTGATTTTTTCCTGAATCAAATCTGGATTTATATTGTAGGTTTCCAACTTTGGCTCCACCAAAACCGGAATTAAATCTGCTTGTAAAATAGCTAAGATACTCGCAATGTAGGTATTTGCAGGAACAATAACTTCGTCTCCTTTTTGCAGTTTTCCGATCTGGATATAGCCTTTAAAAATCAAAACCAAAGCATCAAAACCATTCCCTGTTCCTATGCAATATTGAGCCTGACAATATTTGGCGAAAGCCTTTTCGAATGTTTCTACTTCTTTCCCTAAAATATACCAGCCGTTATCTAAAACCAATTTCAGTTTTTCCTGAAAAGCAGTTTCATAAGGTTCGTTTATTTTTTTTAGATCCAGAAATGGTATCATTTTATCTCAATTTTATAAAAATCCTGATTGTAAACCGTACAGCCTAACTCTTCTTTTTGTTTTAAAAGTCCCGGATGATAACCGCTTTCGTTCTCTTCATTTACAATTCCCATATCAAAAAAGCGTTTGCCTTTTCGTTTGTACTTTTCGATTAAATTAATAAATAAAAAGTCAAGTGCTCTAACTTCCTCTCCTCTTTTTGATGTCGCACCATATTGCGATTTTACCACATTTTCAGTTTCAAAAATGGTGATTCCGGCAATAATTTCATCTTTTTGATAAACTGAATATTGCCTGATATTTTTGGGAAATTTTTGTTTTAAAAGTACAATTTCTTCTTTTGTATGAACGGGTTTTACATTGAATTTCTCTCGTAATCTTGGTTCCAAAATCTTTTCCCAAAAAGGATTAAAATCTTCTTCCCCGATGATATCCAGATCGAGATCTTCAATTCTTCTAAAATGTTTGAGCTTACTTTTTGAAATCTGCAAAGGCAATTCAAGATTAACCGCCAGATTCATCTCCTTTCGATCTAAAACGGCTCCTCTCTTAAACAAGAAAAAATCAGTTTCGTTGTTTCCTTCAGGAAAATAAAAGTTTGGGATGGGCTTATAATAAAAGGTTTCAAATGCATTCTCTTTCAAAAAAAGTAAAACCGCATCTAAAACGGCTTCCACTCTCCCGCCTTTTAATTTATTAGCATACACCAATCCGCCATACGTAAGTCCCTGATGCGAATAAACAGCATTTCCGACTTTATTGGCGGGTAAAATACTGATTAGTTTTTCATCCTGATATACCAAAAGCGAGAAATCTTCAAAACGATCTTTATGATACTCCATAAAATCTCTATGAAATAAAAATGTAGCATTTTTGGCCTGAGAAATGAAGTCATTCCAGATTGTATAATCGTTCTGATCGTATTTTTTTACAGTGTATTTTGTCATTTATTCTTCCACAGCTTTAAGAATTTCAAGGATTAAGTAATTTTTCAGCCAAAGAAAAATCCTTTTTAATCCTTTAATCTGTAGCTAATATCGTTTAAAAAATTATTTGTGGTCAAATGCAGGTAAATACCATTTAAATTTTACCGCCAATAACCGAACGGTTATAATAACAATAGAGGTAACTAAATACAAAGCATCGTCCTCAAGATTCAGTTTTTTAAGGCCAAAAAATACAACACCGCCAAAAATGCAAATCGTGGCATAAATCTCTCTTCTAAAGATGGTTGGAATTTCGGTACATAAAATATCACGGGTTACTCCGCCAAAACAAGCGGTCATGGTACCCAGAGCTATACATATTACAGGATGCAAACCAGTCATTATACCCCTTTCGAGACCAATTAAAGTAAAAACACCCAATCCGATTGTATCAAATAAAAACAAGGATGTTCTTAATTTGTCGAACTTTTTTCTGAAGAGAATGGCCAATCCAAAACCTAAAATGATGACATAAACATATTTTAAATCCTGCATCCAGCCCACTGGAGTTCTGCCTATTAATACATCACGAAGTGTTCCTCCGCCAACTGCAGTAACAAAAGCAATAATAAAAACACCAAACGGATCCAGCCTTTTATGCATAGCAGTTAAGGCGCCGGACATCGCAAAAGCCATTGTACCAATAAGATCTAATAAATGGAACATTCTATTTTTTTTAAGGTGCAAAGGTACAAAGGTGAAGAGGCACAAAAACACAAAAAGTTAAAATATTTTTATCTATTTGTAACTTTTTTCCTTAATTTTTATTTCTGCTTCAGGATTTATTTTTTTAATGACTTCGATAAATCTCCTTTTATCTTTGGGCGAAATCAAAACTGTATCAAACTTATTGTACAGGATCTCAATTCTGTCAAAAGAAAGTGCAGGAGAACTAATAATATTATAACTATCAGAAACCCGTTTAATCTTCTCAATTTCAATCGATAAATTATAAAAAATTCCGCATTTTATGACTAATCTTTTATTTTCGATAGTATAAAAAGTGGTCGAAAACATATAAACAATAAAAACTACTGTCAATAGTATAAAGGCAAAACCGGTCCAAATTTGGTCATATACCAGTCTTACCAATATTGCTCCAAAAATCAGAGCAAGAAACACGATAAACCAAAGATCAATTTTGGATTTAAATCTTTCCATTTGCTTTATTTTTTTACGTAAATCGGACTTCTTTTTAATAAATAACTAATAGAATCCATCCAGCTGTCTTTTATATTCAGGAATGGTTTACGGGTTTGCGAGTAAATTTTTGTGCCATTTTTGTACATATCAAAATAAACTATGTAGTTGTAATAGGTTTGTGTACTGGCGTTTGTTGTTGATATATCGCTTGTTTTTACTTTTTTGTTATTATCGCTCACTTTAGCACTTCCGCTATTATATGTTGAAGCTGTTGAGCCTTCTGATAATGTAAAAGAAACTTTTGCAGCCACGATATTATCAACCCCCAGAATTTTTTGAAGATCCTCGATTGGGGTTTCATCTATATTTTTATAGTCGATTCCGGCTTTATGCAATAAACTGTTTGTAACTCTTAGGTCCTGAACAGTTAGCGGAAAAAGATTAGCAGATTTATCCAACAATTTATTATAAAGATCATTTTGGGCAAATTTTGCCATTTCTTCAGAACTCTCCATAGTTCCTGAATTCACATACGGAACTGGCAGTACAGCAATTGTATTGGGTTTCATTTCTGCCGAAGCAATACTTTGTGCAGAATTATCGTGAGCGGCGGTAGTATTGGCAGACACATCAAAAGTTTGAGAACGTCCGCTTGCAAAATCAATTCTGGCGATTTGAGATATATCAAGTGCAATTTGCATTGTTTCTCCGGGCAAAGAATATTCAACTTCTTTATCAGACATTTTCGAAATCGTACATTCGATAATCTGATAATCCCTCTTAATTATTTTATCTAATTTTTTTCCGCCTTGAGCGAAAGATAAAACAGAAACAAACAATAGTATTATTACGGAAATAACTTTCTTAGAGTTCATGGTATTTAAGATTAAATTTTCCTACTCTTGGGCTTTTCGGATTCGCCTTTTTTAAAATATGCCAATTAAATTTCTATAATTAAAGCATATACAAATTTACGAAATTCTCAATTACGCATTAAAATAAATTAAATTATTTACATATTTTGTGTGTAAAAATTATAATCTTTGAGAATAACACGTAAAAAATCGTTTGCGTTGCCTGACTGATTTTTAATTCCCGTCACACTTTCGATCTTAGCGACCAGTTTATAAATGACTTCCTGATCATTTCGGGCTTCAGCATTTTTAAAAGTTTCTTTAATAATACGCATATCATTATCAGACAATTTAATCACCAACGGATACGTAGGGACATAAGCATCATCTATTTCCTCTAGAATGGTGTGACTAATGTCGATCTTATTTTTTAAAGTTATTACCGCAGTTCCCGCCACCATATCGCCTAATCGTTGCGCTTTTTTACTGGAAACTACACTTACAATTGCGACAATTCCGTACAGCAGGGTAATATCTACCAGTCTAAAAAACCATCGCATTAAATAATCTCCAAATCCGGCCTGATAACCGTCTATTTTAACGACTTTTATTTTGACGAGCTTTTTGCCAATAGTTTGCCCTTCAAAAATACTTTCTAAAGTTAAGGAATAAATAAAAAACGGAAAATAAAGAATTAAAACAATCGAAATTTTCGACCAATTGTCTAATCTGTCGAATAATTTACCGAGATTTAACCAATAAAAAAACACAAGAGAAACCACCGTTATATAAGCCAGTTTAATAGCCAGATCGATGAAATAAGATCCTATTCGCTCACCTGGTGAAGCAGCGATAAAATTTATTTTAACATTTTGTGTTGTATTAATAGATAATTCTGACATATTTTATATTTTAGCCTACAATGAGAGAAGTTGCCTTCATAAAACAAAATAAAGAAAAATGGCTGGAGTTTGAGCTCGCTATTTTTGGTAAAGCTAAAAAAAATCCTGATGAGTTAGCTAATTTGTACATTCAAATGATGAATGATTTGTCGTATGCACAAACGTATTACCCAAAAAGTAAGACAGTTGTCTATCTCAATCATCTTGCTTCGCAGATTTATCAAAAAATTTATAAAACCAAGAGAACCGAAAAAAACAGATTCCTTGAATTCTTTAAAACCGAGGTTCCTTTACTTCTTTACGACTATAGGAGATATCTTTTGTATGCCTTTATTTTATTTTTTGTTACCGTTGCAATGGGCGTTGTTTCGGCAAGATACGATCAAAACTTTGTTCGGTTAATTTTAGGCGACTATTATGTAAACATGACATTAGATAACATCAAAAAAGGAAATCCAATGGCGGTTTACGGCTCCGGCAGCAACTGGGGAAGTTTTATTGGTATTACCCTAAACAACCTGTATGTAGGCGCAAGATGTTATATTTATGGTATTTTTGGAGGTTTGGGAACTTTTTATATTTTTCTTCAAAACTCATTGATGTTAGGGTCATTTCAGTATTTTTTCTACGAACAGGGCGTTTTCTGGAAAAGTGTCCGCGGTATCTGGATTCATGGTTCGATGGAAATTTTTGCTATTGTAATCGAAAGTGCCGCTGGATTTATTCTGGGAGCTTCGATCCTGTTTCCTAAAACTTTTTCCAGATTAAATTCGCTTAAAATAGGGTTTAAAAACAGTTTCAAAATATTTCTGAGTACCTTTCCTTTTACGATAAGTGCAGGATTTCTCGAAGGTTTTATAACGCGATATTCCATCGATATGCCCAATTGGCTAAGCAGTTTTATCATCTTATTTACATTAGGAATAATTTCATTTTATTATTTGGTTTATCCTTTTATTGTTCACAAAAAAACAACTTCATTATAATGTTTGAACTTTACAAAAAACGACAACTCGGCGACTATATAGTAGATTCGTTTACTTTTTTTAAAAATTTCGGAAAACACTTTTTCAAGATTTTTTTCGCCATAAACGCTGGTATGCTACTAGTTGCCGGTGCATTAATGTATTTGTTTTTAGAAACTAATTTTAGTTCTCTGGCCGGTAATAATTTAGAAAAAACTACTCCGGATGAACTTTTCAAATACTTTGGCAGTTATCCCCTAATTACTGGTTTCGCCATACTCTTTTTAGTGGTAATAGTATTTTTGTCCCTTTTTAATTCCTCCTATCCAATTTTATATTTAAAATTAATAGCCGAAAAAAATACCAACGATTTTACCACACAGGATATATTGGCAGCCTTTAGTAAAAGCCTCTGGAAAATAATTAAGTTCGGTTTTGGTGTTGTCTTTATTATATTTCCTGTTTTATGCATCATTATCATAGCATTGTTTTTTCTGTGCTTTGTGTTAGTTGGCGTGCCGTTATTAATTGTGGCAATACCTACTTTGTTTACCTTGATCAATTTGAGTTTTTATACCTATTTAACAGAGGATAAAAGCTTTTTCGAATCTTTAAATCATGCGTATCTTTTGCTAAAAGAAGATTTCTGGTCTACGATAGGAGCCAGTTTTATTGTCATGATTATGATTCAGATGGTACAGGCGTCTATCACTATGTTTTTTTATTTTGTTGGAATATTTGGGTTTATTTTCTTCGCAATAGCCAATCCCGATTTCGACAAAATGCCTTTTGAACCTTCGCCAATTTTTTTAATCCTGATTACTATCGCATTTGTTTTAATTATGGCATTGAGTAATATTTTTAATAACGTTTTGGTAATCAATCAGGGAATTATCTATTATAGTTTGGGAGCAGAAGATAAAATTTCGGCGACTGAAATTGAATCAATTGGAAGCAATAATGAATAAAATCCTCCTCCTTATTTTTTTTCTCTTTTTTTCCGGTATTTCGCATGCCCAGGATTCTTTGGCTACAGCCGAACCTCCAAAAATAAGTACTGTAAAATATACAGAGAGGGATATTCAAATTGATTCCAGTAAAACAGAGGCCAAAACCTTTTCTAAAAATTTCAGAAAAAAATATACCGGTTCTGATTTTGTATACGAACAAAAAGCACCTGAAAAAGGTTTATGGCAGCGTTTTATAGAATGGCTGGCCGGTATTTACAGAAGTATTTTTAAGGAGTCAAACGCTCAATCTTCTGTTAATTTTGTAACTATCTTTTTGAGGACAGTAGCCGTTTTAATTATTGTTTTTGTAATTTATCTAATTGCAAAAGCACTAATCAATAAAGAAGGACAATGGATTTTTGGGAAAAATTCCAATAAAAGAAATGTTTATTATTCTGATATCGAAAAAAATATTCACCTGCTGGATTTTGAAAAGCTAATAAAAGAAAGTCTTCAGACCGGAGAAAAAAGAGCTGCCATTCGTTATTATTATCTGTGGTTACTAAAAATAATGGCACAAAATCATTATATCGAATGGGATATCGAAAAAACCAATTCTGACTATTTATACGAACTACAGCGACCTGCACATAAAGAAGAATTTACGTATTTGTCTTACTTATATAATTATATCTGGTATGGCGAATTTGCTATTGATGAAACCTCATTTATAAAAGCCGAAAACCGATTTAAAAACGCCATAAAAACCTTTAGTAATGGATAAAAGCATCAAAATTTACATTGCTGTCCTGGTTTTTATTTTGACCCTGATTTTAATAATAGACCGTGATCAGCCAAAGCCTATAGACTGGAGGCCAACGTATGCTGTCAATGACAAAATCCCATATGGATTATATGTTTTTGATAAGGAGATTAATGGCTTTTTTAAAAATCATAAAGTAGAAAGAATTTCAACCGTTACGCCATACGAATTTTTAGATTCCAAATATGTTGAAAATCCTCTGATAAAAAACTACAAGATCAAAGGTACTTTTATCAATATATCAGAATCGAATACAATTGATGAACAATCGATTAAGGAGATCTTTTATTTTGTTTCGCACGGAAACAATGCTTTTTTGAGCATGAAAAGTTTCCCTAAATATTTATTAGACACGCTGAAACTCGAAGTTAATTCAGATTACCTAAACGCAAATAAAACCCAGGTCTGGCTGGCGAACAAAAAAACTAAAAAATACACTTTTGCGCACCAGTTAGAATATTATTTTTCTAAAATTGATACTTTAAACACTACTGTTCTGGGATATCAGGACATAAAAGAAGATCCAGACAAGGATATCAATTATATAAAAGTTCCTTACCGACAAGGCTATTTCTATCTGCACACCCAGCCAATTGCTTTTACGAATTATAATTTGCTAAAAGCAGACCATTATCAATATGCCGAAAGTGTCTTATCGTTTTTGCCAGAAGGTGATGTTTTCTGGTATACAAAAGGCCAGAATAATGAAAACATTTCTCAATCGCCTTTGCGTTATATTTTAAGTCAGCCAGGACTAAAATGGGCCTGGTATTTCTTTTTATTCGGAATGCTGATTTTTATTCTTTTTAATGCTAAACGCAAGCAGCGAGTGGTTCCTATACTTAAACCTTTGGCCAATTCAACGGTTGATTTTACCAAAACAATTGGAAATTTATATTATCAGGAAGGTGATCATAAAAATATAATAGACAAAAAAATTATTTATTTTCTGGAAAAAATTCGAACAGAATATTTAATCGACACCACAAAACTAGACGATACTTTTATCAAAAAATTACATCATAAAACAGGAAAAAGCGAAACCAATATTCAGGAACTTGTATTTTTGATCAACGAACACAGAAATAGCTATCACGGAAGTCTTGAAGAAGATTTAATTAGAATTAATAACGCAATAGAAAAGATTATACATTAAAACATTAGCCACTCACAATGCTATCAGAAGTGGCAAAAAACAACCCAGAAAAACAGACCAAGCATGGACGATATCAATACACCAGAAACAGAAATCACAAACGAAAATGTGAATTTTGAAACCAGAATAAATCTAACGCCGCTTTTAGATCACGTAAACAGCATCAAAAAAGAACTGGAAACCGTAATTGTCGGGCAACACAAAATGATCGATCAGCTTTTGGTGGCCATTTTATCAAACGGTCACGTTTTGCTCGAAGGTGTTCCCGGAGTTGCCAAAACCATTACAGCAAAACTGTTATCAAAAACATTGAACATCGGTTTTAGCCGAATTCAGTTTACGCCGGATTTAATGCCGTCTGATATTTTAGGAACTTCTATTTTTAATTTAAAGACTTCTGAATTTGAGTTTAAAAAAGGGCCTGTTTTCTCTAATTTAATCTTAATTGACGAGATCAATCGCGCGCCTGCCAAAACGCAAGCAGCCCTTTTTGAAGTTATGGAAGAACGCCAGATCACCATTGACGGATCTGCTTATCAGCTTGAAACGCCATTTTTGGTTATTGCGACACAAAACCCAATTGAGCAGGAAGGAACGTATCGTTTGCCTGAAGCACAATTAGACCGTTTTCTGTTTAAAATCACCATTGATTATCCTAAATTAAACGAAGAAATCCTAATCATTCAAAGAGAACATTTATTGCAGGATCACGGAAAACTAGAAGCCATAAAAACCATACTTTCTGCAGCTGAAATAAAAGAATATCAGGCGTTGGTAAAACAAATACGAGTAGAACAAAACCTATTAGAATATATTGCCAGAATTGTAGTCAACACACGCGAAAATGCTTTCTTGTATTTAGGAGCTTCGCCACGTGCTTCGATCGCCATTCTAAACGCTGCCAAAGGTTTTGCGGCCATTAAAGGACGCGATTTTGTAACTCCTGAAGATATTAAGGAAGCTGCAATTCCGGTTTTACAACATCGTGTAATTGTAGCACCGGAACGCGAAATGGAAGGCATTACAAGTTCTGAAATTATCAGGCAAATTATAGAAACAGTCGAGATTCCGAGATAGTTTTCAGCCGCAATGGCAGTTTTGAGTGCTATGCTTAATAATAAACCTTTTTTTAATGAAATTTTCTACATTATTTTTTCTGTCTTTTATATTCGTTTCATTGGTAAGCTTTAAACCAATGGAAGTGAAAACTTTGAAAAAAAACAACACATCTGTTTATTTTTTAACAGACAAGCAGCAACTCGAAACATTGATCAGAAAAACCTATGAATGGATCGAAACCAAAAAGACACAAGGTGATTTTGATGTTGTTGAAAATAAAAAAGGAGATAAATATGTTGCCCTAAATGCAAAAGCACATAATAAAATATTGGCAGAACTTAAAAACTCTACTTTTTTTGCACAACAATTTATTGACAACTATAATAAAATTGCGCTAAAAATTGGAGAGAATCTTAAAACCAATAAGATCAAGTATTTTGTTGGCGAATTACCGCCATACGGCTCAGACAGCAATCCGTGGTGTAATTGTCAGGACAATCCGGAATCGTATTGGAAAACATTAAAAATAAATGACTTAAAGATTCAAAATAACAAGGCTGCTTTTTACTGGACCTGGACTGAATGGAAAGAAACTCCTAAATATAAGGTAACTGCCGTTAAAGAAAATGGAATCTGGAAAATAGCCGTTTTAGATGGTTTTGATTATAAAAGCTTTACTAAAATATAGCAAAAATACCTTTAACCTTAATTCTATTAAAATTGAAATTCATAAAAAGCCTTTATCTCAATAACTTCTTCTTCTATATGCTTTTAGGCATTATTGGATTATTTGTTTGTGCTTTTATTTTTCCGAACTTATATAATGCGGTTTGGTTTGTGTTTTTGGTTTTAGTCACTTTTTTAGGGCTTGATATTTTAATTTTATACATCACCAAAACAGGAATCGAAGCCGAAAGGATCACACCCGAAAAACTTTCGAATGGAGATTTAAACCCTGTAACCGTCAGTATCAAAAACCGCTATACTTTTAAGATTTCAGTTAAGATTATAGACGAAATTCCGTTTCAGTTTCAGGTGCGTGATTTCAAAATGGTAAAATCGATAAAAGCTTCTGAACAAAAAGAATTTGGTTACGATCTTCGTCCCACGGAACGTGGCGAATATTATTTTGGATATTTAAATATTTATGTTTCTTCTCCTTTAAAATTAGTTTCAAGAAGATTTTCTTTTGATAAAGATAAAATGGTGCCCACCTACCCGTCTTATATTCAGTTACGAAAATACGATTTACTGGCTTTTTCGAACAATTTATACCAATACGGAATCAAGAAAATACGCCGAATTGGTCACACGATGGAATTCGAACAAATAAAAGAATATGTTCAGGGCGACGATCTTAGAACCTTGAACTGGAAAGCCACAGCAAAGAAAAATGCATTGATGGTCAATCAGTTTCAGGACGAAAAATCACAATCGGTTTATATGGCGATCGATAAAGGCCGCGTCATGCAAATGCCTTTTGACGGATTGAGTTTATTGGATTATGCTATTAATTCGACTTTGGTATTATCTAATGTAATTCTGAAAAAACAAGACAAAGCCGGGATTTTTGCGTTCTCTAAAAAAGTAGAAAACAGAGTTTTTGCCGAGAAAAGAGCATCGCAAATGCAGAAAATCCTCGAAACATTGTACAACATCAAAACTGATTTTTTCGAAAGCGACTACAGCCGTTTATACGTCGATATCAAGAAAAACATCAATCAGAGAAGTTTGATTATTCTCTATACTAATTTTGAAACGATGGACGGCTTAAACCGACAATTACCTTATTTAAAAGGAATTGCAAAGAGCCATTTACTGGTTGTTGTCTTTTTTAGCAATACAGAACTCAATTCGATTATCAACAAAAAAACCGATACTATTCAGGAAGTTTACGATAAAGTAATCGCCGAAAAATTCATGTTCGAAAAACGATTAATCGCTAATGAACTTAAAAAATATGGAATACATTCGGTTCTTACACAACCAGAAAACCTGACTTTGGATGCGATTAATAAATATTTAGAAATTAAGGCAAGAGGAATTTTGTAGAAGATATTTGTTAATTTATGGTTATATTTAAGATATGAACTAACAATAAACTTATCGCTACAGCATTATTTAGTTAGTTTTGAAATCTCGATTTATAAAATCCAATTAATCATTTTTAATATAATTAACTAAATATGAAAAGAATAACCGCATTTATATTCGCCTTCACAAGCCTTTTATCTCACGCACAAAAAACAGAAAACATCATTATTATTACCACAGACGGTTTTAGATGGCAGGAAGTTTTTAAAGGAATGGACAAAGAAATCGCCGATAATAAAAGATTCAATCAGGGCGACCGCACTTACATTTATAAAAAATACGGAAGTGCTGATATTGCAGAAGCGCGTCAAAAAATAATGCCTTTTTTATGGTCTGAAATTGCTTCGAAAGGGCAAATTTATGGCAATCGTGATTTGGGCAATAAAATGGATGTTACTAATAAATATTGGATTAGTTATCCCGGATATAGCGAAATGATGACCGGAAACGCAGATAATGCAGTAAATTCTAATCACTACAAAGACAATCCGAATGTAAACGTTCTGGAATTCCTGAACCAGCAGCCTAATCTAAACGGTAAAGTAAAAGCTTTTGGTGCCTGGAATGCATTTGATCGAATCTTAAACGAAAAAAGAAGCGGCTTTCCTGTAATTTCTGCCTTTGACAGCATTGGAGGAAATAATCCAACAGAAACTCAAAAATTGCTCAATGCAATGCGTGCTAACTCCTATAAGCCTTTTCATGAAGATGAATGTCTGGATGTTTTTACGCATTATCAAGCCATAGATGAACTTAAAACAAATAAACCTAAGGTGCTTTACATTGCATACGGAGAAACAGATGAATGGGCACATTCAGGACAATACAGATCGTATCTTGACGCTGCCAATCAGGTAGATAAATGGATTAAGGAAATCTGGGAATTTGTACAAAATGATCCACAATACAAAAACAAAACCACTTTACTGATCACGGTCGATCACGGTCGTGGCGACAAAAAAAAGAAAGAATGGACAGATCACGGATCTGATGTTGCAGGAGCATCCGAAATTTGGTTTGCTGCAATTGGACCAGAAATTGCACCAAAAGGAGAAATTAAAACCCAATCGCAATTGTATCAAAAACAAACGGCACAAACCATCGCCAAAGTTATGGGATACACTTTTACAACTTCGCATCCCGTGGCTGATGAAATTAAAGAAATATTTCAGGAATAATTAATCAAACCAAAATAATTAATCAAAAAACCAATTTACCAAAATGAAAAAAACCTTATTATTTCTTTTTTTAATGACTGTGCTCAGTCCAAAATTAATAGCGCAAAAAAATGATACCATTGCGGCATATTATGAAAAAATAGAAAAATCTTTCAACTACAAATCCGGAAAAATTACTTTATCTGAAGGTGAAGGAACACTAAACGTTCCTAAAGGATTTAAGTTCCTTAATGCAGCGCAAACCCAGGATGTTTTAACCAATTTATGGGGAAATCCTGAAGACAAAAGTGTTTTAGGATCCCTTGTTCCCGACGGAAAAGGTGTAACACACAGCAATAGCTGGATGTTTGTCATTAGCTATCAGGGAGATGGTTTTGTAAAAGACGATGATGCAGGAGATATCGACTATGATGATTTGCTAAAAACCATGAAAGAGGATTTTCAGGCAGAAAATGAAGAAAGAAAAAAAGGAGGTTATTCAGAAGTTGAGTTAATTGGATGGGCATCAAAACCTTATTATGACAACAATTTGAAAGTATTGCATTGGGCAAAAGAATTAAAATTCGGCAAAGATGAAGCCAATACTTTAAACTACGATTTAAGAGTTTTAGGACGAAAAGGAATGTACAATATCTCTGCAGTTGCCGGAATGGATCAACTTGCCGAAGTAAAAGCAAGTATTCCCGGTATTTTAAAAAGTGTAGAATTCAATGACGGACACAAATATTTGGACTTTGATGCTGATACTGATACCGTTGCTGCCTGGACAATTGGCGGATTAGTAGCCGGAAAAGTTTTGGCAAAAGTAGGCTTCTTTGCTATTATTGCTAAATTTGGTAAAGTTATATTTCTGGCGATCGCAGCAGGTTTCGCAGCTGTGAGAAAATTTTTCTTTGGCAAAAAAGATCAGGTTGTATCGAGGGCACAAGAAGAAACTGCCTTACTGGAAGAAAATAATTCTACTGAGGAATAATTTTTTTTACCAATAATTTACGTTAATTTTTTTGCCACAGATTAAAGGATTAAAATGATTAAAATCTATTAGGAATCATTTTAATCCTTTAATCTGTGGCTAACTTTTTTTATTTCGTTTTAAAAGTATGAGCCTTTGCGACTCTGAACCTTTGCCCCTTTTTAAAAAAAATCTCAGTACCTTAGCGCCTCAGAACCTTAGTAGCTAAAAAAATGAAACAAATCACTTCAATCCAAAATCCGTTTATAAAATCGCTCGTTTTACTACAAGAAAAGGCAAAAGCCCGAAAACAAACCGGAACATTTTTGATTGAAGGATTACGCGAAATTTCATTGGCCATAAAAGGAGGTTACGAAATAGAAACCGTTTTGTTTTTGCCGGAATTGGTAAACGAAAATCAGATTAATAAATTGGTAAATACCCCAGTTCAATTAATCGAAATCAATAAAGAAGTCTATCAAAAACTAGCTTATCGCGATACAACCGAAGGTATTCTGGCTATAGCCAAAACCAAATCGATGTTATTATCTGATTTAAAATTATCTGATAATCCGTTGATCATTGTAGCCGAAGCACCTGAGAAACCAGGCAATATTGGTGCTCTTTTGCGCACGGCAGATGCAGCAAATCTGGATGCCGTTTTAATTGCAAACCCAAAAAGTGATTTATACAACCCTAATATTGTTCGCTCCAGCGTTGGTTGCTTGTTTACCAATCAAATTGCCACGGGAACAACAGCTGAAATCATTGCATTTTTAAAAGAAAAAAAGATCGATTTTTATTGCGCTACATTACAAAATTCAACATCCTATCATACACAAGACTTTACTACTCCAACCGCTTTGGTCGTAGGTACAGAAGCTACGGGATTAACGCAGGATTGGCGCGATGCTGCTACACAAAATATTATAATTCCGATGCAGGGCGAAATCGACAGCATGAACGTTTCGGTTGCCGCGGCTATTTTAATTTTTGAAGCCAAACGTCAGAGAGGATTTAATTAATTTTAAATTAAAAATTATGAGTTATAAATTATCTTTTTTAGCCTTATTATTTAGTTTTTCCGTTTCGGCACAAATAACCAATCAGGAAGTAGATGAATTGGTCAATCGTACCATAAAAGCATTTGATGTTCCCGGAATTGCAGTTGCCATTGTTAAAGACGGAAAAGTAGTGCTGGCAAAAGGTTATGGCGTAAAATCGGTAGTAACACAGCAAAAAGTAGATGCCAATACCCTTTTTGGAATTGCCTCAAATAGTAAAGCTTTTACAACTGCCGCACTTGCAATGTTAGTCGATGAAGGCAAAATAAAATGGGATGATAAAGTCGTAAAATACCTGCCGGACTTTAAAATGTATGATGATTTTGTAACGCGCGAATTCACCATTCGTGATCTGTTAACACACAGAAGCGGACTTGGCCTTGGTGCGGGAGATTTAATGATCTGGCCTGACGGAAGCGATTTTAAAGCACAGGATATCATTCATAATTTAAGATATCTAAAACCGGTTTCGAGTTTTAGAACCAAATACGATTATGATAATCTGATGTACATTATTGCAGGAGAAATCATTCACGTGGTAAGTGGCAAAACCTGGGCAGATTTTGTTGAGGAACGCATTATGAAACCTCTGGAAATGAACAATAGCGTCGCTTCTGTGAAACGCTTAAAAGATACTACAAACGTCATAACACCACATGTTCCGATTGACGGAAAACTAAAAACAATAAAACGTTACGAAAACCAGCTTTTTGATGGCGCAGCCGGAATTTATTCAAGTGTTAATGATTTGAGTAAATGGGCGATTTTACAAATCAATAACGGAAAATATGGTGACAATAAGCAATTGTTTTCAGAGAAAGAACATGACGAAATGTGGCAATTGCAAACCATTATTCCGGCAAAAACAAAAGCACCTTACAATACTCACTTTTCAGGCTATGGTTTAGGATGGTTTTTAAGTGATGTAAAAGGATACAAACAAGTTTCGCATACGGGTGGTTTAGAAGGAAATGTAACGCAAACAACTTTGATTCCCGAAATAGGTTTAGGAATTATTGTCCTGACCAATCAACAATCTGGAGCGGCTTTTACAGCTATTACAAACACCATAAAAGACAGCTATTTGGGCATTAAATCAGAAGATTATGTCACCACTTACAGCAATCGGGCAAAAGCCAGTGAAGCATCTGCAGATAAAGTGACTGATGAAGTTTGGGCAACTGTAGCGAAAAACAAAAAAGACAAACTAAAAATTGATTTCTCTAAAATTACAGGAACTTACAAAGACAATTGGTTTGGAGAAATCACTATTACAGAGAAAAAAGGAAAAGCCTATTTTGCTTCAAAACGTTCGCCGCAACTTGTTGGTGAAGTTTTTTTCTATAAAGACGGAAACTATGTTGTAAAATGGAACAATGCTTTTTTTCATGCTGATGCGCATTTACTTTTTAAATACGATGCAAACGGAAAAGTCATTAACTTAAAAATGCTGCCAATCTCTGAACTGACTGATTTTAGTTATGATTTTCAGGATTTGGATTTTTCTAAAGAGTAGTTTTTAGATTTTAGTTTTTAGATTTTAGATTTTAGATTTTAGATTTTAGATTTTAGATTTTAGATTTTAGATTTTAGATTTTAGATTTTAGATTTTAGATTTTAGATTTCTAAAAATAAAAATTGATAAATCAATTTTTATTTTAACATCACGAATGACATATTCTATTGTCAGACTGAGCGAAGTCGAAGTCCTTTTTACTACAAAAGAATCTCGACTCCGCTCGATTTAACAAGCCAAAATCTACCCTCTAAAATCAGAAATCTAAAATCTAAAATCAACCCTTCATTCCCTTGCGTATATTCAAACTTATTCTTATTTTTAGTACTTGAACTATGCCGTTATGATAGAAATAGATATTGAGAAAGAAAATAAAGCAATTGCCCAAGAGTACAAAGAATTACTTCGAATCAGTTATCAGACTTTAAGCCCAACCGACAAAAAATTAATCCGAAAAGCATTTGATGTCGCAGTAGATGCACATAAAGAACAAAGACGTAAATCTGGCGAAGCGTATATCTTTCATCCTATTGCAGTTGCAAAAATTGTGGCTTCTGAAATTGGTTTAGGAGCGACCTCTATTGCTGCGGCCTTATTGCACGATGTTGTAGAAGATACTCCTATGACAGTCGAAGATATTGAGCGATTATTCAATCCAAAAGTAGCTCAGTTAGTTGAAGGTTTAACCAAGATTTCGTTAGTTCAAAAAGATCTGAATGCGTCGATGCAGGCAGAAAATTTCAGAAAAATGATCCTTACACTGAACGATGACGTTCGTGTAATTTTGATAAAACTGGCAGATCGTTTGCATAATATGCAAACCATGGATTCGATGGCAGAATACAAACAAACCAAAATTGCCTCTGAAACGCTTTATATTTATGCCCCTCTCGCCCATCGTTTAGGACTCTATAACATTAAAACTAAACTGGAAGATTTAGGATTAAAATATACAGAACCTGCTGTTTACAACGATATTGTAAGTAAGATTAGAGAAACCAAAGAAGAACAAGACGCTTACATCAAAGATATTTCAGAAGTTTTAAAAAAATCTCTGGACAATGAAGGTATCGATTATGTGATTAAAGGACGCCCGAAATCTATTTATTCGATTCGCCGAAAAATGCGCGCTCAAAATGTGAGTTTTGACGAAGTCTACGACAAATTTGCACTTAGAATTGTCTACAAATCAGATCAGCATGATGAAAAATTTGTAGCCTGGAAAATCTATTCGATTGTAACAGATCACTACAGACCGAGTCCGAGCCGTTTGCGCGACTGGATATCCTCTCCTAAGTCAACCGGTTACGAAGCTTTGCATATTACCGTGATGGGACCAAAAGGCCGCTGGGTAGAAGTTCAGGTGCGAAGCGAACGTATGGACGAGATTGCAGAGAAAGGTTATGCAGCACATTACAAATACAAAAACGGAGCTACAGAAGAAAGCGGTTTAGACGTTTGGCTGAATTTACTTCGTGAAGCCTTAGAAAATCAGGAAACCAATGCAGTTGATTTTGTAGAAGATTTTAAAATGAATTTATATTCTAAAGAAATCTTTGTCTTTACGCCAAAAGGAGAAATCAAATCATTGCCAAAAGGCGCTACATCTCTCGATTTTGCCTTTAGCATTCACTCCGAAATCGGGATTAAAACCAGGGGAACCCGTGTAAACGGACGTTTGGTTCCGTTGAATCATGAGCTAAAAAGTGGTGATCAGGTCGAAGTTATTACCTCTGCCAACCAAAAGCCAACAGTAAACTGGCTCGAATATGTAACCACTTCAAGAGCCAAAACCAAAATTAAAAACGTTCTTAACGAGAACACTAAAAAAATTGCCGAAGAAGGAAAAGAATTACTTACCCGAAAACTGCGCCATTTAAAAATAACAATCAACGAACAAGTTATCAACGAATTAGTAAACTTCTTCAAGCTTAAAACAAGTTTAGATTTATTTTACAGAGTTGGAATTGGAGCGATTGAAAATCAACAATTAAAAGATTACGCAGCACAAAAAAGCAATACGTTTATCAATTTCTTTAAAAATAAAATTAAAAGAAATAAGGATACAACCGCTGCTGACGACATTCATAAACCTGTTATCAGCAGTAATTATGATATGCTGGTTTTTGGGACTGAACATGATAAATTGGATTACAAACTTTCGCCTTGTTGCAACCCAATTCCCGGAGATGATGTTTTTGGATTTGTAACGATAAACGAAGGAATCAAAGTACATAAAAAAGACTGCCCGAACGCGATTGGCATGCAGTCTAATTATGCTTATCGAATTATGAGCGCCAAATGGATTGATTCATCACAAGAAGAATTCAAAGCTATTATCAACATTACCGGAATGGATGTTCTAGGACTTACAAATCAATTGACAAGGGTTATTTCGAACAATATGAGCGTAAATATTCAGAGTATCTCACTGAGTACCGATGCAGGAATTTTTCATGGTCAGATTGCCGTTATTGTTCAGAATAATACGATTTTGAAAAAAATGATTAATGCGATTAAAAAAATTGATGGTGTTGATAAAGTGACAAGAGAGTACAGAACTTAAACTTTTTTAACCTATCTATAAGGGATTTATAACTAAACTTTAAACCCGAAACTTTTATTCATTAAAAATAAAAATTTATCTTTGCCGGATATGACACTCATTTCAACTGACAACACTAGGAATCAAGAAATTGTAAAAAATGTTTTTACAATGTATCTTGAGCAAAAAGGGCATCGCAAAACTCCTGAGCGTTATGCTATACTTCAGGAAATTTACGATAGCGAAGAGCATTTTGACATAGAAAACTTATATATCAAAATGAAAAACAAGAACTATCGTGTGAGTAGAGCTACATTATACAACACGATCGAGTTATTGTTAGACTGCGCTTTGGTTAGAAAACATCAATTTGGGCAAAATCAGGCTTACTACGAAAAATCATATTTTGATAAACAGCATGATCATATTATCATGACTGATTCTGGTGAAGTTATCGAATTTTGCGATCCAAGAATTCAAACCATCAAAAAAACAATCGAAGAAATATTTGATATCGAAATCACGAATCATTCATTGTATTTCTACGGAAACAAAAAGCAAAAACAATAGTCCGGAAACGCATTATTTAAAAAATAAAAAAAAAGAAAATTAACTACATTAATCAGTAGGGCAACTCAGATTGCCTCAACGCAAATTAAAACAGAATGACCGTAGATTTATTACTAGGATTACAATGGGGAGATGAAGGTAAAGGGAAAATTGTTGACGTTCTTACCTCTAATTATGACATTATTGCACGTTTTCAGGGAGGACCAAATGCAGGACATACATTAGAATTTGACGGAATTAAACATGTACTTAGAACCATTCCTTCTGGAATTTTTCATAAAAATTCAATAAACATCATTGGTAATGGTGTTGTAATAGATCCGGTAGTTTTTCAAAAAGAAATCGAAGGTTTAGAAAAATTCAACCTTGACATCAAAAGCAAACTGATCATTTCAAGAAAAGCACATTTAATTTTACCAACTCACCGTTTACTTGATGCAGCTTCTGAAGCATCTAAAGGAAAAGCAAAAATTGGCTCTACCCTTAAAGGAATTGGACCAACTTATATGGACAAAACCGGAAGAAACGGATTGCGTGTTGGAGATATCGAATTAGAAGACTTTAAAGAGCGTTACAGAGCATTGGCAGACAAGCACGAAGCAATGATTGCTTTTTATGATGTAGCGATTCAATACAACTTAGCCGAACTTGAAAAAGAGTTCTTTGAAGCTATCGAAGAATTAAAAAAATTAGATTTTATTGACAGTGAAGAATATATGTACCAGGCTCAAAAAGCTGGTAAATCTATTTTATGCGAAGGAGCTCAGGGTTCATTATTAGATGTTGATTTCGGAACTTATCCTTTTGTAACTTCATCAAATACCACTGCTGCCGGAGCTTGTACAGGTTTAGGAATTGCTCCTAACAAAATTAAAGAAGTATACGGAATCTTTAAAGCATACGTAACACGTGTTGGTAGCGGACCTTTCCCTACTGAACTTTTTGACGAAGTTGGTGCTACTATGGCAAAAGTAGGTAACGAATTTGGTTCTGTTACAGGAAGACAAAGACGTTGCGGATGGTTAGACCTTGTGGCTTTAAAATATGCTGTTCAGGTAAATGGTGTTACTCAGTTAATGATGATGAAAGGCGATGTTCTTTCAGGATTCGAAACGCTAAAAGTTTGTACAGAATACAACTATAAAGGACAAATCATTTCTCACTTTCCTTACAACATCGAGCCGGAAAACGTAACTCCTGTTTATAAAGAATTTAAAGGATGGAAAGCTGACTTAACAGGATTGACCACTTACGATCAATTACCAATAGAGTTAAAAGAATATATTGAGTTTATCGAAGCAGAAGTTGGAGTGCCAATTAAGATTGTATCTGTTGGACCTGACAGAAAGCAAACCATAACAAAATAATACATCTAAACGCTCCGATAACCAGAGCGTTTTTTTATACCAAATATTTCTAATTATGAAAAATCCAGAAATTAAAGTTACCGAAACAAAGTTACTATCAGACAATTGGTATATACTAAACAAAGTAACTTTTGACTATCAAAAGAAAGATGGCAAAATAGAATCTCATATTCGCGAAGTTTATGACCGCGGAAACGGAGCTGCTATTTTATTATATAATTCCGCCAAAAAAACAGTAATCTTAACACGTCAGTTTCGTTTACCTACTTATCTTAACGGAAACAAAACCGGAATGATGATCGAGGTTTGTGCCGGACTTCTGGATCAGGATAATGCAGAACAAGCCGTCATTCGCGAAACCGAAGAAGAAACAGGTTATCGATTGAAAAAAGTACAGAAAGTAATAGAAACCTATATGTCACCAGGTTCTGTTACAGAGATTTTATACCTTTTTGTTGGAGAATATGACGAAACCATGAAAGTAAATGATGGCGGAGGATTGGATGCTGAACAAGAAAATATCGAAGTTCTGGAATATACTTTTGAAGAAGCATATGCAATGATTGAATCCGGCGAGATTACAGATGCAAAAACCATTTTGTTATTGCAGCATGCTAAAATAAAAAATTTGATTTAAATTTATTCAACACAAAAGTTTAAAAATGAATATCTGGCAACAATTTGCAAAAGAAACCAACGGAACTTTTGCAGAAGGTTATTCCTGGCGATCAGATTCGACCACAATTGAGTACAAAAACTGGAAAATTGTTTTTGATAACTACCGGTTATGGTCAGGAAAATACAGTACTCTACTTACGCGGGTTGTTGTACCAATTACGATAAAAGACAATTTTAAATTTGAAATTTACAATGAAGGGCTGATTCGTAAAATAGAAAAACTATTTGGAGCACAAGACATACAAATTGGTTATCCTGATTTTGACAAAGCCTTTACCATCAAAAGCAATAATGAGTTTAAAACAAAAACATTATTACGTAACAAGGAGATCAGAAATATTATTGCATCGCAGAAAGAGGTAAACATTCAAATCTTAAATCAAAAAGGAATTTGGGAAGAACAACTCCCTGAAAATGAATTTGAATTATCATATTTTACAAATGGTGAAATTAATAATACGGAAGCTTTAAATTCCTTACTACAACTGTTTAAAACTTTACTTGACGAGATGTTCGAATTGAAATTGATCCATTAAATGAAAATCCCACAAACAATTCTAAAAATTGTGTAAGCCATTTTCACGATGATTAAAATAACTTTACAATACTAAAAAACCAATCTATGAAAAAGTTATATTACACATCCAATATCGTACTTGTATTAATTTTAGTCTTATTAGGTTCATGTAAAAAAAATGAATCAAACGAAACTACAGAAAAAGCAAAACCAAAAAAATCAATTGAGCATATTAAACCTAAATCGGTATCCTATCATTTCGAAAAAACAAAAGAATGGCTGAAAGCAAATGAATCTGACAGCACTAAGCTTCGTATTGCATATGCTATAAACAGAACAGATAAAGCGAATTTTGCAAAATTAGATTCAGTTGTTGTTCCTGCAGATTTTACAGGAGATATTGTGTATTATCTTCCTTTTCCATTACATGTAAAAGCTTTAGAAGAAGTATCAAAAGTGATTATTTTCTCTTACCCGACACAGGCATTTGCTGCTTATGAAAACGGCGAACTAGTATATACAGGCCCAACCAATATGGGAAGAAAAAAAGATCCTACGCCAACCGGGTTGTTTTTTACCAATTGGAAAGCCGAAAAAACAACCAGCACTTTTAATGACGAGTGGGATTTAAAATGGAATTTTAACATCGAAAATAAACTAGGAGTAGGTTTTCACGAATATGCTTTACCTGGTTATCCCGCATCCCATTCTTGCCTACGATTACAGAAAAATGACGCCAAATATCTGTATAAATTTGCAGACGAATGGATCTTACAAGATAAAGAAAACGTAAAAGTAAAAGGAACTCCGGTAATTGTTTTTGGAAGTTATCCTTTTGACGGACCAAAACCCTGGTTTGAATTAGTAAAAGATCCGAAGGCTTTGGACATTTCTGAAAATGAAATAGAAACCCAAACCCAACCTTTTATACAAAAGATTTTAGACAATCAAAAAGTTAGAGAAGCAGAACAAACCGCAACTCCATAAAATAATTGTTATCCAAGGAAAAGCTGCTAGTATAATTTTAACGAATTTATTAGCAGTTTTTTTATGTTTTTATGCCACACAGACGCTAAAATGGAGTTATAGCGAATAAATCTCTCGCAGAAACTCAAAAACGCAAAGTTTTTGTCATTTCGACGAAGGAGAAATCTCCGCAAGTAACTCCGCGACAAGAATCCAATCTTTGTCGAGCTTCTCACGAGGATTTCTCCTTCGTCGAAATGACAATATTGTGTTTAATCGTTACACTTGAATAAGACGCACTGCTGTGCGTCTCTACAATAAAAAAACACAGCACCTTTTTCTCAATAAACACTCAAGACATAACCCTTTGTCCCTTTGAACCTTTTTTTACAATAAATAAGCGAACGTTCATTTATTATTTATATCTTTGTATCATAATTAATTCAAATTATGAGAACAAGAGATACTAATAAAGAAGTAATTGTAAAACAAAAAGCTATTGAAATGCTGGTTTCTCAAGGGGTCGAAGGTTTTGGTATGAATCGATTAGCGAAAGAATGTGGCGTTTCTGTAGCAACACTTTATATTTATTATTCAGACAAAGAAGATCTTATTCGTAAAATTGGAATCGAAATTGGTAAAAACTTCTTTAAAGAAATATTAGTCGGGTTTTCTTCAGAAATGTCATTTGTTGATGGTCTACGCAAACAATGGGACAACAGGTCTAAATATACACTCAATTTTCCTCTTGAAACGGATTGTATCGAGCTTTTAAAACATTCTACTTACGGTGATGCCATCTTATCAGAAATCACAACTGATTTTAAGGAAGAAATGACAAAATTCATTACTAAAGCTATTAATAAAAAAGAGCTTCTTCCTATCACTTTCGAAGTTTTTTGGAGCATTGCTTACGGATCTCTTTATTCTCTTTTAGAACTTCACAGAGAAGGAAAATCAATGTCAGGAAAACCTTTTGTATTCACTCAGGAAATTAGAGATGAAGCTTTTAATCTTGTTATTAAAGCATTGACTCCTTAGGCAAAAATCAATATCAATGGGAATATCAATGTCAAATTCAAACTGAAAATTTCAATCAATACAATATCAATTAAAATAAAAATCAAATGAATGCTTCACTTATAAAAAACAAAAAAATCGCCATTATTGGCGGTGGGCCTGTTGGCTTAACAACAGCTAGAATTTTACAAATTAATGGTGCCGATGTAACTGTTTACGAAAGGGACTTAAATGCTCAGGCCAGAACTTCGGGAGGAACATTGGATATACACTCTGATTCTGGACAAAAAGCAATACAAAAAGCAGACTTGATGGACGAGTTTTATCGCTATGCAAGACCAACCGGAGAAAAAATGGCCGATATGCACGGAAATATTACTTCAGAAGAAACGCCTACTGAAGAGAATGCCTATTCAAGACCTGAAATCGACAGAAATGATTTGAGAAAAATCATGCTGGAAAACCTAAAGGAAAATACCGTAGTTTGGGACAGCCAATTGACTGAAATTCAGAAAATAGAAGAACAATATTATCTGGAATTTAAAAACGGGAATAAAGCTATTGCTGATTTTGTTATTGTTGCCAATGGCGGAAGATCAAATGCGAGAAAATTTGTTACGGATAAAGAACCTCAACTTTCAGGGACTTATATTATTCAGGGAGAAATTGAAAATCCGGATCGTGATTATCCTGAATTCAAACCTAAATACGGTGACGGAAATGTAATGGCAATGGGCGAAAAAAAAATGTTTTATACCCACACTTTACGTGATGGTTCTGTGCATTTTGGTGTTTCTTTTAAAGCAAATGAAGAATGGGTTCTAAACAACGGAATTAACTTTGAGGACAATGCATCCGTAATTGCTTTTCTGAATAAAAAATTCGAAAACTGGAACGAAGATTATAAAAAATTCTTTGCCGCTGCGACAGATTTTTCGGGATTACCATTGCGCTTGTTCTCTTTAGAAGAATCCTGGAAAAAACATTCCAACATTACACTTGTAGGCGATGCAGCACACTTGATGCCGCCATTTGCAGGAGAAGGTGTCAATATGGGTTTAATGGATGCATATCAACTAACTGAAAACCTAACTAATGGAGAATTCTCAACTCTTCAGGACGCAATTGACGATTATGAACAAAAAATGTTTGGTTACGCATTAGAAGCACAACGCACCACGTATCAAATGGAGGAATTATTACATTCTGATGTTACGACTGACAAAATATTGAATAGTCGCGGTGGGGTTTAACAATTTACTTTCTTTGTTATTTCTGTCATTTCGACGAAAGAGAAATCACACTCGATAATCGACAAAGATTGGCGACTTTCTTTGCGTCCCGAAGCTTCGGGATAGTGTGATTTCTCCTTCGTCGAAATGACAAGATTATGCAAACCTATCGGATTAAAAACAAAAAAAGGCATAAGAAACTAAATCTTATGCCTTTTATTCTATAACTTTTTATCGTTTTTAACAAATAAGTATTTCAACTTCATCTAACTGAATTTGCTTCCGTTTTATTCCATATAGTTTTTTTAATAAATTTAAAATACTAAATGGATTAGAACCAATCATTGAATGAAAAATAGTCAAATCTTCATAATTATGAACCGAAATTTTATATTTTGATTTTTCAGTAATCTGAAAACTAAAAAACTTCACTGCTCTTTTTCCATTTTTGTAATCTCTGACTTTTAAGCTTTTTTCTCTTAAAAGTATTGATTCATTAGTTTTTAAATCCAGAATTTCGATAAAAAAATCATCGTTTACCTGAACATCAAAACCTCCTAATACAAAAATATCATAAAAACCATAATACAAATCAACTTCAAGAATGTCTTTTAACTTGAACTGTAAATTCATACTTAGGATTATCTTGAATAATTTGGAGCTTCTTTAGTAATCGTAACATTATGAGGGTGACTTTCTGTAATTCCGCTTGACGTGATTCTAACAAAACGTCCTGTTTCCTGTAAAGTAGGAATATCTTTTGAACCACAGTATCCCATTCCGGCACGAAGACCACCAACGAATTGAAGCATACTTTCATTTAATTCTCCTTTGTAAGGAACACGACCAACGATTCCTTCCGGAACTAATTTTTTAACGTCGTCTTCAACATCCTGAAAGTAACGGTCTTTTGAACCGGTTTGCATTGCTTCAACAGAACCCATTCCGCGGTAAGATTTGAATTTTCTTCCTTCGAAGATAATTGTTTCTCCCGGAGATTCTTTTGTTCCTGCTAGTAAAGATCCTAACATTACACAGTCGGCACCTGCAGCGATTGCTTTAGGAATATCTCCTGTATAACGAATTCCACCATCTGCAATAACCGGAACTCCGGTTCCTTTGATAGCTGCGGCTACTTCAAGAACTGCTGAGAATTGAGGAAAACCAACACCTGCAACGATACGGGTTGTACAGATAGAACCAGGTCCGATTCCTACTTTTACACCATCGGCTCCGTTTGCTACTAAATATTTAGCTGCTTCAGGAGTTGCAATGTTCCCTACAATTACATCAATATTTGGGAATTTTGATTTTATCTCTTTCAATGTATTTACCACACCTTCAGTGTGTCCGTGAGCAGTATCAATAATGATAGCGTCTACTCCGGCAGCTACTAAAGCTTCTGCTCTTTGCACTGCATCACCAGTAACACCAATAGCAGCAGCTACTCTTAAACGACCAAAAACGTCTTTGTTAGCAATTGGCTTTTGAGTCAGTTTTGTGATATCTCTAAAAGTAATTAAACCAACTAATTCATAGTTAGCATTTACTACTGGTAATTTTTCGATTTTATGTCCTTGTAAAACTACTTCGGCTTGTTCTAATGAAGTTCCTTCGGCAACAGTAACTAAGTTGGTACTTGTCATTACCTCAGCAATTGGCCTTGCTCCGTTTTTTTCGAAACGTAAATCACGGTTGGTAACGATTCCTTTTAGGATTTTATTTTCATCAACGATTGGGATTCCACCAATTCCGAATTCTTTCATGGCATTTTTTGCATCTGCAATTGTAGAATTTGTTGGTAAAGTTACCGGATCGATAATCATTCCTGACTCAGCACGTTTTACTCTTCTAACTTTCGCAGCTTGTTGCTCGATAGTCATATTTTTATGCAAAACACCTATTCCGCCTTCCTGAGCCATAGCGATTGCCATAGAACTTTCGGTAACGGTATCCATAGCAGCTGATACTATTGGAACGTTTAGCGTTATATTACGTGAAAATTTTGATTTGATACTCACTTCGCGGGGAAGCACATTCGAGTAGTTAGGTACTAATAATACATCGTCGTAAGTTAAACCTTCGCCGATAATCTTGGAGTTGTGTGCTATCATGTTGCAATTTCTAGTTGAATTGCGTGCAAATATAGTGAATAAATTGGAAACTTGATTACTAACTTATTCATAAATTTAACTTTACACGAAAGGTCTTACAAATAACTTGAGGTTAAATTCAAATAATTTTTTGTTGGAATTTATTTTTATTCTTCTGAATCGTGGAAAACAAAATTGAAGCCAAACTGAAACGCTATACTATTGGCCTTTGAGACATCTTTGTATTCAAGGACATTATTGACGAGAAGGTACATATTGAGTTTTCCCAGTGTTCCCGAAACTCCTAAACCTATATTCTTATTAGAATAAGAATCGAATGTATAAGTTGCTTTGAGATCTAGTTTCTCAAAAATATTTCGTTTATAAAAAGCAGTTAGTGCCACAAAAGGCTCCACAGGCATTGACATAATAAACAATTGCCCTCCAACTGCATTGGCATAACTTGAAGTTACTTTTCCCTTGCAATTACAATCGGCATTAGATCGTGACTCACCAAATGAATATTGAATTGAGGAATAAAATTTAGTTGGCCGCCAGGTGGTGTATTTACTATAAAGTGTATCACGTGGTATAGCCTTATCGAATTCATCAAAAATATCTCCCGGTTCGTTTACAGGATCAAAACTAGGATTTGCACCTTTATAGTTATAAGTTCCTTTGTAGGTTAATGTTTCGATATCTTTGGTATGATTTATAAAACCAAGATCAACAACACTTGCTGTAAACTGAAGATTATCTCTGAAATAATAAGTCAATCCGGCATCAATTCCGAAGCCTAAACTTCCGTTAAAAAAAGTATTATGAGCAATATCTTTTGGGATACTGCCTTCGTATTCATCTTTGGTAAAAGTAGCAATACCAGAGGTTTTAAGTTCTAAATTTGAAGCTATTACCTGTTCGTAAATATTGGGTGATCCTGCACTTTGTCCTGTATAGATAAATCCTGAATTTTTAGTAGAAGTAGCATTTGCTCCGCTTGAATATAATTTTGCACGGCCTCCTAAAACCAATTTCTCATTGAGTTTTTTATGAAATCCAACATGAAATACAGAAAGAACCTCGGCCCTTACATTTAAATCGGCCAGATTGAATGCTTTGCCAATATAGTCACGATTTCCGTCTAAGGCCAATATAGCAAGGTCTTTAGGAACGTACATTAAGAAATCAAATTCCTGATAAGCACCAAATGAAATATAAGACTGACTGTCCCTTCCTCCTACTCTGAATCCTCCAGAAAACAATTCGAGTTGCTGATTGACCTGAGTTTTGTCTTTGCCTGAAGAATTATTGATTACGTTTCGAACTTTATCATTAAAATCGACTCCGTTATTCGCGAATAAATCATAGGCTGAGAAACTACTGGAACCTAAGTTGGCCGATACTCCGGATAAAACCGGAATACCAAAATAGAATTTATACGAAACATCGGCTCCGGGATTTACGAGTGATGATTGTGGTATAGAAGTAAAATTATACAATACTTCTTTGTTTTGAGCAAAAGAAGAAAGCTGAAAAGCGACGAGTAAAATCAGGTATAGTTTTCTCATTCTATTACCATATAAACGGTTGCGCCTGATCTGAATTTTAAATTTCCCGTACTATTTTGATCTAGTGGAGGCCCGGGTGCCATTGTTACAAGGAAACCTAATTTAGTAGTTCTTTTTAAGAGTTCTAATCTTTGACCTTCAAATACTTCAGTAGGGAATTTAATAATATTTGAGGTTCCTGAATATGCCTGAACATTATACGTATCCCTTTCAAGTACCTGATTATTGGCATCAAGCAACAGTAAATCAATTCTAAACGCTCTAATTATGGTGTTATCAATTTCGAAATCAAGTCCAACTTTTACCAAATTATCCCTGAAGAATTTTTCTTTAAAAGCATCAAATTCAGTTACATCAGGGTAGAGTGCTACACTACCATCATTGATAAGCTGAGTCGCAGGAATATTAAAATAAGGCAGATTAGCTACAAAAACGGGTTCTAATTTCAGATCTTTAGTCTGATCAAAATCGAGATCGCTTGAACATGAAAGAAACAAGCATGATAAAAATAATATCGTAGAGATTCTCTTTATAAAGTTTGCTTTCATGGGTAGGTTATATATCTAAATAACACACAACGTTATTCTGTTATTACTTATTATCTGCTATAAGTAAATATAGTAAATTTCTTAATGAAATTTACCAAATAATTTCGAAGCTTCGTTATAAGCACTTTCAAAACTTAAAGAATTTAAGCCCGTAGATTTTTTATTTGAGGTAAAATAAGAAATCAATTTTTCTGTAGGCATATTTCCGGTTAACTTATCTGTTGCCATCGGGCACCCGCCAAATCCCTGAATCGCTCCATCGAATCGGGTACACCCTGCTTTTGATGCTGCATCTATTTTTTCGAACCAACTATTGGGCGTGGTATGCAAATGGGCTCCAAATTCTATTTGAGGATACTTTGGAATTAAATTTGAGAACAGATACGTAATCACTTCCGGCGTTGAGCTGCCAACAGTATCAGAAAGAGATAAAATCTTTACCCCCATTCCGGCTAGCTTTTCTGTCCATTCGCCTACGATTTCAACATTCCACGGATCTCCATACGGATTCCCAAAACCCATTGAAAGATAAGTTACGACTTCTTTGTCTTTTTTATCAGCAATTTCAAGAATTTCTTCGAGAGTGATTAAAGATTCCGCTATTGTTTTATGCGTATTTCGCATCTGAAAGTTCTCCGATATCGAAAAGGGAAATCCTAAATATTGAATAGGCTCGTGTTCTGATGCTAAAGTTGCGCCTTGTGTGTTGGCAATTATAGCCAGCAATTTGCTCGTAGTCTGAGACAAATCAAGTTGTGCCAAAACCTCAGCCGTATCCTGCATTTGCGGAATTGCTTTTGGAGAAACAAAACTCCCAAAATCAATCGTATCAAAGCCTACACGAAGTAAAGCTTGTATGTACGAGACTTTATTTTTGGTGGGAATAAAAGTTTTAATGCCTTGCATGGCATCACGAGGACATTCGATAATCTTGATTTCTTTACTCAAAACTTATTCTTTAGTGAAGGCTAAGTTAGTTTCTTTTTTAAAGAAATAAAAGTTAAACTCAGCTTTGTATTTTTTTTACCATATAAGTTATATAAGTTCATTTAATATACTAGATATCTTTAGATCATATAAGCAATCTACTTTTCACATTATTACTTAAATATGTAATTACTACCTTAATTACCTAAAAATGTAATATTATATTTTATTACGTATATTTGTAATACATAACTTAACTAATTTTTAATTATATTTGAATTATGACAAGCGTAATTACAGGAGATATTATCGGCTCGAGACAACAAATCTCTAAACATTGGGTAGAAGATTTAAAAAAAATCTTATCCCGGTTTGGAGATACACCAAGCCAATGGGAAGTGTACAGAGGTGACGAGTTCCAAATCGAGATTAAAAATCCTCAAGAAGCCTTATGGTCTGCAATTTTAATCAAAGCGCATTTGAAAGCTATAAAATTAGATGCAAGAATGAGTATTGGTTTTGGTGATAAAACACATAATGCCGAAAAAATATCTGAAAGTAATGGAACTGCTTTTATACATTCGGGAGAACTTTTTGAAACTTTAAAAAAACAAAAAGTAACTTTAGCAATCCGAGCCAGCAATGTAGTTTTTGATGAAAAGATAAATCTAATGTTACAACTGGCTTTGACCTTTATGGACAGCTGGCTCGCACAACAAGCTGAATTTGTAGCTGCTGCAATAGAAAATCCTAAGTTGTCGCAAGAAGAATTAGGTCAAAAATTAGGTATTAACCAGGCTGCCGTGAGCCGTAGGCAAAAGCGCGCCCAATTTGAATTGGTGATGCAATTAGATCGCTATTTTAGAACACAAATTAAACAACTTACAACGCCATGATTTTATTTATAAAACTACTTTTAGCACATTTATTAGGCGATTTTATATGGCAGCCCAACTCATGGGTAGCAGATAAAGAAGCCAAAAAACATAAAAGTATTTATTTATATTTTCATATTCTTTTACACGGTATCCTTGCCACAATTCTGGTTGGGGAAATTCAGTTTATACCTTATGCCATTTTAATAGCTATAACGCATGGCCTAATAGATTTAATCAAACTCAATTTGCAAAAGAAGAAAACAAAACGTGCCTGGTTTGTCATAGATCAAATTGCACATATTTTAGTTTTATTTGGAGTAGCATTATTGTATAAAGGAGAAACAATCAACTTTCTTTGGTTCAATAACCAATTTTGGGTTTTAATCACCGGAGTTTTATTCATTACAAAACCCACTTCGATCATCATTAAAACCATAATTTCTATATGGAATCCGGAAAGTGAGAATAGTCACCATGATAATTCCCTTTCTAAAGCAGGAAATTATATCGGGATTCTCGAAAGGCTGTTTGTGTTCTGCTTTATCCTAACAGGACATTTTGAAGCTATCGGATTTCTATTGGCTGCTAAATCTATTTTTCGATTTGGAGATTTGAAGGAAGCCAAAGACCGAAAACTTACCGAATATGTTCTTATTGGTACATTAATTAGTTTTGGTACTGCGATTGTTACGGGATTAATCGTTCAGGCGCTGTTTTTACAATTGCTCTAAAACCTTTTTATTGATTGCTTTTATCAATGCCGGGCCTTCGTAAATAAAACCGGTATACAATTGCACTAAACTTGCTCCTGCATTTAATTTTTCGATCGCATCATCCGCAGAATGTATCCCGCCTACTCCAATAATCGGGAATGCTTTATTGCTTTTTTCAGCTAGAAAACGAATTACTTCTGTCGAACGTTTTGTTAATGGTTTTCCTGACAATCCGCCCATTTCAGTTTGGTTTTCAGACTGCAAACCATCTCTTGAAATTGTGGTATTGGTAGCAATTACACCCGCAATTTGAGTTGTTTTTACAATATCAATAATATCCAGCAGTTGCTCATCTGTAAGATCCGGAGCAATTTTTAAAAGAATTGGTTTTATTTTTTGAGTACTTGTTTTTTGTTTTTCTACATTTCTGTTTTGTAATGTTTGCAATAAAGCCGTCAAAGGTTCTTTATCCTGCAAAGCTCTTAAGTTTGGTGTATTTGGCGAACTCACATTTACCACAAAATAATCTACATGATCAAACAGCGCATCAAAACAAATGATATAGTCGTCTACGGCATTTTCGTTTGGGGTAACTTTATTTTTTCCGATGTTTCCACCAATCAAAACTCCTGTATTCTTTTTCAAACGTTCTACGGCTTCAAGAACACCGCCATTATTAAACCCCATTCGGTTAATAATCGCCTGATCGGCTTTTAACCTAAACAAACGCTTTTTAGGGTTTCCATCCTGTCCAACCGGTGTTACAGTTCCTATTTCGATAAAACCAAAACCAAAATCAGAAAGCTCCTTATACAACTTGGCATCCTTATCGAATCCTGCCGCAAGCCCTACCGGATTTTTAAATTTAATTCCGAAAACTTCACGTTCTAAACGGGAATCTTTTACCTCGTATATTGATTTTATAATTGATGAAACTCCAGGGATTTTCGAAATGAATTTAACAAATGAAAAAGTAAAATAATGTACTTCTTCCGGATCAAAACAAAAAAGTATCGGGCGAATTATCAATTTATACATAAGAGTGTTGTGTGTGTTTTTTCGATCGCAAATTTAATTATAATACTTGAAAGTGAGCATGATTTATATCAACTGTTTCGATTCTTTCTATTTATCAAAGCCGAAACAAAAGAAAAAACTATACAACAAATTCATCAACTTATCGATATCACGCTATTAAACAAACAATTACAAACAATTAATTTTATTTTTATTTTAAATTATTCCTAGATTAAAAAAAAATCCCGAGAAAAAAAATTATTCAAATTAAAAACTTTTTAAAGCTATACTACTCTTTTTTACAAGCCAACCTAGTTTTTTTTAAGAACCAGCAAAAATCTCTGAGCCACGCCTTTCAGCCTTTCCTCATATTGATTTACCAGGAAGAAGATTATCTTTTAACTGGAAGTAAATAAGTTTTAAGAAAAGTAAAGTGCATTTAAATCAGTAATCTTAGAGCTAAAATAATTTTAGTTTTTTACAATTATTCTTATTTTTTTTATAATTTTAATAAACTTAAAATATTGGAAATGAAAAACATAAAAAAATACATTTATAAAAAAAGTGCTCTGATCTTAAATGTTTTTTTTGACAGCAACTGTTAGTATTCTATTACAAAATTGTAATTATCAAAAAATAACACAATTAACTCTATAGGGCAACTATAATTTATAGGTTATTTTTTTTAACTTTATCCCCATTACAACTGACCAACATAAAACACCACGATAATGAAAAACAAAACTTATTGGATCCTGGCAATTCTGACAATCTCGATCATTTCGATTGCTTATGGCTACACTAAAATTATTGCTCCAAAACAAAAATTAGCTGCAATGGATTGTGCCGAAACTCCAACAACTTCTGATACCTCTTTATTTAAGCCCACAATCGAAAACAAAAACAAACCTCCATTAAGTAAAGCTCCTAAAGGCATGGTTTGGATTCCAGGTGGAGAATTTTCTATGGGAAGTAATGTTGAGGACGAAAGTTTATGCAGTATAAAAGGCGTTACAAAAGATGCAGCACCTATACACAGAGTGTATGTAGATGGTTTTTATATGGATCAAACCGAAGTAACCAACGACCAATTTGAAGCCTTTGTAAAAGCTACAGGTTACAAAACCTTAGCCGAAATAAAACCAACTCATGAAGAATATCCTGATGCGCCACTAGAAAATTTAGTGGCGGGATCAGCCGTTTTTACTCCTACTCCTGCCACCGTAAATTTAAACAATTATATGCAATGGTGGACTTATGTTCAGGGAGCAGACTGGAGACATCCTGAGGGCGCAGGCAGCTCAATAAAAGGAAGAGGCAATTATCCTGTTGTTCAAATTTCGTATGACGATGCAGCGGCTTATGCCAAATGGGCCGGCAAAAGATTACCAACTGAAGCTGAATGGGAATTTGCTGCACGCGGTGGAAAATCAGGGCAGTTATATGCCTGGGGAAATACACTAAAACCTAAAGGAAAATTTCAGGCAAATATATACCAGGGCCATTTCCCTGTAGAAAAAGGAGATACAGGCGAGGATGGTTATATTGGCATCGCTCCTACTGCGCAATTTGAGCCAAATCCTTACGGACTTTATGATATTGGAGGAAATGTCTGGGAATGGACCAACGATTGGTATACCGCCGATTATTATAGTGTACTAAGCGAAAAAGGCCAGGTTGCCAAAAATCCTAAAGGGCCAGATTCATCATATGATCCAGGAGAACCAAATTTACCTAAAAAAGTGCAACGCGGGGGATCATTTTTGTGTACAGACCAATATTGTACTCGCTATATGGTAGGTACCAGAGGAAAAGGCGATTATAAATCTCCGGCAAACCATATTGGTTTTAGATGTGTGCAATAGTTTTTTTTTTAAAGTTTGCCACGAATTTGCACGAATTAAAATAGATTTTTTAGACAATCATAAATCCGATTTCATGAATTCGAGTTCGTGAAATCGGATTTTTTTTTAGACATTTATAGATTAGTAAAAATTCGTAAAATTCGTGACGAAAAAAATTTACACATACAGTCAATTTTTCCATTTTTCATAATTTGCAACTATCAAACGCCTAATTATTTGCTTATATTTGCTAAAAATTAAACAAATGCAACATATTATAGATCGTTTTATTAGTTACGTAACTATTGATACTGAGTCAGACCCAAATTCAAATACCACTCCAAGTACAGAAAAACAATGGAATCTTGCCAATAAATTAGTCGAAGAACTAAAAAATATTGGCCTTGCAGATGTTACCATAGATGACAAAGCTTATATCATGGCAACTTTACCAAGCAATGTAGATCATGAAGTACCAACAATTGGTTTTGTTTCTCATTTTGATACTTCGCCGGATTTTAGCGGAGCAAATGTAAAACCTCAAATTATTGAGAATTATGACGGGAAAGATATCATCTTAAATGCTGAGAAAAACATTGTTTTATCTCCCAATTATTTTAAAGATTTACTACAATATAAAGGACAAACAATCATCACTACTGACGGAACTACTTTGTTAGGCGCTGATGACAAAGCCGGAATTACGGAGATCGTTTCAGCAATGGAATATCTCATCCAGCATCCTGAAATTAAACACGGAAAAATCAGAATTGGCTTTACTCCTGATGAAGAAATTGGCCGTGGCGCTCATCATTTTGATGTGGAAAAATTTGGAGCACAATGGGCTTACACTATGGACGGAAGTCAGATTGGTGAACTAGAATATGAGAACTTTAATGCAGCTGGTGCTAAAATTACTTTTAAAGGAAAGAGTGTTCACCCCGGTTATGCCAAAGGAAAAATGATCAATTCGATGCTGATTGCCAATGATTTCATTAACGAACTTCCAAAAGGAGAAACACCTCAGGAAACAAAAGGTTATGAAGGATTCTTTCACGTTCACCATATAACAGGAAGTATCGAAGAAACGGTTTTAGAATTGATTATTCGTGATCATAACAAGCTAAAATTTGAAAAGAGAAAAGATTTAATTGGTAAAATCGCCAGGAAAATCAATAAAAAATTCGCTAAACAATTTGGTGAAGACATTGTAACTGCCGAAGTTAAAGATCAGTATTACAATATGAAAGAAAAAGTGCTTCCGGTAAAACATATCGTTGATATTGCCGAAAAAGCAATGCGAGAACTCAACATAAAACCTATCATTAAACCTATTCGTGGAGGAACTGACGGATCGCAATTATCATTCATGGGACTGCCCTGCCCGAATATCTTTGCAGGCGGACATAACTTTCACGGAAAATATGAATATGTTCCTGCTGAAAGCATCCAGAAAGCAACTGATGTTATTGTTAAGATTGCTGAATTAACTGCAATTCCAGGCATTTTTGATGTAGCTGAGAAAACTAAAAGAAGAAAATAAATTCCAATTTTAAATATTGGAAAAGGAAAACATTCCAAATTCCAATTGTTCGTATAAACCTTTGTCAAAGTTTTAAAAACTTTTGCAAAGGTTTTTTTATTACACAAAGATGCCCCACAATCTTGTCATTCCGAGAACGAGGAATCTCCGCAAATAGCTCGCCAAAGATTGGCTATTTTGATTGCGGAATTACTTTGTACCTATACTTTGTGAAAATAATAAGCGAGATTGCTTCGTTCCTCGCAAGGATATAAAATGCTTTAAACAAAAAAAATCCCAAACTCCAATAATACAATTGGAACTTGGGATTTTATCCCGAAGCCTCGGGATTGGAATTTCTAAAAAAATTACGCTTTTTTAGCTAAAGCAGCGCTCATTTCCATAGAAATAGCAGAACGCTCAATTTTTAATTTTCCAGACATTGTTTCAATCACTGCACTTGTTTCAGCAAGCTCAACAATTTTACCGTGAAAACCACTTTTTGTAATTATCTTATCACCTACTTTCAGGCTGTTTTCAAATTCTTTTTCGTTTTTTGCTCTTTTTTGTTGTGGTCTGATCATGAAGAAATATAACACTACAAACATTAGTAAATAAGGAGCAAATTTCATTAAATCTTGCATAGTATTCAGTTTTTATTTTTGTTATTAATATTTATGTTTTCTTTGGAATTTGGCCCAGAAGCTTCGGGATTAAAATTTGAGATTTCTCAGATTTACATTAATCCTCTGCCTACCTTGATCATCTTTTTATTAGCCGTAAGCTCTTTAACCAAATTATCTAAAATTCCGTTGATAAAAATACTACTTTTTGGTGTAGAATACTCTTTAGCAATTTCTAAATATTCGTTAAGAGTTACTTTTACAGGGATCGAAGGGAATTTTAAAAACTCACAAATCGCCATTTTCAAAATAATAGTATCAATTTCAGCAATTCTTTCGCTATCCCAGTTTGGTGTTTTATCATCATATTCTTTGGCAAGAATAGACTCGTTTAAAACTGTTCTTCTGAACAAATCTTTAGCAAAATCTTTATCTTCAACATCTTTATACAATTTTGGCACTCTAAAATCGTCAGGATCCTGAGTTTTAATCGCTTTTAATTGTTTAACGATATGTGTATTTACAACCGGAATATCATCAACCCAGGTTAATTTATCATCTTCCAGATACTCATATAATTTTTCGTTAGGAACAATTACATCAGCAAACAAATCGATAACAAACTGTCTGTCTTCTTCAAATGTATTAGTAGTAGTGCTCATGTATTTTGCATACACGTCACTTGCTTTAATATCATTTAAAAGTAAAATAATATAATCATCATTCAATGACCAATTGTTGATTTTACGGTTTTCTAAAGCAATACTAAGTGAGTTGCTTTCGGCAAGAAGCTGGAAAATTTTGTTGTTGATGAACTTTTCGTTCGGATTACGTTCTGCAGCAGTTGCAAGATGTTTTTTGCTTGAAAGATGTAAAAAAACAGATTCTTTTTTGCAAATTTCAATCAATGAAGAAAGCATTATAAGATATAAGTCCTGAATATTATCAATACTGTAAAAAAGGAATTTTTCTTCTTTTTCCAGATTATCAGAACCGCTTTGATGCATTGCATAAATGGATTGCATTACTTTAACGCGTATGTGTCTTCTATTTACCACCTTGTAAGAACATTTAAAAATTAGTCTGCAAAATTAGGGATTTCAATCCTTATATTAAAATTAATTTGCTAAAAAAGTCTGTTTTTAGTCACAGTTTTCAGTCGCGGTATTCAGTGATGTAGAAAGTCTCCGTTTTCAATCACGGTTTTCAGTCGAAGTGCATAAAAAAAGCCTCAGTCTTAATTTTCAAAACTGAAAACCGAGACTGAGACTGTAAACTGAGACTGTAAACTAAAAATTACTTTTTAGCCGCGTTTTCAATTTTTCTCAAATCGATACGATTTTGAGCAATTGTAAGAGCAGCTTTATGTGTTGTCATTCCGTTTTTCACAGCATAATCGATAATTTCTAAAGTAGTATTATAGATATTTTCGGTTTTTGCCATGATTTCGGCTTTACCATAATGCTCTAATTCAGCATAAACATTGATAATTCCACCAGCATTGATCAAAAAGTCAGGAGCATATAAAATACCTCTTTCCTGTAATCTTGCTCCATGAATATTTTCATCAGCTAACTGATTGTTGGCAGCACCAGCAATAACTTTAGCTTTAATTTTGTTTACGGTATCATCATTAATGATGGCACCCATTGCACACGGCGCATAAATATCAACATCTGCAGTATATAAATCTGAACCTGTATAAACTGTTGCATTGTATTTTGAAGCCACCTGAAACAACTTTTCTTCATTGATATCTGTAATAGTAACGATTGCTCCTTCTTTAGTCAAATATTCTACCAAAGCTTCACCAACGTGACCAATTCCCTGAACCAAAACTTTTTTACCTTCTAAAACATCAGTACCAAACTGACTTTTAGCAGCAGCTTTCATTCCTAAATAAACACCATAAGCTGTTATTGGAGAAGGATTTCCTGAACCACCTCTTTCTTCAGAGATACCCGTAACATAAGGAGTTACATCTCTTACAGTGTCCATATCTTTAGTTTCCATTCCAACATCTTCTGCTGTAATATATCTTCCGCCTAAAGAGTGTACAAACTCTCCAAACTTGCGCATTAATTCAGGTGTTTTTTGCGTTTTAGCATCACCAATAATTACTGCTTTACCTCCACCGATGTTTAATCCGGTAATGGCAGATTTATATGTCATACCTCTTGAAAGACGCAAAACATCGTTTAATGCTTCCCATTCAGTATTATAGTTCCACATTCTGGTTCCTCCTAAAGCTGGTCCCATAACTGAATTATGAATACCAATAATTGCTTTTAAACCTGTATCTTTGTCATTGCAAAAAACAATTTGTTCATGATCGTCAAAAGATAGTTGACCAAAAACAGGATCCATTTTTTGAAGTTCCTTTCCAGTTGCGAAAGTTGCATCCATAGCGCTAGTATTTATTAGTTAAAATTATGAATTTGTCAAAAAGACTTCTCAAATTTATATAAAAAATATACATGTGCTAATTTTTTATCTTTAAAATAACAATATAACAATCGTTTTGTTTTGATAAAATTATACTTTCCGTTAATTTTAATTCATAATAATTAATAAAATCAAAACATTTCATCATTGAATCTCTTAAAAAAATGAAAGAATTAAGCTATTTAAACAAATATTTCATCAAATATAAATATAGTTTCTCTTTAGGAATTTTAATCACCATAATCGCACAAATATTCTCTTTATTTACTCCTCAGCTTATTAGTAAGTCCTTAAACTCTATAGAAAAGTTTGACAAGCTTCCAAAAGCTGATCAGGCATCACAAGCAATAATTGATACTTATCGCGAAGGATTAATACATAATGTACTGCTAATCATAGCCACTACGATTGTCGCGGGTTTCCTTACTTTCTTGATGCGCCAGACTTTAATTGTAATGTCGCGCCATATTGAGTTCGATTTAAAAAATGAGGTATTTAAGCAATACGAGAATCTTTCTCAAAATTTTTACAAACAAAATCGTACGGGAGATTTAATGAACCGTATCAGCGAAGATGTCTCAAAAGTACGTATGTATGTTGGTCCGGCCGTGATGTATACCATCAATACCTTTATACGTTTTGCCATCGTTATTATATATATGTATAATGTTTCGCCATTACTGACTTTATATACTATTTTGCCTTTGCCTATTCTTTCGTATTGTATTTTTAAATTAAGCTCTGAAATCAATAAACGAAGTACTACTTTCCAGCAATATTTATCGAAAGTATCGAGTTTTTCTCAGGAAATATTTTCAGGAATCAGAGTTATTAAAGCCAATTCCTTAGAAAATCAACATCAGAATAATATGGTCGCTCTTGCCGATGAAAGCAAGAAAAAGAGTTTAGATTTAGCCAAAGTACAATCCTTATTTGGGCCATTAATGATTGCTTTAATCGGAATTAGTAATTTGGTGGTGATTTATTTTGGAGGCGTTATGTACATCAACGGAACAATTCCTAATATTGGTACTATTGCCGAGTTTATTTTATATGTAAATATGCTTACCTGGCCAGTTGCTTCGCTAGGATGGGTTTCATCGATGGTTCAGGAAGCAGAAGCATCTCAGAAACGTTTGAACGAATTTTTAAAATTGGAGCCTGAGATCAAAAACAACAACGAAAACTCATCAGACATTCAGGGTTCTATTGCTTTCGAAAACGTAAGCTATACTTATGAAGATACGAATATTGAGGCTTTAAAAAATGTAACTTTTAAAGTAAAAAAAGGAGAAACACTAGCCATATTAGGAAAAACTGGTTCCGGAAAATCGACTATTTTGTCCCTAATTTCACGTTTATATGATGTTACCGAAGGAAAAATTACAATAGATAATCACGAAATAAGCACTTTGAACTTAAATGATTTAAGAAATAACATCGGAATTGTACCGCAGGATGCTTTTTTATTCTCGGACACCATTAAGAATAATATCAAATTTGGTAACCGGAACGCTACAGACGAAGAAGTAATTGAAGCGGCCAAAAACGCTGTAGTTCATGATAATATCGCAGCTTTCAACAAACAATACGATACTATTTTAGGAGAAAGAGGCATCACGCTTTCGGGCGGACAAAAGCAGCGTGTATCTATTGCACGTGCGATTATTAAAAATCCGGCTATTTTACTTTTTGACGATTGTTTATCAGCAGTAGACACAGAAACAGAAGAGACAATCCTGAATAATTTGTTCGGAATTTGCAAGGATAAAACTACAATAATAGTAAGCCACAGAGTATCCTCAGCAAAGAATGCAGACAACATAATAATTCTGGAAGACGGCAGGATCATTCAACAAGGCTCTCATAATCAATTAATAAATCAGGATGGTTATTATTCATCGTTATATTTAAAACAACTTTCGGAAAAAGAATTACTTTAAATGTTGCGTAATAGATAATTTTTTATGATTTTTGAGTACTATTAATTCCAAAAATGATAGAACGTACCATGAGAGAAAATGACATGTTAGAAAAAGAAGAGATTTTTTCTAAAGTATTACGAGCAGGAAGAAGAACTTATTTCTTTGATGTGAGAGCTACTAAAGCTGATGATTATTATATCACTATTACCGAAAGCAAAAAATTTACCGAAGAAGACGGTTCTTTTCATTTTAAAAAACACAAAATTTACTTGTACAAAGAAGATTTTAGTGCTTTCGCAGAAATTTTAGAAGAAATGACTTCATATGTCTTGAACCACAAGGGCGAAGAAGTAATTTCTGAAAGACACCAAAAAGATTTTAAAAAAGAATACAGTTCTGATAAGCCTGAAGGACAAAGAACCAGTTTCACCGATATTGATTTTGACGATATTTAGTCGAAAACTACTTTTAAAAATACGAGTCCAATATGTTCTGCATTTTGGACTTTTTTTATATATTAATTTATTATTTTAGAGTTTAGATTCTCAGATTCTCAAACTAACTAAATCTCAATAACAACAATTCAACTATGTTTAAAATGAAAAAATTAATCTTTTTACTTAGTTTCTTCCTTATCTGTGTGGCTTCTTTTTCACAGAAATTAGAATACGAAACCAAATCAAACATTCCATATTATAATACTGCCACCAATAAATCTGATAGTTATATTAATGAAAGATGTGTTTTGGATATTTATTATCCTAAAAACACAAAAGGTTTTGCAACAATTGTATGGTTTCACGGAGGAGGATTAACTGGCGGAAGCAAGGAACTTCCGGAAGCTTTGAAAAATAAAGGTTTTGCTATTATTGGTGTCAATTATAGACTATCACCAAAAGCAAAAGCAGCAAAAGCTATCGACGATGCAGCCGCGGCAGTTGCCTGGGCATTTAACAATATCGCCAATTACGGAGGAGATACTTCGTTAATTTTTGTTTCAGGACATTCTGCCGGAGGTTATTTGGCTTCTATGATTGGACTAAACAAAGAATATTTAAAAAAAGAAGGAATTGATGCTAATAAAATTGCAGGATTAATTCCGTTTAGCGGTCAATGCATTACTCATTTTGAAATTAGAAGAGAAAACGGAATTCCGGAAACAACTCCAACTATAGATGCTTACGCTCCTTTATTCTATGTTCGTGCCGATGCTCCGCCACTTTTGCTAATTACAGGAGATCGCGAACTAGAAATGTTAGGACGCTACGAAGAAAACGCTTATATGGCAAGAATGATGAAACTGACGGGACATAAACAAACCAAGCTTTACGAATTAGACGGCTATGGTCACGGAATGACTGAACCTGCCTTTCCTTTACTTGTAAACGAAATCAACCGAATCATAAAAGAAAAGAAAAAATAATCACTAAATATATCCACGGCAATGGAAACTAAATTACTAATACTACCCGGACTTGGAAATTCCGGCGAAAAACACTGGCAAACCTTTTGGCATAAAAAATTCGAAAACTCAACCAGAATAGTTCAGGACAATTGGGACGAACCTATACGCGAAGAATGGATCTCGCGTTTAAACGAAGAAATTAATCAACTAAACAGTCCAACTATTTTAGTTGCACACAGCCTGGCTGTTTCGCTAGTTTTGCATTGGGCCAAAGAAAATAACAATCCTAATATTGTAGGTGCTTTATTAGTGGCACCTGCCGATGTTGATTCACCTCAGCACACTCCTGAATCAGTGCGTAATTTTTCGCCAATGCCTATTTATAAATTACCTTTTCCGTCGATTGTGGTAGCAAGCGAAAACGATCCGTATGCTTCATTTGAGAGAAAAGAATACTTCGCCAAAGAATGGGGAAGCGATTTTGTAAACGTTGGCCAGCAAGGTCATATTAACTCTGACTCTGATTTAAAATATTGGGAAGAAGGGCAATTGATATTACAACAGTTAATTGAGAAAATTTCTTAGTTTAAAATCGGGACTAATTATGACGTAAATTTTACCGCAAAGTTCGCAAAGTTTTCTGTTCAGGATTGCGCTTAGTAAACGCAAAGTTCGCAAAGCTTTGTATAAAACTTTGCGAACTTTGCGGTAAAATTTAATAGAACAAGTAAACAAATTCACGGCAAAAAACTAAAAACTGAAAACCGCGACTGAATACTAAAACTATCCAATCCTAAGTCCGTTTGGTATTTTAAAATCCGGGGATAATAAAATAACATCTCCCTCCTCGCCAACAGCACCAAGCACAAGACATTCGCTCATAAATTTTCCTATTTGTTTTCTAGGAAAGTTTACAACTGCTACAATTTGTTTGTTTACTAAATCTTCTTTTTGGTATCGTTTGGTAATTTGTGCCGATGATTTTCGGATACCAATTTCAGCACCAAAATCTATAGTGAGCTGATATGCCGGCTTTCTTGCTTCAGGAAAATCATTTACTTCTATAATGGTCCCAATACGCATATCGGTTCTTTCAAATTCGTTCCAGGTTAAATCCATTTGTATGTTTTTCAATTATTATAGTACAAACCTATTAATTTTGTAATTATTACCCTTAATTCTATAACCGTTTTTTTAGTCTAGCTTCTAATTTTACTAATCACATTATTATGCTAACTCTAAAAAATATATAGAAATGGAAAATACTCTCTTAAACGCTGACCACTCCTTAAAAGACTTTGACTTTGACATTCAGGAACTCAATACAGATAAATACATAAAAACGGCAAAAAACGTTAGTTTATATGTCAAAGATTACGGAAAGGGAAAACCAGTAATTCTAATTCATGGCTGGCCGCTTTCTAATGAAATGTGGGAGTACCAGATTGATTTTTTAGTTCAAAATAATTATAGAGTTATTGCATATGACCGTCGTGGATTTGGTAAATCATCTCAGCCTTATGACGGATATGATTATGATACGCTAACAGATGACTTAAAAGAAATTATTGAGCAGCTTCAATTAGAAAACGCAACTCTCGTAGGTTTTTCGATGGGTGGCGGTGAGGTCGTTCGCTATTTCAGTCGTTATGGCGGAAAAGGGGTTACAAAAGCAGCTTTAATTTCTTCGGTAGTTCCATTTTTATTGCAAACAAATGATAATCCAGACGGGCATCCAAAAGAAAAAAGCGAAACTACCGCAAATGCCATCAAAGAAGACCGAATAGGATTTGTAGATAATTTTGGAAAAACTTTTTTCGGAATCAACATTATCAATAAACCATTAAGCACTCCATTATTAGAATATTACAGAACATTATGTTCTTTTGCTTCTCCTCGTGCTACTCTAAAATGTGCTGAATCTTTTTCATATACCGATTTTAGAGAAGAACTTGATTTTATAAAAGTTCCCACCTTGATCATTCACGGCGACGATGATAAAATTGTTCCTATTGATCTTACATCAAAAAAAGCAGCCAAAGCTATTCGTGAAAACACCTATATTGTTTATGAAGGCGCACCACACGGATTGTTCTACACCGATAAAGACAAATTAAATAAAGATTTACTGAATTTTCTGAATTCGTAAATCAGTAATTATATCAGGAAATATCCAAAGAACTATTTTACAAAATCTTCTTTGGATATTTTTTTATTCCTGTCCTCTTTCTTTTACAGAATATTAAGGTTATTTTTGAATAACTAATTTTGTATAAAATGGCACGCACTCCTTCGAATATGTTACCTCTTGGAACAATTGCTCCAGGCTTTAAATTAAAAGATACTAATTCTAATAATGAATATTCGTTTGAAGATTTAAAAGGCTCAAAAGGAACACTGGTCGTTTTTATTTGTAATCATTGTCCGTTTGTGCTACATGTTATAAACGAAATTGTCATGATTGCCAATGATTATCGTGTGCAAGGACTAGGTGTTGTTGCGATCTCGAGTAATGATGTCGTAAAATACCCGCAGGATTCTCCTGAATTAATGACTGAATTTGCTTTTCAGCATAAAATCGATTTTCCTTATTTGTACGATGAAAGCCAGGAAGTCGCCAAAGCTTTTGATGCAGCATGCACTCCTGATTTCTATTTATTTGACGATCAGGACAGATTGTTTTACCGTGGTCAGCTGGATGATTCAAGACCCGGAAACGGAATCCCACTAAGCGGAACTGATCTTCGAAGCGCCATTGATGCACTTATTTATAACAGAAGTTTGAAAGAACCTCAAAAGCCAAGTATTGGATGTAACATTAAATGGAAATAATCAATTATAGCTATTTCAAAAAGTTTACCTATCTTTGCAAATCAAATTAATTAATCTCATTGTGAGCACTATAAATATATTTACAGTTTTTATGTTGCTGTTTTCTCTAAGGAGAAAGCCGCTTACTGCTGTATTTATTAGTCATAGTAAGGCCTTTATCAATTAGGCCTCCGTCTATTTCAAATTTCTTCTTTCAGGCGGAGGATTTATACCACGATTTAATCATTTATTTTATTTGAAAGAGTAAATTCTCTCTCAAGTAATTTTTTGGTTTTTTCAATCAAAAATTTCCAAAACATACATTATTTAAAATTTCGATTTGCGTTATGCATTTTAGAATAACAATTATGTATTTATAAGCCTGTAAAGAATTTAAAACCTGACATTCAAAATAAATTAATAATAAAATAAAACATAGTTATGAAACCAACACCCACTTTCTGTAAAACAGATTATCATTTCTTGAGAGAATTGATATCAAAAAGTAAAAATTCGACAAATGCTAAAGAAGCCAATCAGCTTTCGCAAGAATTAGACCGCGCGATAATTAGCAAAGAAAGCGAACTGGACAACTCCATTATAAGAATCAATTCTTATGTAACAATTGAAGATGTAAAAGCTAAAAAACAAATGAAAATTCAGATCGTTTTGCCATCATTTGCAGATTTAAAACAAAGTAAAATCTCAATTCTCGCACCTTTAAGTGTTGCTATTATTGGATTTAAAGAAAATGACGAAGTAGACTGGGAATTGCCTGCCGGAATAAAAACACTAAAAATAGTTGCGGTTAACAATATAACTGAAGAAAACTCTTAATTTTTTTAAACACCTCACTCGTGAAGGTGTTTTTTTATGTTCTATTTTAAATAAAAAAAACTATCCAATAAATTATCTACTGAATAGTTTTATGAATCTACAATAAAGTACTTCTTATAACTGAGAAGTGATATAATTTGATATCGATACCATTTGAGTATCGTCTAACTTCGCTTTTTTCTGCATTCTTGTCAAAATTGGTTTCCACTCTTCCTGAGTAAATTTCTTTGCGTCGTATAATTTATGACATCTTGCACAACTATTTTCGTATAGGTTTTTGCCTTCTTCTAATTCCGGCGTTAATGCTACCGCTTTTGTAGTTTCAGTAACCGGCACAGGTTCTTTCGTTGCCACTGGTGCTGTCTTCTGAGTTCCGCATGACGTTAAAATTAACGTTACGGCAGCAAGGATTAAGATTTTTGATTTCATTGTTTTTCTATATTTTTAAGTAAATATAAAAAAATCCCATACGCCGTAGCCTATGGGATTATTATTTAAAACAATACTAAATTGTATCTTGTTTTCTTATTTTACGTCCATTAATTCAACGTCAAAAATTAAAGTAGCGTGTGGCGGGATAACTCCTCCTGCACCTGAAGCACCGTAAGCTAAGTCAGACGGGATTACGAAACGAGCTTTGTCACCTACTTGCAATAGAGCAATACCTTCGTCCCATCCTTCGATAACCTGACCTTGACCTAATCTAAATTCGATTGGTTTTTTACGTGGGTAAGAAGAATCAAAAACTTTTCCGTTTTCTAATGATCCTTCGTAATGAACAGCAACAGTTTTGCCTGCTTCCGCTTTTTTACCGTCACCTTTTTGAATCATTTTATAACGTAAACCGCTATCAGTTTTATCAAAACCAGCAGCTAATTGCTCCATTTTTGCTTCAGATTCTGCTTTTAAAGCCGCATCTCTTTTTAAACGTGCACCTTTTAAACCTACAAAAGCTTCGATAGCATTGAATTTCTCTGCTTCTTCTCCCACTCTGATGATTTCTACAGACTCAAGACCATCTCCCTGAGCAACCGCATCAACAACATCCTGACCTTCGATTACATGACCAAAAACAGTATGTTTTCCGTCTAACCAAGAAGTTGGAACGTGAGTAATGTAAAATTGAGAACCATTACTTGCAGGTCCTGAATTTGCCATCGCCAAAACTCCCGGGCGATCGTGTTTTAAACTTGGGTGAAATTCATCATCAAATTTATATCCAGGATCTCCAGTTCCAGTTCCTTTTGGGCAACCACCCTGAATCATAAAATCAGGAATAACTCTATGGAATGTTAGACCATCATAGAACTTTTGCCCTTGAGGTTTTACTTTATTTTCCATATTTCCTTCTGCAAGAGCTACAAAATTCCCTACAGTTCCCGGTGTTAAATCGTGAGTTAGTTTTACTAAAATCGAACCTTTACTAGTATTGAATTTAGCGTATATTCCGTTTTCCATTGTTGTTATTTTTAATTTAAATGCAAATTTACAAATTAATTTTATATCAATTTGTGCTTTCTATTTTTTAGATTTTCTTTTATAAGTAAGGCCATAAACTGTAAATGCTAATGCCGATAAGCCAACACACCCAATAGTTACGGCATGCCATCCGCCTAATTTCCATAGCAACAATCCGTATGCTGATCCGGCTGCTGTTCCTAAAAAACTAAACGACATAAATACAGTATTTAATCTGTTTCTGGCTTCAGGAAGTAATGAGTACACCCTGGTTTGGTTTGAGATGTGAACACCCTGAATTCCTATATCTATAAATACAATCCCAATTGCAATTCCGATGACGCTTTCTATTGAAAAATAAAAAACTAAAAAGCTAATTAAAATCAATAAACAACCATAACCAACCGCCACTCTTGAACCTCCTTTATCTCCCATTTTTCCCACTAAAGGTGCAGCTAAAGCGCCTGAAGCACCTACAATTCCGAATAAACCAATGGTTGCACTATTATAATTAAAAGGTTCTCCGGAAAGCAATAAAACCATTGTAGTCCAAAATGCTCCAAACTGAGCAAAACTAAATACATTTATAAGAGTTGCTTCGCGTAAAATTGGCTGCGTTTTTATAAGGGTAAAAAGAGATTTAATTAATTGACCGTAAGTTCCCTGAAATTGAGGTTTGTTTACCGGGAATTTACTCTGAATCACAAAAAAGATCAAAAGACAAATTCCGGCTGCAATATAAAACATAGATCTCCAACCCAGAATCTGACCAATAAATCCGCTTAAAGTTCTTGACAATAGAATACCTACAAGCAATCCGCTCATAATGGTTCCTACTACTTTTCCTCTTTGTTCAGGCGCACTTAGTGATGCCGCCAAAGGCAATATCAGCTGTGGTACAATCGACGTGATTCCGATTAATAAAGACGCAACTTGCAAAAGAAAGAAACTTTTTGCCGTAGCAGCAAGAATTAAGGCAATTACTGAGGCAAAAGTGGTAATCAGGATTTGCTTTTTTCGCTCCAGTTTATCACCCAACGGAACCATAAAAAACAATCCAATCGCGTAACCGGCCTGAGTAAGGTAGGTTATTGTCCCCGCGCTGGCTTCAGGAATTTTAAATTCGTTGGCAATTAATACAATTAAAGGTTGGCAGTAATACAGATTTGCAACTATAAGTCCAGTGCAAGCTGCCATAAATAAGACATTCGTTTTGGATAAATTCATTTTGCAAAAATACCAATCTAATCTTTATCAAAACTTTAAAAAATGTATAAATTTTTCAAATTCTGAAACCAATCAGAAGATTATTCTATAGATAATATTGATTTTTAAAATCTTATGGCTGCATAAAATCTTCGCGAATCGGGCTAAAAACATCTGTTAAAAGTCCGCTTTCTAAACAAACCACACCGTGAATTGCATGAGGCGGAATATAAAAACTATCTCCTTCTTTTAAGGTTTGCGTAACCCCGTTGATTGTGACATCAAATTTTCCGCTCGAAACATAAGTAACTTGTGTATGATAATGTTCGTGTAAAGTACCAATTCCGCCTTTTTCGAAATGAACATTCACCAACATTACACGGTCATCATACGCCAGGATTTTACGTTTGATTCCTTCACCTACTACTTCCCACTCTATGTCATCTCCTTTTATAAATTCTTTGCTTGTTCCGAAACTTTGCATGTTATCTCATTTTATTCCTACAAAAATACATTTTTAAATTATTTCAGCCTATATCAATTCTTTTAAAATAAAATTGCTGCTTGTTTTAATAGATCCAAAGGCATTGGGAACATAATTATGCTCTTGTTCTACAAAAAAATGCTGCATCCCGGATTGTTTGGCTTCCTTAAATATTGTTTTAAAATCAATAGAACCCGAACCTATTTCAGTGTTCAAAGCCGGATTTGATTTATCCATATCCTTTACATGCCACAATTTAAAACGCCCGGGATTTTCTTTGAATAACTTAACAGGATCATTTCCTGAACGAATTACCCAGTATAAATCTAACTCAAAACAGACTAAATCTTTGTCAGTTTCTTTCAATAGAATCTCATAACCTGTAAGACCTTCATGTTTTTGAAACTCAAAATCGTGATTATGATATGCCAGTTTCAAACCCGCATTTGCACACATTTTAGCCGCCTGGTTTAAACGTTTTGCAATGATTTTATAATCATTTATATTTTTTCTAAAAGGTTCATCTATCCACGGAATTGTTAGAAATTCGCTTCCTAAAATTTTAGCTGCTTCAATCGCAGCAATCAGTTCTGAGGTATTTCCATCATATAAAAAACTTCCCAGATTATAATGACCGCTAACAGCTTTAAGTTTGTTTGCGTCTAATAACTTTTTCAATTCTATTGGAGACAATCCCCAAAATTGATCTTTAATCGAAAAACCATAGGTTTCAACCGTCGTAAAACCAGCAGCAGCCACTTTTTCTAATGTTGTTTTTACATCTTTTGGAAATTCGTCACGTAAGGTATATAATTGTAAACCTATTTCTTTTTTATCCATAGTAAAGGCTAATGATGGCAAAGCCAAAACTGCTGTTGCAGCCAGACTTGTATTTATTATAAAGTTTCTTCTTGTGATCATTTTTGCTTTTTTCATTTCCATTTTATTGCATAGCTTCAAGATCTTTTTTCATCAAATCAAATCCATCGGTTAAATCATGCTTTTTAAAATACTTTTCTAAATCAGTTAATCGCTTTTTGTTATCATATTCTATGCATGAATTGAGTTTTCTCTGGCAAACAGAACATAACCGTATCGAATGCCTGTCGGTCTCTTCCATACTATTGGTGCCATTCATGACGCATTCTGCATTGGTACAATGATGCAGACCAAACATATGTCCTATTTCGTGAGAGCTTATTTTAAGTAAGCGTGATAAACATACATTAAAATTTTCAGATGTTAATTTGCCATCCTGCAATCTGTAAATCGAACTTACCCCTACTTTATCGCGGTAAGAAGCCAAACCAAAAACATAATTCCATTCTGGCTTAGGATATAAATCAAGTTCTGAAAGTCCCATTAAAGCAATCCTGTTCAGTGGTTTTTCTTTTTTTAAAACATCTTTCAAAAGATAGCCGGCTAATAACTGTTCATGATCATAGCTCATTCTTCTGGCAGAATTTGGAACTATATCATTAGAAATAGGTTCTAAAGTTCTTGTTTTTAACTGAAAGTAAATTTCTAAATATTCGTTGAGAAGCGCAATTTGTTTCTTTTGCAAAGCATTAAAATTCCCAATAGGCCGTAAGTAAATAATGTTTGTCTCTTTTGTTGGAACGATATGTTTTGAGCTAAAATATTCTTCAAAAGTTTGCCCCTTTTCTTTACGCGAATACAACCAATCTCCGTAAACAGGTTCTGCCAATTTAACATCATTATTTTTGATTTGTTTAAAATATGGCGCTTCCTCAGGAATTTCTTTTGGTATCTCTTCTAGGGTTTCTTTTACTTTTTCTTTATTACATGAAGAAAATACTATAAGAAGAGAGAGGATTATTTTTTTCATTCCTCAAAATTATCAAAATAAGTAAAATCCTTAGTGATTAAACCGTTTTCAATTGTGAAAATTGTACAAATAGGCAATTCGAATTTTGAATGATCCGGCGCGGTTCCGGTTGAAACAAATTCTACAATAATATGATTTTCTCCCGAAGGATAAATTTGAAGTACCTTATCATGAAGATCAGGAAAAACCTTATTCAGTTCTGCATATTTATCTTCAATTTGCTGACGCGTTTGTTTTACTATTCCTTTTCCTAGAGAGGGATCCTTAAAATCAGCCGTTTCACTGTACATTTCTGCCATTTTTTTCCAATCGTGGGCGTTAAAAAACTCAAAATACTGTTGTACTAACTTCACATTTTTTGAACTATCCATAGATTTTGACTGGTTTTGATTATTGCAGGAAATAACTAGAAAAACCACAATAAGGGTTATTACTTTTTTCATTATTCTTTTTTTTTTAATCATTATAAATCAAATAACAATGATTTAAATATATAAAAAAAATAGAGACTGCAATAACAAAATTGCAATCTCTAAGATAATATAAATTAATAAATAATTACTTCACAGCAATTTCCTGAGGCGTGTGCTGCTGTTTATCTGTTTTATATGAATAAACTTTTCCGTCTTTATTTACATATACATAGGTATAATTCCAGTGATTGGGACCTGCGATTCGTGAACCTTCCTCATTATTAGCATTTGCATAAACTTGCTCTCCGTAAATAAGTATTTCTCCCTGTTCAGCATTATCTATGCTTCGAATAGGTGTTCCCCAACTCTTTATTAGATTTTTCTTAGATTCACCAATCCATTTGTCACTGGAGTTTTTGGAAGAAGAACAGGCATGTAAAATGAAAATTGCAACTAACAAAAGTATTTTCTTTATCATAATAATTATTTTTAGGTAAATGATTTACAGTATAATATTAAAAGAAAAGAGGCCTGATAAAGTTACATAAAAATATTTCTGTCTTACATAATTCCTACATATTTAATTGTTTAACAAATTGTTAAGTCAATAATTATGATATCTTCAATAAAAAGCTACAGCTTTAATTACTTATTAAAAAATCTCATTTTCTATATCTTTAAAAATTCCAAAAATTAACTTTGTATCTTTGCCGTCCAGAACTATTTTGAAGAAAAAAAAAATGCGAATTGACATTATAACGATTTTGCCTGAATTATTAAGAAGCCCGTTTGAAGCTTCGATTATGAAACGTGCCATAGACAAAGGTTTGGTCGAAGTACACTTTCATAATCTACGTGACTATACTACCAACAAACAAAAAAGCGTCGACGATTATCCGTTTGGAGGAGGCGCGGGAATGGTTATGACAGTTCAGCCTATAGATGCCTGTATTACGCATTTAAAAAGCGAACGTGAATATGACGAAATCATTTATATGTCGCCGGATGGAGAAACTCTGAACCAAAAAATGGCTAATACGATGTCGATGTATGAAAACATTATCATTCTATGCGGACATTATAAAGGTGTGGATCAACGCGTGCGCGATCATTTTATTACTAAAGAAATATCAATTGGTGATTATGTATTGTCCGGAGGAGAATTAGGAGCTTTGGTTCTGTCTGATGCTTTAATCCGATTAATTCCTGGTGTTTTAAGTGATGAAACTTCGGCATTGACAGATAGTTTTCAGGACAACTTACTTTCAGGACCTATATATACAAGACCTGCAGATTATAAAGGATGGAAAGTTCCGGAAGTTCTAACCAGCGGTCACTTTGCCAAAATTGATAAATGGAGGGAAGATATGGCTTATGAACATACTAAGAATAGAAGACCTGATTTACTTCAAGAATAGTTTTCAGTCGCAGTCGCAGTTTTCAGTGAATTCAATTACTGCTAAACTGCGACTAACACCCAATTTATCAACAAGTTAAAATAATTTACAATTTACAATTTATAATTCATAATTATTTTCTACATTTGCACCCGAATTAGACTAACCTCTGGCGAGATCCGTGAATGTTGCTCTATAAAAAAAACATAATTATAAGATATCATGGCAGATTTATTAAAATTCGTTCAAGACGAATTAGTTGCTAAAAAAGATTTCCCTGTTTTCGGAGCTGGAGATACTATCACAGTTTACTACGAAATTAAAGAGGGTGAAAAAACAAGAACTCAGTTTTTTAAAGGAGTTGTTATTCAAAGAAGAGGTTCTGGTAACACAGAAACTTTCACTATCCGTAAAATGTCTGGAGCTATTGGAGTTGAGCGTATCTTCCCGGTAAACTTACCAGCTTTACAGAAAATTGAAATCAACAAAAAAGGAGCTGTTCGTAGAGCAAGAATTTTCTACTTCAGAGAACTTACTGGTAAAAAAGCTAAGATTAGAGATAAAAGAAGATAATCATTTATCTATTTGTTATAAAAAACTCGTTTCATGTCATTTGAAACGAGTTTTTTTTTATTCTTAATTTTTAAAATGTCAAAACTGTAATTTTTTAATATCAAAATAATCGATTTGACAATTAAATGACATCGAAATAACAATCTGATAATTTCGGCATTTCTCAGGAAAACTATACCGTTTTCGGACTGTTTTTATTATATTTGCTCCGCTCATTCTGAGCCGACTATACCTTTTACATCGCCACTTCCTGACGATACGATTATAAAAAAAAAAAAAAGATGCAGAATTCAAAAATTTATTACACCTTAACTGATGAGGCGCCATTGTTAGCGACTTACTCTTTTTTACCTATTGTTCAAGCCTTTACTGGTACTGCTGGTATTGCTATTGAAACTAGAGACATCTCTTTGGCTGGTAGAATTTTATCTAATTTTCCTGAGCTTTTAACAGATGCTCAAAAAACCGGAGATGCTTTGGCTGAATTAGGTCAGTTAGCTACACAACCTGAAGCTAACATCATCAAATTACCAAATATTTCAGCATCTGTACCGCAATTAAAAGCAGCTATTGCTGAATTACAATCTCACGGATACAAAATTCCTAATTTCCCTGAAGATCCTCAAAATGATGCTGAAAAAGAAATTAAAGCTAAATATGCTAAAGTTTTAGGTTCTGCTGTAAATCCGGTTTTACGTGAAGGTAACTCTGATCGTAGAGCTCCAAGAGCAGTTAAGAATTTTGCAAAAGCAAATCCACACTCAATGGGTGCATGGTCTGCTGACTCAAAAACTAAAGTCGCTTCAATGCCAAACGGTGACTTCTACGGAAGTGAAAAATCACTTACTGTTGCAGAAGCTAATGATGTAAAAATTGAATTCGTTGCAAAAGACGGTACAACAACTGTCCTTAAGGCAAGTACTCCTTTGAAAGCAGGAGAAATAATCGACAGTTCTGTAATGCACTTAAAAGCTTTAAAAAGTTTTGTTGCTGATGCAATTGCTGATGCAAAAAAAGAAGGCGTTTTACTTTCTGTGCATTTAAAAGCTACAATGATGAAAGTGTCAGACCCAATTATCTTTGGCGCTATCGTTGAAGTATATTTTGCTGATCTTTTCAAAAAATATGCAACTTTATTCGCTGAATTAAACGTTGACACAAGAAATGGCTTAGGTGATATCTATGCAAAAATTGCAGGAAGACCTGAGCAGGCTGAAGTTGAAGCTGACATTACCAAAGCAATCGAAAACGGACCAGCTTTGGCAATGGTTAATTCTGACAAAGGAATTACAAACTTACACGTTCCATCTGATGTTATCGTTGATGCTTCTATGCCGGCAATGATCCGTACTTCAGGACAGATGTATAATAAAGAAGGAAAACAACAAGATACTATCGCAGTTATTCCGGATCGTTCTTATGCCGGAATTTATACTGCAACTATCGACTTCTGTAAAAAACACGGTGCTTTTGATCCTAAAACAATGGGAAGTGTTCCTAACGTAGGTTTGATGGCTCAAAAAGCAGAAGAATACGGTTCTCATGACAAAACTTTCCAGGTAAAAGCTGATGGAGTTGTTCGTGTTGTAGATAACAAAGGAACTGTTTTAATGGAGCAAAACGTTGAAGCTAATGACATTTTCAGAATGTGTCAGGCAAAAGACGCTCCTATTCAGGACTGGGTTAAACTAGCTGTAAACAGAGCTCGTTTATCTGACACTCCTGCTGTTTTCTGGTTAGACGAAAACAGAGCGCATGACAGAGAATTGATTGCAAAAGTTCAAAAATATTTAAAAGACCACAATACGGTAAACTTAGATATCCGTATCCTTAACCCAATTGCTGCTACTGAATTTACTTTAGACAGAATCATCAAAGGTTTAGATACTATCTCTGTAACAGGAAACGTTTTACGTGATTACTTAACTGACTTATTCCCAATTTTAGAATTAGGAACTTCAGCTAAAATGTTATCTATCGTTCCGTTAATGAATGGTGGAGGATTGTTCGAAACTGGTGCCGGAGGTTCTGCTCCTAAACACGTTGAACAATTTACGGAAGAAGGTTACTTACGCTGGGATTCATTAGGAGAATTTTTAGCTCTTGGTGCTTCATTAGAGCATTTAGGACAAACTTTAGACAATTCTAAAGCAATTGTTTTATCTGAAACATTAGACGAAGCAAACGACAAATTCTTAGCCAATGATAAATCTCCGGCTCGTAAAGTAGGGCAAATCGATAATCGTGGTTCTCATTTTTACCTTGCTTTCTATTGGGCACAAGCTTTGGCAGCTCAAAATAAAGATGCTGAATTAAAAGCGATCTTTACTCCAATTGCTGCTCAATTTGAAGCTAACGAAGCTAAAATCGATGCTGAATTAATTGGTGCGCAAGGAAAACCGCAAACTCTTGGTGGCTACTACCAGCCAACTCCTGAGTTAGTGAGCAAAGCAATGCGTCCTAGTGCAACATTCAATGCAATTCTTGCTGAAATAAAATAATCACTCCTAAAAGATGCACTACAGTGCATCTCTACAGTGAATTATAAATATCAAAAAAGACAACTCTAACCGGTTGTCTTTTTTTTGTTTAAGAAACAGGAACAGCAGAATATTTTTTAGGTTTCATGCCAATGTGTTTTTCAAAAATTCTCGAAAAATGACTTAAATTAGAAAATCCCAAGCGATAACCGGTTTCAGAAACTGATAATTTTTCTTCCCGTATAAGATATGCTGCTTCATTCATTCTAAGGACCTGGTAATAATTGTAAATACTATTACCAAAGATTTGTTTGAATAATTTATTCATCTTACTTTCACTCATATTCGAAAGTAAAGCAAGATTGGTCAAATCAGGAGGAATACTTAAATCAGCAAACAAAGCGTCTTTTATCGCATACATAGCCTTTACATCAACACTGTTTAAGGGGTAAGTTGTTATAAATTCACGTTTTGACAAATCGGCTAAAAAAAGATAAACCATTTCTTCAGCCTTCAGTTTTAAATAAAAATGACTCAATTGTTCCTCTTCATTTACCAGGGCAATTTTAGTGGCAACCTGTTGTATTTCATTGGATATAATCTGATCATATAAATAAGGTTTGTCTCTTAATGTAATAGTGTTTAAAAATTTATTCTCCTTTTTATCCGTGATCCAGCTCCGCAATAAATCCATATGAATTGTAATAACAATAGTATTGACTTTTGTTTTTGCAGGAATAAAAACTTCGATATCAACATCACCGGCCGAAACTTGTACAGAAGGAATTGCAGCATTACGTTTCAATACAAAACCTGCATTTTCCTGAGCCTTATCCTGTTGAAATAAATTTCTAAAACTAAACGTTATTTCATCTTTTCTGGAGTTTCCTCCTGCCCTGCTTATGGTCATTTCTTCCTTAAATTCACATTGATTGATCATCATGTTCATTTGAGAACCAAAATTAAAAGACTTAATATATCCTTCACCATAACTTTCGGGCAATACAAACAATCCGTCATTTGCCTTGCTTTTTGTAAATTCTGCCAATTTCTGAATTAGACTCATACTAAAATACTGTTTTCGACTATTTTTAAATCAAAAATAGCTATTTAATCCCTTTATTGTATTTTAATTTTGTCCTAAACTAAAAATATAAAGCAATGTCAAAAGTATTATTCCTAAGTATTCCATCTCACGGACACATGAATCCTATGATGGGTTTAGCAGATGAGTTAGTAAATCAAGGTGAAGAAGTTACCTTTTTTAGTTCTGAAGAATTTAAAAAATCAATTGAAGAATTAGGGGCTGAATTCAAATATTATAAAGAAGATTTGAATATTTTTCAGAAAAAAGAAGAAAAACCAACCGAAGATTCTTCAAAAAAGAAACCATTAACAGGACTTGCAAGCGCTTTATTGCATCCGGAAATATTTATCGATGATCTTTTAAAGGAAATTCAGGGTTTAAAATTCGATTATATTGTTTTTTCAGCTGCTTATCCTTATGCAAAACTCATTTCTCAAATATTACAAATTCCTTCAATTGCATCTTATGCCGTCTTTGCTACCAAAGACGAGCTTTTTAATAAAAAAACAAATCAAGAAAATGAAGCTCCGAAAAAAAGCCCGTTTGGACTGAATTTGGAAATTATAGAAAAATTCAAAAAAGTTCGCCGAAACTTAATCGAAAAATACAAAATAGAAGTTCCTGAAAATCTGATGGATTTGTTTTTTAATAAAGGCGATCTAAATATTGTTTACACTTCTAAATATTTCATTAAAAATATTAATAATTATGATGACAGCTTCATTTTTATCGGACCCCCTGTTTATAAAAAAAAGTATAATGTCGATTTTCCATTTGAAAAAATTACTGGCAAAAAAGTCATTTATATTTCACTTGGCACCATTTTTAGCAACCATTCAAAAGAATTAAATGATTTGTTTTTTGAAGCTTTTGCCCATACCGATTATATTGTTGTTATGGCGGCACACAAAGTCAATTTTACTCAAATGGAAATTCCCGAAAACTTTATCATTAGAGATTATGTTCCACAGCTTGAAATTTTAAAACACTCAAATGTAGCCATAACGCACGCCGGAATGAACAGTATTGGCGATTTGTTATACCACAAAATTCCTTTTATTTCGATTCCGTTAGGAGCCGATCAGTTTTTCCTGGCCAACAGAGCCGAAGAATTAGGAGCAACAATTGTTCTTGATCTAAACACTATAACTCCCGAAATAATTAGAAATGCAGTTAAAACAATAACAACTGATTCAGGCTATGCTGAGAATATCTCAAAAATAAGCAACTCGTTTATTGAGGCCGGCGGATACAAAAAAGCAGCTGAAGAAATTTTTAGGTTAAAAAACAAATAAAACGTTGAAAACCTGTAACAAAAAGAGATTATTCTTAACTAATGTTTAACAAAAGTTCTGCACCAATATTTAGTAAGAATTATTAACTATGTGCTTCAAATACAAGACAATGATTACAAAAAAAATTGGCCTTATTTTTATCCTCCTCATCACGACTTTTACTTCATTTGCTCAGGAAAAATTTACTTTAAGCGGAACAATCACTGACTTTAAAAATAATGAAACCTTAATTGGGGTAAATGTTTACATACCAGCCCTAAAAATCGGAACTACTACCAACGAATATGGTTTTTATTCCCTAACTGTGCCCAAAGGCGAACATGAAATAGAGATTAGCTACGTTGGCTATCAAACCATTCAGCAAAAGGTTGTTTTAAATCAAAATACTAAAAATAATTTTGCAGTTCATGAAAGCGGCGAAGAGCTTCAGGAAGTCGTAATTAAAGACAACAGGGGCAAAATCAATATAAAATCGCCTGAAATGAGTGCCAATAAACTCTCAATTGCCACCATCAAAAAAATGCCTGTTGTAATGGGTGAAGTCGATGTTCTTAAATCGATTTTGCTGCTTCCAGGGGTTACCAATGCTGGTGAAGGCGCTTCTGGATTCAATGTACGTGGTGGTGGAGCTGATCAGAATTTAATCTTGTTAGACGAGGCAACCATATTTAATTCTTCGCATGTATTTGGTTTTTTCTCTGTTTTTAATCCCGACGCCATCAAAGATTTAAAATTATACAAAGGCGGAATTCCTGCCCGTTATGGAGGAAGAGCTTCTTCTGTTTTGGATATTTATCAAAAAGATGGAAACAGCAAGGAATTTCATGTAAACGGAGGAATTGGCTTAATTTCGAGCCGGATTCTTGCCGAAGGTCCAATTGTAAAAGACAAAGGTTCATTTTTAATTGGAGGAAGAGCTTCATATGCCCATTTATTTTTAAAACTATCCGAAGATCAAAAAGACAACTCAGCTTATTTTTATGATTTAAACACCAAATTAAGCTACAAACTAAACGACAACAACAGTTTGTATTTATCTGGTTATTTCGGTCGTGATGTTTTTAGCCTGAATAAAAGCTTTACGAATATCTACGGAAATTCAACATTAAACCTGCGCTGGAACCATCTGTATTCTGATAAATTATTTGCTAATTTATCTTTGATTTACAGCGATTACTATTACGGTTTAGATTTAGATTTCGTAGGTTTCAAATGGGATTCAGGAATTAAAAATTACAATATCAAATACGATTTCAAAAACTACATCTCAGACAAGTTTAAGTTAAACTATGGTGTAAACGGAATTTACTATGAATTCAATCCAGGCACCATAAAACCAAGCAGTGCTGATTCCGGAATTAATCCGGATCAATTAGACAGAAAATATGCCTTTGAACCGTCTGTGTATATTGAAGCCGAAAATCAGCTTTCAAAAAGAATCACCATTTCTTACGGATTGCGTTACAGTTTATTTTATCGTTTAGGTGCTTCGACAATTAATTATTACGATAATAATGAACCTGTTATTTTTAATAGTGATATGCAGATTTACGAAAAAGGCACACCTACCTCAACTAAGTATTTCGGCAAGAATAAAGAAATTCAGAGCTATAACAATTTCGAACCCAGATTTTCTGCCTCTTATCAATTAAATGATAATGAGTCGATAAAAGCAAGCTATAACAGAATGGCGCAATATCTTCAATTGATATCCAATACGTCATCGCCTACTCCTCTTGATGTCTGGATGCCAAGTGATAATTATATCAAACCACAACTTGCAGATCAGGTGGCGCTGGGTTATTTTAGAAACATCAATGATGGTGCCTATTCTATAGAAGTTGAAACCTATTACAAGAAAATTCAAAACAGACTTGATTATATTGATGGCGCCGATTTGATTGCAAACGATGCTATCGAACAAGTAATTCTGAACGGAAGAATGCGTTCCTACGGTGTAGAATTTATGCTAAAGAAAAACGAAGGCAAACTCAACGGATGGATCTCCTATACCTTATCAAAATCGCAGCAACAAACTCCGGGAAGAACTCCTGAAGAAACCGGAATCAACAATGGCCAATGGTATAGCTCTGCTTATGATAAAACGCACAATTTAGCAGTTACATCAGCTTATACATTAAACGAGAAATGGTCTTTTGGTGCTAACTTTGCTTTACAATCCGGTCAGCCTGTTACGTACCCAAATGGTCAGTATGAATATTTAGGAATTACAGTTCCTAATTACGGACAAAGAAACGAAAATCGTCTTCCTGCTTATCACCATCTGGATATTTCAGCAACTTTGACACCCAGAAAAAACAAAGACCGAAACTGGAAAGGCGAATGGGTTTTTAGTATTTATAATTTGTACAATCGCCACAATGCAGCCTCCATCAACTTCCGTCAGAATGTTGACACTGGTGCAAACGAAGCGGTACAAACCTCTATTTTTGGGATTGTTCCTGCTGTTAGTTATAATTTTAAATTTTAAAAACTACTTTCTGTAAAAGAAATAAAAGATATATCATGAAAAAAGCAACCTTATTAATAGTATTTTTTATCTCGATTTTCTTCACGAGTTGTGAAGAAGTTGTTGATGTCGATCTCGATACAGCGCCTCCAAAATTAGTAATCGAAGCAGCAATAAACTGGCAAAAAGGAACCTTAGGAAAACAGCAGGCCATAAAATTGTCTACCACAACAGGTTATTTTGAAAATGTAATTCCGGTAGTTTCCGGAGCGACCGTTTTTATAAAAAACAGTAAAAACGACCAATTCAATTTTTATGAAGTAAACAAAACCGGCAGATATGTTTGTAACAACTTCACCCCGGTAATCGACGAAAATTATACCTTAACCGTAATCAGTAACGGAAATACCTATACAGCAACCGAAACAATGAAATCAGTTGCCCCCATAACCCGTGTAGAACAAAATAACGAAGGTGGCTTTTCAGGAAAAGATATTGAGACCAAAGCTTTCTTTAATGATCCCGCTGATGCTGATAATTTCTACTTATTTAAATATGTATATTCTAACAAAGTTACATCTACTTATTATGTTAGTGAGGATAAGTTTTTTCAGGGAAATGAATTTTTCAGCTCATCAGATGATGATGATTTAAAACCGGGAGACGAAGTAGAAATGACACATTACGGGATTTCAAAACAATACTATAACTACATGAGTATATTGGTAAGCATCGCCGGAAGTAATGCTGGAGGACCTTTTCAGTCGCCGCCTGCAACGGTAAAAGGAAATATTATCAATACAACCGATAAAGCCAATTATCCTCTGGGCTATTTTTCTCTTAGCGAAATCGACATCAAAAAATACAAAATTCAATAATTAATATAATGGAAGCCAGAATTGAAATTTTATCTGAGAAAAAACTAATTGGTAGACACATTGATATGTCGTTTATCGAAAATAAAACGTTTCAATTATGGAGCTCCTTCATGCCAAAACGAAAAGAAATCAAGAATTCTGTTGATTCTAATTTATATTCGCTTGAAGTTTTCCCTAACGGACATTTCGATAATTTCGATCCGGCCAATAGTTTTCAAAAATGGGCGGCAGTCGAAGTTACTGATTTTGAAACAATTCCTTCAGAAATGGAAACATTAATAATCCCAGACGGATTATATGCTGTTTTTATACATAAAGGTCCGCAAAGCGAGGGTCACAAAACCTATCATTCGATTTTTGTAGAATGGCTTCCAAACTCAGCATACACAGTCGACGAAAGACCTCATTTTGCTGTAATGGGCGATCGATACAAAAAAGAAGATCCGGATTCTGAAGAAGAAATATGGATTCCGATAATTAATAAAGCTTAATTTTTCTCCACAAATTTCACTGATGAAAAAGATTATATATTGATTATAAAAAATTATCCAATATGACTAAATTTGAATTTGCTTATCATTTTTAATTCTCATTATCAATTATATTTTTTTTCAATTAAAAAAATCCAGATCAATCCTTAAAATCTGTAGCAAAAAAAACATCATGCTAATTGAAACCTTAAAATCGCTTTTTAATCGTGATCTCAACAAATTAAAAATTGAAATTGAATCCTATCAGGATGAAAATAAGATTTGGGCAATTGATAAAAACATATCCAATTCTGCAGGAAACCTCTGCTTGCATCTTATAGGGAACATCAATACTTATATTGGGGCAGAAATTGGAAAAACAGATTACGTTCGCGATCGTCCACTAGAATTTTCCTTAAAAGATATCCCAAAAGCAGAATTAATCACCAAAATAGAAGATACTATTGTAGTCGTAAATAATGCTCTTGATCGTTTAAGCGAAAAAGATCTTGAAGCCATTTATCCGCAAATTGTATTCGAAAAAGAAATGACAACAGGTTTCTTTTTGATTCATCTCTCTACGCATTTGGCCTATCATTTAGGACAAATCAATTATCACCGAAGATTGGTTTAGTCGCAGTTTTACAGTCTCAGTTTACAGTCTCAGTTTACAGTTGCAGTATTCAGTCTTAGTATTTGTTTTTAAAGTATACAGTAAATACTGAGACTGGGACTGAACACTGTAAACTGAGACTGTAAACTGAGACTGTAAACTGAGACTGAGACTGAATACTGTAAACTAAAATCCCCTCAACATATGTAAAGGTTTAGGAATTAGAATTAAGCCAACTTTGCTGCTTATTAATTCAAAATTTCAAAAACATGAAACATTTACTTTTCAGCCTGTTTTCACTTTGTGCCTTTACTACAAAAGCGCAAACTTTCAAAAATCCGGCATCTTTATTCGATCCTACTCCTTATGGTTTTAGTCACGCTTCATCGGTTTCAACTCCAGGAGAATTCGTTTATATTTCCGGGCAAAGCGGAGGCCTGGGAAAAGAACATACTTTAAGCAATGACTTTAGAGAACAAACTCAGATTGCCTTAAAAAATATCGTAACTGTTTTAGACAGTTATAATCTTAAACCTGAAAACATCATGAAAATTACCATTCTAATTGTAGATCATTCACCGGAAAAACTAAAAATCTGGAACGAAGAAATTCGTAAAGTATGGAAAAACAAACCGTTCCCGGCAAGTACCTTAATTCCCGTACCCAAACTAGCCATCGAAGGAATGCAAATCGAAGTTGACGCTATCGCCTTCAAAGCAGCAAAATAAAAATTTTCATCATTAAGATATTAAGAAGATTTAGTTTTTCCTTTTTTTATATTAATAAATCTTTTTAATATTAATAATCTGTGGCAAAAAATTTCACCATTAAGACATTAAGTTTCATTAAGCAAATCTTCTTAATATCTTAATGGTAAAAAAAGACAACGCAAAAAAAAATCTAAAATCTAAAATCTATCCCGAAACTTCGGGACTACAATCTTATCCTTTCGTACATTTGCAGCACATTTCAAATCAAAAACTAAATGTCTTCACACCATATCGTACGCGACGACCAGGAACCCGCTTTAATTATTGCCAACGGAGCAGCCTGCAATCCTGAATTATTAGGACAATTGCTCGAATGGTCTCCACTGGTTATCGTGCTCGATTCTGCTATCGAAAGAGTGCTTGATCTAGGCATAAAAGTCGATGTCCTTTTAGGCGATTTCGATCGTGGTTTTGATCCTGAAATTTACAAAACATCACAATATCCTATCGAAATTGTACATACTCCGGATCAGGATAAAACCGATTTAGAAAAAGCTTTTGATTACTTAATTGCCAGAAAAATTCCTGCCGTAAACGTGGTTTGGGCCACCGGAAAACGCGCCGATCATACGATAACGAACCTTACCAATATTGTTCGTTACCGCAATTTGCTTAAAATTGTCATTCTCGACGATCATTCTAAAATATTTTTATTACCAACTAAATTCGAAAAATGGTATACCGCAAAAACGCCTATTTCCCTGATTCCAATTGGGGTTGTTAACGGAATTCATTCTACCAATTTATTATATCCTTTAAAAGACGACACCCTAACAATTGGTTACCGAACCGGTAGCAGCAATTCTGTTCTTGAGGACGGTTTGGTCAGCATCACTCATACTGATGGCGATTTGCTTTTAATGGAATGCATGGATTAAAATTCATTTAACATAAAAGATAGAAAAAAATATTTCACGCAGATTTTGCAGATTAGATTTGTAATAATCATCTACAGCATCAGCGTAAATCTTTTTAAAATCTGCGTGAAAAAATAAACCAATGAATTCTATGCTTCAATGTGTTGAAATCCGCATTTGGAATTTGGAATTTTAGCATTGGAATTTTAAACAGACAAACACTAATAAAGGAATGACTATCTTTGCACGGAAATTTACAAAATGAAAGCAACAGACAATTCCGAAAAAAACAATTTACATCCCCGAAATCTTCATCGTTCCCGTTATGATTTCGAACTTCTTATCGCGAATTGTCCTGAACTAAAAGCATACGTTGCAATCAACATTCACGGAATTGAAACGATTGATTTCAGTAATCCACTAGCTGTAAAAGCACTTAACAAAGCCTTATTACAAACTTATTACGACATACAAAACTGGGATATTCCTAAAAATTACCTTTGTCCGCCCATTCCCGGAAGAACAGATTACATCCATTATCTCGCTGATTTACTAGCAGAAACCAACAACGGAATTATTCCGCAGGGATCTTCAGTTTTAGGTTTAGATATAGGAACCGGAGCCAATTGCATCTACCCTATTTTAGGAAATGCTATTTACGACTGGAGTTTTGTTGGAACTGATATCGACGAAAAAGCCATAGAAAATTGCAGTAAAATTATCGAGGCTAATCCAAAATTGATTGATGCTATAAGCTTACAACAGCAAACCGAATCCCGATTTATTTTCAAAAATATCATTACACCCGAAGATCGTTTTACCTTCACGATGTGTAATCCGCCTTTTCATTCTTCTGCCGAAGATGCGAATCAAAGTACCCTTCGTAAAATTTCGAATCTTACAAAAGAAAGAAAAAAAACAAATCCTGTTTTAAACTTTGGTGGCCATAATGCAGAGTTATGGTGCGATGGCGGCGAAATTGGTTTTGTTACCCAAATGATTTACGAAAGTGCAAAATTTGCGATGCAAACCTTATGGTTTACCACTTTAGTTTCAAAAAGAGAAAACCTTTCCAGCATTTACAAAACATTAAATAAAGTAAATGCTTCTAAAATAAAAACTATTGATATGGCTCAAGGCCAAAAAACAAGCAGAATCGTCGCCTGGACATTTTTGAGTGAAAGCCAGCAAAAGGCGTGGAAGTTTTAAAATACTGACCATAAATACAAAACATTGATTTTATTATTTGTTTTTAGTAAATTTATTACAAAAATCAATTGATAAAACTATGGCAGAATATATTGGTTATCTCGCATCTTTTTTTATTGTTGGAGGTTTTTTACTAAAAAACCTTAGAGCAATCCGATTCATTAATATGTTTGGTTGTATTTGTTTTGTAATCTATGGTATTTTTTTAAATGATTATCGGGATCTTAACCAATGGCTATTACCGGTAATCATTCCAAATGCTATTCTAGCTTTGGTACAAGTATATTATTTATCATCAAAAAAAACATAATCTTAAAATTATGATATTTTAAAACAAAATTTTGATACAAATTTGACTTACTATAATCGTAACTTTAAGTCAAAATTGAATTTACTATGCCTAAATTATACTTCAGATTAGCAGTATTACTGCTTTTAATGACAAGTTGTTCTTCGACCAAAAAAGCAAAATTTGACGATTATATTTTCAAAACCAAAAGCGAAAAACAAGCTTATATTAGTTCTTATGACAAAGCCTTAAAACTTTGGGAAATCCCTTATTCTGAAGAAAATATAAAAACTACTTACGGAACGGCACATGTTATTATGGCTGGTCCGAAAAACGGAAAAGATCTGGTTTTACTTCACGGAATGGACGCCAGTTCGACCATGTGGTATCCCAACATTAAACCCTTAGCCAAAAATCATCGCATTTACGCCATCGATTTTATGATGGAACCCGGAAAATCGACACTAACTTCAAAATCACTTTCGTCAGAAGATATCGTGATTTTGTACAACGAAATTTTCGATCACTATAAATTAAAGAAATTTGATATCGTAGGTGCTTCCCGCGGTGGATGGATTGCTACTTTATTGGCTACCCAAAAAGGAAATTCAATTGATAAAATAGTGTTGTTAAGTCCGGCACAAACCTTCAAATTTATAGATAAAGTAGGAAAAACAACTTCTGCCTTAATGCTTAAGTTATTTCCGAGCGAGAAGAAATTCGGAAAGACATTAAATACGTTTTCTACGCATCCGGAAAAAATTAGCCCGGTGTATAAACGACAATTTTATCTGGCCAATAAATATGCAAAGTCAAATTCAAGTATGTTCAAAATGCATCCTTTTTCAGATGATGATTTAAAATCAATTACCAATCCGGTTTTGGTTTTAATTGGTGACCACGATGTCATTAATTCCGAAGAAAGTTTAGAAAGAGCAAATAAATATTTAATCAAAAGCAAAACACAAACCATAAAAGACGCAGGACACTTTTTATCCATCGATCAATCAAAGGTTGTAAACGATGCCATGATTGATTTTTTAGAATAGTTTTTGCCAAATTTCACGAATTTTCACGAATTGTTTTGAGATTGATTTTGAAAATTCATTATCGTTAATATAATTCTTAAATTCTATTCCTTTTATTATAAATTCTGGCAATTCGTGTAATTGTTTTGCCTGTTCGCTGCGCTCGGGTCGTGGCAACATTTTTTTAGCTTTTTTATAGAATTCAAACTTTGTATCTTTACAAAACTAATTTTTCATCCTTCAAAAATGAATTTCCAAGTATCCTCAGAGTATAGTCCAAAAGGTGATCAGCCGCAAGCAATCGAGAAACTTTCGCAAGGTGTAATCGATGGCGAAAAGTACCAGACATTATTAGGTGTTACCGGGTCCGGAAAAACATTTACGGTGGCCAATGTTATTCAGGAAGTTCAAAGACCTACTTTGGTTTTGGCGCACAATAAAACATTAGCTGCACAATTATATTCAGAGTTCAAACAATTTTTCCCCAATAATGCGGTTGAATATTTTGTTTCTTACTACGATTATTACCAACCCGAAGCTTTTATGCCTGTAACAGGGGTTTTTATCGAAAAAGATTTATCTATCAACGAAGAGCTCGAAAAGATGCGTTTAAGCACCACTTCTTCCCTGCTTTCAGGGCGTCGGGACGTTTTGGTTGTCGCTTCTGTTTCGTGTTTATATGGTATTGGGAATCCGGTTGAGTTTAAAAAAAATGTAATTGAAATAAGCCGAGATCAGGTTATTTCGAGAACTAAATTACTTCATAGCCTGGTTCAGAGTTTATACGCCAGAACAGAGGCCGATTTTAATCCCGGAACTTTCAGAATCAAAGGCGATACGGTCGAAGTCTATCCAAGTTATGCCGATGATGCCTTTAGAATTCACTTTTTTGGAGATGAAATTGAGGAAATAGAATCATTTGATGCCAAGACCTCACAGGTTATTGAAAAATTCAAACGATTGACAATCTATCCGGCAAATATGTTTGTGACTTCTCCGGAAGTTTTGCAAGGCGCTATTTGGGAAATTCAGCAGGATTTGGTCAAACAAGTCGATTATTTTAAAGAAATAGGAAAACATCTCGAAGCCAAACGTCTGGAAGAGCGTACCAATTTCGACTTAGAAATGATACGCGAATTAGGGTATTGCTCCGGAATCGAAAATTATTCAAGATACCTTGACGGAAGACAAGCCGGAACAAGACCGTTCTGTTTATTAGATTATTTCCCGAGTGATTACCTGATGATTGTAGATGAAAGTCACGTAACCGTTTCTCAGGTTCACGCCATGTACGGAGGTGACAGAAGCCGTAAAGAAAACCTGGTAGAATATGGTTTTCGTTTACCCGCTGCAATGGACAACAGACCTTTGAAATTTGAAGAGTTTGAAGCCATACAAAATCAGGTAATTTATGTATCTGCGACACCTGCAGATTACGAATTACAAAAAACAGATGGTGTTTATGTAGAACAAATTATTCGTCCAACCGGACTATTAGATCCAATTATCGAAGTAAGACCAAGTTTAAATCAGATCGATGATCTGATTGAAGAAATTCAGGTACGCTGCGAATTAGACGAGAGAGTTTTGGTAACCACGCTGACCAAAAGGATGGCCGAAGAACTGGCAAAATATTTAACTAAAGTAAACATTCGTTGTCGTTACATACATTCTGAAGTAGATACGCTGGAACGTATCGAAATCATGCAGGATTTACGAAAAGGCATTTTTGATGTTCTTATTGGAGTTAATTTACTTCGTGAAGGTCTTGATTTACCAGAGGTTTCGCTGGTTGCCATTTTAGATGCTGATAAAGAGGGTTTTCTTCGTAATCACAGATCTTTAACACAAACTATTGGTCGTGCAGCAAGAAACCTGAACGGAAAAGCAATTTTGTATGCCGATAAAATTACGGCAAGTATGCAGCGAACCATAGACGAAACAGAATACAGAAGAACCAAACAGATTAATTATAATACAGAACATGGCATTGTACCACAAGCTTTAAATAAAAAAATCGACAGCGCTTTTACCAAAAATCCTTTGGTTGAATATGAATTAGGACATACATTATCTGTTGCTGCAGAACCGGAAACGGCTTATTTATCAAAAGCAGATTTAGAAAAAATGATTCGCGAAAAACGTAAATCTATGGAGAAAGCAGCAAAAGAACTGGACTTTTTACAAGCCGCTAAGTTGCGTGACGATATCAAAAAACTACAGGAACAATTGGCTTAATTGTGTTGTTCCTGAAAAACTTTCAATAGGACCAGAGGATCAATAATAGCGTTTGGTGCATTTTTCATTAAATCCAAAACACGTTTGGTAGCATTTGGATTCAAACCCATTTCGATCGCGATTTGCTGAATAGCTTTGGCTTCTTTTTCATGCAAAATACCATCGCAATACATAAGCAAAGCCAATCTGTAAAATTGCTGAATACGCTGAAATTCCGATTTTACAATTTGAATAGAATGTTCCTGATGAAATAAGTCTTTAAAATCGACCAAATCAATACCTAATTCCCGGGCCACAAGCCACAAAAAATCATACTCTCTTTTGTGCAAATGCCCATCAACAGTAGAAAAAGCAATCATTTCTAAAAGTAAACTTCTCTTTTCTGTTTCGGTATTCATCAATTTATTATTTTTAGCTAAAATATTGTTTTAAAATCTAAAATGCAAAGAACTCATGATGAGAGGATTCTTCTTTTTGATAATGCTTTGGATAACCTCTGTCGCAAGCGCACAAGAAATTACCGCTTCCAAAAACGTATCTGTTTTTACAATCGAAGCGCCTCAACTAAAAACCAGTAAAAAAATCTGGATTTATCTCCCTGAAGATTATTCGGCTACAGCCAAAAAATACAGCGTGATTTATATGCACGATGCCCAAAATCTATTTGATGCCAAAACTTCTTTTTCGGGTGAATGGAATGTCGATGAAAAACTAGACAGCCTTAAAGCCCCTGTAATTGTGGTAGCAATCGAACACGGAAATGAAAAACGTATTGATGAATTAACACCTTTTAAAAATGAAAAATACGGTGGCGGAAATGCCGATAATTATCTGGACTTTATTGTAAAAACATTAAAACCATACATCGATACAAACTACAGAACCAAACCAAAAGCCAAAAACACCATCATTATGGGAAGTTCTCTTGGCGGATTGGTTTCTTATTATGCTATTCTGAAATATCCGGAAACATTTGGCAAAGCAGGTGTCTTTTCGCCCGCTTTCTGGTTTTCGAATGATATTTATACTTTGACAGAACAAACTCCAAAAATCAAAACCAAAATTTATTTTTTATGCGGAGATAAAGAAAGCGATGATATGGTCAAAGACATGACCAAAATGGAACGTTTACTCGACACAAAACGCTGTTATTGCTTACATCTTACCAAGTCTAAAATTGTAAAGAGCGGCGAACATAACGAAAAACTCTGGCGGGATAATTTTGTAAAAGCAGTGCTTTGGCTAGGATATTAAACAAAAAATAATCAAACTCACAATGGAACTAATTTTAAGAGAATACAATCTCAAACTAAAACACACTTTCACCATATCAAGAGAATCGATTGATTTTCAGCCTTCGTTAATTGTCGAACTCAGAAGCGATGGTTTTTCAGGTTTTGGAGAAGCCACTTCAAATCCGTATTATAAAACTACAGTTCCAATGATGATGCAGGATTTAGAAAAAATCAGAACTATTATTGAAGCCACAGAAAATGAAACTCCTGACCTTTTTTGGGCAAAAATCTATCCGCATTTAAAAGGCGACATGTTTGCTTTGTGCGCCTTAGATCTGGCTTATAATGATTTGTACGCACGTAAAAAAGGCAAAAAACTATACGAATTATGGAATTATACCATAGAAAATAATCCGCTTACAGATTATACCATTGGGATTGCTTCGATAGAAAAAATGGTCTCTAAAATGCAGGAACTTCCGTGGCCAATTTACAAAATCAAACTGGGAACCAAAGAAGATATCGCCATTGTAAAAGAACTTAGAAAACATACTAATGCCATTTTCAGAATCGATGCCAATTGCGGCTGGAGTGTTGAGGAAACTATAAATAATGCTGTTGAACTTAAAAAATTAGGCGTAGAATTTCTGGAGCAACCGATGAAAGCTGATAATTGGGAAGCCCATAAAGAAGTTTTTAAACACTCCGTTTTACCTGTAATTGCCGATGAAAGCTGTATTATCGAAGAAGATGTTGCCAAATGCTTCAATCATTTTCACGGCGTAAATGTAAAATTGGTAAAATGTGGCGGATTAACTCCCGGAAAACGCATGATCGAGGAAGCAAAAAAATTAGGATTAAAAACAATGGTGGGCTGTATGACTGAATCTACTGTAGGAATTTCGGCAATTGCACACTTATTGCCTCAATTGGATTATGTAGACATGGATGGTGCTTTGCTTCTGGCTGAAGATATTGCAACAGGTGTAACGATAAAAAATGGCGTTATTCATTATTCTGAACTTAACGGAACTGGAGTTACCTTAATCTAAATGTTATGAATGTCAATCAGTTTCCGGATAGAATTATCGAAATCGACCACGAAGAATATTTATATTTTGGAGGAACGGCTTATTTGGGATTACCAACAAATGAGGAATTTCAGGAATTGTTGATTAAAAACATTCGGAACTGGGGAACGACGTACGGAAGTTCCAGAAGCGCCAATATCAAACTAACAGCTTACGAAAACGGCGAAGCTTTTTTAGCCCATCATATCAAAGCCGAAAGTGCTGTTACGGTTTCTTCTGGGATGCTCGCAGGAAAACTTGTCATTGATGAACTGAAAAAGCAAACAGATTCTTTTTTTCATTTTCCTAATACACATCCTGCAATTCAGGTTAAGGATAGCTTACCTGTTTTTTTAAATGGCGAAATAAATCCGCGTTTGTTAGATGCTCAATCAGAAAAAATTACGGTTTTAACCGATGGGGTTTCCGGTTTTCAAACTCAAGCAATTGATTTATCTGTACTAAAACAAATTCCGGATCATAAAGAAATTACTTTATTGATTGATGAATCGCATTCGTTTGGAATTCTAGGCAAAAATGGCTGCGGGATTTATTCTGAAATCGATCTTCCCATCAAAAGAAAAATTATGATTTCTTCTTTAGGAAAAGCTTTTGGTTTAAATGGAGGTGTTATCGCCAGTGATGCTGCTTTCATCCATCAAATAAAAAATATTGACATTTTTATTTCTGCTGCCGGAATGAATCCTGCTTTTGTACAAACATTGGCTGATGCTGCAGCTCTTTATAAAATTCAGCATCAAAAATTATTAGAGAATTTAAAGTATATTGATCAGAAATTAATCAAAAATAAAAACATTAAATTTGACAAAACCTATCCGTTAATTTATTTAGAAGACAGTAATCTGATCGACATATTAAAAGCCAATAAAATCATTATTGCCAATTTCAAATATCAGGAAAATGCTAATCATCTCAACCGAATCGTAATTACCGCCAATCATCTTCAGGAAGACTTAGATAAATTAGTAAATATCTTAAATCAGCATAATTCTAAAAATTAGCCGCGAATTACATTAATTTTCACGAATTAAAATTTAAACGCAATACAATTAGTGGGAATTCATGGAATTCGTGGCAAAAAAACTTCTCCTATCTCAATAAATTGTAATCAAATTAGTTTTAAAACGTACCTTTGTAAAAAATTAAACGATGACGAACAACGATATCCTAAAAAAACTGCGCGTGGCTTTGATGCTCCGTGACGACCAAATAGTTGAGATTTTAGAATTGGTAGATTTTAGAATTTCAAAATCAGAATTGGGAGCTTTTTTTAGAGCCGAAGATCATGAAAATTATATGGAATGTGGTGATCAGGTTTTACGTAATTTCTTAAACGGATTAGTAATTCATTTAAGGGGAACGAAAGAAAACCCGAAAAATCCAAATGATGTTTTAGCTAAACATAAAGCTGAAATCCCTAAAAAAGACAGCACTAAAGAAAGACCTGAGTTTAAAGCAAGTGCAAAAGATGCTGAAAAAGGAAGAGGCGATAAAGCGCCTTCTAAATCAGGGCCTGCAGCTAAAAAACCTTTCAAGAAAAACACAAAAACTGCTCCTAAAGTACAGGTGGTAGAAAAAGTGATTTACAAAAACGGTAAGAATAAGAAATAAAGTTTTTAACCGCTAAGAGCACAATCCCGATAGCTATCGGGATTGCGGTTAAACCACTCATCAAAACACAATACACAATTATATCTTATTCTGATCAATCCGGTCAAAAAATGCATCTTTAAACGTTGCTCCTATTGGCAGTTCTTTTGCATTTATAAAAACAGAAAAACTATCTGTAGATTCTATTTGTTTTAAAGCAACAACATACGATTTATGAATTTGAACAAAGTCTTTTTCAGGCAATGATTCAATGACATTCTTTAAAGAAGAATGTGTTATAATTTGTTGTTTCGGAGTGTGAATACAAACATAATTCTGAAGGCTTTCTACATATAAAATCTCGTCTAAAAATAACTTCTGAAATTTATTTTTACCATCTGTTTTAATGAAAATAAAATCAGATGAAGCACTATTATTATTTATTACTACTCCTGTTTTGGGTTCACTATTCAATTTAGAAACAGCCTGATAAAAGCGTTCAAAAGCAATCGGCTTTAATAAATAATCAACAGCATTGATTTCAAATCCTTCTAAAGCAAAATCAGGATAAGCCGTTGTAAAAATGATTTTTATATCCTTCGATATTATTCTTGAAATCTGCAAGCCTGTTAATTGCGGCATTTGAATATCCAAAAAAATAACATCGACAGTTTGTGTGTTTAAAAACTCTAATGCTTTTAACGAATCATTAAAAATACCTACTTTTTCCAGAAAAGATATTTTCGAGATGTAATTCTCCAGAATGCGGGTTGCTGGCGGTTCGTCATCAACAATGATACATTTAAAGATCATAATTATGGTTTTAGTGGTATTTTTAAATAGGTTTTAAAGGTATTATTTTCTGCTGTTTTTTCGAGTGTAAACTGATCTTTATACGTATATTCTAATCGCTTGGTCAGATTTTCGAAACCAATTCCGGTTGATGAGTAATTTTCTCCTCCTACACTATAATTAAAGGTAGACAGTTCTAAAAACCCCTCTTTTATTTGAATTTTAATAATCGCTTTTTCATCCGGATCATTAAGCCTGGCATGTTTAAAAACATTTTCGACAAAATGAATTAATGCCGATGAAAGAATTTTTTCGGTCGTATAATTACCTTCAATTTCAAAATCTAAATACAGCTGATCTTCAAATCGTTTTTGCTGCAGATGGATATAATTTTGCAGAAACTGAATTTCTTTAGAAAGTAACGCCTCCTCTTTTTCCGTCTCCGTAATCACATAGCGAAGTAAATCCGACAATACTAAAACATCTGATGCCATTTTATCATCTTTCAAAATCAATTGACTATAGAAAGAATTAAGTGTATTAAATAAAAAGTGTGGACTAACTTGTGACTTTAGCATTTGGAGCTGCGCCTTTTTATTCTCTAACAATAAGCCCTGATTTTGCTTATAGGTATTCTGAAATTGCCAAAATAAATAACTCAAAGCACTTAAAACTATCGCCGGCAAACCAAAGAAAAAATTATCCCGAATATAATATCCAATTTTACGTGTTTCCTCTCCATAATTATGAGTGCCTGTAAGTTCAAATACCACTATTTCCTGCAAAAAATAACGTACTCCTGCGAAGATCAATAAAGAAACCGGAATACTGAGAAAATAAAGTACAACTCTTTTTTTATTTAAAAACCAATCGCAAAAATTATAAAAATTTAAAAGATAAACGATAAAAATAGACAGAACAAAACCTGCATTTAAAAAGAAATACTGGCTACTGAAAACAAAATCCAGTTTTCGATTACCCACACCAATGTCCCAGAGATAAAAGGTTAGAAACAATCCTAAGAAAAGCAGAACATGGTAATAAAAGGGAATCTTCAGTTTCATAATATTGCTGTTATTATTTCAAAAATACAACTCTGCCTTTACATGAATACTATATTTATACAAAATGGTTCTTTATAGGGATGAACCATCAAAAACAGTACACGAATTTTTTCGGCAGCAAATTTTGGCTGTTTGTGATTTAGAATTTAATGTTCATCAAAAACTAAAAATTCAGATGAAAAGCTCCTTTACATTTGCCTTGAATTTAAAACAAATCATCATGAAAAAAATCGCTTTATTATTTCTTTTTACAATTGCATTGAATGCTGTTTCAGCCCAGTCAAAAAAGAAACAAATTTTATTACTTGGAACTTTCCATTTTGAAAATCCCGGACTTGACGTTGCCAAAACAAATACGTTTAATGTAATGTCAGACAAGAGTCAGAAAGAATTGGAGAACATTACCAATAAAATTAAAAAGTTTGGACCTGATAAAATTTTCGTAGAATGGAATTACCAAAAACAAGACAAACTAGATAAATTCTACAACAAAAACACGGATAGTCTACTGCATAAAAAATCAGACGAAATCGTACAAATTGCAATACGATCAGCAAAAAAACTAGGCCACAAAAAATTATACGCAATAGATTATAACAACACAGACTTTCCTTATGATAGTTTGGTAAAAGGAATGACTGCAGCCAATCAGTTTGATTTAATTAAAAAGAATGAAGAGGTAATGAAGCAGTACGAAACAGATCAAAATAAAAAGATTGCCAAATATAGTTTAACCGAATTATTATTAGACGTTAACACAAAAGCATCTAATGAAGAAAACATTGGCTGGTATCTTGAAACTGCTATTAAAGGCGGTAAAACAGATGATTTTGTGGGCGCATTTTTAGTTTCGGAATGGTACAGAAGAAACCTGTATATGTATGCTCTGATCGAAAAACTAACGGAAACCAAAGACGATAAAATAATGGTTTTATTAGGAGCAGGCCATACTGCTATTATCAGAGAATTTGTGAAACACAACCCTGAATTTGAAATCGTAGAATTGGCAACGGTTTTGAAGTAAAAAGCAAATAATTTAACCGCAATCCCGATAGCTATCGAGATTGCGGTTAAATTCTCAACGGTTATAATGACTCCAAAAAAAATCCCTCCGATAATCGAAGGGATTTTCTATATAATTGATTTCTTATTTGATTAAGATAATGCAGCTTTAACCTGATCAGCAGCTTCCTGAAACTGAACAGCTGATAAAATTGGCATACCAGAATTGTCAATTAATTCTTTTGCAATTTCAGCATTTGTTCCTTGCAAACGAACGATAATTGGCACATTGATAGCATCACCCATATTTTTGTAAGCATCAACAACTCCTTGCGCCACACGGTCACAACGAACGATTCCACCAAAAATATTGATCAAAATAGCTTTTACGTTAGGATCTTTTAAGATAATTCTAAAAGCAGTTTCAACACGTTTTGCATCAGCAGTTCCACCAACGTCTAAGAAGTTAGCAGGCTCAAAACCAGCGTATTTAATTAAATCCATAGTTGCCATTGCAAGACCTGCTCCGTTTACCATACATCCTACAGTACCATCAAGATCTACATAGTTCAATCCTACTTCTTTAGCTTCTACTTCGATTGGATTCTCCTCACGGATATCTCTCATCTCAGCATATTTTGGTTGTCTGTATAAAGCATTATCATCGATATTTACTTTAGCATCTACAGCCATAATTTTATTGTCTGAAGTTTTCAAAACCGGATTGATTTCAAACATAGAAGCATCAGAACCAATGTAAGCATTGTATAATGCATCGATGAATTTCACCATTTCCTTGAAAGCATTTCCAGAAAGCCCTAAGTTAAAAGCAATTCTTCTTGCCTGAAAACCTTGTAAACCAACAGAAGGATCAACTTCTTCAGTAAAAATTAAATGAGGAGTATGCTCAGCAACTTCTTCAATATCCATTCCACCTTCAGTAGAATACATAATCATGTTACGACCAGTAGCTCTATTTAATAAAACAGAAACATAAAATTCAGAAGTTTCACTTTCACCAGGATAGTAAACATCTTCTGCAACTAATACTTTGTTTACTTTTTTACCTTCAGCAGAAGTTTGAGGAGTAATCAATTGCATTCCGATAATTTGTCCTGCAATTTCTTCAACTTGTTGTAAGTTTTTAGCTAACTTAACTCCACCGCCTTTTCCACGACCACCTGCGTGAATTTGTGCTTTTATTACGTGCCATCCTGTACCAGTCTCGGCAGTTAATTGTTTTGCAGCAGCCACAGCTTCGACTGCATTGTTAGCCACAATTCCGCGTTGAATGCGTACTCCGTAACTCGCTAAAATTTCTTTTCCTTGATATTCGTGTATGTTCATAATATAGAATTTGTCTGGTTCTGAATTTATTTCAGAATAAAAGTGCGACAAAAGTAGCAAAATTCAACTTAATAGTAAAATCTTTTTCAATTAAAAAACGTGTGAGATATTTATAAAACGTTTATTATTTTTTAATGCAAAGAAATAGTTAACTAAACGATTTGTTAATATTAACTGAAAACGACTAAAACGTTTGATATTTAACAAAAACATCACTGTATTTACTAGCCTTACGGCGATTTTTCTTAATATATTTTAACAGCCGTTATCATTTTATCAATTCGCAATGGTTAATATAATATTATTATCAATTAAGAAGCGTTTTTCTAATATTACAATAAAAATGTAAGTCAAATTACAATTCCAATACATTATATTTAACGAAATCTTTATTTTTGTAGAAAAAATATCAAGAATGAAAGTTAAAGAACAAGGGCTTTATTTGCCTGAATTTGAACACGACAATTGTGGTGCAGGATTTATTTGTAATCTGAATGGTATTAAATCAAATGATATTATTCATAAAGCATTGGATATCTTAATAAAATTGGAACATCGTGGTGCCGTTAGTTCTGATGGAAGAACTGGAGACGGAGCTGGAATTTTATTCGATATCCCACATGATTTTTTTAAAAAAGTATGTGATTTTGAAATCCCTGAAACACGTGAGTATGCAGTAGGAATGGTTTTTTTACCAAAAAGCAAAAACCAGGTTTCTTTTTGTATCAACACTTTCGAATCGACTATTAAGGATCAGAACTTAAAAATCCTGGGGTGGAGAGATGTACCTGTTGAAGTAGAAAATTTAGGGCAGATTGCCGCAGAAAAAGAACCAACAGTTAAACAGGTTTTTGTTAGCAAAAACGGTCAGGATTTAACTGAAAACGAATTTAATGCAAAACTATTTGCAGCTAGAAAAATTGCTGAACATGCCGTAAGAGGATCTAAAACCTCTGAAAGTCATATGTTTTATTTTTCTAGTTTATCGACAACTACCATAATATATAAAGGTCTATTGATGCCGGAAGACATCAGCCGTTATTATGTTGACTTAAAAGATCCGGATTTAGTGACTCGTTTGGCGTTAGTGCACCAGCGTTTCTCTACCAATACCTTCCCTTCATGGGAACTGGCTCAGCCATTTAGATACATGTGTCATAATGGTGAGATTAATACACTTCGCGGAAACGTAAGTCGTATGCGTGCTCGTGAAGAATTGATGGAAAGCAAAGTTTTTGGAAATGATATCAAAAAATTATTCCCAATTATCTTAGAAGGAAAATCAGATTCTGCTTCTATGGATATGGTGGTAGAACTTTTATTAATGACCGGTCGTTCATTGCCTGAAGCGATGATGATGGTGGTTCCTGAAGCCTGGGAAAAACACCAGACAATGTCTCCTGAAAAAAGAGCTTTCTACGAATTCAACTCTTGCATTATGGAGCCTTGGGATGGTCCTGCTTCTATTCCGTTTACAGATGGTAACGTAATTGGTGCCTTACTAGACCGTAACGGATTACGTCCTTCCCGTTATACTTTGACAAAAAGCGGTTTCGTAATCATGTCATCAGAAATTGGTGTACTTGATGTTGAGCCGGAAGATGTAGTACAACACGGTCGTTTAGAACCAGGAAAAATGTTTCTTGTAGACATGAACGAAGGCCGTATTATTGAAGATGATGAAATAAAAAAAGCAATTGTAACAAAACGTCCTTACCAGAAATGGATCGATGAAAATTTATTACAATTATCTAAAATACCATATACCAATAATCCTACTCCTGTTGAGAAACTTGATTTCCTGACAAGACAACGTTTATTTGGTTATACTATCGAAGATTTAAAAACAATAATTAACCCAATGGGAGCTCAGGGTGCTGAAGCCATTAGTTCTATGGGTAACGATACACCATTGGCTGTATTATCAGAACAGCCACAATTGTTATATAACTATTTCAAACAATTATTTGCTCAGGTTACCAACCCGCCTTTGGATGGTATTCGTGAAGAAATCATTACTGATATCAGTTTAGCAATTGGTGGGGATTTTAATATTTTTGAAATTGAATCGAAACAATGTAAAAAATTAAAAATCCAAAACCCGGTTATCTCGAATGAGGATTTGGATAAAATCAGAAACATTGATCACGCAGATTTCAAATCGGCTACTATTTCTACTTTATACAAAATAGAAAAAGGAGTTAACGGTCTGGAAAGAGCGCTTGAAAAATGTGTTCAGGCTACTTTTAAAGCTGTTTCTGAAGGATGCAACATTATTATCCTTTCAGACAGAGGAGTTAGCGAAGAATTGGCGCCAATACCAATGTTATTGGCTTGTTCTTACATTCACCACTCCTTGAACATTTTACAGGTACGTTCTAAATTCGGAATCATAATCGAATCTGCAGAACCTCGTGAACCACATCATTTTGCTTTATTATTCGGATATGGTGCAAGTGCGATCAATCCTTATATGGTAAACGAAATCATTCACGATCAGGTAAACCAGGGATTCATTACCGGAGTAAAAGCAGATTATGCTATTGTAAATTACAATAAAGCAATTGCAAAAGGTATCCTTAAAATCATGAACAAAATTGGTATCTCTACTTTACATTCGTACAGAGCTGCCCAGATTTTCGAGATTTTAGGTTTAAACAAAACGTTTACTAATAAATATTTCCCATTTACGCCTTCAAGAATAGAAGGAATTGGTTTGATGGAAGTAGAAAAAGAAGTAAAGAAACGTTTCCAAAAAGCATTTCCAAATTCAAAAATTGCCAATTTGCTTTCTTTAGAAATTGGAGGTATTTACAGATGGCGACGTGGTGGAGAAAAACATATGTTTAATCCAACAACCATTTCAAAATTACAGCAGGCCGTTCGTTTGAACAGTCCTGAAAGTTATAAAGAATATTCTAATATGGTCAATGAGCAAAGCTCAAACTTAATGACAATTAGAGGTTTATTCGAATTCAATAATTTAGATCCAATTTCTATTGATGAAGTAGAACCATGGACAGAAATTGTAAAAAAATTCAAAACGGGTGCAATGTCTTACGGATCTATCAGTAGAGAAGCACACGAGAATTTAGCGATTGCTATGAACAGAATTGGCGGAAAAAGTAACTCTGGAGAAGGTGGAGAAGATCCTAAACGTTTCCAGAAAGAAATTAACGGAGATTCTAGAAACAGTGCCATCAAACAAGTGGCTTCGGGACGTTTTGGTGTTTCGATCAACTATTTGACAAACGCTAAAGAGATTCAGATTAAAATGGCTCAGGGTGCAAAACCTGGAGAAGGCGGTCAGTTACCTGGAGAAAAAGTAGTGCCTTGGATTGCTGAAACCAGAAACTCTACACCTTATGTAGGTTTGATTTCGCCTCCGCCTCACCACGATATTTATTCTATTGAGGATTTATCCCAGTTGATTTACGATTTGAAAAATGCAAACCGTGAAGCACGTGTAAACGTAAAATTAGTTTCTGAAGTTGGAGTTGGAACCATCGCTGCCGGTGTTGCCAAAGCAAAAGCCGATGTGATCCTGATTTCAGGTTATGACGGAGGAACTGGTGCTGCACCATTAACTTCTTTACAACACACAGGTATTCCGTGGGAACTTGGATTAGCCGAAGCGCAACAAACGTTGATCTTAAATGATTTAAGAAGCCGTGTGGTTTTGGAATGTGACGGACAATTGAAAACAGGTCGTGACGTAGCTATCGCTGCATTATTAGGAGCGGAAGAATTTGGTTTTGCCACTGCTCCGCTTGTAGCTTCAGGTTGTATCATGATGAGAGCTTGTCACTTAAATACTTGTCCGGTTGGTATTGCAACTCAGGATCCTGAATTGAGAAAAAATTTCAAAGGAACTCCGGAGCACGTTATTAACTTCATGTATTTTATTGCTGAAGAGTTAAGAGAAATCATGGCGCAATTAGGATTCAGAACATTGAAAGAAATGGTGGGTCAGTCACAAAAATTAAATGTGAACAAAGCGATCAAACATTACAAAGCCAATGGTTTAGATTTATCATCGATTCTATACAAACCGGAAAAAGCGAAAACAGTTCCAAATCACAATACAACTGAGCAGGATCACGCTTTGGATAATGTATTGGATTTCGAAATTATCAAAGAAGCAATTCCTTCTATTTATAGAAAAGAAAAAACAAGAGTTACATTTAAAATTAAAAATACAGACCGTTCTGTAGGTGCTATTTTGAGTAATGAAATCTCAAAAATATATGGCGCACAAGGTTTACCTGAAGACACTATTTTAGTTGATTTTGAAGGTTCTGCCGGACAAAGTTTTGGTGCTTTTGCAACAAACGGATTGTCCTTTAAAATTCACGGAAACTGTAATGATTATTTAGGAAAAGGTCTTTCTGGAGGAAAATTAATTGTAAAAGTACCTCCTACTGCCACTTTTAGCCCTGAAGACAATATCATTATCGGAAACGTTGCCCTTTACGGAGCTATTACCGGAGAGGCTTATATTAATGGAATAGCCGGCGAGCGTTTTTGTGTGAGAAACTCCGGAGCAACTGCTGTTGTTGAAGGAATTGGAGATCACGGATGCGAGTACATGACCGGTGGTACAGTGGTTGTTTTAGGAAAAACAGGAAGAAACTTCGCAGCTGGTATGAGCGGTGGTGTAGCTTATGTTTACGATCCTAAACAACAATTCGACGCAACATTATGCAACATGGAAATGGTTGCTTTTGATCCAATCGAAGAAGAAGATGTAATCAAACTAAGAAGATTGATCAAAAATCATTCATTGTACACTAGCAGTCCATTAGCAAAAAGAATTTTAGCAGACTGGGAAAACGAACAAAACAATTTCGTAAAAGTAATGCCAACTGATTACAAAAAAGCATTACAACGAATTGCAGAAGAGAAAAAAATAGAAGAATTAATAGCTTAATGAAAAGGTTCTGAGGTACAAAGGTGCAGAGGTGCTAAGTTTTGAATAAACTTCACTCACCTCTCACATTTTTACAACTCACAACTAAATATATTAAAAATGTCATGGGTAAAATAGGCGGATTTAAAGAATATAACAGAGCCGACGAAAGTAATTTAGCAGTAGCAGAACGCGTTTCTAACTATAATGAATTTACAATTCCGTTAGCAAAAGATAAAATAAAAGAACAAGGTTCAAGATGTATGGATTGTGGTATTCCTTTTTGCCACAGTGCTTGTCCGTTAGGAAATTTAATTCCTGATTTCAACGACATGGTACATCAGGAAGAATGGCAAAGTGCTTTAGAGATTTTACAATCGACTAATAACTTTCCTGAATTTACAGGTCGTTTATGCCCTGCTCCATGTGAGAAATCATGTGTATTAGGCATCATCAAAGAACCTGTTGCTATCGAAAACATCGAGAAAAACATCATCGAAAGAGGTTTTGCCGAAGGATGGATTAAGCCACAAGCGCCAAAAACAAGAACAGGAAAAACTGTAGCCGTTATTGGTTCAGGTCCTGCAGGTCTTGCAGCAGCACAACAATTAAACAGAGCTGGTCACACTGTAACTGTTTTTGAAAGAGATAATGCTATTGGAGGTCTATTGCGTTACGGAATTCCTAATTTCAAATTAGAAAAAGGAATTATCGACAGACGTGTAGCGATTCTTGAAGCTGAAGGAATCACTTTTAAAACCAATGTAAATGTTGGAGTAAACTTTAGTGTAGACGAACTAAACGCTTTTGATTCTATCGTATTATGCGGTGGAGCAACAGAAAGAAGGAGTTTACCAACCAAAGGTATCGAAAGCAAAGGCGTTGTTCAGGCAATGGATTTCCTTACCCAACAAACTAAAGTTTTATTTGGAGAGTCAATTCCGGATCAGGTTATGGCAACCGGAAAAGACGTAATCGTAATTGGTGGTGGAGATACAGGATCTGACTGTATTGGAACATCAAACAGACACGGCGCAAAATCAGTAACTAACTTTGAGATTTTACCAAAACCTCCGGTTGGAAGAAGCGAATCAACACCATGGCCATTCTGGCCGTTGCAGTTAAAAACGTCTTCATCTCACGAAGAAGGTTGCGACAGAAACTGGTTAATCAATACTAAAGAATTCTTATCTAACGAAAAAGGAGAATTAGTTGGATTAAAAACTGTTGAAGTACAATGGAAAATGACTCCTGGTCAACGTCCTGAATTAATCGAAAAAGAAGGCTCTGAAAAAATCTGGCCTTGCGATTTGGCATTATTGGCTCTTGGATTTACAGGTCCTGAAAAAACTTTAAGCGAGCAATTGGGTCTTGAAGTTGACATGAGAAGCAACTATAAAGCAAAAAATTATCAAACGAATGTACCTCATATCTTCACTGCCGGAGATATGCGAAGAGGACAATCATTAATCGTATGGGCTATTTCAGAAGGTCGCGAAGCAGCAAGAGAAGTAGATTTGTTCTTAATGGGCTCTACTAACTTGCCAACCAAAGGAAACGGAGACTTACCAAGTCTTTAATTTCCTTATAACAACACACTACAACAAACCCTTGAATTTCTTCAAGGGTTTTGTTTTTACATTAGCCCACAGAGTAGACAGATTTACACAGATTTTTTTTATCTTTATATTAAAATTTGCGCTCATCCGTTTGATCCGTACAAAATCAGTGAGCTATATTTTTTTACAAAAATCCGAAATAAAGCACTTTTTGTTTAAAAACAAACAATTTGTTATGATTTGTTATTTTTCTACAAAAAATTTGCCGTTAGTCAAAAGTGTAATAACTTTGCTCAAAATAGTTTAAAAAAATGCAAGCAAAAGATTTACTGCAGTTAGCAGACCAATTTGGAAGTCCATTATATGTTTATGATGCCGAAAAAATCCAATCTCAGTACAACAGATTAACCAAAGCTTTCTCTAAGGTAGAAAACTTAAGAGTTAATTATGCCATGAAGGCATTGTCAAACGTTGCGATTCTTCAGTTATTAAAGAACATGGGGTCTGGTTTAGATACTGTATCAATTCAAGAAGTTTTATTAGGACTTCATGCTGGCTATGACCCTGACAAAATTTTCTTTACACCAAACGGAGTTTCTCTTGAAGAAATCGAAGAAGTTGCCGCAATGGGTGTACAAATCAATATTGATAACTTATCTATTCTGGAGCAATTCGGAACAAAATATCCACAAATTCCGGTATGTATTCGTATCAATCCACACGTAATGGCGGGAGGAAATGCCAATATTTCGGTAGGACATATCGATAGTAAATTCGGAATTTCTGTACATCAAATTCCTCACATCTTACGAATTGTAGAGAATACAAAAATGAGCATCGTGGGAATTCACATGCACACGGGATCTGATATCCTGGATATCGAAGTCTTCTTGTATGCTGCCGAAATCTTGTTCGATACCGCAAAACATTTCAAAGATCTTGAATTCCTAGATTTCGGAAGCGGATTTAAAGTTCCTTACAAAAAAGACGATATCGAAACCGACATCGAAGAATTGGGTAAAAAATTATCAAAAAGATTCAATGCATTCTGTGCTGAATATGGCAGAGATTTAACCTTGATTTTCGAACCAGGAAAATTTTTGGTGAGCGAAGCAGGTTTCTTCTTAGCAAAAGTAAACGTAGTAAAACAAACAACATCAACCGTTTTTGCCGGAATCGACAGTGGTTTCAACCACTTAATCCGTCCTATGTTTTACGTTTCACAACATTATATCGAAAACATCTCTAACCCTAAAGGAAAAGAGCGTTTTTACTCTGTTGTAGGATACATTTGCGAAACAGATACTTTTGCCAACAACCGCAGAATTTCAGAAATTACCGAAGGTGACATCTTAGCGTTCAGAAACGCCGGAGCGTATTGCTTCTCAATGGCATCGAACTACAACTCAAGATACAAACCAGCCGAAGTTTTATGGATGGACGGAAAAGGAATCTTAATTCGCCAACACGAAACATTCGAAGATTTGCTTAAAAATCAAATTCCGTTGCCACAAGAAATTGCAGCAACAGTTTAAAATAAAAAAAAAGAGAATATCTATTGAATCCTGTTTCTTAATTGAGGCGGGATTTTTTTATTGAGATTTTAGATTTTGGATGTCTCCCTCAGTGCAAACCTGAATTAGCCAAAAGAATATTTAAACGAGTTCAACTTATCTTGTCTTATAATTTTTTAATGAAGCATACTATTCGCTCAACTTCAGTAAAACCCGCTTTTTTATGAAAATCAATACTTGCCAAATTACCCAAGTCAGTGTCAGATGCAATTTGCTTAAATCCTTTTTGTTTAGCCCAGTCTTCTGCCATTTTTATTAACGCCTTGGCAATACCTTGCTTTTGATAAGCTGGCCTCACATAAATACCTTCAATATAAGCAACTGGTAAATCTTCTGCACCCTCGACATAGTCGCTTCGTGTACTTAAATGGATAAACGCAATGTACTGTTGCTGATGTCTAACAATATAACAAATTTCAGTTTCTGAATCTATAATGGATTTATAATTTTCAAATTCTTCTTCAAACGAACAGTCGTTCCAAAGCTCTAAAACTAATTCGGTAAATTGTCTTAAATTTTGTGATGAGATTACTTCAATATTCATTTTAAAATTACCTATCTATCTTTATATTAATTATACATCTAAAGTTTTTTCTTTTTTAATTATACAATTCAGTCAAAATTATATAAATTTTCTAAAATATATTTTAATTCAGGAATTCCAAATCAATAAATAATTTCTCTAAATAAATCCCCCGCCAGCAGGAACGTCCCGCTCGTGAACATTTTTTCAGGACTAAACAGCTAACATTTTTTCTCAACAAAAACTCAAACTCAAAAAACTTCAAATAAAAAAACTATTTTAGCTTAACAAAACCAACCTAAAAAACCAATGAAAATTACGATTCCCCTATCGCTATTATTCCTGTTACTTACTACCAATATATTCAGCCAAACCATCGCTGATCTAAAACTAAAACCAAAAGAAATTCCAAAGGGCTACACTCCAAACGACGGTAATATTTGTGTTACTCCCGCTGCTTGTAATTTTTATACTGATATTGAAACCTACAGTACCATTGTTGGAACCTTAAAAAGCAAAGCGATTCAGAGTTTTAAAAGTAAAACCGATCGCGGATCTATCATGTATTTTGAATTTGAACACACCTTCAAAGGTGATAGATTTTTGCAGGGATTACTTTGGGGAAAAGACGGTCAGCCAACTGACGAACATCCGGAAGAATATCTTGCAAAAGGAAAATTTCTCGTAATCTGGAGTTTTCGTCCGGACAGCGCCATCAAAGAAAAATCTGAAACTAAAATTGAGACGATTTTAAAGTAAGAAAAATACAAACCTCTTTGCTTTCAGTTGCAGAATTTAAAAACTGTGAAGGAAACAGGATTGCATTTCATATGACAAATGAATAAAATAAATCCTACTGAACTAAAAATGAACGATAGCGAAATTGCTATAGTGAAAAGAAAGGTTACAAAGAGTAAAATCTTCATGATTATTTTTATTGCATTTATTGCTATTTGGATATGGCTTTTTAATGATCCTGAATCTTCTTATTTCTTTTTAACATCGTCAATCAGTACTATTTTTGTAATACTCTTTCTGTTTGCAATTTATTTGTATTTAAAAAAATTACTTGCAACACAAAAAGATATTAAAGAAAAAATTAAAATTATTGATGAGTTTAATGTAATTGATAAATATATCGACAGAAGTTCGAGATCAATGAGCTATTATATTGTTTTTAATTCGAAAGTTTTAAAAAAATATGAAGTCAATAAAAATGTATACGATGTCATTAATGTAACTGATCCTGTTTGTATTGAATATTCAAAATATGCTAATTGGATACTAAAAATCAAACATAATCACATAGATATTGAAAACAAACAAATGATTGCTTAAAAACAAAAAACGTTTTTTAAATCTATCCTAATTACAGCTTCATTTTTAATTCGTAATTTCGTCAAGCAAAAAAACATCAAAATGAAACTACAAATCCGAATCCTAATTTATTCCATTTTATTTTTTCTATATCTTACTACAACCTCATCATTGTTGTCTTTAGGAGAAGTATTAAAAACAGATCCGTATATCACTTTAGGCTGTGGTTTTGCCGTTTTAAACATCATTTACGCTTTCTTCGCCCTAAAATGGACACCTTTATTAAATATAATTTGTTCTGTCGCAATTGCGGCAGCATCGTTATTCTTAGCAGTACAATTTGCCAATTTACATCTGTTGGCAAAATATGATCCTTATCTGGTTAAAACAGCGATATTCACAAATGCTATTTTATCAATATTATTTTGGGAAATTGTGTATCAGGTAAAAAGTAGAAAATCATAAAATACATTCTCGATAATGAATTATCTTTTTGCTTTTAATTGCTAAAAACAATAACAAATAAACTGTATGTCAAGACTAATAACAGCTTCAAAATTTAAAATAACCAATAGAATTTTTTACATCTTTGGCATTCTTTTTTTATGCTATTTAAGTCTTCTTTCATTTTCTAAATACGATTCTAATCATTCTAATACATTTCCAAATTTAATACCCGGAACTCTCTTTGTGCTTTTTGCACTATTCATTTTTTATTATATTATTTCGTTACCCGCAATTTATATTTATACTGATAAAATAGAATTGCATCGCTATTTTAGTTTATCAAAACGAACTTTGTTTCTAAGCGAAATAGAAAGCTGGATTATTCTGGAAAAAGAAAGTAAATACGGTAATTATCAAAAATTGTATCTCACTTTAAACAACAAAGAAATAATAAAATTAAACAGTTACGATTATGCTAATTTTTATGAAGTGCAAACGGAAATAATTAGAAACAAACCTAAAAACAACGATTTAAAAGAGCAATTAGATCAAAAAGAAAATTTAAAATACGCTATAGTTGCTTTTCTTATAGGATCTTTCTTTATTTATATCGCATGTTATTTTTACAAAGACACTAGCCTTACTAAAAATGATGTATACGTCATAAAAGAAAGATTAGCAGACGATATTAAACTAGAACGCAGCAACAAATCTACATCTCTGGTTTTCAGGCTTGAAAATCTTAGTGATTTTAAATTCAAAATTGGAAGCCTGGCATTAAAAGAAACTTATTATGAAGATTTAATGCACGATTTTAAAAAAGGTGATCTCATTTATCTTACGATCGAAAAAGATCAATATCAGAAAAAAATAAGTAAAAAGATTCCAATGTCAGTTTTAGATGAATACTTTTATTATGAAAAAATTGATGTAGTAGAAGTAGAAAATAAGACTTTTAAATATTTATCCTTGTCTGACTACAATAAGACACACCGACAAAATGATTATTGGGGAATTGGATTTTTTGGAATCTTTGGAATAGCCCTAACCGGTATTGGAATTTATATTTATTTTAAAAAATAATCTCAATATTTTAAAGCGCATATAAATCAGATAGATCTAATTAAACATCAAAAAAAGAGATCAATAAGTAAGTATAATTTTCATTAAATTTAATTTCTAAAAATTTTAAAGATGAAAAATACTTCAGAAATTGCCAATCGTTTTAGAGAAACTATTTTAAACGGAACCTGGATTGCAAATACTAATTATAAAGATCAGCTTGAAAATTTAGACTGGAAAATTGCCACCACTCCGGTAAAAAACCTCAATACCATTTCGCTTTTAGCGCAGCACATTCATTACTACATAGACGGAATAAATAATGTTTTCAAAGGCGGCTCATTAGATATAAAAGACAAATTCAGTTTTGACTTTTCTCCTGTTAATTCGCAGGAAGAATGGCAGGGTTTTTTATTGAAATTCTGGAATGCAAGCGAAGAATTTGCCTCATTTGTAGAACAAATGCCGGAGGAAAAACTAAATCAGGTTTTTGTTGATGAAAAATACGGAACTTACCAAAGAAATATCGAAGCCATGATCGAACATAGTTATTATCATTTAGGTCAAATTGTATTGATAAAAAAAATAATAACTAATTAAGTAATTATAATAGGCATTTTAATTCCTCCCTATTTTATTTGTGAAAAAAACGCCAGAAAAAATTGTCAGGCAATATAATATTCTAAACGAAAAATTAAATCGATAACAAGTTTTAAATAAAATCTAATGAAAAAATGTTTCCTTGCTTTAATCCTATGCTTTCAATTTTCGTTTTCTCAAAATACAGATCACTTAAACACTGTCTTACAACAGCTTAAGATTAAAAAAAGCGAAGTACATCAGGATTTTTTGACCCAAAAGATCTTACCAAATGATAAGACTAAGAGTGTTTTGGTTATTCCTAAATATGATATAAACGAACAGGACAACGAAGGTCATGACTATTTTGTATTAGATGCTTATATAGTGGTCATTGATAATGCGACGGGAAAAATAATCTGTAAATTTATCGAACCCAATGCATGGACATCTGACGCATTAATGTTAAACAGTATTTCGATAGATACCGGATTATATCACCTTAATAAAACGACAAGAGCCTTTGGAGTCAGAGTAAGCTATAGCGGCAGCAGCAGGCCAAATCCTTTTAGCGAAACCCATTTATCATTATATGTTGCAAATAATAATTCTTTGAAGGAAGTACTTAAAAATTATTCCATTTCGCGATCTGGCGGAGAATGGGATACCAATTGTGCAGGGGAATTTGAAGATAGTAATTCGACTTTTGATATAGACAAAGCGCAAACCAATAATTATAATAATATTATAGTAAAGACTACAATTATAAAAAGTGTTAGCACTCCTACAATTGATGATTGCGTCTCTAAAGAAACTACAAGAAAAGCGACATCAAAATTACTTTTTAATGGAAAAGAATATAAATGACTTTGAAACTCTTAAAAAATTCTATTATTTTGAAAAATGAACTTATGAGATCGCAACCAAGTGTATCATTGTATAAAAAAGAAATCGAATTTATGACTCATGACTTATAAAATTCATAAATTTACTAGTAGATTTTTTTAATGGCTATATTAATTTTTAAAATGAAATCTTATGAAAACTACAAAAATATGGGCCAATTTTGGAGTAGAAGATTTGGCACGAACCACAAAATTTTATAGCGAATTAGGTTTTAAACCCAATGGTACCAATGAAGTACTTACAAGTTTTACGTTTGGAGATAATAACTTTATCATTCATTTTTTTACAAAAGAAAGATTTAAATGGGCTGTTAATGATGAAATGGCCGACTTAAAGCTTGGTAACGAAATCATATTTTCGCTCTCGGCCGAAAGTGTAGATGAAGTACATCAATGGCTGCTAGCGGTTAAAAATGCAGGCGGAAGAATTTTTGCAGAACCGCAAAGCTTTGAAAAAGGATATTTTTTTGGATTTGCTGATCCTGATGGTCACAAATTTAATGTTTTGTATTGGCCGGAATAAAATAATATACTGTTGAATGTCAGACGTACTGCTGTGCGTATCTGCGTCTAGACTTCTTATGAAATAATAAACTTCTAACCTAGCCCCGATAGAGCCGGTATCCTCGTATCCCGATGGCTATCGGGAGAAGAGATAAAGGCGAAAGCGGGACGAATGGTCTTATGGACCCCAAAATCTCTGCTCCTGAAATTTAAAATTTACATTATCTGAATTCATCTAAAAACCGATATATTTACACCTTTAAAATCAATGGTCTTTTAGGATGAAAAAAATTACTTTACTGTTTTCTATATTGTTTTTAGCACTTTCGTCATGCGGTGTAAAAACTACCCAATCGTTGCTAAGCGACGGAAATTATGATGCTGCAATAGACCGCGCTGTAGAGGCATTGAGAACCAAAAAAGATTCGAAAGGAAAACAAGATTATGTGTTTTTGCTCGAAGAAGCTTTTGCAAAAGCAAAGGACAGGGATTTGCGTAATCTGGATTTAATGATCAAAGAAGCGACTCCGGCCAATGCAGAACGTGTTTATAATACTTATTTGCAACTGAATAACCGTCAGGAAAAAATCAGACCTTTATTGCCGCTGCCTTTATTGAAACAGGGAAAAAATGCTTCGTTTGCTTTTGATAATTACTCAGATCAGATCGTAAGCAGTAAAATTGCCCTTACTAAATATTTATATGAGAATGCTTCGGCTCTTTTGAAATCGAAAAATAAACTTGATTTTAGAAAAGCTTACGATGATTTTGCATATTTGGAAAGTCTTAGTCCAAATTATAAGAATACAAAAAAACTAATGGAAGATGCTCAGTTTAAAGGAACTGATTTTGTAGATGTATATGCTAAAAATGAAACTAATATGGTCATCCCAAAACAGCTTCAGGATGATTTACTGGATTTTAAAACCTACGGTTTAAACGACAAATGGACAGTGTATCATAGTGCAAGACAAAAAAATGTTATTTATGATTATAGTCTGATTATTAATTTTGTGCAAATTAATATTTCACCGGAACAAATTAAAGAGAAAGAATTTATTAAAGAAAGACAGGTTAAAGATGGTGTGAAAACACTTTTAGACAGTAGAGGAAGACCGGTAAAAGATAGTTTAGGCAAGGAAATAAAAGTAGATAACTACAGAATGCTTCGCGCAAACGTTTATGAGTTTAGACAATTTAAATCCTGTCAGGTAACGGCAAAAGTAGACTATGTTGATGTAAAGACAAATCAATTACTGGAATCGTTTCCGGTAACAAGCGAATTTATCTTCGAGAATATTTATTCTACTTACAAAGGAGACAGAAATGCCTGCGAAGATAATTATATGTCATATTTTAATAAACGCGCTGTGCCTTTCCCTAATAATGAGCAAATGGTTTTTGATACCGGCGAGGATTTAAAAGCAAGACTTAAAAATATTATTGTCAGCAATAAATTTAGGGGATAATTACGTTTTGAAATTTTATCCCTGATCTAAAAAAATAAATAGTCTAATTCGATCAAATAATATATGAAGTTTAAAATTCTCATAATTACTGCAATCCTATTTGTTTCCTGCAAAAAAGAAGAAAAATTAAAAACCGAAGCGCAAGCTGTAAAAACCGACAGCATAAAAAAAACAATTGAGAATAAAACCAATACTGATACAATTGTAATCTCAACAAAACATAAAGTAAATAAAATTACCTGCGATCTTGACGGAGATAATCTTGACGAAACAGTCGAAATTGTGCGAAGTACTAAAAACGGAAAAAGCGGTTTGAGAATAACATTTGGTAACGGAAAAAAAACTGATTATCTAGGATTAGGAAATGATATTCTAAATCAGGGTTTTGATGAAATAGACTGGACAGGAATATTAAAAAAAGCGCCTAAAAATGAGTTTTACTGGAATAATGTAAATGATGATGGCGAAATAATGGCCGACGAGGAAATTAAGGAAGAAGATAAAATAAAACTACTAAACGACGGAATATACATTCATGCCGAAGAAAGTTGTGGCGGTGGAATCATCTATTTAAAAAACGGACAATATGAATGGATTCAACAGGAATAAATCATTTTATTTTAAGCTTTCTATGAAGAATATTTCGATTTTATGCACACTTATTATTGCTTTTTACAGCTGTAAATCAGACAAGAAAGAATCTATAAAACAATCTTTAGATTCTGAATTAAATGAAACTGCAGTATATCCTTTGGTAATAGAGAAAATTGATTCAACTCAGTTTCCTAAATCAGTAAAATATGAAGGTTTTATAAAAAATGCCGTGCGCTGGAAAGATAAATTAGGAGATAATATTGTAATTACTACGGAAACCGGAATCTATACCAGCAAAAAATTCAAACACGAATTTGACGACAGTGGCGATGCTGAATTATTTGCCTATCATTTTATAGCTGCAAATAATGAAGTAAAACAAACCTGGAAAATATACGATTATATTGCTGATTGTCCAGTAGATATTGTAGCTTCTTTTGTTAAAAATACCTTTCAAATTACCGACTTAAATAAAAACGGAATTGCCGAAGTATGGCTCATGTATAAAACGGTTTGCCACGGAGATGTGAGTCCGTCTAACATGAAAGTTATTATGTACGAAGGACAGAAGAAATATGCTATGCGCGGAGAAAACAAAGTGCAGATAGGAAGTGACGACAATGATAAAGCATCATTTATTGGAGGCGAATTTAAATTTGATGAAAACTTTAAAAAAGCACCAAAAACCTTTAAAGATTATGCCCAAAATTTGTGGAATAGCAACGTAATCGAAAAATGGGATAACTAATTCTTTTCAATATTCAATAACAATACAAGACGTGCAGCAAGTACGTCTTTTTTGTACCTATTAAACCCTGCTTTAAAAAAAATCTCAAAAATATTATATGCAACCAAAAAGTTGCTTATATTTGCAACTGATTGGTTGCTTATTTAAACAAACAAAAATGAAACGAGATATATTTCAGGCTATTGCTGACCCAACCCGCAGGGCAATTTTGGTACTAGTAGCTACTAATGCTTTAACACCAAATGCCATTGCAGAACAATTTAATACGACAAGACAGGCCGTTTCTAAACACATTAAAATTCTCAACGAATGCGAATTGTTAAATGAAACAAAAATAGGTCGTGAAATATATTATCAACTTAAAATCGATAAAATGAAAGAAGTCGACAAATGGTTAGAACAGTTTAAAGAAATTTGGGAAAACCGTTTCAGCCAACTCGATCAAGTATTAATGAATCTAAAATCTAAAGAAAATGAAATCTAATCTTTTAATGAATTTTACTGTAGACAAGGAAAATAATACCGTACATGTAAAACGAGAATTTAATGCATCACTTGCAAATGTATGGTCGGCATGGACTGAACCTGAAATATTAGACCAATGGTGGGCTCCTGCCCCATTTAAATCTAAAACAAAAAAGATGGAATTTAAAGAAGGCGGACGAAGACTTTATGCAATGGTTGGTCCTGAGAATCAAGAACGATGGAGTTTTTTTGATTATACTTCAATTTCTCCAAAAACAAACTTCAAACACACCTCTACTTTTTGTGATGCTGAGGAAAATCCAGATCCCAATTTGGGAAGTTCTTACTGGAGTGTAACTTTTACTGAACAAGGAGATTCAACAATTGTTGATATTGCAATCAGACGTGATAGTTTAGCTGAATTAGAAACAATAATCGCAATGGGCTTTAAAGAAGGATTTACAATTGCTATGCAAGGTTTGGATAAAATCTTTGAAGCTCAAAAGTAAAGTCGTATTAATGAATTCCAACAACAAGTAATAAATTTAAAATCTAAAGAAAATGAAATCTAATCTTTTAATGAATTTTACTGTAGATAAAGAAAATAGCACGGTAAATGTAAAACGTGAGTTCAATGCATCAATTTCTAATGTTTGGTCGGCTTGGACAGAACCACAGATATTAGACCAATGGTGGGCTCCGGCCCCTTGGAAATCCAAAACAAAAAGAATGAATTTTACAGAAGGCGGACAAAGGCTTTATGCTATGGTGGGCCCTCAGGGTGAAGAACATTGGGCTATAGCCGACTTTACATCGATAACTCCAAAAACTAATTTTAAATATTTGGATGCTTTTAGTGACAATGAGGGAAATTTAAATACCGATTTTCCGCGCTCTGCCTGGGATGTAAGCTTTTCAGAACAAGGCAATACTACGTTTGTCGACATTGCTATTAAACACGAAAACCTATCTGATCTGGAAAAAATAATAGAAATGGGATTCAAAGAAGGTTTCACTATCGCTATGGAAGGTCTGGACGAAGTTTTTGCTTCGAAAGCTTAATTGTTTTATTTTATATTTTATATTTTATATTTTATATTTTATATTTCATGAATCCCGTTTCGGTTGAAATGGGATTTTTTTATTCAGCTATTAAATCAGTATCTCAATAAAAACCTAATAAAACCGGTCATTTTAGATAATCATAGATTTAATTTGTATTTTCGTGTAGCAGAAATATTCTCTTACATTGCAAGCCCTGGCAACAGCAAAGTATTTATCCTTGATAAAATAATATGACCAACATACAGACGCTTTATCAAAAAGCAATAAAATTCGCCGCAAAAAGACACGCTGATATCAATCAACTAATTCCGGGAACAAACTTGCCATACGTTGTACATTTAAGCAATGTAGCTATGGAAATTTTGATTGCATCACAAAACACAAAAGAATTCAATACTGAATTTGCTGTTCAGGTCGCTTTACTCCATGACATCTTAGAAGATACCAATACCTCGTTTGAAGATCTTTCTCAGGAATTTGGTATCGAAATTGCTCAGGCTGTTTTAGCATTGACAAAAAATGTAGAAATTCCAAAAGAAAACAGAATGAACGATAGCTTAAATCGTATCAAACAACTCCCAAAAGAAGTTTGGGCTGTAAAACTGGCCGATCGAATAACAAATCTACAAACCCCTCCGCAACTTTGGGGAATAGAAAAAATTAGTGCCTATCAAAAAGAAGCGATTCAGATAGCTGATGCCTTAAAGGGCAGTAACGATTTTTTAGAAAAAAGACTTCAGCAAAAAATCAATGATTATTTAGAATATTGTATTACTTCTCATAACTAAAATTAGTTCACCAAGATAAATAGAAAACCTGTAATTTAATCTTACTTAATAATATAAGAACAACTCATTAAAGTCTTGCTCTTGCTTATATTTTCCATTAAATACCACAAAAATGACTAAAATTATTACTCTCGCATTCTTAATTTTTACCTCAACATTATCATTTGGTCAAACCAATAAATCAAAGTCAGTAGATACCAGCAAACCTTTTGTATTAGGAGTTATCGATGAGATACAATCAAAAGAACTGGGCGAAAAAAGAATCCTGAACATTTACCTTCCTGAGGGTTACAAACCCGAAGATGCGACAAAATATCCTGTAATCTATTTATTGGATGGCTCTGCCGATGAGGATTTTATTCATATTGCAGGTTTGGTACAATTCAACAGTTTTGAATGGATCAATCAGGTTCCTAAATCAATTGTAGTGGGAATTGCCACCGTAGACAGAAGAAGAGATTTTACTTTTCCGACAACTATCGAAAAAGATCAAAAACGTTTTGCAACTTCCGGTCATTCAGATAAATTTATTGCTTTTATCGAAAAGGAGTTACAGCCTTTTATTGATAAAAAATATAAAACAACCGATTCTAAAACAATTATTGGACAATCGCTGGGCGGATTATTAGAAACCGAAATCTTATTAAAAAAGCCAGCTCTTTTTAATAAATATGTAATTGTTAGCCCAAGCATTTGGTGGAATAATGGCTCAATACTAAATCAGGAAAGTGTAATTCTTCAGGAAAGTTTTAATCAAAAAACCGATATTTATATTGCTGTAGGTAAAGAAGGCCTCACACCAACCGAAATTCCGAGAGTGATGGAAGTAGATGCCAATTTGCTTGCTGAAAAAATTAAAGCAACAAAAAGCAAAAACATTAAAGTTTATTTTGACTATTTCCCTAAAGAGAATCATGCTACTATTCTGCATCCCGCAGCATCAAATTCTTTCAAATTCTTTTATCCTGTACAAGAAAAAGAATAAAAGTATTTTAAGATTTATCGAAGAACAAAATTATAATAATGAATATAGAAGAAAATAAATTAGACAATCCGGTTTGGAATTCATTGTCAGAAACCCACGCAGGATTTTCTATCGATTACAACGGAATCAAATTTTACAATCCGGAGTATTGCTCTTTTGGAGGTTTTATAAGTCCCAAAAATTCTTCTATTGCCACAAATCAATATTCAACGTTAACAGAAAGCTTTTTTATCGTTGGAGAAAAACCTGAAATAGACAATTCTCTACATATTGTAAAAGAATTGGTTTGTCTGCAAATGATCATTTACAATAAAATAGAACTGTTTATAACTGATGAAATCATAAAACTTACCGAAAAACATAATGATGAATTAGTTCATTTGGTCAACTTAGTGCAGCCAGGATATTTTAAAAATAAAACAGTTTCATTAGGTAATTATTACGGAATTTTCAAAGAAAATCAATTAGTCGCTATTACAGGCGAGCGAATGAAAATGAATAACTTTACTGAAGTTAGTGCGATTATTACTCATCCCGCTCATACCGGAAAAGGCTATGCAAAACAATTAATTGCTCATGGTGTTAATACTATTTTTAGCGAAAATAAAATTCCTTATCTGCACGTAGTCGAAAGTAATACTGGAGCAATTGCATTATATGAAAAACTAGGTTTTGTAACCAGAAGAAAAATGAGTTTTTGGAATATTGCTAAGAGTCAATAGAAATGTAAATAAAAAAGAGCAGAAGTTTATTGTATAAATTTCTGCTCTTTTTTTAGTTTATCCATTGGTATAAGTATGCACACTCTGGGCCGAAGACGGCATATAATTCACACCAAACCAGCAAAGCAATAAGACAACAAAAGCAAGAGCCAAGGTTACCAAAACAGGCTTAACACTATCCGGATATCTGTAATGCATATGTATATAAATCAAATAACCTAACCAGGTAAGCATTGCCCAGGTCTCTTTTGGATCCCAGGTCCAGTAATGTCCCCAGGCTTCTTTTGCCCATAAAGCGCCAAACAGCAAACCCAGGGAAAGAAAACCGAAACCTACATATACTAGATTGTTGGCTAACTGAAGTATCGTATTTTTGTATTTACCTCTATAATACTCGAACAATCCGTAACACGCCACAATCGATGAGGCTGCAAGTAAGGCATACGAAAAAATATAAACCAAAACATGAGGCACAAACCAAACACTTTGCAAAGCCGGCATTAAAGCTTTATTATACGTATCAGGATTAAAATAATTAATAGCTAAAAATACCGTAGCCATCACCAAACTGTAATTCAGCAGCCATTTATATTGCCATCTTATGTATGTTATTATCCCAATAACAGGTAAAAATACAGCATACCAAAGTCTGGTTTCACCAAGAGTTCGCATTGGCGGACGATCTAAATGTTGCCATAAATTAAACGTAAACACAATCATCGACATACCTCCTAAAACTGCAAAGAACAGAATAGGTAGCATTTTGCTTCGCTTCATTTTTACAACTTGAAAAAGCATACAAATTAGCCAGCAAATAATGGCAAAAAGCGCATAATGAGAAAAATAGATCCAGTAATTCATTTAGAAAATCTTTATTTATATATAATTCAAACGTTGATTCATCCCATAACAGAGTTAAATCACAGTCCCTCTTCCTTTAAATATCAAATAAGCTGCTCCGATAATCATCATAAAAATACCACAATAGACAACGGGTAGCCAAGGATCACGAACCAATTCTACAACACTTAGTTTAGACCACTTTCCAAATTTTTCATCGTAACTTAATTGATAAACTTTCCATCCTCCAACTTTATAAGGTTTATTGACTTCGATGACAGTTTTGTCATTTTCACCATCCTTAACGTATACATTTACATGCGAACTGTATTTTTTTGCTTCAGGCTGTAGCATTACAATGGCTTCTTTATCATTCAACTGCAAATAAGAATATTCGGTTGCAAAACTCCCACAACTAATCCATGCGGTAGTATCTATTGTTGCTGACTTTACTTCGACCAGAGCAGCCGGAGTTGCTCCTTCTTCATTAACAGGGAAATAACCATTTCCTGTAAATTTACTGTCTTCGATATAATTGACAATCTTGATTTTATATCCTTTATAATCATAATGATCTCCTTTGCTAATCATTCGCAGGGCATTAACTCCTTTTGTTTCGATACTATTATTTGTAATGTCGGCTAAAGCTAGTTTGGGAGCAAAAGTTTCCATATCAAAACTTGTAAGTTCAAAAGCAATAGGCATTGGCACCATAACTCCTTCTTCGTTTTCAGCTCCCCAAACCAACTGATTTTCATATAATTTCATAGTGTATCGCTGTAAATCTCCACTTCCCAGAATACCCGCTGTCATTGCAATAAAAAGTCCTAAATGATTTAGTATAAATCCCCAGTTTTTCCATTGCCACGGCGTCATTCTGTTTAAAGTTGCAAGTCCCAAAGTAGTAAGAAAATACAATTGTGCTATTATAAATGGCCAACTGGTTAGCACAAAAGAAAAACCAAATAAGTCTGGCTTGACACCCTCAACAAAATTTTGTTGGGGAAGCGTCCCCATAATTATGGCCTGAATTAAAACCAAAACAATGGCGCTCACTGATGCAGGAACAGATCTTAACCATTTTACCCAGGGATGCGTTCTGCTCGTAAAATGCAGCAAAAGCAGCATCACTATAAATAAGGCACCAATTATATAATTTACAGGTGCACTTACCGCTTTTATACTTGTTCTTGTAGTAACCTGCAATAAGTATCCTGTAATTAGTAATCCCGCAGCAATTATAAATGATTCTTTATAATCCCACGGAAATTGCCAAAGCTTCTTTTTAGAAACTATCTGATTTTCTAAATTAACTATTCTCATTCTTATTTTGAATTTGAAACATTTAACTTGAAAAGGGTTTCATACAGTTGATCAAAATCTGTATGAACCCTCTCCAATTTATTTTATATTTATTTGCTGATTACAGCAATTACTTTTTCTTTGCCTGTTCAAGCCATTGCGGTAATAGTGTTTTTTTGAATTCAGCTTTATTAGCTCTTTCTTTAGCCATATCAAGACCAATATATTGCTGAGCTTTTGCTTTAGTCGAAATATCCGGATATTGTATTGGTCCTGTTTGTCCAAGAGAAACTAATACTTTACCCAACGCAATTCTTGCTTCAGCTACTTTGTTCAAACCATTCGTAATTACTCTGGCAGTTTCTAACGGAGCGTGGAAAGATCCTCCGTGTGATGCTGCAGTAAAGTCCCAACGCCATTGAGACTGACGAATTAATTGAAGAATATTTTTCATCTGAGCTTCTGTTGCTCCTTTATCCCAGGCTAATTTTGCTTCGATATGTGCTTTTACTAATTGATCTTCAAGCTCAATACGTACCTGATAAATTTTATCCTGACGTTCGTTTACGTTTGCTATCAATGTTTTTTCTTCTTCACGGTGACAAACCTGACAAGAATTTGCTACATTATTAAGAGGTGATTGTATTTTATGATCTGTAAATTTCTGTCCGCCTTCGCTTTTGTATGGCATATGGCAATCTGCACAAGAAACACCTCTTTGTCCGTGAATACCCATTTGATGAATTTCATAATCGGGATGTTGGGCTTTTAGAATAGGGGCTTTACTTAAAGCATGGGTAAAATCTGAAAATTCAATACCATCATAATATTTCTCCATATCCTCTACCGCCATTCCGTTTTTCCAAGGGAATTTTACTCGGGTTGCACCTTCTACAGATTTTTTATCAAAGTAATATTCTACGTGACATTGTGCACAAACTAATGAACGCATCTCATTATGAGTAGCTTTAGTAATATCTTTTCCTTGTTCTTTAAAAGCTTCGATTAATGCCGGACGTGTAATTTTCAGGTTCATGGTTTTAGAATCGTGACAATCTGCACACCCAATTGGGTTTACAATTTCTGGCCCTAAAGCTGCCCATGTTTGCTTGTAAAACTCATCGATACCTAATTTATCCATCATACGTGGCACATCTGGTGATTTGCATACCCAGCAACTAGAAGGTTGTGGCCCATTCTGAGGTCCTTTTGGTGCTCCTGTTCTTAAAGTATTGTAAATATCCTCTAAAGCATAAAAGTGTCCTCTGCCCTGATTATAATCTTTCGAGAAAGCATATCCTGCCCAAAGTACTACCATACGAGGATCTTCATGCAACATATCTCTCATTTTACCACCTCCATATTTACTTGTAAAAGTAGTATCAGCTGTTTGATAATATGTTTGAAATTCACGAGGATAATTTTCTCCCCAAACTTCATTTTTTGATTCAAATTGACCAACAGGAGCTAATACTCTATTTACAAATAAAGCTTCTGTACGGCGTTCCATTACGCTATTAACCAGTAATCCTAGCATAAACACAACCAGCATCGTAATGCCAAACATTACCCATCCTAACCATGGTTTGCGTTTTATAGTTTCTTTTAGTGGTGCCATAATTATGTCTGTATTTAATTAATTTTTTTAGTTTGTTTTTTATTTAGTTTGTTTTGATTCTTTATTTTTTGCAGTTGCTGTGCTATCGGTTTGTTTTTGCAACCATTCCGGAATTGGCGATTCTAACAATGGAACTCTTGCATTGGGCACAGATGATAAGCTATTTACCCTACCGTGCGGAACCTCGCGATGACAATCCCAGCATAATTTTCCTTCACCATGTTTTTTACTTTCCAGTGTAACTCCGGTTGTACTAACATTTGAATTAAGATCTCCGTGACAGCGTTGACAGTTTTTTTGAACTACATCTGTTCCTGCTTCTTTAATATGAATTACTTGTGGTTCTGCACGCCATGTAAATACTGTAGCATGGTAAATACCATCTTTTGCTTTAAAAAAGTATTTATTAAAAACATTGTTATGAGGTACATGACAGTCATTACAATTAGCAACTCGTGCATGCGAACTATTTTGCCAGGTAGCATAAAAGGGAGTCATTACATGGCAGTTAACACATGTTTTAGGATCATCTGAGAGATATGATACTGCATTAGAGACATATAATAAATAAGCAAATAGTCCCGTTCCTACTCCAACTGCCACTATAACAAAGGGTACCCATTTACGTGGAGGCAATAAATATTTTAAAATCTTGATCATAATAATTTCCCTTAATTTTACGATCAAAATTACAAGATGAATTCCTACAATTAAATGATAATTATCAGAAAAAGTAATATTCATGTTAAAAATCATGTTAAGAGGTTTGTATTATTCGAAAAATGATTTTTAACCTCGAAATCAAACTCAAAAAACCAGATATAAAACTCACTTAATTCACACATACAAAGAAGATTAATTAGTAATTTTATATTTCACCCTAATACTTCAATGATGAAAAAAATATTTTTAATTATTATCTTTTTGCTAGGATTTTCTGTAAGTGCTCAAACTGCTAATGAACTTATAGGAAAATGGCAATTGGTAAAATGGACTAAAAAAGGAAAAGAAAAAAACATTCAGGAATATTACAAAACCGATCAGGTTTATCAGGTTTTTAAAGAAAATGGAGATTTTGAAAGTTTGGTTGGAGACGAAAGCCATAAAGCAAAATGGAAACTATCAAAAGACAATTCTGAACTTACCATTATTGCCGTTTTGATGCCTGTGAAATTCTCTGTTGATTATTTTGATGCTAATAAACGTATTATTACAACGCCACAAATAGGAACTTTTGAATATAAAAAAGTGAGCGAATAGATTATTAACTTAATTAGTCTTAGATATGACAGTAAACAAACAAACTGTAAACGAGTACATGGATGCTTTTAGAATAAGCGACCATAAAAGAATACTTGCCTGCCTCACTGATGATATTATTTGGGAAATGCCCGGAATTTACCAGCATTTTGGCAAAGAAGCATTTGACAAAGAAATTGAGAATGATAATTTTGTTGGCAGTCCCGCTATACAGATTATTAAATTAATAGAGGAAAATAACATTGTTATTGCTGAAGGTGCTGTACAGGGAAACATGAAAAACGGAAATATACTGGATGCTGTTTTTTGTGATGTTTTTGAAATGGAAAAAGGAAAAATAAAAAAAATAACTTCATATTTAATGTCGAGAAATGCCAGTTTAAAGTTCGAATAAAATTGATTCTTGATAATACATTTTTTTTAATATACTGCTTAAAGCATAACGCAATGGCACGCAGATTGGCACAGATTTAAACTGATATAGCAGATTTTTTAAAACTATAAATTCTATTGCTCATTTAGTGCTATGTTGTATGATTTCTTATAAATGATAAAACCTCTGGCCTAGCCCCGATGGAAGCGGTATACTTTTTCTGGCTCCTTTAGACAGAAAAAGATATAGCGTACAGCGGGACCGGAAGTTCTTATGAGATTATTTTTTCTGCTACTGAGAATTCAAATTTTAAATTCCATTTTTTTAAATTCCAAAATCCAATCCCGATAGCTATCGGGACTAAAATCTAAAAATCTATCCAAGCCAACCTTCTCTATCAAGACTTCTGTATTGAATAGCTTCGGAGATGTGCTGTGAAATTACAGTTGGTGCATTATCTAAATCGGCAATTGTGCGGGCCACTTTTAGGATTCTGTCGTAGGCGCGAGCAGAAAGATTCAGACGTTCCATGGCGGTTTTCAGTAATTCTTTTGATTGCTCGTCAAGGGCACAATACTCACGGATTAATTTACTGCTCATTTGTGCATTATAATGTATGTTTTCTATAGCTTCAAATCGCCTGGTTTGAATTTCACGTGCTGCTGTAACTCTTTTTCTAATTTCAACACTGCTTTCGGTTTTACGATCATCGGCTAATTTCTCAAAAGGAACGGGCGTCACTTCGATATGAATGTCGATTCGATCTAATAAAGGTCCGGATATTTTGCTCATATACCGTTGCATTTCGTGTGGCGACGACGTATTGGGCTGACTCGGATCGTTAAAAAAACCACTCGGACTTGGATTCATACTTGCCACCAGCATAAAGGATGAAGGATAAGTAACCGTGAATTTAGCACGTGAAATGGTGACTTCACGATCTTCGAGCGGCTGGCGCATCACCTCTAAAACATCACGTTTGAATTCCGGCAATTCGTCCAGAAACAAAACTCCATTATGTGCCATCGAAATTTCACCCGGCTGCGGGTAACTTCCTCCACCCACAAGTGCTACATTTGTTACATTTGTATTATGTGTGGTGATTTGTTTATTTCTTTTTATTAAGTAATGATTGCATACTTGCAGTAAATAATTGAGCTGAATGCTTAGTTTGAATTATTTGATTAACTAAAAATGTTAAAATATTTCTCACATGATGTGCACGGTCTAAACATTCTTTATCTGAAAGCGCATGCAAACCTTCACTTAAATCACTGTGTAGAATACCTAAAGGATTCATTCCTTCTGGCTTCAATATGGAAGGTAATAAATCTTTTACTATATTAATCTTATCTTGGGTTACTCTCGTCGCTTTTGTCTTTTTAAGAGCTTCTTCATATTGTTCTCTTTGGTCAATATCTATTAAATCAGAAATAGAATCTAATAATTCATCAATAATTTCTTCTATAATTCTTCTATAGTATGAAAATGCACCAATTCCATAACCTTGTGCTTCACAAACAAGACCTTTTCTAAAAGTTGTTGCATGTTTGTGTAGTGCACCTTCTAAACCAGAATCCATTTTTATTTCCCATTCTGGATACTGACCCACCTTGTATACTTCATTTAAGTCCTCATTGACATAGACATAAAAATGCCGTGTGAAGCTGTGACAAGATTGACATTCGTATTCCAAATTGATAACCTTGTTTTGAGCTGACTGTATTAAGTAACTTCCTTTTTGAAGAAAAGTATCTAGCAAATTAAAAGTTTGTAACGATTTGCATTGAGGGCAACTCATATTTATTGGTACTGCCTCCCACTCTTGCAAATCTGCTGATACGCGTATTTTAAATTTCCTAAATAATGAATACCCCTCAATAAACTCTTTATCAACCATTTGTTTCTTTAATATTTAATTAAATTTTACTTGTTATAATGAAACTTATTAAAGTTTCGTTACCCTAAAGATATAAGAATAATTTTATTATTTTCGTTCAAAAATAATAGCGCAATTAAATGACTGGAATCTTATCATGATTTAATATGAAAAAGATATTCAAATGACTACAGTAAATCAATATGGATTCAATACTTATTCTATTTTTAGATGAAAAAGCTGGTCAATTTTCAACTTTAAAATACAGGAATTTAGACATTTTTAGCGATATAAAAACAAATTTAGGTGATTCCCTTTGTGGCAAGTACTATAATGCAAAATTTAATAAACTACTATAAAAAAATAAAACTATGCAAGAATTCACATTTTCAATACCAGAGGGAATGGATGGAAATTTACAATTGATACTTAGAAGAATTGTAACTAGTCAGAGAAAACCTTTTATTCCATTTAATGAAGAAACAAGAACAATATCAATAACATTTGATAACGAGTTTGAAAAGAACAAGTTTATAAATGAAGTTTATGAAAAATTTCCCAATTTCAATTTTGACTAATTACTTTGAATTGACAATCAAAAAGGTCTATATAATTTTTCATCTTATCACTTAAATAACATATAACATTTTATACAGTGCTGGAAATTTTATAAACATTAAATTTTTCCGCACTGTTATACTGAAAGTTATCACAATTTTTTTTTAATCCTCGACAAACTTTCCCTCCTAGTCTGGCTATGGACAACCTCAACCGCCAACTAAAGCTAAAGTCTTGTAAATGCAAAATGTGTGACTTATATTTGACCTATCTTATTAAACAAAAGGAAATGGGAAAAGTTGCTATATACGCTAGGGTCTCGACGCTTGAAAAGCAGGACTATAAAAGGCAAATTTCAGATTGTCAAACTGCAATAGGAAAAGAGTACACAGAAAATAACATTGAAATTTTTGCTGAGCAAATTTCTGGGTATAAGGAAAATGAATCCAGACCTCAGTTAAGCAAGCTACTCTCAATAATTGAAAATGACCCAAAGTATTTTTCAAGAATTTATTGTACAGAGCTGAGTCGTCTTGGAAGAGACCCACGAAGTACCAGAAAATTATTAGATGACTTGACAGATAAACAAATCTCTGTATTTATAACTTCAATCAATAGGCAAACACTCGATGAAAATGGTGAGCGTGATTCAATTATGAATATCATTTTACAAGTACTTATGGAATTTGCAGATAGTGAATCTAAAACAATGAAAAAAAGGTCAAAGTCTGGCTTACTTCAAAGTGTGCTCAACGGAAATGCGGGCGGTTCAAAAAACTTACCGTATGGATATACTAAAGATGAAAACAAAAAGCTAATTATTGATGATGAAGAAGCCCAAATAATAAAGGAAATCTTTAACCTTTATAAAAAAGGAAATGGATTTAAAGCAATAGCAAATATTTTCAATTATAGAGAAATACCAACTAGAACCCAAAAGGCATTTGGTAAGCAGTTGATGAAATATAAGACAAAAAAAACAGCTGACAAAGTTACTTGGACGGATGTTGCAATTGATAAAATCATTAAAAATCCCTTATATTATGGACAAAGAAGATTTAAAGGCAATCTTTATCCAGCACCAGCGATAATTGAAGAACAGCTTTACAGGGAATGCAATGAAATTACAGCAACTAAAACACATCGCAATTACCTCACTACGTACACATATCTTCTGAAAGATTTGCTCATTTGTGGGTGTTGTGGTCGCAACTACTTTGCAAAGTTCAAACCAGTTGAAGGAGGAGACAAGGTTTATATTTGTTCATCAAGATTAGCTAAAGGTGGAAACTGTGGTAATGTTGGTGTTAATATTTCCTTGTTGGAATCGGCAATATATGAAGAATTTATTAGTAGTGGTCGTCTAGCAAGATACATACACATGAATAAGTCCGATATTTTTGAAGAAGTAAAAACAAAAATAAGCGCACTTGAAATTGAATTAAAAATTACTCAAACAGATTTCGCAAAAAAAGAAAATGAAAAAAATCGTTTGCTTGACCTGTATCTTGCTGAGAAAATTGATTCTATCGGATTTGAGAAAAAACAAGCCGAAATTAATCAAAGTGAGTTTGAACTTACAACCAAGTCTAATTTATTAAAAGAAGAAATATTTCAAAATAAAAAAATATTTGATAGACAAAACGACAAGCAAGCCACAACGCAAATGCTTATCGATGCAAAAGACAATAGAATTGAACTAAAGACACTTTTTAATCAATTTATATCAAAGGTAATAATAAACAAATTAGATGCTAAAACTGTCCTAGCAAGCGTTTTTATAGCTTATGGCGGTAAAGAGATAGAACATCCTTTTAAATTATTTTTAAATATAAGGGGATTAGCGTCTAGACCAATGAAATATGAATATGTATCAGTTAATGGAATGGACTATAGACCAATATATAGAAACAATATTTTACTTAATAATCCATCTAAATTATTATTAGAAGTTGAAGAAAATAAAGCTGTTCATGATGCCTTAAGTGATAACTATGATTTTTTCATAATCAATATTCCAACTGAAAATTTAATACTTATTGAAAATACTTATACCATCACTGCTTAAAACAAAAAAAGATATTTCCTACGCAAATATACCTAAAAGCATATATTGGTGTGTGTGTGTGTGTTGTAATTCTTTTTACATACACAATAGCTTGCGAAAAAAATCTTTAAAATACTTTTGTTCTACCAAAAACACTAAACTATGACCCAATACGAGTTAGATAGAGCAATATTTGAATATGACTTAGCCAAAACAGATATACAACAAACTAAGGTACATGGTTACGAAATACAGCAAAGCAAATATAATTTTGTATGTTCTAATTCTACAAAGCACAAAGAAACAGATAAACTTGGCGTTTATTTTCAAACCGATTTTTTAAACGAAACCTATAAAGACTTTGTAGAAAATAAAAGACCTGTACAACCAACTTTAAAAAAAATTAAAAAATGGTTTGATGAATTACTTGTCACCAAGAAAGAAACTATTGATTGGGATAGAATGTTTGCTTCAAACGCTGAAAACCTTGGAGAAGTACTTAGAACTCATTACCATACAATGCCCCATAGTATCTATTGGAAAATGGTAGCGAATTGTTATACATCTTCAAGTTTTGCTCACACTGATGAATCAACAATTTTGAAATATCTAAATGATACACGTCCTGAAAAAGAGCATCTAATGGATAAAGACGAAAGAGAGTTTTTCAACAACCTACCTTATAAAGTAACCATCTATCGAGGTTGTACAAAAGAAGAAATAAAATCAGGTAAGTTCCGTATGAGTTGGACACTTGATAGAAAGGTTGCTGAGTTCTTCGCATTCGAATACATAAATTTTGCACGTGAAAATTCATTTGACAAAGACAAGTCATTGTATGATGTAGTTGAAAAAGTCGTAAGTAAAAAAGATTTACTTTGTTATTTTGGTGGCCGTAACGAAGCCGAAGTTTTATACATAAAGTAACCGAAAGTAAAGCCCTATATTTGTGGGGCTTCTTTAGTTAATTTTTAAGTAATTGCAATTAGATGTTTCTTAGCTTCTCTTTGGAATTGGTGGTTAAGTGTTAGCACGTCACCATAAATTTCAAGTTTTACTTTATAAAATTCTCTCGTTAATTCGTCATTTTCAGCACGTATTCTTTTATCTTCTTTTGCTAAAAATTCCGCATACTCTTTGTGTGCCTCAAAATTTTTAGATATTCTTTCAAATGCATCTGTAAGGATTTTACCCCAACCCAGATTATGCCTTAAAGTGCCCAGCTTCGACTGAATAAATTGTGTCAGCTCTAAAGTTTTTTTATTAAGTTCATAAACTGAACTCATTATTTCGTGATTAGAAGTCCAAAACTGCATTTTGTTCGTTGCTATATTGGTTTTAGTGTAGGCTAAATTAATTTCTAATAATTTGTTGTTTATGTCTTCGAAATTTTGATATTTATAATCTAAAATTTGAATTGCCAAACTACCATATAACCATTCACTGTATGAAGCGAGGTATTCAATAATTGCTTTTCTTTCCTCATTTTTAACTTCTATTATAATTGAATTATTTACTGATAATTCAGAAGCTATTTTTGATAAATCCTTATCAAGTTCTGCCTTATAGGAAGCCAGTTCTCTATTAATTTCTGCTTGTTGATTAGTTATTTTAATACCTATACTTTCTTGCAACTCAGATTTGAACCTTTCTAAATTTTTATTATTAGCTATAACCGCATTTGACTCAATTGATTTTGTTAAGAACCTCCATAACAATAGAAATGCTACTATTATGATTATTGCAATAACTACTCCCCCTATTCCATTATACTTTTGAATCTCTTGTAATTCTTTTAAAATCAAATTTGCATCTCTCATAGTAACATTTTATATTTTTCTGGTCTCTCTACCAAATTTCGGATTAACTTACATCTAATCAGGTTGAGAATCTTCAAAAGCTAATGTAAGATTATTTTTCAATACTGTACCACCTCATTAGTGGTAGTTATAGACAAAAAAACGTTGATATCAACGATATCTCAAATACCAGCCGAAATTCTTTTTAACTTTACAAAAAAAGATTATGAAGTACTTACTAAAGGGTTGGACGAATGAAGAATACCAAGACTATTTTTTTATTATTACAGATGTATCTAATAATGGTGGAATTGTAGATTACAACACAAGAGTCGAAAAATTAGACAACATTGGGTTAGAAAATGAAATTGTATACAACGTCACATCACCAACTTATGAAGATGGTGTAAAAGGAATGATAGCGTTTTGCAACCATCAAAATATTAAGTTTCCAGAAATTGTAATTGAACACGTTTTAACCAACCCTTATGTAGCTGGTGCATTTGAAGGTTACGCATCATAAGATATTACTTAGCCAGAATAGCTTTCACTTTCTAGGCTGTACCAAGCAATACATCAGCAATGCTGGGATGAATAAAAAGCCACTTATTATAGTGGCTTTTTATTCATAATGTAACGGTTTTTGTAATATACTAAATTATTCAGGAAAATATTTACTATAAACACTCGTATCTCCAGTATTATTTAACAACAATACCAACTCTGTATCTGTGATAGATTTTATTGTGTAAATAAGCGGAACATACGGTAGATATACTTTCTTTGTAATTGTTAGAGTATTCTTGTCGATTTCCCATGTACCCGAAGTTATCGACCCTAAGCCGTAGCGACTATAAAACTTGAATACACCGCCTGATAAAAAATAATTGACTCCCAAATAATCTTTACTGTCGTAATTACCATCGTTAGTCCTGCTTTTTAATACCCATCCCCATGCCATTTCCCCAGTTAGTAATTTGGAATTATTTGGAGTTGTGGGATTGGTTGGATTAGTCGGAGGATTGGAAGAATTATCTGGATTTGTATCTAAATCGGCAGAATCACTTGAACATCCAATAAATAGTGAAGCAGTAAGCAAAACCATTGATACTATAAGTAGATTTTTTTTCATAGAATTTGTTTGAAATTTAATATTAAGGGTTTAAAATGGTTGTATCAACATTTCCAACCTCTGTAACAATGATTAGATTATTGGCATTTATCTATTTCTTTGTCTACGTAGTGAAATAATTCGTCAGCGTAACTGTCAGGTAAATCATTATCCTCAATGACTTTTCGAACGGATTGCGGTACATACAAGTATCTGCTGTTATTGACACGACTTAGTTCTCGCTGTTGGCTTGTTTCATTGTTAATGGTTTTTACGTAAGAATATCTTTCGCAATAGTCTTGGATGATTTCTGTCTGCGCCCATGCCTTTAGTTCCTCTAGGCTCTTCGTTTTTGGATGCTCTTTCCTATATTCATTGTTAATACGAAGACTATATATATAGCCCCCAAAGCAAAGAAGTGCAAATACAAGAACGGAACCCCTTACGATAATTTTTAATGGATTATTCATTTTTTGGTTTTTAGGATGTGTTAAAATTCAGGCAAATATAACGAAAAATTCTATTTTATAGTGTACTTTATTTAAGAGTACCTCAAAACAGACAAAATATTGAGATTTGGAGTATGAAAGATTCAACTCCAAAAGACAATATAGAAGAACTGCAAGCTATTGCATTGCGGTTAAAAGAGCTAAGAAAAGCTAAAGGATACTCTAACTACGAACATATTGCGTATGATTTAGGAATGAGCCGTTCTGCTTATTGGAGACTGGAAACAGGAGTAAACTTTGAGTTGAAAACACTAATAAAAGTTTGTAGACTACTAGATGTTAGTTTTGAAGAGTTCTTTAAAGGAATTGACATTCCCAATTCCAAAACAAAGTGATTTAAAATCAGGCACTCTTTATGAAGCTTTCGGACACGTGACGGGCATCAGGATTCTGCTTATCATGGATTTTCAGCAACTTATAAATCGGTTATTGTTATTCTTAGTCATTATATTTTTGGTCAATTACTCGACCTGCTGTTTTGCTATCGTTATGTGTTTTAAAGGTTTGGGCTTCGATTTCTTGTTGGGTCTTGTTGTAATTTGCATGAATAAACCATTGCAATACTTTTTTATGAGTGTCTTTGCGTTGGTTAAGAGTTCCCCCTGTCATTTTGTTTTCAATTATCTTAACACATTCCGCTTCAGTTAATTTTGCTGGTGCTACTTGTTCGGGTTCATTGATGATAAACCTTTTTATTATCAGATTTATATTTTCAACGGTTAGCTGGTCGGCACTTTTAAGAGTGCCATTTGCAATTGCAGTCTTAAAATACTCAATGCAACTTGCAGAATCAACGTACTTGTCATCCATGATTGATTTGTCAATCTGGTCAAAAATTACATCAGCATAGTCTTTTAAATCTAAGGGTTTGACATCAGATTCAACCGTTAGGGTTGAATCATGTATTGGGGTGTTTATGTGTTCCGTTGATGCTATTTGCTCAGATGGGTGGAATGTATTTTCCACCACTGGAGCTTTCAATTCGGGCGTTTTCTTGGATTCATTGTTTAGGTTTCCGTATTCGCTTATCTTATATGTCCACATGTTGAAGCGGTTTGTTTCCTTTGTTTGTTTGATATATCCAGCCTTTTTAAGTCTTTTGATTGATTTACCTATTGTATCATCGCTACACCCAAATCGATTAGCATAGGTCATAACATTAAATATGTAAGTATCGTTATCGCTTAGGATACTGATAAGTAGCAACTTATCGAAATGGGTTAGGTTCTTATTATATAGGATTGTGTTTGATACGAGACTGAAAGTTCCTGCTTGTCTTTCTTTTGCTTGATATGTTATTCTATTGTACTTTTTTTCTTGGGTTGGTTTTTTCTTTTCCATCTTGCGGGGCTTTATCTTAGCGTTATAGTTTAGTCCTTGACCTAGACTAAGAGCTGGGCAGGTGTCGACTCCTGTTTATCCCAGCAATAGGGATTTTAGTTAAAGCGGTTTACTCCGCTATTTATATTCAAGTATAACGATACTCATTGAAAAGGTCAATAGTTATCAAAATAAACTGGTAGGTACAGGTGGGTCGTTGAAGTGTTATTTATGAAGAGACATTTTTGACCCATCATAATAAAATCAATGATACCGCCATTTTTCGGTATAGTAACGGTTGATAATTTATACATGATACGCAATATAGCGGTAATGCAATAAAACTAGTAAAATCAATGATACCGCAAATTTGCGGTATAGCAAGGATTAAAGAAAATTTACAACACCGCATGTTTGCGGTATTGAAACAAACCCAGTAAAATCAACGATACCGCAAAACATGATACCGTAATATTGCGGTACTTAACTACATAAGTTATTGCTGGCGGAAGTAGACAGCGGATAACTGAGAGATAAAAGAAAGATATGTCTTATGTGGTCTTTATGACCACAAAGACAAGTCAAAGGAGTTAAACCTATTCAACTCTAATTGATTAATCCAATCCAAAGATTATCAAACCAGCTTCAACGAAAGGGAAAGGGTGAGCGCAAAGATTGTCAATACTATTCCAACGAAAGGAAAGACTAAGGACATCGCACTTCAACGTAAAGAGCATCCAGCTCACGAAGAGACAGAGATTTTCCCTATCTGTACTTTATAGTACCTTAACCCCGTAATCGTGTTCCTCCAAGGCTACAGATGCTCCTGTAAAACTGGAGGGGTTTCCAAATAGAGCAATCTACCTCAACAGACCTCACCATGTTCACACAAACCCCCAAACCCCCTGTAAACACTAATGCTTCAGAGCCAAGTTACCCGCCCGTGTACATCTGAAAAAGTGTACTTCTCCTGACCCGTAGCTCGGATATGTCCGTGAACTGCGCTACCAAAATTCAGAAAAAAAAATTCTGAGGGAAAAAACGGGAAAAAATTTCTGGAAAAAAATCTCCAAATGGATTCTGACCGATATTTATAGTAAAAGAGAACATGAAAATAGTAATAAGCTTATCGCAACTAAAACAGGTACTTAAGACCCAAAAAGTCAGATATCCGCTGTCATTCAAAGCAGACAATTTTACGGACAAGGAACTTGAAGAGTTTTCACGATTGATACAATCCAAATAACGAGGCTAAGACCTCGTTATTTTGTGCTCCAGAATAACCAAAAAAAACTGCGAGCCCAGGAAAACCAGGATTTTTCTAGGATAGCTAAAAAAAAACCTGGACTATTGCAGTGTAATAAATCACAAACGGTCGTCTAAGATTTATTACACCTTAAATTCTAAACTATGAAAAAATTTGTGACTTATTATCGTGTTAGTAGAAAAGAACAAGGGCTGAGTACTTTAGGACTCTTAGCCCAAAGAACTTCTGTTGAAAAATACGTAATCTCACAAAATGGTAAAATTGTTGGTGATTATACGGAAATCGAAACTGGCACTAACAAAAGAGAACGCGTTGAAATACGAAAAGCTATTCAAAAAGCAAAAGAAGAAGGAGCTATATTGGTAATCGCTAAGTTAGACCGCTTGGCTCGCAATGTCAATTTCGTAAGTTCATTAATGGATGCAGGCATAGAGTTTTTAGCAGTTGATATGCCATCTGCAAATAATTTTACCATCCATATTTTTTCAGCATTGGCAGAACAAGAAGCAAAACTGATAAGCTCAAGAACTAAGCTTGCATTAGCTGAATTGAAAAATAAAGGTGTAATACTCGGTACACCAAAAAATCTTAATAGTGAAGCTAGAACTAAAGGAATTAAAGTAATTAAAGAAAATGCTGTTAACAACGATAGGAACAGACAAGCTTTATCCATTATTTTGAACTGCAAAGAAAAAGGAATGAGCTACCGAGAAATAGCTAAATACCTCAACGATTTAAATTTTAAGACACGCTACGGTAATATTTTTTTTCCAGCAACTGTACTACAACTGTACCGTAGAATGCAATCAAAATAAGTTTAAATCAACTATATTAATAAGTTAGTCAATTACTGTTCTTTGAAGCAATCGATGAGCTTATAATTTCATCAGATAAAATATTTGATGAAGATGAAAGGACTTAACTAAGTCCGTTCACAATTATCTAAAAATGATGTTGTAAATCTAGTCATATTATCTCCTGAAAACCTATTTATGCTTTCATATTTAGAAAGTTCATCTAAATATTTTTGGGCAAGTTTTATATCAGGTACGTTTCCAAACTTTAGTTCATAATTCTTTTTAAAAAAAATAAGACTGTCTTTTATTTTTAGGTGTGCAACCGATTCGGCCATTTTATATAAAAACTCTTTTCTCTGGGAATTCAAAAACACAAGTGAAGTAAATTTTGCTTGATTAAAATTTAATAAGCTTTTATAATTTTCTTCATTATTTAAATCATAGAATTTTATAAATGGCAAATCACTATTCATATCATAAAGCTGAATAACAAAATCATTCATTACAATAATATAGGGATTACTTCCTTCAGTTATTATTATAAAATTACTCGTTTTATACGAATCATCACCTTCTTTATCTTCTTCCTCAGGTAATGTCTGTAAATACGTAACAGATAAATGAAACTTCTCTAAATCATTATAATCAATATTCAAAATTTTCAATCTTAACTGTTCGGAAATATCTTCTGGCAATGAAAAGCCTTCTTCACAAATTGAAGTTCTCCAAAATTGCATCAAAAAGAACAGTCTTAAAATCTTGCTCTCTTCAATATTAAATTCTATTTGTTTATTATCTTCTGAAAATTCTTGCTCCCTAAAATATTTTAAAATCTCCTCATTAAAATTTACCTCAATAACACCAAAAATATCCTCGCATTCTTTACAGAATTTATCATCAACTGAGTATGCAATTTTATTTATGGATTCAATAATTTCTTCTTCATTACTTTCCCGACCCAACATCTCTTCTATTTTTTCAGGTGAAGTAGCTCGTTGAAATTTCATCGATGAAAATAAATTATCTGGGTCTATTTCAAAATACAATCCTTTATCTCTAACATTTACACCTCCCTCATTTAGTGCTGTTCTAATAATAGAATCCGTTAAATAATGTGTGTTTTTCTTTGTTTTTTTTTCTACTTTACAAAGGGAACAAATCATATGTTTTTTTTTATTTTATTAATATCTATTCACCTAATAGTTCACGAAATTTAACCTCAATTTGTTTTTTGATAGGGATTAATTCGTAAGTAATAATTTTAGTAGCGTCAATACTAAAGCTTTTAACATCAACTAGAAATTCATTTGAGTATTGTGCATTTATTTCTTGCGCTATAAAATACTTAACATTTATTATTCTAGATACTTCAAAATATTTCTTCAAAAGCAATTCAATTTCTTCATTAAAGAATATCAAATTTACATTATAATAGTTTTGAAATTCATTATAAGAATTATCAAAATTCAATCTTAATTTCTTTTCATTTTCTTCTTCTGAAATATCATCGGGAAGTTCTTTGTAAAGAGAAACTAATCTACTTAAAAAACCTATATTTTCATTAACGTATTGATATGTTTTTTGTAACACCTCAAATCGTTTCTCGTGTAGTTTCGTAAACTTAAAATTCTCTTTAGATTTAAGATGATTTAACTCTAATTGAAATTTAGAAATTTCTTTTGAATGTTCTTTTTTTACTTCTTCAATTTCTTTTGTGTTTTCTTTTTTTAATTCTTCAATTTCTTTAGAATGTTCCTTTTTAATATCTTCCAACTTTGCATCAAAAAAACTTTTCACACTTCCTTTAACTCGCTCATTTAACCAAAGAGTTAATAGTGTTGGAATTAGACCTACGAGAAAAATTATAATAACTTCCATGTTTATTCAATTTCTGCTAAACCATCTTTTTGGATAAAACCTATTTTTTCTATTCCATCCATTGAAATAGAAATTTCAAGCCATTTTTCATAAACAGTTTTCAATACAACTTTTGAACCTATAGGTATTTTAATCAACCCTTCTTTAGTTTCCTTTTTTGATGTCTCCAATTTTTTCTGAATTAAAGTTGTGTATGTTTTTCCAACAGAATATATTACAGTAGTTGGCACAACAGATTGTCCATCTGGATTTACTTCAACATTAACAGTAGTATTATATTGATTAACCACAACATTTGGTTTATCTTCAACTAAATGTATTTTTTCAGCAATAATCGCATATAAAATATTAGCCACAATAGCGATAATAACCTGCATTGTATATTCCTTAGCTTTACTCGCAATTTTACTTTCTGAAAGACGATTCAAATAACTCATCAAAATCTCTACCCTCTTTTCAGTTTCCTGAAAAGCATCGTCAATAATTGTATTGGTATCGTCAATAATTTTTTCAATTTCTTGAAGTTCATCTAATGATACATTCTCTTCTGTATAACTTATTGCTTCCATCAACTCATGATTGATTGCCAATGATGGAAATTCGTAAGAAGACGCATCAATGAAATTTGAAACATTCGTATCTAATAATTTCAGAGACTTTAAAATATTTTCCGCACTAATATATTTAAAATCACTAAAAGTCATCTTGTTCATATTAGGTTGCAAACTTATCTCTTGCACGCTTTTATGGATTTGATACAATAAATCAGACGCTTTAAAATCTATAAATTTATAATTGCTTATAGCTTTTGCTGTTTTTTGTGAGGAATTAAGTTCCTTGGCTAGTTTTAATATAGTATTGCTTGCGTTTAATTGATTACTTTTATTAAAATCTTTAAGATGTTTGCTCGCTACAGTGTTATTAAATTTATCAATTTGCTCTATAGTTTTCAGAATATTATCTGAAACTATAATGTTTTTTTTACTCATCTTGAAGTTTTTTTTAAGTTCCTTAACAAAGTTAAAATAATGATGGATTTATGTCGAACACTCAAAATTTTGTTATAAACATAGTTTTAACTAATAAGTCTTTCTAGTTAATAATTTCAAAAAACAAATTATTTTCAATATTAAAAAACAAATTATTCTACCAACAATTAAAAATACACAAAATCTTTCAAGTAAAGGATATTGCCACAATTCTAGAGTGCTCAGGAAAGCTAAATCCAATTATATTACAATATAAAATATCTAAATTTTCCGTTAGAATTGTTTCATTAATTTTTTTATTTTTATTGAAAAAATACAATCTCAAATACCTTTTAAACAAAGAGACTAATCAAACTATTTATGGTAAAAAAAAGCGGTAAACCTTTAGAAAAAACTATCAAGCTAATTGAAGAAACGTTTAACAATTCGCCTGATACACAAGTTTTCTTAAGTCATACACTAATTTGTGAAAGCGGGATTAAAAGAGAATTTGATGTAGTGATAAAATCTAAAGTTAATGGTTACGATATGTGCATCGCAATTGAATGCAAAGATTACGGAACAAAAGTATCAATTGAAAAAATTGAAGCCTTCAAGTCTAAGTGTTCAACAGTAAAACAAATTAATAAAATGGTTTTCGTAAGTGCTTGTGGTTATCAACGTGGTGCAATTACTCAAGCTAAAAATTTTGGAATAGACCTTTTGACTGCAGAAAAAGTTAGTGTTGAATATTTAGAAAATTTAGCAGGAAAGGTGTCACCTCTTTTGCTTGAAATAAATAAAGTAAATCCTGATTATCAAATAACACTTGGAAGTAATAATATTTTAAAAGAATCAGACTTCATATTTGACAATGATATCATCGAACATCGAACTGATAAAAAAGTTTGCGTTTATGAATTTTTAGAACCATTATTTAAACTAAGTGACAAGGGACTACAAGGATTAGCTTTTCATCATTATATGAAGAATAAAAAAAACATAGAAAGTAGTCCTACTTTCACCGCAACATTGGCACTAAATTTTTCTCCTGCTTCGTACTATGTTCAAAATGTTAGGAATATTAAGATTGATGTTACAAGAATAGAGTTTACCATTGTTATGAATCTGGTTAAATTGCAAAGTGAAAAATCTGGTCGAGTGATTAAAAATAATGATAATTCAATTAAAGCTTATTCTGTCATTTTAAAATTAGATGAAAATTCAGAGAGTGAATTAATTATAAAACCTAATAATGATATCTCATATTACCACACAGAAAATAAAGAAATCAAGCAATTGAAAACCCTTTTTCAGTATGATGCAGTAGCAGATAAAATTATTTCGATTGATTAATTATAATCTAATTTAAAAAATGATAAAAGGAAATCCAATACACGATACCATCGTTATAGTAAAAAAAGATACAATTATAAAAGTTGTAGAACTCGTTAGTAAGGCACCTGAACCAAAAACACCTGCTTTAACGCAGTGGTTTAATGATTATAGTGATGTTACAGCTTTTTTTGGCACTATTGCAACTGCGGGTGCTTTAATAGTTGCAATTATAGCTATTTTTAAAACAGCCAAAGATTCTCGACACCAATTACTTGTTGGCAAATTTGAGGAAATGTACAGTCTAATTTACATTTTACTACCTGAATACTTACTGTTCTTTCAATTAGATAAAATCCTTGAAAATCACCATAATGAAACTTTACCAGCCGACCAACGAGCCAACTTTCTTTTAACATACCGAAGTGAACTAGAAGGTGTGAAAGCGATGGTAAATATTGATGATTTATTTTCGAAAATAGCAAGATTATCTGTCTTGGCTAATGCTTATTTAGATAAGGAATTAAAAAATGAGGTTCTTGCTTATAGCAAGCTATTTGAAATGATACTAATAGTTTCCACACAACAACAGATGGCTTATAAATATACCAACTTTAAAAATGGTTTTCCACAGTATGAAAACGTTCAAAATTTTGCATCAGTAATATCTAAAAAATTAATAGTGAAAATAAATTTGGGCGGTGAGAATGCGGAGAAGAGTATTTTCTATGAATATTTCAGGAATAAATTTCAATTAGATTTAGGACTAAAAAAAGATAATACTAGATAAGTTATAATTTAACATTTATATACCATCTATTAAACAAATACTACATTTTGAAACTGGTCTAAGGTCTTATATCTCAAATAAAAAAGATAAATTTTTAGTTATATTCATTACTCAAATCCATTATATTTCCTAATATAAAATTGTCATTTAATTTCGGGAGCTTTCCATATCTTGGTGATACCATTCTCAATCATGTTTTCTGAAGTCAATGAATATAAATCAGGGATACAATAGTTCCTTTCTTCATCATCTAATATTCGCAAACCAACTAAAAATCCGTGAATTTCAGCTCCTTCATAATCTTCAACAATAAGTTTGGAAGCCATAATTGAAAATATTTGCTTATCATCTACGAATACTTTTTTCTTAAAAATATCAAATAAAAGTTTTAATACATTATCGATATCAATTCTATTAATGTAAGTTTTAGAACCTTTAATTTCTACAGTAATTGTTAATCTACTTTTATGTGGCCAATTGTCTCTTTTGGAAAATTCTAGTAATTCATTAACCCTTTGCTTAAACTCAATAATCCTCTCTTTACTTTTAGTTTGACTAGTTGGAACAGGAAAATCATTTAGTTTTCCAAAAACTTCATCGTAATAACTACTTTGATAATATTCTATAAATTCAGTATCTACCATTTACTATTTTTATTATAATTTTAAATTGCACTTAATCTATTATTTATTAATGCTTATAAAATAATATCTAATATTCAATAAAGTTAAATAATTTATGTGTGACAAATTATTATTTTCAAATTTGGTGCTTTTCAAATTTGAAAAGGATTTTTATACGTAGAAATTCATTTTCAATAACCACATATTAAATAAAAACAACATTCAAAATTGTATGATGAGTTGAAATGTTTTTTATTTCTATACGAAATTGCTTCATTATTTTATTTATGTTTATAAAATAATTATAGCACTAGAAATTATATTATAAACCCTATACAATGAAACTCTAATCAACAATTAGTTTAAATGGAAGGAATTGAATTGATAAAATTTTTCAATGAGAATAGCAACGGAATTACAGCATTTGCTGCAATCGGTGCTTTAATTATTTCGGCAATGGCAATTAAACGAGCAACAAATGATAATCGAAAACAAGTCCTCGCACATAAGATTGAAGAAATCTATGAATTATTAGTATCGTTAACAGCAGAGTACGTTTCGTTATATTCAGTTTATAAACATTTAGAAGAATCAAATAACATCGAGCTTGAAAATAAAGCACGATTTAATCTAAAAGCTCATTTTTTCGACTTAAATGGAAAGCTAAAAGAAAAAATTAATTTGGATGATTTGATAAAAAAATCAAGAAGATTAAATATCCTTGCAAATACCTATTTAAACGGTGAAATAAAATTTGATATAATATGTTTTTCGCAAATTTTAATTGCAATTCTTTTCGTTCTTAAATATGAAGATATAAAACAGAGAGAGCCAGAATTTAATGAACCTTTACCAGATGAAGATACAATGTATCATTTGAGCGAAGGATTTACTCACAAGCTTGTTATAGAAATTGGATATGGGAATGTAAACAAAGGTTTTTTGACGTATAGGAACACAACATTTAAAGATAAAATAAAAGCGATAAGTCAATCAATACTGAGAAAACAAACAACTACACATTAAATAAATGCAACATTAGTTTTAAATATATAGTGATTTATAAAAAGTTATATTACTTTCATTGCTAAAAAAAATAGACAATTCAACTGGAATACTGAAAAAAGCAATATGGAACAGAACAAGCCGATATTAGCTTAAGAAGTTAATTTTAAATTTATTGAGATGGCGTAATATCATTAATTTTAACACAAAAAATAAGATAACACGCTAATATATTGATAATTGTATTATTTTTACATTTTAAATTTAACATTTAAAATGTAAATTATGAAAAACTCTATCTTTTTTTTATTAGTATTATTCTCTTTAAAAGTATCATCTCAAATTACATTTACTAGCCCAGCTTATCACTACAAAGTAATGGTACCACTTGGTTTTACAGTTACAACAAAAACAGGTTTTGACTTTTGTGCTTCAGGTTTTAATAATAGTTCTATAGGGGTGACTGTAGCAAGATTGAATGATAATCCTACACCAACAGATTTTAATAATGAAGTTTCAGATGCAATGCTTGTTAATGGCTTATCAAATACACTGCCAAATGTACAAATGTCTAGTAGAGGTCTCGGAACTACTTCTAATGGTTTGAATTATGCCTACTATATCGTAAAAGCTGGTTATACGGACAAAGTAAAAATAACTTGTTATGCTTTTATTAGAAATTATTTTATGTATACATTAATTACATCTTCAGGAGATGTAGATTCTGCGACTTTTAGAAATGATTTTCGAAGTGTGCTAAATTCATTTAGATTTGAGTAAAGATTAAGATTAAGAACCATCACGCGAGATTTAGCCTTTAGATGATTTAAACATATAAAAATGTATACTGAATAAACTTGCATCGTAGTCAACTAATGTACCAGAAACTCAGATAATAACCATAACATACTCTTACTACATATAAAAATGTGTTTTTTAAACAACCTCATATTAAGATACTATAACATTCGAAATAGTATGATGCGGACTGCGGAATGGCCGCTGATTCATTAATCCCACTTCTTTTAGCTTTCCGGCAACACTATGAATTTTGGTGGTTTCAAGAGCTTCTCGCAAGGTCATTGGCGGCAAAATACTTGGTACGCGTTTGGCAAGCATCGTTTTTCCTGCTCCGGGCGGGCCTATTAAAATAATATTATGTCCTCCGGCTGCTGCGATTTCCATGCATCGCTTGATACTTTCCTGTCCGCGGACGTCTGAGAAATCGTGTTCAGGAAAATCTAAAGTTTTATAAAATTCGGCTCTTGTATCAATTACTGTTGGTTTCAGTGTGTCTTTTCCCGCGAAGAAATCTATTACTTCCTGCAAATTTGAAACTCCGTAAACATCAAGTCCGGCAACAATTGCAGCCTCTTTTACGTTTTGGATGGGAAGAAAAAAACCTTTATATCCTTCTTCCTTTGCTTTTATGGCAATAGGTAATGCGCCGCGAATGGGTTGCAAACTTCCGTCTAAAGAAAGTTCTCCCATAATAATATATTCTTCTATATTGGGCGCTTTTATCTGATCTGAGCCTTTTAAAATTCCCATTGCAAGTGGCAAATCATAGGCAGAACCTTCTTTTCTAAGATCGGCTGGCGCCATATTTATCGTAATCCTTTTTCCGGGCAAGCTTAAACCGTTGTTTTTTAGTGCAGCCGCAATTCGGAAACTGCTTTCTTTTATGGCACTATCAGGCAATCCAACTAAATGATAACCAATACCTTTATCCATATGCACTTCTATTGTAATGGTAGTAGCTTCTACTCCAAAAACGGCACTTCCGTAAACTTTTACTAACATAAAATCATTTTCATTAAAGTTTTTAAATCTAATGAAAATAATTAAATCATAGCTTTTTTACTACAAAAAAATATCTTTTTTTAAATATCCAACCCAATTTGTTTTTTTATTCCCTCTACAATCTTACTCAATTCTAAACTGTTTTGATGCGACCAAAGCTTACTTTCAATTTGATTATTTTTGATACAATTATGGCATTCCAGTGCCTCATGCGTGTATCCTCTCCCTAAATTTGGCAAACTAAAAGCGGTTTCTTTTTCTTTAAAAACAGAATATCCATCTGCAATATACCACGGAGCATTAAGCTGAATATGTCCCAAAGTTCCGCTTATAGTAGCTTTCATATCAGATTCAGAACTTATAGAAGCGTGTAAAACCGACTGGGCGTTTTCATATTGCAAAATCATTGAAGTCTGTAAATCTATTCCGTTTGAATTATAGATTGATTTTGCCAGTATTTCTTTTGGAATACCTAATATTATATAGGAAAGAAATAACGGATATACGCCAATATCAAATAAGGCGCCCCCTCCAAGATTTTTATCAAACAGTCTTCCTCCTTCTTTTTCATCAGCATAAAAAGCAAAATCAGCTTTTACATATTTTATATCGCCAATAATACCTTGATTTACTTTTTCGAGAATTTCTTTAACAGACGGAATAAAACGCGTCCAGAAAGCTTCCATAAAAAATTTATTATTCTTTTTTGATACTTCAATCATTCGGGCGACATCTTTATAAGATAATGCAAGAGGCTTTTCGCATAAAACATGTTTGCCATTTTCTAATGCTTGTATAGATAACTCAGCATGCGAATCGTGTGGTGTGGCAATATAAACGATATCAACCTGATCGTCGGTAAAAAGTGCTTCGTAAGAATCGTACGATTTTGGGCAATGGTACTTTTTTGCAAACTCCGTTGCTTTACTATTATTTCGCGAAGCCACTGCAAATAATTCTGCATCCTGCAGTAATAATAAATCAGCAGCAAATTGATTTGCAATATTTCCTAAGCCAATAATTCCCCACTTTATTTTTTTATTATTTTTCATACTATTCTATAAGGGCTACTTATCAATGGTTTAATTAAATTATGATGTAAATAAAGAAAAAACATTAGTGAAAATAAATCTTAGATAACATATATTTCATATTTTTAGCAACAAATTTGCAAATTAACTATGAAAAAAGCCCTACTCCTACTCTTTTTGAGCGTTTTTTTAACAAAAACATATGCTCAGGATTATTTCCCTATTAATGAAAGTGTGCAAAACAAAAACAAAAATTATACTGTTTTTACTAATGCCACTATTTATGTTACCCCAACTCAAAAAATCGAAAAAGGAACTTTACTTATTCAGGATGGTAAAGTTGTTGCAGTTGGCAATACCGTTACCATTCCTAAAAACAGTATCACGATTGATCTTGCAGGAAAAACAATTTATCCTTCTTTTATTGATATTTATACCAGTTTTGGAGTTGAGAAACCCAAAAGCAATTTAGGAAGAAACCGCGATCCTTTGTATGACACAAAAAGGGTCGGTTATTACTGGAATGAAAGTATTCGTCCAGAAGTAAACACTTATGAAACTTTTAAATACGACCAGCCTAAAGCAGAAGAATTATTAAAAGCAGGTTTTGGAGTAGTTGGAACTCATATTCCTGACGGAGTTGCTCAGGGAACCGGAATTTTGGTTGCACTGAACAATACAGAAAACAGTAAACAAATTATTGCTAATAAAATTACCAATCACCTTGCTTTTTCAAGAAGTGCACTAACGAATCAGGCTTATCCAAGTTCATTAATGGGTATGATGGCTTTGTTGCGCCAAATGTATCTGGATCTGGATTGGTACAAAAAAGGAAATTCTGAAACTAAAGATTTATCATTAGAAGCTTTGGCAAATAATGAAAAGCTGGTTCAGATTTTTACAACAGAAGACAAATTAAACAGTTTGAGAGCTGCCAAAATTGCTAAAGAATTTGGTTTAAATTACATTCTAAAAGGCAGCGGAAATGAGTTTGAAAGAATCGATGAAATCAAAAACACGAATGCTAAATTTATTATTCCCGTAAGTTTTCCGGATGCTTATGATGTTTCGAATCCGTATTTATCCAATCAAATCGAATTGGCTGATATGCGTTTCTGGAATCAGGCACCATCAAACTTAAAAATATTATCTGACAATGGTGTTGTTTTTGCCCTTACGACAGATAAACTAAAAAAGACCGAAGACTTTAAACCTAACTTATTAAAAGCTATTAAATATGGTTTTGATAAAACAAAAGCCCTGGAAGCTCTGACTACAGTTCCGGCGGCAATTCTGGGAAAAAGCAATGAAGTTGGAAGTTTAAAAACCGGAAGTTATGCCAATTTTGTAATTACTTCAGGTGAAATATTTGATGAGAAAACAGTTTTATACGAAAACTGGGTTCAGGGAACTAAATATGTTGTAAACGATATCAACTCAAAAGACATACGCGGAAACTATAATCTAACGGTTGGAAAAGATACTTACAAATGGAAAATTGAAGGAACAGTTAATACTCCAAAATCTGAGATAACTACTGCTGACGATAAAAAAGTAAACAGCACTTTTGCAGTTGCTAAAAATTGGATTTCGCTTTTAATAAAACCTGCAGATACTATCAAGGCTAATTTTACCCGTTTGACAGGATTTATAGAAAAACCGGAAAGTTTATCCGGAAAAGCCGTTTTTGCAAACGGAGATGAATTGGTTTGGACAGCCGTAAAAACAAGCGCATTTGTTGCTGTTAAAGATACAGTAAAACCAGAAAAACCAAATCCTGTTATCCCAACAACGTATCCAAACGTTGCTTTTGGTGATACTAAAAAACTAACGGCTCAAACTTTATTATTTAAAAATGCTACGGTTTGGACAAATGAAAAAGAAGGTGTTTTAACTGAAACTGATGTTTTAATTAAAAACGGAAAAATTGCTGCTGTTGGTAAAAATCTTTCAGATGCTTCTGCTACCGTTATTGATGCAAAAGGAAAACATATTACAAGCGGAATTATCGATGAGCACTCGCATATTGCTATTTCTAAAGGTGTAAACGAAATGGGGCATAACTCTACTGCCGAAGTTACGATTCAGGATGTTGTCAATTCTGAAGATATTAATATTTACAGGGATCTTGCCGGAGGTGTTACGATTTCTCAATTATTACATGGATCTGCAAACCCTATTGGCGGCCGTTCTGCCATAGTAAAATGGAAATGGGGTGCTGCACCAGACGAAATGTTATATAAAAACCAGCCCAAATTTATCAAATTTGCTTTGGGAGAAAATGTAAAACAAGCCAATTGGGGTATAGATAATCCTACTCGTTTTCCTCAGACCAGAATGGGTGTTGAACAGGTTTTTACCGATTATTTTCAGCGTGCAAAAGAATATGACGAAAGCTGGAAAAAATTCAACGCCGGATCTAAAAAAGGAAAAGCGCCAAGAGTTGATTTAGAATTACAGACTATTGCCGAAATTATCAATAAAGAACGTTTTATTACGTGCCACTCTTATGTAGAATCTGAGATTTTAATGTTGATGAATGTTACCGAGAAATTCAATTTTAAAGTAAACACTTTCACACACATTCTTGAAGGTTATAAAGTGGCTGATAAAATGAAAGAACACGGAGCCGGAGCTTCGACTTTCTCTGACTGGTGGGCTTATAAATTCGAAGTAAATGATGCAATTCCGTTCAACGGGCCAATTATGCACAACGAAGGATTGATTGTAGCCTATAACTCTGATGATGCCGAAATGTCCAGAAGACTGAATCAGGAAGCTGCAAAAGCAGTAAAATACGGCAATATATCTGAAGAAGATGCCTGGAAATTTGTAACCCTGAACCCTGCCAAATTATTACATATTGATGATAAAGTAGGAAGCCTTAAAGTAGGTAAAGATGCTGACGTTGTTTTATGGAGCGACAATCCTTTATCTATTTATGCTAAAGCCGAAAAAACAATTATTGAAGGTGTTGTTTATTTTGATATTGAAAAAGATGCCGAAAAACAATTGGCTATCACTAAAGAAAGAAGTTTACTGATTGGGCAAATGCTACAGGAAAAAAACAAAGGAATGAGCACCCAACAACCTACAAAAAAAGAAAAAACAGAATATCACTGTGATACTTTAGAACAATAATTAAGGTGTTATAAATTCGAAAAGATTAAAAAAAGACAATATGATACATAAAAACATATATATAATGCTGCTCGCAGTTTGTGCTTCGGTACAAATAAAAGCACAGCAAATACCGGCACCAAAACAAACTCAATCGGTTTTAATTTTAAATGCCACTGCACATTTGGGCAACGGAACCGTGATTCAAAACAGTGCGATTGGTTTTAAGGATGGAAAAATTACTTTAGTAGCCGATGCTACAACCATAAGACTTGCGGCCAATGCTTATGACACTACAATTGATGCCAGCGGAAAACATGTTTATCCGGGATTTATTGTTCCTAACGCAACACTGGGTTTGGTAGAAATTGATGCTGTAAAATCATCCGACGATCAGGAAGAAATAGGTAGTTTTAACCCGAATGTGAGAAGTATTATTGCTTATAATTCAGAATCAAAAGTAGTCGAAACTGTTCGTCCAAATGGTATTTTAATTGCTCAGATTACACCTCGTGGCGGAAGAATTTCAGGAACATCTTCAGTAGTACAATTAGATGCCTGGAGCTGGAAAGATGCTATTATAAAAGAGAACGACGGGATTCATCTTAATTTTCCATCGGGTTTTAAAAGATCTGGATCATGGTTTGAACCCGGAATAATTGAAGCCAACAAAGATTACCCTAAACAGGTTGAAGAAGTAACCGCATTTTTAATTAATTCTAAAGCATACAATGAGGCTCCCGGAAAAGAAAGAAATGTGGTTTTAGAAGCTACAAAAGGGCTTTTTGACGGAACTCAAACGCTATATATTCATGCCGATGAAGAAAAACAAATTGTAGACGCCATACAATTAGCAGTAGACAATGGAATCAAAAAAATTGTTATTGTTGGCGGATTCGAAGCTTATAAATCGGCAGATGTATTGCAAAAATACAATGTTGGTGTTTTGCTGAGACGTGTTCACGATATGCCAACAAGTGACGACCAGGATGTAAATCTGCCGTACAAAATGGCTAAAATACTAACTGATAAAGGTATTGTAGTGGGGCTTGAAAACAGCGGCGACCACGAACGTATGAGCGTAAGAAATCTTCCGTTCCTGGCAGGAACCTGTGCTGCTTTTGGTCTGGACAAAGAAAAAGCATTACAACTTATTACTTTAAATACAGCAAAATTATTAGGTATCGATGCTACTTGCGGTACATTAGAAACAGGTAAAGACGCAACGTTATTTATCTCCGAAGGTGATGCTCTTGATATGAGAACAAATAAATTAACGAACGCTTTTATTCAGGGGAGATCAATTAATTTAGAAACTTTTCAAACCAAATTGAGCGATAAATTCAAAGCAAAATACAACCAGAAATAAGTACATTCTTTTTCGATAAAAAAGGCATCATTTGAGCAATTCATCTGATGTCTTTTTTATTTAAAATTATCACCTTTTGGATCAAATCTTTAAATAATTGAACACACTTACTCTTAAATTTAAAATTATTCTTTCATTTTTATGTTAACAAATGTTTTTTACAAGCAAATTTTAGTATTCACGATTAATAAATTACAAATTTTAAGTTCGTTTTAACAAATACACGCAAAATACAGGGGGTTAAATTCTAAAATTAACAAAAATTAAACATCTTACTCTATTTTTTATAGGGGTGTCGATTGATTTTATACTTTTATAAAAAATTTAAAACTAAATAACTATGCGAAAAATTATTTTAAGTGTGATCCTTATCACTATTTTGGTACTAACCTTTATATCAAACTTTATCCTTACCGATAACCCTATTCCGGCAGAAGCTGTAAAGTTTGACACAGGAGATACAGCTTGGATGATCGTAGCAACTGCATTTGTATTGCTTATGACACCAGGATTAGGATTTTTCTACGGAGGAATGGTAGGTAAGAAAAATGTTATCAGTACAATGCTTCAAAGTTTTATGGCAATGGTAATTGTTACTATTTTATGGGTTGTTGTTGCTTTCGGATTGGCTTTTGGCCCTACTATTGGAGGAATCATCGGAAACCCTTCTACTAACTTATTCTTTGAAGGTGTTGGTACTAACACTGCATGGAGTCTTGCCCCAACTATACCGTTTATGTTATTCGCATTGTTTCAGGCAAAATTTGCCATCATTACACCTGCATTAATTACAGGTGCATTTGCAGAGCGTGTACGTTTCTGGGCATACTTATTATTCATGGTTTTATTTATCTTAGTTATATATGCTCCTTTAGCACACATGACGTGGCATCCTGACGGAGTTTTCTTTAAAATGGGAGTATTAGACTTCGCCGGAGGAACAGTAGTACATATGAGTGCTGGTTGGGCTGCATTAGCCGGAGCCATCTTCTTAGGAAAAAGAAAAATCCAAAAAGTAAATCCTGCAAGAATTACTTATGTATTATTAGGTACAGGATTACTTTGGTTCGGATGGTTTGGTTTCAACGCAGGTTCTGCACTTGGAGCAAATGGTCTGGCTGTTCAGGCTCTAGGAACTACAACTGTTGCTGCTGCTGCTGCTGCTATGGCATGGGTTTTCCTTGATAAAATTATCGGACATAAATTATCTGCACTTGGTGCATGTATCGGAGCTGTGGTAGGTCTTGTTGCTATTACGCCTGCCGCAGGTTTCGTTAGCATTCCTCACGCCATTTTTATCGGAGCTTTCTCTGCCATCGTGAGTAACCTTGTAGTAAGCAAATTCCCTAAAGGAAAAATTGATGATGCACTAGATGTTTTTGCTTGTCACGGTGTTGGTGGTATGGTAGGAATGTTGTTAACCGGAGTTTTTGCTTCAAAAGCAATTAACCCTGCAGTTGGAGATAATCAAGGTTTGATTTTCGGAACTCCAACTCTATTCATCAACCAATTAACAGCCTTGGTAATTGTTTCGATCTTCGCTTTTGTAGGTTCTTATATTTTATTCTTTGTTGTAAATAAAATTACACCTTTAAGAGTTACCGAAGAAAAAGAAGAATTAGGATTAGACATCTCTCAACACGGAGAATTTTTATAAAAAACAAACCAAAACCAAAACCAAACTAAACCAAAATTAAAAGCACTCTGAGTCTGACTTAGAGTGCTTTTTGCTTTTCTTAGATTAGAGGATAGAAGAAAGAAAATAGAAGAAAAAGAGAATAGATTACAGAATGCAGATCTACGATTGTCAATTTACAGCATAAAAAAAGCACTCTAAGTTTTTTACCCAGAGTGCTTTTTATTTTGAATTAATTTTCAACCTTTTTTATTTTAGATTGTAGATTAAAGATTGCAGATTATTGATTCTTACTTTCTCAATTCTCCTCTTTCTTCTTGCTTCTATTCTCTACTCTATTCTCTATATTCTATTCTCTTAAAAAAACTACTTAAAATTCCCAATTCCTTCTTTCAGCCAATGCAAATATTCATCAGCATTAACATAACTAATTGTTGGTTTTGAAGTGTTTAAATTTTTACCTTCTAAATCAGTGATAATATATAAAGGCTGTGTATTGGTTTTGTATTTTGAGATCATAAAATCAGTCCATTTATCACCAACTGTAATAATTTTATCACCAGATTTAGTTACAAACTGCTCTTCTTTTGGCAATTCGCGTTTATCATCTACATAAAGAGAAATCAAAACCACATCGTTTTTTAATATTGGTAAAATTGTAGGCTCAGACCAGACATTATTTTCCATTTTTCTACAATTCACACAAGCATAACCAGTAAAATCAAGCATAATAGGTTTATTGATTGATTTTGCATATGCTAACCCATCTTCATAATCATGAAAAACCATAATACCATGCGGCCCTAATTCAGCACCATCAGGCAACCCTTTTATAGTTTCGCCGCTAACACTGGAATTAGCAGAACCTCCTACGCCAAACGGACTTTCGCTATAGGTTGGAGGCGGCGGAAATGCGCTGATTAATTTCAAAGGTGCCCCCCAAAGTCCAGGGATTAAATATACTGTAAACACTAACGTTAATAATCCTAAATACAATCTTCCAACTGAAATATGCTGTAACGGACTATCATGCGGCAAAGTAATTTTTCCGAACAAATATAATGTCAATGCGGCAAAAATAGCAATCCATATCGCGATGAAAACTTCTCTTTCTAATAAATGTAATTGAAGAACTAAATCGGCATTTGATAAAAATTTAAAGGCTAAAGCTAACTCTAAGAATCCTAAAACTACTTTTACAGTATTTAACCAGCCGCCTGATTTTGGTAACGAATTTAACCAGCCCGGGAACATGGCAAATAACATAAATGGCAAAGCCAATGCCAGAGAGAAACCTAACATTCCGATCACCGGAGCAATTCCGCCGTTTGAAGCCGCTTCTACCAATAAAGTTCCTACAATCGGCCCTGTACAAGAAAATGAAACAATTGCCAGCGCCAAAGCCATGAATAATATCCCTATTATTCCACCTCTGTCTGCTTGCTGATCTACTTTATTCCCCCATGAATTTGGCAGCATAATTTCGAAAGCACCCAAAAATGAAGTAGCAAAAATGATCAATATAATAAAGAAGATTAAGTTAAACCAAACATCTGTAGACAAGGCATTTAATGCATCTGCACCAAATATTTTAGTTACAATTAATCCTAAAATAACATAAATAGCAATAATCGAAAGTCCGTAGAAAATAGCATTACGAATACCTTTTGCTCTGCTTTTACTTTGTTTGGTAAAGAAACTTACCGTCATTGGGATCATCGGGAAAACACAAGGCGTTAACAACGCTGCGAATCCTGATATAAAAGCAATAAAAAAGATCGACCATAAGCTTCTTGCCGGAGCAGGCCCGGGAATATCTTCTTTTGCAGGGGTTTCAGCAACTTCTGCTTTTGCAGTTTCAGTTTTAGCCGGTTCAATTGTTGGCTTTACGGTATCAATAGCCAAACCCTCTACTTTAGTTTCGTCTTTTTTGACTTCTGCTACACTGGCAACTGCATCCATCTTAAAGGTTGACGGAATGGCAATCGAGAATTTTTTATTCGAATTTATACAAACTTCTTTACAAACCTGAAAATCAAATTCGACATCAACCGTTTTTAAATTCGGATTAATGATTGTGATTTCCTGCTCGATATGCGCTTTGCCTTCAAAGAAAGTTTCATTAACACCAAAAACATCGTTAAAAGCGGTTCTTGTTTTTCCTTCTTTGGCTTTTCCAACTAAAGTATAATTGCCTTTTTGATTTTTAAATGTAATTTCTAATGCAAGCGGCCCGCCATCTGGTGTGAATTGCGAATACATATGCCAGTCTTTTTCAATCGTTCCATCAAAAATTAAAACAGCATTATTTCCTGATTTTTTTTCGATTTTAGAAGTCCATTTTACCGGCTCCAGAATTTGTGCATTTCCTTTTGCAAAAGCAAAAAACAGGAAAAATATGATGATTTTATTCCAAACACTTTTCGACATTATCGTTTGATGGTAGTGATTAAAGTTCATTATGTAATTCTATTTTAAGTATTTTATTTGTGGTATTTTCAATTTTAAAACGTTCATCCTGCCGGATTCCAATAACCCAGACAATTTGGTTATTAGAAGACAAAATCCATGTTTTTTCTTTTTCGATCAACGATAATTTTTCATCTTTAAAAAGCTTACTCACTTTTTTCGACTTTCCGTTCATCCCAAAAGGCTGAAAAACATCTCCCTCATTCCATTTACGTAAAATTAGCGGAAACTGGATTTTTTCAGCGTCAACAAAGATAGCTTTATTTGAATCTATTGTAATGTGACTTACATTACAAAGCCTTAATTTTAAGGGAAAATTAACTTCTGTATCATTTGCCGTAATTTCAAATTCTTCCTTTTCTGACGTTTCAGAAATAGGAGATAAAATCAAAGTATCCCTGTTTTTTAGTAAGCGAAATTCTGTTGAAAGTACTTGTTTTCCGGATTGACCGTCTACCAAATCATAAATATCATTCCAAGCCAAAAAGCCAAATTCGTTCAGCCATTGGTACAAATACGATTTGTAATTGGGTAATTTTTTAAGCTGATTTAGATCGAAATGAATATCATCACCCTCCTCTTTTGCAACTTGCTGATAAATCATAATCGACGCATCTTCGACCATTTCCTGCGATTCCTGCAAATACGATTGTGTTTTCTGAAAAGCAGTCAAAAAATTAGGATTGATTTCTTTGAGCATCGGAACTAAATCATGGCGAATCTTATTTCGAAGATATTTATTAGAGGCATTGCTGCTGTCTTCCCGCCATTCTATCTTGTTTTCCTCAGCATATTTCAGGATTTCTTCTCTTGAAAAAGGCAAAAGCGGACGAATAATACGGTCGTTTTGTTCCGGAATTCCGGTTAACCCTTCTAATCCTGTTCCGCGGGTAAGGTTGATAATAAAGGTTTCCAGATTATCATCGGCATGATGTGCTGTTAAGATGTAATCGAAATTCTCTTTTTCTAAAAGTTCATAAAACCAACTGTAACGCAATTCGCGTGCAGCAACTTGTGTCGACAATTTATAGTCTTTAGCGAAAGCTTCGGTATCAAACTGTGTGGTATAAATAGGAATGTTGTTCTGATCGCAATAGTCCTGAATAAAATTCTGATCGCCAAAACTTTCTAATCCCCGAAGCTGAAAATTACAATGCAAAACAGCAATTTCATATGGCAATTGCTGCAATAAATGCAATAAAACCATACTATCCAACCCTCCGCTAACTGCCAGAAATAGTTTTTTATCTTCCAGAAATGGAAATCTTGAAGCGATATGATTTTGAAATTTTGCAAACATTCGATAAAAGTAAAAAATTAAATTCGATCTATTTTTAAATGAATTGTTAAGCGTGTATTTTTTGCCACAGATTAAAAGATTCGCACAGATTTTTTATGAGAATTTCACGCAGATTTTGCAGATTAAAGCAGATTCACGCAAGTTAGTTTTTAATAAAATCGAACAAAATCTGCTTTAATCTGCGTGAAACAAAATCATTTTAATTCTTTAATCTGTGGCTATATTTTTTCACCACCAAGTCATTCGCCAAATAAGAATTTGTGCTCATTCGTGAAATTCGTGGTTACCTTTTTTTAAAGTTACTGCAAAACCTCATGCATCGCTTTCGCCTTCAACAAACATTCCTCATATTCGTTTTCAGGGATAGATTGCGCTGTAATCGCGCTTCCTACAGAAAATGACACGTATTTATTTTCCTGATTGTACAAAATACTTCTGATCACGACATTAAAATCAAAATCGCCTTCCGGTGTAAAATAACCAATAGCTCCGCTGTATAAACCACGTTTAGTTTCTTCGAGATTTTCGATGATTTTCATGACCGAAATCTTTGGAGCGCCTGTCATACTTCCCATTGGAAAAGTAGTTCTTAAAACATCTATCGGAGAATATTGCGGATCTAATCTCGAAGTTATAGTCGAAATCATTTGATGTACCTGCAGGAATGAATAGATTTTGCAAAGTTCAGCCACTTCTACAGAACCTTTTTGTGCCGTATGCGACAAATCATTTCGTACCAAATCTGTAATCATGATATTTTCAGCACGTTCTTTGGCATCTGATTCTAAAAATTGTTTTGATTTTTCGTCTTCAACAGGATCTAAAAATCGTTTTGAAGTTCCTTTTATGGGCTGCGAAATCAAATTTTCTCCTACTTTTTTCAGATATCTTTCCGGAGAAGCCGAAAGTAAAAATTGCTTATGATTTTTAAAGAAAACCGAAAAAGGAGCCTGCGATATTGCATTTAGTTTCTGAAATTTTTCAAGCGGATTGATATCCGCATTTTCAGCATAGAATTCCATACAAAAATTAGCTTCGTACATATCGCCTTTATGGATATGATCGAGCATTTTTGTTATTTTTTCTACATAGGATTCTTTCGAAATTCTTTGCTGCACCTCAACTTTACTTAGCGTTTCGAAAGTATTAAATTCGTTTTGAACAATCTCTTCAAAATCATCTTCGAGCTCATCGTCACACAGCAATAAATACTGAATTTCAAGTTGATTTTCTTTTAATAAAAAAATCTTTTTGGGCTGAAAGAAAAACAAATCCGGAAAATCCAAACCATCAAAATTGGAAGAACTTAATTCTTCAACATCATTTTTTAAATCATACGAAAGATAACCAAAAAGCCAGTCTTTGGTCGTTTGCTGATATTGTTTCAGGTCTTCGAAAACGTTATGAAAATCAGTTTTTAAAGATGTAAAAGCATCCACAGCCAGCACACAATCAAAACTGGAATATTCCTGCGGATACGAATTGCTATCCAAAAAAACTACTTCGCGAAATTGTTGTGACCAGTTTAAAAGTTGTTGTTTGAAGTGTTCTGGATTGGCAATATGTTTATGAATGGAAACTCTCAAAAAAGTATAAATTTTAGACTTCAAAATTACGACAAAAAAAATCCTTCAATAAAATAATACTCAAAAATTATTGGCACACTTTTTAGTATACGCAATTAAGAGTTATTACCTAAACAGATTTTTAACACAAAATCAATATTAGTAACTCCAAAAAACATTATTTATTAATCAACCTTTAAAACATTTATGAAAACAATTGCAAAATTAGGATTGACCGTTGTAGTAATCATAGCATTACTATTTTCTTGTAAAAAAGCTGATAATGCTTCGTATGAAGAATCAGCAGATATGAAAGTTTCGGCAGACAGCACTGCTGTTTCCTCATCGGCAGCAGTAGTCGATAAAAACAGTAAGCAGAAATTTATTCGAACCGCCGATATTAAATTCAAGGTCAAAAATGTCGTCAAGTCTACGTATGCAATTGAAAACGCTACTCAAAAATTTGGAGGTTTTGTGACTTACACCAATTTACAAAGCAATATTCACGATCAGATTAAAACTAAAATCAGTCAGGATAGTACACTTGAAACCACAAAATATACGGTAGAAAATAATATTACCATTCGTGTTCCTAACACACAGCTCGATACCGTAATAAAAACCATTGCCAAACAAATTGATTTTCTTGACTTTAGAGTAATTAAAGCAGATGATGTTTCATTGAAATTATTATCGAATGAACTTTCTCAAAAAAGAAGTGCCTCGACAGAAAAAAGAATCGAAAATGCCATTGATTCTAAAGGCAAGAAAATAAATGATGTTATGGAAGCTGAAAATACTTTGGCCAGTCAAAAAGAAGCCAGTGACAATCGTACCATCGATAATTTATCATTAAAAGATCAGATTAATTTTAGCACGATTACTTTACAGCTTTATCAAAATGAAACGATCAGACAGGAAACAATGGCAAGTGAGAAAAACAGCAACGCTTACAAACCAAATTTAGGCCTGCAAATCCTTGATTCTCTAAAAAATGGCTGGTATATTCTTGAATCTGTTTTTGTTTTTTTAATTAATCTTTGGCCTTTTATTTTGATTGGATCACTTGGCTTTTTTCTTTATAAAAAATACATCAAGAAATAAGAAAAGTGTTAATAAATTAGCAATTTCATAATGAAAAATTCGTTATATTTGATATAGCATTAAACTTAACACAATTTATAACTAGAATAATTATTGAATCCTCAATAAAATAACGTTAAAAGCAGATTTTCATTTTATTAGGGAATTCAGATTTAAGATGTTTATCAGCAAATAAATTATATATTTTAACCTTATTAAATCTAGTATTATGAAAATTGCTACCATTATTGTCCGTGTTTTAATTGGTCTTTTGTTGCTTTTCGCTTCTATCAGTTACTTTTTTCACTTAGCTCCTGAACCGGAAACAACAGGAAATTTTAAAGCTTTTAATGTTGGTTTAATGGCCTCTACGTATATAATGCCTTTAGCAAAGTCGATTGAATTGCTTTGCGGAATTGCTTTTGTAACCGGTCGTTATGTAACATTGGCTAATATTTTGATCTTACCAATTACGGTAAACATTTTGTTCATTAATTATTTTCTGGCTCCTGAAGGTTTACCAATTGCGGTTTTACTGTTCTTGGCCAACTTATTTTTGATTTACAGATATTGGGATAATTATAAAAGTGTTTTCACCAGATAGTCGCTTTTATTTTAAAATACAGAAACCCGATACTTTTTAAGCATCGGGTTTCTTATTTAATAAAGACTCAACGTTAATAATCTTTACTAATTTGCTTTATCGTGTTTTGTCCAGACTAAATCTGAAATTTCATAGCCAATTTCCCTTGCTTTAATTAAGAAGTCTGCTTTTATGCTTTCAGGGATTGTAGTTTCTCTGGAAAGTATCCACATATATTTTAAACTTTCGCCTGCAACGAGTGCGTATTTATAATTGTCCTCAACCGCAATTACATTATATCCCGCATAAAAAGGTCCAAAAAACGAGACTTTAAGCATTCCAATATTGTCATTTTTTACAAATTTGGCTTTTCCAATACTTTCTTCCCATTTGTCTTTTTTTACATCGTAGCCTTTATTATCTACCCTTATGGTTCCGTTATCATTTAAGGAATATTCTGCCGTGACGTTGTTAAGTCCTTTTTCATACTTAAAATCGAGTCTGGCAATTTCGTACCATTTTCCTAAATATTTCGATTTGTCAAAATTAGTGACTGCTTTAGCGTTTTTAGGAATTGTCATACCACAAGAATAAAGGGCAACTGCTATTCCTGCTCCTACAAGAACCGGAGCTATATATCTACTTTTCATAACATTATCTTTTAGACTCGTAAAGATAACCTGAGAAAACTAAATTTTATTTACAACATTTCTATCTTATTTTATATTTTTCTACTTTTAAGATATTTTATAAATTAGATTTTAAAGTATATATAGTACCTAGAGGTAATGCCATTAAGCTAAGTTTTTTAAGTTATAATTATTCTCACAAAGACACAAAATCGCAAGGTTTGTCATTTCGACGTAAGGAGAAATCCTCGCAAGAAACTCGATAAAGATTGGCTTTTTGGAATGGAGCTACTTACGAGGATTTCTCCTTACGTCGAAATGACATAAAAATGAGAGAAACTTTGCTAATATTTAGAACAATAAAAAAAACCGCCAGAAAATTGATTCCGGCGGCTTCTAAAAATATATTTTAACGTAAATTATACGTGTAATGCTCTATTGTCTGTAGCGGCCAATGCTGCTTCTTTTACTGCTTCAGCAAAAGTTGGATGCGCATGACTCATTCTTGAAATATCTTCAGCAGAAGCTTTGAATTCCATTGCTGTAACTGCTTCAGCAATTAAATCAGCTGTACGTGCTCCAATCATATGAACTCCTAAAACTTCATCTGTTTTTTCATCAGCAAGGATTTTTACGAATCCGTCTAAATCAGCACTTGCTCTTGCACGTCCTAATGCTTTGAATGGGAAACTTCCAGATTTGTAAGCAACTCCAGCAGCTTTCAATTGCTCTTCAGTTTGTCCAACTGCCGCAACTTCCGGCCAAGTGTACACTACACCAGGAATTAAGTTATAATCGATATGTGGTTTTTGACCCGCCAAGATTTCAGCAACCATAGTTCCTTCTTCCTCCGCTTTGTGTGCTAACATTGCTCCACGAACAACATCACCAATTGCATAAATATTAGGAACATTAGTTTGCAAATGATCGTTTACTTCTACTTGCCCTCTGTCTGAAATTTTTACTCCTGCTTTATCAGCGTTTAATCCGTCTGTGTAAGGACGACGACCAACAGAAACTAATGAATAATCTCCTTCAAGAGTAATTGTTTCTCCTTTTGCATTTTCAGCCTGAACAACCACAGCATCGCCGTTTCTTTCTACTGATTTTACTTTGTGAGAAACGTAGAATTTCATTCCTTGTTTTTTCAATACTTTAGTCAATTCTTTAGACAATGAACTGTCCATTCCAGGAATAATTCTGTCCATGAATTCTACTACAGAAACCTGAGCTCCTAAACGAAGGTAAACTTGCCCAAGCTCGATCCCGATAACGCCACCACCAATAATTACCAAATGTTTTGGAACTTCTTTTAAAGCCAAAGCTTCTGTAGAAGTAATAATTCTTTCTTTATCAATTTTAATGAATGGTAAAGAAGATGGTTTTGATCCTGTAGCGATTACAGCATATTTAGTTTCGATAGTTTCTGATGTTCCGTCAGCTTTTGCAACTGCAATGTGTGTTGCGTCTACGAAAGAACCTAAACCATTGAAAACAGTGATTTTATTTTTATCCATTAAGTAGTTGATTCCACCTACGGTTTGATCTACAACGGCTTGTTTGCGCGCGATCATTTTCTCTAAATTGATTTTTACATCTCCGGAGACTTCGATTCCGTGATCTGCAAAATGAGCAATTTCGGCATAATGATGAGAAGAAGATAATAATGCTTTTGAAGGGATACAACCTACGTTAAGGCAGGTTCCTCCAAGAGAGTTATACTTTTCTACAATTGCTGTTTTGAAACCTAATTGTGCGCAACGAATTGCTGATACATATCCGCCAGGACCTGAACCTATAATGACTACGTCAAATGAACTCATAGTTTGTAAATTTTATTTTTAGCGATACAAAATTAAGGAATAAAGTTTTGTTTAAAGTTTAAATCTCAATGTTTTTTGTGTGAAATTTTGGGTTTGGGGGTTTCTGCCACAAAGGCACTAAGGCACAATTTTTTTTTGTATTGGGTATTTTAATGTGAAGTTTTTTTGGATTTGAGTTTTACAGCAAAGGACGCAAAGATCGCAAGAGTTTTGTTTTAGATTTTTGCTAAGCAAAGTAAAGGACGCAAAGTGAAGCAACCTGAAACTTGAAACCTCAAACTAAAAAACCTCTGTCCCTTGTGAATATGAACCTTAGTCCCTTCTATCTAAGGTTTTCTTTGAGGATTTCTTGAAGTATGGAAAACAGAATAAACGATTACTTCATTTCCGAAAATTTCGTAAATAATTACAAATGGAAATTTAACCAAAGTTAATTCTCTGTAACCTGGCTCTTTTTTTATTTCAAATAATTCCGGATTTGTTTTTAGAACTTTTAGATAGGATTTTAAATACGACAGAAATTGTTTTCCTAAACCTTTACTCCTGCTTTCATAGAATTCAATAGATTCATCAATTTCATTTTCTGCTAAGGGTAAAATTTTAATCTTAAAAACCATACTTAGCATTCAAACATTGTTCTGCTTCTTCCCAAGAACTTGCTTCTTTTTCATTTGAAAGATATTTTTCTCTTTCTTCAGCGACTAAATCATAATGAGAATCGGAAACAATTGATTTCTTTTCGTCATGGTTTATAGCATCAAAAACACTTTCTAGAATTTCTAATTTAGAGTCATCTTCAATGAACTTTCCAAAATCCTTTATAAGCTTACGTCTTAATTCTTTTGTTTCCATTATCGTTGCATTTTAAATCAAATTTAAGTCTTTTTGGTTTTGAAATGTGTTAATGGTTTATAAATTTACCTGCAAAGTTTACTAAGGATTTTATACAAAGTTTTGATTTTTTGTTTCTCGCAATCCCGATAGCTATCGGGATTGCGAGATTATTTTGAAAACCTTAGATATTCATCACGTTTTAGACGCACTGCTGTGCGTCTCTACATAAAACCTTTGTCCCTTTGAACCTCAGCAACTCAGAACCTCAGTACCTCAAAAAACAACCGTTGAATTCTTTACTTCACTAATCATAAACATACTTTGCGTGCTGCCTATATGTTGTAACGTTGTGAGTTTGGTTACCAGAAATTCCCGATAAGCTTCCATGTCTTTTACGAGAACTTTCAGTATATAATCATAATCACCGCTTACGTGATGGCATTCTAATACTTCGTTGAGTTTAATGACTTCGCTTTCGAATTTGGTTAGGAATTCTTTGGTATGCTGAATGAGTTTTAGATGACAAAAAACTACAAATCCCTTTTCCATTTTTGATTTGTCGACTAAAGCCACGTAGTTTTTGATTATTCCTTCGCGTTCTAACTTTTTGATTCTTTCGTAAACGGCGGTTACCGAAAGATTGAGTTTTAGGGACAATTCTTTGGTTGTTTTTTTACTGTCGGTTTGTAGTAGAACCAAGAGTTTTTTGTCGGTGGCGTCTAATGTCATTTTATAAGGTTTATGGTTTGTTGTTTTTAGTTTATTGTTACTTGATGAAAGAAAATCTAGCAATTTAGGTTTTATTAATCAAATTTAGAATAATAATCTCTACAAAGTTATTTTTATAGTTTTAAAATCTAATTATAAGACACATTATTGATTAATTTTCTAATAAGATGTTATTTTGAATAGAATTTATGTTGAAAACAAGAGCCCTAGCCGTGATAGAAGTGGAAAGCCCGGAGTAAAAAAGGCAAAAGTTTCTTGTTCTAAAAAAGCGACTCCCGAGGCTTTGGGAGAAGCTCCTTTTTGAACTTTAGAAACTTGACTTTTTTTAGGTCCCGATAGCTATCGGGATGAAACGGATAGCAGGACACGAGCGATAGCGACTGACGAAGTAAATAGCTCCTTATTAAAATTAAATTCCAATATTTTAAATTCCAAATTCCAATGGGAATGCCAATTTCAAAAACAAACTAAAAACAACAAACTAAAAACTATCAATTAATGAAAAACTTTAACCCAGCAGATAAAATTCAGGATTTGCAATACTTTGGTGAATTTGGCGGAGTGAATCCTTCGATTTCTGATTCTTCTACTTATACTTTTCTATCGGCTAAGACGATGTTTGATACTTTCGAAGGCAATATGGAAGGCTGTTATTTGTATTCACGCCATTCTTCGCCTAGTAATTTGTATCTGGATCAGGCTTTGGCGGCGATGGAAGGAACGGAAACAGCAAATGTTTCGGCTTCGGGAATGGGGGCGATTACGCCTACTTTATTACAGCTGTGCGGTGCGGGTGATCATATTGTTTCAAGCCGAACGATTTATGGCGGAACTTATGCTTTTTTGAAAAACTTTACACCGCGTTTTGGGATTGAAACAAGCTTTGTTGACATTACAAAACTAGATGTGGTTGAAGCTGCAATTACGACAAATACGAAAGTTTTATATTGCGAGACCGTAAGTAATCCATTATTGGAAGTGGCTGATATTGTGGGGTTGGCTATAATTGCTAAAAAACATAATTTGAAGCTGGTTGTTGATAATACATTTTCGCCATTATCTGTTTCTCCGGCTAAATTAGGCGCTGATATTGTGATTCATAGCTTAACAAAATATATTAACGGAAGCAGCGATACGGTTGGCGGCGTGACTTGCGCCTCTAAAGAATTTATCAACTCGCTGAAAAATGTAAATTCGGGTGCAAGCATGCTTTTGGGACCTACAATGGACAGTTTACGATCTGCTTCGGTAATGAAAAACCTGCGCACGCTTCATATCCGAATTAAACAACACAGTCATAACGCGCATTTTCTCGCTGATCAATTTGAAAAAGACGGTTTGAAAACGGTTTACCCGGGATTGAAAAGTCACCCTAGTCATGAATTATACAAAACGATGATTAATCCGGAATATGGTTTTGGAGGAATGATGACAATTGATGTTGGCACTTTGGCGAAAGCCAATGAACTGATGGAATTGATGCAGGAACGAAATCTTGGTTATCTGGCAGTAAGTTTAGGATTTTATAAAACGTTGTTTAGCGCGCCGGGAACTTCTACTTCGAGTGAGATTCCGCTTGAAGAGCAACACGAAATGGGATTGACGGATGGATTGATTCGATTCTCGATTGGGTTAGATAATGATATTGAGCGTACTTATAAAATGATGAAGGCTTGTATGGTGGAGCTTGGGGTTTTATAAAGTTTTATTCCGCAGAGATTCACAGAGGATTTTCGCAGAGGTTCGCAAAAGTTATTTCACGCAGATTTAAAAGATTTGGGCAGATATACGCAGAATTTTATATTGGTTAAAATCAAAAAAAAATCTGCTTAAATCTGCTACCGGTAGCTATCGGGACTGCTTGAAAAAAAATCTTTTTAATTCGTTTATCTGTGGCAAAAATAAAAATGCCGTTCTAAGATTATTCTAAGAACGGCATTTCCATTTATAATTTATAATTCATAATTCCCTAAGCTTCTGCAGGGAAATTAAGTTTGCTGTTTTTTCTACTGTAGGTAAAATAAATAATCAATCCGATTAATAACCAGATGGTGAAATAAATCCAGTTCCAGACGCTTAGTTCGGCCATCATGTAAAGGCAGCAAATAAGTCCTAAAAGCGGAATAAGAGAAAGATTTTTTCTGAATGCCCAAACGGCTAATCCAACTAAAACAAATAAGAATATCCACATTGGGATTTTGTGTTTGAATAAACTAAAACCTGATTCGTATTTTGCGGCATCGCTGATTGGCAATCCTTTTACGACCTCAGCATATTTAGCATCATCGTCCTGATATTGGCTTAGTAAATGTTCTAAATCGGCTGTTTCTGCAGTTTTATTATGTACATCGATACTTTCTAAATAATTGAAAACTTTAGCCGATTGTTCTTTATCTAAAGAAGTTATAATCGTCGTGGCATCATTTGTCTGCGCATCATTATTAATAAAAGCCATTGTCGCTTTGTTGTTGAAAGCAAAGGCATAATATAATCCTGCAATCATTAAAACGGGCAAAATAAATTTTGAATTGATATATGGCGTTTTAAATTTCCCTCTTGGAATCTCTGGTTTATTTTGCAAAACCAAAACCCCGGCGCAAACCAGTACAAAGGCAAACAATGTCCCGATACTGCATAAATCTGTTACCATGGTTAAGTTCAGGAACAAAGCCGGAACTGCTACTACAAAACCGGTTACAATCGTAGCAAATGATGGTGTTTTGAATTTTGGATGAACAGTAGAAAATTTCTTTGGCAATAAACCATCACGGCTCATGCTCATCCAGATACGGGGCTGTCCCATCTGGAAAACCAAAAGAACGCTCGCCATTGCCACTACAGCACTTACGGCAATAATGCCCGACATCCATTTTAGGTTTAATTTATCAAAAACAAATGCCAGAGGATCTCCAACATTTAGTTCGTTATAATGTACCATTCCGGTTAAAACCAAAGCAATGGCGATATATAAAATCGTACAAATGATAATTGCCCACATCATTCCGCGTGGTAAATCACGCTGCGGATTTTTACATTCTTCTGCAGTTGTAGAAATCGCATCGAAACCTATATAAGCAAAGAAAACGGCTGAAACTCCTTTTAAAACCCCACTTACTCCATTTGGTGCAAACGGATTCCAATTGGCCGTATCTACATAAAAAACGCCCACTGCAATTACCAAAAGAACAACACAAAGTTTTATAACCACCATTAAGTTACTGGCGTTACGGGATTCTTTCATTCCTCTGTAAACCAAAGCTGTAATCAAAATAATGATAAACAATGCCGGTAAATCAGCTACAAAATGGAAAGATCCAATTTTAGGTGCTGTTGTCCAGGCGGTGTAAGCTTCCTGTAAACCTCTACTTAAATTCTCATATGCTTTTCCGCCCTGCATTAAGGCTTCGGCATCTTTAAATCCGTTTGAAGCGGTTAGATAATCCATCTGAACCCATTGCGGGAGATGAATTCCGCCACTCTGGAGCAGTCCTGTAAAGTAATCACTCCACGATATGGCTACCGTTATATTCCCTACGGCATATTCCATGATCAAAGCCCAACCAATTATCCAGGCAATTAATTCTCCAAAAGCTACATATGAGTAAGTATAGGCACTTCCTGAAACGGGTACCATTGAGGCAAATTCGGCGTAAGCAAAAGCGGCAAAACTACAGGCCAATGCGGTAAATAAAAATAAGAAGATTACCGCCGGGCCACCATCTGCACTGGCTTTTCCGATGGTACTAAAAATACCTGCTCCCACAATAGCAGCAATCCCGAACGCGGTTAAATCTTTGGTCGTTAAATGTTTTCCCAATGCATTATGACCATCTGCCTCGTTTTTTGCAACTTGTTTCAGAATATCTTGTACCGTTTTTTTTCGGAATAAACCTGATAATGCCATATATGGTTTTGCTTTTAAATTAATTTAAATCGGTGTTTGCGGTTTTATTTTGCAAATAATGCAAAAAATATCCTGATTTCAAATATATAAAACCATTTTGTTTTATCAGTGAATTATTTTTGCCACGAAGGCGCTAAGTCACAAAGTTTTTTTTGCTCACGGGTAAAACGGGTTAGCGCGGGTTTCTTTTTAGTCTTTGTCAAAAAAAAATCTGCTAAATCTGCCAAATCTGCGAGAAAAAAAATTTAGCCACAGATTAAAATGATTAACACAGATTATTTTAATATGAATTTCACGCAGATTTAAAAATGATTTAAGCTGATGCACACGAATTAATTTTAATAAAAATCGAAATTAAATCTGCTTTAATCTGCGTGAAACAAAATCATTTTTAATCCTAATAATCTGTGGCAAAACTTTTCCATACAGATTTATAAATAAAAAATCCGCGCTAACCCGTTTCACCCGTAAAATCCGTGGGCCATCCGCGTGCCATTTCTCAACGTAAACAGCTTTTCAAAATACTCACCGGATGCTGAGCTTCCCTACTCGTTCCGTCAAAAATTTGATGGCGGCAGCTTGTTCCTGCTGCAGCGATTTTGACGTTTTCGGCTGTGGCACGTACTTTTGGGAATAAGGTATCTTCTCCCATTTGCATACTCACCTGATAATGTTCTTTTTCGTAACCAAATGATCCCGCCATTCCGCAACAACCCGAGTTGTAAATCGTAACCGTATTATTGGTTGGTAAATTCAACATTGCGAAAGTCGCTTCTACTGAGCTTAATGATTTCTGATGGCAATGTCCGTGAATCTTGATTTCTTTCTTTTCTTCAGAAAAAGAATCTGGTTTTATTTTTCCGTCGACGATTTCTTTTTTAAAGAATTCTTCGATCGTAAAGGCACTTTGTGCTACTCTTTCGGCACTTTCTTTATCATCTGCCAAACGCAAATATTCGTCCCTAAAAGTCAGAATTGCCGAAGGTTCTATGCCGATTAATGGCGCTTTCGCGGAAATTAAATCCTTGAAAATATTCACATTGATATTGGCAATTTTCTTGGCTTCTTCCAGAAAGCCTTTCGACAAATACGTTCTTCCGCTTTCTTCATGGTTTACGACCAAAACTTCGTAACCTAATTTCGTTAATAGTTCGAAAGCATCGATCCCGATATTCACATCGTAATAATTCGTGAATTCATCATTAAACAAATACACTTGTCCGTTTGGGAAATTATGATTTTGAGGTTTGTGATTCTCATACCACTTTTTGAAAGTCTTTTTTGCCAAAAGCGGAACTTGTCTTTCCGGCGCAATTCCCATACTTTTTTTCACAAGGGACTGATTCGAAATAAAGTTGGTAATCGACGGAAACAAACTTCCCATTTTATTGAGTTTTGCATTATGAGCAAAAATCTTATTTCGGGTCGAGAAACCGTTTGCTTTTTGGTACTGGTACAAAAATTCGGCTTTTAAGGTTGCAACATCCACATTACTCGGGCATTCGCTGGCGCAGGCTTTACAGCTCACACACAACTCAAAAACTTCGTACAGTTCTTTCTGGTCGAATTTATTTTCTTTTTCAGAATACGTCAAATATTCACGCAACGCATTCGCTCTTGCGCGCGTGGTTTCTTTTTCGTTCTTGGTCGCACGATAACTCGGGCACATTGCTCCTCCTGCCGATGGCAATTTTCGGCAATCGCCCGATCCGTTGCATTTTTCAGCAGCACGCAAAATTCCTAAACTGTCTGAGAAATCCTGAAACGTTTTAATATCCGGTTCTACCCTGCCCGAAACCACACGATGGTTTTCGTCCATTTTCAAGGCATTCACAATTTTCCCGATATTCAAAACCGAATTCGGGTCAAACGCCAGTTTGATTCTTTTGAGTAATTCATAATTCTTCTCGCCAATCATAAACGGAATAAACTCCCCGCGCACAATTCCGTCGCCGTGTTCCCCGCTTAATGAACCGCGGTATTTTTTTACCAAATGTGCCACATCGGTCGCAATGGTTCTGAATAATTTTAAGTCAGATGTTTTCTTCAGATTCAAAACCGGACGCAAATGCAGCTCTCCCGCTCCGGCATGCGCATAATAAATTGCGCCTTGTCCGTGACGTAACATCATGGCCGAAAACTCTTCGATATAAGCAGGTAAATCGCTTAATTCAACCGCTGTATCTTCGATAGAATCGGCTGCTTTGTCATCGCCAACAATGCTTCCTAAAAGTCCGAGACCGGCTTTTCTAAGTTCGTTTACTTTTTCGATATCGGTTCCGTAAATTTTTACGAGTGCGTAACCAAAGTTATTTTTCTCCAGATCAGCCACCAAAGCATTCGCCTGATTTTCGGCATCTTCCGGATCATTCGAAGCCACTTCAAACATCATAATCGCTTTGGGTTCACCAACTAAAAAGAATCTGTTTTTAATGTGTTCACGGCTTGTTTTTGTACAATCCAAAATCGTATCATCGATCATTTCGCAAGTGTACAAATGATGTTTCATGGCCACTACAACAGATTCCAGCGATTCCTGAATACTATGATAATGCGCCACCACCATAATATTATGGGCAGGTGGTAAATCGTCAACTTTTAAGGTTATTTCGGTTGTAAAAGCCAAAGTTCCTTCGCTTCCGCACAGTAATTTCCCCACATTTATGGTTGGTTCTGTTCCGCCAAACAAATCCGATTTTAAGAGAATATCAACCGCATAACCTGTATTCCTTCTGTGAATTTCCGGTTTCGGAAACTCCTTTATAATTTCGTCCTGCGTTGCTTTTACCGAAAGTTCGTCGTAAAGGCTTTTGTATATTTTATTTTCTAAAGTATCACCTTTGGTTTTTTCGATAAATTCAGCCGAAGTCAGTTCGTTAAAAACCACTTCAGAACCATCGCTCAAAAGTCCTTTGATTGCTACAATTTTATCGCGCGTTACGCCATAACGAATCGAAGTTGTTCCCGAAGAATTATTGCCTACCATTCCGCCAATCATACAACGGTTTGTAGTCGAAGTATTAGGACCGAAAAATACGCCATGAGGTTTCAGAAATAAATTCAATTCGTCGCGAATCACGCCAGGCTGAACCGCAACTGTTTTTTTAATCGGGTCAAAATTCAGGATTTGGGTAAAGTTTTTCGAAACATCGACCACAATTCCGTCGCCAACTGTTTGTCCGGCAAGCGAAGTTCCAGCCGTTCTTGGCGTAATCGAAATATGATGCTTCGCCGCAAACCGGATCAGTTTACTAATATCTTCGATCGTTTTGGGCACCGCAACCGCTTTTGGCCGAATCCTGTATACCGAGGCATCGGTCGAATAAAGCGTTTTATGAAGATCATCGTATAAAAGCGTTCCTTCTAACGATGCTGATAATTGTTCTAACTCCTTATTGATTGACATTCTAACATGAATTTATAGCTTACAAAAATAGGTCTTTTTTAGGTACAGAGGTACAGAGTTGCAAAGGTTCAAAGTTTTTTCCCCGATTGTCATCCTGAGCGTCCCGATCCCGAAATTTCGGGACGGGAAAAGGCTTATGAAAACCGCATTAAATCCTTACCAACAATTGGACTTTTATTTTTAGGAGCTATTTCCTGCTATCCGCTCCAATCTTTTGTGGTGAACCCCACCACAAAAGGATTTCCACTTCTATCAGGGCTAGGGCTTTTGGTTTCATGAGAAAATTTTGCAAACATAAGGTGCTTCCAAAAGGACTCTGTATTCCATAAAAACACATCCAAAAGAAGTTCCTTCGATACCCTCAATAATCAACCAAGCTAATATTCCTTTATTTATAAGTTGATACAATTCATATTCAATAAATTCGGGGCTATAATTTAATTTTTGATATTCAGAATGCGTTCTAATAAACTCTGAAAATTTCCATTGCGAAAACTGAATTTCATTTACTCCAATATCATACGCATAAATAACTCCATCTTTTTCAGCTGTACAGCCGCTTCCGTGAAACCAATATTCGATTCCATCAATATTTCCTTTCCTTTCAAAAAAAGTACGAGAAAACGAACATGGATTTATATTTTGTTTGTATTTGTCCTTTAATAAAGTTTCAAAATTTCTAATGAACTTAATATAGTCTGTTAAGATTTTTTCTATCATAGTTTTAGTAATGCAAATCTAATCGAATTGCTGGTTTTTTCAATAATAATGTTTATTTAGAAAAATAAAACATATTATTTTTCTTACTTATTTTAAAGATTTTATTATATTTGTCGTTCTTAAACTACGACATAAAAAATTAAATAAGATTTATCCTTGTGATATAGAAATGCTATTGGAAATAACAATAACATTTTTTAATAACATAGGGCTATTAACTAACATGTCCAGTTATGAGTACAAAAAAACTTTCAAAAGAAGCCGAAATCCGGCTAACCAATTTTTTCAACCACACCATTGAGCCGGAACAAATGGCAAAAGCGTTAAGGCAGGTAAATTTTATCCTCGCTTTAGGAATTATACGGGAAGATAAAACGCTTCAACAAGAAATTATCAAATTAGAAACCAGCTTTTATTGGCTCAATGAATTAGCCGAAATCTTAAACCCTTATTTGGATGTGGATTAGAATTTTAAAATAGTATAACACAGAAATCTAAAATCCCGGTTTTCTGTGTTATATTTTCATATGATAGCATACGCTAGCGCGAGCGTCCCGCTCGTGAACACAAATTATATCAAGCATTAGCAAAAAAGTAAATGAGTAGAAAATATAAATTTGGCGAAAAAACTGGAGCTTATTTTATAAGTTTTGCTACAGTTTACTGGATAGATGTATTTACGAGAGAAGATTATTTTGGAAACATTGTTGAGTCTTTAGATTACTGCAGGAAAAATAAAGGAATGGAAATTTATGGATATTGCATAATGCCCAGCCATATTCATTTAATTTTTAGATCTGAAAATGGAGATCCTTCAGGATTAATCAGGGATTTCAAAGGATTTACTTCAAAAAAAATGCTTAAAACAATTGAAGAAAATCCGCAAGAAAGCAGAAAAGAATGGATGTTATGGATGTTTGAGAGAGCTGGAAAGAAAAACAATAATGTAAAATTCAGACAGTTTTGGCAGCAAAATAATCAACCTATAGAAATTTGGTCATTAAAAGTTTTTGAGCAAAAATTAAATTACATTCATAATAACCCTCTTGAAACAGGCTTTGTTACTAATTCGGTAGATTGGAAATACAGTTCTGCCAGAAATTATGGAAACAATGACCAGACTGTTTTAGAAATTGACCTTAATTGATTTATCTGGGCGGGCACGAGCGGGACGCTCGCGCTAGCAGGGATTTAAACCTTATACAAATACTTGTATAAGGTTTAAAATCATTACCAATTCTTTTTTAAGAAATCTATTATCTCACTTTTAATTACAACACTTGGTGGCAATAAATTTCTAATTAACTTTTCTAATTTATGTAAATCAGTTTTAGTAGCAAAAAGAACATTTTTATTAAGATATGAATTTGCGAAATCTAATACTTCATATCCTTCATCTCTGTCGAGTTTATTTCTATCTCGGTAATCCGTTTGAGGACCATCCCCATTATCGCGTTTCCAAGTATAATCATTTTCGAAGAGCATTTCCGACCTTTTAAATTCTGTCATATTATCTATATTAAAGTTACTTTTCAAATGTATTACATTGGTTTCTAATCATTTTACGGAAATCCATATTTATCCTTTTTTATCTGAATATAATCAAAACAAAACGTTCAATTTTATTCATATTTACCTCCAAATAAATTTGTAAATACACTTTCATAAACTTTTCGGCACCACATTTGCTTGCCATTTATTCTGTTTACAATATAAAATACTGAAACCCAAACAGCGAAATTCACTATTAAATTTTCGTTTGTAAATCCAATCATTATTTTTTCAGTACACTATAAAGTATAAAAAACAAAACCTGTTATATGAAAACCAAATAAATACCGTTCAAATTATAATTTATTAATTATTTATTATAGTCCGCTAAAAAAACTATTTTTGGTTTCTGTTAAAAAAGATTGAAATGCATAAAAATCAGCAAGTACTTTTCTCTATCCTATTTTTATTTTTCTTTGGATTAATTTCTAATGCACAGGAAAAAATAATTTACCCTAAAAACGAATTTAGAGGTGTCTGGATTGCAACCGTTGTAAATATCGACTGGCCTAAAACTGCCATTGACGGCGTTGAAAAAGAAAAAGCTGATTATCTTGAAATTTTAGATGCGTATAAAAAACTCAACTATAATGCGGTAATCGTTCAGATTAGAAGTGTTGGAGATTCTTTTTATCCTTCAGAATTTGCGCCTTGGTCGCGTTTTTTAACGGGTAAAGAAGGCGTAGCTCCCAACCCGTATTACGATACATTGGCGTGGATGATTGAAGAAGCGCATAAAAGAGGTTTCGAATTTCATGCGTGGCTGAATCCGTATCGTGCCACTTTCGATCTGAATAAAAATCTTTTAAGCCCTAATCACGACATTTTTAAACATCCGGAATGGATGATCGAATACGCCGGAAAATATTATTATGACCCTGCATTGCCTGAAGTTCAGCAACATTTGACCAAAGTTGTAAAAGAAGTCGTCGATAAATACGATATCGACGCGATTCATTTTGATGATTATTTTTATCCTTATACTGTTCCCGGAAAATCTTTTAACGATTCAGCATCATACAGAAAATACGGAGCAGGTTTAAGTCTTGCCGACTGGCGTCGTGCGAATGTGAGCAGCTTTGTGCACACGATATCGACTACAATAAAAGCCAGCAAACCTTGGGTACAATTCGGGATTAGTCCGTTTGGGGTTTGGCGTAACAAATCGATGGATCCAAAAGGTTCCGAGACACAATCGACATCCAATTATGATGATTTATACGCAGATCCTGTTTTATGGATGGATCAAAAATGGATCGATTACATTCTGCCTCAATTGTATTGGAGTATGAATAATCCGAGAGCTTCTTACTCGAAACTGGTAAAATGGTGGTCTGAAAACTCCAACAATACTGCACTTTATATTGGTCATGCAACCTACAAAATTAGAGGAGACAGCGACAAAAGCTGGAACTTTATAAACGAAATTCCCACTCAGATCGATTTTGCGAGAAGTTTCAAAAAAGTAAGCGGAAGTGCGTATTTCAGTTCAAAATGGTTCATGAATAAAAACTTTGACGTTGTACGTATTTTAGAAGAAAATCAATATAAATACCCTGCGCTTATTGCCCCGGTTCCTAATCTAAAACATATTGTAATTGACATTCCGGTGGTAAATGAATATCAAAAAGACAGTGTACATTATGCTTTTAATATAAAAGCGCCGCTGAATACAAAGGTGCGCTATATGGTATTGTACGGTGGAGAAAGCACGTCGAAAATTTACATCGAAGATCCTTCGAAAATAATTGATAAGATTACCGTTTATGAAAACAACGGAACAATTCAGTTTTCTATACCGGCAGAAAAAATGAATCAATATAAAGCTTGCGCTGTAACATTTATTGACTATTTTGCGAACGAAAGTACCCCAACTACGATCGACCTGAAAAAGACATTTAAACTTTATACACCTGCTCAGCCTAATGAAAATAGATAATAAACCCTGGTTCTGGATTCCGCTTCTTAATTTTGCATCTGGCTTGCCTTATGCTGTAATCATCTCAGTTTCTGTCATTATGTACAAAAATCTGGGCATTACAAACGAAGATATTGGCGTTTACACCAGTTTATTATACTTGCCCTGGGTGATCAAACCGCTTTGGAGTCCGTTTATCGAATTGCACGGCACCAAAAGAAAATGGTTTTTATCGATGCAATTACTGATTTCGATTGCCTTTTTACTGGTCGGATTTACAATTCCTGCGAATGGGTTTTTCTTTATTACTTTAGCAATATTTTGGGTTGCTGCTTTTGCTTCAGCATCAAACGATATTGCCAGCGATGGTTTTTATTTATTGGTTTTACCGGAAGATAAGCAATCTTTTTTTATAGGTATCCGAAGTACTTTTTACAGACTTTCTATGCTTGCCGGAAATGGCCTGATTGTGCTTTTTGCAGGTTATCTGGAACAAAAATACAGTGACAATACCAAGGCCTGGTCGTACACGATGGTTTCTGTTGGTTTGTTAATGACTTTTATAACGATTTACAATTTTTTTGCTACTCCAAAAACAGAAATAAATGCCGGAGAAAAACCTGCTGAATCCAGTAAACAAAATTTTGCAACGGTATTTGCCAGCTTTTTCAGGAAAAAACAAATCTTTATTGCCCTTTCTTTTATCTTATTATTTCGATTAGGAGAATCTCAGCTAATCAAAATGCTGACGCCATTTTTAATAGACCCAATAAAATACGAACTGGTAGAATCAGCCGCAAATCAGGATGAGTCTAAAGCACTTGATCTTTTCAATACAAAGGTTAAAAAAGGAGAAAAACTTTCAGACTCAGAACTACAATATCTTTATGCTAAACTTCCTATTGTTGTTGAGGAATTTGAAGGAAAAAAACCTTTACCTGAAATAACAATTAAAGATAAAAAACCTATAACGGATAAAAAAGAATACGAAAATGCCAATATTGCCCGAATTGGATTTGTAAAACAATTGATTGCAAGCAAAGGAAGTTTAAAAACGATCGAAAAAGGCGGTATGGGTCTTACCACAGAAAACATTGGTTTAATTTACGGAACCTGTGGTTTGATCGCGCTAACGCTTGGTGGAATTCTTGGCGGAATAGCAATTTCAAAACAAGGCTTAACCAAATGGATGCTTCCAATGATTTTAACGATGCATTTACCTATTATTGGATTCATTTTATTGGCTCACTTTCATCCAGCATCAATTTATTACATTTATGCTGTTGTTATAATTGAACAATTTGGCTACGGATTTGGATTTGCTGCATTTATGATGTATTTAATTCATGTGGCCGAGGGAGAATCAAAAACAGCACATTATGCACTTGCCACCGGATTTATGGCAATGGGTATGATGCTTCCGGGAATGGTGAGCGGTTACATTCAGGAATATTTAGGATACGGCAACTTCTTTATTTGGGTTCTTATCGCTACAATACCAGGTTTGATCATTTCCCGTTTTTTAACTTTCCCAAAAGATTTCGGTAAAAAAACAGAATAACAGCTATACATATAACGCCCATGGAAATCAATGAAAACATCCAGGTTGAACGAAACCTGAAAGCAATTGAATTGGAGAAAGCAGGAGAAATTGAGAAAGCAATTGCGTTATACGAAGAAAATATTAGCGAAGGTTTTAAAGGAAATCATCCTTATGACCGACTGGCAACGATCTACAAAAACCAACTTGATCTCGACAATGAGATCAGGGTTTTAGAAAAAGCCATTATTGTTTATGAGGAAATCACTCTCGAAGACCGGTTAGAAGGTTTACCTAAACTTTTCCGTTTTAAAAACCGACTCGAAAAAGCTTTACATACCAAAACCCAGCTTGCCAAACAAAAGAAAAGTAAGCTGAAATAAGTAAATGTCTCAAAATAACATTTCTGATTATTTAACGAGATCGGAACTAATTTTTTTAAATTAAACTTAACTTTCTTTTACCATTAAGCTATTAAATAATTTAAGCCCGGCTTTATGACCATAATAGCTTAATGGCACAAAAAAGGAAACTTTTATTAAAATATTTTTTATTGAATCATGATTACAAAAAGAACCAACTCTGACGATATCGATTTTAAAAACCTGGTAGTTTTATTAGATCAGGATTTAAAAATCAGAGACGGAGAAGATCATAACTTTTACAGTCAGCATAATAAAACTGATGCGATAAAACATGTTATCGTTTTTTATGAAAATGACATTGCCGTAGGTTGCGGTGCTTTTCGGGAGAAAAAAGAAGATGCCGTCGAGATCAAACGCATGTTTGTACATCCGGATTACCGCAAAAAAGGAATTGCCTCTAAAGTCTTAGCCGAACTCGAACGTTGGGCAGCCGAAGAAAACTATACCTACACCATTCTGGAAACAGGAAAAAAACAACCCGAAGCAATTCATTTGTACCAAAAACAAGGATATACTATTATACCTAACTATCCTCCGTATGAAGCTATAGACAATAGCGTATGCATGAAAAAGACTTTATAATACAATAAAAATGAAAAATCAGACCTTAATACAAAAAGTGGGACAATTCTTTTTTCCTGCAGTTTTTATCAACGATACCGAAGAAAACATTCAGGAAACCGAACGTTTAATCAAACAACACAACATTGGCGGATTGACTTTTTTTCATAGCCGTGCCAGTGCTGCAACCAATTACGAAAGCAAGAAAAAAATTGTTTTTAACGACGATAGTTATCAAAAGATAAAAGACCTGATTGTTCGTTACCAAAAAGTCGCTTCTACTCCACTTTTAATCAGCATTGATGCAGAATGGGGATTGGCGATGCGTATCGAAAAAACACCACAATATCCGTACGCGATTACGCTTGGTGCTTTACCGGAAAGCAAATCAAACCTGGTTTACGAAGTAGGAAAACAAATTGGTTTAGACCTGAAAGCTGCCGGAATTCATTATAATTTATCACCTTTGGCAGACATTAATAATAACCCGAATAATCCCGTTATTGGCTATCGTTCTTTTGGTGAAAACAAAGAAAAAGTCGCTGATTTTTCGGTAGAATACCTAAAAGGAATGTCGGAAGTTGGTGTTTTAGGCTGCCTGAAGCACTTTCCGGGACACGGAAATACTAACGTCGATTCGCATTTGGGACTGCCGGTTTTAAACGAAACGCTTGAAGAATTATTAGCAAACGAATTGTATCCTTTCATAAAAGGAATCGAAAATAATGTCGATTCTATTATGATTGGCCACCTTGCCGTTCCGAGTTTAAACGACGGAAAAAATACATCGGCAACCTTATCAAAACCAATTATCGAAACGCTTTTACGAGAGCAATTGGGTTACGACGGTTTGGTAATTTCTGATGCACTCAACATGCACAGCGTTTCTAAACTCTATGAAACCAAAGGAGAACTGGAATGGGAAGCCTTCAATGCAGGAAATGACGTTTTATGTTTCGCCGAAAATGTTCCGGAAGGAATTGAAGCGATCCTTAAAAATGCTTCACCGGAACGTATCGAAGAAAGTTTCAACAGGATCATGAAAGCCAAAGAAAAAGTCGGAATCCTTTCTGGTAACACTTTTACTTCCGGTGAATTGAACTTCGAAAAAACATCAGCATTAAATCTTGAAATTGCTCAAAATTCGATCACAAAAATCATTGATAACCCGAATACTCAATTAGCTTTCGAAGCACAAAAAAGCAATCAATTAGCAAAACTGAGTTTGTACAAAGGCGTAGAAAACACTTTCTTTCAAACCTTAAATTCAAAATTAGAATCTCCTGAGTTTGCGTTTGAAAGCTTAGAAGCATCAGACATACAATCAATTGCTGCATCATTAGATAATTTCGAAACTATTATCGTTTCATTATTTGTTCCAAAAGCAAAACCAATGAATAATTTCGAAATTGATGATGAAGTTTTAGCTTTGCTTTCGAACTTATTACAGACAAAAAAATGCATTATTTACGTTTTCGGAAATCCGTATGTATTGCCTATTATTCCTTATTTAAGAAAGGCTTCAGGTCTAATTCAGGTCTATCAGGATTTTTATGAGTTTCAAAAAAATGCAGGAATTCAATTTCTTGAAAATTTAACATGCAACGGAAAATTACCTGTAAATATTGACTTACAATAAGTTACAAAAAAGAAAACAGGCATAATAGCCAAATACTATTAATCTATAAATATTTATAATCACTTCTTATTGTAAGAACATGTACTTATATCCTACTTTTGCACCAGAAATAAATTTTTAACGTAAAACGAAAAATATGTCTTTAGTAGGAAAAAAATTCCCAAGTATTGCAGTAGATGCTATCTCAGAAATGGGTGATAATTTAAAAATCAACATCTTTGAAGAAGCAGTAAACAACAACAAAAAAGTATTATTGTTCTGGTACCCAAAAGATTTTACTTTTGTATGTCCAACTGAATTACACGCCTTTCAAGCTGCATTACCAGAATTTGAAAAAAGAAATACTATCGTAATAGGAGCTTCATGCGACACAAACGAAGTACACTTTGCCTGGTTAAACACTCCAAAAAACAATGGTGGAATCGAAGGTGTAACTTACCCAATCTTAGCTGATACAAACCGTAACTTAGCAAACATTTTAGGTATCCTTGATATCGAATCTACAAGCTACAGCGAAGAAACGGATTCAGTAGTTATAGAAGGTTCAAATGTAACTTACAGAGCTACTTACCTTATTGACGAAACTGGAAAAATCTTCCACGAAAGTGTAAACGATATGCCATTAGGACGTAACGTAAACGAATACTTACGTATGGTTGATGCTTATACTCATATTCAGGAAAAAGGAGAAGTTTGTCCTGCAAACTGGGAAGCTGGAAAAGAAGCAATGAGTGCAGACAGAATCAGTACAGCTGAATACTTAAGCGCAAACTAAAAAATAGAATACCACATTTTATAAAATTCCAAATCCCAAATCCCAATTTGAGGATTTGGAGTTTTTCTCTCACAAGAATCAATAACATTTCAAAATTTATAATTTCTAAATTCAATCGTAAGATTTGGAATTTGGAACTTATCAACTTGGAATTTCATAAAAAAATAACCTTCAAATTTAAATCCCCAATTTTCAATTACAAAATTTGGAATTTGGAATTTAAAAAATTTGAAATTTAAAATTAAAATTATGTTAATCGACTTAAACGAAGATACGTTAGCAGATTTAGTTGCTAAAAACGAAAAAGTAGTAGTACAATATTCAGCTTCATGGTGTGGAAATTGCCGTATTATGAAACCAAAATTCAAAAAATTAGCCACAGAAAATGAAGCTATCACTTTTGTTTTGGTTGATGCTGAAAATTCTCCGGAATCAAGAAAATTGGCCAATGTAAGCAACCTGCCAACATTCGCCACTTTTGTAAACGGAAAATTAGTTGGTGAAACCCAAACCAACAAACAAGAAGTTTTAATCGACTTGGTAAACGCTATTGCTTAATGAGACTAGTTAGACTTGCTTAGATTTTTAGACTTCTTAGATGTGGTCTAAATTAAAAAAAATCTAAGACGTCTAAGAATGTCTAAAAATCTAAGATATCTAAATATGAAATTACCCGTAATAAAGCAATTGACCCAATTTATCGAAGAAAACGATCAGGATTATATCATTGAAACGATAGAAGTCCTGGAAGCGATGACTGAAATTCCGTCTCTAAAAGACGAAGAATTAGATGTAATTGGCGAATTAATATCCAATATGTATGGCGCACTTGAAGTACACAAAATGGTAGTTCAGGGCACTGATAAAAAAGAAGCTTTAAATGCGTTTATGAAACGTGTTTTAGGTTCTATCGATAAATAATCGGCCTCTTTTCCTGAGAAAATAAAAAAAACATGACTTTAAAAAACGCTTTCATTCCAAGGGAGCGTTTTTTTGTTTATAGTCTCAGTATTCATCCCAATCTTGTCATCCTGAACGAAGTCGAAGGATTACACTAGAAACTCCGCACAGTAATTCCATAATACTTGTCGAGCCACTTGTATGATTTCTACTTTCGTCGAGATTACAAAATGAGAAAAAAAATCTGCCTAAATCTGCAATGACCCGTGTTATCCACGTGCCATATTTACATAATCCCTCATGAGATCCCAACTTCCTCACAAATAAAAAATCCGTATTAATCCATGTTTTCGCCAAGCGAATCAGCGTCATCCCTGTTTCATTTATACGCAAAGATAAATCGTAGCATTATAACATAAATACACATTTTATTCGTTATCTTATAACTAGCTTAATTGTCATGACAACGGCTAACAAATACTTTTAGATTCAAATATTAATCCTTACTTTTGAACCTCATTAATTTAAACAAATATCATGGCTTCAATAACATTAGGAGGAAATCCGGTACATACTTCAGGCGAATTACCAACAGTTGGTTCTCAACTAGCTGATTTCAAATTAGTACAAAACGATTTGTCTGTTGCTTCATTAAGTAACTTTGCAGGAAAAAAATTAGTTTTAAACATTTTCCCAAGTGTTGACACAGGAACTTGTGCTACATCTGTTAGAAAATTTAACGAAAGCGCTAGCGGTTTAGAAAACACAACCGTTTTATGTATTTCAAGAGATTTACCGTTCGCTCAAAAACGTTTTTGTGGAGCAGAAGGATTAGAAAATGTAGTAAACTTATCTGATTTTCAAACTGGAGCTTTTGGTAAAGCAAACGGTTTAGAAATCGTTGACGGACCATTAGCAGGTTTACATTCAAGAGCTATTATTGTTGTTGATGAAAACGGAAAAATTACTCATACGGAACAAGTTGCTGAAATCGCAAATGAACCAAATTACGAAGCAGCTTTAGCAGCACTATAATACCTATAAATGGAATTTCAAAAAGACAATACTTTTGTTACAGGCCGATTAAAAAGCATGACTTACGCTTTTAATGGAGCAGTTAAACTTATTCGAACAGAACACAGCATTATGGTTCAATTCTCGTTGGGAATTTTAATGACCATTGCCGGATTCTATTTTCATATTTCACAAACCGAATGGCTATGTCAAACCTTAGCCATAGGTTTGGTTTTAAGTGTTGAAGGACTGAATACAGCAGTCGAAAAAATTGCTGATTTTATTCATCCCGATTACAGCAAACGAATCGGTTTTATTAAAGATATTGCTGCAGGAGCGGTATTTTTTGCCGCAATGACAGCAATAGCAATAGGCTTGATCATTTATATCCCAAAATTTACATAGGCAACAGGAGAACGCAAGAATGGCAAAAACAACAAAAAAAGAAACTGTAGACAAAAAAAACGCGCCAAAAACTGAGAACTTAAAATCTTGGAGACCCAACAAACAGCAACGTTTTGTTTTGGGTTGCCTTTTGGTACTATTTTCTATTGCACTATTAGTTGCATTTATTTCTTTTTACATCAACGGACAATGGCAAACGGATCAAAGTGCCGTAAGTCAGCTTGGAGACCGCTCAGAGGTGGTGCAAAACTGGCTCGGAAAATTTGGTGCTTACCTTGCCGATTTGATTGTTTACAGAGGTTTTGGACTTGCCTCTTTTGTATTAGTGCGTTTATTTTTCTTAACCGGATTATTTCTGGCATTAGAAATGTCTACCAAAAGACTCAAAAGTATTTGGTTCTGGGATTTATTTGCCATTATTATTGTTTCTGTTTTATTTGGATTTTTCGCTACATCAGCACCTGAACTAGGCGGAACAATTGGATATGAGCTGAATTTATTTCTTCAGGATTATATCGGAAAAACAGGTACTTTATTGACTTTACTTTTCGGATTAATCATTTATCTGATCTTTAAAATTAAATTATCTCCGGAGAAAATTCAGTCGTATTTTGATTCTACCAAAAAAGAATTCAAATCAGAACTAGGTTCCCTAAAACCGCAACAGGCAGAAAGTGCTTATAATCTGGAAGAATTTGCGATCGAAGAAGAAGATCCTGAATTAGATAATATCCACTTAAAATCTGATGTTTCTCAATTCGAAATCAACAAAGAAGCCTTAAAACCAACCATTTCACATTCATCAGAAATTGATCTGAATCCGGTTATAAAACCAGTTCAGATGGAAATCAAGCCCACTATAACTGCTCCTGTTGTTCATACAGAAGAGTTTGTTATCGAAAAGGCCGAAGAAGAAGATATTATCGAAGAAAACCTGGCTTCCCGTCTGGTAGCTGATTTTGGATTATTTGATCCAACTTTAGATTTATCAAATTACAAATTCCCAACCATTGATTTATTAAAAGAATATTCGACAGGCGGAATTACGATCAACCAGGAAGAATTAGAAGAAAATAAAAACAAAATTGTAGATACGCTTCGTAACTACAAAATCGAGATTGCACAAATTAAAGCAACCGTTGGTCCATCGGTAACATTATACGAAATCGTTCCGGAAGCAGGAATCAGAATTTCTAAAATTAAAAGCTTAGAGGATGATATTGCATTATCTCTTTCGGCCCTTGGAATTCGTATTATCGCACCAATTCCGGGAAAAGGAACAATTGGTATCGAGGTTCCGAACAAAAACCCAACAATGGTTTCTATGAAGAGCGTTATTGGATCTGCAAAGTTCCAGGAGGCTGAAATGGAGCTGCCAATTGCTTTAGGAAAAACAATTTCAAACGAAACATTTGTTGTCGATTTAGCCAAAATGCCTCACTTACTGATGGCGGGTGCTACAGGACAAGGAAAATCTGTTGGACTGAATGCCGTATTAACTTCACTTTTATACAAGAAACATCCGGCCGAAGTAAAATTTGTGTTGGTCGATCCTAAAAAAGTAGAGCTTACTTTATTCAATAAAATAGAAAGACATTATTTAGCAAAACTTCCTGACACTGAAGATGCAATTATTACCGACAATGCAAAAGTGGTAAATACCTTAAACTCTCTTTGTGTTGAAATGGATAATCGTTATTCTTTGCTGAAAGATGCGATGGTTCGTAATATTAAAGAATATAACGAAAAATTCAGGGCAAGAAAATTAAATCCTGAAGCCGGACACCGATTCTTACCTTATATTATATTGGTTGTTGACGAGTTCGCTGATTTGATCATGACTGCAGGAAAAGAAGTTGAAATTCCGATTGCGCGTTTGGCTCAGTTAGCCCGTGCTATTGGTATTCACTTAATCATCGCTACACAAAGACCATCTGTAAACGTTATTACAGGTTTGATTAAAGCAAATTTCCCTGCCAGAATTGCTTTTAGAGTAACTTCTAAAATTGACTCGAGAACGATTTTGGACACACAAGGAGCAGATCAGTTAATTGGTCGTGGAGATTTATTATATACCAACGGAAACGATGTGGTTCGTGTACAATGTGCCTTTATTGACACTCCTGAGGTTGAAAAAATTACGGATTTTATTGGTTCGCAAAAAGCATATGCCACAGCTTATTTGCTTCCGGAGTTTATTGGGGAAGAAACTGGCATTAATCTTGATATGGATATTTCCGAAAGAGATACTTTATTTAGAGAAGCTGCTGAGATTATTGTCAATGCGCAACAAGGTTCAGCTTCATTATTGCAAAGAAAATTAAAATTAGGTTACAACAGGGCCGGTCGTTTGATCGATCAGCTGGAAGCAGCAGGAATTGTTGGACCATTTGAAGGCAGTAAAGCAAGAAGTGTAAACATATCTGACTTAAGTGCTCTTGATCAATTTTTTAATAATGAACAAAATTAATCCCATCATGAAAACGAAAATTCAGGAAATCCAAAACAATTCTATTACTAAGTTGACTAAAAAGTGCGTTCAAATGGCCGTTTTGTTGCTATTGAGCTTCACTTCTATTCAGGCTCAGGATAAAAAAGCCAAAGATTTATTGAACGAAGTGACTGCTAAAATAAAGAGTTACGACAATATTGTTATTGATTTTAAATATTCTTTGAATAATGCCAAGGAAAACATCAATCAGGACAGTAAAGGAAACGTAACGATGAAAGGCAATCAATATGTATTGAACTTTATGGGTGTTACTAAAATATTCGATGGTCAAAAAACATACACTATTGTTCCTGAAGACGAAGAAGTTACCGTTTCGAAAGTAAACGAAAAAGACGATGCTGCGATTACGCCTTCAAAAATGCTTACGTTTTTTAATTCCGGATACAAATACAATATGGACATTGTACAAAATGTAAAAGGCAGAAAAATTCAGTACATTAAATTAGCTCCTACAAGCACAAAAGATCAAAGAAAAGAAATCCTTTTAGGTATTGATGTTCAGACAAAACACATCTATAATTTAATTGAAACTGGTAAAAATGGAACAAAAACCACTTTAACCGTTAATTCTTTTAAAACCAACCAGCCTTTATCAAAAAATCAATTTACATTTGTAGCGAGCAAATATCCAAAATACTACATCAACAAATTAGATTAATTACAAGGTTGAAAATTTTAGACAAATACTTACTAAAAACATTCCTGATTACATTTACTACGGTATTTGTAATCCTTTTTTTTATATTCATACTCCAAACCGTCTGGCTTTTTATCTCTGAACTTGCAGGTAAAGACCTCGATTTGATTCTGGTTGTAAAATTCCTGTTGTTCTCAATGCCCCGTATCATTCCGCTGGTTTTACCCCTATCGGTTTTGCTGGCGTCGATTATGACTTTTGGAAATTTAGCCGAGAACTATGAGTTTGCAGCTATGAAATCTTCGGGAATATCGCTTCAGAGAGCGATGAGAGGTTTAATTGTCTTTATTTTTGTTTTAAGTATTGTCGCATTTTGGTTCGCTAATAATGTAATTCCTTATGCGGAATATAAATTTATGAATTTCCGAAAAAACATCGCTCAGGCCAAGCCCGCAATGGCTATAGCCGAAGGTCAGTTTAGCGATGTTGGTTTCTATAATATAAAAGTGAATAAAAAATCTGGTGAAAACGGAAATATTTTGACCGGAGTTACTATTCACGAAAAACCCAATAACGTGGGTGAAAACAAAACCGTTATTAAGGCAAAAGATGGTAAATTAATTAGTAATGAAAAATCGAGCATCTTAAAACTGGTTTTAAATGACGGTTATTATTACCAGGACGTTACGCCAACTAAATATGAAGATCGGGCTAAATTACCCTTTGTAAAAGCAGCTTTTAAAAAGCAGGTAATCAATATTGATTTATCTGAACTAAATAAAGTCGATGAAGACAAAGAAAGCATTGGTAGTACAAACGCAATGCTAAATGTGAACGAATTGCGTTATACCCTGGATTCCTTGAATAAAAACATGGATAACGAGATTCTTTCATTTTCAGAGAACATCAACCAACGCGTTGGAATTAGAAAAAATTCAATTTCAACTTCTATTCAGCCTAATAAAAAGAAAAAGCCATTACCCAACAATATTTTATCTTTATATACCAACAAACAAAAGTCGGATATACTGAAAATGGCGAGCAGCAATGTTACGAGCAACATTTATTCGATTGAAACTACTCAAAAAGACCTTAAAGACAAACAACGCGACATCAATAAGCACCTGACCGCACTTTATGAAAAGTTCGTCATTGCTTTTGCCTGTTTTTTAATGTTCTTTATTGGAGCTCCATTAGGTGCTATTATTCGTAAAGGAGGGCTTGGTTTACCTATTGTTTTCGCTGTTTTAATTTTTATTACTTTTCACTTTATCAATACTTTTGGAAAAAGACTTTCGCAGGAAGGCGGAATGACCCCATTTATGGGATCATGGATGTCTTCATTTGTTTTGTCGCCATTGGCTATACTATTAACGTATCGTGCCACAAACGATAACGGATTAATCAACTTTGATGCGATTACCACTCCAATTTCACAACTATTTCAAAAAATTTCCGAGCGGTTCTTTCCCGCTCAAAATCAAAAATAATTATGTCAACAACAAAAATACAACTGAATACCATTGAAGAAGCTATAGAAGATATTCGTCAAGGTAAAGTAATCATTGTAGTCGATGATGAAGATCGTGAAAACGAAGGTGATTTTTTGGCTGCAGCCGAAAAAGTAACACCTGAGATGATCAATTTTATGGCTACTCACGGACGAGGATTAATTTGCGCTCCCTTAACTGAAAGCCGTTGTAAGGAATTGGATTTAAGACCAATGGTGACCAATAATACAGATCACATGGAAACTGCTTTTACGGTTTCGGTAGATTTAAAAGGACATGGGGTAACAACAGGAATTTCTGCTGCTGACAGAGCTAAAACGGTATTAGCACTAACAGATGCCAATGTAAAACCACACGAATTGGCAAGACCAGGACATATTTTCCCTCTGGTAGCGAAGCAAGGTGGTGTACTGAGAAGAACCGGCCACACAGAGGCGGCTATTGATTTTGCAAGATTGGCCGGATTTAAATCGGCCGGTGTAATTTGTGAAATCCTAAATGAAGACGGGACCATGTCTCGTTTGCCTGAATTGGTAAAAGTGGCTAAGAAATTTGACTTAAAATTAGTTTCGATAGAAGATTTGGTTGCCTACAGAATGCAGCACGACAGCCTTATCGTTAAAAAAGAAGATTTTGATATTGAGACCCGTTTTGGAACTTTTAGACTAAGAGCTTACGAACAAACGACAAACAAACAAATTCATATTGCTCTAACCAAAGGAACATGGAATCTTGGAGAACCAATCCTAACCAGAATTAATTCTTCGCAGGTAAATAATGATTTATTAGGGACTTTGACCAATAATGCCGAACAACAGTTAGATGATATGTTTAAAGTAATTAATGAAAATGGCAAAGGTGCTGTTATATTCATTAATCAGGATATGACTGCAGTAAATTTATTAAACAGAATCGCCGAACTTAAAACCTTACAGGCTGAAGGCACTATGAAAGCGCCAAAAGTGATCATTGACAGCAAAGATTACGGAATTGGAGCTCAAATCCTGCACGATATTGATATTTCTAAAATTAGGCTGGTATCAAACACAGAGCAAACAAAACGAGTTGGAATGATTGGATACGGTCTTGAGATCACAGAATATGTAAGTTACTAATATGGGAACATTAGAAGAAAGAATTAAGAAATCTGAGACGCATATATTCAAAGCCGTTTTTCCGAGTACAACGAACCATTATGACACTTTATTTGGCGGAACTGCCCTTCATCTGATGGACGAGGTTGCTTTTATTTGCGCTACCCGTTTTAGTCGCAAAAAAGTAGTTACGATATCAACTGGCCAAATTGACTTTAAAAAAGCGATTCCGGCAGGAACTTTAATTGAATTAGTGGCAAAAGTGGATAGCGTTGGAAGAACCAGCTGTAAAATTCATGTTGATATTTTTATGGAACAAATGTATTCAGAGCTTCGCGAAACGGTAGTTTCAGGAACTTTTTCGTTTGTTGCAGTGGATGAAAACAAAAAGCCAACACCAATTTTAGACGATTTAGAATAATTTTTTTCAAAATCTATTTTTCGAAATACTGATAATTAGACACTTAAAAATTATCTTAAAAAAATCACTGAAAAAGTTTTTATAATCGGAAAAGCGCACTATATTTGCACTCGCAATCACAAAATGATAGCGACATACTGGAGAAATGGCAGAGCGGTCGAATGCGGCAGTCTTGAAAACTGTTGACTGTAACAGGTCCGGGGGTTCGAATCCCTCTTTCTCCGCAGAACTTGAAACCCTTAACTTTGTTAAGGGTTTTCTTTTTTTATTATATTATTTTCTTTGCAAATAGTTCCAAAAAAATTTTCACAATCGAAAAAACCCCTTATATTTGCACTCGCAATCAGTAAATGATCGCAACATACTGGAGAAATGGCAGAGCGGTCGAATGCGGCAGTCTTGAAAACTGTTGACTGTAACAGGTCCGGGGGTTCGAATCCCTCTTTCTCCGCGAAGGCTCGAAAACAAAGGAAAAATAAGATTTTCAAAGTTTTCAAAAAAGGCCAAAAAGAGCGGTAAACCCTGCAAATCCAATGATTTGCAGGGTTTTTTCTTTTATACCACTTTTCAATATTTATAAAATCGAACAAAATCTTTGTGGCACATTCGTGGCACATTTGGAAATTTCGAAAATGTGCCACAAAATTTCATCTTAAGTCCCGATATCAAAGGGGTTAAGCACGTTTACATCTTGTTTAAATGAGGTTATAATTCTACATTTACTAATCTAATAAGTTGAATTATGCTAGAGAACAGCTTTGGGTTGATATTCTTTTTGAAAGCATCCCGCAATGAGAGTAACATTAGAATCGTTTATTTTAGGATAACCGTTGACGGAATCCCGAAAGAAGCATCCACAAGACGGAAATGGGACAGCGAGCGCTGGAACCAGAAAACCGAAAGAGCAACAGGTACAAAAGAAGACGCAAAATCCCTGAACTTTTTTCTGGATTCACTCGCTATGAAGATCCATGAAATCAAATCCGAAATTATGTACACCGGAAAACCAATAACTTCCCAAAAGATTATGGATCATGTTATGGGAAGAATGACACCGAGAGCCAAGGTGCTGGAAGAATTTCAAAAACACAATGATGAATTGAAAGCCCTGATTGGCAACGGATATACAGAAGCGACACTGGAGAGATTCAATATTACTAAAAATCACGTAACGGCTTTCATTAAATTCAAATACAATACTAGTGATTTTGAATTTGCTGATTTAAATTTTGAATTCATAAAAGACTTTGAATTCTATCTCCGTACGATAAGGAAGTGCGCAAATAATACCACACTTAAATACATTTCCAATTTCAAGAAAATTGTAATACGAGCCATAGACAAAGAAATCATTATCAAAGATCCATTTAAGAATTTCAAAGGAAAAAAAACTAAAATTGTAAAGAAGCCTATATCTGCAAAAGAATTGGCTGAACTGGAAAGACGCCAATTTTCAACGGAAAGACTCAATACCGTGCGTGATATTTTTGTTTTCCAGTGTTACACAGGACTTGCTTATATTGATGCATTTCAGCTCCAGAAAGCTGATATAAAAGATGGCGTTGACGGAAATCAGTGGATTTTATCTGAGAGGCAGAAAACAAATTCTACGGCAAGAATCCCGCTTCTTCCAAAGGCGATCGAAATTCTTGAAAAATACAAAGATCATCCGCTCTGTCTTAAGCGCGGAACTGTACTGCCGGTTTCTTCTAATCAGAAAATGAATGAATACCTTAAAGAAATTGCTGCATTATGCGGTTTTCCATTCACGCTCAATACGCATATGGCACGCAGAACATTTGGAAGTACTGTAACATTGAACAATAATGTCCCAATCAATGTGGTAAAGGAAATGCTAGGACATTCATCAGTCAAACAGACAGAATCTTACGCTATTACCGAGCAGGCTACTATAGGCCGGGAAATGACATTGCTGAATAAAAGGCTACACCCTGAAAAAACTGAAATGTTACAGGAAGATCTAAGCACTCTTGAGAAACTTGAAAAAGAAATTCAATTAATTAAAAGTAAATATAAAAATGTATCACTTTAACGCAAAATTGAGGACTTACTAACATCCCGCATAGGAAGAATAATTAACCTACAACTGAATCAGATATAAAATCTTTAACATGTTAAAATGATACCTCAAGGGTTTGAGTACTGCTCTCCCCACGGAAAGGCCAAAAAGGCGGAAAACTTAAAGTTTTCAATCTTTTCAAAAAGCCACAAAAAATGTCTTAAAGCCAGTAAATCCGATGATTTACTGGCTTTTTTGCTTTATGGCCTATTTTCAATATTTATAAATGCTCACAAAATTAAAGGTGCAGAATCGGTGCACTTTCCGGCACGCAGAAAAGTGCACCAGAAACAGCAAAAATCCCATATATTAAAGGGGTTAACGAGATTAACGACTTGATTCGACAGTAATATTATTCTACATTTATTAATTTAAAAAGTAGGATTATGTTGGAAAGCAGTTTTGGTTTGGGATTCTTTTTAAAAAGACCCAAAATAGAAAGTAAAGAATGGATCGTATATTTCAGAATAACTGTTGACGGTATCCGTAAGGAAAGTTCAACTAAGAGAAAATGGGATAATACACGATGGGATCAAAGGTTCGAAAGAGCGGTCGGCTCAAAGGAAGATGCAAAGTCGCTGAACTTCTTTTTGGATTCGCTGACTTTAAAAATCAATGAAATCAAAACCGAAATGATGTACAGTGGTAAAACCATAACCGCTGAGAAAATTATGGACGAGGTTCTGGGAAGGACAGCGCCAAAAATTAAGGTGCTGGAAGAATTTCAAAAACACAATGACCAAATGAAGGCACTTCTTGGAAAAGGGTATGCAAAAGGCACCCTTGACAGGTTTACCATAACCAAAAACCATTTAACTTCTTTTATTAAATTTAAGTTTAAAAGAGATGATTTAGAATTTACAGATTTGAATCTTGAATTCGTAAAAGACTTTGAGTTTTATCTCAGAACTGTCTGTGACTGCAGTAACAACACTACGCTTAAGAATATTGCTAATTTCAAAAAAATAGTAATTAGTGCAATTGATAATGAAATTATCAATAAAGACCCTTTTAAGAACTTTAAGGGGCGAAAAACTAAAACGGTAAAGAAACCCCTTACCACACAGGAATTGTACGAACTGGAAAGGCATTATTTTACCACTGACAGGCTCAACGTAGTCAGAGATGTATTTGTATTCCAATGTTACACCGGCCTGGCTTACATTGATGCTTATCAATTAAAAAAAACTGACATTAAAAAAGGGATTGACGGCAACCTCTGGATTATGTCTGAAAGACAGAAGACCAATTCCACAACGAATGTCCCGCTTCTTCCGCAGGCACTTAAAATAATTGAGAAATATAAAGAACATCCTCTTTGCGTGCAGCGGGGAACTGTACTTCCAGTTTCTTCCAACCAGAAGATGAACGAGTATTTGAAAGAGATTGCAATTTTGTGCAGCTTTCCTTTTACATTAAATACACATATCGCACGCCGTACGTTTGGAAGCACCGTCACACTAAACAACAACGTTCCAATAAATGTGGTTAAAGAAATGCTAGGGCACGCCTCTGTCAAGCAGACAGAAGCTTATGCCATAACCGAACAGGCTACAATTGGACGTGAAATGTCGCTTCTGAATAAAAAGCTCAACAAAGCCGAAGTAAAAATATCTAAATCAGACTTAGCTGTTCTCAGCAGATTGGAAAAAGAAATCCAGGCAATTAAAAAGAAATATAATATTTCTTCTTGACAATTGATTACAGATTATATTCCAACTCAAAAAGAGGTTATCTCAATAATTCTGAGATATCCTCTTTTTACATAGTTTAACTTCACTTTTAAAACCTAGGTGATAACACGGACTATATTTAATATAGACCAGCTCCTGAAGCTGTTTAAAATATTTATGATACGTGGGTACCTTTCGTATTCATTTTTAAATGGATTTAAAATTCTAAAGATAAAAGTTATTCCCAGATGGGACAGAACCTGCTGAGTTAGCAAGTATAACAGTCTTGATTACTCATGCCCTTTATCATTTCTTTTAAAAATATACTTATTTAAAATTCCATCCTAATGTCAAACCAAATGCTACGGGCCTGATTTCAGCATTTTGTTCGGTGCTGTACAAACCATTCGCTTTTCTATCGGTAGTTGATGCTGGATTATACCCTACATAAGACTGATTTTTTTCTTGGTCAAGTATCGTTCCATTTCCCTTTTCGAGGAACATCGCTGCATATAAAGCATTCTTTTTACCAATATCGAAGGTAAATCCTAACTCAAAAGAACTCATGAAAGTTCCTTTTGTTTCATATTCTCCTGATGCTGAATAACTGCTTTGCTGTCCAATTCCATATTCAGGTAAATTATCAATTGTCAAATTAAAATCAGGGTAATAAGCAGTACCATTTACATTATCTGCAGCTGCTTTTATTTTATAACTAACAGGTAAAAAATACTTTACTCCTGCTCTAAAATTAAAATCAATTCCTACATTAATATTGGTTTTAAGCTGCACAAAAAGTGGAATCTGAACGGCTTGCAATGTTTGTTTTTCTTTATAATTACTAGTAGTAACATTATAAATAAATGCCGAACCAGAAGCATCTACTTCATAATTCGTTAGTATGTTAGAGTAAATCAAAGACACGTTTTGTTTGTATTGGGAGAATTCTATTCCTGATCCAATTCCGATGTTTTTTGTAAAAGAATAGATATATCCTGCTTTTACAGCTCCTCCCATTTTGGTTTCGGTTGCTGTTCCTGCTACATTACTTTCAAGATTTCCTGCTCCTGTTTGTAGACCTGCGTAAAATTGAGCACTGGCAGCTGTAGAGGATAGAATTAATATGATTCTTAGTATGTGTTTACTATTAAATTTCATGTATATTATTTTTTTTCAGAATAATCCATCCCCATTTATAAATAATGGGGATTTCATACTCTTCATTATTTAGTTTCTCACTAAAAGGTTTTTTGTAAACGTTTTACCATTTGCTAAAGTGATTCTCACGATATAGATAGCTTCAACACCTGGAGCTTGTAAAGTAGTCTCGTTTTCATTAGTTCTTCTTTGATCCACCAGCGATCCATTTATACTAAATACTTCTATATGGGCATTTATCATTTTAGCAGCATCTAAATTGGTAACTAGTTGATAACTTTCATTTTTTCTAACAGGATTAGGGAAAATTTTAATCGTCTCAACTGTTTCCGTTGAAGATAAAGTTAATGGGCAAGAAGCGATCAATGTTCCGTCTAGCTTTGTTGCAACTGCATGATATATCCCGTTTAAACCTCCAGTTTCTTTATAATATTGCAAAGTTTGACCTGCAACTAGAACTCCGTTTTTGTACCAAGTATAGGATTTAAATTCTTTTGAACTATTGTCAAAGAAAATAACATCATTAAACTGTTGTTTAATTAAATTCGGCTGGCTATTTATAGCTGGTAATGATACAGTTTCGGCGGCATTGTAATTGTTATTACCCGCTTGCGAAGCCGTAATAGTTGCCGAACCAGGATTGTTAAAGATTAATTTATCATTTAAAATCGTTACCACATCGACATTCGAAGAAGCATAAATTATCGGTAAGCCACTATTTGAACTAGCAGTTAAAATGCTTGTAGCTGCTCCGTCACAATTCGAAACTAAAGTTTGATTCCAAGTGATTACTTGATCTGCTTTGGTAATTTCAAAGTCTTTCCCTGTATATGTAATTGCATAATTGGCACCTGCAGTGAGCGTTCCTTGTGCTATTGCATAAGTTCCGGCATTCTCTCCAACTACTCTTTCTAAAGCACCTGTGAAAGTATCATTTCCAACTAAACCTGGTGAAACCGAATATGTAAAAGCTGAATCTGCTGTTCCGTACACTTTTGTTTGAGAAGCGTCAGCCGTTACTGTGATTTCTTTTGCTGTAATAGCAAAGGTATTTGAACCAATCAAAGTTAGAGTATAGTTAGATCCTGCTATTAAACTGCCAATTGCATAATTATAAGTTCCAATATTCTCACCATTTACTCTGCTTAAACTGCCGTTAAAAGTATTTCCTGTTACCAAAGCTTCGCTTGGTGTATAAGTTAAAATAGGATCTGCTGCTCCGTAGACTTTTGTTTGAGAAGCGTCAGCTGTTATAGTGATTGCTTTTGGTGTAATTTCAAAATCGTTACTTTCAAAAGTAATGGTGTAATTAGATCCGGCGCTC